>Ga0190270_10000005_pt1 | contig 252468 bp, 237 predicted proteins | sample Popmic320T_FD_133748 | JGI IMG/M metagenome (GOLD analysis project Ga0190270, IMG submission 133748) | Populus adjacent soil microbial communities from riparian zone of Weber River, Utah, USA - 320 T | ecosystem: Environmental > Terrestrial > Soil > Riparian zone | place: USA: Utah...
GCAGGCGGCGATCGGCAACCGCATCGTCGCGCGCGAGACCGTGAAGGCGCTCCGCAAGAACGTCCTGGCCAAGTGCTACGGCGGCGACATCTCCCGCAAACGCAAGCTCCTCGAGAAGCAGAAGGAAGGGAAGAAGAGGATGAAGCGCGTCGGCAAGGTGGAGATCCCGCAGGAAGCGTTCCTGGCGGTGCTGAAGATCGATTAGTGACGCCCGTCACGCGTCTCAAATAACTGGCACGCAAGCGGCGAGAGGCACCGGGTCGGAGGCGCGACCCATGAGGTCAACCAGACTCTTTTATGCACTCTTCGCAGCCATCGTCCTGATTCACGCCGCCGCGGCCTCGGCGGCCGGGCCGATCGACATGGACGACCCCCGCCGCGTGGTCGGCCGTGAGAACAACGTCCGGGTCGACGCCCTCCTCGTGCAGGACACCATCACTCCAGGCTCGGTGGTCGGGATCACCTACCAGATCCAGAACCTCAGCGACGAGCCGGTCGCGGTGGCGAGCAAGCTCGTCGCCGCCAGCTACGACAGCGACTCGCGCACGATCACCCTCGCCCTCGGCGCCGAGGTGCCGCAGGACGGGAAGATGCCGCAGGTCGAGCTGATCGCGCCGGGCGAAAAGAAAGTCTTCCGCGGCGGCGCCACTCCCGTCCTCAGCCTCGGCGCGTTGCGAACCCCGCACGCGGCCCCGCGGTTCGTGCAGGTAAAAGTGTCCGTCCTGCGCAACCTCACGCCGTTCACCGCGGTCAACAGCGGCCAGCTGCTGAGCGACTCGCAGTTCGACCAGTGGTTCGAGGCGAACGACACGATCTTCCTGAACACGATCCCGGTGCGCTTCTCACCGCGCCGCTCGAATGACCAGAGTGCGGAGCGGGCGGACGCCAGCATGAGGTTCTGAGCTGTTTGGAGTGCGGTGACCGCAGTCACCGCTTTTCCTTCGGCAGCCGCAGCTGCCGTCTCGAGCGTTCGGCGTCACAGGCACGCAGTCAAAGCGGTGACTGCGGTCACCGCACTCCAAACCACGGGAACGCCCCTGCTTGTGCCCCGGTTCTCTCTCCCGTGATGAAACCGCCGCTCGTTGTCCTCGCCCTCCTCCTCGCCGCCTGCGCCTCTGCTCCGGTCGACATGGACGAGCCGCGGCGGATCGTCGGGACCGAGAATGCGGTTCGCGTCGATGCGCAGGTGCGCGGGGACCAGATCCGGCCCGGGTCGAAGGTTCAGGTGACGTACGAGATCACGAACATGCGCTCGACGGCGATTGCGATCGCCGAGCTCGTCCCGGCCACGAGCTACGACCAGGAGACGAACACGTTCACCGTGGACGTCGGCTCCGAGGTGCCGGGGAACGAGCTGCTGCCGCGGCTGATCGAGATCGCGCCGGGGGAGACGCAGACGTTCCGGCTCGTGGCGAACATCCAGCCGATCATGCCGCCGCGCAGCCTGGCTACGGAGCTGCCGCCCGCGGGGTTCCGCCTGAAGGTCAACTTCCTCGGCGACACGAAGCCCTTCCGGGCGCTGATCGGGATTCCGGAGCGGGCGGTCGCCGACAGCGCGCTCGCCGATGCGCTGTTTCCGCTCTGGCTCGAGCGGAACGAGATCGTCTACACGAACTCGGTCCCGATGAGGTGGGGGCCACGCAGGCCGGAGCCTGTCATGCGGCGATGAACGGTGGAGCGGCTGGTGCCGCTCCACCGGAGGCGTTCAGAAGCTGGCGACCGCTTCGCGCTCGTTGTCGTAGACCTCGAACACGGTGATGAGCTGCGTGACGTGCAGCAGCTCGTTGAGCTTGGCGGGGAGGTGGAGGAGCTTGAGCTTGCCGCCGCGATTGGTCACGGTCGTGTACGACCCGACGAGCTCACCGATGCCGGAAGAGTCGATGGTCGTGACGCCCGAGAGATCGAGCAGGACGTTGGTCTTGCCGGCGCTGACCGCGTTGCTGATCACTTCGCGCAGTTGCGTGTCGCCAGAGCCGATCGTGATCTTGCCCTGCAGGGCGATGATCTCGACGTTGTCGACGGTCCGGTTGGTGGCTTTCATGGTTCGTTTCTCCTTCTTCGGCGGAAATCAGGCTTTCGTGCTCGCGATGCCGTTGCCCTTCGCCAGGTTTTTCGTCATCACCAGCGACGTGCCGCCGCTGGTGTTGAACGTGTAGCTGACCTGGTCCATGAACGTCTTCATGTAGAAGATGCCCCGGCCGCTGGTTTTCATGAGGTTCTGCGGATTGAGCGGATCGCTCACTTTCTCCGGATCGAAGCCCTGTCCCTCGTCCGAGATCGTGATCTCCAGCTCATATCCCTGCAGCTCGAACGTGGCGTTCACCTTCTTGCGCACGTCGAGCTTGTTGCCGTGCTTGATCGCGTTGGCCACCGCTTCGCGCACCGCCATCCCGATCCAGTGAGAGCCATCCTCGTCCACCCCTGCGTTTTCACAGAGATGTTCCGCGATGACCTGAACCAGTTCGATGTTCTCGAAGCGGCTGCTGATCGTGATCTCGATACGCTCGGTGTCGCCGCGCTCCATGGGCTGAATTGCGCGGCATTCTACATAAAACGGAGCCTCGCGCGACCATCGTCCTCGGAATGGTGCATACGCGAGGTTCGTTCCGAGCCGCATGACCGCGCTCCGGGCCTCACGGCTCCTCCTCATTTTCCTACTCGCTTCCTGCGCGCAGGCCTCGCCGCTGGCCCCGGCCATGAAGGCGGTGGAAGCGATCCGCGGACGCGAGTTCGCCCACGACGTCAAGAACGTCACCATCGACCGCGCCGACCTCGCCAAGCACCTGCGCAAGCAGATGGAGACGCTGACGCCGTACTCCCTCGAGGACTGGGGGACCATGCTTCGCGCGCTGCAACTGGTCGACTCGGCGAACGAGGACCTCGTGCCGCAGCTGCTCTCGCTCTACGAGGCGCAGGTGCTGGCGTTCTACGATCCCCAGACGCACACCTACTACTCGATCAAGCAGCTTCCGAAGCTCCCGGAGGGGGCGGCCAAGCTGGCGGACCCGAAAACGATCGAAGAGACGGTCATGGTGCACGAGCTGATGCACGCGCTCCAGGACCAGCATTTCAAGCTCTCGGAGCGCGAGAAGCAGCTCATGACCGACACCGACGCGAACCTCGCCTACCACGCCGTGCTGGAAGGGGAGGCGGTGCTGGTGATGCTCGCGCACATGCTGCAGAAAAACAATGTCGACTTCGCCGAAGTGATCAAGGACGACGCGATGCTCGCCCTGATCAGCAACGCCGCGCAGGCCGAGCAGATGATGGACCCCTCCACGCCGAAGTACTTCGCGGAGATGCTGAAGTTCCCGTACCTCGAAGGGCTGAAGTTCGTGGTGGCCGCGTATCGCCGCGGCGGCTGGAAGGAGCTCGACCGCGTCCACGCGAACCCGCCCCGCACCACGCGCGAGATCCTGCACCCCGAGGAGTACTTCGCGGGGACGTTCAAGCCGGAGCCGTTCGACGCGAAGAAGAAGCCTGCCGACGCCATCTCCGCCGAGCACCTCGGCGAGTTCCACTGGCGCTTCCTGGTCGGCAAGGAGAATGCCCGCGGCTGGGTGAACGACCGCGCCTACGTCACCCCCGCCGGCAAGGTGGACGTGGAGACGAAGTGGGAGTCGGAAGCGAGCGCCACGAAGTTCGCCGATGCGTACGGCGCGTTCCTGAAGAAGCGCGGCGTCGAGGCGAGCGTCGTCCGCGACGGCGTGACCGTGAAGGCAACCTACACCTCGAAATGAACGTCGATTACACCACCCTCGAAGACGACCTCGAGTCCGGCACGTTCCGCCAACGCCTCGAGGAGGAGCTCACCCACGGCTTCCGCCAGATCCACCAGACCGGCGAACGCCTCCCCACCGCCTCCCACTACGCCGCCCAGATCGCCGAGATCATGAACCGCGACGTGGAGCTCGACGCCGACACCAAGTACAACCTCTACCAGGAGGTCCTCCTGGCCGTCGAAGCAGCGCGCACGACGGTGCTGGCGGAAGCTGTCGCGCCGAATTAGCAGCAGTTTGGAGTGCGGTGACCGCAGTCACCGCTTTTACTCGTTGCGAGTGGCGACGGTCGTCGCGCTGCCAGGAAAAGCGGTGACTGCGGTCACCGCACTCCAAACTGCCTGGCGCGCGGCCCGCGATAAGATCAGCGCCGTGAAGCACTCCCTGCGTCGATATCCGGCCCTGTCGTCGTTCGCGACGACGGGTGGGTGAGCGTGCAAGCTGGGTCAGGATGACCTGCGCTCGATCCTTTCCCGACTCCCCTCTGCTGAAGGGGCCGGGGATCTTCTTGTCGGAACGTCGACCGCCGACGACGCGGCGGTGATCCGCATCTCCGGCGACATCGCCATCGCGCAGACCGTCGACTTTTTTACGCCGATCGTCGACGACCCGTACCTCTTCGGCCAGATCGCGGCCACGAACTCCATCTCCGACATCTATGCGATGGGAGCGACTCCGATCATGGGGTTGGCCATCGCCGGCTTCCCGACCGACAAGCTCCCGCTGGACGTGCTCGAGCAGATCCTCCGCGGTGGCGCCGACAAGGCCGTCGAGGCCGGGTTCCCGGTGGCGGGGGGGCACACCATCATCGACGACGTGCCGAAGTACGGCCTCGTCGTGACCGGCGTCGTCAGCGCGGCCAAGCTGGTGCGGAACTCGACCGCGCGCGCCGGCGACCTGCTCTACCTCACCAAGCCCATTGGCAACGGCATCCTCGTCAGCGCCAACCGCAGGAAAGGCTTCTTCCGCAAGCCCCCCTCCCTCGACGAATCGATCCGGTGGATGACCATGCTCAACCGCGACGCCTCGAAAGCGATGCTCGCCGCCGGCGCCAGCGCGGCCACGGACGTCACCGGCTACGGTCTCATCGGACACCTCCTCGAGATGTGCGAAGGAGCGAAAGTGGGAGCGGAGCTCAGCGTGGGAGCGGTCCCGGTGCTCGACGGCACCCGCGAAGCGCTCGCCCGAGGACTGCGTCCGGAAGGAACGATGCGCAACGCGGTGAGCTTCAAAGGACGGGTGCGCTTGTCGGTTCCGGAGATCGAATACACATTGATGTGTGACGCCCAGACTTCGGGCGGGCTGCTGATCGCGATTGCGCCGGGGCGGGCGGAAGCGCTCGAGGACGCCTTCGCCGAAAGCGGTCTGTTCTATGCAAAGGTCGGGAGCGTGAACGCAGACAGCGGTCACATCACACTGGTTGCGTAAGGAGTGAACTGGATGCCTGATTCGACGAGACCCGATATCCCGGAGAACGTGAACACCGTTCCGGCCGAAGACGGCACGACCTGGGTGGAGATCGCCAGCACCGGTGCGGAAGACGAGGCGACTCTGCTCGCCGGCTTTCTCGAGGCGGCCGGCATTTCGGCGAACATCGAGAACGTCAAGTTCGCGATGGAGCCGATCAACTTCGGCACGATGGGCGACATCCGCGTATACGTGCCGGCCGACGAAGAGCAGCGCGCGCTCGAGTTGCTGCGCTCGCGCGACCGCCAGGCCGAACAGCTCGACGACGACGAGGAGACGCTGGTGACGGACGAAGGTCCCGCGCTGGTCGACGAATCGTCGCAGACGGAAGACGATGACGGAGCCGCAAACTCCTGAGCCGCCGCACCTGAGTGGCACCGACCCGGACGGCGGCTACGAGCCGGCGTCACCGGGCATGCCGCGCTGGGTCCCGGTGCTGATCGGCGGGTTGCTGGTCGTGCTGGCAGGCCTGGCCGTGTTCACCGGGTTGCGCTACCGCGACTCGAACACGATGAGCGAGCACGTGCAGCCGCGCCGCGAGAAGTCCCAGGTGTTCGCCCCTCCCGGCGAACCGGATGCCGGCGCCTCGCGCGTGATGCACGGAGAGGCCGACGTCACCCCGAACGCCAACGCCCCGGTCACAGGCCAGGCCCGCGCCGTGATCACCGGCGGCCCGGGCGGCGTGCAGACGACGGTGCGCATCTGGGCCCGCCGTGGCATGGTCCTCGAGGTCACGCCCCCCGAGGCCATGGTCTACGTCAACGGTCTGCTGATCGGCCACGCCAACCAGTTCGACACCACCGACGAAATCTACGACTTCGCGGAGCCCGGCAGCTACACCGTGCGCATCGTCGCCCCGAGCGGCACGGAGAAGACCTTCATCGTCACGGCCGCCACGGAAGCGGAGCAGGACGTAGCGCGGATCGAGGCGAAGCTGTAGCGCACTCCAGAACTGTGCAGTCAGTGCGCTGCCGCCTGAGCCTCTTTCGCCTTCTTCGACTCCGTGATGATCTTTTCCTGCAGGTTGCGGGGCACTTCCTCGTAGTGGGACATCTCCATGTGGAAGCTGCCGCGGCCCTGGGTCAGCGAGCGGAGCGTGGAGCCGTAGGTCAGCATCTCGCTGAACGGCACGCGGGCGTGGACGACCTGCGCGTCTTCTTCGGCATCGACGCCTTCCACGCGGCCGCGGCGTGAGTTGAGGTCGCCCATGATGTCGCCCACGTACTCGGCGGGGGCGTAGATGTCGACGTGCATGATCGGCTCGAGCAGCGTCGGCCGGGCGTTCTGCATCGCTTCCTGGTAGGCCAGCGAGCCGGCGATCTTGAACGCCATTTCGGACGAATCGACGTCGTGGTACTGCCCGTCCTTCAGCCGCACCCGGAAGTCGACCATCGGGAAGCCGGCCAGGTAGCCTTTCACGCGGGCGTCCTGGATCCCCTTCTCGACGGCGGGGATGTACTGCCGCGGGATCGAGCCGCCGAAGATCTCGTCGACGAACTCGAAGTCGCCGCCGCGCGGGAGCGGCTCCACCGTGATCTTGCAGTCGGCGAACTGCCCGTGGCCGCCCGACTGCTTCTTGTGCCGGCCGTGGGCGTCGGCGGCCTTGGTGATGGTCTCGCGGTACGGCACCTTCGGCGGATGCAGCATCACGTCGACGTGGTACTTCTTGTGGAGCTTCGCGACCACGATCTCCACGTGGAGCTGACCCTGGCCGCTGATCAGGAACTCCTTGGTCTGCTCGTCGCGCGAGAACTTGATGGTCGGGTCTTCCTCGATGATGCGGTGGATGGCCGCGCCGAGCTTGTCCTCATCGCCGCGGGCCTTCGGCTCGACCGCGAACGCGATCGCCGCCTCGGGGTAGTGGATGTGCTGGAGCGCGATCGCATGATCCTTCGCCGCGATCGTGTCGCCCGTGAAGGTGTCCTTCAGTTTCGCCACCGCGCCGATGTCGCCCGCGCGCAGCTCCGAGACCGGCAACTGCTGCTTCCCCTGCAGCACCTGCAGTTTCCCGATGCGCTCTTCGTGATCGCGGGTCGTGTTCCAGTACGCGTGGTCCGACTGCACCGTGCCGGAGTAGACGCGGAACAGCGACACGCGTCCCGAGAACGGGTCGGAGAAGGTCTTGAACACCAGCGCCGCTGGAAACGCCTCGGCGCGCGCGTCGAACTGCAGCGGCTCGCCCTTGCGGTCCTTGCCGTCGACCTTCTTCACTTCGTCCGCCGCCGGAAGCATCGAGACGAAGGCGTCGAGGATGAGGTGGCCGCCGATGTTGTGCGACGCGGAGGCGATCATGACCGGATAGATCTGATGATGCGCGACCTCGCGCCTGAGGCCGTCCATCAACTCGTCCTGCGACAGGCCGCCCTGGTCGAAGAAGCGCTCCATGAGCGTGTCGTCGCCTTCCGCGACCTTCTCGATCAGCGTCGCCCGCGCCGCCTCGGCTTCATCCTTCAGGTCCGCGGGGATGTCGATCGGGTCGTACTTGCCGGAGCCGTCGGCCGCGTAGCGGTACGCCTTCATGGAGACGAGGTCGATGATGCCGGTGAAGTCTTTCTCTTCGCCGATCGGCATCTGGATCTGGACCACGTTCTTGCCGAACTTCTTCTGCAGGGATTCGAGGGCGCGCGGGAACGAGGAGCGCTCGCGATCGAGCTTGTTCACGACCAGGATGCGCGGCAGCGCGTACTCCTCGGCGAACTTCCAGACCTTCTCGGTCGTCACTTCGACGCCCGTCACGCCGCTGACGACCACCACCGCGGAGTCCGCGACGCGCATCGCGCTCTTCGCTTCCATGATGAAGATCCCGAACCCCGGCGTGTCGAGGAGATTGATCTTCGTGTCCTTCCACTCCGCGAACGCGACGGCGGTGGAGATGGAGTGCTTGCGCTCGATCTCGTCGACGTCGAAGTCGGTCGTGGTGGTGCCGTCGTCGACACGTCCGAGCCGGTTGACTGCGCCGGCGTTGAAGAGGAGTTGCGAGACCAGCGTTGTCTTGCCGGTGTCGTTGTGTCCGACGATCGCCACGTTGCGGATCTCGGAACCCGAATAAACCTTCATGTTCTCGACTCCGTAAGCGAATTCACCTGCAGGCGTGACATCATAAAGTAAAAGACGGGCAGGCGAGCGCGCCTGCCACCGCCGCGGGAGAGGCACAGGAGTTATCATTGTCGGCTCATGGTACGAGTGCCTCCGGAGAGAAAAAGCTCTTGAAGCTGGGCCGCTACGAGGTCGTTCGCGAGCTCGGCAAAGGCGCGATGGGCATCGTCTATCTCGCCAAGGATCCGCTCATCGGGCGGCTGGTCGCGCTGAAGACCATCCGCATCAACGCGCATGCGGATGACGACGAGGCGAAGGAGTTCCAGCAGCGCTTCATCCGCGAGGCCCAGGCCGCCGGGATCCTCAACCATCCCTCCATCGTCACGGTCCACGACATCGAGCAGGACGAGGAGAGCGGCACGTCCTTCATCGCCATGGAGTTCGTGGAGGGGAACAACCTCAAGGAAGTCCTCTCGCAGGGGCGCACGCTCAACTTCGAGCAGATCGGCGACATCATCGCCCAGGTGGCCGAGGCGCTCGACTTCGCGCATGCGAAAGGGATCGTCCACCGCGACGTCAAGCCGGCCAACATCATCCTGATCGAAGGCAACCGGGCCAAGATCACCGACTTCGGGATCGCCAAGATCGCGTCCGGCGGCGCGAACCTCACCACCACCGGCCAGTTCCTCGGCACGCCGAACTACATGGCGCCCGAGCAGATCAAAGGCGCGCCCGTCGACGGCCGCACCGACATCTTCTCCCTCGGCATCTGCCTCTATGAATGCCTGACCCGCCGCAAGCCGTTCGGCGGTGATTCGCTCACGTCGATCTCCTACAAGATCGTCCACGAGCCGTTCCCGCCGCTGAACGAGATCAATCCGCAGATCCCGATCGGCTACGAGGACGTGGTGGCGAACTGCCTCGCCAAGGATCCCTCCAAGCGCTACCAGCGCGCGAAGGATCTCGCCTCGGCATTGCGCGCCGTGATCCGCGGGGAGCGCCCGGTCCGGCCACCCGATCCGATGCTCGCAGAAGAGACGATCGTCACGCGCAACGTTTCCGCGGAGAAGACGACCGAGCGAGACAAGATCCCGGTGAACGCGCCGATGCCGACTCTCGAGGTGCCGTTCCCGGAAGCCGTGACCGCCTTCCCACCGCCGGCGGCCGAGCACGACGAGATCGGCAGCAACACCCGCGCGGTGCCGGTAAAGCCGGCAGTGGCACCGACGGTGGCCAGGACGCCGCGCCCGCCGGTGTCGCAGCAGTTCCGAACCACGCTTTCGAACGTGCGTGCGCTGCCGTTGTGGCGCAGGCGAATCCCTCCCGCGATCTTCATCGGGATCGTGGCCATCCTGGTGGCGGGCCTCATCGGCGGCGTGGCCGCGGTGCGCAGCCAGCAGTCGGACATTCCGCCGGTCAACCGCGCCGTCGAAGCGCGCCGCGCCGAGGAGAAACGCCTCCGTGAGGAAGCGCAGACGCTGCTGCAGCAGGGGCGCAACGCCGAGGCGCGCGTCACGCTGCAGAAGCTGCAGCGCCTGGCACCGCGCTCGCCGTACGTCGCCACCACGCTGGGAAGGCTGAACGAGATCCTGCAGCAGGAAGAGATCGGCAAGCTGCAGCAGGCGCAGGCGCAGGCGAAGTTCGATGAAGGGCTGCTGCTCTTCAACGACAAAAAGTTTGCCGAGGCGGGTGCCCGCTTCAAAGAAGCGCTGGCCATCAACCCGAATCACCTGCAGGCCAACGAGTACGTGCTGCTCGTGCAGGCGGAAGAGCAGAAGCTGCTCGCCGCGAGGAACGCGAAGAAAGCGGCGCCGCGCGTCGTGGCCACGAACACCGCCACCGCGGTGCAGGAGACCACCGGCACGACCGCCACGCAGGCGCCGGCAGCATCGTCGACCGCGCAACTGACGACCATCTTCTCGCATTCGCTCACCGACGGCCGCATCGTCGTGCGCGTCGGCGCGGACATCGTGACCAACGAGCGGCTGTACGACGAGCGTCCGGCGCGCTTTCTCCGCCGCGCCTCGCGCACCGCGAAACCGGTGAACGTGACGAACGAGTTTGCGGCCAAGAACGCGGACGTGCAGGTCTGGGTCACGGTGCCGGCGGCGCAGATCCAGGAGTATCACAAGATTCCCGCCATCCGCTTCGAGCCGGGCTCACAGCACCGCCTGACCGTGCGCTTCAATCCAACGAGCAAGCAGTTCACGTACGAGATCAATTGACGTGCACTTTGCGATCGCCACGCGCGACGAGCTCTGGCTCCGCGGCCGGCTGATCGAGCAGCGCCTCTCCCACGGTGAAGCGTTCCACGACGGCGAGACGATCGTCGCCACCGACGCGCGCAACGACGCCCTGGTCGCGCAGTGCGACGCGGCCATGGACGAGCTGCGCCGCTGCGTCATCCCCGAGCTGCGCATGCGCCTGGTGGCCGAGGCGCGCCTCGATGGCATGACCTCCACGATCACCGCGTCTGTTGGCGGTCACTCCATCGTCACCACGCCGGAGCATTTCGAACGGGACGTGCAACTGGTTTGGAGTGCGGCGACCGCAGTCGCCGCTTTCCCTCATCGCGAGCCCGCCCTTCCGTCCTTGCCACTGCTCTGGCAGAACGGCACCGCCGCCGTCCTCCTGCACGAAGCCGCCGGCCACGCCGAGGAACATGGACAGACGCCCATCCTCCCTCCGTGGCTCATCGTCGACAACCCGCTCACCCTCCGCCGCGCCACGTTCCGGGACGTCCCGCTGCCGCGCATGACGAACCTCGTCGCCCGCCAGCGCGGCGCCCCGTTCGAGCTCCCGAACCCGCGCGTCGAGGTGCTCCTGGTCGACAGCGGTCATTACGAGCCGTTGACCGAGGTCGTGACCCTGCGCATCGCGGCGGCCGACCTCGTCGAAGGTGACGCATCGCGCCGCCTCCCGCCGTTCGACTTCGTGCGCCACCGCGGCGCGATCGCCTTCCTCGGCGCCACCGGCGATCCGCTCCGGTACCCCGGCGTGATCTGCTCCCGCGAAGGGCAGGAGCTCGTGGTCGGCTCCCACGCCCCGGTCATGGTGACGGCATGATCTACCGCAAACGCGGCCACACCATCCGCTGGGAGCACGGCACGAGGATCGAGGTCACGGAAAGCGGCGTGGCGTACGAGGAAGGGGAGCGGTTCATCTGCGAGCCCGCGCACGCCAGCGGTATGGAGTGCGGTGACCGCAGTCACCGCTTTGACTCGCTGCGGAGCGGGAGCGTTCCTCGCGAGAGCGGCGGCTCCGCCGCGGAAAAAGCGGTGACTGCGGTCACCGCACTCCAAACCGCTGTGGTCGAGCGCTGGATCGCCGTCGAAGGCATCGCCGAGCACGAGTACGGCGAGCGCACCTGGAGCGAGCACACCCAGCGCCTGCACGTCGCCCTCACGCACAAGCGCGAGCGTGCCCTCATCGACCAGGCGAGCTTCGATACCACCCACATCCAGCGCATCGCCGCCGCGCTCGCGCGTTGCGAGCCGGAGCGCGAGGCGCCGCCACGCCTCAGGCTGGCGGAAAACGTCACCGCCGCCCTCCTCCCGACCCTCCTCGAGCTCGCGCCGCCCAACGTCCGCGTCATCCAGACTGCAGGAGGGATCGACGGAAAAGGGGAGGACATCGTCGAAGCGGCGAAGGAGTGGCCGAACTGGTACCGCCCCTCCTACCGGATCCGCCCGGTCAAAGCGCCCCTCAACCTCCGGCTCGAGTGCGAGGTCACCGAGCTCGACCCGTCGCGCCCGATCGCCATCGCGCTGCTCGCCCCCGTCACCGGGCTCACCTTGCGCGTGCTCGTCGAGGACGGCGCGCGCGCTTATCCCGCCACCGTTCGCGTCACCCGCATCGACGCCGTCTCGAACGAGCGCACCTGGTACCCGTACGGAGCCGGTTCCTTCGGCGCGGAGATGATGCTTTAATGCCGCGCCAGTGAGCGCCACCGGCAGACGCGTCGAATTCCTGGCCCGGGCCATCGTCAACCGCCTGGAAGACCGGGGCGTGGTCGAGTTCGTCGACGCCGAAGCCGGCATCCTCGTCGTCACCCGCGCGCTCGAGGAAAACTTCACGGCCGTCGAGCTGCTCGAGCGCGCCGCCCGTCAGAAGCTCGGCAACCGCGCCACCGAAGAACAGCTCGAGCACGAGATACGCCGCATGGCGGCTGAACGGAACGTCATCCTCTAATGCCCATCGAACAGAAGCTCGAAGAACTCGAGCGCCGCAAGCAGCAGAGCGAGCTCGGAGGCGGTCAGGCCCGCATCGACCGCCAGCACAACGACGGCAAACTGACCGCGCGCGAGCGCATCGCGCTGCTCTTCGATCCGGGCTCCTTCCAGGAGCTCGACCAGCTCGTCACCCACCGCTCCACCGACTTCGGGCTCGACAAGCAGCGCGTGCCCGGCGACGGCGTGGTCACGGGATACGGCACGGTGCAGGGACGGCTGGTCTACGCGTTCGCGCAGGACTTCACCGTCTTCGGCGGCTCGCTTTCCGAGACCCACGCCGCCAAGATCGTCAAGATCATGGACCTGGCCATGAGGAACGGCGCGCCGGTGGTCGGCCTCAACGACTCCGGCGGCGCGCGCATCCAGGAAGGGGTGGTTTCCCTCGGCGGCTACTCCGACATCTTCCTGCGCAACACGCTCGCCTCCGGCGTCGTGCCGCAGATCTCCGCGATCATGGGACCCTGCGCCGGCGGCGCGGTCTATTCGCCCGCCATCACCGACTTCATCCTGATGGTGAAGAAGACGAGCTACATGTTCGTCACCGGCCCGGAAGTCATCAAGACCGTCACGCACGAAGAGGTGACGAAGGAAAAGCTCGGCGGCGCGGAGACGCACAACCAGGTCTCCGGCGTCGCGCACTTTGCGGCCGAGTCGGACGAAGACTGCATCGCCCTGATCCGCGAGCTGCTCTCGTTCATGCCTTCGAACAACCTCGAAGAGCCGCCGCGCGTCGAGACCACGGACGACGTGAACCGCGTCGACACGCAGCTCGACTCCTTCATCCCCGAATCGCCGAACCAGCCGTACGAGATGCGCGAGGTCATCAAGACCATCGCCGACGAAGGGCACTTCCTCGAGGTGCACCAGCATTACGCCCGCAACCTCGTGGTCGGCTTCATCCGCCTCAACGGCTACTCGGTCGGCGTGGTCGCGAACCAGCCCGCCTTCCTCGCCGGCGTGCTCGACATCGACGCCTCGCGCAAAGGGGCGCGCTTCGTCCGCTTCTGCGACGCCTTCAACATCCCGCTGCTCGTGCTCGAAGACGTCCCCGGCTTCCTCCCCGGCACGGGGCAGGAGTACGGCGGCATCATCATCCACGGCGCGAAGCTGCTCTACGCGCTCGCCGAGGCGACCGTCCCCAAGGTCACGGTCATCACCCGCAAGGCCTACGGCGGTGCGTACTGCGTGATGAACTCCAAGCACATCCGCGCCGACATGAACTTCGCCTACCCGATGGCCGAGATCGCGGTCATGGGGGCGGAAGGGGCGGTGAACATTCTCTACAGGGGCACGACCGATCGCGAGGCGAAGGTCGCGGAGTACAAGGAGAAGTTCGCCAACCCTTACATCGCCGCCGAGCGCGGCTACATCGACGAGATCATCGAGCCCCGCTTCACGCGCCGGAAGCTCATCACCACCTTCGCCATGCTCCGCAACAAGCGGGACCGGAACCCGCCGAAGAAGCACGGCAACATCCCTTTGTGAAGCGGAATTGAGGATGCGCCCCTCCTCCGATTTTTCAATTTTCAATTTTCAATTTTCAATTCCGCTCTCGCTGCTCCTGCTCCTGCTCGGCTGCACCCGCGCCGAACCAAAGCACCCGAACGTTCTTCTCATCACCCTCGATACCTTCCGCGCCGACCGGCTCGGGGCGAAGACGCCCAACCTCACGCGCCTCGCGGCGGAGGGAGTCCGCTTCGAGAATGCGCAGTCGCCTGTCCCGCTGACGCTTCCCGCGCACGCCACGATCCTGAGCGGCCTGCTTCCGCTGCACCACGGCCTTCGCAACAACGGCGCGGGTGCGTTTCCGGCCGACAAAGAAACGCTGGCGACGCTGTTCGCCGCGAACGGCTATCGCACCGCTGCCTTCGTCGGCGCCTTCGTGCTCGATCGCCGCTTCGGCCTCGACCGCGGCTTCGAGACCTACGACGACGACATCGCGCGCGATCCGGCCTCGGACGTCACGCTCGAAGCCGAACGCCTTGCGAGCGACGTCGTCGATCGCGCCGTCGCCTGGCTGCGCGTCGCCGACTCGCGTCCGGCATTCACGTGGGTGCACCTGTGGGACGCGCACGCGCCGTACGCTCCTCCCGCGCCTTTCGAGCAGAGTTACGACGGCGAGATCGCCTACGTCGACGCGCAGCTCGGCCGCCTGCTCGCGGCCATCGACCGCACCAACACCGTAGTCGTCGTAGCCGGCGACCACGGGGAGTCGCTCGGCGAGCACGGCGAGTCGACGCACGGCCTGCTCCTCTATCAGACGACGCTGCACATCCCGCTGCTCATCGCCACGCCTGAGTTGAAACCACGAGCCGTCCGCGAGCCGGTCAGCTCCGTCGACATCGCCCCCACGCTCGCCACGCTTGCCGGCATCACCATGCCCAAAGGCGACGGGCGCGATCTCGCGGAGGTGCTCCGTGACGGCGATGCGATCGCGGAAGCCGACCTCTACGCCGAGACGCAATACCCGCTCACCTTCGGCTGGAGCGAGCTCGCCGCGCTCCGCCGCGGGAACCTGAAACTCATCTCCGGGCCGGCCGCCGAAATATTCGACGTGCAGCGCGACCCACGCGAGACCACGAACGTCCTCGCGAACGAGCGGCGCGCGTTCCGCGACCTCACTGCGAAGCTCGACGCACTCCGCGCCACCGCCATTGCCTCGACGCAGGCGACGGTCGACGAAGAGACGAAAGCGAAGCTCGCCAGTCTCGGCTACATCGCCCCGGGCCCGTCCGCGAAAAGCTCCGCAGACCCGAAAGCGATGGCGCCGCTCTTCCTGCAGTTCGAAAAAGCGCTGGCGGCGAAAGACGCAGCTTCGCTCGCCGACCTCGTGCGCCGCGATCCGGCGAACCCCGTCTTCCGCTCCACGCTGGCCCGCTTCCAGCGCGAGCGCGGCGCCACGAAGGAGGCGGTCGCGCTCTACCGGCAGGCGGTCGCCCTCACCCCGAACGACGCCGACGCCTGGTACAACCTCGGCGTCGCCGCCGCCGAATGCTGCGACCGCGAAGAGGCGCGCCAGGCGCTCACCACCGCCGCCCGCCTCGATCCGAAGCGCGCCGCCACGCACAACGCGCTCGGTATCCTGCAGATGGAAGCCGGCGAACCCGAAGGCGCCGTCCGCACGTTCCAGCAAGCCATCGAGAGCGATCCGCGCGACGCCCGCGGCTGGAACAACCTCGGCAACGCGCTCCGCACCCTCGGACGGTTAAACGAAGCCGAGACCGCGTACCGCAAAGCCACCACCCTCGCTCCCACGTACGCCGACCCGTTCAACGGTCTCGGCGTCCTGCTCGTCCAGCAGCGCCTTCCGCGCGAAGCCCTGCCGTACTTCGAAACGGCGATCCGGAACCAGCCCGACTTCTACGAAGCGCAGCTCAACCGCGGCATCGCCTTACAGGAAGCAGGCGACCGGGCAGGCGCGGTGGCGCAGTACCGCGCACTGTTGGAAAAGCTCCCCGCCGGACCCCGCTACGACACCCAACGCGACGCCGCGCGGACGCTCCTGGCCAGTCTCGCACGGTAGCGGCCGGTTCACTTCCCTATTTATTGCCGTAACCATTTCGTCGCAAAATATAAACACACAGCGGCAGGCTGCCGTTCGTAGACTGCTGCAAAACCAACATCCCAAACGGAGCGCGAGGAGGTTTCTCTATGGTTTCCCGGTCCCGACGTGCACTGCTGCTATGCATTGCACTACTACTCACCTTCTCGTCTGCCGTCTTCGCTCAGGGGACGTCGTCTGCCACATTGTGGGGACGCGTGACTGACGAAACGGGGGCCGCCCTTCCGGGCGTCACCGTGACGGCGACGAACAATGCCACCGGTCTCAGTCGAAACACCGTCACCGAAGCGGACGGCACGTATCGCTTTCCGAGCCTGCCGGCCGGCACGTACACGGTCGTGTCGGACCTGTCCGGGTTCGGTACGGTCACGACACAGGACGTCGTCCTGAACGTCTCGCGCGAGCGTGAGATCAACATCACGCTCAAGCAGGCCGCCGTCAGCGAGTCCATCACCGTCACGGCCGAAGCGCCGCTCATCGCCACCGGTCCCGCGATCGGCACGTCGGTGAGCCAGGAGGAGCTCGAGAACCTGCCGCTCAACGGCCGCCAGTTCGCGAACCTCGGCTCGCTCGCGCCGGGAACGCAGCTCAATTACAACGCCGACCCGACCAAGCCGGGCCAGCTCACCATCGCGCTCAACGGCGGCATCGGCCGCAACGTGAACTTCATGGTCGACGGCGGTGTCAACACCGACGACACGATCGGCGGCGCGCTGCAGAACTTCAACCTCGAAGCGGTGCAGGAGTTCACGATCCAGACGCAGTCCTACAAGGCCGAATACGGCCGCTCTTCCGGCGGCGTGCTCACGGTCGTCACGAAGACCGGCACCAATGAATTCGCCGGCAGCCTTTACGGCTTCTACCGCGAAGACAGCCTCAACTCGCTGACCGAGGCGGAGCGCCGCGGCGGCGGTGAAAAGTCGGCCTACGAGCGGAAGCAGTACGGCGCCTCGCTCGGCGGCCCGATCGTGCGCGACCGCGCGCACTTCTTCGCCACGTATGAAAAGACGGAGCGCCCGTCGAGCTACATCATCAACACGCAGGGCATCTTTCCCGACTTCGACGGCGACGCGGTTGCGATTCCTTTCAGCGACGAGCTGGTCACCGCCAAAGGCACGGTGAACATCTCGGCCGCGCAGTTCCTGCAGGTCCGCTACGGCTACCAGAAGAACGCCGACAAGTACGGCGCCGGCCAGCTGGCGCTCCCCTCCTCGCTCGGCACGCTGACGAACGAATACGAGTCGTACCTCCTCGGCCACACCTGGACGATGGGCGGTTCGCGCGTGAACGACTTCGTCTACCAGTGGACGAGCTTCAACAACGCCATCACCGCCGACTCCGACGATCCCGCGCTCCTGTATCCGAGCGGCGTCACGGCCGGCCAGAATGTCAACACGCCGCAGACGACCGTCCAGGAGAAGTCGCAGTTCAAGGACGACTTCTCCTGGTCGACCAACATCGGCGGCCGCCGCCACGACTTCAAGACCGGCGCCGCGTGGGTCCACGAGCCGATCCTCGGCGGCAGCTTCACCACCGGCACGGCGGGGCAGTTCACGCTGCGCGACAACAATCCGAACTCGCCGGTCACGCAGATCACCGTGAACGGCGGCTTCGCCGGCTTCTCGACTCCCGTCGAGCAGTACGGCCTCTACTTCCAGGACGACATCCAGCTCACGCCCCGCCTGACCGTCAACGCGGGCGTGCGCTACGACCTCGCCACCGGCTTCGATCTCGACCAGGGCTCGAACCCGGTGCTGCAGATGCTGTCGACGCAGACCGCGTTCAACGACGCGTACTACCTGAACGACTTCCGCGGATGGGACGGACAGCTCGAGAACGACACGAACAACATCGCGCCGCGTCTCGGCTTCAGCTTCGACGTCCTCGGCAACGGCGATCACATCGTGAGGGGCGGGCTCGGTCGCTACTACGACTTCCCGTACACGAACGCCACGATCCTCTTCCCGGCCGAGGCGGTCATGTCGAACTTCGGCACCGTCTACAGCCTCACCAACCAGGACGGCATCCGCAATCCGGACGGCACGTTCTTCCGTCCCGGACAGCCGCTCCCGCCGGGCGGCGAGACCCCGATCGGCGAGGCGCTGCCGGGCAACGTCGCCCATCCGTCGATCACCAACACGCCGTACTCCGACCAGCTCTCGCTCGGCTACTCGACCGAGCTCACGAGCTGGCTCGGCGTCAACGTCGACGTGACGCACATCGAGTATCGGGACATCCCGTACCGCTTCCGTTTCAACGGCTTCCTCGACAACAACGGAAACCCGATCGCCGAACGGCGTTTCACCCCGTTCGGCGTCGACAACAACAACCGCATGTGGATCGGCGACGGTGAAGCCGACTACGACGGCATCAACCTCGGCGCCCGTGCGCGCCTGTCGAATCGTTTCGAGATGCAGGGCTTCTATACGCTCTCGCGCGTCGAAGGCAACGTGCTGGCCGGCGCCGACGAGTTCCGCCTGACCAACGGCGGCCACCAGCCGGATCGCGTCGGCGACGTCTCGACCGACTTCCGCAACCCGCTCTGCGACGCCTGCTTCGGGCCGCTCGACACCGACGCCCGCCACAAGGTGACGCTCAGCGCGCTGTACCGCGCGCCGTTCGGCATCAACATGTCCGGCGTGCTGCGTTACCGCTCCGCGCTGCCGTACAGCGAGCGTTACGGCGTGGACGCCAACGAGGACGGCTTCGTCTCCGACCTCGCCCCGGGAGTCACGCACGTGAACAGCCTGCGCGGCGACTCGTTCTCGCAGGTCGACCTGCGTCTCTCGAAGGACTTCAGCATCATCGGCGGGCTCGGGATCGAGCTGATCGCGGAGGTCTTCAACCTGTTCAACGAGATCAACCCGACCGCGTTCAACGGCCAGCGCTCCAGGCTGGAGGAAGACGAGAACACCGGAGAGGTCACCATCGTCCCGAACGAGCTCTTCCGCGAAGCGACCGCCTTTGCCGGCGACCCGCTCCAGGGAGAGCAGCGGCTGATTCAGCTCGGAGCGCGCTTCCGCTTCTAGCCTCACCTCATCGAAGCAACGGGAAAGGGCGCCTTCGGGCGCCCTTTTTCATTTTCCCGTACGGGTTCGTACAGAAAAGCGAAGAAGCGGGTTTCGGCCGCCCGCTGCCGGAAAACGCGCAAACGACGCCAGCCATACGGGGTTACGCCTCGTTGTGCCATGTCAACCCCGCCTGCGCCCGAACTTGCAACGAACCGTCGCAGTTGTAACGTTTCGGTCAAAGTCGGATAAACTCCCCGCAACTTCCCGGTCCAAGCGAAAGGAGACGATATCGTGCGTTTGCGTTCCAGTTTTTCGCGCTTCGCCTCGATCGTCGGTGTGCTTCTGTTGATGGCCTTCAGCGCCGTTGCACAGGAACAGACTGCATCGATAGAGGGTACGGTCAAAGATGCGTCGGGGGCAGTGCTGCCCGGCGTAACGGTCGAGGCAAACAACTCGACCCGCGGCGGCACATTCACTCAGGTCACGGATTCGACAGGCGTGTACCGCATGCCCAGCCTGCCGGCAGGGCGTTACGTGGTCACGGCCACGCTCGACGGGTTCAATCCGAGCACGGTGAGTGGAATCAATCTGACCCTCGGTCAGATCCTCAAGGTCGATCACACGATGCGCGTCGGCGTAGCGGAATCGATCACCGTCACGGCGGAAGCACCGCTCGTCGACGTCAAGCAGAGCGCCTCCTCCACGAGCGTTCGTGCTGAAGAGTTCGAGAAACTCCCGGTCGGACGCGACTTCGCCTCGGTGGTCACGCTGACGCCGGGTGCGAACCGCGAGCGCGCCTCGGGCGGCATCTCGGTCGACGGCGCTTCGGCGTCGGAGAACAAGTTCATCATCGACGGCGTCGACACCACCGACATGCGCGACGGCTCGCAGGCCAAGACGCTGATCACCGACTTCGTCGACGAAGTGCAGGTCAAGTCGGCCGGCTACGCGGCTGAATTCGGCGGTGCGACCGGCGGCGTCATCAACGTCGTCACCCGCGGCGGCACGAACCAGTTCAAGGGCGAGGTTTACGGCTACGCGACGCAGGATTCGTTCAACGGCGCCGAGCGTCCGCAGCTTCAGCTCGTGAACGGTTCCACGACCGTGGCCGAGGCCCCGGTCTATCGCAAGGACGACTTCACGCAATACGAGCCGGGCATCAGCCTCGGCGGCCCGATCCTCCGCGATCGTCTCTTCTTCTTCGCGGCCTACCAGCCGCAGAACGTCACCACGAACCGCACCATCGACTATGTCGGCGCGAACCAGGGCACCTCGCGCGAGTTCGAGACGACGATCAAGACGAACTACGGCACGGCCAACCTGAACGGCACCGCCGGCAGCAAGCTGTCGTACAAGCTCTCGGCGAACTTCTCGCCGGCGGAGCGCCAGGGCTTCTCGTTCGCGACCTTCCCCGGCGTGGTCGACGCGGCGCAGCTCGCCGCGATCAACCGCAACGGCCGCGGTTCACCGACGGTAAACGCAGATGTCGGCCGTGAGTTCGACAACGAGTCCTACTCGCTCTTCACCGATGTTTTCCCGACCGAGAACCTGCTGTTCGGCGTCCGCGCCGGCCGGTTCACGAACGACTACCGCGACACCGGCATTCCGAACGAGATCCTGCACGCGTTCTCGGGTGGCGGCGATCCGGCCCAGTTCCCGGACATTCCGGCAAACCTCCTCCGTTCGCCGGGCTTCACCAGTGTCGCCTCGAACACCGCCGTTGCTCGCGACAAGTACAACCGCGACTCGGTCTCGGTCGACGGAACCTGGTACCTCCGGGCCGGTGGCGAGCACGCCATCAAAGCCGGTGTGCAGAAGGAAAAGATCACCAACGACGTCTTCAGCGGTGAGCTTGCTCCGCGCATCGATTACTACTGGAACCTCGCCCACGCCGGTACGGGCCGCCGCGGCACGTACGGCTACTTCACCGTCCGCCAGTTCGCGACCGTCGGTGACGTCGAGCAGGACACTACCGGTATCTTCCTGCAGGACGCCTGGACGATCAAAGACCGCCTGACGGTCAACTTCGGCGTCCGCGCCGAGAGCGAAGACGTTCCGCAGTACCGCGCCGGCGCCGGCACGTTCATCAAGTTCGATTTCGAGGACAAGATCTCCCCGCGCCTCGGCTTCGCGTACGACCTCACCGGCACCGGCCGCACGAAGGTGTACGGCAGCTTCGGTACGTTCTTCGACGTCACCAAGCTCGAATGGCCGCGCGGCTCATCGGGTGGCGACGTCTGGGTCGACTACCACTTCACGCTGGACAATTTCGACTGGACCAAGAACATCTGCGACGTCGGCAACAACACGACCGCGGATCGTCCGAACTGCCCGGCTGGACAGTTCATCGCCGCCTCCGACCGCCGCTTCTATGATCCGGCCACCGTCCAGGAGACGCTCGATCCGAACATCAAGCCGATGGAGACGCGCGAGTACACCCTCGGCGGCGAGCATTCGCTGACCGCGACCACCTCGATCGGCCTCCGCTACATCCACAAAGAGCTCATCCGCACCATCGAAGACATGGGCGTGCTCGTCGGCGACGATGAAGTCTACGTCTACGGCAATCCGGGCTCCGGCCTCTCCACCAGCCTCGGCGCCGTGCCGATGCCGAAGGCCATCCGTGACTACGACGCCGTCGAGCTCGAAGCGACCAAGCGCTTCAGCAGCGCGCTGTCGGTGCACGGCAGCTACACCTGGAGCCGCCTGTACGGCAACTACTCCGGTCTCGCCAACTCGGACGAAGTCATCGCGCGCACCGTCGGCCGCCGCTCGCCGAACGTCAATCGTTCGTTCGACGGTCTGGCGCAGGCGTTCGACCAGAACCTCGACCCGACCTACGGTCTTCTCCCGACCGACCGCCCGCACCAGTTGAAGGTGCAGGGTACGTACACCGCGCCGTTCGGCACCACCGTCGGCATCAACCAGTACGTCGGCAGCGGTACGCCGCAGAGCACCGAGGTCAACCTCTATCCGACGCTGCCGTTCTTCCCGTACGGCCGCGGCGACATGGGGCGCACCGACATGCTCACGCAGACCGACCTCACCGTGCAGCACGAGATCAAGCTCGGCAGCCGCTACTCGGTGCAGTTCATGGTCAACGTGCTGAACCTGTTCGACGAAGACACCGAACTGTATAAGTGGAACCGCCTCCTGCGCGCCGACCTGCCGCAGTCGACGGGTCTGACTCAGTTCACGTTCTTCAACGCGCCGTTCGATTTCAACCAGGTCCTCGCGAACAACGCGGCCGCGGTCGATCCGCTCCGCGACCCGCGCTACGGCAAGGGCTACATCTTCCAGGACCCGCGCCTGGTCCGCCTCGGCGCGCGCATCCGCTTCTAACCACCGCTTCATCACCACAAGCCGGCGAGGACTCGCAAGGGTCCTCGCCGGTTTCGTTTTATCCTCCATCCATTGAAGAAAGCCCGCCGTCCCGTCCGGCCTGAAGCTGTCCGCCCGTTCCGCGACTTTCTTCGCGATCACCGGAAGCTGCTGCTCGTCGTGCTCGCCGTCTTCGCGCTCACGGCCGACGACCGCCACGCCGGCATCGTCCCCGACGGCCGCCAGATGATCTGGACCGCCGTGGCCATGACGGAGACCGGCCAGCTCGGCCAGGCGCGAGGACGCGATTTCACGATCCCTCGTGACGGCGGCGATTCGGTGTCGCGCTACGGCATGGGGATGACCCTCGCGCAGATCCCGGCCGCGCTGCTCGCACCTGCCGTCGAGCGCCGCTTCGGCGCCGCTTCCTCGCAGCCGCTGTTTCTCATCGCGCCGCTCCTCCTGACGCTGCTCGCCGCGATCTTCGCCGGACTGGCAACGCGGCAGCTCGCCGCGAATCGCACCGCCGAACGCACAGCCATTCTCCTGACCGCCCTCGGATCGCCGCTCGCGGGCTACGCGGCCATGGAGTTCTCGGAGCCGCTGCAGGCCGCCGCGCTCGCCGCTGCCTTCGCCTTTGCGCTGCTCGCGCACGAACGTCCGCGATACGCGTTCGCCGCAGGATTCGCCGCGGGGGTCGCTGTGCTCGCGAAGTCCGTGCTGCTCGCCGTCGCGCCGCTCGCATTGCTGCCGTTGCTGGCGACGCGCAAGCGCATCGTGAACGCAGCCCTCGGCGCCGCACCACCGCTCGCCCTCTGGCTCATCTTCGAGCTCGTCCGCTTCGGCCGCCCGCTCGCCGGCTATGGCGGCGAGCGTTTCAGCCACGACCTCTTCGACGGCCTCTGGCGCCTGCTCGTCAGCCCCAACAAAGGCTTCGTGTGGTTTTTCCCGACGCTACTGGTGTGCCTCTGGGGAACAGTGCGCATCGGTTTGGAGTGCGGTGACCGCAGTCACCGCTTTGACTCCCAGGAGCGCGAGCTGCGGCTCTCGGGAGGCAAAGCGGCGACTGCGGTCGCCGCACTCCAAACCGGTGCCGCGTTCCTGACTTTCCTCGCCCTCCTCTTCATCGCCGCCAAATGGTGGGCGTGGCACGGTGCGGAAGGGTGGGGCCCGCGCTTGCTCGTCCCTGCCGTGCCGCTGCTCGCCGCAATCGCGGCGCCGCTCATCGCCACGTGGCGAACGGGCATCCAGTATGCGTTCATCGCACTCTCGATCGCGGCGAACGCGCTGCCGCTGCTTCAGCATCCGACGCCCATCGCCACGCTCGTCAATTCGTCGACGTGGCCGGTGGTCGACAGCAAAGCCGCGGCGCGCGTGGCCGATTACGCGCGCCTCGGAAACCGCGTCGCGCCCGATGGCGTCCTCGCCACCATCCCCCAGGCTTCGCCGTGGATCGTCTATCCATGGTTCATCCGCACGACCTGGGGTGCGGTCGAGCCGGCGGAGCTCGCGGCGCCGCCGTGGCTCGAGCGGCGTCCGGACATCCGCCCCGAGGTCGCCCCGCTGCCGGCCGTGTTCCGGGTGATCAGCCCGCGGCAGTGGCGGTTTCTCGGACGCGGCTTCTTTCCCGATGAACTGCAGCCGCGGTACGCTGCGGTGTACGACGAAGCGCTGCTCGACCAGATCGCGCGCGCGCACCAGCTCGGGCGGGGGAACGAAGCGCTGGAGCTCGCACGCAAGCTCGATTCGCTCGCTGCCGGTGCAGACTCCGCGGTCATGGTCATGGAGTCGTACCGCATCCTCGGCATGCAGACCGCCGCGCAGTACTACCTCGGCGACCTGCCGCGCGAGCGCCGCGGCGACCCGCGCATGAACCTCGTCATCGCCCTGTTCGAGCGCGAGAAAGGCAACGAGGAATCGGCGCGACGCTTCCTCGAGGATGCCGCGCGCTCGCTTCCCGGCACGCCCGCGGCGGTGGCCGTCTCGCGGCCGATGAGCGAGTGGCCGAAGTCGCTCGCCGACATGACCGCGGCACCAGTGGAGGGAGCGCAGTGAAGTTCATCGAAGCCGCGTGCGTGGCCGTGCTGCTGGCACTGTTCGTCTTCTTCGCCGGGACGGAGATCGCCTCGACCTCGCCGTCGTACGACGAGCCGGTGCACATCGCGGCCGGCTACAGCTACGCGCAATGGGGAGACTATCGCCTCAACCCGGAACACCCGCCGCTGGTGAAGCGCATCGCCGCGCTGTCGCTCCGTGATGTCACGCCGTATGAGGTGCCGGACCTCGTGCCGCCGGACGAGCCGTCGCTCCACGAGCTCGCGGCCGACTGGAAAGCGGCGCTCGCCGATCCGAGCGCGGAGTGGACGTTCGCGCACAACTTCCTCTACGGCTTCCGCGGCTCCGCGCTCACGCGCCTGGGGAAACGCAGCGGCTTCGAAGTCGAGGGGACCGCCGCGGTCACGCGCGCCGACTTTCTCAACGACGCCGACGCCATCGTGAAAGCGGCGCGCTGGATGATCGTCCCGTTCGGCGCGATCCTCGGACTGCTCGTCTTTTCCTGGTCGCGCGAACTGTTCGGCGCGGCCGGCGCGCTGCTGTCGCTCGCGCTGTTCGCGTTCGAGCCGTCGCTCGCCGCGCACAGCGCCGTCGTCACGACCGACGTCCCGATCGCCTGCTGCCTTTTCGGCTCCGTCTACTTCTTCTGGCGGGCCTCGCGGCGCTTCACCTGGTGGGACGCGGTTGCCTTCGTCCTCTTCACCGCCGCCGCGTTTCTCGTGAAGTTCACCGCGATCGTGCTCGTGCCGCTGCTCGCGTTGCTCGTGCTCCTGCGTCGCAACAGGGTCGCGTTCGCGCTCCTCGGCGCCGCGGCGCTGACGACCTACCTTGCCATCTGGGCCGCCTACGGCTTCCGCTACTCGGCAGCCACGGATGCCGTCGCCGCCGCGAGCGACGAACAGCGCGTTGCCGCGACGCGCCCGTTGCCCGGGTTGCCGGACCGCGTGGGCGGACACTTTCCGCTCGAATACTCGCTGCGCCGCTATGCGGCGGACGCGCGGTTCTTCGAAGACAACCGCCGTCCGCCGACGCAGGACGAGGCGATGACCGCGTTCAACTACGCATCCATCCGCGGCCTCGGCTCGGTGCTGCTCGAGCTCGATCGCATGCACCTCTTCCCCGAGGCCTATCTCTATGGTGCGGCGTTCGCGCGGGAGCGGTCTGTGTTCCGGTCGTCGTATCTGCGCGGCCAGTACTCGGACACCGGGTTCGGCAGCTACTTCTTCTGGACGTTCCTGCTGAAGACGCCGCTCGTCACGCTGCTCCTCATCGCGTGCGGCCTCGTGCTGGTCCTGCTGACGCGCACGCACCGCTCCGCGACGCACTTCGTCTGGATCCCGATCCTCATCTATCTACTGGTAGCGGTCCGCGCGAACCTCAACATCGGGCACCGGCACCTGCTGCCGATCTACCCGTTCCTCTTCGTGCTCTGCGGCGTGCTGGCCGTGCGCTGGCTCCGGTTCCCGGCGCGAGTGCGCATCACTGCCGCGGCAGTGGTGCTCGTGCCGATCGCGCTCACCGGCCTCACGCACGACCGGCTCTCGTACATGAACCAGCTCGGCGGCGGCCCGGAGAACGGCTACCGGCAGCTCGTCGACTCGAATTACGACTGGGGGCAGGATCTCGTCAAGCTGCGCCGCTGGCTGGATGAGAACAGGATCGCCGAGCCGATCAACCTCTGCTACTTCGGCACGGCCGACCCGCGCTACTACGGCATCCGCCACCGCAATCTCTTCCTCGGGTACGAATACGAGCCGGACAACGGCTTCGCCGCGCAGGTGCCCGGCGTGCTGGCCATCAGCGCGACGAACTACGCCGGCAGCGCGTGGGACGCGCAGGCGAGGGAAGAGTGGAAGCGTTTTCTCGAGGCGACGAAGGCGCGGCCGATCGGCCGCGCCGGACAATCCATCCTGATCTATCGCCTCAGTCCGTAAGTCTCAACGGCGGATCGTCGCCTCGCCCGCTCCCGCCAGTACCTTCGTGGCGTAGGCCTCCTCGGCCCGCTGCAGCACGCCGACGCCGATGCCTTTCTGCGTCACGAAGCGGTACTGCACGGCGCGCTTGGGGATCTCGATCGGCAACTGCTCGCTCGAGTAGACCCACAGCTCCATCGTGCCGTCGACCATCTCGTGCAGCACCTTCACGTTGTCGCGGTTCATCAACGCGCGGCGCTGCACCATCGACGGCGCGCCGAGCAGGACGAACATGCGGCCGCGGTCGCTGAGGGCCCCACGCTCCCCGTCGGTTTCGAAGGTCCGGTCGGCGAACGACACCCGGCGCTCGAACGCATCGCGGAACTCGTTCGCCTCGGTCGTGGTATCCGGGTCGCGGCGCTGCCAGAAGTCACGGATGAACTGCGCGCGCGCGGCGGGGGCGAGGATGTCGTTCCACTCCCGCTTCTCGCCGCGCGAGGCGAGCAGGATCAGGGCCACGTTGTCGCTCCAGACCGTGTCGTCGACAGGGATGGTCGAGGTCCGTGTCACCGGTGCGGACGTTACGTCGAAGCCGGGATAGAAGCGGTCGAACGTCACGCCATGCTCGTGCCCTTCGCGCTCGCGCGCGGCGAGCTCCTGGAACAGCGACACGAACATCCGCGGATAAAGGGACGTGTTGCTGAGACGGGCGGTCGGGGTGATGTCGAGGAACTTCTCGAGCTCGCCGCGCGACTTGCGCTGGTCGCCGAGGTGGTAGTGGGTGAGCGCCGAGTAGAAGTGAACGGCTGAGAGCGCCGGCTCGCGATCGCTTTCGGGGAGCGTGGCGATCCCCCCGTGCGCGCGTTGCAGGGAGTCGAGGGCCTTGCGGTACTGTTGCGCGTCGATGAGCTGTCTGGCGTCCGCGAGATCCTTGGCCGGATCGGCCGCCATCGCGGGTGAGACCAGTGAGAGAATCAAAAGAACTGACGCAACGTAACGCATAAGAGCTCCTTCCGTCGTTGCCGAACGTTCATTGTACGCCCGCAGCAAGACTGGCGCCGGACTCGGGGCGCGTATCGCCTGGGGCACGGCCCCTCACCCGGCCGTTGGCCACCCTCTCCCCGCTCGACGCGGGGAGAGGGGCTACTAAGTTCACTCTCGCGAGGTGGGGTATTCGTAGCCCTTCTCCCCGCGAGCGGGGAGAAGGTGGCCGAAGGCCGGATGGGGGGCCGCGCCACAGGCGATAGCGCACGCAAACCAGGAATAGCCCGTACACACGTCCGGTTGTCTGCCGGGCACCCCAAAGAGCAGTCCTTGGGGCAGCGTGCGTGCGGCGCCGGTTTGACGGAGTGTCGCCACGTGTGCTAAATCACGCATTTCCAGTTTCTTGGAGGCATTGTGTACGCCATCATTAAGTCCGGTGGGAAGCAGTATCGTGTGGCCGCGGGCGATCGCCTGAAGGTCGAGCGTGACGTCCTCGGTTCTGCCGAGCAGGACAAGGTCACCTTCAGTGAAGTGCTGATGATTGGTGGCGACCAGCCGAAAGTCGGGCTTCCGACCGTCGAGGGTGCCTCCGTCGTCGCGACCGTGATCAGCGAGCTCCGCGGCGAAAAGATCATCGTCTTCAAGAAGAAGCGCCGCAAGAACCACACGAAGCGCACCCACGGACATCGTCAGGACGTCGTCGAAGTCCGTATCGACAGCATCAACGTTTAATCGCGCCGCTCGTTCGGCAGGGGAGGTCTTCCATGGCTCATAAAAAAGGACAGGGCTCGTCGCGCAACGGTCGCGATTCGCAGCCGAAGATGCTCGGCGTCAAGCGCTTCGCTGGTCAGTTCGTGACCGGCGGCTCGATTCTGGTCCGCCAGCGCGGCACGCGGTTCCAGCCGGGCGTGAACGTCGGTCTCGGTCGCGATCACACGCTCTTCGCCAAGATCGACGGCATCGTCCAGTTCACCGACAAAGGCGAGCGCGGCCGCTTCATCAGCGTTGCCCCGGTCGCCGTGACCACCGCAGAGTAAATCCGGCTCTGCCGTTGTTTCGAGCACCGCCGCGCGCGGTGCTTTTTCTTTTTGCGGTGGTACACCGCTCGCAGTAAAGGACCATTTGATGTTTATCGATCAGACGACCATCCACGTGAAAGCCGGCGACGGCGGCCACGGCTGTGTCGCCTTCCGCAGAGAGAAGTTCGTTCCCAAGGGCGGTCCGTCCGGCGGCGACGGCGGCACCGGCGGCTCCGTCTGGATCGTCGCGTCCCGCCGCCTCAACACCCTCTACCACCTCAAGTTTCAGCGCGAGTGGAAGGGCGGCCGCGGCCAGCACGGCATGGGCTCGAACTGCTCCGGCCATGACGGCGACGACGTCACCATCGAGCTTCCGATCGGGTCGGTCGTCCGCGACACGCTGACGAACGAGGTTCTGGCCGACCTCAAAGAGGATGGCGAGCGCGTGCTCGTCGCCAAAGGCGGCCGCGGCGGCTGGGGCAATCAGCACTTTGCCACCGCCACCCGCCAGGCCCCCCGCTTCGCGCAGGACGGCAATGCCGGCGAAGAGCGCGAGCTGTTCATCGAGCTGAAGCTGATCGCCGACGTCGGCCTGATCGGCCTCCCCAACGCCGGCAAGTCGACGCTCATCTCCGTGATCAGCGCCGCCAAGCCGAAGATCGCCGACTACCCGTTCACTACCCTCATCCCGAACCTCGGCGTCGTCAGCGCCGACAACTCCCAGACCTTCGTCGTCGCCGACATCCCCGGCCTCATCGAAGGGGCCCACGAAGGGCACGGCCTCGGCGACCAGTTCCTGCGCCACGTCGAGCGCTGCTCGGTGCTCGTGCATCTCGTCGACCTCTCCGCGAACGAAGATCCCGCCGCGGATGCGGAAGTCATCGCGCGCGAGCTCGAGCTCTACTCCGAGCTGCTCGCGAAGAAGCCGCGCATCATCTGCGGCTCGAAACTCGATTCCGAGGTGCCGGGGAACAGTGAGAAACTGAAGGAGTATGCGGACCGGAACGGATACGACTATCACGTCATCTCCGCAGTCGTGGGAGACGGCGTGAAAGAGCTCGTCCGCAAGCTCGCGCGCCTCGTGCGCGAGCACGAGGAAACCCGTGTCTTTCCGAGCCACGATGACGGCGGGAAATCCGCGTCATCGCTCGGCATCCCGCCGCACGAGCGGGACGACACGCGAATCGCATGAAGATCGGCATCTGCGGAGGCACGTTCGACCCCTTCCATCGCGGCCATCTCGACCCGATCCTCGCGGTGTGGGACCGCGTGGGGTGGGACCGGGTCATCTACATCCCGGCGTACATCCAGCCGTTCAAGCAGGACCGCGACACCGCTTCCGGCTACGACCGCTTCGCCATGATCTCCCTCTCCATCCTCGAGGAAGAGAAGCTGTTCGTCTCCCCGATGGAGCTCGAGCGCGGCAACGTTTCGTACACCGTCGACACGCTCGAAACGGTGCGCCAGTTCTATCCGAACGCCACCCTCGACTGGATCATCGGCGACGACAACCTCGCCAAGCTGCAGGAGTGGAAGTCCATCGACCGCATCTTCAAGCTCGCGAACTTCGTCGTGCTCACGCGCGGCGGCGCGACCGTTCCGCCGGCCATGCAGATCCGGGTCACCACGCCGGAAGAGCGGCGCTCGCACGGCTCGATCATTCTGGCGGAGAACCCGACCGTTCCGATCTCCTCCACCGAGATCCGCAAACGCCTGCGCGACGGCAAATCGATCGAGGAACTGGTTCCTCAGCCGGTCTCGCGCTACATTCATCATTACGGACTGTACCGAAAGGGCCAATCGTGAACGATTCTTCGATTGAATCCCGCGTCCGGCTCGCTGTGGCCGCGGCGCTCGACAAGAAAGCTACCGATCTCGACGTCCTGTCGGTCGGCCAGCTGACGTCGATCGCGGATTACTTCATCCTCTGCTCGGCCGGCAACGAGCGGCAGGCGCAAGCCATCGCCGACAGCATCCTCGACCGCCTCAAGGCGGAGCTGAACGTGAAGCCGCTGCTCGTCGAAGGGACCACCCCCGGACGCTGGGTGCTGCTCGACTTCGGCGACTTCATCGTGCACATCTTCACCGAGGACGTTCGCCGGTTCTATGGGCTCGAACGGCTCTGGGGCGACGCGCCGAACGTCACGGCGGAGTACACCGGAGAAGCCGAGCAGCGTGCCTTCAAGAAAACGTCGTGACGCACGGCTCCGGGACTACTTCCCCACGCGCAATGCCGCGATGCGGAACGTCCTGGATACGGTCGCGAAAGTTCTCGATCACGACGTCAGCATCCTGATCCTCGGCGAGTCGGGCGTCGGCAAGGACTACCTCGCCGCCGCCATCCATGCCTGCAGCGCGCGCCGCGACGAACCGTTCGTCCACATCGAGTGCGCCAGCATCCCCCCCGACCTCTTCGAGACCGAGCTCTTCGGCCACGAGCGCGGCACCTTCACCGACGCCCAGACCCGCAAGGTCGGCAAGCTCGAAGCCGCCCGCCGCGGCACCGTCTATTTCGACGAGATCTCCGCTCTGACGCCGCAGCTGCAGGCCAAGCTGCTGCGCGCGATCCAGGAGCGCCACTTCTCCCGCCTCGGCGGGACGGCCACCATCCCCTTCGAAGCGCGCGTGATCACCTCGTCCAACACGGAACTGGGCGAGCTCCTCACCAGCGGCGCCTTGCGCCGCGATCTCTACTACCGCATCAACGTCGTCACCCTCGAGCTGCCGCCGCTGCGGGAGCGCGGCAAGGATGTGCTGGCGCTGGCGGAGGAGTTCCTCGGTCCGACGAAATTCCGCCACTTCTCCGCCGACGCCAGGCACCTGATCGCCAGCTACACCTGGCCCGGCAACGTGCGCGAGCTGCGCAACGCCATCGAGCGCGCGGCGTTGCTCGAGGAGAGCGACACCATCACCGCCGCCTCGCTCCCGGTCCGCGACGAAGAGCTCGTCCCCACGGCCGCGCGCGGTTCGTGGACGCTCGAAGAACTCGAATCCCACTACATCCGAGAAGTCCTGCTCCGTACGCGCAGCAACTACTCGCGCGCCGCGGAGATCCTCGGCATCAATCGCAAGACCCTGCTCGAGAAACGGAAAAAGTACGGCCTGGAGTAGCCTCTTTACGGATGAAATTTCGCTTTATCTGGGGTGGTTCCCATGCCGACGCCGAGCTCGGCGCGGCAGCGGAGCGGTACCTCAGCCGGATCAAGCATTTCTACCCGGTCGAGGTGCTCGAAGTGGCGCCCGAGCGCGGTAGACAAGCTCAGAGCGATGTGGCTATCATGCGCGCTCAATCCGCGCGCCTGCTGGCCGCGATCCCCGATCGCGGGTACGTGGTGGTCCTCGACGAACGAGGGCAACTCCTTGATTCTTTGAAGTTTTCGAAGTGGGTCGAGAAGCTGACGATCGACAGTCCGTACGGCGTCAACTTCGTCGTCGGCGGCGACGTCGGGTTCGATGAATCGGTCAGGAAACGGGCGGACAAATTGCTCGCGCTCTCGCCGATGACCCTCCCGCATCAGTTCGCGCGCGTCATCCTGCTGGAACAGATCTACCGGGCCTGCACGTTGATCCGCAACATTTCGTATCACAAGTAGTTCACGAGGCTCCCGAATGGCGAAAGCGAAGACCAAGACCAATCCGTACCAGCAGCACGAGGATGCTCTCAAGATCAAGCAGCGCCAGCTGCTCGACTCCTTCCAGCGCGACAAGGCTGCCGGCAACACCGCCGTCGACGACGGGATCCAGGATCTCGCCGACAAGGCCTACAGCGCGTACTCCAAAGAGCTCAACTTCTCCCTCTCCGACGGCGAGCGCAACCTGCTCATGCTCATCGAAGAAGCCTTCACCCGGATGAACGACGGCGCCTACGGCACCTGCACCAACTGCGGCACCGTCATCGGCGAGAAGCGCCTCCAGGCCGTTCCCTGGACGCCGTTCTGCATCGATTGCCAGGAGCTGCAGGAAAAGGGAATGCTGCAGTAAGCTGAACGCCTCGCGTTCATGCCCAAACCTCTCCAGACCGTACTCGCACAAATCACCCAGGGGAAGCCGCCGAGAGTCCTGCTCATCGGCGGCTCCTCCGACTTCCTCTCCGAACAGGCCTTCCACCAGGTCCGCGACGCCATCGTCGCCGCCAACCCCACCATCAGCGTCGAGTCCTACGAGCCCGGCACCGACCTCGGCTCGATGCTCGATTCGTATCGCACCATGTCGCTGTTCGGCGGCGCGCGCCTGCTGATCGTCCCCGAGGTCAACGCGTTCGTCTCCGCGAAAGAGATCGCCTCGCTCTACGACAAGGCGGTCGCCGACTGGAAGAGCGCCAAGACCGACCGCAAGCGCGCCTCGTCAGCGGCCAAGTTGCTGCACGTGATGGGAGTGGCGGGCGCGGACCTCGACATGAAGGACCGCGCCATCGCCGACTCCCTCGGCGTGACGCTCGACGCCACGCTCACCGACATGCTCGCCTTCTGCCGCAACACCGGCAAGAAAGCAGGCCGTGGCGAAGACGACGCCGCGCTGCTGATGGAAGCGATCGCCCGCGGCGGAGCCCCCGGCACGATCCTCCTGATGCGCACCGGCGAGATCCCCCGCGACTCCGCGACCATCGACCTCGTCGACAAGAACGGCGCCGTCATCGTGGCCGACCTGACCAGAGACGGCTTCGTCGCCGCCCTCGACCAGGCCATCGCCACCATCGCGGCGGAAGGTAACGTCAGGTTCGACCAGCCCGCCATCGTCCGCCTGCGCGCGCGCATGGGCTTCGAACGGATGCTCGCCGACAAGTTCTCGAAAGACGTCCCCGAGCTGCGCGGCGCCCTCAACGAAGTCGAACGCCTGGTCACTCTCGCCGGCCCCGGCGGCCGCGTGACCACCGAAATGATCGACCGCGAGATCGCCGCCGTGGAAGGAGGCGCCCGCTACGAGCTCGGGTCGCTCTTTACGGAAGGCAAGATCCTCGAAGCCATCACCAAGCTCCGCGACCTCGTCGCCCAGGGCCGCCGCGAAGACCCGAAGATGCCCCTCGACATGCACTACGGCCGCTTCCTCTTCCCGTTGGCCGACGAAGTCCGCCAGATGATCGGCATCCACTCCTGGGCGAAGGTGAACAACGTCAACCTGAAGCAGTCGATGAACTACAACCGCTTCAAAGACACCATCGCCGACCGCCTCGGCGACTACATGAAAGCCCACGCCCTGGTCCGCCAACGCCCCCACCCCTTCCCGTTGCTCAAGAAATGGGAAGCCGCGAGGACGTACAGCGAGGCAGATCTCTTCCGGGCGCTGTCCTCGCTCGCCGATCTGGAGATCAAGCGGAAATCGGGCGGGTTGCCCTCGGACTTGGCGGTAGAGACGTTCCTCCTGCAACGCCTCCGGACGTGATCTCTTCACACGCTCTGAGGCGAGCGTGCGGAGTCAGTGATTGTGCCTCTCCACGCCCGCGTAGCGGGCCGGCAGATCAATAGCCCCCGGCTTTCAGCCGGGGGAATCGGGGCCTTTCCAATCGAGTCCGCGTAGCGGCCGACAGAACTCTTTCGGCCGCTACGCGGACTCGATCTTGAACCCACCTTTCCCCCGGCTGAAGCCGGAGGCTATTGATCTCACGCCGCCTACGGCGGCTAGTCACGCGCCACGACCGCAGTGCCTCCACTCGGGACAAACCGTCCGGGTCAGGCGTTCTTCGCTGCCGCTCGAATCGCCTTCGAAACCTCGGACCACGCCGCATCCCGATCTGCGGCGCTGGCCACCGGCTTCAGATCCTTCGGAAACCCCTGCAGCTTCTCGAACGGAGCGCCGCTCCAGTCGCATTCGCGGAGCTTGATCGGAATGACGGTCGCCTCTCCGGCCCGATGGCGCTCCATGGCCCGCTTCACTTCCTTCCCCCAGATGTAGTCGGAGGCGAGGAAGCCGGCACTGACGAGCAGCAGGATGATATTCGCGGTCTCCAGCCGGCCGTCGATCTCGTCGTCCCATTCCTGCCCGCCGAGGATCTTCCGGTCGTACCAGGTGGTGATGACGTGCAGGCGCTCCAGCAGTTTGAGGTGCGTCTCGAGCTCGTCGCGCAACGCCTCGTCCCTGTGGGAGTAGCTGAAGAAGAGAGTCTTCGGTTGCACGATCGGGCCGGCCGGAATCTCGCGTTGTTCGCGGAGGTCGATGCCGTTCAGCAGCTCGGCCACATTGACCTTGATGATCTTGTCGCCGATCAGCTCGGGGAACTCCGTGACGCCCTGCTGCTCGAATGTCCTCAGCTTCCTGTAATCGATCGCGACGGCCGGGTCCTCTTTGAGTGGCACCTTCGCCTGCGCCTCGAGGCGATCATTGAACTCCGCGTTGATCCCCTCGAAGTCGTAGCGGATGAGCGCGAGGAGGCGCCGCCGCGCACCGGCATCGCCGTTCTTCACCCGCACGATGATGCGCCGTTCGGCGGGAAGTGCCGTCACCAACGCCTTGCAGTCCTCATAGGCCAGGATGACGCCGGAGCGCCACCGCGCCTGCCCACGACTGAGTGTGTGCGAGCGCACGATGAAGCGGGGGATGAGCCCTTCGGGCAGCACTCCGTAGTGGTACTCGAAGTTAAGGCAGTCCAAAGGAGCGAACTCGCGCGTCTCCGCCGGCTCCTCCTTCCCCAGCAACTCCGGAACGAGGTATCGGTCAGTCTGGTCGGGAAAGGCGAAGCAAAGGCTGAACTTCCGCATCAGCTCCAGCAGGAAGAGGTGCTTGTCGACCGGATAGCGCTCCTTCGGGAGGAGCTGTTTGAGATCGTCTAAGTGGAGTTCCCCCTGCTGCTCCGCGAGCTTCGTCGCGTTGAGGATGCGGTAGATCCCCTGGGTGACCCACTCTGGTTTCAGGACACTGGTCTCGCGGAGCCGCGGGTCCTGCCGGTAGTTGAGCGCGATGCCGAGGCAATGCAGCACCGCGGCGAGCGTATCGCGGTCGGCGTCGTCACCGACGCCTTCATCGCGGCAGAACTGCCGGAACTGTTCATAACTCATGAACTCGTCGGGCATCGTCTCCAGCCGCTCCTTCACGGAGAACCAGTCAGACGGAAAGTCCATCGCCATTTCAGGCATCTTCTTCACGACGTTCCGGATCGCTGCGCGAAGCTCCTTCAGGCCCGCTTTCGTGCTGCAGTCGGTCTTCACGAACTCACGGATCTGCGGATAGCGCCCCTGCAGACCGCGGTAGTTGAGGTCGAATGGATGCTGCCCGATTTTGTTCTGCACCACGATCACCGGCGATTCGCCGCCGAAGCTGTCGATGTGCTTCAGCCAGTACTCGGCATCGAGATCCTCGCCTCCTTCGCGGCCGTTGAGCACGAGGAGGTAGAGACTGCGCTCGGTGAGGAAGAACTGATGCGTGGCATGCATGATCTCCTGCCCGCCAAAGTCCCAGATGTTCAGGCGGTAGGTGGTCGAGCCGCACTTGAGCGGCCAGTTCGTGATGTTGATCCCCTGCGTCTTCGACTCGTCGCCGGAGAATTTGTTCCTGACAAGCCGCTTTACGAGCGATGTTTTTCCGACTTCTCCGCGTCCGACGAGAATCAGCTTCCCCTCGTTGAGCGGACGGGATTCACCGGCGGCGGGGAGGGTGCGTTCTGTACCGACGGTGTTGTGGACGAATTGCGCCAACAGTTGCGGGAGAAATTCAACCAGATGTGAACTTGGCGATACGATATCGTGGTCTTGAAAAATGTGGGCTCGTGAACCTTCCAACACTCGTACAATTCGGTTAGAAACACGTTGATCGAACGTAATTGCCACCGGCAGCGTGGCACTCGACGCGACGACCTGAAGCGAGGCGGTGAATGAGCCGCTGCGAAGCGCACTTGGCGTAACGATGAAAATGATCGAATCGGAAAGGTCACTGATCATGCGCAGAGTGCTGATCCACCTATTTCCGGAGCCGAAATCCCACAGTTCGACGTTCGGCGCGTCGAGGATGAGTGCGATACGCCTCGCGTATTCAGCGCCGTCGGCCGCATGGACGATAGAAATATCGTGAGGCATTGCCGTCTGTGCGGATTGTTTCGCCGACGCTGTCTTCTTCTTACCCATTGTTGGTACCTCTCGCGGGAATGCCGCCATCGTACCTCCCGTCGTCGGATAATGCGCCCCACCGATGACTACTTTCGAAGGTGTCAACAAACAAGCCTGGCGCGCACTCTTCGCCGCGCAACTCGGCTGGATGCTCGACGCCATGGACTTTCTCCTCTTCACCTTCGCGCTGCTCCCGATCCAGCACGAGTTCGGCCTCACCAAGTCGCAGATCAGTCTCCCCATCGTCACGGCGCTCGTCGCCAGCGCCATCGGCGGCATCGCCTTCGGGCGGATCGCCGACCGCATCGGCCGCGTGCGCGCGATGACGTACAGCATCCTCCTCTACTCCGGCGCCACGGCCGGCATGGCCACCGCGCAGAACCTCTGGCAGCTCATCGCGTGGCGCGTCTTCGTCGGCTTCGGGATGGGAGGGGAGTGGTCGTGCGGCTCCGTGCTCGTCGCCGAGACGTGGCCGGCCAAGCATCGCGCGAAAGCGATGGGCATCATGCAATCCGGCTGGGCCATCGGCGCGCTCATCGCGGCTGCGCTGTCCGCGCTCGTGCTCGAGCGCTTCGGCTGGCGCGTGCTCTTCCTCATCGGCGCCGCGCCGGCAGTGCTCGCGTACTTTGTGCGCAAGCACGTCGAAGAGCCGCAGGTCTGGCGTGACCGCGACACCACGCCGTCGCGCTGGAGCGAGATCTTCGCCCCCGAGTTCCGCAAACGCACCGCCCTCGCCACGCTCGTCGCCAGTTGCGTCCTCGTCGTCTACTGGGGCGTGACCTCCTGGCTGCCCGCGTTCCTCGCCTCGCCGGTGGAGCAGGGAGGCGCCGGCCTCACGGTCACGAAATCCGCCGCCTGGCTGATCGTCCTGCAGCTCGGCGCGTTCCTCGGCTACATCAGCTTCGGCTGGATCGCCGACAAAATCGGCCGCCGTCCCGCCTTCACACTCTTCATGCTCGGCGCGACCGCGGTGGTCCCGATCTTCGCCTTCGGCGCCCGCTCCGCGATGACGCTGCTCTTCATCGGACCGCTGGTCGGCTACTTCGCGCACGGCTACTTCTCGCTCTTCGGAGCCATGCTCGCGGAGCTCTTCCCGACCCGCATCCGCGCCAGCGCCCAAGGCTTCTGCTACAACGCCGGCCGCCTCGTCTCCGCCGGCGCGCCGTACGCCATCGGCGCCGCCGCCACGACGTACGGCCTCGGCTTCTCCATCGCCGCCGACGCCGTCTTCTTCGCCCTCGGCGCAGTCCTGATCTGGCTCCTCCCCGAAACGAAAGGCACCGAGCTTTGACCCTCGACCTCAGCGCCGACCTCGGCGAAGGCTCCCCCGGCGAAGACGAGCTCTGGTCCCTCATCACCAGCGCCAACGTCGCCTGCGGCGGCCACACCGGCGACGCGGAGTCGATGCGCGAAGCCGCGCTTCTCGCCAAGCAACACGGAGTCCGCCTCGGCGCCCACCCCTCTTACCCCGACCGTAAAAACTTCGGCCGCAAATCGGTCGACATGACACCCGACGCGTTGCGCGCCTCCCTCATCGCACAACTCAACGCGTTGCGCGCATTCGCGCCGATCGAGCACGTCAAGCCGCACGGCGCCCTCTACAACGACGCTCACAAAAACCGTGCACTCGCGGACGTGATCATCGATGCAATGCGCGACGTCGATCCCGCACTCGCCCTCGTCGCGCCGGACCACTCCGAGATGTCCGCCGCCGCCCGAGCCGCCGGCATTTCCGTAATCCGCGAAGCCTTCGCCGACCGCCGCTACGAGCCCGACGGCTCACTGACGCCGCGCAGCATCCCCGGCTCAACCCTCACGATCGAAGAAGCCGCCGCCCAGGCCGAGCTCCTCGCAAACGAAGGCGCAGTCATCGCCCGCGACGGCTCCCGCATCACGATCGGCCTCGACACCCTCTGCATCCACGCCGACATGGAGGACGCGGTGGAACGGCTGCATGCGATTCGCGCGCGTCTAGTCTGATCCACCTGCACTTCAATCTCTTGTCACACGGTGCGACGTATTTGCCTCCTGCGTTCAGCGCGGTTTAGACAGTCTGCAACGCTACGCCGCCAATGGATCGAAAAGAGACCGCTCGATCTCTCCTAACGCGACCTGAGACAGCCATCGCGGAACTGTGGTCAATCGTCCCGACGAGACCCACCACGTATATGCGCTTGCAATGATCATCGACCGCGTGGTGATCTCCTCCGGGTTGGGATGGAGAAGAACGATTCGTTTGCGCGGGTCGTCCATCCACGTGTCCAAACGGAGATTGATTGCGGCATCCCCCCAGCCGTAGCCGCACATCAGCATCACGTCACAACCGCGTAGGACCTCCTGAAAACGGAACAGCAGGTCGAGGTAGATGCCGTGCTGATAGCGGATGGCTTTGTTGCCGCCCGTCAGGAACGATGCGCCCTCGATCCAGCGCTGCAGTTGCTTCCCTTTCCCGTCGAAGAGCTCACCGCCATCGCTGCGCCGAACGACCGCTGTTCGTGGCAGTCCGTCGTCAACGAACCGGTACCAGCTGATCGAACCGTGAAGCTTGAACAGCCGTGCCGGTGTGCGGTACGTGTCGTAGAGCCGATCGTCATACCAACGGATATCTCCGTCAGGAGGCCCGAACCCGTCGATCAGCTCGATGTTGTTCTCCTCCATGAGCTGCTCGACGAGCGTGTCGTGGTTCAGCGTCACGATGTTCAACTCTGCGATCCGTTTGCATCGCGCCAGCTCGACGATCAGCTCCAGCCCGGTTGGCGTCCCTGCGCGCAACATCGTTGTCGTCACCGACTGGATCCACAGTCGTGCGTCTCGCGCCAGCAGTCCGAGATCGTTGAGCCGCGCCGCCAGATTCGCGCCGCTGAGAAGCGGCCGCGCCCGATGTTCGAGCGCTTTCATGAACGACGTGAGAGCGGAATTGTCCGCCAGACCCATTCGCCAGTTGGTCATCTCCTCGCAGAGGTGAAAAAGATCCTCGTAGGAGATCGGCCCGCGGAAAAGCGCGTTGGTTCGCTTCGCATCACGAGTTTCGAAGTCGCCCATGATTCGCAGCAGGCCCTTGATCCGTTCTTGAAGCTCAGGGTCTCGTAATCGGGGATTGAGCGCGTCCGCGGCTTGGGGGAGCGCCGGTGAGCCAATGATCGCTTCCGTCAACTCACCCGCCAAGGGCAGTCCGGACGCCCTCGAGATACCGGAACCGAGAAACAGGATCAACTTCACTTGACCCTCATGCAGGTCGAGCCCGACTTCTGCAGCAACGAGCCGAGCCGTAAACTCACCGCCGCCCCACCGCCCGTCGTCGCGTGACCGGCGGCGCATCGCCGATGGCCCAGAGCTCGCGGCCCTTGTTCGGTGCCTCGGCGGAGAAGAACAGGCGTTCGCCGGCGGCGGTGAGCTCGTCCGGGTCCGAGCTGGTCCGGCCCGGAAAGAGGTCGGCCAGGAGCTTCGTTCCGGCGACCGTGCCGTCGCTCACCCATGGTTCCCAGCCGTGGGTGGCGTCATAGCCGGGGAAGTAGACGCGGTCGCCGAGGGCCACCACCTGCACGCAGGGGGGGAAGCGGGAGACGTTGCGGACCTCCATCGTCACCAGCTTCGTCGTGCCCTCGGCGGTTCCGTCCGAACGCCACACGCTCAGGCGCGAGGAGGTGAACGTCGTGAACACCAGTGCGTCGCCGAGCGCAGCGCCGCTGGCGATGCAGGGATCGGGGGCGGGCAGCGCGATCGTCCCCTCGGACGTGCCGTCGCTGCGATGGAGCATCCTTTCCATCGTGAACCAGAAGAATCGCTCCGAGCGGCCGACGAGCTCCGGGAGCTGACTGTTGGAGGTGAGCGCTTTCACGACGGTCGGCGCCGCGGTGGTCCGGTCGGAACGAAGGAGCCGCGCTTCGGACGACCCGTCGCTGAACTGAAAGAGATAGTCGGCCGCGCCGAGGCGCGTCGCTTCGTAGACCCCGCCGCCCCAGCCGCCTGCCGGCGGCATGACCTCGGTCGTTCCTGCCGCGGTGCCGTCCGTCGTCCAGACGTGGAACCGGCTGGCGAGCCACGCCCGATCGCCGGTCGGCAGGATGCGCACCCCCGCGAATGCGTCCACCGCGTTCAGCACCGTGTGCGTACCCGCGATCGTACCGTTCGAAAACCACACGGCGTCCTGCCCGGCGAACAGCACGCCCTCGCGGAACGCATACGGCGTCGCCGGCTCCGGGTGAATGCCGATCGTTCCGCCGAGCGTGCCGTCGCTGGCATAGAGACCGAATGGGTCGGTCTCGCCCGACCGCAGGAAATAGCGGCCGCCCGCCGCGGCATAGCCGACGATGAAGGGGTTGTCGATCAACGTGGTGGACGTGCCGGTGCGCGTCCCGTCGGAGACACCGATCGAGTTCTCCCCGTCGTACGGATCGGCCATGAAGAACACGAGGTCGCCGGTCGCGCGGAGCCGGTGCGGCGACGACCCGTGGACGCCCCCGTCCGAGGCGAGGTTCGCGAGCAGTCGCGTTCCTGCCGCGGTTCCGTTCGTGATCCACGGCTCGCGTCCCGTCTCGTAGTGCATGCCGGGGAAGAACACCGTCCCGTCCGGGCGGACCGCGACGTCGAAGCTGTCGATCCCGTCGCGATACCCGGGGTTCACATCCGCCACGAGGCCGGTGATCGTGCCGTCGGTCCTCCAGAGCTCCATGCCGTGGATCCCGTCGTCGTGGCGGAAGTAAAAGTGGTTGCCGAGCACGAACCCGTCGCCGTGCCCTACGGTGTTCCCGTGGTCGACCGTCATGATCGCTCTCGTCGTCTCCGCCGAGCCGCGAGTGACGAAGAGCGTCGTCTCGAGCCCTCCCGCGAAGAAGTAGAAATCGTCTCCGATGACGCCGCCGGAGTAGACGCTTCCTGCGTCGTCCCCGACGATGTTCGTCCGCTGTGTTCCCGCGGGTGTTCCGTCCGTGGTCCAGATCGAACCGTGTTCGGCGAAGAGCAGCCGGCCGCCGAGCACGGCCATCGGCTGAAACGTCTGAACCTCCGCCACGACCCCTGTGCCGGCCGCCGTGCCGTCCGTGGCCCAGAGCGCGGATGGACGGTCTCCTCCATCCCATCGGAGGTAGAACAGCAGGCGCTGCCCGAACACCGTGACGTCGCCGACGTCGTTCGCCAGGTCCTCGGCGGACAGCGGCAGGAGGAGCGTCGTGTTGGCGGCCGTGCCGTCGGTTCGATGCAGGCCGCTGCCCTGCGCGGTGACGCCGAAGAAGTAGATCCAGTCGCCGATCACATGCAGGTTCTTATGCGACGAAAGCGTGAGCGCACCCTGCTCGCCCGAGGCAATGTCGACCAGGGTAGTCCCGGCGGGGGTGCCGTCGGTCCGCCACAGGTTCAGCGGGTTGCCCGCGGCGGCTGGGAAGTAGAGGAAGCCGCCGCGCATGACGCCTGGGATCGAATCCGCGGTACTGGCGCGCGCGAGGAGCACCGGCGCGCCTCCCGCCGTATCGAGTGCGAACAGGCCCTCCCCGCCGGCATCCGAGCCGCCGTAAATGAGCTTGCCGCCGATGACGCCGAGGAACGAGCCGGCTCGAGATGCGGTGGGGGCGCCCTCGCCGTACGTCACGCGCGCCGTTCCGGCGGCCGTTCCGTCCGATTTGAAGATGTCGACCTGCGTCGAGGAGGTGTGCGCGACGAACCAGGTCGTGTTCCCGACCGTGGTCCAGAAAGTGTGGCGGTAGCCGATCGAGTCCGTCACCGCGAAGCCGGGAAGGTCACGCACCAGGTACGGCAGATCCTCCGCGTGAGCGGCGAGCGAAAAGAGGATGACGAGCACAACCAGGGCACGAGGCATGACGGAATTCTACGCAAGGCGCGGACCGGCACAGGTACGCGAGCGGGAAAGAAGGCGTTCCGCCGCCACACCTCCAAAACCAGCCTTCATCCCGCGCTTTCGCACGCTCGAACCTTGTGACCGCCCCGTTCGCGGAGCGCGTGCTACGGTCGGCGCAGATCCATGAATGTTGTGAACGCGGAAGAGTTGCTTCGGCAGTATCTGAGTGTCGAAGACGAGCGTGAGGCCGAGCGGCAACTGGCGGTGATCCTCGCGGACCTGGCCACGCCGCTGATCCGGCGCATCGTCGACTCCGTGGTGCGGGACGGCGATGCGGACGACGTCGTCGCCGACACGCTGATCGACGTGTTGCGGCGGCTGCGTGGCCTGCGCGGCGAGGTGTCGCATCCGATCCACGACCTGCGCCGTTACGTCGCGCGTTGCACGTACAACCGTTGCCACGAGCGATTGCGCGAGCGGCATCCGGCGCGGAGCCGGCTCTGGAATCAGGTGCGCTATCTCTGCAACCACGACCCGAACCTCGCGCTCTGGCGGAGTCCTGACGGCGCGGCCGTATGCGGCCTGCGCGAGTGGGCAGGACGCGAGGCGGATGGTGGCGAATGCCTGGACGGCGTCCGGCTGGCGGCGCGCAACGATCCGGCCGCGGAGAACCGGCCGCAGGTCGCGGCGCTCGTGCTCGCGCTGCTCCGCCACGCGGGCGCGCCGCTCACGCTGGACGTGCTCTCGGCCGCGGTCGCGCGCACGATCGGCGTCAGCCAGCGCCGCGCCGAAGTGCCGCTGAGCGAGCTGGAGGTCGCGAAGGAGCAGGGTGCGGACGAAGCGCTCGACAACAGGATGACGCTCCGCGACCTCTGGGACGACGTCCGCAAGCTCGCGTTGAAACAGCGCCTCGCGCTGCTGCTCAATCTGCGCGACGCGCATGGGCAGGAGTGCCTGACCATGCTGCCCCTGACGCGCACCGCGACGATCCCCGAGATCGCCGCCGCGGTGGGGATGGATGCGGAGGCCTTTGCGGCCCTGTGGCCGAAGCTGCCGCTGAGCGACGCGGCCATCGGGGAACTGCTGGATGTGACGCCGCGGCAGGTCATCAAGCTGCGGCGGCTCGCGCGCGAGCGCCTGCGCCGGATGGCAAAAGGGCGCGGCAATCAGAACCTCGGGCGCGATCTCGCCTCTTCATCAAAAGGAGCTACCATTGTGACAAGGCGATGAGCGAGAGGGAACTCAGCACTGGGAATCACCTCGATCCGGACGCGCTGAACCGCTACCGGCAGCGTCGCGCCGTCTCTCCCTCCGAGCTCCTCGCCATCGACGCGCACATCGCCTCCTGCGACTCCTGCTACGACGCCGTCCGCGCCGACACCGACACGATCGACCTCCCTGCCGATGACCATCTCTCCTACGAAGAGCTCGAGGCCTTCGTCGACGGCAGCGCCGATGCCGTCGACCGCGAGCTGACCGCGGCGCATGCCGCGTCGTGCGCGGTCTGCCACGACAAGCTCACCGACCTCGGGGCCACGCGCGATTCGCTGCGCTCGCGCCTCGTGCGCGCGGTCCCGCGGGACGCCGTGCGCAGGCCGCGCACGTAACGGTCGTCTTTTTCTTTCCTCCCATCAGAACCTCCCGGTCGAATTTCCATCAGTAGTGAGTAATGGCGCGGCACAGGGCCGCGTCCAATCGTCCAACTGATGTCCCAGGAGGTTCTCTCATATGAAGAAGTCCAAGCTGTTGCTGTGCTCATTGATGCTGTCGCTCGCAGCATTCTCCGCCGGCGCGACGACGATCCTGCCCGTCGATCTCGGCAAACTCGTCGACGACGCGGAGATCGTTTTCGTCGGCACCGTCATCGGCAGTGAATCCGTTCCCACCGCGGACAACACGTATGCATTCACATACGTCACGTTCGACATCGACCAGACGCTGAAGGGCGCGGCCCGCAGCGGAAAGACGATCACCCTCCGCTTCGCCGGCGGCGTTGCGGGAACGAACGTGTTCGAAGTCTCGGGCGCACCGACGTTCCAGGTCGGCGGCAAGCACCTGCTGTTCGTCGAAGGGAACGACAAGCTCGGCGTGCCGCTCGTCGGCTGGTACCAGGGCAAGCTCGATCTCGTCTCGAACCCCGTCACCCAGCAGCCGATGTTCGTCGACCATGCCGGCCGCGCCATCGACGGCGTGAAGGACAACCGCTGGCGCCGCGACGGACTGCGCCTGAACAAGGACGGCTCGCTCAAGACCCTGCCCGCGGCAGCGCAGGCGGCGGTCGTCAGCCAGGAAGGCGTCCGCATCGAGCTCGAGAAGCCCGCACAGGCCGTCGAGCAGGCCGCCCCGATCGGCAGCGTCCTCGCCGAGCTGCGCGCCCTCATCGGCAAGCGCAAGGGGTCGTCGGCCTCGTTCCGCAACACGCAGTTCGTCGAGTCCGCGTCCAAGTCCAACGTCCCTGCCACCTTCGGCTACACCAACGCCCGCGCGAAGTAATCCAGGAGCCATTACATGATCCGCAAATTCACTTTTCTTCTCACCATCACGCTCGCACTGCTGGCCGCGAAGCCGGCGGCCGCCTACGTGTTCATCGAAGACTGCCGCGGCGGCGTCAAATGGAACAACAGCGGCGTCACCTGGCGCCCGTCCCTGACGTCCTTCCCGCAGAACAGCGCGTGGTACTACTCCGTCGACGCCATGCGCGTGGCGTGGAACGCCTACAGCCCGGGCGGCAACTACCGCATCAACCACACCTGGGAGACCAGCACCAGCACCTCCAACACCGACAACCGCAACGGCATCGTCATGCCGTCGGCCTCCAGCTGGTACTGGGGCAGTGCACTCGCTGTGACGCAGCCGCGCCGCTCGATGTGCTACGTGTGGCCCGGCCCTGACGCGAACTGGGTGGAGATGGACATCGCCTTCAACCCGAACTACACCTGGGACACCTCGGTGAACCCGGTCGCGCCGGAAGGCTCCCCGTACAACTCGACCCTGGTCGGCATCCACGAGCACGGCCACGGCATGGGCCTCGGCCACGAGGACGACCAGCTCGCGACCATGAACTCGTACTACCCGAACGGCGGCGTCATCGGCACGCGCAACGACGTGCACCCGCACGCCGACGACACGCGCGGCAACCGCGCTCTCTACGGCACTGCCGCCACGCAGCCCGACCTCGCGTCGTTCGCGTACCGCATCCACCCCTCCTCGCCCGGCGACTCACTCAACCTGCCGGCTCCGGCCTCCAGCGACCGCAACGCGCCCCTCGCGTTCCAGTTCGCGATCGAGAACCGCGGCACGACCACCCAGAACTCGGTCCCGGTCTATTTCTACCTGTCGTCGACGCGCAACGTCACCACGTCGAGCACGCTCATCGGCTCGGCCACCTTCTCGCTCAACGTCGGCGCCACGATCACCCCGACCGCCTACGTCACGATTCCGTCGACCGCTCCGACCGGCTACCAGTACCTCGGCTGGATCATCGATCCGTTCAACAGCGTCGTCGAAACCGATGAAGGCAACAACGGCGTGACGCTCGCGTCCGCGACCTACATCAACACCAACCGCGTCCCGACCGCCTGCATGAACGCCACACCGACCCACGGCAACTCGCCGCTGTACGTCAACTTCAGCGCGAGCTGCTCGAGCGACCCGGACGGCGGCACGCTCTCGTACTTCTGGGACTTCGGCGACGGCGGCACCGCCACCGGCGCCACGGCCGCGAACACCTACTTCACCACCGGCTTCTACACCGCCACCCTGACCGTCACCGACTCCAACGGCCAGAGCTCCACGACGTACCAGCCGATCTCCGTCACCTGCGGCAGCAGCCGCTTCTGCCTCGAAGAGCCGCTGTAGCTTCGCCCGTTGTAAAACGCCGTAAAGGAACGCCGGCAGTTGCCGGCGTTCCGCTTTTGTTTTTCTCGCTGAACCCCACTGGCGCCACCTCTCCAATCGTCATCACGTGGGTGCGCCGTTAGCCGCCGTAGGCGGCGAAAGATCAATAGCCCCCGGCTTCAGCCGGGGGAACGGACGTTCAGGAATCGAGTCCGCGTAGCGGCCGGCAGGATTCTGTCGGCCGCTACGCGGACTCGAATGGAGGGGCCCCCGATTCCCCCGGCTGAAAGCCGGGGGCTATTGATCTTTCGCCCGCTACGCGGGCGAGGAGCCGCCGGAAGACTTCCTTAGAAGCGTCGAGGGACGACGATCCTCACTCCGTGAGCTCGCGCACCACCCTGCACGGATTCCCCGCCGCGAACATCCCTTCCGGGACGTCGCGCGTGACCACGCTGCCGGCGCCGATGACGGAGCGTGACCCGATCCGCACGCCGGGGAGGATGATCGCTCCTCCCCCCACCCAGACGTCGGAGCCGATCTCCACCGGCTTCCCGAGCTCCTCCCGCCGCCGCAGCTCGGCGTTCAGTGGGTGCATGGGCGTGTAGATCTGCACCGCCGGACCGAAGAGCGTGAAGTCGCCGATGCGCACGCGGCAGACGTCCAGCACGACGCAGTTGAAGTTGAAGAAGACCCGCTCGCCGAGCTCGATGTTCGAGCCGTAGTCGCACCAGAACGGCGGCTGCATCCACACCGTCTCGCCGCCGGCCCCGAACAGCTCGCGAAGAATGCGCCGGCGCCCTTCCTGGTCCGCCTCGCGCGTCGCGTTCAGGTCCTGGCAGAGGTCACGCGCGCGCCCCCGGCCCGCCAGGAGCTCTGCGTCCATCGGGTCGTACAACTCGCCGGCCAGCATCTTTTCGCGCTCGGTTCTCATGGGCTTCTATGTACCACGCGCTCCTCGAGGCGAGCTGTGGGAGAAGAGGAACTGTGTTTGCACGCCATCACAGCGGAGGGCCCACATGGAAAGCAGAGCCAAAGTCTTCGGGCATCCCATCCACCAGATGTTGGTCGTGTTTCCGCTCGGCGTCCTGGCGATGTCACTCGTGTTCGATCTCATCGCGCTCTTCGCCGAGCTGCCGAAGCTCCACGAGGCGGCGTACTACATGCTCGCGGCCGGGATCATCAGCGGCCTGGTGGCGGCCGTCTTCGGCCTCATCGACTTCCTGGCCATCCCGAGCGGCACGCGCGCGAAGCGCATCGGCGCGCTGCACGGCGTCGGGAACGTGGTCGTGGTGGTGATCTTCGCCGCGAGCTGGCTGTTGCGGCGAGACATCCCGGCGCGTCCGGAGATCCTCGCCATCATCCTTTCGGCGGCGGCGGCCGGACTGGCCACGGTCACCGGCTGGCTCGGCGGCGAGCTGGTCGACCGCCTCGGCGTCGGAGTGGACGACGGAGCGAACCTCGACGCGCCCAGCTCATTGCGCGGACCGGTTCCAGTCAGTGGCAGCGCCGCACCAACCCGCGCCTGAGCTGGTGCGCATTCGCCCGCGGCCGGATGCAGTGCACATCGGCCGCGGACGGAGCGTGCTCGCCACGGCGCACGATGGACTGATCGGAGAGCATCCCGATCACGGGCTGTTCGTGCACGAGACGCGCATGCTGTCGCGGTGGCGCTACTCCATCGACGGAGAACAACCGTCGCCGAACGCGTTCTCCGCGGTCCGCCAGAACCACTGGGCCGGCTACTTCGTGATCGCCGCGCCGGGCGTCACGCCGCCGCCGCGGGACGACGGCAGCGGACAGGTCCCGGACGAGTCGCGGAACTCCCTCGAGCTGCGCGTCACGCGCCTGATCGACGACGGCCTTCATGAAGACCTCGACCTGACGAATTACACCACCGAGACCACCACCTTCGTGTTCGCGATCGAGGTCGACGCAGACTTTGCCGATCAGGCCGAGACCCGCAAGCGCCAGCAACAGGGAGAGCGAACTACGCACTGGGATCCGGCCGCACGCTGCCTGACGTTCGACTACGTCGCGCGGAACGGCTCCACCACGCTGCGCCGAGGAGTCGAGATAGCGGTGGAGCGCGCCACGAGCCCCCCGTCGCATGCGGAGGGACGGCTGTCGTTCGCGGTCACCCTCGCGCCGCAAGAGCGCTGGCATGCGTGCCTGCTCCTGACCGCGGTCGTGGACGGGGAGCGGTTGCTGCCGCCGCCCGACTGTTACGCCGCGCAACCGCATACGGCCTCGCACGAGGAGTCGGTGCGCTTCTTTCTCGACGAGACGACGCGTTTCGAGACCGGCGAATCGTCGACCATGACCGCGGACGTGACCGTCACGCTCGAGCAGGCGCGCTCCGATCTCGCGTCGCTGCGGCTCTTCGACCTCGATCGCGGCCCGCGCGCCTGGACCGTCGCGGCCGGGTTGCCGCTCTACGTCGCGCTGTTCGGCCGCGACACGCTGACCACCGGCTGGCAGGCCGGTCTCCTCGGGCCGGAGATCATGAGCGGCACGCTGCACACGCTGGCGGCACTGCAGGGAAATTCCGTGGACGACTGGCGCGACGAGCAGCCGGGGAAGATGCTGCACGAGGCGCATACCGGGCCGCTCTCGATGCTCGGCTGCAACCCGCGCGGCCGCAGCTACAGCTCCATCACCACCTCCGGCCTCTACGCGTTCATCGTCGCGGAGCTCTGGCACTGGACCGGCGACAAGGAACTGGTGCGGCCCTTCATCGAGCCGGCGCTGCGCGCGCTGCAATGGCTGGAGCGCTACGGCGACCTCGATGGCGACGGCTTCTACGAATACCAGCGCCGCTCGCCGATGGGGCCCGTGCATCAGGCGTGGAAGGACTCCCCCGACGCGATCGTGTACGAGGACGGCGCTCCGGTGGAGCCGCCCATCGCCACGTGCGAAGAGCAGGCGTTCGTCTACGTCGCGAAGCTGCACCTCGCCGAAACGATCTGGTGGCTCGGTGAGCCCGACCTGTCGCGCAAGCTGTACCGGGAGGCGGCCGAGTTGAAGCAGCGGTTCAACGAAGCGTTCTGGATGGAGGAAGAGGGCTTCTTCGCGCTCGCGCTCGACGCGCAGAAGCGGCAGGTTCGCTCCATCGCCTCCAACGCCGGCCACTGCATCGCCGCCGCGATCGCCGACGCGGCGCTCGTCGAGCGGACGGCCGACCGCCTTTTCGCGCCGGACCTGTTCAGCGGCTGGGGCATCCGCACGCTCTCCTCCGACCACCCGCGGTACAACCCGTACAGCTATCACCTCGGCTCGATCTGGCCGGTCGAGCACGGGACGTTCGCCCTTGGGTTCTGGCGCTACGGCCTGCACGACCGCGTGCAGCAGATTGCCCGCGCGCAGTTCGAGGCCGCGGCGCTGTTCGAGTATCACCGCCTGCCGGAGCTTTTCGGCGGCCAGCCGCGGGACGCGCAGCACCCCTTTCCGGCGATCTACCCGAACGCCAATCCGCTGCAGGCATGGTCGTCCTCGTCCGTGTTCGCCTTGCTGCAGGCGATGCTCGGCCTTTATCCGTACGCGCCGCTGAAGCTGCTCGTCGTCGATCCGCACCTGCCGGAGTGGCTTCCGGAACTCACCGTGCGCGACCTGCGCGTCGGCAAGGCGAGCGTCACGATCCGCTTCCGCCGTGGGGCGGACGGACGCACCGGCTACCGCATCGTCGACCAGACGGGAACGCTCCACGTCGTGCGGCAAGCCACGCCCTGGTCGCTCACCACCCAACCCGCCGCGCGCCTTCGCGACGCGCTGGCCAGCCTGCTGCCGCGCCACTGACAAAGGAGAAACCATGACCCAGGAAGCACGCGTCGTCGTCATCACCGGAGCATCGGCCGGAGTCGGCCGCGCCACCGCGCGCGCGTTCGCGGCACGCGGCGCGCGCCTCGGCCTCATCGCCCGCAATGCCGAGGCGCTGGAGGAGGCGAGAAAGGAAGTCGAAGCACGCGGCGGCGAGGCGGTCGTGGCGATCGCCGACGTCGCCGATGCCGACGCCGTCGAGCGCGCGGCGCAGACCATCGAGCAGGCCTACGGCCGGATCGACGTCTGGATCAACAACGCCATGGCCTCCGTGCTCGGCCCGATCAAGGAGATCACGCCCGCCGAGTTCCGCCGCGTCACGGAAGTGACGTACCTCGGCGTGGTACACGGCACGCAGGCCGCGTTGCGGCGGATGCTGCCGCGCGACGAGGGAGTGATCATCCAGGTCGGATCTACGCTTGCGTACAGAGGCATCCCGCTGCAGGCGCCCTACTGCGCGGCCAAACACGCGGTGCAGGGCTTCCACGATTCATTGCGCTCGGAGCTGCTGCACGACGGGAGCAATGTGAGCGTCTGCATGGTCAACCTGCCGGCCGTGAACACGCCGCAGTTCCGCTGGCTCCGCAGCCACATGCCGCGCAAAGCGAAACCGTTCGGCACGATCTTCGAGCCCGAGGTCGCCGCGCAGGCGATCGTCTGGGCGTCGGACCATCCCCGCCGCGAGCTGAACGTCGGCTGGGGCACCACCCAGGCCATCCTCGCCAACACCTTCGCCCCCGGCCTCCTCGACCACTACCTCGGCCGTATCGGCTTCGACGCCCAGCAGGGCGAAGAACCGGAGCCCCCCAACCGCCCCGACAACCTCTTCACCCCCGTCCCCGGCGACGCCGGAGCCCACGGCGTCTTCGGCGAACAGGCAAAATCAATCAGTCCCCAACTCGTCGCCAACACCCACCGCGGCGCCATTGGCGCCGCGGTCGCGGTGATCGCAGTGGTAGGGCTCACGCGGTTGCTGGCGCGACGGGAGTGAACACCCGCCGCACCTGTTGCTCACTGCTCGATGCAGCCGTAGCTGGCAGACGTGGAGTAGGCGCTCGTCACACCCCACTGGCTCTCCAGTACGCCATTGCAGTTGTAATAGCGATACCCCACCTGCGTGGTGCGAGCGGCGGTGCTGTAGTACTTGATGTGCGTCCCATGCGCTGGCTCGGCCTCGGCGGTAGTAGGCGCCAGAAGCGCGAGGGCCCCCATTGCGAACGGAAACAGCGTCAGCATGGTCGCCAGAGTGAGTGTCGCGGACGAGGATCGAAATTTAGCCATGAAGGCAGCATACCCTACTTCCATCCATATGGATAGCCGCGCACCAACAGTATGGAGTGCGGTAATGCCAGTTACCGCTCTGACTGCTTCTGTTCGTGCGGGCAAACCGAGATGGGTGCAATCAGCGAAGCGCTACAGGGCGAACAGAGACAGGAAGAGCGGCAACTCGCGTTACCGCTCTCCATACTGCGCCGGGTCATTCACGCGCTCGCTCGCTAGCACTCCCCGCCGTAATCGATCGTGTACCACTGCGTACGGCAGCCGCCGGAGTAGTTCGTGCCGCCGCACGCGATGATGCGGTAGCCGCACGAGACGGTGTAGGTGCCGTCCGTGTAGTAGGTGTACTCGATGATCTGCGGCGGTCCGGCCAGGAGGCCGAAAGCGCCGATCACGAGCAGCGCGAGCATGAGGGTGATGCGGATTCTGCGGGTCATTCTGTCTGTCTCTCCTTTGGTGGATGGTCAACTGCATTCTTCGACCGAGCGGCAGGTCCGGACGACGATGCCGCGGTCGACGATGAACGTCTGTGGGTAGTGGTGCAGCTTGCGGCCGAGCTCACCCGGCGTGCCGGCCGGCAGGGAGTAGGCGAAGTGGGCGATGCCGCCTCGCTCCATCAGCGGCCGCGTCTCCTCGGCCGAGGCGACGGAGAGCACGCGCGCGCCTGTGGCCCCTTTCAATGAGCCGACCGTCGTCTCGCACGATGCACAGTCGGGATTGACGATGGCCACGAGCGTGCGCGACGTCCGGAAGTCGAGCGTGATGGGACGCCCGGCGAGGTCGACCGCCTGGACGACGGTCAGCGCGTCGCCGGGAGCGAACGAGGCCACCGCGCCGCGGGCGGGCGCCCCGGCTCGCGCCTGCGCAAGCTCACGCCGCAGCGCGACGTTGTTCCAGGCGAGGGCGACGAAAAGGATCACCACCCCGAGCTCGAGAGCCCGGGTGGCGAGACGGCTGCTGGATGTCTGTGCCTGGGACGTGGCCGTCTCGGTCATCGGCCGCGATCATAACTCATCCCAGACGGAAGTAAGGATCGCTGTCGTCCCCAACGAAAAACGCCCGCCTTGCGGCGGGCGTTTCCCTCGGGCGTTCGGTCAGCAACAGGTCACGGTGCAGGCTGGACGACGTAGAAGTGGACGGAATCGACCGTGGCTTCGATCGTGCCGGTGTCGTTCAGCGAGAACTGCGGGAAGATGTACTGGAGCTGGCGGTCCTCGGTGTCGAGGGGGAGATAGACGTTGACCACGTTCTCGTCATCGACCGGGAAGCTGTCGCAGACCGACGATGGCTCCTGGCTGTCGAAGAAGTAGGCGATCGTGCAGGCGGTCAGTTCCCTGCCGGAGAGGGTCGAGCTGTCGACGCGGAGTTTCGCGGAGAGCGTGACGGAGCGCGCGAACGGCCCCGATCCGTAGCCATACGGCAGCCACGCCGAGACGCGGCCGTAGCTGTTGACCGTGATCTTCAGGCTTCCGTCGCCGATGATCGGGTTCTCCGTCGTATGAGCGACCGAGCCGTCGTACTCGCTGAACGGCTCGAACCCGAGGTCATCCTCGGAATTCTCGAAGCCGTTGTTGACGATGCGGTCGACGCGCACGAATCCTGACGGCACTTCCGGCAGCTGGGCCTCTTCGACGTGGTAATGGACGTCGTCGACGGTCGCTTCGATCGTACCGGTATCGTTGAGCGCGAACTGCGGGAAGATGTAGTTGAGCTGCCGGTCGTTGGTGTCCAGCGCGAGGCGGACGTCGACCACGTTCTCGTCGTCGACCGGGAAGTTCCGGCAGTACGAGGACGGCACCTGGCTGTCGAGGAAATACGCGATCGCGCAGGCGGTCAGCTGCCGGCCGGGGATGGTCGTGCTGTCGACGCGCAGCTTTGCGGTGAGCGTGACGGAGCTGGCGTTCGGGCCTGAGCCGTATCCGTACGCGTAGTAGTGGATGACGCGGCCGTAGCTGTTGACCGTGACCTTGAGACTTCCGGTGCCGGCGATCGGATTCACGGTGGTCTGCTCGACGGAGCCGTCGTTGGTGCTGATGGCGGCGAAGCCGAGGGCCTCGTACGGATCCTCGAAGTCGTTGTTCGTGATGATGTCGACGGGTTGGGCGTTGGCGATGCTGGGGAGAGCGAGGATGCTCAGGAGGACGGCAAAGAACATGGTTCTGGCCCGGGTGGCAGCGGACATTCTGGTGATACTCCTTTCGTCTGTTGCGTCGATGTTTGGACAGGACGCAACTTAGGCGAAAGACGGCCGTCAGTTATGGCGGAAATATGGAGACTTCCGAGGGATGGGGTGAATCGCGTGAATCAGTGCCGGTAGTAGATCAGCGTTGCGCCTCCGGCCGCGACCAGCGCGCCGATCGCGGCGAGCACGGCGAAGTGTTTGCGGCGAACGCCGTCGAGCAGCGGCGCGAAGACGAAGCGGATCGGCCGCAGGAACGCGGCGCAGAAACCGGCCGCGATGATCCACCACGATCCGTACAGCACGCTGCCCAGGCCGAGCACGAAGCGGACCTCGCCGGCCCTGGAGTGGGGGATGTCGAGCACCTGCTCGAAACCGTCGTCCTGGAATGCGAAGGCCAGCGCCGGCAGCGGCGGTCCGACGATGAGCAGGCCGACCGCGAACGCGAGCACGATCGCGATCGACGGATAGACCAGCCACCGGCGCGCGCCGAGGGGCTCGCCGCGGTCGCGCGAGAGCTCGATGTAGGCGCGGCTGACGATCATGGCCGGGATGATCAGCAGGATGCCGCCGACCGGGAGAAACACGATCGACGCGAGGAACAGCCCGAATGCGAGATACGCGAGACGCCAGTCCTCCGGAGCGGAACGGACGTGGTCGAGCGCCCGGCGCCACATCGGCCGCTCTTCGTCGGCCAGCCAGCGCTCGGGCGGGCCGAGCCGGTCGAGCACGCCGATGACTTCGGTTGCGCCGACGGGAGCGTGCGCATCCGCGAGCGCGATCTCGATGTGCTCGCGCACGCTCTGCTCCACTTCGTCCGCGACCACCGCTCGCGTTCCGCGCAGCTCGCTGCGCATGCGCTGCAGGTAGTTGTCCAGCCGCTCCCGTGCTGCAGGCGTCATCTCGATCATCGCTTCCGTTCCTTTCTGAGACCGCCGATCGCCTGGTGCAGGCTGTCCCAGTGTTGATTCATCCGGTAAAGGTCGTCGCGGCCGCGCGCGGTCAGCCGGTAGTACTTCCGCGCCGGTCCTTCCTGCGACTCTTCGATATACGTCTCCACGAGCCCACTGTTTTTCAGACGGCTCAGGATCGGGTACACCGTCCCCTCGGTGATCACGAGGTGGTCGACGTCGCTGAGGCGGCGGACGATGTCGTAACCGTACAACGGCGCGGGTGCGATCGTGTTGAGGACCGCCAGCTCGAGGAGCCCCTTGCGAAGCTGCGTCATCCAGTTGTCGAACGAAAGATCCGTCACGACTACAACGTGGTGCCTTGCAAGGTACTTGTCAATGCATGGTAGTGTTACAGATAGGGAGAGGCGAGAGCTTCACCTCACCCGGATGCGGCTGAAGTCATGCCCGAAACGCGGCTCCCGCGGCTGCGGGTCCGCCATGCGCATCACCTGACCGGACGCCGGTCCTTCCTGCTCCTGGGTGGGCGCCCGAGGTGGATACACCTCGCAGGAAAGCTTTTTGAGGACCATTGAGCCGTCTCTGCCGGCGCAGTGGTATTCGTACTTGCATGAAGGGACGTCATCGAGCTGCGACGGCGACGTTCGCCAGATCGTGAGAGTCCTGTCGCGGCTGGTTCTCGTGACCGAGACGGTCATTCCGCCCTCATAGGTGACGATGCACAGACCCGCCCTCGGCTGTCCATCCGGGCTGATGAAGGGAGTGGTGCATTTCACGGACTTGACCGCGGGCGGCTGGCGGCCCTCGGTATCCAGCCAGTACTGCCTGGCCGCCCTGGTGCAGAAACTCTCGCAGTCCCGCTCCCAGCCCGAGCAGTCGCCCCGGTTGTCTGCCGGTTCAGCCTGTCTCTGAATCACGCCTGTCGCGCGATGAATCAGCCCAGGTGCAGCCAGGCCGGGCCGGGCAAGACTGGAGAGCGCCAGCCTCGGGGCTTGACTCCGCTTTCGTGCTAAGGCTCGCATTCTCCATCTCCTGGTTGTCGCGGCGGCGCGGCCTGGGCTCGTGGCTGAGCGGATTGTACGCCCGCGGGTGGGGTTACACTTTCGACACGGACCCATGTTCGAGACCATCACGCGCAGGCCGCCGATGAGCCGCGGCTTCCGTTGCGCGCTCTTCGGGATCGCCATGACAGTCATCGCCCGCGTGGGACCGTGGGCCTGGCCCGGCTGGCCGGCCGTGAAGGTCCTCGATTTTGCGCTGGCGCACAGCGCTCCGAGCGTAGCCGGATCGGTCTACAAGGGCCTGGGCCTGGTGGTGCTCATCCTCGTGAACGCCGGATTCTGGGCGGTCGTCGCTTACGCCGCGGTCTTCGCGTGGAAGGCGCTGCAACCAGTCGCGCATCGGCGGGGCTAATACTCTCCGTCCCCCTCTGTGCCTCTGTGCCTCTGTGTCTCTGTGGTAAATACGAACGCCAGGAAACCCTGAAATTCACCACAGGCCTGACCGGCGGTTGCGGACCACCGTTGACCAAACTGGGGTTGAAAAGCGCGGGCCAGACGGTGTACCTCTGGCGTTGCTTGAAGACGCGTAGAGACCGATTTCTCTGTGGAGGTTTAAAACCCCGCACCACAGGCTGGCCCGCGCCGTATAGAGGTACCACTATTTGTTGCTCCGCGCCAGCGCAAGCACGCGCAGCAGAGTCGACACAACCCTCGGTGCATGCGTCTTCAAGACATTTTTTCGAGGAGGCGACATGGAGGTTCTGGTTGATCGAGGAGCAGGGATCGATGTGCACAAGGATTCGGTGACGATTTGCGTGATGACGACCGAAGGGCGAAAGGTGGTCAAGACGCTGATGAAGTTCACCACTTTTCACGATGATCTCGAGGCGATGCGGGACTGGCTGCTGGAGATGAAAGTGACGCACGTGGCGATGGAGTCGACGGGCGAGTACTGGAAGCCGGTCTACGAAATGCTGGAGGGGTTGTTCGTGCTGATCGTAGCCAACGCCCAGCATGTGAAGAACGTGCCGGGCCGGAAGACCGATCCGCAGGATGCCGAGTGGCTCGCTCGGCTGCTCCGGCATGGTCTTCTGCAGGCAAGCTTTGTCCCGCCGGCGCCGATCCGCGACCTGCGCGATCTGACGCGGCTGCGGCGCAAGACCATCGAGATGGGTGCGCGCGCGTGGAGAACCGCGCTCAGAAGGTGCTCGAAGCCGCGGGGATCAAGCTCGGATCGGTGGTCACCGACGTCTTCGGCGTCACGGGCAGGGCCATTCTCGGGAAGCTGGCCGACCACAAAACGGATCCGGCGGTTCTGGCCGAGCTCGCGAGAGGCAGCCTCAAGAGCAAAAAGCCGCAGATCATCCGTGCGTTGCAGGGATCGTTCACCCGGCATGATGCGTCGTTGCTCAAGCACCAACTGATTCTGCACGAGCAACTCAAAGAGCGCCGCACGGCACTCGAGTCGCAATTGGCTGACGAGGTCAAACCGTACGAGCCCCTGATCTCACGGCTCGACGAAATCCCCGGAATCAACCGCGACGCTGCCATCGAGATCCTTGGCGAAATCGGCACCGACATGGCTCCGTGGGCCACCGACCGCCGGTTCGCTGCCTGGGCGGGACTGTGCCCGGGAAATCACGAGAGCGCGGGCAAACGCAAGAACATCGGGGTCCGCAAGGGCAACCAGTTCCTCAAATCCATTCTCGTGCAGGTTGCAACCGCGGCGGTGAAGACCAAAGGCACGTACTACCAGGCCAAGTTCCTCCGGCTCAGCAAACGGCGCGGCTACAAGCGAGCCATCATCGCCATCGCCCACAGGATGCTCATCGCGATCTATCACATGATCCGCAACGACAAGCCTTACCAGGAGCTCGGCGCAGCGATCTTCGATCAGCGCTCGGCTGAGTCGAAAAAGCAGTCTCTGGTCAAGCAACTCGAAAACCTCGGCTACGCGGTCGAGCTCCGCACGGCCTGAGGCCCGACAGATGTACGCGTGCGTCTCGCCCGCGCACGCCTCCAAGCGGGTCATTTCCCCCGCACAGGAGATGTGTGTCTCCCGGTTGCGAAGAGTTTCGCGGCAGAGACACAGAGGCACAGAGGGGGACGGAGAGCATCAGGGTTGTGGCTCCGCGGCTCCTTCGGGCTCCTGCTTCTTCGCCTTCTTCCGCCCCTTCTTCAGAGTGTTCAGGTAGGCGCGCTTCATGTTGTCGTAGTAGGGGCGCATGAAGGAGCGGTCCTCCCCTCGGAGCTGTGTGCCCACCACGCCGTAGATGAGCAGGATCGCTGCGCCGAGGCGATGCTTGCGGTCCAGGTTCGCGGCAGCGATCCCGGACATGAACGCCTGCAACTCGACGAGCGTCCCGTCCCACCGGCGGATCTCCGCATCCTCCTCCCGGAGCTCCTCCGCGCTCCGCCCGACGATGCTTTTCGTCTCGGGCCAGACCTCGGCGGTCTGGAGGCCGGCCTCCATGAACTCCGGGTCGAGATTCGCCGCCCGCGCGCGCGACCGCTTCTCCCGCACCGTCAACTGCATGAACCCCGGAATCCTCTGCTGCAGGTACCGGAGCCCCTCCGCGAGCATCTGCGCCTCCACCAGCACCGGCGGTACCGCGGGAGCGATCGCGAGCAGGTCCGCCGGCTCCACCGTCGCCATCTTCACTTCGGACATGAGCTTCTCATCTTCGCTGGACATGCGGGTATGACGGATGAGGCGCGATGGAGGTTTCGCGCGACGATGTCGAGCTCCGGTGACCTCGCCGCCGCTCTCGCGGACGCACGGACGACTCCCGACGTCCATTCGTCGAGACCCGGTGACCTCGGCGCGGCTCCTTCCGAACGGCCGCCGATATCAGTTCATCTCGACGACCCGCCGCCCGAAGGCAGTAAATCGTCCGCTCGTCGATTCGTCCATATCAGGTGACCTCGGCGAATGTGCCCGCGGACGCAAAGACTGTGCGGAAAGAAGCGACGTCGATATCGGGTGACCTCGCCGACCCCTCCCGCGGACGCACCGAGACGCCGAACGACGCCCCATCGAGATCAGGTGACCTCGACGACGACCCGTTCCGTACGTCCGTCGATATAGATCACCTCGACGTCGCGTCTCGCGAACGCGAGAATCGACCGGCTGAAGATTCGTCGATATCGGGAGACCTCGACGAAGGCGTCAGCCGAAGCGTTCGATGCTTTCACGGGTGCGGGTGAGTCGCGAACTGCTCCGGCGGAGCCACGAAACCCTGCTCGTCATCGCGATTTCGCCTGGCGATTGACCGGCGGCGGTCCGGTTCGCGCTGACCCCGGACGGATAGCCACGTCCCGTTCTCTCATTGCCTCCAGCATCCGCAGCTTCTCGGCGACCGGCGTGCCTGCCAGCTCGCGTCGCAGCGCGCGTTCGCTCTCGAGGATCTGCGTGAGGTCGGCGGTCATAGCGTGTCCGGCAGAAATTGTCGTTCAAATCGTGCCCAGGCCTCAACGAGGCCGTGGCGGTGCACGATCGCCTGGAAGCGCGAGGGATCGAGTGCTCCTTCCTCGATGAACTGCAGCAGGCGCGCCTTGTTTTTTGCGCGACCCGTCTGCAACGCGATCGCGGCGAGGTGTTCGGCGCCGAACACCCCCGCCCGCACTCCGTCAACGTCCACTTCGACGGCCTCGGCGAGCGCTTCCTCACCAGCGGACCAGTCGGCGGCAGAAACTGCACCGGCCAGCCGGCGATCATCACGTACTCGCCTTCCATCGACCAGCCACCTGCGGCGAGATGATCGAAGATCGGCTTCGGGCTGGCGAGGAGTTGCCCCGGCTCGGAGCGAAAGGCCACGAAGACATCCACGTCCAGTGTCGCCATCGGCTCCAGATAGAAGGTCGCGCCGACCGCCCCGCCGATCGCGTAGCGATGAGACATCGCGGATACTCATGCCGCGACGCCATGTTTCGGTTCGTCCGGCAAGCTGCTAACTCGTGCCCCGTCATCTCGCTCCAGCGCGTCACGACCATTTTTCTCCGGAAGCGCGAAACGCAGAACCACAACGGGCATCCGTCGCTGGCGTCTGCCGTCGTTCTCTCCTGTCGTCATACGTTTGGGTGGACGAGAGGAAGCGCCGCAGCAGGCAACGCTCCCCGTCCAGACTATTCGTATACTGCCGCGTATACATTTGGCGACTCTCACCGTGAACATGTATACTGCGACTGGAGAGGCGATGAAACCACTATCCCAGCGTCTGCGGCAACTCCTGGATAACAAATCGCTAAGCCAGTCGGATCTCGCTCGCGAACTCGGAATCTCGCGGGGCTTGGTATCTCACTGGATCACAGGGTTGCGGGAACCCACTGGCGTCCAGCTCTCCCGGATCGCAAAAACGCTCCAAGTATCGGATTCGTGGTTCACCTCCCCTCACGATCCGTCTCAAGCACGCGCCGAGACGAACAGCGAACTCGATTGGCGTTTTCGGCCCGCACCCTCAGACGGGGGGAAGGACTTTGGAAATGCAAACGTGTATGCGACGCCGGCCGACGTGAAGACACTCGTCCGTGAGACGGGTCAGAACACTTCGGACGCACCGGCCTACCGTGGCGCTGCAGTTCATCTTGGCTTCACGTTGATCGAGTTGCCGGTAGGCGGCGACGCCTTCGAACGTTTCGCACGAGCTGTGCGGTTCGACGAGCTCATCGCGCACATAAAAGCAACGGCGGCAACGAACTCGAAGTTGGCAACGCGACTGAACGCCGGCCTGCGCGTCATCGGAGAAGAGGAGCGACTTTATCTACTTCGCGTCGATGATTTTCTCACCACAGGGCTCTTCGGTGACGAAGTTCGAGAAGACGAGGCCCCTAACCCGTTCGCTGCTTTGCTACGTAACAACATGGATTCGTCCAAGGAGAGTCAGACGGCAGGCGGTGCGTTTGGTCTGGGTAAAGCTGTCCTGTGGCGGTGCTCTACGCTGTCCACCGTGCTGGTAGCGTCTGAAGTCGACCCCCAACGAATGCCGGACGGCGCCGGGCACTTGCGCTTCATGGGCAAATCCGAGCTCGGCTGGCATTCGATTGATGGTAATCAGTTCGCAGGGCCAGGCTGGTATGGGAAACAGGCGGGGGAGCGCACTGACTCGGTCTGGCTAGCCCGAGAGACGCTTCGCGACGTCTATCTGAGCCGTGAGTCTTTGCCCGACGGTATTCCGCATGACCAGAGGACAGGCTCAAGTCTATTGGTGGTGGGTTTCCGTGATCCGGCGGCTGAAGGCGACCCACGTCCCGATGATCTACTCGACACGCTCGAGAGAGAAATTAGCCTCAACTTTTGGCCGGCTATTGCTTCGTCACGTCTTCGAGCTTCTGTGTCCCTTGTTCGTGACGATCAGGTTGTCAAGTACAGAGAAGTGAATCCGTCGAAAACAGTCCGGTCTTTTGTCCAGGTCTCCCACAAAAATGCAGCTGACGAAACCGTTGAAGAGCTACTCGAAACCGGCGATGTCGTTCGACGAAACATCGCGTTTACCGTGCCGGCCACGGTAGCGAGCGCCGCCTCGTCCCTACGAGAATTTGGCACCGACCTTGAGGCCACGTGTTACTTACTCGTCAGATTGTCGGATAACGCGGACGAGGAAAGTCCAGAAGAGGCTAATCTCGAGGGAACTGTTGCACTTGTACGAGGCCGCGGGATGGTGGTGCGATACTGGCCTCGCAAAAATCTGGTCGTCGCTGGCCGCCGCTTTCACGCTGCACTTTTCGCGGGCGAACGGATCACCTCTTCAATCGAACAAATCGCAGCGGATCAGTTTCTTAGACTCGCCGAGCCGCCCGCCCATGATCGATGGGAATGGAACGATGAACTGAAAGACAAATATAGGCGCGGAGCGAAGGGGCTGCTCAATACCCTCTTCGATGACGTGTCTAAAACCCTGCGCTCAATCGTGAAGCCGGTCGACACTGCTTCTGACGACGGTCCCGAGGATTTGCGCAATCTCCTAGTACTCAAGACGCCAGGACAAATATCTCAACCAATATTGATTCGCAGAGTGTCGCATAAAATCGTTGACAGGCGGTGGGTGGTAGACGCGGAGCTTCACATTAACGACCGCAGTCGCGCATGGGTGGTCAGGCCGCGCATCGCGCTCGACACAGAGAGCGGCAGCAAGATTCCGCTTGAGTGGAACAGCCTCCGCGTGAAACGCGTCGTGAAGGGTCAAGCGTCGATGGTGGACGAAAGCCAGATTCACATCAAAGCCGGAACTACACGTCTTGAAATAGAAGGTACCTCACAATCGCACGCACTGGGTGTACCTGCAGACGAATGTCGAGTTCGACTCGATCTTCACGTCGAAGAAAGCGAAAGTTAACAATGCCATCGACGATAAGGCTTTACCCATGGACTGTTTCGCCGCAACTTATCGTTCGCGCTCTTGACGTGTACGATCCTTCTCAGCCCACACTGGATCTGAGCCTCGACGAACGAGCGACGAGGGATGACGAGGGTATTGTGGAGTTGGATCTCATCGGAAGTGAAGAGTGGAGAGAACTTCGCATTCGGACCGACGTAACCCTGCCAGGCGATCAGGTTTCGCGCGTGTTGCCTCTCGGCAATACACTAGCCGGTGATACACGGCTATTGCTGTCAATCCGTTGTCCCTCTTCTAAGCTCCGCGAAACCGCCGTTCTTGATCTTCATGGTGAGAGTACTTGGACCGGTGACCTAGTCATCCGACGGCGTGACGTCCGCTCTCGCATAGAAGTCCAGCCCTTTCTCGCTAGGACTACCGACTCCCCGGCGGGGAGCGATGAACCTCTGGCGCGTCACAAGTTTGCTGTAATCGCGGTCGGCGATACGCTCATCATACAGCTCGACAAACGACGGCCTTTTGGAGCTTCTCCCGTACTGATTTCATGGGAGGACTTCAGAGCCTCTGACCATCCATGGCGTAAGAATCACCCTGCAGATGTGTACTTTTTGAGCTTCGACGACGAGCGGCCGCATTTGGTTCTCAATTCGGCCATCGCGAGCGGAAGCTTCAAGGGGCTGTTGCATGACAAAACACAGAAAGGTTCGACCGCAGCTCTGAGGACGATGGTCACGCTCGGTATCGCCGAGTCAGTCTGGTTGAAACTTTTCTTCGCAGCAGCGGCTGCGGTGGCAGTCGACGAGACTACGGGCGAGATTACGCCTCCAGAGGGCTGGCGGGGCGCGTTGCTGACGCGGTTTCTTTCGACTGCGTTTCCCGAACTGCCTTCGGTTGATGACAAGCTCCAGCGGCTGGCAGAGCTCAAACGAGAGCCTGACCAATTCTTGTCGTTACTCACGCGGTTGGGCAGTCCGCTGTTTGAAACGTTGGGTTCAGCGAAGCTCATTCAGAAGGCCTTGAAACAGGTCGAAATTTGATTTTGGACTAAATAATGTCGAATTTAACTGCACGCCGATATATCAAGCCTGTGACCACACAGCTGAACGACGAGTTCTTGTCTGGCGGCCCGAAACCACCGCTCAGCAGGCTCGAAGTCGATGACACCGACCCCGATGCGCCCATCGACTCGACGCTCTTAACTGCGTTAGTGGACCATGCGACGAAGAATTACGAAGATGATCCGGACGCACTAGACAGTTGGCTTGCGCCGCGATTGCACTGTGCCGTCCGCTGGTCGCGCCGAGCCGCGTCAGATCCTCTACGGTGGTCATGGCTCGCTGTGAATTATGGCCACCCATACATTCAGGCGCGTTGGCGCGCCCCTAGAACCGGCAGGGTTCACACGTGGCGGTATACGGGTGAGCTGTTACGCAATGGCCTGTCACGTCTTTGGTGGGGAGCTGAAATGGTCCGCAATGGGCCCGACTACGGTGATGTCGCCCGCCTTTTCAGGCATGTTCGAACGGCCCAGTTCGCGCTGGAACTGCGCTACTCATGGTATCGGCCCGCCGCGATCGCGTTCACCCGCGTCGCCGAGCCAGAAGGCAAGAAGCCCCTCTCGGACGATCAGAAGCGGGTGCTGAGCACGCGGGCAAACGCATATCTTTCAACGCTAATGCTCGAAGCGATGGCGACGGTCGAGGGCCAGACCACCAAGGCGGACGAGGTGTGGTATGAGTCGCCGCCCGTTCTACGGCAGGTCATCGATACGCCGGAAGGACCGGATGACGGACGAGTTCCTGACGAAGCGACCGACCGCCTCGTTACTTGGTTCGGCGGCCTAGTGCCCACGACCGATGAATCGCGGAGATAGATTTGGGTCGAACTCACGCGTTAAGTCGCGAGAGTTTGTCTGAGCGCGGAGGCGACTCAATGAGACGATCAGAGTTAACTATGCCTGTTGACCTGCAGGTATTCGCGCGTCATGACTTCCGCGTCACTCCTGAGCTGGTCCGTGTCTGGCGCGTTGCTGAAAAGTTGCTCGCCACTCTTAATTAGCGAGTGTCGCACACGCGGTCGAGGCAGCCAGTCAGCCGGGACGGAACAGTTCGACGTGCAGCATTGCTTGCCGAGGGCAGCGTCACAGTTGGGATTTCGCAGCGAATGCCGCGGCCTTTGCGCGGCCTATCAGAGCGGCTTGCGACGTGATTACTACCTTCCGATAGGCGAGACCGGCGTCATTCTGGAGGTGGAACGCGGCAGACAATAGCAAACAATATGGATATTCTCGAATTCTGCAAGGTCCACCTCGGCCCGTCAACGCACCAACTTTCCTGTTCGTTCCAAAGGCCCTACGACGCAACTCTGCGATGCATCCCGTGAGTCAGGTATCTGGTGGTCGCCCGGCAGCTAAAGCATTTTTTCGAGGCGCCGCGAAACTACACGAATGTTCGGGCCCCTTTTCTCTTCGGGTACTAATTCGGCTATCGCAAGAGATGAAGCGCTGCGACGTATGCCATCTTGGGTGGGACGGCGTTTCCAATCATCTCGGCGATCGCTGCGCGATTAGCATCCCCGAACGAAAAGAAGTCTGGAATGAACTGCAAACGGGCAGCCTCACGGGGTGTGATCGTACGACGCTGCTTCGGATGAACAAATCGCCCTTGGCCCATCGAACCAAACCCTGTCGTGATCGTCGGCGCGGGCTCACCCCATCTCATCCTTCCGTAGACAGAGTTGTACGAATGCGCCTTGTCACGGTGGCAACTAGGCCGCTCATTATTCGGCAGGTCGAAACAATCATTGTCGAAGAGATAATCGATGCGTCTCTTGTTGGTTGCCGATGGTTTACCGGTCGCATCCAAGAGCGGGTGAGCGGTACTCTTGACCAGATCACCACATGCCCAAGCGAACGACCGACTCGGCTGCCGATATCGGGCGAGTTCCTCTCCGAGAGGGCGCAGCTTGCCAGTGGAGGCTAGCAGGAAGACTCGCCGCCTGCGCTGCGGCACGCCGATATCTTCGCCTGGTATCACGAGAACCTCGACCGTGTAGCCGAGCCGTTCAAGCGCTTCCTGCGCGACGCCAGTAACGTTATTACGATCGTGCAGGACGCCACGTACATTCTCAATGATGATGGTCGAAGGGTCGAACACCTCGGCAAAGCGAACCATCCGCAAGTACAGTGCGTTTTTCGGATCACTGCGGCGTGTATGGTTATTGAGATCAGAGTTGCCCTGGCAGGGTGGGCCGCCGATTACGAGATCGATCGCGCCCACGCGCCTTTTGAGAGTTCTTTCCTTATTCGACAGAGCAGAACCTATCGGTGAGTCCAAGTCGTGCTCGATCGGATCGGAAGAACTTCTTCTCGGGGTGAAGTTCGCTTGGTACACGTCGAGTGCTTTCCGGTTCATGTCGGCTGCGAACATCGGATGAGCCGTTTTTCCAAGAGCACGGCACGCCTCTACGACTCCGATCGACATGGCACCACAGCCGGCAAACAAGTCGGCGAACTGGACGTCGATTGAACCGGGCAACTTCGGGCGTTCAGACGCGCGGATCCACGCCGCGTCGAACTCCGCCGCGAGGTCCTTCGATTTCGGCGACATCGAATGTATGCGCGACTCGACTTCGGCCCCTGAGCGCGCCCGAACAGTTCGCACGATTGTGCTAGCTGCTTCGTCCCAACGGAACGATTCGATCGAGTCGTCGTTCGCACGCCGCACGGCCGGCGGCGATGTGGGTACCTGTTCGAAGACGGCAGCAACACTCATCGTTTCTTACCGGCGGCGCCGAACCAGAACGCATTCAGCCGCGTACGAAGCCTTGCCAGGTGTGGGAGCTCGCATTCCCAGACGATAAGAACGTCGAACCGGAGGCGGCGCAGTTCGGCGGTCTTGCGGGCGTCGCGCGCGACGTTCGCCGCGAGTTTGTCTCGCCAGAAGTCGCCGTTGTTTTTCGGGAGCGTCGCTTTCAAGCAGCCGCGGTGTGCATGCCAGAAGCACCCGTTCACGAAAATAGCTTTGCGACGGCGCTCCGACGAGATGTCAGGAGAGCCCGGCAGCGCACGCCGATTCACTCGGAATCGGCCGCCAAGGGCGTGCAACGCCTGCCGGACGACGAGCTCGTTAGCAGTGCCCTTTTGCCTCACGCGTGCCATCAGCGCGGATCGCTCGGGAGTCGTTTTCACCACGGCCATGAACAGGTAGAGCGCGCGAAAGCTCGCTCCGCTAAATCCGAACGGAAATGTAGCACGAATACGGTTCTGAGCTGTAAGGTGGACACCTATGCCGCGTCCGCTACTCACCGGGCACGGAGCACCGTCGCGCGGCAACAACGCCCGAGAAGTGAGCATCGCGACTTTGTTCCAGACGCAGGTCCGACGTGCGGTGCGCGCCAGCCGCGTCCTCGTCTCGGCAGAGTCGGGAAGCTGGTCCGACCAGATAGCCGTCGCGTTGCGGTGGCGTGCGAGAGAGATGGAAGACGGATTGGAATTGCCTATCGTACGGATCCGTTCGTGGCAACGCCGCATCGTTGCGAAGACTATCGCGGCCGAGTTCGACGAGCGCGTCATTCTCGCTCTTGACCGCTACTACTACAACGGCGATCTCCTCGAGTTGGGGGGAGGATCTTCGTGCCTGGCGGAAGTGCTGGCGGTCGCCGCCTCGCGGCGGCGAAAGCCTGTCGCGCCCCGGCTTGCGCTGAACGTGTCCCGAGCTGGCGGCATTTGAGTATTAAGATCGATGAAAGAATTTCTGACTACATGTAACACGAACCTTCCCTGCGTGGCACCGCCTGTAGCTACGGATCGAAGGTACAGTCGAGCAAGGCGAGCAGCGAGGCGGTGGCAATGAGCTCATTCGAGACAAGCAAGAAGTACACACGACGTGACGTGTACGAGATCGTCGGCGTACCGGCTGAGCGTCGCCGCGGAAACTGGGAAACTGGATACACGTCTTTTCAGAATGAGGTCTTCATCTTCGCGACTGTTGGCGTGCCCGGGCGATCAGGCCACGACTACGACAATGCGTGGGATGGTGTGCGTCTTCGCTGGCGTGGCAAGACCGGGTCGCGCCTGCATCATCCAAGTATCGCGATGATGACCGAGCCCGCCCGGCGGGTACACGTCTTTACCCGTACCGACAACCGCGCCGCTTTCAGCTATGAGGGCTTAGGCCATGTCGTTTCGACTGAAGATACCGAGCCGGTGACGATCGTCTGGGCGTTCGATCAGGACGATCGTCTGTAACCGGTTAAGGAATCTTTTTCTTCACGCACCAGATGCACGGCGAACTCACGCAAGGACGACCGGTGTTGGTGGAGAACAGCTCTCTACCTCAGCACTCCCTCCCTACCGTCGTAAGCCCGCCCCTCCCTCACGCCGCCACCCGATTCCTCCCCTCCTCCTTCGCCCGATACAGCACCTCGTCCGCCCGCGCCGCCAGCCGGGCCAGCGTCTCCGGCCGCTGCCATTCGGCCGCGCCGATGCTGATGGTCACGCGGAGGTTGGGGGCGATGTCGCCGCAGTCGAGCGACTCGACTGTCGCACGGAGACGTTCGGCGACGAGGAGGGCGGCGGCTTGGGCCGTCGTGGGGAGGAGCACGGTGAACTCTTCGCCGCCGGTGCGGCCGATGCGGTCGTTGGGGCGGAGGGCGGAGCGGCAGGCGTGGGCGATGCGCTGCAGGACGATGTCGCCGGCGGCGTGGCCCCAGGTGTCGTTGACACGCTTGAAGTGGTCGATGTCGAGGGCGAGGATCGAGAACGGCTCTCCGCCGGCCGCGGAGCGTTGCAGCTCCTCTTCCGCGGCGGCGAGGATGTGGCGGCGGTTGGGGAGGCGGGTCAGCTCGTCGGTCATGGCCATGGCGCGCATTCGGCGCGCGTCGCGCACCAGGCGCATGGCCATGAAGACGAGCGTGAGGATGATCGCCGCGCCGAGGATCAGGATCACCGTCTGCAGACGCCGGATGCGCGTCGCCGCGGCGGCTTCGCGCATGAGGGCGCGGTTCTCCTGCTCCTTCTTCTCCGCGTCGAACTGCACGCGCAGGCGGGAGGTGTGCTCCACCCGCAGTTTCTCCGCCAGCTCGCGTTGCAGGGAGATGTGGCGGGTGCGCGTCTCATAGGCCTCGTGCCACCGCCCGGCGGCGGCATAGGCGCCGGCCAGCTCGTCCTCGCTCTTCTCGAGGAAGCGGGTGTTCTTTCGCGCCGCGAACCAGCGGCGCGACTCCTCGAGGTCGGCGATCGCGGCGGCGGTGCGTCCGAGCTTGCGCAGCACGATGCCGCGCGACTGCCGCACCACCATGGCCCGCTCGGTGTCCTTCGTCTCGAGGAAGAACCGGAGCGACTGGTCGAGCAGCGGCAGCGCTTCCTCGGGGCGTCCGAGCTTCCCCAGCGTGACGGCGATGGAGCGGCGCACGAACGCTGCCTCGCCGCGCCGCCCCAGCTTCTCTTCCGACGCCAGCGCCCGGCGGTACCACTCCAGCGCCGCGGCCAGGTCGCCCTTCCGTTCCAGCGTGCTGCCGATGTTGAACTGCGTATCGGCGATGTCCGTGCCGCCACGCGCGGCCTCGTACTCGGTGAGGAGCTGGCGGTAGTACTCGACCGCGCGGTCGTACTGCCCGACGCTTCCGTCGGCGTAGAGGTGGGCGATGAGCTCGAGCGCCTCGCGCCGCCCCACGGCGTTGCCGGCGGCTGTCTGCAGGTCGTACGCGCGGCGGACATTCGTCAGCGCCTGATTGAAGTCGCCGCGGTAGTACTGCAGATAGGCGTGATGCGTGAGCGCATCGGCCAGCAACGCGCGATCCCCGCTGCGCGTCGCCGCCGCGAGCGCCGCCGCGTAGTCGTGCGCCGCTTCCTCGAGACGGCCGGCCTGCTCGTGCGCGATGCCGCGATCGAGCACCGCACGGTCGCTGAGTGGCGTACCGGGCGACTGCGCCGCGAGCATCACGGCAACGCAGATCAGCAGCGGGAGAAGGAGGCGCGGGTTCATCCCCGAGGAGGATAACCGCTCACCGCTCGCTCCCGGTTCATCGGCTCACGATCCGGCCGCCGATCGTTGACAAATAACGCCCGCCGCGCCACCATCGCCCTCCCGCGATCGGTTCCTTGCTGTGGTGTAGCTCAGTTGGTAGAGCGCCGGATTGTTAATCCGGTGGTCGGAGGTTCGAGCCCTCCCGCCACAGCCAAATCGCTTAGGTGAGCATATCCTGCGGCAGTGACCTAAGATGACTGCAGAGCTGCTACGCGTGAACGAAAGTCTCACCAGGCCCGACACCCTGCAGGCTGCGGTCGTTTCCTCGATGCGCGGCTGGACCGGATATCTCCCCATCATGGACGTGCTCCGGAGCGTTCCCGGGGTGAATGCATACGTCACCGGAGGGACCGTCCGCGACGCCGTGGCGGGGAGCGGCCGGCCTCCGAAGGATTTCGACTTCTTCCTTGACGGCGCCGGCGCCGAGCGGTTCCTCGACGCGCTCGGGCAGGAGGGAGAGCTCACGACCGGCCCCTTCGGCTCGCCCCGCTGGCTGCCGCGCGGAGAGAGACAACGGTACGCGGACATCGTCCCGGTGTGGAAGTTCAGGACGGGATTGTGGCGATGCGAGAACATCGTCGACGTGCTGAATCAGTTCGACTTCACCGCGAACGCGGTCGCGGTGGACATACGCGACGGCACCGTCTTCGATCCGCAGAACGGTCTGAGGGACGGGCGTGCGGGGATCATGCGCGCGGTCCGCTTCGATTTTCCGGAGGAGCCGATCCGTCCGGGGGAGGAGCTGTCGTTTCTCAGCGTCCTCTGGTTCCGCCTGGCGCACTACGCGGCGGCGCTCGACTTCTCGATCGAGCCGCTCACCGTGCGCTGGCTTCGCGAGCATGAACGGTTCCGCGCGGACGTGGACGCGTTCCGAAGGACTTTCTACGATCCCGACCTGACGCGAGTGCATCTGAATGAGCCGCCGGCCTGAAGTCGTGCCCGATCCGCTGTGCGAGGCCGCCGTGTCGATCATCGGGGCTCTCACCGGTCGAGCGACAGCGGCCGAGCGCATCCAGCGCGGAGTCATGACCTTCAAGTACACCGTCGTCAGCGGTGGCGGCGCCCGGTTCATCGTCCGTTTCTATCCTCCCGGGCGCGAGGACGTAGTCGAGTACGAGCCGGACGTCGTGCGCCGATGTCGTTCCAGTGGCCTTCGGGTGCCCGAGGTCGTCGCGGACTCTCGTTCCGGACCGCCCGCGCCGCTTGCGTACATGGCGTATCGCATGATCGACGGCATCGCCCTGCGGGACCGACTCGCGGATCTGGCGGATCGCGAAATGCACTCCGTATGCGCCTCCGTCGCCGAGCAAATGCGCGCAATGGCCGAGGTTCGCATCGACGGGTACGGCGACCTGACGAGCGCGCACGAGGCTCAGTACACGACCTGGCAGTCATTCATCCGGGCCGCGTTCGAGGACGGCATCGCCGCCGCCGGGCGGCGCATGCTGCTCGAGGATGCGCTCATCGACACGCTCCGGACAGTCTGCGACCACCTCGATCGATTCGCTGCCCCGGAGACGCCGGTCCTGACCTGGGGCGACCTGTCGCCGGACAACATCATCGTCCAGGGCGGCCGGCTCGCGGGGCTGATCGACTTCGAAGGTGTACTGGGGGGCGAACCGGAGCTGAACCTTGGATATGTACGGGCTCGCTACCGGGAAACGCCGTTCTACGAGGCGCTTCTGGCGCACTGGCCGTGTGTCGATCACGATCAGCCGCGAACGGCGTTGTACGTGGTGGTGCGGGGGCTGCGCCTCCTGATCCATCGTCATGAGCTGTTGCCCACCGGCGAGCGGCGTCAGGCGACGGAATCGTTCCTCAGCGACTTCGCCGCGGCCGTCAACGAGCTTCGCGCCTGGATTTCGGGAGACCTCGATGACCGTTGAAATCGAGCAGCAGCGGACGAAGGAATCCGCCGGGGGTCCGATTCCCCGGCCGTCGGCGCATCTGGCGACCGGGTGGCAGAAGCTCGGGATGACCATCTGGCTGGTGGTCGTGCTGATCGTACTCCTCTGCTTCGGCGCCACGATCGTCAACGACGTTGAAGACCTCCTCACGCGCGAGAACCGCGTGGGGTGGAGCAAGCCCGCGGGCGTCGCGCTCCGCCCCGGGCCGCCGGTTTTCCGGTATGACGCGGAACGCCGGCAGCTCGCGCACATCGGAGCCATCGATGCCAGGCGGAAGGCCGAGCTGGTAGCGTTGCTGGCCGTCGATGCGGCGGGCGCCCGGCCGGAAGCGACCGCGGGTTACTGGGAGGCGATCGACGAGCTGACGTATCAGTCGAACCGCGGACTCACGGGCCTCCTCGTCCGCCTCCTTCTTCTGGGCGGACTTTCCGGCGCTCTCGGGACTCACCTCCGTTCCCTCACCGCCTTCATCGGCAACGCCTGCTTCAAGAACAAGCTCGATCTGGTGGTCTGGTGGCCGTATTACGTCGTTCGGCCGTTCATCGGGTTCATCATTGGGCTCGTCCTCGTCGCGATCGTCCAGGGTGGCTTCTTCGTCGTCGGCCGCGACTCCCCCGCGGGGACGTTTACGTGGATCGCGGTCGCCCTTCTGGCGGGATTCGGCGATGACGAGTTCACGCAGAAGCTGCGACAGCTCACGAAAGCGCTCTTCGGAGAAGTGCAGAGCAGGACCACCACGGACACCAAGGTAAAGGTGGGCGAGGGAGACGACGATGCCGCTGCGAAGGTGAAAGTGACCCCCGGCATCGACGCGGGAACGTCCGTTGAGGTCGAAAAGCCGGGAGATGGGAAGAAGCAGACGTAGAGGGGAGAGCACGGCGGCGGGTCCTCACACCCGGCGCCTGCCTTCCTCCGTTTTCATCATTGCGTCGTTCATCCCAAACTCGCGACCACGTTTCCTCCGGCCAATCCCTGTCCGCATAGAGGGCGTTGTCGGGAGGCCGCACCATGAGGCGGTCATCTGTCCCTACTTCTTCTCGAAGACCTCCCTCGCCACCGTCACCGCGGTCAGTGCGTTCGGCCAGCCGGCGTAGAAGGCGAGGTGAGTCATGGTCTCGGCCAGTTCCTGCTCGGTTACGCCGTTGTCGCGGGCTCTCGAGAGGTGCGAGCGCAGCTGGTCGGGGCGGTTCATCGCGATCAGGGCGCTGACCGTCACCAGGCTGCGGTCGCGCGGCGAGAGTTGCGGCCGCGCCCAGACGTCGCCGAACAGGACCTCGTCGGTGAGCTCGCCGAGCTTCGGGGCGAAGTCTCCGACGATTCGTTGCGCGGCGGTCGGCCGGGCCGGCTGAGTGGATGTTGACGCGGTGGGGGCGGACTGTCCTCGTACGGGCATGTTGTATTGCTCCTGGCTGACCTTCTCCATCCAGACGGTGGCGTTGCCGGTGGCGGGTTGTTCGACGATCGCGATGTGCGCCATCGACGTCGCCGGCGCCGCACCGTGCCAGTGCTTCGCGTTGGGCGGGATGCGCACGACGTCGCCGGTGCGGATTTCGTCGATGGGCTGACCCCACTGCTGCACGCGCCCGGTCCCGGCGGTCACGATCAGGACCTGGCCGAGCGGGTGCGTGTGCCAGGCGGAGTGCGCGCCTGCGTCGAACGTGACGAGCGCGCCGGTCGCGCGCGTGGCGTCGGTCGCGTTGAACAGAGGATCGACGCGCACCGAGCCGGTGAAGTTCTCGGCCGGCCCCTGCCGGGACGGCTGCGTTCCGCTTCGCGCGATGCTGATGGTCTGGGCGGAAAGAGAGGACGTGAGGAGGATCGTCAGGAGGAGTTTCATCGGTCCAGTCCCTTCGTTGCGAGGTATTGCGAGAGGTGATCGGCGACCTGCACGTTGTTCAGGTCGGACATCGGAAAGTGCGTATTGCCGCGAATCCCGAGCTCCGGGAGGTGCACGACGGTGACGTCGCCGCCGTGGCGGTTGACGGCATCGCGCCACAATCGCGCGACCTGCAGGAAGACGCGCCATTGCTCCGGTCCGGGCGTGGTCGTCGCGGTCTCCGGGATGTTGTCGCCGTAGTAGATGACGATCGGGATCTTCGTCAGAGCCATGAAGTCGGACATCGGAACCTCGGGCGGTTTGAAGCTGCGGCCGCCGAATGGTACCGACGGGGCTTCGCCTTCCGGGAAGATGAAGTCGCCGCCGGGCTCGTAGGAGACGATCGCGCGGACGTTCGGACTTTTGGCGGCGGTTCGCCATCCGAGGGCGCCGCTCTGGGAGTGCGTGACGAGAATGCCGGGGCCGATGCGCGTGAAGAGGGCAGAGACGGCGTCGACGTTCACCTGCACGTCGTACGGGCCGACGTTCGGCACCATCTGGCGGAAGAACTGGTTCAGTGCTTCCGGGTCGCGCGAGAACGACACGTTGGGGAACAAGTCCGGCCAGACGCCGAGGCGGAAGATGCCGAACCAGAGCTGCTCGTCGGGGGCGGCCGCGACGTTCATCGACTGCGTGCTGCGCGCGGCGCGGCCGCGGCGCGGCTGGTCGATGACGTAGACGGGGAAACGGTGGCGCAGGAAGATGGTCTGGAATCCTTCGCGTCCGTCGGGCGTGGTTTCCCACGTCTTGCCCGACTGGCCGTGTCCATGCCACAACACGAGCGGCAGCTTCCTGGCGTTCGCCGGGACCTGGTAGAAGACGTAGGCGTGGTCTCCGTGCAGCGTCTGTCCCGCGGAGTCAGGTCCGGCCGGGTTGTACGCGCCCTGTTTGATCGGGTCGAACGTGCCGGGAACGGTGACGACCGTGCCGCCGACGGCGAAGCTGCCCTGTTCCTGAATGATCAGCGGCCCGTTCGCGGTTGCACACGCGGACGCCAGGACCACTATCGCAATGAGGGCGAGCTTCATCGATCCACCATCTTCTGTGACGCCTCGGAATAGCGCGCGCCCTGGATGGTGATCTGCGACGAGGCTTCGTCGATCTCGCGCAGGTCGCCGGGTGTGAGCTCCACGGTTGCTGTTGCCGAGAGCCCGCGTCTGCATGGGTCTGTGGTCGTTCATAGCGTGCTCATGTCCATCGAGAAGCGGTACTTCACGTCGGACTTCAGCAGGCGCTCGTAGGCTTCGTTGACCTGCTGGATGGGGATGACTTCGACGTCGGCGGTGATGTTGTGCTCTCCGCAGAAATCGAGCATCTCCTGCGTCTCGGGAATGCCGCCGATGTTGGAGCCGGAGAGGCTGCGGTTGCCCATGATCAGGCTGAAGGCAGCGACGCTCAGCGGCTTCGGCGGCGCGCCGACGAGGGCGATCCGGCCGTTGGGGCGGAGCAGGTTCAGATAGGCGTCGATGTCGTGATCGGCGGAGACGGTGTCGAGGATGAAGTCGAAGGTGCCGGCGTGCTGCTGCATCTCGCCGGCGGTGCGGGAGACGACCACTTCGTGCGCGCCGAGGCGCAGCGCGTCTTCTTTCTTGTTGGGGGAAGTGGTGAAGACCACGACGTGCGCGCCGAAGGCGCGCGCGAATTTGACGCCCATGTGGCCGAGGCCACCGAGGCCGACCACGCCGACCTTTTGTCCTGCAGTGACGCCGCCGCGCCGCAAGGGCGAATAGGTGGTGATGCCGGCGCAGAGGAGCGGCGCGGCTCCGGCGAGGTCGAGATTGTCCGGGACGCGCAGCACGAAGCGCTCGTCGACGACGATGCTGTCGGAGTAGCCACCGTAGGTCACGCCGCCGGTGTGCTTGTCGGGCGCGCTGTAGGTGGCGGTGCCGTTCGGGCAGAACTGCTCGAATCCCGCCTGGCAGGATTCGCACGTTCCGTCGGAGTCGACGAGACAGCCGACGCCGACGACGTCGCCGTTCTTGTACTTTGTGACCGCGGAGCCGACCTGCGTCACGCGGCCGACGATCTCGTGGCCGGGGACGATCGGGTAGACCGTGGGGATGGCGCTCCACTCGTTGCGCACGAGGTGGAGGTCGGAGTGGCAGATGCCGCTGAAGAGGATCTCGATCCGGACGTCGGTGTCCGTCGGCTCGCGGCGGGCGATGGTGGTGGGGGCGAGCGGAGAGGTCGCACTGTCGGCGGACCAGGCTTTGGCGTTGTACATCGTGTCTGTTTTCCTTTCTGATGCGTGTTAAACCGGGGCTTCCGCCCCGCTGTGGTGTTCCTCGCGCAGCCGGTGGATGTCCTTTACCGGTGCGGCGCCGAAGAAGCGTCCGTACTCGCGGCTGAACTGCGACGGACTGACGTAGCCGACGCGGCGGCTGGCGTTCCCCGCGTCGAGCTGTTCGGTGAGCATCAGGCGCCGCGCTTCCTGAAGCCTGAGCGCCTTCTGGTACTGCAGAGGACTCATGGAGGTGACGGACTTGAATTGGCGGTGAAACGAGGAGACGCTCATGTTCACCAGCGCCGCGAGGTCGTCGATGTCGACGGGCTGATCGAAGTTGGAGCGCAACCACGACACCGCTTTTGCGACCCGCTGCAGACTCGACTCGGCGTGGCCGATCTGCGCGACGCGGCTGCCCATGGGGCTGCGAAGCAGGCGGATCAGGATCTCGTCGACGATCAGCGGCGCGAGCAGCTCCGCTTCCGCCGGCTGCGCCATCACCTCGAGCAGCCGCGTCGCGGCATCGACAATGTTCGCGTTCGCGTCGCCGACCCAGACCGCGCGCCCCTCGCGCGGCTGCGGGAGGCCGTGCGGATAGACCTTCGCGGCCAGCTCAGCCACCTTCTGCGGGTCGAGGTCGATCTTCAGGGTCAGGTATGGCTCTGTGTGACTGGCGCGCGTCACCTGCGCCGCAACCGGCACGTCGACGGAGTAGACCGCGATTTGCGACGCTTCGTACTCGAAGACGTCCTCGCCGATCATCACGCTCTTGGCTCCCTGCGCGACGATGCACATCGCCGGACGCACCACACCATGCGTCAGTTCGGTGTTGATGCGTGAAAGCCGGATCGCGTAAACGCCCGGCGTGCGCAGCTCGAACAAGCCGTCGTAGGGAGCATGGACGGCGATCAGCTTCCCCAGCTTGGCGATGCCGGTCTGGTCGGTGTGGTCTGGTGTGAGTGCCATGCGTTTCCTTCGTGTGGTCAATGTAGGGCGGAGGATCGCGAGATCCTTGCCCGAATCGGGCGGGTTCTTGCTCGATTCTGCAAGCGTGGCAGGCGCGAGCGGTTTATTGCTGTAGGGGAAGCCTTCCCAGCTGACCCGATTCTCTTTTGGAGTGCGGTGACCGCAGTCACCGCTATCGCTGCGAGCCACGTGCGACGCGGATGCGCTTACGCCGCGTGAGGCCCGCAGCAAAAGCGGTGACTGCGGTCACCGCACTCCAAACCAGCCCCATGTCGCGCCGCGGTCGGTGCTCGTGACCCGGAGGCTGCCGCTTTTGATCGCCGGGGTGCGGACGATGAACGAGACAGTGTCGCCGGTGACGGAGATCGACTCGTATTGCGGGGCACGCTCTCCCATGAAGTCGTAGTGGCGGCAGTCGGCGCCCTCGGCGCAGTGCGCCGGCTTCGGGCGGACGTCGATGAGGGATTGCGGGAGGTTGACCGGCGACCACTTACGGCTGCCCATGCAGCCGTCGAAGCTCACGTTGAGGGCGAGGTTCGACCACCAGGCGAGCGTCTGTTCGTCGAACACCACGTAGCGCGGACGCTCGCGCCTCGCGAGCTCCTCGGCGGACGTCGAGCCGATCGCGGGGCCGTTGCCGATGGTCACCCATCCTGCCGGCTGCATCGGCTGCGCGGGCACGGAGCGGGTCGACGGAGACGAGCAGTGCACGCGGAACACTTCGCCTTCGTAGTTCACCCCGACCTTTTCGTAGTAGCGCACGAGCTGCAGCGTCAGTCCGCCCTGCTGATGGAGGATGGCCGCGTCGATTTTCTGTCCCGACTTGCGGCAGCCGACGCTCATCAGGAGCAGTACGAGGCAGGCACAGCGTGACTTCATCGTCTCGCGATTCTAGGTATTCCTTAGACTTTTGACGAATCAGTTACCTTTTGTTGACTGTTTCCTTCTTCGCCCGTACACTGCGCGGCACTCGTCCCGAATTACACAATTAACCCCTGACCCAACTACGGAGGTGCGGATCTCATGGCCGCAGCGTCTATGCGCTACACGTGTGTCCCGTCGACCGGCTCGCCCATGCGCCGGTTGTCCATTTCTCTCATCGTCCTGCTGACGCTCCTCGCCTCCACGGTCTCCGCGCAGACAACGGGATACCAGCAGCTCTGGGGTCCGAAAGAATATTCGCGCGCCAAGGGTCAGCCGGAGGTGGTCACCGAGACCTTCAGCGGCCTGGCTCCTGAAGCTCAGTACGAAATCCGGGTAGCGAACGAGACCGTGTCCGCCGCGATCGTCAGGCTCAACGGGGTCGAGATCTTCGGCACCAGCGCCTTCAATCAGAAGGTCGAGCTGCTCGTGAAGCCGGTCATCCTCCAGGTGGAGAACACGCTCACGATCGAATTGCGCGGCAAGATCGAAGAGCGGATGTCGATCTCGATCTGGGGGAACGCCGCCGTCGTCGATCCGACGCCGCCGACCATCACGGCGTACGCCATGCCGGCCGCGAACGACCACGGCTGGCGCCCCGCGCCGGTCATGGTGGCGTTCCAGTGCACCGACTACCAGAGCGGCATCGCCGTCTGCCCCCCTTCCATCGTGGTCACGACCGATGGCGCCGGACAGACGTTCAGCGGCCAGGCGAAAGACGTTGCCGGGAACACCGCCACGGCCTCCGTCACGATCAACGTCGACAGCGCCGCGCCGTCGCTCGCGATCACCGCACCGGGCCAGGGTGCTTCGCTCATGACCTCGGCCGTGGCGATCTCCGGCACCGTCTCGGACGCGCTGGCGGGGCTCGACACCGTCACGTGCAACGGCGGGCCGGCAGCCATCAGCGGCAGCGGCTTCACCTGCACGATGAACTTCGAGGACGGCTCGCGCAGCGTCACCGTGGTGGCCACCGACAAGGCGGGCAACACCACGACGCAGACGGTGAGCTTCGGCGTGCTGACGCTGCCGCGGCTCTCCATCACCGAGCCCGCGGGCCAGTCGTTCGTCAACATCAGCCCCGTCACCGTCCGCGGGACGGTCAGCGATCCCGACGCGGTCGTGAAGATCAACGGTGTCACCGCCACCGCGAACGGCGGTACGTTCGTCGCCACCGTGCCGCTGGTCGAAGGCAACAACACCCTGAGCGCGGTCGGCGCTGCCGCGAACGGCAAGATCGGCACGGCCAACGTGCAGGTCACGCTCGACACCACGCCGCCGCGCGTCGCCATCACCTCGCCGGCGGACCAGTTCGAGACCGTCGAAGCGACGGTCGCCGTCGCCGGCACCGTCAACGACATCGTGGTCGGCACGGTCAACGACGAGCAGGCGCGCGTCACGGTGAACGGTGTTCCCGCGACCGTCGTCAACCGCACGTTCATCGCTCCCTCCGTTGCGCTGCAGCCGGGGGAGAACACGATCCAGGTGGTCGGCCGCGACCGCGTCGGCAACCAGTTCACGACGCGCATCACCGTCGTGCGCGACGCGAGTATCCAGGCCTCCATCCACATCGCCGGCGGCACCCAGCAGACAGCCGCGATCACGCGCCCGCTCGCCTCGCCGCTCGCCGTGCGCCTCACCGATGCGGCCGGCCTGCCGGTCCCGAATGCAAACGTCGTCTTCAAGATCGTCGAAGGCAACGGCTCGCTCACGAGCGGCACCACCACGGCGCCGTGGGTCGTCGTGCGCAGCGCCGCGGACGGCCGCGCCGAGGCGCGGCTGACGCTCGGATCGCGCGCGGGGGTCGGCAACAACAAGGTGCAGGCCACCGCTACCGGATTCGGTGGCACCGCGATCTTCACCGCCAACGCCACCGCGGGCCTGCCCGCCTTCATCAACATCGACGCGGGCCTCGACCAGACCGGCGCGATCGGCAGCGCGCTCGCGTTCCCGTTCATCGCGGTCGTCACGGACGCCGGTCATAACCGCCTCGCGGACGTCCCGGTGACCTTCACGGTCACGAGCGGCGGCGGCACCATCGGCGGCGAGAGCGTCGTTACTACGAATACCGACAGCGACGGCCGCGCACTGGCCTCGCTCACGCTCGGCCTCGAGCCGGGCAACGCCGCGCACCGCGTCGAAGCGACGTTCCCCGGCCACTCCGGCAACCCCGCGGCGTTTGCCGCCACGGCGAAGGTGCCGGGCGACGCGTCGCAGACCCGCATCAGCGGCGTCGTCCTCGACAACAGCAACGCGCCGCTGGCCGGCGTGACCATGCGCCTCTACCAGGCGTACCTCGGCAGCGCGAGCAACCTCCCGCAGGCCGTGGCCACGCCCGTCGTCTCCAACGAGCAGGGGCAGTTCACCATGACCGGCGTGCCGATCGGCGCGTACAAGCTCGTCGCCGACGGCACCACCATCCCGGGCGACGACCGCTACCCGCCGCTCGAGTTCGACATGGTCACGGTGGCCGGCCAGGACAACACCCTCGCCCTTCCGATCTACCTGCCGGTCCTCGATCCGGTGCACCGGCTCTGTGTCTCGGAGACCATCGGCGGCTCGCTCACGCTCCCGAGCGTGCCGGGCTTCTCGTTCAGCGTTGCACCGGGCGCGGCGACGTTCCCGGGCGGCGCGCGCTCCGGCTGCATCACTGTCACGCCGGTCCACGGCGACAAGGTGCCGATGGTGCCGGGCTTCGGCCAACAGCCTCGTTTCGTCATCACGGTCCAGCCGGTCGGCACGCACTTCAATCCGCCCGCGCAGATCAGCTTCCCGAACGTCGACGGCCTCCAGCCGCGCGAAGTGACGGAGATGTACTCGTACGATCACGACCTCTCGACCTTCATCGCCATCGGCACGGCGAGCGTCAGCGATGACGGCTCGGTGCTGCGCAGCGATCCGGGCGTCGGCGTGATGAAGGCGGGCTGGCACTGCGGAGGCAACCCGAATCCGACCGGCGCCGCCGCGACCTGCCCCGACTGCAAGAAGTGCCAGGGCACGAACTGCGTCCCCGATCCGACGCGCACCGGCACGCTCGACGAAAACAACTGCTGCTTCAACGGCGAGAAGCTTCCGAAGAAGGACAACCCCTTCGACACGCTCATCGCCAAGTGCCCGCAGCGCCTGCAGAACGACAGGACGCACCTGGTCGACGGCTGCTCGCTGCCATCCTTTGCCGGCATCTTCACGCCGGGCGGGACGGTCCAGGATCCGGTGGGAGGAAGCCTCGGCCGCAGCAGCACGCGCTTCGGCCTGCCGGAGACGCTGGGACCGGGCCAGTCGCCGTCGAACTTTCCGTGCAACAACCACGACAAGTGCTACCAGACCTGCAAGTCGACGCAGGCCGGCTGCGACTCCGGGATGGAGCGCGACATGACCTCGGTGTGCCAGGCCGCCTACCCGGAGGCCTCGTGCCCGTTGACCGGCCTGATGTGGTTCCGCTGCCTCGGGTGGTACGAGGAGAAGTCGAACTGCGCCGCCTTCACCTCGGCTTACAAATGGGGCCTCGACCGATGGGGTGAAGACGCGTGGAAGGAGCGGCAGGAACAGTTCTGCGACTGCTGCCCGTAAACGGAGAAACCATGACCCAATCCACGACGCTACCCATCAGGAATCGCATGTTCCGCACACTCACTACATTCACGCTCCTCTGTCTCGCCGCGGTCACGGCCGCGGCGCAGCCGGAGAGGCTGCAGCGCCCCATCTGGAAGGCCGTCGTGGAGGCCGATCGCGAGCACGAGCTGCTCCGTTCGTACGAAAGCCCGGCCGGTACCTGGATGCTCGCGTACGCCAAGCCGGCAGGCGAGTACATGTCGACCGAGAAGACGACGGAGCTGATCGGCTTCGACGCCAACGGCGCCGAGCTGGCCCGCATCGACCTCGACACGCTCTTCGCCGGTAAAGACGTAGTCCGCTTTCACGACCTGGCGGTGCTCGCCGATCGCACCATCGCCGTCTTCGCCACGAACGGGGGGGAGGAGCTCTTCGCGTACATCGTCGACCCGAACCTGAACCGGATCGTGTCGGGAATGCGCCTCGGCTCTACGCGGCGTACGCATTACATCAGCGACGTCGTTCCCGCGGAGGACGGACGGTTCCTCGTGGTCGGCCGCTCGAACGCGCGCGGTTGGATGATGAAGCTGGACGCCAAGCTCGCCATCCGCTGGGACAAGACCTTCGACGACGAGAAGATGACCGTCTTCCACGACGCATCGGTGCGTCCGGACGGCAGCATCGCCGCGGTCGGCGGGCAGCTCCTCCCGACCGGCGTGACCAACATCTGGGTCGGCGAGATCACCACCGACGGACAGGTTGCGGCCCGGGTGATGTTTCCCGGACGTGAAGCGACGATCGCCACCGAAGGCGGCCGCGTCGCGGTTTCATACGACGTCAAAGGTGCCGGCGGCTGGGACGTGTTCGTCCGCGGCTACGGCCCCGGCCTGCGGGAAGAGTGGATCACGCCGCTCACCTCCGGCCTGCGCCTCCCGCGCGAGTTCCGCATCGCGGCCGGTCCCGGCGACACCTGGGTCGTGGCCGGAGCGACGAAGGAGAAAAAACTCGGCGTGACCGCGTTGGGCACCGGCGGCGCTCCGCTCTGGAACTGGACCTCGCCCGTGGAAAACGACTTCTGGGAAATGCTCTGGAACGTCGGCGACCTCCAGCTCCGCGGCCCCGACGTGGTGGTCCCGTACACGTTGCTCACCCTCGACGACGCCGACCGGCAGGTGCAGCGCATCCGCCTCATCAAATTGCCGCTGCGCGCGCAGTGACAGGAGAACGAATGAACATCAGAGTCAGACAAATCGCGCTGCTTTTCTGCGTCGTTCTCCTCGTCCTCGGGACAGGGGCGACGCTCTCCGCGCAGCTCAACGACAAGTGCACCGTCAGCGTCCTCAATCGCAACGCCCAGGCGGCGGCGGACGGCTCGTGGATCGTGCCGACCATTCCCGCGAACTTCGGTCCGGTCCGCGCCCGCGCCACCTGCGTCGAGAACGGCGTGACGCGCTCCGGTGAGTCGGAGCTGTTCACCATCGCACCCAACGGCTCGGTCGACGTGCCGAAAATCGTGCTCGGCGCGACGACGCCCATTCCGACCGGGCTCACGCTGACGTCGCAGTTCACGACGCTCAACGTCTCAAACCCGGCCACGCAGCTGACGGTCGTCGCCAGCTACGCCGGCGGTGCGACCCAGAACGTGACCTCGTCCACCACCGGCACGACGTACACGATCAGCAACACGGCCATCGCCACGATCACGGCCGACGGCTTCGTGCAGGCCGTCTCGAGCGGTACCGCGGTCGTGCAGGCCTCGAAAGAAGGGGCCGCCGGGCTCCTGGCCATCAACGTCGTTCTTTCCAGCGACACCGACGGCGACGGCATCCTCGACGACATCGAGCTGCGCGAAGGCCTCAACCCGAACAACCCGACGGACGCGTTCGAGGATCTCGATCGCGACGGTCTTTCCAACCTCGACGAAGTCCTGGCCGGCACGATGCTGCGCAACCCCGACACGGACGGCGACACGCTGGCCGACGGAGAAGAAACGCAGGCGGGCTCCGACGGCTTCGTCACCAATCCGCTGATCGCCGACACCGACGGCGACGGCCTGCGCGACGGGCTCGAGGTCGAGACCGGCTCCGATCCGACCGACGCGCAGAGCTTCAACCTCGCGGCGGCTCTCCTCGGTCTCGACGTCACTCCTCCCTCGTTCACGCTGATCGTCAACACCATCAACCCGCAGGCCTACACGCAGCTCCGCGTGCTCGGCGAGTTGCGCGACGGCTTCACGATCGACCTCACCTCCCGCGCCCGCGGCACGCAGTACACCTCGAACAACGTGCAGGTCTGCAACTTCGGCGCAACCGACGGCCGTGTGTTCGCCGGCAGCGAAGGCGGTTGCATCGTGTCGGTGGCCAACAGCGGTCATACGGCGGCGGTCAGCGGCGCGGTCCGCAACTTCTCGCCGCTCGCCCTCTCGCAGCTTTCGATCCCCGGCTATGCGAACAACGTCGACGTCGCGGATGACTACGCGTACGTCGCCGCCGGCTCGGCCGGACTGCAGGTCGTCGACGTCTCCGATCCTCGACTGCCGCGGATCATCGGATCCGTCGACACGAACGGCAACGCCAACGACGTCCGCGTCCTCGGCCGCTATGCCTACATTGCCGACGGCTCAGCAGGCGTGAAGATCATCGACGTCGTGAATCCGGCCCTGCCGGTCATCGTCGGCGCGGTCGACACGCCGGGCGATGCCTTCGACATCGTGGTGGCGGGCAATCTCGCGTACGTCGCCGACTCGTTCGCCGGCATGACCATCGTCAACGTCGCCAGCCCGACCGCGCCGATCCTCGTCGCGACCATCGACACGCCGGGCACCGCCCGCGGCGTCGACGTCTCCGGCAACTACGCCGTCGTGATCGACGACGGTTCGAGCAGCCTGCGCGTCATCGACATCAGCAACGCCGCGCAGCCGCGCAACGTCGGCAGCGTCGCGATCAGCGGCAGCGGCAAGGACGTTCGCGCGAACGGCACCATCGCCTGGATCGCCGCGTACACCGGCGGCGTGCAGGTGGTCGACTTCACGACACCGACCGCGCCGCGCGTGATCGGCGGCCTCCCCGGCTCGGATCCGACCGGCTTCGTGCCGCGCGACGTCGAGCTCGCGGGACCGTTTGCGCTCTTCGCGGAACAGCTCTTCCCGAATGCGCTGCCCATCGTCTCCACCACCATTCCGAGTGCGCCGGTCATGCGCGGCGTGATCAACTTCTCGCCGCTCGGCGACTACGCCGGAACCGGCGTCGCCGTCGCGGGTGCGTTCGTCTACATGACCGGCGAGTCGTTCATCGTCGGCCCGGAGAACGGCACGACCGGCAACACGCGCCTCTTCATCGGCCAGTACCTTCCGGTCGAAGATCTGGCCGGCGTTGCGCCTGACGTCACCATCGAATCGCCGACCAGCGCCACGCGCATGGAAGGCTCGCCCGTGACCGTGCGGGTCGCCGCGACGGACGACGTCGCCATCGGCTTCGTCACCATCTCCATCGACGGCCAGATCGCCTACACCGACTCGACCGAACCGTACGAGTACACCTTCGACGTGCCGTCCGGCGTCGACTCGGTGACCGTCGACGCGACCGCGGTCGATCTCGCGAACAACGTCGGCAGCGCCACCGTCACGTTCCAGGTCATCCCCGATCCGCTCACCACCGTCGCCGGCGTCGTCGTGGACGAGAACGGCGTTCCGCTTGCCGGTGCGACCGTCACCACCTTTGGTGGCCGCAGCGGCACCACCACCTCGACCGGTGCGTTCTCCATCTTCGGCGTCCCGACCGTGCGCGGCGACCTGATCGCCTCCGCCAGCTACCTGCGCGCCGACGGCACGACCCTCCAGGGCTCGTCCATGCCCGTCCCGCCGGTGGCCTCGGGCGTCACGAACGTCGGCACCATCGCTGCCGTCCCGGCCGTGTTCGAGACCAACTTCGGCACGCTCGTCTCGCGCATCGACGACGACTACTACCTCTTCAACCTTCCGTTCGCCTTCCCGTACTACGGCACCACGCAGACCCAGGCGTTCGTCGGTACGAACGGCTACATCACCTTCGGTTCCGGTGACTGGACGTACACCGAGACCCTGCCGGGCTTCAGCAGCGTCCCGCGCATCGCGGCCTTCTTCGACGACCTCTACGCTCGCTCGACCGGTGCGATGTACGTCAACGCCTCGCTGCCCGGCCGGTTCGTGGTCACGCACGATCGCGTGCAGCACTACAGCTTCGGCGGCTCGAACACGATCCAGATGACGCTGTACGCGGACGGACGGATCCTGTTCGCCTATCGCGGCATCACCGCCCTGAATACCGGCACGGTCATCGGCATCACTCCCGGTCCGAACAGCGCGTTCGAACAGGTCGACTATTCGACCCGCACGAACTTCGACGTCGCTCCCGACACCTCGATCTACGAGTACTTCACCAACACGAACCTCTTCGATCTCGACTTCAGCTACATCCTCTACACGCGGCGTGGCGACGGTACGTACAACGTCCGCACTCTCCTCCCGCCTCCGGCGGCGTCCACTTCGACGATCACCGGTGGACCGGCGTCGGCGTCGGCCGTCGCAGGGAGCCCGGCGGCCGTTGCATCGAACGCGGTGCAGGCGCAGAGCGTCTTCGGCAAAGCCGAGGTCGAGGTGCGCTCGTCGGGTGACGTCCACTGGCGCGGTATGACCAACACCGACCCGAATGGCCGCTTCACGATCGCCGATGTTCCTCCGGGTGGCATCGTCGTGAAGGTCACGAAGAAGGGGAAAGTCGTAGCCGAGGGGGCCGCGCTCCTGAAGGGCAACGGCGAGAAGAAACACATCGTCATCGAGAATCCGCGGCCTGAAAAGAAAGACCGCAACCAGTAGGACCATCCCATGAAAACCAGAGCCCTCGTCGTCCTGTTGACTCTCATGCCTGCGACACTCCTCGTGTCGCAGGGCAAACGTCTCGACGCTCTCGCGGCCAACATCGGCCGCGAGGTGTCGGTCATGATGCATCTCCAGGACGACGAGGAGTTCTCGACGCCGCTGCCCGCGGTGGTTGCGCACGGCAAGCTCCTCTTCGACGCGGTCTGGACGTGGGAAGAAGGCGGCGGCCGTCCGATGACCAAAGGGACCGGCCGCGCACTCTCCGATCCGAACGATCCTCTCGTCGGCGCGCGCGCATTCAACCGCATCTCCGGCCCCGACGCCGGCGCGTGCACCGGCTGCCACAACGCACCGTACGGCATCTCCGGCGGCGGTGGCGACTTCGTCACCAACGTCTTCGTCCTCGGCCAGCGCTTCGATTTCGTCACGCTCGACCCGAACGACAAAATCGGGACGAAAGGCTCGGTGGACGAGAAGGGGCAGCCGGTGAACATGTCCACCATCGCCAACCTCCGGTCCACCACCGGCATGTTCGGCGCCGGCTACATCGAGCTCGTCGCGCGTGAGATCACGCACGACCTCCAGGCCATTCGCGATTCACTGAGGCCGGGAGAATCGAAGGAGCTGATCTCGAAAGGCATCACCTTCGGACACATCGGCCGGAAGGCCGACGGTCTGTGGGACGTCAGCAAGGTGCAGGGCATTTCGCGCCTCAGCCTCTTCACGCACGGGCCGACCGATCCGCCCACGCTGGTGATCCGCCCGTGGCACCAGGCCGGAAACGTCATCTCCCTCCGCGAGTTTTCCAACAACGCCTACAACCACCACCACGGAATCCAGCCGACCGAGCGCTTCGGCGTCGACAGCGACCAGGACGGCGACAATGCGGTCAACGAGATGACCCGCGCCGACATGACTGCCGTCACCGTCTTCCAGGCCGCCCTGCCGGTCCCGGGCCGCGTCATCCCCAGCCACCCCGCGATCGAAAAAGCGGTCCGCACGGGCGAGCTGGCCTTCGAAAAGGCACGCTGCTCGAGCTGCCACATCCCGGAGCTGCCGCTCGGCAGCACCGTCTTCGCCGAGCCGAACCCCTACAACCCCCCCGGCAACCTCCGCCCCGGCGATGCGGAAACGTATCGCTTCAACCTCGCCGACGACCGCCTGCCCTCGCCGCGCCTCAAGCCGGCCCGCTCGCGCGGAGGTGTGGTCATCGCCGCGTACACCGACTTCAAACTGCACGACATCACCAGCGGCGACTCCGACCCCAACGCCGAGTCGCTCGACATGAACCACGGCCCCTGGTCCCCCAAGTTCGCCTCCGGCAACCGCAAGTTCCTGACGAAGCGCCTCTGGGGCGCCGCCAACGAACCGCCGTACTTTCACCACGGCCGCTTCACCACCCTCCGCCAGGCCATCGCCGCGCACAACGGCGAAGCCCTCGAATCCCGCAAGGCCTTCGACGCGCTGACGAGGTACGAACAGGATTCCGTGATCGAGTTCCTCAAGACCCTGCAGGTCCTCCCTCCCGGCACCCAGGACCTCATCGTCGACGAGAACTACCGCAAACGGGAATGGCCGCCCGTGGAAGCGGCTGGAAAGTAGGCACGATGGAAAAACTGCGCCGGAACATCTTCATCAACGCTCCGCGCGAGCGCGTCTGGGACGTGATGCTGGCGGATGACACCTATCGCGATTGGACGAGCGCGTTCAGCCCCGGCTCGTACTACAAAGGCGACTGGAGCGAAGGATCGAAGATCCTCTTCCTCGGACCGGGCCCCGACGGGTCGGGTGAGGGGGGAATGGTGAGCCGGATCCGGGAGAACCGGCTGCACGAATTCATTTCCGTCGAGCACCTCGGCATCGTCCAGGACGGGGTGGAGGACACGGAAAGCGCCGCCGCGAAGGCGTGGTCGCCGGCGTTCGAGAACTACACCTTCGCCGACAGCGGCGGCGGCACCGAGTTGACGATCGAGATGGACATCCAGGCGGAACAGAAAGAGCACTTCGACAAGCTGTGGGCAGATGCTCTGTCCCGCCTGAAGACGCTCGCGGAGCGGTAGTTCATCCCGGCGCGTCCGCCGGTCTGTCCGGAGTGCGCCGGCTCTGCCGCGCCCCTCGAGCGCGTCTTTGTCGAACCTGCCATGTTCGTAATGTTCCTAATCCGCGATTTCAGGGTTGACGAGTTGGGCCAGCTGTTCGAGAGATTCCTGCCATCCGAGATAGCACATTTCGGCCGGAATCACCTCCGGCACCCCTTCCTGCACGATGGTGAGGTCGGTGCCGCACGAGACCGGCTGCAACGTCACCGTCGTCCGCATTTCGCCCGGCAGGTTCGGATCGTCGAACCGGTCCGTGTAGACGATCTTCTCGGACGGCACCAACTCGACATACTCTCCGCCGAACGAGTGGCCGTTCCCCGAGCTGAAGTTGGTGAACGACATCCTGTAGGTGCCGCCGACTTCCGCATGCATCTCGTGCACGGTGCAGGTGAAGCCGTGTGGCGGGAGCCACTTCGCCATCGCCTCGGGATTGAGGAACGCGCGATAGACACGCTCAGGTTTGGCAAGAAGCACACGGTGAAGACGGATCGTGGAAGCGGGCATGGTCGAATCTCCTTTTCGCTGACGTGACCTGTCGTCCGTCAATACAGGCATAGACGGGGGTCAGGAGCGAAAATCATCGGTGCACGACGATTTTTTCTTCGCGTGCGAGCCGGCCTGGCTGATCTGTACGACGCGAACACGCGTCTTCCGCCGTACGCGGGTAGGGAAACTCCCTCGCCCGGTCCCTCCTTAGTTCAAAGGGAGACAAACCATGGATGTCCGCTTCGAAGGCTTCGAGGTCAAAATTCGTGTCGGCGATGGGGCGGCGGCGAGGGGGGTGGCGGAGCGCGTGGTGCGGGAGCACCTCGGCGCGGGCTGGGAGTTGGTCCCGAGCATTCTCGATCCGCGGCTCTTCGAGATCCGCCCGCGGGGCGTGACCATGACCGTCCCCGAGTCGTGGGACCGCGCGCGGGAGATCGGCGCCGACGCCGGCGTCGAATGGGCCGAGCCGGTGCTGCAGACGGAAGGGCTGGTCACCGAACGGCTGCCGGTCGCTGCACCGGTAACGCGCGGCACGCGCGGCGGCGGGACGAGCGTCCCGCAAGGACTCGTCGCGAACTGGCACTGCGAGACCCTCCACTGCGGGATCCGCGACGCGTGGAACATCACCAAAGGGGAAGGCATCCGCATCGCGCATCCCGACACGGGGTACATGAAGCACGCGGAGATCTTCGCCGACGGGCGCGTGCTGGCGCTGGAAGGGTTCGACTTCGTCGCCGAGCGGAACGATCCGCTCGTGCTCGCGGGCGGCTCGACGCACGGCACGGCCACGGCGAGCGTGATCATCAGCGCGGTCGATCCGGCGGACAACAAGACGCACGTCCTGGGCGTCGCGCCGCGCGCGCACCTCATTCCGATGCGCGTCGACGACGACGTCATCCACTGGCGCTGGTCGCGCGCGCGCCGCGCGGTGGAGCATGCCATCGCGAAGAACTGCCACGTCATCTCCATGAGCTTCGGCGGGCCGATCGCCGGGCCGTCGCTGCACGAGGCCATCCAGACCGCCATCGCGAACGGGTTGATCCTCGTCGCCGCGGCCGGCAATCACGTGCCGTTCGTCGTCTATCCGGCGCGGTACAACGAGGTGATCTGCGTGGCGGCGACGACGCACGCGAAGGCGAAGTGGAGCGGTTCGGCGCGCGGCTCGGACGTCGACGTGGCCGCGCCGGGGGAGCACGTCTGGCGGGCCACCATGAACGGCAATGTGGAAGAGGTGGCGCCGAGCAGCGGGACTTCGTATGCGACGGCGATCGTGGCCGGCGTGGCCGCGCTCTGGCTGGCCAGGCATGGCCGCGACGCGTTGATCAGAAAGTACGGGAAGGCGAACCTCTCCGCGGTCTTCCGCGACGTGGTGATGAAGCACGGCGTCGACGTTCCGGCCGGCTGGGACCGCAAGAACATGGGGGCGGGGATCATCAACGCCACGAAGGTGCTGAACGCGCCGCTGCCGGCCACCGCGCCGGCCCGCGGCGGAGCGGTGACGCGCGGTGCAGTGGCGGCCGCACCGCCTCCGCAGACGCACTTCGACGACATCGCGCACTACTTTCCCGACACGCCGCCCAGCGTCGTCCGCGCGAATCTCGTGAAGATGCTGAACACGACCGACGCGCAGCTCGATGCGGAGCTCGCACGCTTCGGCGACGAGCTCAAGCTGCACGCCGCGCTGAACGAGGAGATCCGTGCGCGCCTGACCGCGCCGGTCCCCGCAGCCGGCACGATGCGCGGCGCCGCTACGGCCGCACCTGCGCCGCCGGTCGTCGCCTCGCGGCCGATGCTGTCGGGCGGGTTGCGCGGGCAGATGGGCGTCTGAAGGGGGAACGATGGCGACGAAAAAACTCTCATTTCCCGGCAAGCCGGTCGCGCCGTCGCAGGAGCCTGCTGCATTCGCGGATCTCCTCAAGGTCGAGGTGACGCAGCAGCAGGAGGTGATCGGGGTCGTGCGCGGCGAGCCGCTCACGCGGACGGCTCCGGTCGAGGTGAACGACGACGACGTGGTCGAGCTGCAGTTCGACGGCGGCGTCGTGCAGTACATCCGCGCCGATGACCTGGCGAAGGAGAGCCCGAAGCGCCGCGACGCGGCCACGGGTGGCGACGTCATCGAAGTGCCGGCGCAGTTCCGCCGCGGCGGGCCCTCGCGCGGCACGTTCGACTGGATCCTCAAGGGCCTGAAGGTCTTTCGCATCGATCCGGCGAAGGAGCTGGCGAACCTCGGCGAGGCGGAGCTGGTCAAGCGCTTCGAGACGAAGACGGAGCCGAAGCCGGGGCTCTATCGCGTCGACAAGGAGGGAACCCTCGTCGATCCGCTGGAGCCGGACGACCTGACCGGCAGCGGGCCGTTTCTCCTGTTCGTCCACGGCACGGCCTCGTCGACGAACGGCAGCTTCGGCGGCATCTTCATCAAGCGTCCCGAGAAGGGCGATGCCGGTTCGGCCGCCGGTCCGACGGAAGAGTGGACCAAGCTGCGCGATGTGTATGGCGATCGCATCCTGGCGCTGCAGCACCGCACGTTCAGCGAGAGTCCGGTCGAGAACGCGCTCTACACCATCGAGCGGTTGCCGAAAGGGGCGCGCGTGCATCTCGTCACGCACTCCCGCGGCGGCCTCGTGGGCGAGCTTCTCGGCCTGAAGAACATCTCCGACGCGAGCATCTCCGTCTTCGAACAGAAACGTGCGAAAGACGGCAAGGATCCGCAGGCGGCGAAACAGGCCGCACAGCAACTGCGCCGGCTGGCCGACCTGCTCACGCAGAAGGAGCTGGTGGTCGAGAAGTTCGTCCGCGTCGCCGCTCCCGCACGCGGGACGATCCTCGCCTCCGGGCGGCTCGATCTCTACTTCACGATCATTCTCAACGCGATCGGAGCGATTCCGATCCTGCGCAACGACCCGATCTACGCCGTCCTGAAGGCCACCGCGCTCGAGCTGATCAAGCGCCGCACCGATCCGGCGCGCCTGCCGGGGCTCGAGGCGATGATGCCCTCCTCGGCGCTCGTGCACTTCCTCAACCAGGGGAGCACGCTCAAGAGCGACGCCGATCTCGCGGTGATCGCGGGCGATCTCCAGGGCGACACGTTCTGGACGCGCCTCAAGGCCCTGGCCACGGACGCCTTCTATCTCGAGGAGCACGACCTCGTCGTCAACACTGCGGCGATGTTCGGCGGCATGGGGCGGCGCAAGCCCGCGTATGGCTTCTACCACCGCGGCGGGATCGTGAATCACTTCAACTACTTTCACAACGAGCGGACGCGCGCGCGGTTGCACGCGTGGCTGACGTCGAAGGATCCGGATCCGGAGTTCCAGAAGTTCGATCCGGAGAAGCCGGGCATTCAGATCAAGCCGGTGGTCGGCCGCGGCGCGGAGACGAAGAAGCCGTTGTTGATCGTCGTGCCCGACGTCTTCGGGACCCGCCTGCCGGACGAGCCGCTCTGGATGTCGTCCGGCGAAGGGCGGCAGCTGATCCCGCCGTACGAGCCGTTGATCCAGCATTTCAGCGCCACGCATGACGTGCAGGCGCTGACGTGGGACTGGCGCGACTCCATCGTCACCGCCGCCGCAGAGCTCGCGGCCGCGATCGGCGAGGAGGTGGGCGAGATCCAGCTCGTCGGTCACGGCGCGGGCGGCGTGGTCATTCACCTGCTCGCGCAGAACCATCCCGAGCGGTGGGGGCAGGTCAAACGCGCCCTGTTGCTCGGCGCTCCGCACGACGGCATGTTCGCGGCGGTCGACTGGGCCACTGGACATTCGCGCCTGGTGCAGATGTTCGCGCTGGCCGACGGCTTGCGCAGCGTGCCGGAGATCGCCGCGCAGATCCGCCGCTGGAAAGCGATCGTGGAGCTGGCCCCGGGCGAGTTTCTCGATCCCGCGGTTCGGGAAGCGAACTGGGACCGCGTCGCCGAGGGCAGCGTGCCCGACGCGGAACTGCTCGACCGCGCGTGGGAGTTGCGTAAGCAGGTGCTCGGGAAGGCGCCGGAGCAGGCGTTCGCCGTCGCCGGCAGCGCGCCGGAGACGCTGGTTGGCTACGATCGTCACGCGCGCGCGCTCACCATTTCTCCGAACGGTGACGGCCGCGTCGCGCATTACCAGCTCCATCCGGGCATCGAGACCTGGCTCGCGGATGCGGGACATGGCGACCTGCCGGCGGCGAAGGCGGCCTTTCCCGCATTCGCGGAGCTGCTCGCAAGCGGGAAGACGGCGCTGCTGCCCAGACTGGTGCTTCCGGTTTCCGGAGCCGCCTCGGAACGCCCCGAGCTCGACGAAAAACCGCTCTTCCCGCAGCTCGACGACCTGCACGCGGAAGCCCTGGCGATCCGCACCGGTAGCCGGCAGCAGGAGCAGTACGCAATCAAGGTCCTGGTCACGCATGGCGACCTGCGGATGGCGAAGTATCCGGTGACGGTCGGGCACTACCTCGGCGACAGCATCAACGGAGTCGAAGAGACGCTCGATTGTCAGCTCGGTGGAAGGCTGACGCGGCGATTCCAGGCCGGCCTCTATCCGGGCGACGCCGGAACGGTGGAGATCGTGCGCGTGAAGAACGCCAGGCCGTCCGGCGCCATCGTGGTCGGCCTCGGCCAGGTCGGCAGCGCGACGGCGGAGACCGTACGTCGCGGCGTCACGCTCGCGGCGTTGCGCTACGCGCTCACGGTCGCCGAGGATCCCGACGATAAGCCGTTCCCTCGGTCGGCCGCATTCAGCGCGGTGAGCATAGCTACCCGCGGCGGCAGCGTGCTGGATGCAGCGGCATCCATTGGTGCGATTCTTCGCGGCGCGCTCGATGCCAATCGCCTGCTGCGCGCGCAGAAGCTGTGGAACGTCGTTCGAATCGACGAGGTGGAGCTCGTGGAGCTGTACGAGGAACGCGCGGTGGCCGCCTTCTATGCGGCACGCGGCGTCGCAGACCGCCTGCGGCTCGAGGCAGAGGAAGGCGAACGGATGGACATCCAGCCGCGGCTCCGTTCCACCGCCTCCGGGCAGTACCGCAACCCGCCCGCAGACACGGCCATGGGCTGGTGGCAGCGCCTGTTCGTGACTGTAGCCGAAGACGAGGAACAACCGCTGGTGCCGGCCGATCTCGACGAAGACGACATCGACACGGCCGCTGCCACGACGGCTGTTCCGAAGAAAAAGAAGGATCGTCCGATGCGCTTCGTGGTGCTCGGCGACCGCGCGCGCGTCGAAGCGGAGCTGCAATGCCGCGAGCGCAACTCCACGCGCCATCTCATCAAGAGCGCGATCACGACGACGTCCTTCGATCCCGAGCTCTCCGGAGCGTTGTTCGAGCTGCTCGTACCGAACCCGATCAAGGCCGCCTCGGCCGCCGCGCCGAACGTGATCATGGTCCTCGACCACGACACCGCGCAGTATCCGTGGGAAGTGCTCTCCGACCCGATGGTCCCGGACAGCGGGCCCTACGCGGTGCGCACCGGAATGCTGCGGCAGTTCATCGCGCCGAAGTACCGTCCGGCGCCGCGGTACGCCGGCGGCAGGTCCGCGCTCGTCATCGGCGACACCTTGATCGATCCGAATCCCGACAATCTTCCCGAGCTCATCGGCGCGCAGGAGGAAGCGCAAGGGGTCGCCCGCATCCTCGGCGGCGCCGGATACGAGACGCGCCTGCACACCCGTGCGACCGCGACGGTCGTGCAGACGGCGCTCTTCGCGAAGCCATACCGCATCCTCCACCTTGCCGGTCACGGCATCTACCGCCCCGACCGGCCGGCCGAAAGCGGGATGGTGCTCGGCGCGAACGTCTACCTCACGCCGTGTCAGCTCCGGCAACTGCGCACCGTTCCGGAGCTCGTCTTCCTCAACTGCTGCTTCCTCGGCGGGATCGACCGCAAAGCAAACGCGCTCGCGGCCAGCGTCGCCGAGGAGCTGATCAACATGGGGGTGAAAGCCGTCGTCGCCGCCGGATGGGCGGTCGACGATTCCGCCGCCGTGACGTTCGCCTCGACGTTCTACCAGGAGATGCTCGAGCGCCGCTCGACGTTTGGGGAGGCCGTGCGTCAGGCGCGCCTGGCGGTGTTCCGCAATCACTCCGCCACGAACACGTGGGCGGCGTATCAGTGTTATGGGAATCCCGGGTTCTCGCTCGCCGAGCCCGCGGACGCCGCGGGCGACGGCGGCTCGGACGACTTCTGCTCCAGGCGCGAATACCTCGACTACATCCGCACACTTTCGGCCAGGGCGACGGAGCTCGCGGCCTCGAACGATCCGGCCAAACGCGAGAATCTGCGCAAGCAGCTCGCCGCGCATGTGGCGCAGCTTCCCGCGGAATGGCGCGACGACGAGATGCTGACGCACATCGGCCTGGCGTGGCGCGACGTCGGCGATTACACGAACGCGGTGGAGGCGCTGCAGGCAGCCTACGAAGACGTCGGCGCATTCAAGACGCTCGAACAGCTCACGAACCTCCTCCCTCGCCTGGCCGTGGAGCAGCACCGGCATGAGAAGGGCGCCGAGCGCGATGCTTCGATCGACCGGGCGGAGAAGCGCATCGAGCTGCTCGAGAAGCTGCCGGAGAACAGCGAGCGGCTTGCGATCATCGGCAGCGCGGCGAAACGGCTCGCGTTCGTGACGAAGGATCCGGCGAAGCGGAAGGAGCTGCTCGAAAAAGCCGCGGCGAAGTATTCCGCGGCGGCGGCGCTCGCATGGAAAAGGGACGATCGGCCCGATCCCTACCCGCTGCTCAACGCGATTGCGATTCGCTGGCTGCTCGGCGAGCCGGCGGACGAGCTGCTCGAGGAGGCCCAGTCCTGCGAGCCGATCGTGCAGGCTTGGAAGGACGATGACCAGTACTGGAAGCGCGGCAGTTGGGCCGACTACCTGCTCACGGCCGGGTTGCTGAACGAAAGACTCGACGTCGACACGATCGCAGCGGCATACCGGTCCGCTCTGGAGAAAGCAGGCAAGAAATCCGAGCAGTTGTCCGTCATCGAGCACATCGAGTTCATCGCTGAGATGCTGAAAGACCATCCCAACCCCGCGCGCGAAAGGTTGAGCGCCCAGGCGGCGGAGCTGGTGGACAAGCTCCGGTAGGAAGTTTTTGGAGTGCGGTCACCGCACTCCAAACTCTTCTACTTCGTCAGCTTCCTCAGCGAGCACGCCGGTCCGATCCTGCGCCGTCAGCAGAAAGAGCGCGGCGGCGTTGCATGCGGAGACGGCGCCGGTGCGGATCTTCCGCACGACCACGGACTCCAGGCGATCGATGCCGTCGGCGCAGATGATTTCGCTGCCGTAGAGGATCGTCACATTGCCGCTGTGCGCTGCGGCGATGCGGGACGTGCGGGCGGTGACGAACGTGACGGAGGAACAGCAGCGTGCGAGCCGCAGCGCCGCGTCGAAGGTTCCGCCGGCCACGACGACCTCGCGGCCGTGCAGCGTGGCGGGGAGCTCCGCCGGCAGCGAGGTGTAGACGCCGTCGAGAGACTCACCGCGCACGCGCTACCTCCTGATGCGGGTCGCGCAGCAGTTCCGCCGGCGCCGCGGTGCCGCCGCTCAGCGTGCGGAGGAACGCCACGAGTTGCTGCAGTTCCCGGGCGGTGAGGCGCAGCGGTTTGAGCTCGGTGTGTCCGGCCGGCGCGGCGGGTGCGCGGTTGTAGTGCGCGACGACCTCCTCGAGGCTCGAGAGCTGCCCCGCGTGCATGTACGGCGCGCGCTCGGCCACATTGCGCAGCGACGGCACCTTGAACGCACGTTCGAGCGTATGGCCTTCCGACACCAGGAACTCCAGCTCGGAGCACTGCGCGCCTTTCGCATCGCTCCAGCGGCTGCGGCAGTTGAATTCATCTGCCAATACGCCCTTCGCTCCGCTGGTCCGGCCGAGGTCGGGCTTTGCAGCCGCCGGCACGCCTGTGTTGTGGAATTCGTTGTTGGTGAAGAGCGCTCCGTCGTGGCACTGCGTGCAGTTCGCCTTGCCGATGAAGAGGCGCAGTCCCGCGACCTCGTCGGGCGTGAGCACGTCCGCTGGCGGCTTTCCGTCCGCGACGAGCGCCTCGGCGTAGCGGTCGAAGCGCGACGGTCCGTACTGGAGGCGCCGTTCGTACGCGGCGATCGCTTTTCCGATGTTCACGTACACCTGCGTCACAGTGATCCGCTGTTCGTCCGTCATCGCGTCCCACGCCGCCCGCGCCGCCGGATCGGGCACCGGCCCCGCGGTGCGCGGGATCGCACCGAGCTCCGGCAACGGTCCGAAGGTGCGCTCGTAGTCATCGCGGTAGTGCTCGGCGATCACGTGCGCGTACTGCGCTCGCGACCCGCCGTGCTCCACTGCGCTCTCCAGCGGCCCGAGGGCCTGCGCCCACTGGCTGTCCTTGCGGCCGTCCCAGAAGAGGAACGGGCTGTAGGCCGTGCCGGCAACGGGCATGGTGCGGCGATCGGTCGTGCCGACGCCTTTGGCCAGCGGCGTTCCGTCCTGGAACTCGCGATCGGGCACGTGGCAGGTCGCGCAGGAGACCTTGCCGTTCGAGCTGAGGCGCGCGTCGAAGAAGAGACGCTGCCCGAGCTGCACCGCGCGCGGATCGTCGGCGACGCGGTTGGTCGGATCGGCCGGCAGCGGCTCCAGTTCGGAGAGCGACAGGCCTCGCAGGATCTCGAGCTCCTCGTCCGACCACCGGTCGCCGCGCGTGGCGGCGACGGTGGTCAGTGCGACGGCGAGGAGGAGGGTGGCGGCGGTGGCGATTCGCTTCTTCGTCATGATCTGCCTCAGACCTGCAGGTTGAACGTGATGCGGTCGGCGCCGGCGGGGGAGGTGACGGCCAGGCGGAGCTCCCACCAGCCGCCCATGTTGAAGCGGAGGCCGTCGATCTCGTATCGTCCGTCGCCGAGGCTCCGGGTCACGCGAGGCTTGGTGGGGAGGCCGTGGCCGTGCTGCGGCATGCCGCCGTCGATGTCGATCGTCGCGCCGTCGACCGGGCGTCCGCCGGCATCGCGGATCGACACCTGGACTTTCAGCATGCGGCGCGGCTTCAGCGGCTGGGACGGCGGTTCGATGGTGGCGGTGTAGCGGCTCTGGGCGGAGGTGCGCGGTCCGAATCCGAACTGGTCGGCCGGCGGTTTGATGCTGCAGGCGGAGAATGCGGCGGTGGCGAGAAGGGTGAGGATGACGGCGGCGAGTTGTTTGTTTTTCATCATGCTCGCAAGATAGGGATTGCACGCTCGGAGCGATTGAATGAGCTCGACGGATTTCTTGTACAAACCGGCTATTCGCGATTCCCGGTGGGAAGGCGACGGTCCGCGCTGGTACCTCTGGGACGGCGGATTCCTGGCCCTCGGGAGCAGCGAAGGGGTCGTCCCGCCGCACGCGCATCACGCCTTTCAGCTCGTGATCGGCATCGAGGGGGAGGTGGCCGCGAAAGGCGCGCGCGGCGAGTGGCGGTCAGGCCGCGGCCTGGTCGTGCCGCCGGACGTCGAGCACTCGTACAACGGGCTGGGCGCCATCGGGGCCATGCTGTTCGTCGACCCGGAATCGAGCGAGGGTGTGTGGCTGCGCAGCACGTTCCGGCGCGAGATCGACTTCGTCCCGGAAGAGCGGATCGTGCCGTGCGCGGACGAGCTGCGCAAGTTCCTGGAGCGGCCGCACCAGAGCATGGAGATCCGGCCGCTGATCCTGCACTGCGTCAAGGCCATGTGCGCGGGCGCGCCGCCGTCGCGAAAGATGGACGAGCGCGTGACGAAGGTGCTGCAGGAAATCCGCGCGTCGGACGACCTGCGCATCTCGCTCGAAACCGCCGCGGCCTCGGTGTATCTCTCCGAGGGGCGCTTCGCGCATCTATTCAAACAGCAGGTCGGGTTGCCGTTCCGCCGCTACATGCTCTGGCGCAAGCTGGCGCGCGCGGTCCTGGCCATCGGCAGGGAGCGCACGCTCGGCGCCGCGGCGCACGCGGCCGACTTTGCCGACGCCGCCCACCTGACGCGGACGTTCTACCAGATGTTCGGCATCCCTCCCTCGGTGATGATGCGCGGCGAGTTCTTCGAGATCGAATCGCCGTTCTGAGGAACCGGGACGGCGCTGCGTTCACGACAAACGCCTTGCGAGGCTCACGATGGTGGCTGAACAGTAGGGCTGTATGATGAAACGGTCGAGAACGCCAAGCACGCATGGAATTGGAACTCGTCTTCAGCCGGTTGCCTTACGATGCGGAGCCAGATGAGCATGGCCCTTTCCACCGAGTCCAATGTGCACACGTCAACGAGAAGATGTGCGCCGAAGGGGTGGTGGGCGGCGATCGCAGCTACGGGGTTGGATTCAGGCGGGTTCACGCATACGCTGGGCCACTTCCCGCCGGTGAAGAAGGTATCGAGTTCTGGACGAAAGTACCTCCGGATCGCGGGACTCCGCCGCACCTCGCGTATTGGTCCGAAGGATCGGCGGGTGTCGGTTCTCTTGAGGTTGACGATCGCGAGATCGTTACGATCGCGACGACGATAGTCAAACGGATAGACGGATATGCGCACTGCCGCTGCAAACGATAGCGATTCGTCGCGGTTCGACACAGTCTTGACTGCTCGCGCCAAGGCTGCACAGTTTCGCCGAATCTGGTCGGACATGGAGCAGCCCCACGAGCTCGCCGCCCCGGGGCCCACGCGCGTCGTTCACGTGCAGTTGTCAAGTGGCCACGATGCTACCGTCGTGTTCCACGAGCGGCCCGAGTTTGCTGAAATCCTGGCGTCAATTCAACCCGGGATTGAAGTCGGGTTGGCAGACTTACTCGCTGGTATTGGTGTTGCGCCCGATGACATCACCTGGACTCATGATCAAATCGATCGGAACGCCTTAGCGGCTCTGCAGAATTCGATCGCCCAATCTGTGGCTCGTGAACCAGACGGCGGCGCGCCTTTAGTCCTGACGCTGTTAGCTCCTCCTTCTACCACCACGTCGCGCACGCGTCGTCGCCGGGTGTTGAGTTTGTCGGCGCCGTTGGCGCGTGAAGAGCACGCGACGGCTATCCACGAAAAGCACTATCGTCGACTCGTTCGCTTTCTGAAGGCATATCGATTCTCCGAAGATGACGTGGAAGACCTTGCGCAAGAGGCATTCGCGCGTTTTTATCAGTCATCCTATGCGACTCGCACGGATGCTGCGTGGCCGCTGCTACAAACGGTGGCACGAAGCATCCTCTTCAACAAGCTCCGTGCTGCCCAGTCTTTCAAGCGACGGTTCGTCCCGGTCGATGTTGTTGTTGGAAAAAACAGTGCCGAGCTCGCCGTTGTACCGGATTACGACGAACACGAAGCTACAGTGCTGCGGCGCAAGCAGTTACACGATGCTATCGCCTCGCTCCCGTCGGGCCAGCGGCAGTGCATGCAGTTGTGGTTGGACGGGTTTGCGTATGGTGAGATAGCGCGCGCGCTGCGCGTCGATGAACAGTCGGTTATGTCACGCCTACTCGAAGCAAAGAAGCAGTTGCGTGATCAGCTTGGAAACGATCCTGAGCAGTCGGCGCTTGTAAGCGGTTCATGAACCAGCAGAGGACGCGTATTACCCAGTTCTGGCCTGTGCTATCAGTCCATACCCACGCTGAAGCTGATTGGGGAATCCCTATACGTGCCGGGTGAATCCAGTGATTTCTTCACGGCTCATCGTGAAGAATCCTTCGGGCGCAGCCGCTCCAGCGTCTGCGTCGCGACGCTACGGACGAGGCGTCCCGCGTCTTCCGCGATGACACGCTCCAGCGCTGCCGGGAGCTCGCTGCACGGCGCGGGCGCGGTTGCGACGCCACACGCCTTCTCCGCCGCGCGGATTGCGCCGATGCGCACGGAGGGCTCCGGTTCGCTCTGCATCTGCGCGAGCAGCATCGGCACCGGACGCTCGTGGGCGATCGGATCGGGCAGGTCGCGTTTTGCATCGACGACTACCGAGACCACCGGCTCGCTGATCGCGAAGCGGAAGGTCTCGTTCCGCTTCGTCACCTGCACGCGCCTCGTAATCCGCTGCGTCGCCGTCTGGACCGCGAGCTCGATCGGGAACTGCCAGACGCTCGCGTGCCGCTGTTCGATCGTGATCTCCACGCCGCCGGCGACGATGCGGTGCGTCGCGAACAACGACGGCACTTCGCCCGTGACCCACTGCGCGAAAAACGTACGCAGGTCCTGGCCGCTCGCTTTCTCCAGCGCGCCGCGGAAATCGCTGCTGTCGGCACTGCCGCCGGCGTGCGCGCGCGTGAACTCGCGGATGCCGTTCCAGAACGCGCTTTCGCCGAGGTGCCGCCGCAGCAGATGCAGCACCAGCGCGCCGCGGCTGTACGTCACCGGACCGCCCATCTCCTCGGCGGTCTTCCACTTCGTATGGACGAGCGGCCGCCCCTGGCCGTTCGCGAGCGCATTCTCATAGCGCTGCCGGGCCATGCCCAGCTCGCGGTCGTATTCGTCGCGGCCCCAGAATCGCTCCTTGAACGCCGCGACCATGAACGTGGCCATTCCTTCGTTCAACCAGAAGTCCGACCAGGTGCGGCAGGTGACGAGATTCCCCCACCACTGGTGCGCGAGCTCGTGCGCGACGAGGAAGTCCTCGCGCGGATCGTCGAGGTAGGAGCGGCCGTAGCGTTCGCTCATCACCGACAGCTCCGCCATCTCCTGCGCCGGCCCGTTCGGGATCAGCACCTGCGTGTACCGTTCGCCGGGAAACGGCACGCCGGCGCGCTCTTCGAAGAACTCGAGCATCACCGGCGTCTGCCGGAAAATGCGCTGCAGCTCCTCGGCGGAAAACGGCGTCCCGAGGTACCGCAACGCCGCAGCCCCTCTCGCGGATGTTGCTTCCGTGAATGCGGCCACGGCAAAGCCGAACAGGTACGTCGAATGCGGACGCTCCAACACGAACCGGTACCGCACCCGCCCATCCTCCAGCACATCCCGCCCGACAGGCTTCCCCGACCCGACGGCAGTCAGCCCCTTCGGCACGATCACCGCGAGCTGCAGTGTCGCCTTCGCCGCCGGATCGACGTCGCACACCATCCAGTGGTTCGTGTGAAAGGCCGTGAACGCCTGCCCGGCCGAGATCCGCAACCCCTTGGTCGGCTTGCCGCTGTACCGAAGCCGCACACGCGTCTGCCCATCACGCTCCGGCACCGCGAACCGCACCAACCCCTCGGCCTGCTCGAACGCCAGCGCCGTCCCCTCGAGCGACACCTCGCGAACCACCAGCTCCGCCGCGGCGAGCTGCACGCTCCCCCCGCCACGCAAGATCACCGTCTCCACCCCCTCGATCGTCCCTGCCGCGAAATCGATGGAGAGCTCGACCTCATACGCGACCGCGCGGGCGGTCTGGGCGTTGACGCCAGGGCAAAGTACGAGGAGGAAAAGCAGATACCGGAGCGAGTGGTTCACGGCTCGCGATACTACGGGTTTTCACGACGGCCGTTATGGAGTGCGGTAACGCCAGTTACCGCTCTGACTGCTTCTGTTCGTTCCGCAAACCAAGGCTGGTGCAATCTCGCCTGGGGCACGAGCGAAGGCTGGACCTGCTCGCGTTGCAGGACGAACAAAAACAGGAAGAGCGGTAACTCGCGTTACCGCACTCCAAACTAATGTCTTACGGAGCGGGCTTTGCCGGCGCCTCCTCGCATGAGAAACGCGAACACCCGAGACACGTCTCCGTCCGTGCGGTTGTAGACGAGGAGCGCCGCACCGCGCCAGTTCGCAGCCGACAGCTCGCGCGCCAGCACGCCGAGCGCCGTGGAGGCCGACAGGGTGGTCAGATCGCGGTCGACGGTGGACGTGCGAATCGAAAGGTCGGCGAAAGGCGGCGTGTAGCGCCGGCCCGGTTGCACCAGCAGGGATCCGCGGGCCACCGGGACGAGCGTCGGATGCGTAGGCGGTGGCGAGACCGGGGGAGCGCTGTCGCAGCGCAGCGCGAGCGCGTCTAAGGGGGCGCCACTCGGCGTCAGCAGCAGGACACCCACGCAGCGCCTGCGGAAGGAGGGGATGTCGGGCTCGTCGTACTCCACCGTGACGACCGCGCCATCCGTGTACGACGTCGCCGTGATCGATCTGAACGCCGGCCCTGCGAGCGAATTGCTGGACTGCGTATCGAGCAGCACACCTTGCGGTGTCACCCGCGCGTAGCGAAGGACGAACGGCTGATCGAACGGGAAAGCGCGGTCGAGCCAGACCACGACGTACATCGCCGACGTCCAGACGACCTCCAGGTCGTGATGGCCGTGGGCCACGGTGTCGAGGTCGCGCGAAATGACCGTCGGGTTGCCGGCCACAGGGCCTTCCGCCGGCACGACGAGTCCGCGGATGACCTTCGTCGCCGAGACCCACGTCACGAAGAAGTCCTGTCCGTCGGAGGCCACCGCCGGCCGTGGATCGCCCACGTCCGTGCAGCACGCCACCGCATCTCCCGTGTCGAGGACCAGCGGCGCCGCGTCGATGAACGAGCCGTCGACGTGAATCCGCCGCGCCAGGACCCGCCCCTGCGACGACTTCGTTTCGCGCCAGACGACGAGATAGCGGTCGCCCGCGGCGGCGACGTTCGGATGCGCAACATCCGTCCCCGCTTCCAGCGCGGTGAAGTTGATGAGGGTCTCCCCGTCGGTATCCGGCCGGAAGAGCGCGCCGCGAATCGCAGCGGTGCCGTTCGGCGGCGTGAAGAGCAGCGCGCCCTCCCGCCACACGGCCAGGGCGTTCTGCTGCGTGGCGGCCACCTGAGGCGAGACCTGGGGCAGCCTCGGCGCGGCGGCTGAGGGATCGAGCCGTCTCTCCGTACCGGCGGGCGCCTCGATGGTCACGTTCGCGACAGCGGTCGCGTCCTCGCTGTCGGGATCGAGTGTCGAGCTCGTGACCGTCGCGCGGTTCGTCACGACTCCCGATCTCGCGCCCGGAGCGACGCGGACCCGCAAGGTGAACCCGGCGACCCTCGAGGCCGGAAACGATGGCGCGGTGCAGGTGACGGTGCCGTTCGTCCCGACCGCAGGCGTGGTGCAGGTGAAGCCTGCCGGCGGTCCGAGGAACTCGAACAGCAGGCCCGCCGGAAGCACGTCCGTCAACACGACGTTCGCCGCCTCGCTCGGTCCGTTGTTCTGGACCGACATTATGTAATTGAAGATGGTGCCGGCCCGTGCGTTGGTCGTGTTCGTGCCCTTGGTGATCGACAGATCGGCGCCCGTCACGAGCTCCACGGCCGGCGCGGTCGCGGAGCGGTCGGCGCTGTCCGGATCGGCAGTGGCCGCGGTGACGGTCGCGGTGTTCGTCACGGGGGCGGTATTCGCGCCGCTGGCGCGCACCTGGAGCAGCAACGTGGCCGTCGCGCCGGGCGCCATCCTGAACGCGGTGCAGGTGACCGTGCCGGTGTTGAGCACCAAGGGGGTTGTGCAATGAAAGTCGGTTCCCATCGTGGTGGTGACGACATGGGAGAGATACTGCAGCCGCGGCGCGATCACGTCGGTCATCGTGACCGTCGACGCCATGTCCGGGCCGCTGTTCGTGACGGTGATGGTGTACGTGAACGCGCTTCCCCGCGCCGCCCGGACGGTGTCCACGGTTTTGGTGATCGACACGTCCGCGGTGGTGTTCCCGACCGTCGTTACCTCGGAGGAAGCGGTCGAGTTGCCGGGATTCGGGTCGGTGCCGCCATGCGACACGGACACGCTGTTCACGATCGAGCCGGTCGCATTGAACGCGACGGTGGTGCCGAGCAGGAACTGCGCGGTATTGCCGTTCAGCACCGGCAGGACGGCGGTGGTGCAGGTGATCGTCCCGTTCGTGCCGGCAGCGGGTGTCGTGCACGTCCAGCCGAGCGGCGCATGGATGCTTTCGAAGAGCAGCTGCGCCGGCAGCACGTTCGTTACCGTGACGCCGCTCGCGTTGTTCGGTCCGTTGTTGATCGCGAAGAGCTCGTACGAGATCGAGTCGCCCTGCGCGGCGGCACTCGACCGCGTCGTGATCCCGGCCAGCAGGTCCGCCGGCAACGCCGGTCCGCTGGTGTCTTCCTCGATGACGATGGTGGCGACACTGAGGCCGCCGATGGTGGCGCCGGTGGCATTCCGCAGCTCGACGAAAAACTGCTCGGGCTGCTCGAAGATGTCGTCCGCCACGATCGGGACGCTCACCGTTTTCACCGATCCGTCGCCGTCATTCCAGACCAGGTGGGACGTGACCGCCGGCAGGTAATCGTCGGGCATCGAAGCGCTGCCGTGGCCCGTCACCACTTCCACGGTGGCCGGCCCGGTGGAACCGCCGTTACGCGTGACGAGGAGGTTCGCGAATCCGTCCCCTTCGGTCACGGTCAGGGTGGCCACGGCGAACTGAAGGGTGCCGGCGACGGCACTCGTCACGGCGCGGCACTGCGAGAACTCGGAGGTCTCTTTGGCCGTGCGATTCGTCGCGGTGGCGGTGATGAAGCCCGTGCCGGGATGGGCGAACGTCGCCTCGAATAAGGCATCGCCGTGCGCGTTGGTCGTCACCTGAAGGCTGTGACGCCAGACCTGTCCTTCGCCGAAGCCGCTCGGGTCGCAGGCGGTGTTCGAAAACAGGTCGATGTCGAACGACGTCCCGGGGATGCTGTCGAGCCTCCCCGCGACGGTCAGGGTCCCGCCCTGCCAGGCCGCCGAGGTGATCTCCGGATAGTTCTGCAGGTTGTTCGAGAGACCGGAGTCGACGTCGTCCGGGTCGTTCGGCACCGGGCTCGGGCCGAGTGAAATGCCGTGGAGCCCGTTCGAGAAGATGCGGTTGCGGCGGATCGAATTGCGTTCGGCCACGCTCACCACCGACACGCCGTTGCCGAGGTTCCAGGCGATCGTGTTCCGTTCCAGGGAGACGCCGAACGCAAAGAGGGACACGCCGTCGAACCCGTTTCCCAGCGGTGTAATCCCGTCGGCCGCAACGCCGATCAGGTTGTTGGTCAGGGTGGTCCCGTCATTCCCCTCGCCCATCAGGAAGACGCCGAACTGCTCGCTGGCGGAGATCACGTTTCCGCCCTCGGGCGTCTCATCGCCGATCCGGCCGATCGCGTTGCTCCAGTCGATCCCTCTGTAGTTGCCGCGCGGGAGCATGCCCGTCGCGTCGGTGCCGATGTAGTTGGAGCGGATGCTGTTGCCCGTCCCGGCGGTGTTGATCATGATGCCGGCCATCCGGTTGCCGCTGATGACATTGCGGCCGTTTCCCGTCGGGCTGCCGATCTCGATCGCACCGCAGCCGGTGCAGTACACACCCTGCGAGTTCGGGATCACGGTCGTGCCGTCGGCATCGAGCCCGAGGTAGTTGTTCATCACCTTGACGTCATCCCCGATGACGTACACGCCGGCGCCGCCCTCAAACCCATTGATGACGAAGCCCTGCACCCGCGCCATGTCCGCGTGGATCCTCAGGCCGTCCCCACCCGTGGAGGGTGAGCCCGTGATCTCGATGATCGGCACCCCGGCGTACCCGGGCTGCGTCGTCGCATCGAGCAGCGTCTGCCCGGCCATGAGCGGCGGCAACGGCGTCAGCGGCCTGATGGTGTGCAGGCCGGCCGGCGCGATGTTGAACGCGATCGTATGCGGTCCCGCGCCGAGGCTGTTCGCATCGAGGATCGCCTGGCGAAGCGTGCCGGGCCCGCTGTCATCCGAGGAGGTGACGGTGAACGTCGCGGCGGAGAGGGGAAGTGCGAGAAGGCAGAGAAGTAGCGCGATCCGTCTGATCAAACAAGGGGCTCCGTGAATGGGTTTTTCCTGCCGGTACGCGCAGTGTCCGTCAACGTCGATGGAGATTCAAGTGTTTAGATACCGCAGACCAAAGCAGGCGGTCATCTAAAGCGCATCGCACCACCGTTGACGATCGCCGCACCACGGCGACAGACCCCGAAATAACGCACATCCGGCCTGTACAATGTTCTGCCAGATGCTCGTCCGATTCATCCGAGCGCTTTTCTCGGCCGGCGAACAGTCGCCGGTCGACGACCAGGTCGATCCGCTCGAGCGTCAGGAGCTCGAAGGGCGGGTGAAGAAACTCGAGGTGGAGACTCGGCTGCTGGAACAGCAGCTCACACGAAGGGCGCGGTTCCTGGAGACATTGAAGGTGGTGGCCAGCGTCAGCGGTTTCTTCGCCGCGATCGTGGCGTTAGTCGGTTTTCTTCAATCCGCAAAGGCCGCACGTGAGGTCAGGGTCGAGGAAAGGTTCGGGCGCGCACTGCAGCTCGTCGGCGATGGCGACCCTTCCGCCCGGGTCGCTGGAGTCGTCTCTCTGAGCACGTTCGTACACACCGGTGAGTCGGCGCATGCACGCGAGGCGCTTCTGGCGCTTACGAATGTATTAGCCGTCGAGCCCACGTTGCCTGTCAGGAACGCGATCGTTGCGTCAGTCGAGTCCATAGACGCGACGGAGTTTCCCCGCTCGGAGCTCGATGGCGCGTTGATTTCGTTGGTGCAACTGAGCCGAGGGCTGGTCCAAGAAGGGAACCTCTTGCGGGAGAGACGCGATAACTTCTTCTTACCTCCCGAAGCCGGCACGGTCGAATCACGTGCGGTCAGTGTCGCATCGGCGATCGCGGCTCTGTTGCGCAAAGGTGCGCGAAGTCCGGACCTGTCACGCATCTATCTGGCCAAAACGAACCTGCGTGAGCTCGATCTGGCCGGGACCCGATTCGATGGCGCCATTCTGGTTGGATCTGATTTTCGCGGTGCCGTTCTGGAACGATCTGTCTTCGACAATGCCGATCTCGAGGATGTCTCTTTCAGGCGCGCACGCCTCGGTGGTGCATGGTTCCGGCATGCGCTGGATTCGAGTAGCAATGACTTTCATCGGAACTTCATTCAGGCCCAGATCAAGCGACGCGTTGAGGCACTGCCGGCAGCAGACGAGGCGATCAATCTGTTGATCCTTGGTGCCGACTTCACCTGCGCCGATCTCCACGGCGCCAACTTCACCGGATATCCCGTCCTGCCGGTGTTTCCGGATGAGCTGGAGTCCGGTATGACCGTTCTCCGTACCTCATTCCGTGGCGCTGATTTATCGAACGCGAATTTCGAGGTCGTGCGGACTTACGGGATCGGCTACCGGGAATCGAACCTCGGCGAGCTCTTCCCGACCATGAACGTCGGCAATATGCGCGTAGCCACTCGTTTCGCGACGCGCGATGGCGTGGTCGACGGACGTGCGCCGTTCCGTCCGGCCGAGGGTTTCACGAAGCCGCTGGAGACGCTCGCGTTTCAGTTCAGTGGGTCGAACTGGCAGTCCGCTCGAATGGCCGTGGCCATGCGCCAGGCGCTCGTTGCCGCGAACGCGAGTAATGGTGTCCCGGGGCGCAACTGCGATGAATAGTGTTCGGCGCGTCCGCTGCTACAGGAACTTCACCGGGAAGTGGAAGGACTGATAGATCCGGCCGTCGTCGATGGTGCGGCCGAAGTGACGTGAGGCGGAGTGGAAGAATCCTCCGGGAAACATCACGGCGCGGTTGAAGACGTTGCCGATCCTGTCGATCTCGATCCAACGGCTGCGGATGCGTGCATCGCGTTCCAGGAGGGCGTCGAGTTTTTCGACTGTGGTAGCCAATTGTTGCGCGTCGCGCGCCGTCGGTTTGCTGACCAATCCCGTCTTGCGGTGCTGCCAGAGAGACGTGCCGGCGTCGGAGGGGGCGCCGGGGGTGAGGTAGATCAGGAACATGACCCAGGTCGGAGGCGTGTCGTAATGGATCCCGACCGTCTCGCCACGAGGCCCGGTGGCGTAACTGGTGAAGAAGACGCCGTTACAGGCCTCGATGGCGTCGGGATCGCGCTCCCAGTGCGGGATGGAGACGCCGAAGCGCTGCTCGATGCGCCGCTTGATTCCCACCGGCTGGTAGGCGCGAGTACGCCAGCCAACGAGATTCTCCGGCTCCACGTACGTCATCTTCAGAGCCCGGCGCCGGATGGCGTCAGGATCCGGATAGAACCCGTCGGCAACGCGGATGATGCGTTTCAACGGGGGATAGTCTACCGAAAACCGGCCTGCTTTAGTGCGCGTCAGGGTCGTCGCACGGGAACACGTACCCGTGGAGCGGCGTTGCCAGAGCTGCGCCAATGGCGTAGCATCACCCATGTGAAGTTCGTGGAGACGAGCGTGTTTACACGCCGGATCGCGGATGTGTTGTCAGACGACGAGTACCGCCTTCTTCAGGAAGCTCTCCTTCGCCGTCCCGCACAAGGAGATTTGATCGAAGGGACGGGTGGCGTTCGGAAGCTCAGATGGAGAGAAGAAGGCCGCGGGAAGCGCGGCGGGCTGCGGGTGATCTACTACTGGCACCTCGAGCGCGAGGTTTTCCTGATGTTGTTTCTGTACCGTAAGAGCGAGCAGAAAGATCTCACCGCCGACCAGAAACGGGTTCTGGCAAAGGTAGTAAAGCAGGAGTTCAAATGAACGCGAAGGATTTCGACGAACTGATTGAAAGCGTACGCGAGGGTGGCCGTATTCTTCGCGGAGAAGCCAAGCCGAGCCGGGAGTTCACGTTTACTCCCGACGACGTTCAGGCGATTCGCAAAAAGCTCAAGAAGTCTCAGGATGAATTTGCGCTGATGATCGGGGTGAGCGTGGCCACTCTTCGGAATTGGGAGCAAGGGCGACGTCATCCGCATGGGCCGGCGAAAGCGTTGCTCAAGATTGCGGCGGAGAACCCGAAAGCGGTCGAGAAGGCTCTCGGTCGCCACTAGCTGCGTGTCGTTCCAGCTGCGGTCGTCGCGAGTGGCCGGTGGGTGACGCGGAGCATTTGCCTCACGCTGGACGCCTGAGGCTCATCCTGCGTCTGCCCGCCCGCACAGGTCCCTCGCTCGACGCTCGGGATGACAGAAGAAAATTGGTGGAGGCGGCGGGAGTTGAACCCGCGTCCGAAAACAGTGGCAGCCCGGCTCTACATGCTTGTCTCTCCGATTGATCTCGTTCGTGCCCTGTCCGGAGAGCGGGAACCGGACACAAACCAGCCTCTTAATCTCGTGACGGACGCGTAGGCGTTACGTACGTCACCAGCTCACATCATGACGCTCGATTCCGCTGCAGTGAGCATGCGGCGGAGGAGCGCTCACAGGTTTTTAGGCTGCGAGGGCGAAATCGTTATTCGCGTTTATGTTTTTCGATCTGTTTTACGAGCGCATCGAGCTCGGCATGCAACCATGACCCCGACGTGTTCCCGTCGAAGCCGGTGCGCCCCCAGATTTTCAACGAACTGCCGATGAAAACGGGAACGGGGCTGGCAGTATTTCGACCGCGATGACACAGAAAGAGCTGGAAGCGATCGTCAAAGCCGCCTTCGCCGAGGATTTGCCCGACATCACGAGCGGGGCCATCTTCGCCCCCGCCGACCGCGGCAGCGCCCGCTTCCTGGTGAAGGCCGAGGGGATCATCGCCGGGCTGGCGGTCGTGGAGACGGTGTTTCAGGCCCTGGATGTGGAGGCTTCCGTCACCCTCAAGATGCGGGATGGGGAGATGGTGCAGCCGGGGGACGTCGTGGCTGAGGTGAGCGCGTCCGTGATCGCGCTCCTCTCCGGCGAGCGGACGGCCCTCAACCTCATGCAGCGCGCCTCGGGGATCGCAACGCTGACCCGGCGCTACGTCGACGCGGTGGCCGGGACGCGGGCGAAGATCCACGATACGCGCAAGACGGCCCCGGGGCTGCGGATGCTGGACAAGTACGCGGTGCGCTGCGGCGGGGGGGAGAACCACCGCATCGGGCTCCACGACATGTTCCTGGTGAAGAACAACCACATCGACCGCGCCGGGTCGATCGCGGCCGCGGTCCAGCGCATCCGGGCGACCGGCCGGACGCAGCCGCTGATGATCGAGGTGCGCGACATGCGGGAGCTGGATGAGGCGCTGTCGGCCGGGCCGGATTTCATCCTGCTGGACAACATGAATCCAGAGCAGTTGCGGGAGGCGGTGCAGCGCACCGGCGGGCGGGTGCCTCTCGAGGCGAGCGGCGGGATCACGCTGGAGACGGTGCGGGCGGTGGCGGAGACGGGGGTGGACCGGATCTCGGTGGGGGCGCTGACACATTCGGTGACGGCGCTCGATATCTCGATGAGAGTGAAAACGTAACGTCGCTCGACGTGGCATGTGGATCGCAGCCGAGGTCTGCCAATGTCCGAGCTCACCATAGCGATCGTCGATGATGATGCTGCGATTCGGCGGCTGGTGCGGCTGTTTCTCCGGCGGGCTGGGTTCGACACCATCGAATGCACGACCGGCGAGGAGGCTCGGGCCATGCTGGCCAACGAGCCGTGGGACCTGGTCATCCTCGACCGGAAGCTGCCGGATATGGACGGCGTGGTCCTGGCGCAGGAGCTGCGCACGCGGGCGGACTTCCGGACGCGCTACATCATCATGCTCACCGGCGAGGCGGAGCAGGAAGACAAGGTGCAGGGGCTGGAGCTGGGGGCGGACGATTACATCACCAAGCCGTTCCAGTATCCGGAGCTGCTGGCGCGCATCCGGGCCGGCAAGCGGATCGTCGACCTGCAGAAGGAGCTCCTCGAGACGAACAAGCGGCTGGAGTTGCTCTCCATCACCGACGGGCTGACGAAGCTGCACAACCACCGCTACTTCCAGGACGAGCTGGCGCGGGCGTTCGAGGAGTCGCAGCGGTATCAGCGTCCGCTGTCGCTGGCGATGATCGACATCGATTTCTTCAAGAAATTCAACGATACCTACGGCCACGCGGTCGGCGACGACGTGCTGAAGCGGGCGGCGGAGCTGTATCGCAGCAGCGTGCGCAGCACGGACCTGGTGGCGCGGTACGGCGGCGAGGAGTTCGCGGTGATGATGCCGGAAACGGCGCTCGACGACGGGATCGCGTTCGCGGAGAAGATCCGTCACATGATCGAGACCGCGCCGCTGGAGACGCAGCAGGGCCCGCTCAACGTGACGGTCAGCATCGGCGTCGCGAGCGTGCCGCACTCGCGCATCCGTTCGGCCAAGGAGCTGATCGTGGCCGCTGACAAGGCGCTGTACCGCGCAAAGCGCAACGGCCGCAACCAGGTGCAGGCGGAACGGCGGCGGGAAGGACTGGCGCGGACGCCGCGGGTGCCGACGGAGGAGCAGAAGAAGGCGGCGGAAACAGCGTCGCGCTGACGCGCGGGTGCGTTAACGCTTCGCGTCGGTATCAGGTGTCAGGTATCCGGGGCTTTACGCCCGGGCGACACTCCCCAGACACCTGACACCCGACAACGTCAATCCAACTCCTTCGCGGCCCTCTCGATCTCGCTCCCCAGCCTCTCCACGAAGGGCGCGAGGTCTCCGTCCACGCGGCCTTCCTGGATGGCTTTCTCCAGCCCCGCGGCGTCTTCGGAGATGCGCTGGTAGCCGTAGCTGCCGCCGGAGCCTTTGAGCTGGTGGGCGAGATAGGAGAGGCGTTCGAGTGCGTCGGCGTTGCGCTCGCCGGCCAGGGCGGACTGCATTTCCGTCACTTTGCCGCGAGCTTCGTCGAGAAACTCGCGTCTGAGCTCGTTGAGTTCGTGATCCACCATCGTAGCCACCATCGTTTCTCCCCGTCCCGGCCGTTGCACGCAATGTGCCTCGGGTATCCCCTATGATGCGGAGGCGATGACTCCGGAAACAGTGGTCGCGATTCGTGCGCCCTTCGACATCGAGGAGCCGTGGTCGGCGCCGCGGGGGTGTTCTCCGGTCCGCCTGCGCTGCGCGACGGACGGCGCTCCGCCGCGGCTGGCGACGAGCGTGGCGGTCTGGTTCGACGCCGAGGCGCTGAACGTCCTCTTCTCCTGCGCGGACGATCGCGTGGAGGCGACGCACATCCGCCACGACGCGCCGCTGTACGAGGAGGACGTGGTGGAGATCTTCGTCGCCCCGGAGAGGCTGGAGCGCTACTACGAGCTGGAAGTGAGCCCGCGCGCGACCCTCTTCGACGCCAGCGTCGACTCTCCCGAGCTCGACCGGGCCACGATGCACGTCGACCGCGCCTGGACGTGCGAAGGGCTGATGGCGGCGGTGCGCAGCATCACCGAGGGGGACGGCTCGACCAGCACCGACACGATCGTGCGGGTGCCGTTCGCGTCGCTGGGTCGGAGCGAGCCACGGGCGGGGGAGACGTGGCGCATCAACTTCTTCCGGATCGACCGCCATCCCGAGCGTGGCGACGAGTACAGCGCCTGGCAGCCGACCATGAAGATTCCGGCCGATTTCCACGTTCCCGCAGCGTTCGGCACCATTCGTTTTCAGCGCTAACGCCTTCAGGCACAGGGAATTCATGCGATCTTTTCTGATTTGTAAACGGCACTCCTCCCGTTAGGACTTAGAGTGGTCGGCGGCTGAGGAACCCCTACTTCGTTCATGGTTCAACGGATCTCCAGAATCTTCCTCGTGGCACTCGTTGCCGCCTCCACCATCGCCGGCGACGCACCGAAATGCACCGGCGCGGCGCGGGAGTGCGAACAGAAGATTCGCCAGCTCGTGAGCGGCCGCCGCTATTTCGGCGCGACCGTGCTCGACAAGAATCCCGGTCTCGTGGTCAGCAACGTCAAGCCCGACAGCCCGGCAGCCAAGACCGGACTGAAGCCGGGCGACATCCTGATCTCGATGAACGGGAAATCGCTGACGCATGCCTCCGTCCGTGAGTTCAAGCAGTACATCGCCGACGCGCGGAGCACGGGACGGATCTTCCTGTTGTACATGCGGCACGGAACGCTGACCCGGATCGATACCCGGCTGGAGCCGTACACGAAGGAGCAGGTCGCCAAGATGGTGGCCGCGCACCTGGCGCAGACCCATACGACGACGGCGGGGGCACAACGATGAACGCGGTGTCCGAAAGCCAATGCTGGATGCGATCACAGCCAGACTGAAATCAGTCGTCCCTCATCCGGGCAGGAGCCGCGACCGCGTCTCCATCATCCTCCCGTTCCTGATCATCTCCCTCGGGCTGGGCGCGCTGGCCTGGCGCTCGTACAACCTCTCGGTGCGCATGGAGCAGGGTGCCGCGGCGCTGGCCGGCCAGTACGCCGGTTATGCGGCCGAGATCACCGCCCGCCGCCTCGACGCGGCCATCCGCGCCGAGGCCACGCTCGTCTCCGACGACTGGCAGCGCACCGAGCGCCGGGGCGATCCGAGCTTTGCGGCGGTGCACTCGTGGATGGATCAGCATCCCTGGATCGTCTCCGCGATCTACGTGCCGGACGAAGACCCCGCCAGCTCGACCTCCATCGTCGAAGTCTCGCCGGAGGAAGGGAAGGTGCGCATGTCGCGGGAGATCTACACCTCCACCGGCACGATGCGCTACGAATACGACCCGAGCCGGCTGCTCGCGCAGGTCGCGCACGCGACGCAGCAGCCGCCGCTGGCCAAGACCGCCAAAGGCACGCTGGCCATCCAGCGCAAGGCGGACGTGACGCTGGTGCACGGCGCGAAGGCAGGACTCGAGCAGCTGGACGAGGCCTTTGTTTCGACCGCACCGCTCGCACCGCCGATGCAGAACTTCGCCGTCCGCGCCGTCGTCCCGACGAAGTCGGTCGGCGGGAAGGGGTGGCAGAACCAGCGCCTGATGAGCCTCTGGGTGAGCCTCGTCGCGCTCGCCCTCATGGCCGCCGGCGGCCTGCTCGCGCTGCGCGGCATCAACAAGGAAGCGGAGACGATGAAGCTGCGCGGCGCGCTCATCGCCAACGTCTCGCACGAGCTGCGCACGCCGCTCTCCATGATCCGCCTCGGCGCCGAGACGCTGATGCGCGGCAAGGTCAAGGACCACGAGCGGCTGGAGATCCAGGACCAGATCCTCCGCGAGGTGCTCCTGCTCTCGCACCTCGTCGAGAACGTCCTGGACGTGGCGCGCATCCAGAACCAGAGCACGCAGGCGCTGGCGTTCACGCCGGTCTATCCGCGCGACCTGATTCGCAATCTCGTCTCGACGTACGAATCGTGGATCCGCAGCAAGGGCTTCCAGGTGACGCTCGAGCTGGACGAGAAGATCGCGCAGCAGATGTGGGACCGCGACTCGGTCTCCCGCGCGCTGCTCAACCTCATCGACAACGCGATCAAGTACTCCGCCGAGGAGAAGCGGCTCGAAGTCGTGCTGCGGCAGACGGCGGAGCACGTGGTGATCGAAGTGCGGGACCACGGCATCGGCATCGAGGCGAAGGACGTGGCCAGGATCTTCGATCCGTACTACCGGGCGAAGTTCTCCGATACGACCACGCGCCGCGGTGCGGGCCTCGGCCTCACGCTCGTGCAGCAGATCGTCGGCTCTCACGGCGGGACCGTGGAGCTCGACTCCATCCCCGGTGTCGGGTCGACGTTCCGGTTGATGTTCCCGCGCACCCTCGAGAGCAGCGCGCCCGAGGATCTGCCGACCATGGTGCACGCGCCGCAGACGTTTTAGAAACTTTGGGCTGCTATTGTCCGTAACAATTTCGGACGGAGATGACGAATGACGAGGATTTTGATCGTAGAGGATGAACAGGGACTCCGGCAGGGGCTGGAGATCAACCTCCGCCATGAGAACTACGAGACCGTGACGGCCGGAGACGGCGAGGAGGCGATCCGCCTCTTTCACGCCGAATCGCCCGACCTCGTGCTCCTCGACCTGATGCTGCCGAAGAAGAGCGGCTTCGAGGTCCTGGATCACATCCGCAAGGTGTCGAAGGTGCCGGTGATCCTGCTGACTGCGCGCGGTCAGGAGACGGACAAGGTGCGCGGCCTGCGCGGCGGCGCCGACGATTACGTGACCAAGCCCTTCGGCGTGCAGGAGCTCTTCGCGCGCATCGACGCGGTCATGCGCCGGAGCGACGCGGTCACCACGACCGCGAAGACGATCTGCGAGGATTCGCTGATCCGGCTCGATCCGGCCACCCGCGAGGCCACGGCGAACGAGCAGAAGCTGAAGCTCTCGCCGAAGGAGTTCGACCTCCTGATGTACCTGTTCAAGAACAAGGAGCGCGTGGTGCCGCGCGACGAGCTGCTCTCGCGCGTCTGGAACTACCGCGTGGACCTCAACCTCAACAGCCGCACGGTCGATACGCACGTGACGCGTCTCCGCCGGAAGCTGCAGAAGGCGGTCGGCACGGACGCCGCCGTGATCGTGGCGGTCGCGAAGATCGGGTACCGCTACCTCGGGCAGGGGAGCGGGGCCGCGCTCGCCCATTGATATAGAATGACGGAGATGTATCGGACGAACCATTGCCTGTGCGCTTGTTGTCGGCCCGCAGCGGGTCCGTTCGATGCGCGCCGCTAGCGCACTCACCCAATTCAGCAAGTCGAACCGGACCCGGGGCCTTCATCGGCACCGGGTCCTTTTTGTTTTTCGCGAAAGGAGCTGCAATGCCACACGGAAAGATCTACGACAGCATCACGGAGCTCATCGGAAACACGCCGCTGGTGCGGCTGAACCGCATCGTCCCGGAGGACGCGGCGGAAGTGGTGGTGAAACTCGAGTCGTTCAACCCGCTCTCGTCGGTCAAGGATCGCATCGCGATCTCGATGGTCGAGGAGGCGGAGCGCGCCGGCGAGCTGCGTCCGGGCGGGACGCTCGTCGAGGCGACCAGCGGCAACACCGGGATCGGCCTGGCCTTCGTGGCCGCGGCCAAGGGCTACAAGTGCGCGATCTTCATGCCCGATTCGATGTCCGGAGAGCGCCGCAAGCTGCTCCAGGCGCTCGGCGCGGAGCTGGTGCTGACGCCGGCGCCGCTCGGCATCAAGGAAGCGCAGAGGCGCGCCGGTGAGTACGCGGAGAAGACACCGGGCGCATGGCTCTCGAAGCAGTTCGACAACCCGGCCAACACGAAGGTCCATCGCGAGACCACCGCGCGCGAGGTGCTGGCCGACACCGGTGGACAGCTCGACGGTTTCGTGGCGGGCGTTGGCACCGGCGGGACGGTGACCGGAGTGGGTGAGGTGTTCAAGAAGGAAGTGCCGCACGTCCTCATCGGCGCGGTGGAGCCGGTCGAGTCGCAGCTCCTCCGCGGCGGCACGCACAGCCCCCACAAGATCCAGGGCATCGGCGCCGGCATGGTGCCGTCGATCTATCGCGCGGACGTGGTGGACCGCATCTACGACGCGACGTTCGAAGACGCGGTCAATTACGCGCGCCGCCTGGCCAAGGAAGAAGGCATCTTCGTCGGCATCTCCTCGGGGGCCGTAGTCTGGGCCGCCATCGAGCTGGCGAAGGAGCTCGGCAAGGGCAAGCGCGTCGTGGCCGTCCTCGCGAGCACGGGCGAGCGGTACCTGTCGACCGCCCTGTTCGAATACACGGACGTGGTGAACCAGCCGACGACGACCCCGGCGATGCTCGCGGAGCAGCAGGCCGCGGCAGCGGCGGTGCCACAGGCGTAGGCGGATATCGCGCGAGTACAACCCCTCATCCGCCCTTTGGGCACCTTCTCCCCTCACGAGGGGAGAAGGTCTACTAAGGTCCCATCGCGCGAGAGTGAAAGTTAGTAGCCCCTCTCCCCGCGTCGAGCGGGGAGAGGGTGGCCGAAGGCCGGGTGAGGGGCCGTGCCACAGGCGAGGGCGGTCTAATGCCCCATCCTCATCCGCATCCTCTTGAACCTCGCCCGTTGCTCGGGGGTGAGGACGCGCTCGATCTCCTGGTTGGTGCGCTCGATCTCGGCGCGCACTTTGGGGCGGACGCCGTCCCACATTTCGTCGATGTGGGCGTGGCGGCGTTTGATGATGGCTTCGACCTGGGCGCGCTGGACGTCGGTGAGGTCCAGGCGGCGGTCGAGGCGGTTGACCATGGCGTGAGGGAAGCGTTCGGCGCCGGGGCCGCCGTGGAGGATGACCATATGCGCGCCGAAGGCGCCGACGGCCGCGCCGGCCGTGAAGGTCAGGACCAGGACCGCGACGGCGACGATGACGGTCTTAGTCCGCGACACGGAACGTTTCTCCCTCGACGCTCACTTCGACCGCTTCGTCGCCGAACGCCACGTCGTTGCGGTCGAGCGTGACGACGCCGATCCCCGCCGCGAGCGCGATCGCGAGCGCGGTCATGGCCAGGGGGCGGAACCAGGCGGCCAGGAGCTCGACGACGGTCACCCTCGGCGCGAGCCGGTCGTGAATGCGCTCACGGATGCGCGCCAGCGTCTGCTCGTCCGGCTGGTGGCGCAACGCGCGCGCGTCGGCGCGCAGGCGTTCGAAGAACTTGTCGTCGTCAGTCATAAAGGTCCGCCAGCGTCTCCTTCAGTTTCCTCCGTGCGAGCGACAAATGCGAGCGTACCGTACCGTCGGCGAGTCCGGTCATGGCGGCGATCTCCGCATGCTCGAGCTCCTCGATGAGGTGCAGGCGCGCCACGATGCGCTGCATCTCGGGCAATTCGTCCAGCGCGGCGTCGATGCGGCGGGCGAGGTCGTTGCTCATCGCCGGCAGCTCCGCGTCGTCGCGGCGTGCGGCCGGCTCGGAGCCGGCCAGCTCCTCGTGGCGGAACTTCGACCGGTGCTTCAGCACGTCGAGCGCGGAGTTCGTGACGATGCGGTAGATCCAGGGGCCGAACGGCTCTCCGGCCCGAAAGCGCCCGAGGTTCTGGAACGCCTTCACGAATGCCTCCTGCGCCAGGTCCTCGGCGTCGTGCGCGTTGCGCACGACGCCGTGTGCGATGGCGATGACGCGCGGGAGGTGCTTGCCGACCAGGTAGTCGTACGCGGCTGCGTCGCCGGCCTGCGCGCGCGCGATGGCACGCGCTTCCCGTGGATCGTCATCGGCCACACGTCAATTCCTGTCGCGGCGATTCTCGCGGGCATCATGCCGTTTCGCGACGAGTTCCGCGAGCTCGGTCCGCTGCGCCGGCGTCAACACGTTCAGCGCCTTCGATACGCCGCGCAGGATGTTCGACTTCAGGGCGCGCTCGGTCGCCGTCTGCTGGTCGAGCACCGCCTGGGCGCCGGTGAGGTCGTTCGGGTTCTCGAGCAGCACGCGCGCGACGTCCTTCAGGCCGCCGTGCATCTGCTCGCGGTACTGCTCGTTCGCTTCGCGCGTTTCCTTGAAGATGGCGTGGATCTGCGTCTTCTGCGCGTCGGTGAGATCGAGCTCGCTCGCGATCTCGTGCAGGTGCCCGAGCATGAACCCGGCGCCGAAGCCGTGGCCGCCGTGATGGCCGGCGCGCATGTGCCGGCCGGGACCCGCGTAAAGCGCCGCCGCGGCGGCGATGAGGACGAGACCGAGGATTGCCAGACGTTTCTTCATTTGCGTTTCTCCTTGTATGCAGTACGACTGGAAGACGCCGGCGTTGAACGTCTCGTTTACGAGGGGTAGCTATCAGGTGTTAGGTGTTAGGTCTTAGACGCTCGGCGGGCCTAAGACCTAAGACCTAAGACCTAACAGCTAACACCTGTCCCTCGTATAATCCGGCAACCGTCCCATGCGATCCCGCCATCTTGCGCTGATCCTTGCCGCCTCGCTTGCGGCTTCCGCCGCCTCCGCACAGCAGGCGCTGGTCTGCGCCACGGCGCCCGCCGGCCGTCCGTGCGAGGTGTTCCATTTCCACATCCAGCTCTATCGGCCGGACACGAAGCAGTTCATCGAGGTCTCGGGCGTGAACCAGTTCGCGACGCAGGCCGCATGCGACCGTGCGCGCGAGCTGCACGCGGCCACGAATGCGAAGGCGGTCGAGTACCTGCGCGGGCTGAAGAAGCAGTACGAGACGGACCGCGTCGGGCCGTGCCACTGCGACATGACCGCGGAAAAGTCGGCGCCGAACTTCCTCACCGAGGCGCAGCGCCTGTCGCACGTGCGCCAGCTCGAGGAGACGCGCCTCCGGCTCCGCGAGCGCCTGCTCGACGAGAAGCTGACCAGCGACTCGGAGATCGTGCGCGCGCTGTGGTCCGATCCGCCCTCCACGCCGCAACTGAGCGCGCCGAAGTTCGCGCCGATGCCGCAGAGCGCGCCGGCGCCGGTGCTGACCGCCACCGAGGACCTGAGGAACACGAACACGGTCGACACGGTGAAGGCGGTGGCCGCCGCCATGGATCTCCCCCTGATCGATCTCGCGCCGGCCATTCCGGCCATGGAACCGAGTGGGGTCGCCGTCGCGTCCGCTGAAGTCGGTTATACCGTCGACGAGGTCGCCGCCGACCCACCCGCCGCCACGGGACCGGAGCCCGCGACCGAGGAGTTCGTCGTCGAGATGCCGGTCCAGACCGAAAGCACTGAGACGTTCGAGAGCACCATCCCCGAGGAAGACACCGCGTCGGCGCAGGACATCGCGGAGCGGTTCGTCGCCTACGAGAAAGAACGCATCCAGAACGTGCTGCGCGCCTCGTCATCGATCACCGATGAAGAGGTGAAGTCGCAGATCTTCGAAGCGTGCATGCAGCGCATCCAGCTGCTCTCGAACCTGCGCCTTCTGATCGAAGGCTCGGGGATGCGCAGCCGGCTCGCCGCCGCCGCGCGCGACGTCGCGAGCGAGGACGATCGCCTCGCGCTCATCGGCAGTCTCTTCGGCGACGGCGTGAAACCGCACTGGGCACCCGGCGATGCGGCGGACGTGATCGTCGAAGTCGATCCTGCCGTCGCGGCGGAGCCGGAGCGCGCGTTGCGCGACACGACCGGACGCGTGACGGAGCAGCAGAAGAAGCGGGCGCTGTATCTCGTGCTGACGCAGACGCAGCCGACCGAGGATCAGTTGCTGTGGCTCGCGAGCGTGGTGGAAGGGTTCCTGCGATGAGAGCGCTCCTGGTGCTGCTGCTCGCCGTTTCGCTGCACGCGCAGGAAGCGCCCCCGCCGGAGGCGGCGAATGTCGAAGAGGACTTCAAGCGCGCGGTGTTCTTCGGGAAGAAGTTCGCCGACATGGGCGACTACGCGTCGGCGTACGAGAACCTGGCCAAGGCCGACGCGCTGAAGTCCGAGCAGTCCGCGGTGCTCTACAACATGGGCGTCGTGCTGGCGCGCGCGGGGCGGTATTCCGAGGCGCAGGTGAAGGTCGACCGCTACCTGCAGCTCTTTCCGGATGGGGCGGAGAAGACGCACGTCCAGAAGCTGCAGTTCGAGCTGGAGTTCCAGCGCGAGCTGCAGAAGAAGCGTCAGGCGGACAAGGAGTACACGGAGCTCTTCAACCGCGCGAAGTTCCTCTACGGCCGTGCCGAGCTCGCGGAGTCGGTGAAGCTGTTCCGGCAGGCGGAGCAGCTCCGTCCCACCGATGCCGCCGCGGTGTTCAACCAGGCGCTGGTCTTCGAGAAGCAAGGCGACTTTGCGAGCGCGGTGGAACGTTACCGCCGCTACTCCGAGGTGGAGAGCGATGCGGCCGCGAAGTCGCGCATCGACGAGCACGTGTACGAGCTGCAGCGCGAACTGGAAGACATGCGCACGAAGATCGTCTGCCCGTTCTGCGGACGCAAGCTGCCGTCCGGCGCCACGTGGTGCGAGCGCTGCTGGCATGGCCCGTACGCCGCGAACGCGGTCTGGAACACGCGCTCGTGCGCCGACGGTGCCTCCGCGACGCGCGCCACCTACTTTGCGGACGACCGCTTCCATCGCAACGACATCCTCCCCTGCATGTTCAAAGGTCCGAACCTGCTGGAGGCGCTCCGCTATACGCCCGCGCGGCAGCGCGAGATCCGCGATGCGCGCAAGGCGGAAGGGTGGACGTTCGCGAACGACGCGCTGCAGGAGTGGAGCGACAAGCAGGGGAACCAGATCCGCTACCTGCAGGGTCCCGAGTACCTCGAGAAGGTCACCTCCACCCTCGGCGGTGAGATCCTGACCTACGTCGCGCATCCGGGGGGCGAGGGCATCTGGCTGCTCGACCGCGAGGACCTGATCATCGACGCGCAGCGCTACACCAGCCGCTACTCGTTCGACGCGGCGGGGCGGATCGCGCAACAGCAGGTCGAGTATCAGAACACCGCCGCCTGCAATCACCTCATTGCCATGGCCGCTGACTACACCTACGCGAACGACACGCTCTCCTCGGTCGCGATCAAGGGCGGCTACGAAGGCTACCAGGCCGAGGGGAAGCCGAAGACCGACTGGACGGCCAACGTCGCGTACACCTACGACGACAAGGCGCGCGTGGCGAAGGAAGAGCTGGCGGTGACGTCGCTGACCAAGACCTACGACGCCAGGCCGCACGGCGCGTTGCGCGACGACATCCAGCCCCTCTACCAGAACTTCCGCGTCCGGCGGCCTCTGGAGACCGCGCAGCGCCAGGGAGACCTCTGCGCCAGCGCGGGCTCCCAGAACCTCGCCAACTTCATCGACCTCCGTCCGTTCTACGCGATGTCCCCGAACCTCGGCATCGCGCTGCAGAACGGGATCACGAAGGCGGTCGTGACCTTCACGTATCCTGCGCCCTGAATGGACGAATTCCTGGCAGCAGCGATCGAGGAAGCGCGTGCAGGACTGCGCGAGGGGGGCATCCCCATCGGGTCGGTGCTCGTGCACGACGGCACGATCATCGGCCGCGGCCACAACCGCCGCATCCAGCGCGGCAGCGCCGTCCTGCACGGCGAGATGGACGCGCTGGAAAACGCCGGCCGCCTCCCCGCGCGCGTGTATCGCGAGTGCGTGATCTACACGACGCTCTCTCCCTGCTCCATGTGCAGCGGAGCGATCCTGCTCTACGGCATCCCGCGCGTGGTGGTGGGGGAGAACCAGACCTTCCTCGGCGAAGAGGAGCTGCTGCGCTCCCGCGGCGTGGAGGTGACGGTGCTGCAGGATGAGGCGTGCGTGGAGCTGATGACGACGTTCATCCGCGACAACTCGGAGTTGTGGAACGAAGACATCGGAGAGTGAGATCCAACGGTATGGAGTGCGGTAACGCCAGTTACCGCTTTGACTGTTTTTGTTCGTCCTGCAACGCGAGCAGGTCCAGCCTTCGCCCGTGCCACCAGGCGAGATCGAACCAGCCGCGGATTGCTGCACGAACAGAAGCGGTCAGAGCGGTAACTGGCGTTACCGCACTCCATATCGTGGTGCCTACAGCCTCTTCCCCGCCGCCGAGGCCTCGATCAGCTTCTCCAGTCTCGTTACCCGCGTTTCTTCCTGCTTGGCGCTCATCACGTAGAAGGTGAGGAGGCGGCGGTAGCCGGGCGGTTGTTTCTCGAAGAACTTCCACGCCTTTTTCTTCGCGCGGAACTTGGCCTCGAGCTCGGGGGAGAACACCTCGGCTTGTTCGCGCTCGAACGAGTAGCGCTGCGTGGCGGAGGCGTCGCGGGCGTCGAAGGCGGCCTGGCCGGAGGGGGCGACGAGGCCGAGGGCGTGGAGCTCTTCGAAGCGCTTGGTGTTCACGGCGCTCCAGTAGCTCTTTTTCTTGCGGGGGGTGAAGCGCTGGGCGTAGCTCTCTTCGTCCAGGCGCTTGCGCACGCCGTCGATCCAGCCGAAGCAGAGCGCTTCGTCGACGGACTCCTTGTAGGTCATGCCGCCGCGGCCGGTGTCCTTGCGGTAGAAGCGGACGAAGAGCTCCGTGACCTTGTCGTGGTTCTTCTCCAGCCACTTGCGGAAGGCCTGCTGCGAGACGAAGTGCTGCGCGTTCATCGGCGCGCCTTCTGGGGGAAGGGAACGCAGAACGGATCGTCGGCGGAGCATTCGGCGAACTCGAACTGGATGGTGGTGTGGGCGATGCGGTAGTCGTGCGCCAGCATCTCGTTGATCTCGTCGAGCAGGCGCGAGGTGGTCTTCACCGGGACGTCGCCGACCATCAGGTGCGCCGACAGCGCCGGGCTGGAGGGGCCGAGGGCCCAGATGTGGAGGTGATGGACGCCGTAGATGCCGTCGATGCGGCCGAGGGATTCGGTGACGGCGTGCGGGTCGATGCCGGAGGGCATGCCTTCGAGCAGCAGGTTCATCGACTCGCGCAGGACGCCGTAACTGCTCCAGAGGATGAGCAGGCCGATCACGATCGAAACGAGGGCGTCCCACTTCATGGAGCCCGTGAGCTGGATCAGTCCCGCCGCGACGATGATCCCGGCCGAGGAGACGGCGTCGCCGACCATGTGTACGAACGCGCCGCGGATGTTCACGTCGTGGCGGCTCTCGTGGTGGATGGAGATGGCGGTGGCGGCGTTCACGACCAGCGCGATCGCGGCCATGATCAGCATCAGCGACGTATCGACGTCGTGCGGGTGCTGCAGGCGCTCCCACGCCTCGCGGAAGATGAAGAGCGTGAAGGCGACCAGCAGCCCGGCGTTGATGAACGCCGCGAGGATGCCGGCGCGCTGGTAGCCGAAGGTCTTCTCGTGCGTCGGCTGCCGCTTCTCCAGCCGTACCGCCACGAGGGCGATGATCAGCGCGGCGGCGTCGGTGAGGTTGTGCAGGGCGTCGCCGACCAGCGCCAGCGAGCCGGCGTAGATGCCGATCGAGAGCTCCGCGACGACCACGAGGACGTTCGCCGCGGTGGCGATGGTCAGCTTGCGCGAGACAGAAGTGTGGTGGTGATGGTGATGACCGTGCGCCATCTCACCATCACCTCGTCGAGCGTTCCACCTTCTTCGACTTTGCCGCGACCTGTTCGGCCATCGCTCCGCGCTGCGCTTTCAGCTTCGACGCGAGCTCGGGATCGCTGGTGGCGATGATCTGCGCCGCGAGGATGCCGGCGTTGCGGGCGCCGCCGATCGCGACCGAGGCGACCGGGATGCCGGGAGGCATCTGCACGATCGCATAGAGGGCATCGAGCCCCTGCAGCGCGCCGCTGGCGAGCGGGACGCCGATCACCGGACGCGTCGTGAACGAGGCCACGACTCCCGGCAGGTGGGCGGCCATCCCGGCGCCGGCGATGAAGACGGCGCAGCCGTTTGCTTCGGCGCCGGTGATGATCTGCTTCGCGCGCTCCGGGCTGCGGTGCGCCGAGGCGACCGCGAATTCATACGGGATCCCGGCCTCGTCGAGGGCTGCCGCGGCCTGCGACATCACCTCGGCGTCGGAATCACTTCCCATGATGATCTGGACCCAGGGTCTGTTGTTGTTCGTAGAAGTCATGACGATGCAGCACGCGCCTCCAGGGCGCGGTATCCGATGTCGCGGCGGTAGCGGGCGCCTTCGAATCTTACTTTCGGCGCGGCTTCATACGCTTTGGCCAGCGCCTCGGAGAGCGTGGCCGCGCGCGCGCAGACGCTGACCACGCGTCCGGCCTGGTTGACCAGCTTCCCCCCCTTCTTGACCACGCCGGCGTGGAACACCACCACCGAATCGTCGTCGACGGGGTCGAAGTCGACTTCCTGCCCCTTGATGAACTCGTCGGGGTAGCCGTCGACGGCGATGACGATGCAGGCCGCCGCTTCTTTCTTCCAGTTCAGCTTCGTGTCGCCGAGATTGCCGCGGGCGACCTTGAGGCAGACGTCGAAGAGGTCGTCTTCCATGCGCAGCATCTGCACCTGCGTCTCGGGATCGCCGAAGCGGCAGTTGTACTCGAGCACTTTCGGGCCGTTCGGGGTGAGCATCAGCCCCGCGAAGAGCACGCCGGTGTACGGGCGCCCCTCGGCGGCCATGCCCTGGATGGTCGGGTGCACGATCGTGCGCATGATGTCGGCCGCGGTCTCGCCGTTCAGGACCACGGCGGGCGAGTGGGCGCCCATGCCGCCGGTGTTCGGGCCGGTGTCGCCGTCGAAGGCCTTCTTGTAGTCCTTGGCGGGGGCGAGCGGGAGCGACTTCTTCCCATCCGTGATGACCATGAACGAGACTTCCTCGCCGGTGAGGAACTCCTCGACCAGGATGCGGGTGGAGGCGGTGCCGAACTTCTTCTCGTCGAAGACCATGCGGAGGTATTCGTCCGCCTCGGACTTCGATTCGACGATCACCACCCCCTTGCCGGCGGCCAGGCCGTCGACCTTGAGGACGGCGGGGAAGCCGATCTCCTTGAGGGCGCTTTTCGCTTCATCGAGCGAGTTGCAGGCGATCGCGTTCGCGGTCGGGATGCCGTACTTGCGCATGAAGTCTTTGGAGAAGATCTTGGAGCCCTCGAGCTCGGCGGCGAGGCGGGTGGGACCGAAGATGGTCAGGCCGCGTTTCTGGAACTCGTCGACGATGCCCAGGGTGAGGGGGAGCTCGGGGCCGACGATGGTGAGGTCGATCCGGAGCTTGTCGGCGAAATCGGCCAGCTCGATGATGTCGGCGACCCCGATCGGGACCACGTCGGCTACGGTCGAGATTCCGGCATTGCCCGGCGCGGCGTAGAGCTCCCGCACCAGCGGCGATTGTTTGAGCTTCCAGCAGAGCGCATGCTCGCGCGCACCCTGCCCGACAACGAGGACTCGCATGTTGCGTGGATTGTAGCAGTTGCAATTGGTTATCGCCGCTACGCGCGGCGAGGTGTCGGGTGTCAGGTATCTGGGGTGTTGCGGCTCACGGAACCTGACTTCCGGGCGAAACACCCCAGACACCTGACACCCGATACCATCTGGCGGGAAGGGTCACGCTTGCCTAGACGTTCCTGAAACGCGCGACGTACTACTCGCAATGTCCGCGGAACTCCGCCTGATGATGCCGACTCCAACCGTCGAACCTGACGATCGCCAGCTGGTGCAGACGATCCGGGCCGGGGATGCTGATGCGTTCGAGACGCTGGTCCGGCGCAAGACGTCGAAGGTGTATGCGCTCTGCTACCGGATCATCGGCAACGCGGAAGACGCCAAGGACATCTCCCAGCTGGTCTTCCTCAAGCTGTGGGAGAACCTCGAAAAGTACGATCCCTCCTACGCGTTCGACACCTGGCTTTACCGGATGGTGACGAACGTGGCCATCGACTTCATGCGCAACAAGCAGTCGCGCGACAACGCCGTGAACTCCAATCTCCGCCTGGTCAAGACCTCGGCGGACGCGGAGCAGGGGGTGGTCGTGCAGCGGAAGGAAGTCGAGAACGTCTTCAACGAGATCTCGAACGTCCTCTCGCCGAAGCAGAAGACCATCTTCGTCATGAACCAGATGGAGGACCTGTCGTCCGCGGACATCGCGAAGGTCCTGGGCTGCCGCGAGTCGACGGTCCGCAATCACCTCTTCAACGCGCGCAAGCTGATGCAGCGGGAGCTGCAGCGGCAGTATCCCGAGTACGCGCAGCTCTGGAGGGCGCGATGATCTCCTGCGAATCCTTCCGCACCCGTTTCGCGCCCGGCACCGAAGACACCGCGTTGCTCGCACATCTCCGCACCTGCGACCGCTGCCTGGACATGGCCGCGCACGCGGATCCGGACGTGATGTTCCGTGCGCTGGGCGGCGACGAGATGATTCCGCCGGGTGGCCTCGATGCGTTCGTCGGCGACGTGATGCAGCAGGTGCGCGTCCGCGGGGCGGAGACCACGGTCGAGGCGTCGCACAACGTCGTGAGCTGGCCGCGCAGGCTGGCCGTGGCGGCGACGCTCATCGCCGGGATCACCGGGGCGATGCTGTACGAGCGCGGCGCCGAGGCGCCGGGCGTGCTGGCTCCGGCCGGGATCGCGCGGTCGGTTTCGCCGGTCACACCGAAAATGCTGGAGACGAAACCGATCGTGGAATCGTATGAATCAGAGAGTGCAACGATCGTCGAGGTCCCGACCGATGAGGTGGGCGACGACGTGAAGATCGTGATGATCTTCGATGAGAACCTCCCGGCGGATTTATGAAGCGACTTTTGATGAGCGTTCTGGCTGTGCTGCTCGTGTCCACCTCCGCGTTCGCGGATGCGGCCGCGGGTGACGTCGGCAAGAGCCTGACCGTACGTACGTTCCAGCTGAAGCACAAGCAGGCCGATCGCGCCGCGGCGGTGATCCGTCCGCTCATGAGCGCGGAAGGCTCGATGAACATCCAGCCGACCTCGAACGCCCTGGTGGTGACGGAGCTCCCGGACAACCTGAAGAAGATCGCGGCCGCGCTGGCGAAGTTCGACGCGCCCGCGCAGACGCTGCAGCTCACGATCCGCCTCGTCTCCGCGGGACGCGGGACGGCGGAGCAGGCGCACGTCGACCCGGTGCTCGGCGACGTGGAGTCGAAGCTGTCGCTCCTGCGCTACAACATCCTCGAGAGCATCGGCTCGGCGAAGGTGTCGGGCAAGGAAGGGGAGCCGGGGCTGGTGGAGCTGAACGGCTACCGCGCCGACTTCAAGTTCGGCGAGTACGACCCGGCCAGCGATTCCGTGCAGCTCGGCGAGTTCCGCCTCTCGCGCCTCAGCGGCGACCAGCTCGCGCCGATGCTCAAGACGACGCTCAATCTCAAACTCGGTCAAACAGTCATCATCGGGGCGACGAAAGACCCCAACAGCTCCCGCGCCCTGATGATCGTAGTCACAGCCCAGCGCTGACGGGCAGCGCAACTCCTACCTGTTCCCCGTCGACGCGGCGCACACCGCTCACCCGTGCGCCGCGCCGGCGGTTTTTTATGGAGTGCGGTAACGCCAGTTACCGCTCTAACTGCTTCTGTTCGTGCAGCAAACCGAGGCTGGTGCAACCTCACCTGGTGGCACGAGCGAAGGCTGCACCTGCTCCCTTTGCAGGACGAACAAAAACAGGAAGAGCGGTAACTCGCGTTACCGCACTCCAGAACAGGCCTGCTCATGACGCGTGTCGGCTCGCAAAAAACTCCGCCACCTCGTCCACCGTCTTCGTATTGAAGATGTGCTTTGCTGAGAGGCCGCCTTTGCGGGCGACCCAGGTGCCGGTGATGACGGCGTTGTATTCGCCGATGGAGTGGGCGTCGGGGTTGATGCTGAAGGTGACGCCGTGGTCGACGGCGCGGTGGATGTGGCGCCAGTCGAGGTCGAGGCGGTTGGGGTTGCCGTTGATCTCGATCATCACGCCGCGCTGGCCGGCTTTCTCGAAGATGCGCTCGTATTCGACCGTGTAGCCTTCGCGGGCGAGGAGTTTGCGGCCGGTGAGGTGGCCGATGAAGGTGACGTTGGGGTCGTCCATGGCGCGGAGGATGCGGTCCGTCATCTCGTCCTTGTCCATCTTGAAATTCGAGTGGACGGAGGCGATCACGAAGTCGAGCTTGGAGAGGATCTTCGGGCCGTAGTCCATGGTCCCGTCCTGCAGGATGTCGGCTTCGGTGCCGCGGAAGACGCGCATGGGGGCGACGTCGCGCTCGTGCCTGCGGATCTCGGCGTGCTGCTCCTTCAACCGCTCCGGGGAGAGGCCGCCGGCGTAATAAGCGGTCGGGGAGTGGTCGGAGATGCCGACGTACTCCCAGCCGCGCTGGTGGGCGGCGGAGAGCATCTCCTGCATGCTGTTGCGGCCGTCGGAGAAGGTGGTGTGTACGTGGAACGTGCCGCGGAGGTTCGCCAGCTCGACCAGCTTGCGGCGCGTCTTCCGCTGCAGGTCTTCCGCGTTCTCGCGGCGCTCCGGCTCGACGTACGCGAGGTCGGCTTTTTTGAAGACGTCGGTCTCGCTCTTCGCCTTTGCGATCTTACCGAACGCTTCGACGAACTCCTCGCTGCCGGTCGTGCGCAGCAGCACGGAGCCGAATTCGGCCGGCGCGGCGAGGTGGAAGAGCACCGGCACTTCGCCGCGCGCCACGCCGCGATACGTTGTGTCGTCGAGTTGCTCGACGTCGGCCACGAGGTCGCTGAGGCGCGCGACGACGGCCTCCGGCTTCTTCGTGGCCACGACGATGTTCACGTTGCGGATCACCTCCAGGCGGCGGCGCACGCTGCCGGAGACTTCCGCGTCCTCGATTTCGTCAAAGTCGGCGAGGCGCTCGCGAATCAGCTCGCCGACCTCGATCCCGACCGGGAGGAGGAACTGAGATTCGCGCATGCGCGCGAAGGCCACCCCTTTCAGGATCTGCTCGGTAGTCTTGGCGCCGAAGCCTTTCAGCTTGTTGAGGGCGCCGCTGCGTGCGGCCTCTTCGAGTTGATCGATCGACGCGACGCCGAGCTCGGAGTAGACCACGCCGATCTTCTTGAGGCCGAGATGGGGGACGCGGAGGAGCTCGAAAATGCCGGGCGGGTACTGCGCGCGCAGCTCCTCGAGGTACGGCGAGCCGCCGGTGCGGACGATCTCCTCGATGACCTGGCCGGTGGCCTTGCCGACGCCGGAGACGTCCTTGAGGCCGCCCGACTCGACGAGGGTGACGATGTCCTCCTCGAGGTTCTCGACGGCGCGGGCGGCTTTCTCGAATGCACGAGCTTTGAAGGGATTGGGATCGCTCAGCTCGATGTAGCGCGAGATCTCGTCGAGCATGCGGGCAACGGTGAACTTGTCCATCGCGCGCCATTATCATTCGCCCGATGCAAGCACGTGAACGTCTCGTGGTGGCCGTCGACCTTTCGCAGCGCGACGACATCCTCCGTCTGGTCGAAACGCTGCGCGGTACCGCAGGCGTGTTCAAGCTCGGCCTGCAGGCGTTCATCGCCAACGGTCCCTCCATCGTGCGCGACGTGGTGGCTTTGGGGGAGCGGGTCTTTCTCGACCTGAAGATCCACGACATCCCAAACACCGCGAAGCACGCCGTCGCCGAAGCGACCAACCTCGGCGCGTCGATCGCGACGGTACACGCCGCGGGTGGCGAGTCGATGCTGCGCGCCTGCGTGCAGGACGACCTGCTCGTCCTGGCCGTGACGGTGCTGACCAGCCTCGAGGAATCGGACCTGTTGCAGATCGGGATGGGCGGCAATCCGCTCGACGCGGCGGTGCGGCTGGCGAAGCTCGCGCAGGCGTCCGGACTGCGGGGGGTGGTGGCGTCGCCGCTGGAGATCGAAGCGATCCGGGAGGCGTGCGGCGCCGGCTTCACGATCCTGACGCCCGGCATCCGTCCCGCGGGAGCCGACGCAGGCGATCAGCGGCGGATGATGACGCCGCGGCAGGCCATCGCGGCGGGAGCGGATTACCTGGTGGTGGGACGCCCCATCACAGGTGCGGCCGACCCGAGGTCGGCCGCACAGAGAATCGTGGACGAGATGAGCTAGCGGCGGCTTACCGGCCGACCGCGCGGCGCCGGGGAACCGTGCAGTTGGAGCCGGGGCCGGTGAAGAAGATCTGCCGCGCGGCGAACTGCCTGCGCACGCCGAGAGCGTCGGTGGCGATCGCGCGGAGCGTGTACTCGCCCGCGGCGGTCGCGTCGAGGTTCACGCCGACGCGCCACATCGTCACCGGAGTGGAGGACGAGACGTCGAAGCGGCGCGGGCCGCCGAGCGTCGCGGCGCCGAGGGCGGTGTTGTTGAGGAAGAGCTCCACGTTGACGATCTTGTGCGGGCCGGTGACCCAGCCGCGGATCTCGGCGCCGTTGCAGGTGAGGTGCTTCGGGCTGTCGAGCTCGATCCGGCCGCTGGCGATGCCGCACGAGCCCCACGTCTGCAGGCCGGTGCGCTCGCCGATCACGTAGATATTGTTGCCGGTGCTGAGCGGGTTGTGCTTGACCTCGTCGTCGATGGTGAGCGTCACGTCCTCGTACACGCGCTCGACCGAGCCCTCGTAGTGCGGGATGCGGAAGTCGAAGACGTCGAAGGCGATCGTGCGCGCGGCCTCGAGCGTCATCGGATCGACTTCGTCGATCATGGTCACGAAGCGCGCGTTGGCCTCGTCGTAGAAGGCGCCGCGGCTGAAGCGGATCGCGTTCGCGCGGTCGATGGTCAGGTAGGAGGGGATCGCCAGCAGCGAGACGCGCTCGAAGAAGGGGAACGTGCCGGGGCGGGTGGTGTAGATGTCGTAGAAGGTGTCGTTGCCGACGGCGAGGAAGTTCGTGCCGTTGCTGACGAGCCAGCGGCCCGGGCGGTCGACGCGCGCGATCTCGACCGGTGCCAGCGCGTTGGTGATGTTGAACGCGAGCAGCGACTCCTCGGTGACCACGACCAGCGTGCCGCCGATGAAGGCGATGTCGTTCATGCCGCGGTAGCGGTTGATGGGGAACGAATTGATCGCGCCGATGAGGGTCGGATTGGTGAGCGTGGTGATGTCGAAGATCTGCACCGAGGTGCGGCAGGCGCCCGCGTTCGAGGGGTGCGGGTAGCAGGGGAGGTCGACGGTCGGCATCAGGCCGGCCAGACGGTTCCCGCTGACGGCCAGGCGGTGGAAGTTGATGCCGGGCGCGCGATGCACGAGCACGGGAGCGCTGCCGCCTGCGCGCACGTTGCGGAGGTCGAAGATCTCGAGGCCCGCTTCGCTGCTGATGAAGAGGTGGCCGTTCGCGAAGGCGACGCCGCCCTCGGTGTTGCGGCCCGCCAGGGAGCCGATGAAGTCTTCACGGGCGACCTGCAGGTTGCCGAGCTCGTTGACGACGTAGGTGGTGAGCACCTGGCCGCGCAGCGCGTAGACGAGTCCGTTCGAGCGGAAGACGCCGTGCGGCGAGAGCTCGAAGCTCGTGGCGGGCGGGGTCGAGCCCGCGAACGACAGCGGGCAGTCGGCGCCCAGCAATGCTGCAGTGGAAAAGAGGGAAACGACGACCAGAGCGATCCGTGACCAAACGCGCATTCAAGCCTCCCAAAAACACACCCGTGACGCCCGCTTTGTTGCGCGGCGAAGCGTCTCACCGATACGCGGATACCGCGCCTTCATGGTAGCGCGGCTGCCGCTCCAAAGAGCTGATCGAGTCCGTTCAGCCGCTTAGTGTGTCGCAACTCGTGCGTTTTTTGCAATATTGGTTGGCCGGTTTGAAGAAGAGCTCGACCGTGTATCATGGGTGCGACCCGCCGCAGGACCGCGCGTATCGGGAAACATACGACGCCGGGCAGTGTGTTCGGGTGGTGAGTAGATACGTATGCTCGACGGTCATGTCCTGGTTCTGAATCGCGTATTTCAGGCCGTACAGATCACGTCCGTACGACGCGCTCTGACGCTCCTGTACAAGGGACAGGTTCGCGCGGTCGACTCCGAATACCGGACGTACGACTTCGAGAACTGGATGGACATCCCGGTGCAGCCGAGCGACCACTACGTGGTCACTCCCAGCCGTAACATCCTGATCCCGCACGTCGTGCAGCTCCTGTCGTTCGACAGGCTGCCTCGGCAGGAAGTGAAGTTCTCGCGCGGGAACATCTATCTCCGCGACCAGAACCGCTGCCAGTACTGCGGGAAGAAGTTCACCTCGTCCGAGCTGTCGCTCGACCACGTGATTCCAATCTCGCGGGGCGGCAAGTCGACCTGGGAGAACGTGGTCTGCGCCTGCCTCCCCTGCAACGTCCGCAAAGGCAACAAGCTCCTCGGCGAGTCCGAGATGCGCCTCCGCCGCCCCCCGGTGCGGCCGAAGTGGCATCCGCTGCACCGCCTCCAGGGACGCTCGTACCCGGAAATCTGGAAGAACTTCCTGGACGAGGCGTACTGGAATGTCGAACTGAAGGAGTGAGGGGCGGGCGCGCTGCGCGCTGGTATCGGGTGTCGGGTGTCTGGGGCATTTCGCCTGGGCGACATCCGGCGCTCGTTCGCAACCTGGTTGCGGCTCCCGGCGGAGTGGATTGGCGCGAGTCACTCCGTCCAGGCGAAACACCCCAGACACCTGACACCCGACACCAGCGCGAAGCGCACCCGGACAGTCGGGAACACCTCTTGCTACCTGCCCTCATCGTGTACTGCTCTGTCCAGATGAGTGCGACAGGTAGGGAGTGGCAGTTATGACGTTAGTGAACTCTCTCTGCGCGGAGATCAGCGTGTTCCAGGGGGTGGGTGAGTCGACGGGAGTCTTTGTCGAGCGGAGTGCAATCCGTGGCAAGAAGGGGTTGTGCAAATCGATGCGCGACCTGGCCATCAAATCGCGGGTGCTCGGCGACGGGTATTACTACATCCCGGTCGACCTGTGGCCGAAGGCGAAGGAGCCGATCGTGGTCCACAAGCACGATTGGACCGTCATCAGCTCAATCCCACGCACCTCGCGCGCGATCAAGAAGCGGCCGGTCGCCGCCGAATAGCGCGGCGGGTACGCCGCGTGCACTTTGGCCCCTCTCGAACGCAATCGAACGGAATCTCTTTTTCGGAGTGAATCAATGAAGGTTTGGAAGGTTGCACTGATCGCGCTCGCGATCGCCGCGCCCGTTTACGCGCAGAACGAAGAAGGCCCGGGCCAGGCGCAGGGCGCCGCCGTCGATACGACGGGCCGAGGCTATACGGCTGCTTACGTGATCGAGCCGACCACGAAGAAGGTGCTGTTCGCCGCGAACGAGCACATGCCGCTGCCGACGGCGTCGATGGCGAAGATGATGACGCTCCTCATCGCCATGGAGGAGATCCGCGACGGCCGCCTGAAGTACGACTCTCCGGTGACGATCTCGGCGCGCGCCAGCAAGATGGGCGGCTCGCAGATCTACCTGCGCGCCGGCTCGATCTGGCCGGTCAAGAACCTGCTCATCGCCACGAAGGTGCAGTCGGCCAACGACGCGGCCCAGGCGCTCGCGGAGAAGATCGCCGGTTCGTCCGAGAACTTCGCCGACATGATGAATCAGCGCGCCCAGGAGCTCGGCCTGACGCATTCGAAGTTCTACGATCCGCACGGCCTCCCGAACAACGAGAACCCGGAGATGGTGGACACGATGTGCCCGCACGACCTGGCCATCCTGGGCATGGAACTGATGAGGCACCCCTTCATGCAGGCGCTCGGCACGGTCGCGGAGATGCCGTTCAGGAACGGCACGCTCGAGCGGATCTACAACCCGAACCATCTCATCAATCCGCGCAAGGCGAACTACATGGAAGACGCGACCGGCATCAAGACCGGTTACACCGCCAAGGCCGGCTATTGCGTGACCGCCTCGGCGAAGCGCAACAACATGGAAGTGATCGCCGTGATCATGGGCGCGAAGACCGGCGGCGGCCCGAACGGGTCGTTCGCGAACGCGGCCAAGCTGATGAACGAGGCATTCGTGAACTGGCGCATGGTCACTCCCGCCAAGAAGGGCACCGTGGTCGGCCAGGCCAACGTCGAGAAAGGCGCCGCGGCAACGGTTCCGGTCATCGCGGGCCAGGACGTGACGGCCCTGATGAAGCGCGGCCAGGAGCGCAACGTCAAGGTGTCGTACCAGGCCGGCGCGCCGCTGACCGCTCCCGTGAAGAAGGGACAGCAGGTCGGCACGATCGTCGTGCAGAGCGGCAACGAGGTGATCGCCAAGATCCCCGGAGTGGCCGGAGCCGACGTGGCGAAGCAGTCGGTGTGGAAGAGCTTTTGGCCGTTCTAGAGTCGCGCTGGCGCGACTGGTGTCAGGTGTCGGGTGTCAGGTATCTGGGGTGTTTCGCCCGGGCGAAAAGCCCCAGACACCTGACACCCGACACCAATTACTCGCGAACCACTCTCCTACCATCCACCCGCACCCCCCTCGCCAGCACCCCCAACGCCTCCACATACGCACCATGCTCCTCCACCAGGATGCGCGCGCTGAGCGTTTCCGCGGTGTCGCCGTCCTCCACCCGCACGGTGCGCTGGACGATGATCGGGCCGGCGTCGAGGTGCTCGTCGACGAAGTGGACGGTGCAGCCGGAGACCTTCACGCCGTAGGCGACCGCCTGGGCCTGGGCGTCGACGCCGGGGAACGACGGCAGGAGCGAGGGGTGGATGTTGACGATCCGGTTGCGCCAGCGCTCGATGAACGGCGCGCTCAAGAGGCGCATGTAGCCGGCGAGGGCGATGTAGTCCGGACGGGCCGCGTCGAGCGCGCGCAGGACGGCGTCTTCGTGCATGGCGCGGTTGGGGAAGGTCTTATTGTCGAGGACGTGCGCGTCGTAGCCGTACTCGCGCGCTTTCGCGATGCCCGGTGCGTCGGGACGGTTGGAGATCACGAGGACGATCTCGGCATCCAGCTCGCCGCGCTGCACCGCTTCGTGAATCGCCTGAAAGTTCGAGCCGCGTCCCGAGAGGAGAATCGCGAGCCGCACGCGCGATCCGTTCCCTACTCGATCCACGAGGCGAACCCGCTCGGCGGTACGTCGTACGCGACTTTCCCCGAGCCTTTCACCACGTTGCCGATGAAGTAGTACTGCTGGCCGATCTGCGCGAAGTGCTTGGAGAGGCGGTCGACTTCCTCGGGGGCGACGATCAGCACCATGCCGATGCCCATGTTGAAGACGCGCAGCATTTCGTCGCGCTCGACGCCACCCTTTTCGAAGATGAGCTTGAAGATCGGCAGCACCGGCCACGAGCCGAGCTTGATGCGCGCGTCGAGGGTGTCGGGGAGCACGCGCGGGACGTTGTCGGTGAGGCCGCCGCCGGTGATGTGGGCCATGGCGTGGATGGCGCGCTCTTCGACGAGCGGCGCGAGCGGCTTGAGATAGGAGATGTGCGGTGCGAGCAGCGCTTCGCCGGCCTTGCCGATGCCGGGGATGATGGACTGGTGGTCGTAGCCGAGCTTTTCAAAAAGGACGCGCCGCGCCAGGGCGTAGCCGTTGGTGTGCAGCCCCACGGACGGCAGGCCGATCAGGACGTCGCCTTCGCGGACCGCTTTGCCGTCGATGAGGTTCTTCGCGTCGACCACGCCGAGGATGAAGCCGGCGACGTCGTAGTCGTCGTCGGAGTAGAAGCCGGGCATCTCGGCGGTCTCGCCTCCGATGAGGGCGCAGCCGTTTTCCTTGCACGCCCGCGCCATCCCGCGGATGACGTCGGTCATGACCGGCGGGCGCAGCTTGCCGGTGGCGTAGTAGTCGAGGAAGAAGAGCGGGCGCGCGCCCTGGACGAGGATGTCGTTGACGCAGTGGGAGACGAGGTCGTAGCCGATGGTGTCGTGGATCTTCATGGCCTGCGCGACGCGCAGCTTGGTACCCACGCCATCTGTGGACGAGACGAGGATCGGCGAGTCGATCCCTTCGAAGGTGCCGCGGAAGAGGCCTCCGAACGAGCCGATGTCGGAGAGGACGCCGGGCGTATACGTGTCGCGGGCCAGCCTGCGGACTTCACGCAGTGCTTCGTCCTGCGCATCGATGTCGACACCCGAATCGCGGTAGCTCGTCACGGCGCGGGAGCATAGCACTCGTTCTGGCCACAGGGGACGACGGGGGGCCTCCGGCGGGCCGGCGTGGCCGGCGGCACTTGTTTTCGCACGGACGGCGCGGATCGCGAGAGGCGTCCGGTCAGCCTTGGGCAACCAGTGCTGCCGGTCACACCGGCCCGCCGGAGGCCTCTCGTCGTCTCCTGTGGCAGCACGACTCGCCTGCCCTACAATGCGCGGCCGTGGCTCAAGCTCTGCTGATCTCAACCCTCGTCACCATTGCGGGACTCATCGTCACGATCGTGATGGGGTTCCGGGCTACGCCGGCGCATGTGGCGGATCACATCATCGTCGCGCTGGTCACGGTCGTGGCGGGGTTGTTCTCGCAGTCGATGACGATGTTCTTCTTCATCGGGACCGGGAAAGAGCTGAAGGAGAAGTCGGAGCAGGACGCGGCGGTGGTGCAGCAGACGAAGGATTTCAAGTCGCGGGTCTTTCCGGCGGCGATGTGGGCGATGACGGCGATCATGATCACCTTCATCACCGGGGGCGGGGTCGGGTCACGCAAGACGCCGCTCTGGCTGCACGATGCGCTGGCGGTGGTGTCGATCCTGATGTATGCGCGGGCGTACTGGATTCAGATCCGGGCCATGAACGAGAACGCCACGCTGATGGAGCGTTACCTCAAGGACTGAACCACGTCGATGGAGGCGAGGGCGGCGAGGTACTGCTCGACGTCCGGCAGCGGGACGTCGCCGTAGATCGCGGCGAGCAGGTCGCGGATCTCTTTCACCGTGCGCCGGCCGTCGACGAGGTTGAGCGCTTCGTAGCGGTACTCTTCGCCGAGGCGGATTTCCTTCGCCTTTGCGTAGTGCGCGGTGAAGTAGTCGTAGCCGAAGGCGCCCATCGTGCCCTTGATGGCGGGGTTGCGGCGGTAGGCGTTTGTTGGTGGTGGCTGGTTGCTGGTTCGGGGTGTGTTGTCGATGAAGCGCGCCAGTGAAGCCTTCATCTCTGTCTCGTACCAGTCGGCGAACTTCAGGGTCTTGTTGCGCAGCGCGGTGGCGCGGCGTTCGAGGGCGAAGGCGTCGAGCATCTCGTGCAGCGCGGGCGTGTCGTCGTTGCTGATGATGGCGAGGGCGTAGCCGGTGGCGGCGGCGATGAAGGCGGCTCTTCCGAGCTTGGTGGAGTCGATGTTGGCGGGGACGTCTTTGTTCGTGTGGATGTAGCGGTCGGGCCAGTCGTTGAGGTAGATCGCGGGGATACCCCACGAGCTGTCGCTGTAGACCTGGTGGTCGCTCCCGAGCGTCAGCGGCACGAACGCGGCGCGGAGCGGGTCCTTGGTCCCGTCGCTCGCGAGGAGCGGCCAGCGCGTGCTGCCGGTCATGGCGTAACGGGCGGTCTCGTCGTTCACGAGCATGCCCACGGACTGTGCAACGTCATAAACGAACGATGGCTGCGACGCGGGGCCGCGGGTGACGTGGAAGATCGCCTTTGTCTCGGGGCCGCCGCCGACCATGTCGAGGTGGATGGCCGCCTTGATGCGGTGTGCGAGCTCGGGACGCCCGTTGAGCAGCGCGAGCGTCCCCTCGATCTCCGGCGGCCAGACGAAGCGAAGCGTGCGCCGCGGCGGCGGGAGGCGTTCTTCGCGGATGAGTTTCGAGAGCATCCTCGCCGCTTCGAGGATCGCGGCGCAGCCGCTGGCGTTGTCGTTCGCGCCCGGGCGCGGGTGGTCGAGGTGGCAGCTGAAGACGATCTCCTGCTGGCGCAGGTCGCTTCCCGGAATCGTGGCCGTGGCGATGTCGTACTCCCCCGGCTCCTGGCCGGCGATGACTTTCGCGTGCATCCGGATCGTCTCGCCGCGCGCGAGCCGCGCCTGGAGAGCGCGGGCGGTCTGCAGGGAGACCATGAACGCGAACGTCCGCTCGTTCTCCGGCGCGAACGTGTCGAGATGTCCCCAGCGGATCAGCGTCTCGTCTTCGCCGTACCACCCGGTGCGCTGGTTCTGTGCGTAGCTGATGATGCCGGCCGCTCCGAAGCGTCCGATGGCCAGCGGCGCGATCGCGCTCGGCATCGAGGACGTCAGCACGAGTTTCCCTTTGACGTCCTTGTAGTCCTCGTCGCGCGTGCCGGCGCCGACATCGACGAGCGGCGCCGTCGCTTCACCGCTGAAGCTGTCCTGCGCCAGCACGATTGGAGCTGCATCCCAGCTTGCGAGCCTCTTCACGCGCGCGCCTTCGGCGTCGAGCTCCCACAGCTCCGCGAATTCCGCGTTCCACGCGGGACGCGAGCGCTGCGTGCCGTAGAAGATCTTCCCGTCGGCGGGGAGCGACTCGATGTGCGCGTCGGCGAGTCCGTAGCGCTTCAGCTCCGCCACGACCTGGTCGGCGGCGTTGCGGAAACCGCGCGACCCGCGCATGCGGTGCTGCCGCGACAACCCTTCCACGGTGCGCTTCGCGGTCTCGCCCGAGACCTCGTTCGCCAACGCCGTGACCTCTTTGTCAGTAAGGAATGGAAGCGATTGCGCGCTGGCGCCGGTAGCGGTGAAGAGCAGTACCGCGAGCAGAACCGACGAAGGGCCTCCGGCGGGCCGGCGTGGCCGGCAGCACTGGTCGCCCAAGGCTGAACGCACGCCTCTCGCGATAGGCGCCGTCCATGCGCAAACAAGTGCCGCCGGCCACGCCGGCCCGCCGGAGGCCCCCGGTCGTTCTTTACACACGGTAGAGCGCTGCTCCCCAGTGCAGGCCGGAGCCGAGGGCGGTGAAGCAGATCAGCATGCCGGGCTGGATGCGGCCGTCCTGGAGGCACTCGTGGAAGAGGATCGGGAGCGTGCCGGCGGTGGTGTTGCCGTAGCGCTCGATGTTGTGCGGCACTTTCTCGGGCGGCAGGCCGAGTTGGGATGCCACCCCCTCCACGATGCGGATGTTGGCCTGGTGCACGAGCAGCAGGTCGAGCTGCGACGGCTCGATGCCGGCGCTCGCGCAGACTTCGCGCACCGCTTCCGGCATCTTCGACACCGCTTCCTTGAACACGGCGCGCCCTTCCATCACCGGGATGTAATCGCTGTTCTCGACCTGCGTTGCCGTCACGTACGGGCGGTGGCGGAAGCCGACGCCGGGGACGAAGAGAGCCTCGATGTTCGAACCGTTGGTGAAGAGCTTCGAGGCCAGCAGGCCGCGCCCGTCGCCGTTCTCGCTCGCTTCCACGATCACCGCGCCTGCGCCGTCGCCGAAGAGGACCGTCCGGTCGCGGCTCTTCGTGTTCTCGGCGTACTCCTCCGGCGTCGTCTCGCGATCGGAGCGGCCGAGGAGCGCGTCCCAGTTGTTGTGCCACGGCATGAACGGCGTGTGCACGTCGGCGCCGATCAGCAGGATCCGTTTGTACTTGCCGCTGCGCAGGAGCGAATCGGCGAGATCGAGCCCGTAGACGAAGCCGGAGCACTGCTGGCGGATGTCGAACGTGGCCGTCGACTGCGGGAAGCCCATCTTCGCCTGCACGACCGGCCCGTTGCCGGGAAAGAAATGGTCGGGCGTCATGGTGGCGAAGATGATCGCGTCGACGTCGTCCTTCGTCCGCCCCGCCGCGCGCAGCGCCTCTTCCGCCGCGAGCATGCCGAGGTCGGAGGAGCCCTGCCCGGGATCGGCGTACCGCCGCTCCTCGATCCCGCTGCGCGTACGGATCCACTCGTCGGACGTATCCATGATCCGCCCGAGCGCCTCGTTCTTCACGACGTTCTTCGGAAGACCGATGCCGGTGCCGGTGATGATCGATCGCATGTGGGGCGTAGCTTATCGCTTCGCGATGAATGGTGTCGGGTGTCAGGTGTCAGGTGTCTGTGGTGTTTCGCCTGGGCGGCAGTCATCGGGCCTGATGGCGCTCGCCCTGAATGGCGTCCAGGCAAGAAACCCCAGACACCCGACACCCGACACCGCCTCCAACTAACTGTCGTGCTTCGCCGTCAGCGTCAGCAGATCGTCTCCGCCGAACTGGTACTTGCGGCCGCAGAACTGGCAGACCACTTCCGTGCCGCCTTCGTCGATCATCTCCTGCAGCTCCTCTTCGCCTAGGAGGGCCAGGGGGGCGAGGGCGCGCTCGCGGGTGCACTGGCAGGTGTAGCTGACCGGGATGGAGTGGCCGGCGTCGACCTGCTTGTAGCCGGTGCCTTCGAGCACGGTGGCGACCGCTTCCTCGATCGGCATCGTCTCGAGCAGCTTGCTGAGCGACGGCGCTTCGCGCACCCGTTTCTCGAGCGCATTGATCGCCTCTTCCGGGGTGTTCGGGAAGGCCTGGATGATCATCCCGCCCGCGGCCGCGACGCCGTCGCGGCGGTTCAGGACGCCGAGGAGCACGGCCGAGGCGATCTGCTCGGAGCGCATCAGGTAGCGCGTGAGATCGGTGGCGATGCCGGTGCCGGCGAGGAGGATCTGCGAGGTGTACGGCTTGCCGGCCGGAGGCGTGCCGCGCACCACCGTGAGGCTGCCGTTGCCGATGGCGCTTTCGACGTCGAGGGCCGGATCCTGCGGGACCGGGTTCTCGACGTAGCCGCGGACCGCACCCGCGACCGTACCGTCCGCGATGACGGTGCCGAGCGGGCCGTTCCCTTCGAAGCGGAGCGTGACGTATTGCTTGCGGACGTCTTTATCGAGGATGCGCGCCAGCAGCAGCGCGCCGGTCATCGCGCGGCCGAGGGCCTCCGCGGCGACGGGAGCGAGATCGAGGATCTCGCGCGCGGTCTCGACGGCGGTGGTCGTCTGCGCCGCGATGACGCGGAAATGGCCGTCGAGGGCCATTCCCTGGATGATGCGATCGGGAGTCTCCATGGGAGAGTTGGAAACGCCACGGCTCGCGACTTGCTTCCACTCCACTCAACCCGGAGGTTGATGCTATGAAGCAATGGATCGTTCTCATGGCGGCTGTCGCGCTCGCCGCGTGTCAGGTCGACAACAAAGGAAACGTGGAGCCGACCGCGGAGACGCAGACGGCTACGGCGGATGCGGCGAGGGAAACCGGTGACGCCGCGGCTGACCTCAAGCAGGGGGCGCAGGAGGCGGGCGCCGCCATCCAGCGAGGTGCGGAGCAGGTGCAGCAGTCGGAAGCTGGACAGCGCGTGGCCGAGGGAGCGCGGGAAGCAGGGCGCGGGATCAAGCAGGGCGCAGGCGAGGCGGCCGAGGCCGCCGGCGACGCGCTCAAGCGTGCCGGTCAGGAGGCGCAGGCCGATGTAAAGGCCGACGTGAAGAAGGACCCTCCGCCGCCCACGCAAACGACGCAAACGCATACATAATCCGCAGCACACGGCGGACGTGGACTCCGCCGACAGTTTTCATCGCGAAAGAGGAGGTCTTCTGATGGTTTCGATTGGAAGAACGTCCGTCGCCGACCGGACCCAGACGCTCAGAGTGGGGGATCAAGCCCCTGACTTCGAGCTTCCGGGCCACCGTGGCAGCGAGACGTTCAAGCTCAGTGATCTGCGCGGCAAGAAGCATGTCGTGCTCGTGTTTTACCCGCTCGACTGGACCCCCGTTTGAACCGTGCAGATGCCGTCGTACGAGGCCGAGATGGCCGACTTCGAACGGTATGATGCCCAGGTCGTGGGCATTTCGGTTGATTCGATTCCCTCTCACGTAGCGTTTGCAAAGTCCATCGGCGGCATCGAGCGTTACCCGCTCCTCGCCGATTTCCACCCCAAGGGCGCCGTCTCCACGAAGTACGGCGTCTGGAAGGAAGACAAGGGCATCTGCGAGCGCGCCATCGTCATCGTCGACAAGCAGGGCATCGTCCGCTATGTCGACGTGCACGACATCTCCGAGGCACCGGAGAACGCGCAGCTGCTCGACGTCCTTCGGGAGCTCGACTAGGTAGTGGCGGGCGGGCCGTCCACGGGCTCGCCCTTTGCGTCAACCGGAAGCAGTATGTTGAACATCGCCCGTAAGTGCGTCCCCTTCACCCCCTACGACAAAGAGCTCTCCACCGCGACGGTGACGATCGTCTCCGCGACCGGAGTCTTTCTCCCCGACCAGGAGCCGTTCCCCTCGGAGGATCCGGGCGACACGACCTATCGCGTGATTCCCGGCGATACCGAGATGGCGTCGGCGCGCATCATCCACGGCCACTACGACCACGCCGAGGCGGATAGCGATCCGAACATCGTCTACCCGCTCGACACGCTGCGCGAGCTGGTGAGCGACGGCTTCATCGGCGCGGTGAACGACAAGCATTACAGCTATGGCTTCACCACGAAGCTGAAGGAGCTGTACGAGACCACCTTCCCTGAGATCGCCGACAAGGTCGAGCGCTCGAAGACGAAGCTGGTCGTGCTGACGGCGGGCTGTCCCGAGACCTGCCACCGCTCCATCTCCAACATGGCGCGCGAGATCGAAGCGCGCGGCATCCCCACCATCGTCATCAGCGCCTCCCCCGCCGCGACGGAGTCGGTCCGCCCGCCCCGCGGCATGACCTGGGACGGCACCGCAATCGGGAAGATCGTCGGCCGCGCCGGCGAGCGCGAGCAGCACAAGCGCGTCGTCCGCGCCGCGCTGGAGATGTTCACGCACGACACGCCGCCCGGCCGCGTGGTGATGAAGAACGTGCGGTAGGACGAGCTGCTTTTGGAGTGCGGTGACCGCAGTCACCGCTTTCACTCGCGTGCTGCCGGCGCAAGCGTGCAACTGCGAGGCACGCAGCAAAAGCGGTGACTGCGGTCACCGCACTCCAAACTCCCTTGCCAACCATTTGATAGTTTGATAGACTTCAAACCATCAAACGACCATGCGATCCCAGCACGTATTCAAGGCGCTCGCCGATCCCACCCGGCGCGACATCCTCCGGATGCTCCGCAAGCGTGCGCTGACCGCGGGGGAGATCGGGGAGGCGTTCCCGATGACCAAGGGGTCGCTTTCGCACCACTTCAACATCCTCAAGGAAGCGGACCTCGTGCGCTGCGAGCGCAACGGGCAGTTTCAGCTCTATTCGCTCAATACCACCGTCGTAGAGGACGTGATGTCGCTGCTCGCCGAGGTGCTCGGGGAGCGGGGGAGGAAAAAGAAATGAGATGGATGCCGGCCGTCATCGTCGTCGCTGCTTTCGCCATCACCGTGCTCGCCTATCCCGCGCTGCCGGAGGTGGTGCCGATCCACTGGAACCTGGCCGGCGAGGTCGACCGCACCGCGCCGAAGTTTCCGGGGGCCTTCATCATGCCCATCGTGCTGCTGCTCGCCGCGATCACGTTCGAGGCGGTGCCGCGGATCTCGCCGCGCGGCTTCGAGGTGGACGGGCAGGCGCGCGGCTTCCGCGCGATCAAGCTGGTCTCGCTCGCCTCCCTGCTCCTGCTGCACGCGGTGACGCTCGCCGCCTCGGCCGGGCTGCCGGTGCGCATCGGCGTCTTCGTGCCGGTCAGCATCGGCGCGCTGTTCGTCGTGATCGGCAACTATCTCGGCACGCTCCAGCGGAACTTCTTCGTCGGAATCCGCACTCCCTGGACGCTGGCCAGCGACGACGTCTGGTTCCGCACCCACCGCCTCGGCGCGCGCATGTTCATGATCGGCGGCGTCGCGCTGATGTTCACCGGTTTCATGCAGCCGCGAGCGATCCTGGTCTCGCTCCTCACCGTGCTGGCGGTGATCGTGGTCGTGCCGGTGGTGTACTCGTACCGGGTGTCGCGCACCTGAGTCGCGAACAACGCGGTCATCCCGAGCGTCGAGCGAGGGACCTGGGTGGGTGGGGAGGCGCAGCACGTGCCTTACGCGGTGCGTCACGGGGAGTTACGCACTGCGTCCCGGCGTGAATACAGTGCGTCACGGGGCGTTACGCACTGCGTCCCGGCCTGAACGCAGCGCGTCACCGGACGTTACGCACTGCGTCCCGGCGTGAACACAGTGCGTCACCGGGAGTGACGCACTGCGTCCCGGCGTGAACACAGTGCGTCACCGGGAGTTACGCGCTGCGTCCCGGCGTGAACACAGTGCCTCACCGGGCGTTACGCACTGCGTCCCGGCGTGAACACAGTGCGTCACCGGGAGTGACGCACTGCGTCCCGGCGCGAACGCAGTGCGTCACTGGACGTTACGCACTGCGTCCCGGCCTGAACACAGTGCGTCACCGGGAGTGACGCACTGCGTCCCGGCGTGAACACAGTGCGTCACCGGACGTTACGCACTGCGTCCCGGCCCGAACACAGCGCGTCACCGGGCGGTACGCACTGCCTTCCGGCCGAACTGCATCCGCGGTCCCGCTCGCCTCTTGACATCCGGCAATTTCGGATCTAAATTTCTGATCCTTGGGTCGAGGATCGAAAGAACCTCGGCTCTGGCGGCGAACGGGTGAGACGACAGCGCTGGCTTAAGTGCGAATGATCTCATCCCTGCGGAAGTCGAGCGAAGCTCCTTCCGCCGCGGGCTCTGGAAGTGTGCGCACTTCCAGAAACATCAACCGGAGTAGCCGGCGCGTGGCCGACTGCTCCAGCCGGTGACCGCCTGCGCTCGTGCACAAGTGCTCGTCGTCCCCACCGGCCATACTTTCGAAGTTGGAGAAAATATGGCTACACAAAATCCCCGTAATCCCAATGCGGCGGCGGACCTCCCGCAGCCGGTAACGACGCTCGAGCCCGAAGCGGTGCTCGAGCTGCTGCGCGCCCTCCGCGCGCAGATCGGAGACGTGACACCGCTGACCGTTGCCGAGCGACAGCTGCTCCGCCGGCGCGCGAAGTTGTCCAATCCGGTGCTGCAGGCGTCGATCAACATGATCGGCGCGCTCGAGCAGGTCTCGCTGGCGGTCGCGCAGCCGGTCGACGGAGTACGCCGTATGGACGACGAGACCAACCGCTGGACCGCGGTCGAGGACGAGCTGCGGATGATGCTCCAGGGTATCGCCGGCGCGAACCTCGTGCGGCGCCAGCGTGTCACGCTCATCGCCGGCCAGGCCTACCTTATCGGTGCGCAGCTGGCGCGCGACCCGGCCAATGCCGTGCTGCGGCCGCACGTGGAGGAGATCAAGCGGTTGAAACGCATCATCCGCCGCAAAAAGGCAGGTGAAGCGGAGCAATTGCCGTCTCCCGTAACGTCCGGCAGTCCCAAGCCGTAAATCATGTGATGGGAGGGAGACCGGGCGCGTTCGCGCGCCCGGTCTTTTCCTCCCGGCGCGATCGAGGAGCACGCACATGAAGCAAGATGACCGCGAGGACCGCGAGACTCCGGCCCCGGGATGGGAAGAACGGATCGAGGCAGCGTACCTGCGCATCAAGGCAGGCCTCCCGCCGGCCCCGTGGCTGCCGAACCTGCCGACGCTGACCGGGATTCGCCGGCAGGTCCGCCGTGCGCGCGCAGGCGTGATCAAGCCCGGGAACCCGCAAATCTCTACGCAGGCGTGGGCCGACACGCTCGAGCAGGGCATCGTGATGAACATGCTCGAACGGGAGGAGCTGCGGAAACAGATCGAGGAGGAGAAGCGACAGGCGGCCGAGCATCAACAGAAGGTGCTCGAGTACAACCGCTGGTGGATGGAGGCCTACCGGCAATTCAAGCGAATGCCCGAGGCCTCCGACCCGAACAGCGAGATCGGCGCACAGGTCCTGGCCATGAAGCGCGAACTGCGCAAGCTACGCGGCCGGCCGAAACGGCGGAAGGGGCGCGGAAAGACGAGCGGAGGTGCGGGTGCGGAGTAACCCGCGAGACCCGGGGCGCTCACGCATACGGAAGATTGAAGGTGTGCCCGGGACTCATCCCTGCTGTCTCCGTCCCCCTCAGTGTCTCTGTGCCTCCGTGGGGAATACCAGCGTTCCTCGCAGCGCAAACGTTGTCTCCCGCCAGAGGCGACGCTCTGGGCTGCGAGGCGCGTTCGGATTCACCGCAGGGCTGACCGGCGGTTGCAGACCACCGTTGACGAAACAGGGTGTTGAAAAGCGTGGGCCAGACGGTGTACCTCTCGATGCGTGCTATGAAACGGTGGTCGTACATCGCTCCAGCCGACTGGTCGTTCGTCGCGGCAACCGTCGCGCCAGGGCAGGGGAGCGTGAATTCGCCGCTCTCAAACCCGACCTGACGCTGCTCCACCCGACAAACCGGGAAGTAACCGCACGTGGAACACGTGCTTGGCGGGTCGGTCCCGCGGGTTAATGGCGGGCAATCGGCTACCAAACTTTCGTTTGCGGCAGATGTTAGGTTCCACTTCCACTGCCGACTGACATTAGTTGAAACGCGCGAGACCTGAACGTCACTATTAGCAGGAGGTAGTTATGATCATCACCAATGTGTGGAACGCGACGTCAGCATCGAATGCAGGCGCGCTTACGGGCAGTGTCATCACCAACGGGGGAAACGTACAATTCCAGTTCGCGGGGTCAGCATGGTCCGCCAGTGCTGGACAGATCATCGGCGCGAATCTGGTGGTCGATGGAAGTAACGTCGGAACAGCACGTGTGCTCACAAACGAGCCGTCGTCGCATAAAGCGCTTGTTCCGATTTCAACAATCCTTCGCCTGGCGGCGGGCACTCATTCTATCGCCATTCAGGCCGCTACGCCTCTAACCAAAATCGATCAGAACGATTTCTTCACACTCGTCGTCACGGAGTTCTCCTTTACCTGACCCGGCGTCGACGAAGACGTTGGTGCGCGGAGTAGTGCCGGCCGGGAGGTCGTACTCCCCGTACCACGGGGTGGACGCGCAGGTGGTGCCGCTGCAGGTCCGGCTCCACGAATGACCGTGCGGCCTAGGGTGGCCGCACGGTCTAGCTGTTCTGGAATTACAAGTTCTCGACATGGGTCTCGACCGCGTTGGGACACGTGTGGATTTCGGGGCGGTGGTTACCTGTCAGCTGTTTGAGCCGCTCGCGAACAAGCACGAGTTCGAGCGATTCTTTATCGCGGTGGGACAGTTGCAGGCCGAACCGGCGATGTTGCAGAATCACCTGACGGGATTAGCATGCGGAGAGCAACGCGGCACCTTACTTTGGTGTGAAGCTGATGCGGCCCGGTTTCGGCCGGCAGCCGAGCTGCCTGCCTCTTCTCGCCAGCATCACGGCAGTTGCAGGTCGCAACTCGGTTCTAGGAACGTCATCCCCGGCAACTGCCGCGCCGCTCTGGCTTCGGCACGCGAAGCTCCTTCCGCCGCGGGCTCTGAAAGTGTGCGCACTTTCCAGAAACATCACCCGGAGAAGCCGGCGCGTGGCCGACTGCTCCAGCCGGTGACCGCCTGCGCTCGTGCACAAGTGCTCGTCGTCCCACCGCCCATACTTTCGAAGTTGGAGAAAATATGGCTACACAAAATCCCCGTAATCCCAACGCGGCGGCGGACCTCGCGCAGCCGGTAACGACGCTCGAGCCGGCGCGCGAAGTTGTCCAGGCTTGCGCAGCGGGCTCGAAGTGCTCGCTGCGCCGGAGCATTGCTGCCGGTCATACGCGGATCGGCGCGTGAGTTCGCGTGCGAAGTCGGATGAGATCGTTGGATAATGCGGCTGTGGATATCATTGTCGGCGACTATCCTTCAGAGGCCCATGCGCGGTCGGCTGCCCGGGAGCTCGAAGCGAGCCAAATACCGTTCACGATCGAACGGCGTGAGGACATCCCGGACTTGCAGCCGTGGGTTATCGTCGTAGACGATCCATATTCCGATACTGCGCTCGACACTCTCCATCCTGACCGCTCACGTCACCACACGGGGCGGGCATCTCCTGAACAATATCAACGAACCGAACGTGCGCTCGCCGCCAACAGAGAGCGGCATCAGCTAGAGGCAGAGATCGTCGACCCCTTAAGACCTGTTACGCGGAAGGAGCGCACGTCACTGCTCGCGGTGTCAACGCTGGGAGTAGCGGTTGCCTTCGGTGGCCTTGTTCCTGAAGAAATCAATGCGCTCGGCATCAGAATGTCACATTTGAACCAAGCCGTCTTGCTGGCAGTTCTGCTCACGGTGGTAGCCTACTACCGTGTGGCATTCGCACTTTATGCGCGTGCCGACATCGCCAGATGGAACCATCGTTTCCACCGTCTTGAGCATCTGCTCGAGGACGCGGGTGAAGTTCAGTGTGCGACCTGCCATGAAATCATTAGACCAGAGAAGGATCGAGACCCAAAATCCTGGCGTGGATACATTTCAGTATTTCGCCGGCGTGGCGTCTTCGACGCCGTGGTTCCTCGACTAGCTGGCAACGCAGCGATAGTAAGCCTTGCTTGGCGAATTTGGCGTGTCTTGCACGGCGGCGTTTAACGCATATTGAAAAGCACGCTCCCTCCTGCTACCTTGGAGTTTCCGGACACCAAACGCGGGGAAGGAGCGGGCTGCCATGAAACAACCGGCGATTCAGGCACGGCGGGGGTAAAGATTTCCCCCCTCGCTAGCGGCAACCGTCTTGCTGCGGTAGAAGCGAGAGCCGTCATGAGACATCTGAGATCCGTGATCGCTGGCGCGTCGCTGTTGCTGCTCGTCGCGGCGACGACTGTCGATCCGCTCCGCGCGTTTCTCTCGTCGCTCTCTCCGGCAATGCGGCACAAGGCGCTCATGCGCTTCAGCGATGAGGAGCGCTTCGACTGGCATTACGTTCCCCGGTCACGCGGCGGCCTGCCCCTCGGCGACCTGAACAAAGATCAGACGTCGCTGCTTCATTCATTCCTGCGCGCCCACCTCGGACCCGCCGGATACCGGAAGGCGGCGGGCGTCATCGAGCTCGAACCGCTCCTCGGCCGGCTGGAAGGAAGCCGCTTCCGCGATCCGGCGCGGTACTACTTTTCGCTGTTCGGCGATCCTGCCGCGCTGCCGTGGGGGTGGCGGTTCGAGGGGCATCACCTCTCGCTCAATGTCACGCAGACGGCGCGCGGTACGTCGTACACGCCGATGTTCATCGGCGCGAACCCTGCCCGCGTGCCGAGCGGCGCCCGCGCCGGATGGCAGCTGCTGCGTGACGAGGAGCACCAGGCGCGCGCGTTCCTGCAGTCGCTCGACACCGCGCAGCGCGCGCAGGCGGTCATCAGCGTTCGTGCGCCGGCCGATATCGTCACAGGAACGGATCGCGCGCTTCGCCTGCAGAGGTTTGAAGGCCTCGCCGCGTCGACGATGACCGAGCGGCAGCGACAGGCGTTGCTCGAGCTCGTGGCCCTGTACGTCCGGAATGCGCCGCAGCCGGCGGCAGACGCCGAGCTCGCGAAGATCCGGCGCGCCGGAATCGAGAAGCTGCACTTCGCGTGGGCAGGCGGCGCGGAGCCGGGGCAGCGGCACTACTACCGCATTCACGGTCCCACGGTGCTGATCGAGTACGACAACACGGAGGACAGCGGGAACCACATTCACACCGTCTGGCGAAATCCGCAGGGCGACTTTGGCGACGACGTGCTGGCGCGACACTATGCCGAGGCGCCGCATCATGTGGCTGGTGGCGGGCACGCTCACGTTCACGAGCGGCGATCCGCTCCCGCTGCTTCGCGCCGCGGCTCGGGGTGACGTCGATCTGCAGGCGCGTGAGGCGCGGAACGAGCGACGGCCAGGAGCGCGGGACCAGGCCCTTCACTCGACCCCTACATTCGCCAGCAGTATGGAGTGCGGTAACGCCAGTTACCGCTTTGACTGCTTCTATTCATCCTGCAACGCGAGTTGTCCAGCCTTCGCTCGTGCCACCAGGCGAGAGTGCACCAGCCACGGCTTGATGCACGAACAGAAGCAGTCAAAGCGGTAACTCGCGTTACCGCACTCCATACCGTAGCCGCGAACGGCGATTTCTTCACGGCCTCTCAGGATGACGGGGTGGGTGGGAGGCGCGGGAACTGTCTGGCACTATGTGCTCGCATGGAGCTCATGAACTTCGCTGATGAACTGTCGATGCTGCTGAAACGCGACCTGTCGACGCTCGCTCGGCACGTACAGTGGTTTCCGTCTGATGAACTGATATGGCGAACGGTGCCTGGGGTCGCGAACTCGGCCGGTAATCTGGTTCTGCACCTGGAAGGAAACCTTCGTGAGTACATCGGGCGGCAACTCGGCGGCATCGGCTATGTACGCGATCGCGAGCATGAATTCACGATAAAAGGACTCAGCAAGCGTGAATTGCTGGAACGCGTCGAGTATCTCGGCGAGACGATCCCGTCGGTGATTGCATCGATGTCCTCAGAACAGCTGGCATCGACGTATCCGGAAGTGGTCCTCGAGCGGGAGCTCACAGTCCAGGGTTTATTGGTTCATCTGTACGGACATCTGGCTGGCACATGGGACAGATCGACTACATCCGGCGGGTCTTGACCGGAAGCGGCCCCGTCCAGCGGGCCGCGTTCTAACGGGATCAAAGATCACAGCGGCACTTGAACCTTTTCCCGCCGCCGCCGGTATAGCTAGATGTGAACGACGCCTACCTGGTCGGTTCGATCGCGAACGGTGATGCCGACGCGGTCCGGCCGTTGATCGAGCGCTACAAGAAGCCGCTCGCGGCGGTGCTGCAGCGGGCGCTGGGGTCTTCGCCGGATGTCGAGGACGTTTTCCAGGAGACGTGGATCCGGGTCGTGCGTAGCGCGCATCGGTATGACCCGGAGCAGCGGTTCAGCGCGTGGTTGTTTGCCATCGCCTGGAACCTGGTCAGGGATCGATGGGCGAAGCGCGCGCCGCAGAGCGACGCCGATCTCACAGCCATGGTCTCCACGGAACGGTCGCCGGAGGAGCGGGCGGTTGCGAACGACCGCGCCGAGCGTGTGCGCGAGATGGTGGACCGGCTGCCGGAGCGTCTGGCGCAGGCGATCCTTCTCCGCTTTTTCGAAGAGCTCTCGGAGAAAGAAGTCGCCGCGCGCCTCGGCGTGCCGGTCGGGACGGTCAAGAGCCGGCTGCACCATGGGCTGCGCCGGCTCGCCGAAGAGATGGATGAGGAGCTGACATGAACTGTAATGAAGCGGTGGCGGCGCTGGTCGCGTCGTTGGAGAGTGGAGTCCCGATGACCGCCGAGCAGCGCGAGCACATCCGCACGTGCGAGCGCTGCCGCGAGCTGCTCGATTCCGCGAAACAGTTTCAGACCCTGCTGGGCGGCAACGGCATCGAGCCGCCGGCCGTCGATGCGGCCGCCGTGGCGGCGGAACAGGAAGTGCTGCGCGCGAAGACGCGGCGGACAGTGGGGATTGCCTTTGCCGTCGCCGTGGTCGCGTGGGTCGGCCTGTCGCTGCTCCTGATCCGCGCCGGCGGGCTCGCGCCCGTCGAGGGGTTCCTCGTCGCCGGTGGGGGAATCGGCGTCGTCTTTCTGCTTGCCACGCCGCTACTGCTGCTCGTCCTGCTTGCACGCGCGGCGCGGACGGCCGAGAAACGCTGGTACAAGCGCCTCAAGCCGGGCAGGCAGCTCTCCGGCGTCTGTCTCGGCCTGGCGGAGCGCTTCGGGTGGAACGTGACGATGGTACGGCTGGCGTTCCTGGCGGCGCTCTTCTTCCACGGGCTCGGGTTCTGGGTGTACGTGGTGCTCGATCTGGCGATGCCCGTGCATCCGGACGATCGGCAGTTCATGCTGCGCTTCCGCTGGCGGCGCTGGCTGGCGAGGAGGAGCGCCGAATTCGACCGTTCGTGATCGCGTGCTTCGTGCGCGGCGAATTGTTCTATTCTTCGACGCCACTGGAGGCAGACGAAACGAATTGACCACTCAGGACCTCATCGAAAAGAAGCAGCAGGCGGGCTGGACGTCGGAAGACGCGTCGGCGCTCTACATGATCGACCGCTGGGGCGGCGGCTATTTTCACGTCAACCCGGAAGGGGAGATGACGGTGACGCCCCTGCAGAACAAGGGCATCGCCGTTCCGATCATCGATGTGGTCCGGGAGGCGCAGCATCTCAAGCTCGCGACTCCGCTGCTGGTCCGGTTTCAGGACCTGCTGCGCCATCGCGTGGAGACGCTGAACCGCGCATTCCTGAAGGCGATCGCCGAGCACAGCTACCGCGGCCAGTATCGCGGCGTCTTCCCGATCAAGGTCAACCAGCTTCGCGAGGTCGTCGAGGAGATCCTGGACGCCGGCCGCCCGTTCCACCACGGCATCGAAGTCGGCTCGAAGCCGGAGATGTTCGCCGGCCTCGCCGTGCACAACGATCCCGACTCGATCATCATCTGCAACGGCTACAAGGACCGGACGTACATCCGCACGGCGCTCATCGGCCGGAAGCTGGGGAAGAAAGTGATCCTGGTGGCGGAGAAGATCTCCGAGGTGGCGATGATCTGCAGGCTCGCCGCGGAGATGGGCGTCGAGCCGTGGATCGGGCTGCGCGTGCGGCTCCTTTCCAAGGGAGCGGGGAAGTGGGCGACCTCGGGAGGCGAGCACGCGAAGTTCGGCCTCTCGACCGCCGAGATCCTGGAAGCGATCGACATCATGTCCGAGGCGAACATGGCCTCGGCGTTCAAGCTGCTGCACTTCCACATCGGGTCGCAGATCCCCGACATCCTGACCATCAAGCGCGCCGTCCGCGAGGCGGCCATGTACTACGCGAAGCTGTACAAGAGCGGCCACAGGCTCGAGTACGTCGACGTCGGTGGCGGCCTGGCGATCGATTACGACGGCTCGCGCTCGACCTTCCACTCCTCGATGAACTACTCGGTCGAGGAGTACGCGAGCGACATCGTCTACAACATCCTCGACGTTTGCGACGACGAGAAGGTCCCGCACCCGATCATCGTCTCCGAGTCGGGCCGTGCGACGGTAGCCCACCACTCCGTACTGGTCGTGCAGGCCTTCGGCGCGATCGAGAAGACGCCGCTCGAGCCGCGCGAGATCCAGGCGCGCGATCACAAGCTCGTGCGCGAGCTGATCGACATCGACCAGAACCTCTCGACCGAGACCGTCAGCTCCTCGTGGCACGACCTCCAGCAGATCAAGGAGCAGGTGCAGACGATGTTCGAGGTCGGCCTGCTCGACCTCGACGTCAAGGCCCGCGTGGAGTCGCTCTACTGGGAGATCGCCGAGCGGATGCAGACCATGGTGGGCGGGATGGACCCGGACGAAGTGCCGGAGGACGTCCGCACCCTCAACATCGAGCTCGCGGACCAGCACATCTGCAACTTCTCGGTCTTCCAGTCGCTGCTCGACCACTGGGCCCTCGGGCAGCTCTTCCCGATCGTGCCGATCCACCGCCTCGACGAGAAGCCGCAGCTCGAGTCGACGCTGGTGGACATCACCTGCGACTCCGACGGCAAGGTCTCGAAGTACATCGACCTCAACGACGTCCGCGACACGCTGCCGCTGCACGAGATCCGTGCGGACGAGCCGTATTACCTCGGCATCTTCCTCACCGGCGCGTATCAGGACATCATGGGCGACATCCACAACCTCTTCGGCCGGGTGAACGAGGTACACGTGTTCCTCGACCCTGATGAAGAGGCCGGTTTCTACATCGAAGAGGAGATCCCGGGGCAGCCGATCGGCGAAGTGCTGGCCATGACGCAGTGGGACTGGCGCGACCTGGAGAAGCGGATGAAGCAGCAGATCGACGTCGCGATCAAGCAGGACCAGGTCAAGCCGAGCGAAGGGATGCGTCTGCTTCAGGACTACGAGCGTGGACTCAAGGACCAGACCTACCTGACCTTCGAGTAACACGGCGTGTTGATCGTCACTTTCGGAATCGCCACGACTGGTGGATCGTTACATCAGAGGCTACCAATCAACACAGGAGAACAGACTCATGCGTAGATCTCTCGCGCTCAGCATCATCAGCCTTCTGCTCGTTACCGGGAACGCGTTCGCCGTCGGCGAAGCACGCATGGCAGGCAAGGTCCTCGACGCCGCAACCAAGCAGCCGATTCCGGACGCCGTCATGAAAGTCGTCGCGGTCGAAGGGAAGACCTTCTCGCGCGAGATGAAGTCCAAGAAGGATGGCGGCTACGCCATCATGGTCATCGACGGGACGCTGCGCTACAAGTTCACGATCACCGCGCCCGGCTACTCGACCTACGAAGAAACGATCAAGATGACGCTCGGCGACACGATGAAGAAGGACTTCGAGCTGGACAAGGGCGCCGGCTCGACGTCGACCACCGAGGTGCAGCTCCAGACCGCCAAGGCGGACCCGGCCGTGTCCGCGTACAACGAAGGGGCGACGATGATGAACGCCGGCGACGTGAACGGCGCGATCGCGAAGTTCAACGAGGCAGTGACCGCGAAGCCTGACCTCGTCGCCGGCTGGATGGCGCTCGCGAAGGCGAATGCCCGCCAGAAGAACCACCAGAAGGCGATCGACGCCGCCAAGAAGGCGCTCGAGTTCGACGACGAGGATACCGACATGTGGACGGTCCTCTACCAGTCGTACACGGGACTCGGCGACAAGACGAACGCCGCCGCAGCGCAGGCGAAGATGCCGGCGAATGCGAACGCGCTCTTCAATCAGGCCGCACGCCTGATCAACGAAGGGAAGGACGCCGAGGCCGAGACCGCGCTGAAGCAGGCCGTGGCGGCCGACGCGAAGTTCGCGCAGGCGTTCTACGAGCTCGGCATGGTGTACGTCCGCAGCGGCAAGTCGGCGGAAGCGCGCGAGGCGCTCACGAAGTACCTCGAGCTCGATCCGTCAGGAAAAGACGCGCCGACCGCAAAGGAAATGCTGACCTATCTGAAGTAAGTTACGCTTGAGGACGGGCGAAAGCCTGATCCTCGCAAGGCAGTATCCGGAGGACAGGCAGAAATGCCTGTCCTTTACTTTTATGCGGAAAACGCTGATTGCCCTCTCTCTCGTCCTGGTCGGTGCGTGCGCTTCAGGCGGCGGCACCAATGCAACGTCCAACAACAAGACCGCCGCGAACGCGACGTCCCCCGCCCCGGAAGTGCAGATCATGCAGGTGGGCGGAGTTCCGCCCGCTGCGCGCCACGTGCGTGGCGGCGTGAGCGTGCAGTACGCGGTGGAGGTCTCGAATCCGTCCTCCGAGGCGATCACGCTCAAGCGGATCAACGTGCAGTCGGTGAGCGAGGGGGCGTACAACGTCCGCCACTCGCAGCCGTTCGACAAGCTGATCCCGGCCTCGGAGCGCCACGTCGTCGAGTTCTTCGCACCCGCCTACGCGAGCGGCAACTCGGTGGTCGGCGCGAACGGCCCGGTAACGCTCCGCGTCATCGCCGAATTCGACGGCCCGCGCGGCGGCTTCCAGGAGGTCGTGACGCAGGTCGTCAACACGGGGACCGGGGTCAGCGGACAGTAACAGAGGCGGTTTGGAGTGCGGTGACCGCAGTCACCGCTTTTCCTTCGGCAGCCGCAGCTGCCGCCTTGTGCGTTTGGCGTCGCAGGCACACAGTCAAAGCGGTGACTGCGGTCACCGCACTCCAAACTCTATCTCGCCAAGGCCGGTTCCGTCTCCGGCTCGTAGGCCAGGTTCGGGGCGAGCCAGCGTTCCATCTCGGCGAGCGAGGTTCCCTTGCGCGCGGCGTAGTCGACCAGCTGGTCGCGGCCGATCTTGCCGAGGGCGAAGTAGCGCGCTTTCGGGTGGGCGAAGTAGAAGCCGCTCACCGAGGCGGCCGGCATCATGGCGAACGTCTCCGTCAGTTGGATTCCGAGCTGCTCCGCGCCAAGGAGGTCGAAGAGGGTGCGCTTCTCGGTGTGATCGGGGCATGCCGGATAGCCGGGGGCGGGGCGGATGCCGCGGTACTTTTCGGCGATCAGGTCGGTGGCGGAGAGGGTCTCGTCCTTCGCGTACCACTCGCGGCGCAGGTCGCGGTGCAGCTTCTCCGCGAGCGCTTCCGCCAAGCGGTCGGCGAGGGCCTTGGTCATGATCGAGTTGTAGTCGTCGTGATCCTTCTGGAAATGCGCGACCAGCTCCTCGACCCCATGGCCCGCCGTGACGGCGAAGCCGCCGACGTAGTCGCCTGATTCGGCGATGAAGTCGGCCAGCGCCAGGTTCTCGCCGGTGTTCGTGGCCTGCTGCTGACGCAACGTGTGGAATGTCGCTCCCGGGATGATGATGTCGTCGCCCTGCCGCTGCGCCGGCCAGATGCCATACACCGCGCGCGCTTTCAGCAGGCGCTTGTCGATGATCTCGGAGAGGAGCTTGCGGGCGTCGTCGTACAGCTCCTTCGCGCGTGGCTCCGCGATGATCTCGGGATAGCGGCCGCGCAGCTCCCAGGTCTGGAAGAACGGCGTCCAGTCGATGTACGGCTCGATCTCCGCGAGCGGCACGTCCTCGAGCACGCGCACGCCGGTGAACGGCGGCGGCTCCGGCGCGAACTCCAGCTTCGGGGCACGCTTGCGCGCTACCTCGAGCGGCAGGATCTCGATGGCGCGGCGGTCGATCCCTTCGCGCAGCTTGTCGTACTCGGCGCGGATGCCGGACGCGAACTCGTCGACGCGGTCGGAGAGCAGCGTGCTGACGACGTTCACGGCGCGCGAGGCGTCGATCACGTGCACCGTCGGAGCGCTGTAGCGCGGCGCGATGCGGGCGGCGGTGTGCAGCTTCGAGGTGGTCGCGCCGCCGATGAGGAGCGGGACGCGGAAGTGGCGGCGTTCCATCTCGCGCGCGACGTGGACCATCTCATCGAGCGACGGGGTGATCAGGCCGGAGAGACCGATGATGTTGACGTTCTCCTGCTCGGCGCGGTCGAGGATCTTGTCGGCCGAGACCATGACGCCAAGGTCGATGATCTCGTAGTTGTTGCAGCCCAGCACGACTCCGACGATGTTCTTGCCGATGTCGTGGACGTCCCCCTTCACGGTCGCGAGCAGGATCTTGCCGCGCAGCGAGGTGTCGCCGGAGAGCAGCTTCTCCTGCTCCATGAACGGCAGCAGGTAGGCGACCGCCTTCTTCATCACGCGCGCGCTCTTCACGACCTGCGGCAGGAACATCTTCCCGGCGCCGAAGAGGTTGCCGACGATGTCCATCCCCTCCATGAGCGGACCCTCGATGATCGAGAGTCCGGTCGAGTACTTCTGCCGCGCTTCCTCGACGTCGGCGTCGATGAAGTCGACGATTCCTTTCACGAGGGCGTGCGAGAGGCGCTCTTCGACCGTGCCGTGGCGCCACTCTTCCTCTTCCTTCGCGGTCTGTTCCTTTCCTTTTCCTTTGACGGTCTCGGCGAAGGAGATCAGGCGCTCGGTGGCGTCGGGACGGCGGTTCAGCAACACGTCTTCGACCAGCTCGAGGAGATCCTTCGGGATCTCTTCGTAGATGCCGAGCTGCCCCGCGTTGACGATGCCCATGGTGAGGCCGGCGCGGATGGAGTGATAGAGAAACGCCGCGTGCATCGCTTCGCGCACGATGTTGTTCCCGCGGAAGGAGAACGACACGTTCGAGATGCCGCCGCTGGTGCTGATGAGCGGATACTTTTCGTGCAGCCGGCGGACGGCCTCGATGAAGTTCACGCCGTACGCGTTGTGCTCCTCCATGCCGGTGGCGACGGTGAGCACGTTGACGTCGAAGATGATGTCGGTCGGATCGAAGCCGACTTCGTCCACCAGGATGTCGTACGCCCGCGAGCAGATCTCGACCTTCCGCTCGACGGTGTCGGCCTGTCCCTGCTCGTCAAAGGCCATGACGATCACCGCGGCGCCGTAGCGTTTGCAGAGCCGCGCGTGGTGGCGGAAGACCTCTTCCCCTTCCTTGAGCGAGATCGAGTTGACGACCGACTTCCCCTGCAGCGTCTTGAGGCCGGCTTCGAGCACCGACCACTTCGAGCTGTCGACCATGATCGGCACCTTCGCGATGTCGGGCTCGGAGGCGATCAGGTTGAGGAACTCGGCCATGATCTTTTCGGAGTCGAGCAGCCCCTCGTCCATGTTGACGTCGAGGATGTTCGCGCCGCCGTCGATCTGCTGCCGCGCCACTTTCAGCGCCGCGTCGAGATCGCCGCCCTTGATCAGCTGCGCGAACTTCGGCGAGCCGGTGACGTTGGTGCGCTCGCCGACCATGATGAAATTCGACTCCGGCGTAACCGTCAGCGGCTCGAGGCCGCTCAGGCGGAGATGCTTTTCCGGCTGCGAAGGGATACGCGGCGGCAGCGTGGCCACGGTCTCGGAGATCAGGCGGATGTGCTCGAAGCCGGTGCCGCAGCAGCCGCCGACGATGTTCAGCCACCCCTGCGCCGCGAAGTCTCGCAGGACCGCCGCCATCTCGCTGGCCGTTTCGTCGTAGCCGCCGAGGGCGTTCGGGAGGCCGGCGTTCGGATAGCAGGAGATGAAGATCGGGGCGAGCTTCGCGAGCTCCTCGACGTGCGCGCGCATCTCCTCGGCGCCGAGGGCGCAATTGATTCCGACGGCGAGGAGCGGCGCGTGCGAGATCGAGTTCCAGCACGCTTCGACGGTCTGGCCGCTGAGCGTGCGGCCGGAGGCGTCGGTGATCGTGATGGAGGCGATGACCGGGAGCGTGATGCCGGTGTCCTCGAACAGCTTCTCGATCGCGAACAGCGCCGCCTTCAGGTTGAGGGTGTCGAAGGTCGTCTCCGGCAGCAGGATGTCGACGCCGCCGTCGACGAGGCCGCGGGCCTGGTCGTAGTACGCGTCGACCAGCTCGTCGAACGACACGCCGCGGAAGCCGGGGCGGTTGACGTCGGGTGACAGCGAGGCGGTGCGGTTGGTCGGGCCCATCGAGCCGGCGACGAAGCGCGGCTTCTCGGGAGTCGAGAAGTCATCCGCCGCCTTGCGGCAGATCTCCGCTGCCGCTTTGTTGATCTCGTAGACGAACGGCTGCAGGTCGTAATCGGACAGCGAGATCGCCTGCGCGTTGAACGTATTGGTCTCGATGATGTCCGCGCCGGCGGCGAGATACTTCCGATGGACCTCGTCCAGCACCGTGGGATTGGTGATGGCCATGACGTCGCTGGCGCCCTTGAGGTCGCGCGGATGGTTCGCGAAACGCTCGCCGCGGAAGTCCGCTTCGCTCAGCCCGTACGTCTGGAACTGCGTTCCCATCGCGCCGTCGAGGACGAGGATGCGTTGCGAGAGGAGGCTTCGTAGCTCTTCAGTACGGTCAGGTCGTGCCATCGCTCATCTCCGGACAAAAACGAAAAAGCCCCGCAAGAATCCTCGCGGGGCTACGAGTGGACATCGTCGGTTACTGCCGGCTCTTTAGCTTTTTTTATCCTGGTTGCAAGCGGCGCCCCAAATCAGTCCAGGTACAGGGAGGGTAATGCGCACCTGCACCGTTGTCAAACAGGCCCTTTGTCGAACGGCTTCAGGTGCGGCAACCAGCGCCGGACATTACGGCAGTAGTCGCGGTAGTCATCGCCGAACCGCTCGCGCAACGCCGGCTCTTCGTACAGCAGGACGAATGCGTGCGCCGTGACGATGAGCACCGCCAGCATGGCCAGCATCGGCCGGGTGATGGCCGGCAGCAGCAGCGCTTCGCCGGCCAGGAACACACCCATGCCGAGGTACATCGGGTTCCGCACGTAACGGTAAAGGGCGCGCACCACGAAGCGGCGCGGTGGATCGAGCGGCATCGGTGTCCCTTCACCGGTCCAGCCGAAATCCCAGACGCAGCGCAGCATGATCGCGCCGCCGACGATCATCAGGGCCACCGCGGCGACGCTCCAGCGGGGTTCGAGCGGCCCGCGCGCAAAGGCGCGTGGCAGGAACCAGGTCCAGATCGAGACGAAAATCGCCGCGAAGAAGACCGACCGCAGCAGCGCGAAGAGACGCGCATTCATGCCGTCCATTATGATCTTCCTGATGACCACCGCCACCGACACGCCCATCGCCCACACCGACCCGCTCAACGCGCAGATCCTTGCGGTCTCCGAGGATCGCATTCAAGGGTTCGTGCGCGATCCGTTCGGCACGATCGCGCAGCAGTCGGGGCTCGACGTCGAGCTGGTGATGGAGCGCATCCGCGCGATGCTCCGCGCCGGCACGATCCGGCGCGTCCGGCAGACGCTGATGGCGACGAACCTCGCCGAAGGGGCGCTGGTGGCGTGGCAGTTCCCGAACGAGAAGCTCGACGAGGCGTTCGACTTCATGTTCCAGCAGGATCCGTTCTCCGGCCACGTCGTCATCCGCTCCACCGACGCCGCCACGCCCGGTTCGAGTTACCGCCTCTGGACCACCGTGAAAGTGCCGCAGGGCTATTCGGTCGAGAAGCATTGCGCGTTTCTCGCGTCGCTCACCGGCGCGCAGCATTTCCGGGTGATGCCGGCGAAGCGGATCTTTGCACTCGGTGTCGGACACGTGCGCCGGAAGGGGATGGAGCCGGGCTCGAAGTCGGACGAGCTGGCGGTGGTGAAGGACACGGCGAAGGTCGAGCTCTCCGACCTCGAGTGGCAGGTGCTGACGGCGGTGAAGCGCGAGCTGACGCCGGACGAGGTGACGCGCGACCTCTGGGAGCACCGCGCGAGCGAGGCAGGCGTGCCGCTCGAGCAGTTCCTGGAGGTGGCGGAAAATCTCAACGCGCGCGGCGTGGTGGGACGTTTCTCAACGTTCCTCGAGCACGTGAAGCCGGTGCAGGGCGAACGGGTGACGCGCTTCAACGCGCTCTTCCACTGGGCCGTGCCGCCCGGCCGCGAGCTGGAGGCAGGCCGCGAGGTGGGACGCTTCCACATCCTCACGCACTGCTACTGGCGCGAGGGCGGCCCGGAGTTCCGCAATGTGAACATCATGGCTGTCGCCCACGGGACCGAGAAGGAGCTGGTGCTCGCGCACAAGCGCGCCATCGACGAGCATCTCGAGAGCATCGGCATCCCGGTGTCGTACACGAACGTGTTCTGGGGCGGCCGCAGCGAGATCAAGCCGAGCGAGATCTCTCCGTTCGCCTATCGCGAGTGGTGCGCCTCCCGCGGCGCCGACGCCGAGTCGATGCGCTGAGCTTGACCGGGAGAGACGACGGGAGGCCTCCGGCGGGCCGGTGTGACCGGCAGCATTTGTTTGCGCACGGACGGCGTTCATCGCGAGAGACGTGCGTTCAGCCTTGGGCAACAAGTGCTGCCGGTCACACCGGCCCGCCGGAGGCCCCTCGTCGTCTCCCCCCGGTCAGTTCGCGACTTTGAACTCGACGCCGGGGTTCTCTTTCTGGGCGAATTCGAGCTCCCATTCGGAGCTGAACAGGACCACCGCGTTCTCATTGCTGTCGGTGGCGACGCGGGCGCGTGAGGGAAGGGTCATGCGTGCCACTTCCGAGACGTCCTTGTCCACCCAGCGGGCGAGCTTGTAGGGGAGCCTGGTGATCGTCGCCTCGACGCCGTACTCCGTCTCCAGGCGCGACTGCAACACTTCGAACTGCAGCTCGCCGACTACCGCGAGGATCGGCTCGGAGCGGAGACCGTCGTGGACGACGAAGACCTGCATCGCCCCTTCCTCCTCCAACTGCTCCAACCCCTTCTGAAACTGCTTCTGCCGCGTTACCTGCTTCGCGCGCAGCGTCGCGAAATGCTCCGGCGCGAAGCGGGGGATGCGGTCGAACTCGATCGGCGTATCGGAGGAGACCGCGTCGCCGATCTGGAAGAGCCCCGGATTGACGAACCCGATCACGTCGCCCGGATAGGCCTTGTCGATCGTCTCCCGCTCGCGGGCGAAGAGACGGTGGGGACGGGTCATGCGCACCTCGCGCTTCAGCCGCGCGTGCTGCACCGGCATGTCGCGCTCGAACACGCCCGACGTGATGCGCATGAACGCGAGGCGGTCGCGGTGGCGCTTGTCCATGTTCGCCTGAATCTTGAACACGAAGCCGGTGAAGGTCGACGACGTCGGCTCGAGCTCGAAATCCTCGCCGTTCTTCTTCGCGTGACGCGGCGAAGGGGGCGGTGCGAACTCGATCACGGCGCGAAGGAACGGCTCGACGCCGAAGTTGTTGACCGCGCTGCCGAAGAAGACCGGGATGACCTTGCCGTACTCGAACTGCTTCCGGTCGAACGACGAGCCGGCGCCCTCCAGCAGTTCCGCGGCATCCCGCAGGTCCTGCCACGCCGTCGGCCCGATCGCCTCGGCCAGGGTCGGGTCATCGAGGCCGCTCACTGTCATCGGGGCGACGGAGGCGCCGTGCTTGGTTCGCTCGAAGCGGAGCACCTGCTGATGGCGGAGATCGAAGACGCCCTGGAACGTCGGGCCGTCGCCGATCGGCCAGTTCATCGGAACGGCGGAAACGTTGAGCTCGCGCTCCAGCTCGCTCAGCAGCTCGAACGGATCGCGCGCCGGCTGGTCGAACTTGTTGATGAAGCAGAGGATCGGGATGTGCCGCATCCGGCAGACCTCGAACAGCTTCCGCGTCTGCGGCTCGATCCCTTTCGCACCGTCCAGCACCATCACCGCGCTGTCGGTGGCCGCGAGCGTTCGGTACGTGTCCTCGGAGAAATCCTGGTGGCCGGGCGTGTCCAGCAGGTTGAGCATCGAGCCTTCGTACTCGAACTGCAGCACCGTGGAGGTGATGGAGATGCCGCGGCTCTGCTCCATGGCCATCCAGTCCGAGGTGGTGTGGCGCTGCGCCTTGCGCGCGCGGACCGAGCCGGCCTCTTCGATGGCACCGCCGTAGAGGAGGAGCTTCTCGGTGAGGGTGGTCTTCCCGGCGTCGGGGTGCGAAATGATGGCGAACGTCCGCCGCCGCGCGACCTCGCGGACCAGTTCGTCATCAGGTTGTTCAAGTACGGCGCTCATGCGAGCGGATCAACAGAGAGGGAGAGGAAAGATTTCCGAACGCGGTTCACTGAGCCCGTCGCGCAAATTGCCTCAATTCCACCGCGTATCGCGTCTCTGCCGGCGCCAGCTGTTTCGCCGCGTTGTAATGGAGCTCGGCTGCGCGGCGGTCTCCCAGAGCCTCGGTGATGGCGCCGAGGTTGAAGCGGAGCGCGGCGGAGCGTGCGCCGCCGCGGCGCAGGGCCCCTTCCCAGATCGCCTTTGCTTCCGCGAGCCGCGACGCTTCGATCATCGCGAACCCTTCCTCGAAAGCCGGCGCGGTGTCATCGAGCACGATCGACTCGCGCACGCGCCGCGGCGTGATGCGATCCGCCGCTTCGCTCGCCGCATGCCGCGCCGCATGCTCGAGAGCCCGTTCGCGCTCTTCCACGGTCACGACGTCGACGCGCGGCGAGACGCCGGAGCCGGAGGCGTAGAACGTCGACTGGTGCTTCATGAAGCGGTTGAGCACGTCGATCTTCGCGCTGCAGGTGGCCTCGACGCTCGCGTAACGCTTCTTCACCCGGTTTCCGTCGACGTCGCGCGCGCTCCCTTCCCCCTCCCGCACCGCGGTCGTGCAGATGAGCGTCTTCACGTCCAGGTGCGCCTCGGCCGGCCCGGTCGTGAAGCGGACGTCGCGCGCGTGGAAGCCGCCGCGGTTCAGGTCGCGCAGGAGCTCGTCCACGAATGCTTCCACCTGTTCCGTGTCGCCCTTCACCTGCACGATCGCCAGCTCCTCGACAGGGCCGAGGTCGTGGACCGCCCGGAGCGTGCGCTCGAAGACGAGGCGGGGCGGCGCCGCGAGCAGGAGCGGGACGGCAGCGAGATGCAACAGCGCGGCAACGAGCGTGCGCATGGGACGGGGGCGAATCTTACGACGAACCGATGTTGGATAGAATCTCGCCCGCATGCGACTGAATGTAACCAGTGAGATCGGCAGGCTGAAGAGTGTGCTGGTCCACCTGCCCGGCCGGGAAATCGACCTGATGGTCCCGCCAATGATGGCCCAACTCCTGTTCGACGACATCCTCTATGGCCAGGTCGCGCGCGAGGAACATCGCCGGTTCCAGCAACTGATCCGCTTCGTCGCCGACGACGTCCTCGACCTCCAGGACCTGCTCGAGGAAGTGCTCGAAGACGAAGACGTGAAGGATCACATCATCCGCGACCTCGGGAAGCGGAACCGCCTCAAGCGGAAGCTGATCGGCACGTTGCTCGACACCCCGCCGGCCGCGCTCGCGGAGGTGCTGATCTCCGGGATCGCGCGTGAAACGGAATCGGGCGAGCTGCCGCAGTTCGATCTCTACCCGATCCCGAACCTCTTCTTCATGCGCGACCCGCAGGTCGTGATCGGCGACCGGGTGGTCGTCTCCGCGATGGCCACGCAGGCGCGCCGGCGCGAGTCGCTGCTCTCGAAGTACGTCTTCGAGAACCACCCGCACTTCAAGCGCGAAGAGCCGTTCTGGGTCGACTTCATGGAGAGCGAGCCGGAACGGCCGATGCCGCGCAACATGCCGACCATCGAGGGCGGCGACATCCTGATTCCGCGCCGCGACCTGATCCTGGTCGGCATCACGGAGCGGACGAACAAGGCGGGAGTGGAGGCGCTGCTCACGTCGCTGCGCGTGGCGAAGGCGGGCATCACGACGGCAATCGTCGTCGACATCCCGCGCCAGCGCTCCTTCATGCACCTCGACACGATCTTCACGTTCATCAACCGTCACGAGTGCCTGCTCTACCCGCCGGTGCTCCTGCCGAGCGGCAGCCAGGCGGCGAAGGTGACGATGGTCGACCTGACGAAGAAGCGCGGCTTCGACTACTCGCCGCAGAAGTCGCTGCTGGCGGCGCTGAAAAAGCAGGATTTCGACCTCGAGCCGATCTACTGCGGCGGCAAGAGCGCCATCGACCAGCAGCGCGAGCAGTGGACCGACGGAGCGAACGCGTTCGCGCTCGCACCCGGGATCATCCTCCTGTACGAGCGCAACGTCCGCACCGCGGAGGCGCTGGCGAAGGTGGGCTATCACATCGTGTACGAAGACGACCTGCTCCTCGGCAGGACCGAGCTCGAGACGTGGACCGACAAAAAGTACGCGCTGCAGATCGCGGGCAATGAGTTGTCGCGCGCGCGCGGCGGTCCGCGCTGCATGACCATGCCGCTCGAACGCGAGGAGCTCTGAAAGCTGTTGTCGGTTGTCGGTGGTCGGTTGTCCGGGCTTTTGCGCCTGGACGAACGGCGCGGATGACTGACAACCGACAACTGACAACAAATGACAGCTCCAAGTGAGAAACGAGCAAAGCTCGCGGTCGTGGCATTCGGCGGCAACGCACTGCTTCGCCCCGAGGACCGCGGCACGCAGGAAGAGCAGATCGCGCGCGCGAAACAGGCGGCGCGCTGGCTCGCGGAGATCGTCCGCTACGGCTACAAGCTGATCGTCGTCCACGGCAACGGCCCGCAGGTCGGCAACATCCTGGTGCAGGCGGAAGAGGCGTCGACGAAGATCCCGCCGCAGTCGCTCGACGTCTGCGTCGCGCAGACCGAGGGCTCGATCGGCTTCATGCTGCAGCAGGCCATCCGCAACCGGCTGGAGTCGATCGGCGTCGGCGGTGAGGTGGCGACGATCCTGACCGAGGTGGAGGTGGATGCGAACGACATCGCGTTCAAGCGTCCGACCAAGCCGATCGGCCCGTTCTTCACGCGCTATCGCGCCGAGGCGCTGGAGCGCGATCTCGGCTGGACGATGAAAGAAGACTCCGGCCGCGGCTGGCGCCACGTCGTCCCGTCGCCGCGCCCGCTGCGCATCCTCAACATCAACACCATCGCGCACATGCTCGACACCGCCGCGGTGGTGATCGCCGCCGGCGGCGGAGGCATCCCGGTCGTCCGCGGCCGCGACGGCGCCTGGCGCGGCATCGAGGCGGTGATCGACAAGGACTACGCCTCCGCCAAGCTCGCCTCCGACCTCAAGGCCGACCGCTTCATCATCCTCACCGGCGTCCCGAAGGTGGCCATCGACTTCGGCAAGCCGACGGAGCGCTTCCTCGACCGGATGACCGTGGCCGAGGCGGAGAAGCACATGGCCGACGGCCAGTTCCCCGCCGGCTCCATGGGCCCAAAGATCGACAGCGCCCTCCAGTTCGTCCGCGAAGCGAAGCAGGAAGTGCTGATCACGGACGTGGAAGTGCTGCGCGAAGCGCTGGAAGGGAAGGACGGCACGGTCATCGTGCCGTGACGGCGCGCCGGTCACTCGTGTCGCGGTTCCGGCGCGCGCCCTTCGGCGATGAGCGTCCGGAGAGCGTCGTTTACCTGTTCGGCCGTCGAGTAGTGGACCAAAACGTCCGACTCGATGCGGATCAGGACGGTCTGCGTGTTCCTCGGGTGGTAGTACTTGCCGCGGACGCCCTTGTCGAAATCAAAGTCGTACTCGGGGCGGAGGTCGTCCTCATCGCGGATCTCGTCGCTCTTCTTGCTCATGTATTTTCGACGTTCGGCTTTCGTCGCATGCCGTGCACTGATGATGCGGATTCGTTCTTCGCGCGCCGTGTGACTCACGACGAGCAACTCGTTGAACAATGTGCACCCGTAGGTAATCTCGCGCAACTCACCGTCGGAGTGATCGAAGTCTTCGAACGTGATGGAGAACGGATCGTCGAAGACGTAGGTCGCCTTGGGGAAGCCGACCCCGTGCTTCAGCAGGTTCAATTCTGCCTTGTCGTCGTCCCATTCGAAGCGGTCCGATTGCACGCCCCGAGGCTACCTCGGTGTTACTGATTCGGGCAATCCGCGCAGTGGGCGCGGAGGCGTTCGAAGGTCCAGATCCCGTAGGTGTGGCCGTCGGCCCAGTTGGGCTGGAGGGCGTAGTTGCCGATGGGTTCTACCGACTGTAGAACGAACGACTCGGGGCGGTAGCGTTGCGGGAGGCCTCCGGCCATGCGGCCGAAGAGGTCGGGCTCGCCGGAGCAGACGGCGCAGGGGCAGGCGCGGCGGAGCTCTTCGAGCGGGTAGTATGATTCGTGGCCGTCGTCCCAGACGACGACGAAGAGATCACCGAGAATCTGGTATGAACGTGGGCGCATGCCGACTTATAGATTGACCATCGAGTACGAAGGCACTCGCTACTCCGGTTGGCAGGCGCAGGGTAACACGCAGAAGACGGTGCAGGGCCACCTGCTCCGCGCCGCGCGCGACGTCCTCGGCGACGTCGACATCGGTGGTGCCGGACGGACCGATGCGGGCGTCCACGCGTCCGCGCAGGTGGCGCATCTCCGCTCGCACAAACCGCACGATCCGCTGCAGCTCGCGCGCAAGCTCAACGACCTCCTGCCGCACGACATCAGCGTCCTCGACGTGGCTCGTGCGCGCGACAACTTCCACGCGCGCCACGACGCGACCTCGCGCGTCTACCTCTACCAGGTGGCGACGCGGCGGACGGCATTCGCGAAGCCGTTCGTCTGGTGGATCAAGGACCGGCTCGATTTCGAGGCGATGCAGAAAGCCGCCGCGGCGCTGGCCGGGCGCCATGACTTCTCCGCCTTCACCGACAAGCGGCTGAAGGAAGAGGACTCCCGGATCGTGGTGGTCGAGCGGGCGGAGCTCGTCCGCGACGGGGACCTCATCCTCTTCCGCATCGCGGCGTCGCACTATCTCTGGAAGATGGTGCGCAAGCTGACGTCCTCCCTCGTGGAAGTGGGGCGCGGCAACGAGCGGGGGATCGAGCAGCGCCTGCACGCGAAGGGGGAGCCGTGGCAGCCGACCGCCCCGCCGTCCGGGCTCTTTCTGGAAGCGGTCACGTACGAAGGGGAGGCGTTCGACCGCCCGCTCGTACCGATCGTGCCGGTGGAGTCATTCGCCCGGAGAAAGCGGTGAACGAGGCGCAACTCGTTGCCCGCGTGCGCGAGTTGTTCTCCGCGCGAATCGGCGACGACGCCGCGATTGTCGGCGACCAGGTCTACACGACCGACATGCTCGTGGAAGACGTCGATTTCACACGTGCAACGCCGTTGCGTTTCGTCGCGCGCAAGAGCCTGGCCGTGAACCTCTCCGACATCGCCGCCATGGGTGCAAAGCCGGAGCTCGCGCTGCTGTCGCTGGCGCTGCCGGAGTGGGCGCGGGAGCAGGCCGACGAGCTGCTGACCGCATACGCGGGCGCGGCGAAGGAGCATGGCGTCGAGATCATCGGCGGCGATTTCTCGCGCGCGGAGAACCTCACCATCTCCGTAGCCGCGGTCGGCCGGATCGTGACCCGTCCCCTGTTGCGCAGCGGCGCGAAGCGCGGCGACCGCATCTACCTCTCGCGACCGATCGGCGGCGCGGCGGCGGGCTTGCAACTGCTCGAGAAGAGCGCGGACAGCTACGCGGAGCGCGAGTTCGTCGAGTCGGCCATTCGCCGGCAGTTCGACCCGGAGCCGGAGCTGGCGCTCGGCGTTGCGCTGGCCGCCATCCCCGAAGTCACCTCGTGCATCGACGTCTCGGACGGACTCTCCACCGACCTCCATCATCTCTGCGACGCCTCGAGCTGCGGTGCGGAGATCGAGAAAGAGCGCATCCCCATGTTCCCCGACCTGCTGGCGTACGGCCCGAAGCTCGGCATCCGCGTGCGCGACGCGGTGCTGCACGGCGGCGAGGAGTACGCGTTGCTCTTCACCGCGTCGCTGCCCGAATCGCAATTGAGCGCGCGTCTGGGGCGGCCGGTCTACGCGATCGGACGGATCACGTCAGAGCGTGGAGTGCTGCTGAAGGAAAACGGGATCGCGCGGCCGCTGGAGGCGGGCGGCTTCGATCACTTCGCGTGACGGTTGAGGTTCGACGCGGCGACGGCGCAGACGAACGCGCCGATGCCGAGGGTCGTGCGTACCGCGTGGGCGCGCCCCCAGTTCTTCACGAGGAACTGTGAGCGGTCGCTCGGGTAGTCGGTGGCGGGATTCGCCTCCAGCTCCTTGTTGATCGGCACCGTCACCATGACCGTCGCGGCCAGCACCCCCGCCAGGCCGACGGCCGCCGCGGCGTCGAGGATGCGTTGCGCCAGGCTGTCGCCGCGCGGGGCGGCGATCGCCAGCGTCACCGCGCTGCCGAGGGCCACGGGACCGATCGCGTCGAACCAGCTCGCCACCGTGGAGGAAGGTCCATCCTCGCGCGGCAGCTCGTTTTTCCAGCCCGGCACGAGCGCGGCTTCACCGAAGCCGAGCGATCCGGCCAGCAGCCCGGCCGAGGTCAGGTTGACGATGCGCAGAGCCGATTCGATCGAGCGGTTCACGCGGCTAAGTATACGAAAATGGGCGGCCTTGTGGCCGCCCGTTCGGTGGTGCGCGATGCTTTTGCGGCGTTACCGCTGCAGTTTCTTCTCGAGCTCCTTCAGCCGTCCTTCGAGCTCCTTGATGCGGCCCTGCAGGTCGTCGCAGTTCGACGGGCCGATGGTCTGCAGGCGCGCGCGCCACTCGGGGCTGTCGAGCAGCATCGGCAGGTTGCCCAGCTCCGCACCGCGCAGGAACCGGACGCCCTCCTTCTCGACGACGCTCGCCACGAGCGCCTGACGGTTCCGGCCGCGCAGCACTTCGATTCGCACGCTGTCGCCTTCCTTCTTTTCGTTCAGGCCTGTGCGGATGTCCATCGACGAATCGACTCCCTTGCCGTCGATGGAGAGGATGATGTCGCCGACGCGCACGCCTGCCTTGTCGGCCGGGCTGCCATCTTCCACCGCGCCGACCAGCACGCCGGCGTCCTTGCTCGCGCCGTAGTGGTCGCGCAGCTCGGGCGTGAGGTCGACCAGGCTGACGCCGAGGTGAGCGCGCTTGCCGCCGAAGAGCTCGTGGCGGAAGGGGATGGCATCGCCGTCGTCCGTGATGACCTTGCCGTCCTTGACGACCACAGTACGGGTGCGGGTGCGGGGTGAGGGCGGCGTCTGGGCGGCCAGCGCGGTGGTGATGAACAGGGAGAGTGCAATGGTGAGAATCTTCATGGTTCCTCCGTTACTGGAAAGCGATCAATCGAAAGTTCTGTAAGACGCGGGCTGGATGGTGTTGGGCTGCTGCAGGGAGTCGAGGTCCATGATCACGCGCGTCCCGTCGTCGTGCTCGAGCACGAGCATCGGTTCGGCTTCGTCCGCGATCTTCTTGACCTCCTGCAGTTCCGCCACGAGCTTCTGCCGTTCCACGCGCAGCTCGGCCACGTGCTGCCGGTGCGCGTGCACCGTCAGCGCTCCGTGCACGAGGAGCGCGAGGCAGGCCGCCATCGCGAAGGCGGCGGAGAGCCGCCAGACGAACGGCAGGTGCCGCTCCTGGCCGCGGACCCGCCGCATCACGTCAGACGTGAAGGCGGGCGATGCTTTCGCCCGCGGCAGGACTCGCATCCAGCCGCGGAGTTGTGTTTCGTTCATGACCTTCTCCTCCGATCCACCAGGGGGCGAGGTGCCTGCGCAGCAGTTCCCTCGCACGTGAGATGCGCGACTTCACGGTGCCGCACGCGACGTCGAGCGCCTTCGCGATCTCGTCGTACGACCATTCCTCCATCTCGAACAGGACCAGCGGCGCGCGGTACTTGATGGGCAGTTGCTCGAGTGCCGCGGAGACCTGCCGCTGGATCTCGTCCGTGAAGAGGGTGGCGTCAGGCGGCGGTGTGCTCTGACGCGTGCTGGCGTGAAGCCGCGGCAGGAGCAGGCTCCACCGCTTCTGGCGACGGACCTCGGACACGACGAGGTTCGTGGCGATGCGGAAGAGATACGGCCCCAGCCGTTCCCGCTCCCTGTATTTCGCTGCATTGCGGTACAGCCGGACGAACGCATCCTGGGCGATCTCCTCGGCCCGGTCCCGGGACCGGACGAGGTGAGTCAGGTAATTGACGAGCGAGTCCTTGTACCGATCGACGATCTCGGCAAAGGCGTCGTCATCGCCCTCACGAACCCGTTGCATCAGCGCGTCGTCGTTCATTCGTAGTGAAGGACGCATGAGCGCGAAAAAGGTTCCGCGCCTTCGGCGGGGTATCAGGTGTCAGGTGTCTGGGGTGCTTCGCCCGGGCGAAAATACCCGGACACCTGATACCCGACACCCGCGCGAAGCGCGCTACCGCCGCGAGTCTTCGAGCTGCTTGATCCGATTCACGATGTCGCGGTAGTTCGAGTTCATCCCGTACACCTCCATGAACGCTTTCTGCGCGTTCTCGGTGTCGCCTACTTCCTGGTATGCGGAGGCGAGGTCGTACAGGAGGCCGACGTGCTCTTCCTCGGTGATCTCCGGCATCTCCAACCCCTTGCGGTACCACTTGATCGCGAGCTGGGGCATCCCTTTTTCGAGGAAGCAGAGGCCGAGCATGGAGGCGCACTCAACGGCGCGCTTGGGGTCCTTCGAGGCGAGCTGGAACTCGCCGATGGCCTCGTCGATGAGACCCATCTCCTTGTAGGCGATGCCGAGGTTGTAGTGGGTGTCGTAGTCCTCGGAGTCGAGCTGCTGTTCGACGCCCTTCTTGAACTCCTTGAAAATCTCCTCGAGCGACTGCTCCTCCTCGGAGAGGGAGATCGACTCCTCTTCGTCCGCCAGCTCGGATTCGAGCTCCGCGGCGAGGTCGAAGAAGTTGTCTTCGTCGGCGAAGAGGTTTTCCTCCTGCACCAGGGCCGCGCTGAACGCGGGTGCAGGTTCGGGCGTTGCGGCCGCGGGCGCGGGTGCCGTCATCGGGATGCCGAAGTCGTCGTCGTCGTCCGGGATGGCGGAGAGGAGCTCGTTCTCGATCTCGTCACGCGAGAGCACGGACGGACGGGCCGCCACCGCACTCGCCGCGGCCGCGGCAGCAGCCGTCGCGGCGTCCTCGACGCGCTCGCGGCGCGATTCGAGATCGGCGTTGCCGGGGAAACGCTCGCTGAGCGTTTCCAGCTTGCGGCGCGCTTCGTCATAGAGCTCCTGCTCGATGTAGAAGTCGACTTCACCCAGTTCTTCGAGCGGCAGGTCCTCGAGATCGAAGCTGCTCGCCTCGGTGCCGAAGAACGGTTCCTCGGCCACCGGCTCCGGCTCGGCCTGCGGTTCAGGTGCGAAGGCCGGTTCCGGCTCCAGCTCGAGCAGCGGCTCGGAGATCGGCGACTCCACCGGCTCGGGTTGGAACAGCGTGTCTGCCGGCGTTTCATCGCTGAAGGACAGCTCTTCGACGTCCGAAAAGTCGTCGATTGCGGAGAACTCCTCCTCCGCCGGCAGCTCCTGGGCGAACGTGAGCTCGGGCTCTTCCTCGGCCACCGGCAGCTCTTCGACCGGCGCCAGCTCGAGGACTGGTTCGGGCTCCGGCTCGGGCTCCGGTTCCAGCAGGGGCTCCGGTTCCGGAAGCGGCTCGAGCTCGAGCATCGGCTCGGGCTCCAGAACGATTTCGGGCTCGGGCTCCGGCAGCGGCTCGGGCTCGACAGCGGGCGGCTCCAGCTCGAACTCCAGCTCGGACGGGGCGTCGAGATCGAAGCTCAACTCGCCGGTGTCCGCGAGGTCGTCGAGCGTGATCTCCGGCTCCGGTTCCGGTTCCGGAGCACGCACAGGCGCTGCTGCACGCGCTGCCGCGGCCGGCGGCGCGAAGCTCTGGCCGCGCGAGGTGAACTCGTTGCGGACGGCATCGACCGTCACCGTGTCGCCGCTCTCTTCGAGGACGGCGACGTACGCCTGCGCCGCGGAACGGGCGGCGTCGTTCTCCCCTTCTTCGAGGAGGATGCGGAACAGCCGCTCGTGCGCGGTGAGGTTCTTCGGGGAGCGTTCGAGCACTGCACGGAGATGCTCGGCCGCCTTCTCGGCGAGGCCGTACTTGGCGAAAACCTCGGCCTCGGTCAGGTGCTCGGTGATGAAATCGAGATCGTCGTTTGCACCGCCGAGGTCGTTCGCGAGATCGGCGGCGGCCAGCTCGACCGCCGGGATCAGGCGTGCCTGAGGCGGTGGAGGCGGCGGGGGAGCCGGCGCGAGCGGCTCGGGAGAAAGATCCATCTCCAGCTCGAGCGGCGGGGAGGTATCGAGGTCCAGCGAGAACGAGGTCGAGTCGTCCCCCATGTCGAACGACGGCGCCGGCTCCTCGATCTCCATCGGCGGCAGGCCGGGCGAGGTGCGCGCGCGGGGCGGCAGCGTGTCCAGTCCGCCCATCTGCGAGCGGACGAACTGCAGCTTGGTGCGGTGCTGGGCGTTCTGCGGCTCGCGCTGGATCAGCTTGTCGAGCACTTTCGACGCTTCGTCGAAGCGCATCCGGGCGATGTGCGCCTCGGCGAGGCTGTTCATCGACGCCAGGATGTTCGTCTCTTCGTTCAGGCGCGTGTAAACGGCGACGAGCCGCTCGAGCGTGCCGGCATGGCCCGCCTCGACGCGGATGATGCGGTTCAGCATCTCGATGGCCGTGCCGCGCTCGCCGCGGCTCAGGGCGCGCTCGACGAGCGGCCCGACCATCTCCAGGGCGCGGTCGGCGTCGTTCTGCTTGAGGTACAGCTCCGCGAGCGTTTCCCGGACCGTCGCTTCGTTCGGATCGGCGGCAATGGCGCGCTCGAGCGTCGTCAGGGCGCCGGAGGTATCGCCGCGGCCGAGCTGGATCCTGCCGAGGAGCGCGAGGAGGCGCGGGCTGTCGGCGTTCCCCTCCAGCGCGGTGTCGACGATCTGCCGCGCGTTGTCGAAGTCTTTCGCTTCGAGGAGCGCCGTGACGAGCGAGTCGACCAGCTCGGTGTTGCGCGGGTCGATCTTCAACGCCTTGCGGAAGACCTGCTGGGCCTCGTCGAGCATGCCGCGCTTGAGCAGCATCCGCCCGACGCGGTCGTACTCCTTCAGCGCCTCGACGGTCTGGTTGTTCTGAGAGTAGAGGTCGGCCAGCTTGACGTGGACGTTGATCGACTGCGGGTCGAGCTCCGAGATCTTGCGGTAGATCGCGAGCGCGTTCCCCGGGTCGCTGTGCTTGATGTAGTAGTCGGCGAGGACCTGGTACTGGCTCTTCGCCTCCATCGCCAGCCCCTGCTTCGCGTAGAGGTCGGCCAGCTTGGCGTAGATGTCGAGCTGCGAGGGGTCGAGCTTGTTGATCTTCTTGTAGATCGCGATGGCCTTGAGGAAGAAGCCATCCTTCGAATAGTGCCCGGCGATCTTGGAAAAGACCTTCACCGCCTCATCGCTGCGGTTGATGCGTACCCACAAGTCACCGATCCGATTGAGCGTGTTGACGTCGTTCGGGTTGTCCTCGAGGAGCCGCTCGTACTCCTTGATCGCCGGCTCGATCTTGCCCTTGGCGACCAGCTTTTCCGCGCTGGCGATGACTTTATCGCGTTGAACCGCCATCTTCCTCGCTAGTGCCGAAAAGCAGCCTCGGCTCCTCCACCCCTTCGAACGACATTCGATGGATCGGGCTGGGCCCGTACATCTTCAACGCAGCCTGGTGACCTTCGGTCGCGTATCCCCGATTGTGCTTGAAATCGTAAACGGGGTAACGCTCATGATACGACTCCATCAACAGATCGCGATAGACCTTCGCCACGATCGAGGCCGCGGCGATCGAAACGCTGCGCCGGTCGCCCTTGATCAGCGGAATCTGCGGCATGTGCAGCGTCTCCAGCGTGACCGCGTCCAGCAGCAGGACGTCGGGGCGGACGTGCAGGTCTTCGACGGCGTGCTGCATGGCCAGCTTGCTGGCCTGCAGGATGTTGATCCGATCGATCGTGCGCGGCTCGACGACGCCGATCGAGACGGCGCGCGCGCACGAGAGGATCAGCCGGCTGACGGCGACGCGCTCGTCGGCTTCGAGGATGAGCTTGGAGTCTTTGACGCCGAAGAGCGTCGGGTCGCAGTCCAGGATGACGCAGGCGGCGACCACCGGTCCGGCCAGGCAGCCGCGGCCGACCTCGTCCGTACCGGCGATGGAGCGAAAACCAGAATCGCGGAGCCTGCGCTCGACCGCTGACATCTCAGCGACGCGCGCGAGCTCCGCGAAAAGAGAATCGTAGAGACGCTCGGAGGGAAGCCGCTTACCGCTGGCGCTTTTCTTCGATGCGCGCGGCTTTGCCGCGGAGATCCCGGAGGTAGTAGAGCTTCGCGCGACGGACCCGGCCATGACGTTCCACCTCGATCTTGTCGATCGTCGGAGAGTAGAGCGGGAACATACGCTCGACACCAATACCGCCCGAAACCTTGCGGACAGTGAACATCTGGCGCGTGCCGCCACCCTTGCGCGAGATCACCACGCCCTGGAAGATCTGGATGCGCTCTTTGTCGCCTTCCTTGACCTTCACGTGGACCTTGATGGTGTCGCCGGGGCTGAACGACGGGATGTCGGTCCGCTTGATTTCCGCCGACTCGACGAGCTTCATGATTTCTGGCATGACTGGTAACTCCGCTAATTTCGTACAGCGAGCCCGCAAGCATCGCCGATTTCGATTGACACTGCAAGAGGTTGCCGCGCAGGCACACCTCGGCGGCGGGGGCTAGAACTTCCCGAGCCTGCGAAGAATTTCCCGCGCCTCTTCATCGAGCTCCGCGCTGTCGAACAGGTCGGGCCGCTTTTCGAGCGTCGCGCGTAAGGCCTGTTCTTTTCGCCACTTGCGGATTTTCTCGTGATGCCCCGACAGGAGGATCTCCGGGATGCGCTGTCCCCGCAGGACCTCGGGGCGGGTGTAGTGCGGGTAATCGAGCAGCCCTTTGAAGAAGGAGTCCTCTTCCACCGACCCGGTGTTCCCGACCACCCCCGGGATCAGCCGCCCCACCGCGTCGGCCATCAGCATGGCCGGCAGCTCGCCGCCGGAGACGACAACGTCGCCGACCGAGATCTCGTCCGGCTGCAGCGCCTCATGCACGCGGTGATCGAACCCCTCGTACCGCCCGCAGAGAAAGACCACGTGCGGCTTCTCCGAGAGCTCCTTCGCCACCTTCTGATCGAAACGGCGACCCTGAGGAGAGGTCATGACGAGATGCCCGCCCCCGATCGCCTCCACCACCCGGAACACCGGTTCCCCGAGCATGACCATGCCCGGGCCGCCGCCGTACGCCTCGTCGTCGGTGGAGCGATGGCGGTCGGTCGCGTACTCCCGGAGATCGTGCACCCGGATGTCCAGGAGCCCCTGCTTCACCCCGCGCGCAATCACCCCTTCGGCCACGAAGGGATCGAACATGCGAGGGAAGATCGTGATGAAGTCGACGCGCACAGATCTTTTGCTGCCTTCGGCAGCAGCGTACCAGACCGCCTACTCCGCGACCGCATCGAGATCTTCGATCCCCTCGGGGAGCGCGACCACCATGCGCTTCGCCTCCAGGTCGATCTCCGTGCAGAGGTCCGCGGCGAACGGCAGCTCGAACTCCCGTCCGTCGGCGCGCTTCACGCTCAGCAGGATGCCGCCGCCGCCTTCGTACGCGTCGGTCACGATGCCGCGCTCTTTCCCCTCGGCGTCGAAAAGCGTCAGTCCCACCAGGTCGTGCAGAAAGTACTCGTCCTGCTCGAGCTGGCGCGCCTCTTCCTCGGGAATCTCCACCGTCCAGTTGTGCAGGGCCTGCACTTCTTCCGGGGTCTCGATGGTCTTGAACTTCAGGAGAGCGCGGCCGGCGTGGATGCGCACGCTCTCGACCTCGACCTCGCGGGTCTGCGAGTCATCGGGGGCGACCAGCGTGACCGTCTCGAGCTCGTCGAAGCGGTCGGGCGAGTCGGTCCACGGCTCGACGCTCGCCTCGCCGCGCACCCCGTGCGCCTTGCGGATGATCCCGACGGCGATGCGCTCGGCTATCAGTCCACGATGTCTAGTGAATAGCGGCGGCGCGTCTTCTGCCCCGCCGCCGAGAGCAGCGTGCGGATCGCACGCGCGGTACGGCCCTGCCGGCCGATCACTTTCCCGAGATCGGCGGGGGCCACTTCGAGCTCGACCACCGTGTCCTGGTCACCCCGCTCGTAGGTGCGGGTCTGCACCTCGTCCGGATTGTCGACGAGGGATTTTGCCAGGAATTCGATCAGCTCTTTCATGAGCCGGCTCGCTTACTCGGCTTTCGGGAGCTTCTTGAGCAGCGACTTCACGGTCGGCGAGAGCTGTGCGCCCTTGCTCACCCAGTAGTCGACGCGCGTGCGGTCGATCTTGACGTCGGCCGGGTTCTTCTTCGGGTCGTAGTGACCGATCTGCTCCACGGTCGCGGCGGACGGGGTCTTCAGCGAGTCCGAAACGACCACACGGTAAAACGGAGCATGGGTCGCTCCCTGACGGCGCAAACGAATCTTCAGCATCTGTTCAGTAACTCCTTGAGATTAGGGCGCGGAATCGTATCCGAGCTTGGCCCCGAACAGCAACGTACCCCGGTGAATTCCGTTTACGACGGCCACAGCCACCCGAACGTCCCTCCGATGAGCAGCCCGAAGATCAGCCCGTCGACGACGTGCTTGATGGCCACCGGCCAGGGCTTTCCGTACCAGATGGAGTCCGACCAGTTCGTGCCGAAGGCCCAGAAGATCATCCCGGTCGCGCCGGCGATCTGGAAGACCCGCATGTACTCGACCCCGCGGGGCAGCGTCTCGCTGGCGATGTAGGCCGCACAGACCGAGCCGAGGACCGTGTAGAGAAAGTACGCCCCGAGGGTGCGGGCGAAGGAGAAGGTAGCGGGGTTCTTCAGGTAAAGCAGCCCGCTCGGACCGTTGTGGAGCTTCTCCCGATCCTCGGGGGTCATCGTCTTCCAATCCATCTTCGGATACATGTACATCCCCGGCCCTGCCGCCGCGGAGCCGGCCATGAACGGGGCCTCGTCCGGCAGTTTCCGGTAATCGCGCGAGTGCCAGAACGGCAGCATCATCCAGAGGATGTTGCTCGCGATGAAGACAAAGACAGCGGAGACCAGGATGGGGAGCCAGAGCTCAGCAAGAGAGACCATGGCAGGCGACCTCCACGGGAGAGTGTACCCGAGGAAGCGTTGTCGGTTAGCGGTTGTCAGTTGTCTGGGGTGTCTCGCCTGGCCGGTCCCGTAAGCCGAGGAACCGCAGACAACCGGCAACTGACAACCGACAACATCACCTACTGCATGAACCCCGGCGGCAGCCCCTTCATCATCTTCCCGAACTTCCGCGCGCCGAAGCCCTTCGAGAACGAGCGCATCATCTTCTTCATCTGCAGGTACTGCTTGAGCAGGCGGTTGATCTCCTGCACGGAGGTGCCGGAGCCCTTGGCGATGCGTTTCTTGCGGTGGCCGTTGATGATCTGGGGGTACTCGCGTTCCTTGGCGGTCATCGAGTCGAGGATCGCCTGCATGCGCACGATCGCCTTCTCGTCGATGTCGTCCTCGTTGATCTTGCCGGCGCCGGGGATCATCGAGACGAGGGAGGAGAGCGGGCCCATCTTCTTGACCTGCATGAGCTGCGACCGGAGGTCTTCGAGCGTGAACTTGTCCTTCGCGACCTTCTCGGCGAGGCGGGCCGCTTCCTTCTGGTCGACTTCCGCCTCGACCTTCTCGATGAGCGACAGCACGTCGCCCATGCCGAGGATGCGGGAGGCCATGCGGTCGGGATAGAAGACGTCGAGGTCGGCGTACTTTTCGCCGACGCCAACGAACTTGATCGGGCGGTTCACGACCGACTTGATCGAGAGCGCGGCACCGCCGCGCGCGTCGCCGTCGAGCTTCGTCAGCACGATGCCGGTCACGCCGAGGCGGTCGTCGAACTCTTTCGCCGACTTCACGGCGTCCTGGCCAGTCATGGCGTCGGCGACGAACAGGATCTCCGAGGGACGCGCGTCCGTCTTGATGGTCTGGAGCTCGGTCATCAGCTCTTCGTCGATGTGCAGGCGGCCCGCGGTATCGAGGATGACCGTGTCGTACATCAGCGTCTTGGCCTCGCTCAGGGCCTTGCGCGCGATGTCGATGGGGTTGCGGTTGTCGCCGATCTCAAAGAACGGCACCTTCACGTTGTTCGCAACGATGCGGAGCTGGTCGATTGCGGCGGGACGGTAGACGTCGCAGGGGACGAGCAGCGGACGGCGGCCGCGGCTCTTGATGTGCAGGGCCAGCTTGCCCGAGGTGGTCGTCTTACCGGAGCCCTGCAGGCCGACCATCATGATCACGGACGGGCTGCCGACCAGAGCGAGGCCGACTTCGTTGCCGCCGAGGAGACCCTGGAGCTCGTCTCGGACGATCTTCGTGACCTGCTGGGCGGGGGAGAAGGCCGTCAGGACGTCGCCGCCGACCGCCTTCTCGCGGACGCGGTTCGTGAACTCCTTGACCGTCTTGAAGTGGACGTCCGCCTCGAGCAGCGCGACGCGGATCTCCTTGAGCGCGTTGTCGATGTGCCACTCGTTGAGCGTCGCTTCGCCGCGCAGGGTCTTGAAGACCCGATCCATCTTGTCCTGCAGGTTGTCGAACATAGCGTGACCTAGAATGCGGGCCGTCCGGCCGTCATTCCTGGGCTAACATTCTCTACGGTGATCCTTCTCCTCGCGGCGCTCCTCTCGTTTCAGCCCTTCGACAGCGGGTTGCCGCGCAGCGGGCAGTGGCGCAACGGGTTCGCCGTGGCGGACATGAACGGCGACGGATTGCCAGACCTCGCCTTCGGCTGTGCCCGCAAGAGGCCGGGGCCTCCGGTCATCTTCCTCAACGAGCGAAACGGCCAGTGGCGCCGCTGGGAAGAGGCGCAGTTCCCGCCGCTGCCGTTCGACTACGGCGCGGTGGCCGCGGCCGACTTCGATGGCAACGGCTCGAATGATCTCGCGGTCGCTTCCCACTTCACCGGCGTGACGGTGGTCCTCGGCGATGGCCGCGGAACGTTCGTGCCGGCGTCGCAGGAGGGGCTGATCTTCCGGCCGCCGGACGCGCCGGAAGGGCCGGCTCCGTTCACCTCGCGCGCCGTGGTGGCCCTCGACTGGAACCGCGACGGCCTCGCCGACGTCGCCGCGATGAGCGAAGGCCCCCGCGGCCTGCTCGGCGTCACGGTCTACGAAAACCTCGGGAACGCGTGGAGGCCGGTTCGCGCCGCGGCACCGGAGTACGTGTTCGGCGACGTGATCGCCGCCGGCGACGTCGATGGCGATGGCCTGCCCGATCTCCTGACCGCCTCGCAGGTGACCAACTATCCCCGTGTGCTCCGCTTCAGCTCGAATCCGGACGGGCGGCTCGCACCGCGCCAGCCGGAGACGTCGCTCCCCGTGTATCTCGTGCACAGCGCCGGGCTGCACGACTTCGGCGTGGACGGCCGCGACGAGCTCCTGATCGGCTACACCTCCGCGACCAGCCCAAGGCGGGCGGTCCTCGAGCTGCTCTCCTTTCCTGCTGGAGCGGCCCCACCCCGGGAGCTCTGGTCCGACGAAGGGAACGGCAGGATCATGGCGCTCGCGGCCGGCGACGTGAACGGCGACGGTTCGGCCGACGTCGTGGCCGGCCTCTCGGACGGACGGCTGCTCACGTTCCGCGGCGACGGGCGTGCATTCGTGACTCGCGATGCAGACATCCCGGTCCCGGAATGGCGCCGCGGCTGCAACGCGTACACGGTGCGGCTGGCGGACCTCGACGGCGACGGCCGCGACGAGGTCATCGCCGGCTTTGCGGGCGAGAGCAACGGCTGCACGTCCGGTGGCGGCATCGAGGTGTGGAAGGCGTCGGACCTGCCGGAGCCGCCGCGATCGCCGCGGAGACGATCGGCCCGCCATTGAGCCACTCCTTTCTCTCCTTGCGGCGCATGCCGTCCGCGGCCGATCCGTTCGCGCTGCGCGTGACGCAGGTGGCAGAGGGTAACCGGCGGGGCAGGTACGTGCTGTATCACGCCCGCTCGGCGCGGCGCGTGCGGAACAACGTCGCCCTCGAGTACGCGAAGATGCTCTCTACGGCAGGCGGGCTGCCGGTGATCGTGGCCGAGTGGCTCGACGAGCCGCACCTCTCGCCGCGGATCGAGGCATTCATCCGCGCCGGTGCGGAGAGGAACGCGGCGGAATGCGACGTCGAGTATCGCTTCGAGCCGCATCGCGACGTCATCAAAAAGGCGCGCTACGTCGTCACCGACGAGTTCCCGACGCTGCCCGTTCCTACGCACGCGACGCATCTCGTCGACGGCAACGGCATCCTGCCGATGCGTGCGATTCCGAAAGAGCAGTACTCGGCGAAGTTCTTCCGCGACAAGGCGCACAAGCTGTTCGAGCAGTTCTGGCGTCCGACCTCGCCGTCGCCCTGGCAGCCGCCGTCCGTCCTGCGCGGCACCGGGATCTCCGCGCGGATCCACTTCGGCCACTACGGCGCGCAGGAGATCGCCAACGCCGCCCTGCACGGAGACGCGCCGGACGAGGAGCTCGACGCGTTTCTCGAACAGCTCGTGATCCGCCGCGAGCTCGCCTTCAACATGTGCTTCTACAACCCGCGCTACGGCTCGCTCGACGCGCTCCCCGACTGGGCGAAGCGCACGCTCGACCAGCATCGCCGCGATCGCCGCAAGCCGGTGTACACGTACGAAGAGCTGGAGCGCGCGGAGACGCACGACGACGTCTGGAACCTCTCGCAGCGGCAGCTCGTGCGGTGCGGCACGATCCACAACTACCTGCGCATGCTTTGGGGGAAGAAGATCATCGAATGGAGCGAGACCCCCGAGGAGGCGCACGCGGCGATGGTCAGACTGCACGACGTGTATGCGCTCGACGGCCGCGATCCGAACACGCACGCCGGCATCCTCTGGTGCTTCGGCAAGCACGATCGCCCCTGGGCGCCGCAGCGGCCGATCTTCGGCTCGATCCGCTGGATGTCGTCCGGGATGACGCGCAGGAAGGTGCGGCTGAAGGAAATCGCCGACCAGGTGGAGCGCTGCGCTCCCGCGTAATGTGTGGATTTTCGTGACGCCGCTCGGTAGTTGATGCAGGCGTGGCACAGCCTGCACTTCGCCTCGATACGAACGTTCCGGGCGACTTCTTCGTCGACTCCACCTGCATCGACTGCGATGCCTGCCGCATCTTCGCCCCCGCCGTGTTCCACGATGCCGGCGAGCAGTCGTCGGTGTACCACCAGCCGGAAACGGAAGAGGAGCTGCTGGCGGCGCAGAAGGCGCTGATCTCCTGTCCCACCGCCTCGATCGGCTCGACCGCCGACTCGACAAGGCACGACATGCGCGCGGCGGTCGCGGCCCTGCCGGAGGTCGTCGACGAAGAGGTCTATCGCTGCGGCTACGCGAGCGAGAGCTCGTTCGGCGCGATCAGCTACCTCGTGCGCCGCGAGGCCGGCAATCTCCTCGTCGACTCCCCCCGCTTCGCCGCGCCGCTCGCCAGAAACATCGACGCGCTCGGCGGCGTCAGCCGCCTGCTGCTGACGCACCAGGACGACGTTGCGGATCACGCCAAGTTCGCGGAGCGCTTCGGCTGCGAGCGCGTCCTGCACAAGGACGACGTCCGCGGCGGCACCGCCGCCGTGGAGCTGCAGGTCACGGGCAGCGAGCCCGTAACGCTCGACTCCGATCTGGTCATGATCCCGACGCCCGGCCACACCCGCGGCCATGCCGTTTTTCTGTATCGCGACAAGTACCTCTTCACCGGCGACCATCTCGCCTGGAGCGAGGCCCGCGGCCACCTGTACGCGTTCCGCAGCGCCTGCTGGTACTCGTGGACGGAGCAGATCCGCTCGATGGAGCGCCTGCTCGAGTTCCGTTTCGAGTGGGTCCTCCCCGGCCACGGCCGTCCGATAGCGCTGACGGCGGATGCGATGCGCGACTCCCTGCAGCACTGCATTGCGTGGATGAAGACGAAATAGGAATGCCCGTTGCTCTCCACGCAAAGTCGGGGAACCGCAATGGGCAAATACATCACCGTCTTCAAGCAGACGTTCAAGGAGTTCGGCGAGGACAAAGCGCCGCGGCTCGGCGCCGCGCTGGCGTATTACACGATCTTCTCGATCGGTCCGCTGCTGCTGATCGCCGTGGCCATGGCCGGCATCTTCCTCGGCAAGGAAGCAGCGCAGGGGAAGATCTCCGCGGAGCTCGGCAACGTCCTCGGCTCGGAGATGGCGAAATCGCTGGAGACGATGATCGAGGCCGCCCACAAACCGAAGAGCGGCACCATCGCCACGATCGTCGGTGTGGTCATGCTCCTCATCGGTGCCTCGGGTCTCTTCGCGCAGCTCAAGGACGCGCTCAACACGATCTGGAACGTCGAGCCGAAGAAAGCGGCCGGCATCATGGGGATGATCAAGGAGCGCTTCCTCTCCATGGCCATGGTCCTCGGGATCGGCTTTCTCCTGCTGATCACCCTCGTCTTCGACGCCGCGATCTCTGCGATGGGGCCGCTGCTGGAGCGGCTGGTGGGCGGCGAAGCGATCATTCACGTGGTCCAGCTGGTGCTGTCTTTCCTCGTGTCGACGGTGCTGTTCGCCTGCATCTTCCGGATCCTTCCCGACCTGAAGATCGCCTGGAAAGACGTCTGGTTCGGCGCGATCTTCACCTCTCTCCTCTTCGTGGTCGGTAAATGGGGCCTCGGCCTGTACCTCGGCAAGGCCGCGGTCGGCTCCGCCTACGGCGCGGCCGGCTCGCTCGTGATCCTGCTGGTGTGGGTCTACTGGTCCGCCCAGATCCTCTTCCTCGGCGCCGAGTTCACCCAGGTCTACGCCCGCACCTTCGGCAGCCTCAAAGGCGACACCTCCAAACGCCAGGCCCGCGAACAGGCCGCGCGTCCGGAAGATCGCCCCAAAGCCGCGGAGCCGGTCCCCGCGAGACCCCCGGTGCCCGCCCCGATGTACGCCAAGCCGAAATCGAGCGGCGGCCTGGTCAAACTGGCCGCGGGCGGGGTGGCGGGCCTCCTCCTCGGCGCCATCCTCGGCGGCATCAGCACGTTCAGCTTCGTGCTGAAGGCGCTGAGGAAGGTGTTCGTCCCGTTCAAGTGAGCACACGGTTTGGAGTGCGGTGACCGCAGTCACCGCTTTTACTCTTTACGGCACCGCTGTCGCTGCGAAGCACGAAGGAAAAGCGGTGACTGCGGTCACCGCACTCCAAACCGTTGGCGCGCGCAATCCCCCCATTACAATCCCCTCCCGTGCGGTACCTCAAAGTCGCTGCTGTCCTTGCCATCCTCATCGCGTTCGTCGTCCTCGTGCGCATCCTTCCCGTGGCTGAGTGGCTGGAGGCGTTCAAGGCGTGGGTGCAGGGGCAGGGGGCGATCGGGTACGTGCTCTACGTCCTGGTCTACATGGTCTGTTGCGTGCTGCTCGTGCCGGCGCTGGCGCTGACGCTCGGGGCGGGGGCGATTTTCGGCTTCGCGGCGGGCGCGATCGTCAACGTCATCGGCGCGACGCTCGGGGCGATCGCGGCGTTCCTGCTGGCCCGCGGCGCGCTGCGGAGCCGGGTGGAGCGCATGACCTCCGGACACGTCAAATTCGGCGCACTCGACCGTGCCATCACGAAAGAGGGGACGAAGATCATGTGGCTCGTCCGCCTCTCCGGCTTTCCGCCGTTCACCTGGGTCAACTACGCGTTCGGCCTCACCGGCATCAGCTTCGGGCCGTACGTCCTGACGACGTTCTTCGGCATCATCCCCGGCTCGCTCGCTTTCACGTACGCCGGCGCGGCCGGCGCGGCCGCGCTCACCGGCAGCGGCAACCGGATGGTGCTCATCGTCACCGCCGTCGGCGCGGTGATCGTCAGCGCGTTCATTGCACGGATCGCCACCAGGGCGATCAAGCGCGCCGGCGTCGAAGAATGAATATGCTTAGCCACTCGGAGGCTCACACCATGACCAACCCCCTCGCACAACTCCCCAAGGCCGGCCAGAGCGTCTGGTTCGATCAGATGGAGCGCAAGCTCGTCTCCACCGGAAACCTGCAGCGGATGATCGAAGAAGACGACCTCCGCGGGCTGACCTCGAACCCGACCATCTTCGAGAAAGCGATCGGCGGGAGCGAGGACTACGACGCACAGCTCCGCACGCTCGCCTCGCAGGGGAAATCGCGCGACGAGATCTACGACGAGCTCGTGCTCGAAGACATCGCCAACGCTGCCGACGTCTTCCTCCCGGTCTACGAGAAAACGAACGGCGAGGACGGCTACGTCAGCCTGGAAGTGTCGCCGGCAATGGCGACGGACACGCAGGCCACGATCTCCGAGGCCAGGCGGCTCTTCGCGCGGCTCGGGCGTCCCAACGTGATGATCAAGATCCCGGCGACCCCGGAAGGGATCCCGGCCATCGAGGCGGCCATCGCGAACGGCATCAACGTCAACGTCACGCTGATCTTCTCCAACGAGGTCTACGCGCAGGTCATCGAAGCGTACCTGCGCGGCCTCGAGGTGCGCGCGTCGCAGAACATGCCCGTCGGCAACATCTCCTCGGTGGCCAGCTTCTTCGTCAGCCGCATCGACGCCATGGCCGACAAGCAGCTGGAAGAGAAAGGCATCACCGACCTGCAGGGAAAGGTCGCGATCGCGAACGCGAAGATGGCCTATCAGCTCTTCAAACAGGTCTTCACCAGCGAGCGGTTCACGAAGCTGCGCGACAAAGGGGCACGCGTGCAGCGCCCCCTCTGGGCCTCCACCGGCACCAAGAACCCGAAGTACAGCGACGTGCTGTACATCGAGTCGCTCATCGCACCCGACACCGTCAACACGATTCCGCCGGCGACCTACGCCGCGTTCAAGGACCACGGCAGCGTCGAAGTGGCGATCGAAAACGATCTCGACGAAGCGCGCCGTGTCCTGGAGACGTTCGAGGCGAAAGGCTTCAGCCTGAAGGCGATCACCGACAAGCTCACCGAAGATGGCGTGAAGTCGTTCAACGATTCGTTCGCGCAACTGCTGCTGACGATCGAGGCGCGCCGCGACTCCGTGGTGCGCGGCCTTCCCGACCGCATCACTCTGCATAACGTCAACGGTCTCGACGACGCCATCGCCCGCGCCGACAAGGAGAAGTTCGTCACGCGCATCTGGGCGAAGGACGCCTCGCTCTGGAAGTCCGACGCCGAGCACAAGAAGATCATCGACAACGCCCTCGGCTGGCTGGACGTCCCGGACGAGGTCGCGCCGCTCCTCAGGAACATCCGCGAGGTGCTGGAGAACGCACGGCAGGGCTTCGAGTACGTAGTGGTCCTCGGCATGGGCGGCTCGAGCCTCGTCTCCGAGGTCGTGCGGCGCGTGTTCGGAAAACGGGAGGGATATCCGGAGCTGTTCGTCCTCGACTCCACGGTGCCGGAAGCGGTCTCGCTCCTCGAAGCGCGCATCGACGTGGAGACGACGCTCTTCATCGTCGCCTCGAAATCGGGGACCACGACCGAGCCAATGATGTTCCACCGCTACTTTTATGACCGCGTGAAGGCCATCAAGGGAGAGCGCGCGGGGGCGAACTTCATCGCCATCACCGATCCGCAGACGCAGCTCACGCGCGACGCGGAGCGCGACGGCTTCCGCATGGTCTTCTCGAACATGGCCGACATCGGCGGCCGCTACTCCGCGCTGTCGTTCTTTGGCGTCGTGCCGATGATGCTGGCCGGCGTCGACGTCGAACAGTTCCTCGATCGCGCCGTGCACGCGGCGCACGTGGCCAGCATCCCCAACATCCGGAAGAACCCGCCGGCGCTGCTCGGCTGCGCCATCGGCGCGCTCGCACTCGCGGGTCGCGACAAGCTGACGCTCGTGGCGCCGCGCCCGCTGGACACGTTCGGTCTCTGGGTCGAGCAGCTCGTCGCCGAGAGCACCGGGAAGGAAGGGAAGGGCATCGTCCCGATCGCTGGGGAGCCGGCGCTCGCCGCCAACGAGTACGGCAACGACCGGCTGTTCATCTCTGTGCGCATGCGCGGGAGCGACGACACTACGCGCCTGCGCGAGCTCGCCGATGCCGGCCACCCGGTCATCGATTACGTCCTCGAAGACGCCCTCGACCTCGGCGAAGCGTTCTACGTGTTCGAGTTCGCCACCGCCGTGGCCGGAGCCATCCTCGGCGTCAACCCGTTCGACCAGCCGAACGTGCAGGAGTCGAAGGACAACACGAAGAAGCTGCTCGAGGAGTACACCACCTCCGGCAAGATGACAGGGAGCGGCCAGTCGATTGGAACCGCGAAACGGATCGACGTGAAGGACGCCGACGCCATCGCGGAGCTCCTCGCGAGCGTCAAGCCGGGCGACTACGTCGCGCTGACGCAGTACTTCGGCGAGACCATCGCCCGCGAACAGCGCCTCGCCGAGATCCGCGAGACGATCGCGCGTGAATTGCGCGTCGCCACCACCAGCGGCTACGGCCCCCGCTTCCTCCACTCCACCGGCCAGCTGCACAAAGGGGGGGGCGCGAACGGCGTCTACCTGCAGCTCACCGGCGGCCGCGGTGACGATCTCGAGCTGCCGGGGGAGAAGTTCACGTTCGGCGTGCTGGCCCGCGCGCAGGCCATCGGCGACTTCCAGTCGCTCGCATCCCGCGACCGCCGCGCACTCAGCATCGACCTCGGCGCGGACGTCGATGCCGGCCTCGCGCAACTCCTCGCAGCGGTAAAGACCGCAGTCGTGAAGGCATGAGCTGCGACGTCGCCATGATCGGCCTCGGCGTGATGGGGTCGAACCTCGCCCTGAACATCGAGGAGCACGGCTTCTCCGTCGCCATCTGGAACCGCGAGCCGGAGAACACCGTCCGCTTCTGCGAAGAGAACGCGGGGAAGAAGTTCAAGGCCACGAAGACGCTCGCGGAGCTCATGGGGACGCTGAAGCGCCCCCGCCGGATCATGCTCATGATCAAGGCCGGCGCGCCGGTCGACGAGATGCTCGGCAAGCTCCTCCCGCTGCTCGACGCCGGAGACGTGGTCATCGACGGAGGCAACTCCTGGTTCAAGGAGACGCAGGCGCGCGCGCAACGGGTCAGCGAGCGCGGCGTGCACTTCGTCGGCTCCGGTGTCTCCGGCGGCGAGGAGGGAGCGCGCTTCGGCCCCTCGCTCATGCCCGGCGGGACGCGCGAGTCGTGGGAGTCGATCCGCGACGTCTTCGAAGCGATTGCCGCGAAGAGCGACTCCGGCGCCTGCGTCACGTACTGCGGTCCCGACGGCGCGGGCCACTTCGTGAAGATGGTCCACAACGGGATCGAATACGGCGACATGCAGCTCATCGCCGAGGCGTACGACATGCTGCGGCGAGGCCTGGGGCTGGACGCGAACCAGCTCGCGGACGTCTTCGACGAATGGAACCGCGGCCCGCTGCAGTCGTTCCTGATCGAGATCACGGCGAAGATCTTCCGCAAGCGCGACGAACAGGGCGGCGGAGCGCTGGTCGACCGGATCCTGGACAAGGCGGGGCAGAAGGGGACGGGCAAATGGACCGCACAGGTCGCACTCGATCTCGCCGTTCCCATCCCCACCATCGCCGCCGCGATCGACGCGCGCGTGCTGTCCTCGATGAAGTCCGAACGCGTGGCCGCGAGCTCGCTGCTCGCGGGCCCTTCGGTCTCCGGCGGCCTTTCCGTGCAGGACGTCCACGACGCTCTCTACGCCGCGAAAATCTGTTCCTATGCCCAGGGATTCGCGCTGATGCAGGCAGGCTCGAAGAAATGGAAGTGGGACCTCGACCTGCGCGAGATCGCGCGCATCTGGAAAGCCGGCTGCATCATCCGCGCGAAGTTCCTCGACTCGATCATGCGCGCCTACGAACGCCGCGCGGATCTTCCGAACCTCCTCCTCGACGACACCTTCCGCACCGACCTCGCCAACGTACAGCCCCAATGGCGCCGCTGCGTCGCCTTCGCCCAGACCAACGGCATCGCCATCCCCGCGTTCGCCTCGTCCCTGGCCTACTTCGACTCATATCGCACCGCCGACCTCCCGCAGAACCTGACCCAGGCCCAACGCGACTTCTTCGGAGCGCACACCTACCAGCGCAATGACGCGGGAGACGACGCGCCGTTCGTGCATGCGGATTGGGACTGACTCGCGCCTGCGGCGCGAGTCAGTCCCATCCCGAGCGAAAGCGAGGGATCTGGGTGGGAGGAAACGACCGCGCCTGTATCACGTTCCCCCGCACAGTTCCCTCGCTTCGCTCGGGATGACTCGCGCCTGCGGCGCGAGTCACAACTGCGGCCTCAACCACCCCGCCACCCGTTCCTTCAGCCGGTCCAGCCAGGGCCTCTTCAGCCACCTTCGCGGCGTGACTTCCTCGGAGCGGGCCAGGTCCTCGAAGAACATCTGTTCCATCTGGGCGGCGATGGTCTCGTCGTAGACGTTCACGTTCACCTCGTCGTTGAGGCGGAAGGAGCGGTCGTCGAAGTTGGAGGAGCCGACGGAGGTCCAGATGCCGTCGACCACCATCGTCTTGGCGTGCATCATCGTCGGCTGATACTCGAACATGCGGATGCCGCGGCGCATGAGCTGGGAGTAGAACAGCCGCCCCGCGTGGCGCACGATCGGGACGTCGGTGAACTCGCCCGGCACGATCACGCGCACGTCCACGCCCCGCCGGACCGCCCCTTCCAGGGCGCGGATGGTGTCGGCATCGGGAACGAAGTAGGCGCTGTCGATGTAGATCGACTTCTGGGCGCTGACGATCGAGACGACGAACATCAGCTTCACCGCCGACGACCCTTCCGACGGTGACGACTTGAGCACCTGGGTCATGCACGTGCCGCGCGCGTCGAGCTTCGGGAAGTAATCGAGTCCGGTCAGCAGCTCGCCGCGGCTCTTGACCCAGTTGTCCATGAACGCGAACTGCATCTGCGTCACGACCGGCCCTTCCACCCGCACCACGGTCTCGCGCCAGTGATCTTCGCGGTCGGCGTCGCCCTGCCAGACGTCGGCGATGCCGACGCCGCCCGTGAAGCCGACCTCGCCGTCGACGATCAGCAGCTTGCGGTGCGTGCGGTGATTGAAGCGCGCCAGCGTGTACCAGCGGAGCGGGTGGTACCACTCGATGCTGATGCCGTTGCGGGCCATGAACTCCGTGAGGTCCGACGAGATCGGCGCGCTGCCGACCGAGTCGAGGACCACGTTCACCTTCACGCCGGCGCGGGCGCGCCCCGCCAGCGTCTCCGCGAACTCGCGTCCGATCTCCCCGTCCCAGTAGATGTAGAACTCGACGTTGATCGTCTTCTTCGCGTTGCGGATGGCGGCGAGCATGGCGGGGAAGATCTGCACGCCGTTGCGCAGGATCTGGATGCTGTTCCCCTCCGACATCGCGGCACCCGTGAGCGCGTGCATCGTCTGCAGGAAGGCCATGTCGCGTACGCCGAACTGATGGCGCATGTGGTAGCGCATCGGCACGCGCCGGCGCACCATCGGCAGCGGCGTGCGGCCGGGGTAGCGAGGCGTGTTCCTTCGCCGCCGGAAGATCAAAACCAGGACCGCTTTCCGATCAGCCAGATCACGGCCACGATGACGAGCGCGACCATCGCCAGCGCGAGCAGCACCAGGAAGGCGATGATGGCCACCAGGATCAGCGCGATCTCGCTCGTGTGCCGCGGCGGACGGGTGCGGTCGCGGTGCTTCTCGAGCAGCCGCATGTTCTTCATGTTCTCTTCGTAGAGGAAGTCGAACACGTCGCCCGCCACCGGGATCGCGCCGAAGATGAGGTCGATCGAGATGTTCAGCACCATCCGCAGGATCACGGTCGCCCGCACGCGGTGGCGCAGCGCCCCGGCGATGATCCAGGTCGAGAGCATCGCCCCCATCACGTCGCCGATGCCCGGAATCAGGCCGAGCACGGCGTCCAGCCCGACGCGGATGTTCGTCCCCGGGACCGGAAACGCCTGGTCCATCAGGTAGGCGAACCGCCGCAGCGTACGCAGATCCTGCGGCAGGTTCTCTTCAGGTTCGACGACCTCGGGGATATGTACTCTGTCAGCCACGACCATTGATTATGCGAGAGATGTGCGCGGGACGCGCAACAGGCGCGACCATTGCGTCTATCCTGACGTGATGGGCGAGGCCCCACAGCATCTGCCGCCGACGCTCCGCCAGAAATGGGTCCGGCGTCTCCTCTCGGCGCGGGACATCACCTGGTCCTGGCTCACCGACCCGGCGGTGCTCGTTTATCGACGCCATGGTTTCGGCCAGAAACGGGTGCGCGCGACCATCGTCGAGATCGCTCTCTTCATCCGCGAGGTGGTCCGTGAGTTCTGGAACATCGAAGGAACGTCGCGCGCCGCCTCGCTCGCGTACACGACGCTCCTCTCGCTGATCCCGCTCCTGGTCGCGTTCACTTACCAGATCCAGAACTACTACTCCCGGCTGTTCCCCGGGATGCAGGCGCAGATCGACACGATCCTCAACGCCGTCATCCCCTACCAGTCGCCGCAGGTGAACTACCACCTCGCGAAGTTCACGCAGAACGCCGGCACCGCGTCCGTGGTGGGCGTGATCGTGTTCATGTTCGTGGCCTTCCGCCTCTTCCTGGCCGTGGAAGGGGCGGTGAACCAGATCTGGAAGGTGCGCAGCGCGCGCGGCTACCGCCAGAAAATCATCGCCTTCACCATGCTCTTCTTCTGGGGCCCGCTGCTGATGGGCCTCTCGTTCACCACCACGGCGATGCTGGCGCGGAACCGCTACCTGCGCGTCATCTTCGAGGGCGACCTCATCTTCCAGGCCGCGCCGGTGATCGTGCTGTTCATCGGCTTCACCATGCTCTTCTGGCTCGTGCCGTCGGCGCGCGTGCGCATCCCCGCCGCCGCGATCGGTGCCGTGGTCACGACCGCGCTCTTCACCCTCGTGCGCTGGGGCTTCGGCATCTACGCCGACTTCCTGATGAGCGGCCGCTTCAACATCATCTATGGCACGGTGGGGTTGGCGGTCATCTTCCTGATCGCCATCGAGGTGATGTGGGTAGTCATCCTCCTCGGCGTCGAGATCAGTTACGTCTGGCAGAACCTCTACGGCGTCCTGCGCGCGAAGGCGGAGCAGATCGAGGACGAGCCGCAGTTCGATACCTACTTCGCCCTGCGCGGCCTGCTCGAGATCGCACGCCGCTTCGACCGGCGCGAGGAGCCGCCGTCGACCTACCGTCTGGCCGAGCAGTTCGGCACGACCGACTCGCAGATGCTGCGCGTGCTGCGCCGGCTGGAAGACTCGAAGCTCGTCGCCCCCGTCGGCGGCGAATGGATCGGTTACGTCCCCGCGTGCGATCCCGACCGCATCAGCGTCGAAGAAGTGATCACGCGCATGGAAGGGGTGACCCGCCTCGTCCCGGAGGCCGCGCCGGAAGACCGCGAGCGCGAGCTCCTCGGCGACATCTTCGCGAGGCTCAATCGCTCCACCACCGACGCCCTCGACCGGATGTCGGTCGGCAGGATGGTGCGCGAGCTCTATTCGCCGCGGGAAGTGCGTTCCGAAGACGCGAGCTGAGCCTGGGCGCGCAGCGCCCGCACCAGCCGGATGCGCCGGAACGTCTCGTACGCGACCGTGGTCGTGGCCAACCACACCGCGCCCGCGCTGATGCCGCCGGCGATGTCGGAGATCCAGTGCACGCCGAGGTAGATGCGTGAGGCGGCGATGGCCACGATCATCGAGGTCGTGAACGCGACCGCCACCGCGCGCGAGCGCCACGTCCTGAAGTAGCGGAATGCGAGGTAGCCGAGCGCGCCGAAGACGATGGTCGACCCCATGGCGTGCCCGCTCGGGAACGAATAGCCGTGCGCCCCGCGCAACGCCTCCGCGAGCTCCGGCCGCGCACGCGCGAACGTCGACTTCAGCCAGAGGTTCAGCAGTCCGCCGATGCTGCCGGTCAGCAGCAGGTACGCCCCCCACCGCCAGTGCTTCGCGAACGCCAGGTATGCGGCCACGAGCACGCTGATGGCGGCCAATCCCACCGGCGTCCCGATGAGGGTCATGAGCGTGAAGAACGTCGTCGAGCCGCTCGTGCGCGTCTCATGCGCCCACGAGTGCACCGAGCTGTCGATCTGGTGCAGCTCCGACGACTCCTCCTGCACCACTTCCGCGATGTCCATGAACGCATCGCCGGCCATCGCCGTGGCCACGACCCCGAGCGCCAGGATCACGAACACCGGCAGGTAATCGCGATACCGGAACGACGCCGTCCAGTGCGCCGTGCGCTTGAGCAGCCGCTCGACCAACGGCCCGCCGGCCCGGACGATCAGGTAGAGCAGGAGAAAGACGGCGAGGTACCCAGCGATGAAGATCAAGACGCGGAGGAGTATGCACGCCGCGTGCTGCGTCGGGGTCGGGCGTAGTCTGTCGCCCGCTTCGCGGGCTCGAAGGGGGGCACCGCGGAACCCGGGCTGAAGCCCGGGCCTACAGATCTTTTGCTGCCTTCGGCAGCGCAAACCATGAGTCGCAGTGTGGAAGCTGCATGCCCGCCCGTGAAAGCTGCGCACCGATGTGTGGAATCCCCATGCGGACGTGTGGACTCGCGCGCGACACGTCAGCCGCCGAAGGGCGGCGAAAGAACTGTAGGCCCGGGCTTCAGCCCGGGTTCCGCCGGCGCCCTCCCCATTCGAGCCCGCGAAGCGGGCGACAGAGCAGCCCGGATACGACGAGTGAGAGTCACGTCCGCGCGCGGGGAAGCTGCGTGTGCACGCGTGCGAACGCTGGGCGGATCGGTGAAAGCCGTGTGCGTACGTGGGGAACGCGCGTGGAGACGCGCGCGACCGTCAGCCGCCGAAGGGCGGCGAAAGAACTGTAGGCCCGGGCTTCAGCCCGGGTTCCGCCAGCGCCCTCCCCATTCGAGCCCGCGAAGCGAGCGACAGAGCAGCCCGGGATACGACGAGTGAGAGTCACGTCCGCGCGCGGGCAAGCGGTGTGCGGACGCGTGAAAGCCGCGTGCGCGAATGTGTAAGGCGCCGTGCGGGTGCGTGCAAGCCACGTGTAGACGTGTGAACGCCGTGTGCGGACGCGCGCGAGTGCCGTGCGGGTCGGTGAAAGTCACGTGCAGACGTGTGAAAGCCACGAGCACGTTTGTGAAAGGCGGTGTGCGGGTCGGTGAAAGCCGCGCGCGGGCTCGTGCAAGCGGTGTGCGAAGGTGTGAAATGCGCGTGCGCGTGCGTGAAAGCGTCGTGCGCGACTCGGAAAGGCGCGAGCTCGCGCGTGAAAGCTGCCTTTCACGCGCCCGCACAGCGTTTGCACGCGTGTACCACGCGCTTTCACACTCCCGCGGAGCGTCTGCACGCGTCTGCAACCCGCTTTCACGAGCCCGCGCGACGCCTTACACGACTGGGCAAGGCCACTTACACGAGCGCGCGCAGCGCTTTCACGAGCCTGCAACGCGCTTTCACGCCTCCGCGAGGCGCTTGCGCGCACGTGCCACCCGCTTTCACCAGCCCGCGAGGCGCGTGCGCACGTCGGCAACCGCCTTTACACGAGCGGGCTAGAACCCGCCGCTCATGTACTTCCATTGCACGATCTTGTCGTTGATCTCGCGCAGGCGGCGGCTGATCATGCGGCAGAGGAGATTCAGGAACTGCAGCGACGCGTGGGGGTCCATCGACAGGATCTCGTTCAGCGTCGCGCGGTCGATCGAGAGCACCGTCGCGTCGGTCTCGTGCGCCTTCGCGTCGGCGGAGCGCGGCTTCTCGTCGATCAGGGCCATCTCCCCGAAGAAATCGCCGCGGTCGAGCACTGCCAGCGCTTCCTCGCCAACGCCGGGGATGAACTTCGAGATGCGCACGCGGCCATCGAGGACGATGTACAGCTTGTCGCCCTTGTCCCCCTCGCGGAAGATCATCGACCCTTCGCTGAAACGCTCCTCGCTCGAGAACGTCGCCAGCAGCTTCATTTCCGCCGCGGAGAGGCCGCGCTCGCGGAAGAGGTCGACCTTGTCCTCCGACTTGACCGTGACCTGCTGCACGTCGCGGGTGCCGGTCTCGCGCTTGCGCCCCTGCCCCTTCTTTGCGTCCTCCTGGAAGAAGAGCTTGAGCTGATCGTTCGCGTCCCGAACTTTTTCTGTGAGGGACCGCCAGAACGCCCAGTGCAGGCCGACCGCGAGCTCCTTGTCCTCGTCCATCAACTGATCGAGCGCGCTGAAGGAGAACGTGTAGCAGGCCGAGGCCTGGGTGGCCAGGCCGTCGCTGGAGCGGTGCGTCCGGTCGATGAAGTTCATCTCGCCGAAGATCGTGTCTGTCGTGAGCGTGCCGAGGATCTGCGGACCGAAGGGCGTCTCCTTCCGGATCTCGATGCGGCCGTCCTTGACCACGTAGAAATCCATCGACCGGTCTTCCTCGCGGAAGACGTAGTCGCCCGTCGCGTATCCCTCGACGTGCGCGAACTTCGAGAGGCGGAAGATCTGCTCGTCCTTCATGTGCTGGAAGACGGCCAGCAGGCGCAGGTCGCCCGCCACGGTGATGAGGTCCTCGCGCTTCTCGGCCGCGCGGGTGATCTTGTGGATGATGTCCTTGAAATCCTTGCGCGTGTCGAGGCGGAAGAGGTTCTCCTTCCGCAGCTCGAGCCGCTCGGTGCAGAGCTGGAGCTGCTCCACCCGCTCCTTGATGCGGACGTTCAGCTCCTTCGGATCGATGTTGTGGATGCGCTTGAGGGTGTTGATCATCCGGCGCACCGGCTCGGTCGATTCGCCCTTTTGATCCGTCGCCAGCAGGAACGCGTCGATGAAGTCTTCGAGGGCGCGGTCGAAGTTCTTCAGCTCGAACTCGATCCGTCCCGAGATCTCCGCCAGCCCGCGGTCGAACGGGTTCAGCTTGCGCGCGCGCTGGATCTCCTCGTGCGCGACCGGCCACTCCCCCTGCGAGTAATAGAGGCGCCCCAGGATCTCGTAGGTGCGGTAGTTGTTCGGCGTCTTGATCTTCGCGATCTCGAGCAGCTCGATGGCCTTCGAGGTCTGGTCCTTGGCCATGTAGTACTGCGCCAGCCCGACGTACTGCGACGAATCGATCTCGTCGCGCGCCCGTTCCGCCACGACCTCGAGCTTGAGATCCGCGTACCGCGAATCCTCCGCCGCCTTCTTCAGGTCGCGAACCCGAGCCAGGTTGATGCGCAGCGCCACCGACCCCGGCTTGAGCTTCTCCGCCATCTCGTAGAGGTGGATCGACTCGTCGTACATCCCCTGGTCGCAGTACCGCCGCGCCAGCACGAGCAGGTCGTCCGCTTCGATCGGAATGTTCGTCTCCGCCGCGATGGTGCGGAAACGCGGACGGGTCGTGAGGGGCTGCTCGGCCATGGGAGGGCTCATTATATGGGCGGATGCGGGCCCTCAAAGTCGCTGCCGTCCTTTTCGTCACGTTCACCCTGCTCGCGGCCGATTTCCGGATCGCGCAACCGGGGTACGAGTACTCGTTCCCGCGCGACCATGGGTCGCATCCCTCCTACAGGATGGAATGGTGGTACTTCACCGGGCACCTGCGCACCGAGTCGGGGAAGCGGTACGGGTTCGAGGTGACGTTCTTCCGGGTGGGCGTGGCCGCGGCCGGTGCGAAGACGAACGAGTGGGAGCTGCAGCACATCATGCCGGCCCACTTTGCGATCACGGACGCGGCGGGGGAGAGCTTCCGGTATTACGAGAAGCTGAATCGTGCGTCGCGGTACACGTCGGATGCGGCGGAGGGGAAACTCGACGTCTTCAACGAGGGGTGGCGCGCGACGACGAATCCCGACGGCTCCTGGCGCCTGGTGGCGAAGGAAGGGAAGGACTCGATCGACCTCACGCTGCGCGCGCGCAAAGCGCCGGCGGTGCATGGGGAGAACGGGATCAGCGTGAAGGCGCAGGGGGAGGGGTTCGCGTCGCACTATTACTCGATGACCCGGCTGGAGACGTCCGGGACGGTGAACGGCGAGCGGGCCACGGGGCAGGCGTGGATGGATCACGAGTTCGGCAGCTCGGCCCTGCGCGAGAGTCAGCAGGGGTGGGACTGGTTCTCGATCCAGCTCGACAACGAGGCGGAGCTGATGCTCTACATCATTCGCCGCACCGACGGGACGCCGGACGTCACCTCTTCCGGATCGCTCATCGCCAGCGACGGGCGGGTGATCCACATCCGCCGCGACCAGATGCGCGTCACGCCGCTGGAGCGCTGGACGTCGAAGAAGAGCGGCGCCACGTATCCCGTCGCCTGGCGCGTCGAGTTGCCGTCGTACAAGATCTCGTTGACGCTGCGGCCGGTGCTCCGCGACCAGGAGCTGATCACCCGCGGCTCCACGCAGGTCACGTACTGGGAAGGCGCCGTCGACGTGAGCGGCTCGTTCGGCGGCGGCGGTGTGCGGGGGGAGGGGTACGTGGAGATGACGGGGTACGACAAGGCGTTTCGAGCGCCGTAGGTCCCGCGCGCGTTTTTCCCCTCCCTCGCCATAAAGCTGTCGCAATCGGTCGTTATCGTCCGCGCATGATCACGCTGATCCTTGCTGCCGCGCTCACGCTCCCTCCGCAACAGTCCGATGCCGTCATCGGCGTCACCGCGATTCATCTCGAGTCCGGCAGGCGCGTGAGCGTGCGGGGGACGGAACGGTTTCCGATGGGGAGCGTCTACAAGTTTCCGATCGGGTTGACCGTATTGAAGCGGGTCGACAGCGGGACGCTCTCGCTCGAGCGGAAGCTCACGATCGAGCCGAGGGAGTTCGCGGGGGGTTGGAGTCCGCTGCGCGATGAAGCGCACGGGAAGCCGGTCACGCGCACCGTCGGCGAGCTGCTGGACCTGATGGTCAGGATGAGCGACAACACTGCTTCGGACGCGCTGTTGAAGCTCGTGGGCGGGCCGGTGCCGGTCACGACGCGCATGGCGGAGCTGAACGCGGCGGGCATCCGGATCGACCGTTCGGAGAAGCAGATGGAGAAGGACCTGCAAGGGCCGGACGGCACGGCGCGCTATACGCGCGACGTCCGCGATACCTCCACGCCCGACGCGATGGCGGAGTTGCTCGTGACGTTCTGGAACAGGCGCGACGGCCTCACGCCGGAGAGCCACGCGCTGCTGCTGCGGCACATGGCCGACAGCCCGACCGGCGAGCGGAAGCTTCGTGCGGGCGTGCCGCAGGGCTGGACCGTGGCGCACAAGAGCGGAATGATGCCCGCCACCTCGAACGACGTCGGCATCCTTACGTCGCCGGACGGGAAGACGCACATCGCCATTGCGATCTTCGCGAAAGGTGCGACGAGCGACTATCCGACCGTCGACGCCGACGTTGCGGCGGTTACGCGAGCGGTAATCGAGGCGCTGGCGCCGTAACGCGCCGCAGCTCCTGCACGAGCTGGTCGCGGTCGACCGGCTTGACGAAGTAATCGTCGGCGCCGAGAGCCAGGCCGAGGTCGCGGTTCTCGACCATGGAGATGATCACCACCGGGAGGTCGCGCGTGGCGGGATCGCTCTTCAGGCGCTTCAGCACTTCCCACCCGTCGACGCCGGGGAGCACGAGATCGAGCGTGATCGCGACCAGGTGCGACTCGCGCGCGAGCCGCAGCGCCTCGTCGCCGTGGCGCGCGCGGATGGCGAAGAAGCCGGCCGAGCCGAGGGCGGTGGCGATCAGCTCGAAGGCATTCGGATCGTCCTCGATGACCAGCACGCGCGCCGCCTGGACCTGCGGCTCCGCCGCGCGCGTGACCACCGCGGCGCGCGACTGCACCGGGAGCGTGAACGAGAACCTGCTGCCGGCGCCGAGGGCGCTGTCGACCGCGACGCTGCCGCCCTGCAGCTCGACGAACTTCCGGACCAGCGCCAGCCCCAGGCCGGTGCCGCCGAACTCGCGCCGCGCGCTGCTGTCGACCTGGCGGAACTCCTCGAAGATCAGCGCGTGATGGGCCGGGTCGATGCCGATGCCCTCGTCGCGCACGGAGACTGTGAGCGCGCCGTCGCGCAGCCCGGCGGTCACGCGGATGGGCGTGCCGTCGGGGGAGAACTTCACGGCATTCGAGAGGAGGTTGAAGAGCACCTGCTTGAACTTCGCGAGGTCGGTCTCGATCTGCGGGAGGTCTGGCTCGACGTCGACCACGATCTTCGCATTCGACTTCTCCATGCCGCGCATCACGCCGCAGACGCTCTCGATGACCGGGCCGGCGCTGAAGAACTCCGGGTAGATCTCCATCTTCCCCGCTTCGATCTTCGAGAGGTCGAGGATGTCGTTGATGATGCCGAGGAGGTGCTGTCCTGACGTGTGGATGTGGCGGAGGAAGCCGAGGTGTTTCGGCTCGATGCGCTCCGCCAGCCGTTCGGCCAGGATCTCGGAGAAGCCGATGATCGAGTTCATCGGCGTGCGCAGCTCGTGGCTCATGGTGGCGAGGAACTGCGACTTCAGGCGGTCCGCTTCCTTGATGCGCCGGTTCGCCTCGGAGAGCTCCTGCGTCACGCGCGTCAGCTCCTCGACCTTCTGACTTTCCTCCGTTTCGAGCTGCCGGATGCGCTGACGCTTGTCCTGAAGGTTGGAGATGCCGGCCCAGAAGACGTACGAGGAACCGAAGACGAACACCATGCGCGTCCATGCCAGGAGCAGCACGTCGTTCGTGAATGCCGCCTGCCCCATGACGAACAGGACGCCCGTGTAGGCGATGGTGTTCGCCGCACTTACCGCGTACGCCGCAGTTTTGCCGCTTGCGAACGCTGCGACCGAGGCGGCGGCGGCGTACCAGATGTACCAGGGACTGACGATGCCGCCGGTGCCGTAGACGCAGAGAGTGGCGCAGAAGACGTCGACCGCCATCCATACAGGATTGAGGTAGCGGCGGTCGATCCCGCGGCGATAAAGGACGTAATGCACGCCCGCGCTCGTACAGGCGAGGACCCACACCAGCACGGCGATGTCGACGCGGACCGGATAGACGCCGAGCCCCAGCCCGGCCATGCCGAGGAAAAAGCCGATGGTGTAGAACAGGACGTGGTTCCGCTGGATCGCGAGATCGAAGCGGAGCACGCTCGGTTCCGGCGCGCGCGTCTCCATTGTCGGGTTGCGGAGATTGTACGCGCGCCGGAGCGCTTACTACAGTTACTGCTTCTGTTCGAGCACCCCGTCGATCCAGCGTTTGCGGTTCGCCAGGTCGATCTGGTCGACCATGCGGATCTTCCAGCCGTCCGCGGTGCGGACCCACGTCTCGCGCTGTTGGACCACATGCCGGACGTGCACCCGTTTTCCTTCGCGGTCCTGATAGCGGCTGGCGCGCTGTGTGACCTTCGCCGCCGCGGCGCCGTCCGGCAGCAGTTCGACCGATTCGACCGTGACGCTCACGTCGATGGGCGGCTTGTTCTGCACGAGCAGCCAGTTGCGGGTGTATTCGGCCATCTGTTCGAACGTCTGCCGTTCGCCTTGCGGGCCGTGGACGAAGAAATCGGGCGTGCGGAACGACAGCACGCCGTCGACGTCCTGCCGGTTGAAGGCGGCCGAGAGCTTGTCGTACTCCGCCTGGATCTCGCGCTGCACGCGGACGTCTTCCGGAACGCTCGCGCACGCCATCACCATTACGAATGCACAGAGGATGGTTTTCATGACTGCATTAGACGGCGCGGCGAGCCGTCGGGTAGTCTCGCCGCGAAAATGGGCATCCACGTCGTGCTCCTGCACCCGGAGATCCACTGGAACACCGGCAACGCCGGCCGCTCCTGCCTCGCCGCCGGCGCCACGCTGCACCTGATCGAGCCCCTCGGCTTTTCCCTCGACGAACGCGAGGTCCGCCGCGCCGGCCTCGACTACTGGGAGCACGTCGACCTCCGCGTCTGGCCGTCATGGGCTGTCTTCGAGACTACGCTGCCCGATCTCGGCGAGCCGTTCTTCTTCAGCACCAAAGGCACGCGTATGTACTGGGACGCGAAGCTGCCGCAGGACGTCGTGCTGATCTTCGGCCGCGAGACCGGCGGCCTGCCGGAGGAGATTCACGCGCGGCACGGGGAGAGGATGCTCACGATGCCGATCCACTCGGAGCACGTGAGGTCGTTGAATCTCTCGACCTGCGTGGGGATCGCGTTGTACGAAGTGCTACGGCAACGCGGCCAGTTTGGAGTGCGGTGACCGCAGTCGCCGCTTTGACTGTGTGCTTGCTACGCCGAACGCACAAGGCGGCAGCTGCGGCTGCCGAAGGGAAAGCGGTGACTGCGGTCACCGCACTCCAAACGGTTCGTCGTGATGCGGTCACTCCCCTTTGATCGCGCTCGGGAGGTGAATCCCTCGCGCCAATCGCGCCGGCGCCAGCCCCGCCAGCGTCGACGACAGGAGCGTGATCACGAGCGACGCGGCGATCAGGACGACCGGGGTGTGAAAGTCGATGGTCCAGCCGAAGGATTGTTTGTTGATCACGTAGATCAGGATCCAGGACAGGGCGTAGCCCATCACCAGGCCGGCGGCGGTGGAGGCGACGCCGAGGAGGGAGGACTCGAGGACGATCATGGTGGTGAGCTCGCGGGTGGAGAGGCCGCCGACGCGCAGGAGGGCCAGCTCGCGCGTGCGCTCGAGGATCAGCGCGGAGAGCGTGTTCACGATGCCGAGGACGGCCACCACGATCGCAACGCCGAGGAGCGCGTACGTGATCATGAAGGTCTGGTCGAAGATCCGCATCACCTCGGACTTGATCTCGCCGTTCGTGACCACGAACGCGTTGTGCTTCGGGCCGAACGAGCGCTCCAGCTCGCGCCGTGCTGCATCGATGGTGATGCCCGGCTTCAGGTAAACCACGATCGTGTTGACGGCCGGGTCGTGGAACGTGCGGACGTAAAGCGCACGGTCCATGACCACGACCCCGCGGTCGTTCGAATAATCGCGATAGATGCCGGTGATCGGGAAACGTCCGTTCGGCAGCTCGAAGGTGTCGCCGACGCCTTTGTCGAACTTGATCGCGAAACTCTCCGAAACCACCACGCCGCCGGTCCGGAGTGCGTTGCGCAAGGCTTCGCGCGGGGATCGCGGAGTGACCATCGGCAGGTCGCCGCGTTGCATGGCCACGTCGAACTCGCCGCTGCCGACGGAGACGATGGTCTCGCCATAGATCACGTCGCGGCCGCGCACGCGGTCGATCGCGGCGATGAACGGGATTCTCTCCAGCTCGTTGCCGACCTCCGGTGGAAAGACGGCGGTCCCGGAGTTCGAGAGCCCCTTCGCGGGACGGAGCCAGAGATCGGAGCTGACGGTCTGGTCGACCCAGATGCGCACCGTCTCCCGGAAGCTGCCGACCATCAGCGCGACCGCGACCATCATTCCGGTCGCCAGCGACAACGCCGCGCTGGCGACGGAGGTGCGCCGCAGCGAGGCGGGGAGCGAGGCGGCGGCGAGGCGTCCGACGATGCCGAACATCCGCTCGAGCAACGGCGAGAAGAGTTGCGACGTCGCCCGCACGACCATCGGCGCGAGCAGCGAGAAGCCCGCCACGACCACCAGCACCGCGACGTACCCGGCCACCGCGATGCCGCCGATCGGAGGGAGCTGCGAGACGAGCGCGCCGGCGACGAAGAGCAGCGCCGCGAGCCCCGCCAGCAGGCGCGGATGCGCGACGCGCTGCTGCAAGCCCGCGCCGATCATCGCGTTCGGCCGCACGCGCGCGGCTTCCAGCGACGGCTGCAGTGCCGAGAGCAGCGAGAGCAGCGTACCGACCGCGATGCCGATCGCGATCACTCCCGGCGTCAGCTCCACCGCCTCGGGGCGCGACGTCACGTACAGAGTATTGATGGTGCGGCCGACCGCGCGCAGGATGCCGCTCGCGAGCAGCATGCCGAGGGCGATGCCAAGCACCGACCCGGCCAGCCCGAACACCAGCCCCTCGGCCAGGAACGCGCCGAAGATCTGTCTTGGTGCAGTACCTACGGTCTTGAGCACGCCGACGTCCTTGCGCCTGCGCAGGATCGAGATCAGCACGGTGTTGTAGACGAGGAACATCCCCACCAGTAGCGCCACGCCGGCCAGCGCGAAGAGGTTGACGCGAAACGCGCGAAGCATCTTCTCGACGCGCTCGTTGCGCCGCGACGGGCGCTCGATGCGCGCGCCTTTCGGGATGGTGATGCGCGAGAGCAGCCGCTCGTCCGGCACGATCAGGTCGACCCGCGAGAGCTGTCCGGCCATGCCGAAGTTGCGCTGCGCGACCGAGATGTCGCAGACCACGATGCTGCCGTTGAAGGCGGTGGCGGGGCCCTGCGCTTCGAGGATGCCGCGCACCGTGAGCGCGCGACGCTGGCCGCCGACGTTCATCGCCACGCGGCTGCCGACACGGAGGTTGTGCTCGCGCGCGAACGGCGCCGGGACGATGATCGCGTCCGCCGCGAACAACGCGAGTTGGCGCTCCAGCGGCGTGGCCGGCCCCTCGGCGGACGAAGTCTCGATGCGCGCGTACCTGTAGTCGCGGAAGTGCAGGTCGCTGAAGAGGTCGACCGCGAGGAGGCGGATGGGCGTATTGCCGAGCAGGCCGTCGACGTCGATGACCGGCGCGAAGCGCACGCCCTCGCTCCACAAGGGCCGCAGGTTCAGCAGCACGCGCTCGTCGAGCGGGCCGGTCTCGCCGACGAGTTGGTAGTTCGCGCGTCCGGCGATCGCGTCCACCGATTCGCGGAACGCGCGCAGGGCGCTCTGGTTCGCGAGCTGGATCGCCACCACCACCGCCACGCCGACGGCAATCCCGAGGATGGTCAGCGCGGTGCGCATCTTCTCGCGCAGGAGGGGGCGGAGGATGAGCGCGCGGAGGATCATGCGCGTGCGATACGGCCGTCAGCGACGTGGATCACGTAATCGCCGAACTCCGCGGCGACGTCGGAGTGCGTAGCCATGACGATGGTCGGCCGCAGCGACTTGTGTACCTCGCGGATGAGGTCGAGGATCAGCGCTCCATTCTTCGAATCGAGGTTGCCGGTCGGCTCGTCCGCGAGGATGAGCGGCGGCCGGTGAACGATCGCGCGTCCGATGGCCACGCGCTGCATCTCGCCGCCGGAGAGCTCGTTCGGAAAGTGCGTGGCGCGATGGGCGAGGCCGACGCGGCGCAGCACTTCGTCGGCACGCTCCCGAATCTCCTGCTTCGGCCGCTTCGCGAGCGAGAGCGGGAACGCGACGTTCTCGAACACGCTCAGGGTCGGGATGAGGTTGAAGAACTGGAAGATGAACCCGACCTGCGTCCGCCGCAGCTGCGTGAGGCTCGACTCATTGGCTTGCGAAGTATCGACGTCGCCGAGGAAAAGCTGTCCCCTCGTCGGCCGGTCCACCGCGCCGATCAGGTTCAGCAGCGTCGACTTGCCGCTCCCCGACGCCCCCCGCAGCACGGCAAAGTCCCCGGTGGCGATGTCGAGCGAGACATCGTCGAGCACGTGGACGGGGGCGGATTCGGAGCTCGGTCCGTAGTCGTGGCTGACGTTCTTGAGAGAGATGCGCACGTGGGGCGATTGTATGGTGTCGGGTGTCAGGTGTCTGGGGCGTACTGGCTTACGGGGCATGCGCCGCGAGCCGCAACACCGCAGATACCCGACACCTGGTACCCGACACCATTCCCGGCACACCCGCTGCACCTACCCCGAGTGATATTGTCCTGCCCTAAACAGGAGGAGCTCGAAATGGATGAAAACACGAACCCCACGGGTGGCGGCGCAGCCGGTTCGGGTGCCGATGAGGCGGAAGGCGGCGATGCGTCGGGCCGCTTCGGCCGTGCGAAGGATTACGCCAGTGACAGGTATCGCGCCGCGTCGGGTGCGGTTCGCGACGGCTACAACAGCGTGCGCGAGCGCGTCGACGACGTCGATTTCGGAGCGATCACGGACCAGGTGCGCACGTACGTCCGCTCGAACCCCGGCAAGGCGCTGCTGATCTCGGTCGGCGTCGGCTTCGTGGTCGGACTGCTGCTGCGCCGCAACGAGGACGAGGACTAGACCATGTCAGGTTTTCCCGGTGGTTTCGACCCTGCGGCTGTCGGAGCGAAGTTGGTAGACGAAGGTCCCGAGGCGTTGCTCGACGACATCGAGAACCTGCTGCCGGAGGAGTGGCGCGAGCAGATCCGCGCCTTCCCGATCGCGGCGGTGGCCATCGGCGTCGGGATCGGGATCTGGCTCGGAATGAAGAAGAGCGACGAGATCCTCTCGGCCGGCGGCTCGCTGCTGTCCACCGCTGCCATGGCCAACGTCACGCAAGTCATGGAAAAGATGAAGGGATAGGCGATAATGGCGGCGATGCCGGTGAGAAAGACCGACTCGCCGCCGATTCCTCTCCTGGTGCCCGGAACGGCGCACCACTATCTCGAATCGCTGGCCGCGGAGATTCATCGCTCGTACTTTTTCAAGTACCCGCCCCTCCCGGTGCGCTGGGGACAGCAGATCTCGCGCAAAAAACGGCGCAGCATCCGTCTCGGCTCGTACAACCACGCCACGGCCGAGGTGCGCATCCACCCGATCCTGAGCTCACCATCCGTCCCGGCGTTCTTCGTCCAGTCGGTGATCTACCACGAGTACCTGCACCACGTCCTCGGCCCGCACCACAACCGCCGCTTCCACCAGCACGAACGCCAGTACCGCTATCACCGCGAATCGCAGGAGTGGATCCGCAGGAACCTCTGGCTGTTGCTCGGGAGGCCGAAGAAAAAAGCAGCGGTCCCGGTGGTCACGTTCGAGCCGGTGCAGGCGGCGCTGTTTTAGCTTAAATCCCCATCGGGAACGTAAGGGTGTAGATGTAGCGCCCTCTCTGCACGGACAGGACGAACGACGACCGCTCCGCGCTGTGAATGAGCTCCGTGTTGAGGGCGCGCGTGGAGCTCACCTCGTTGCCGTTGGCGTACGCGATCACGTCGCCCGGGGCGAGGCCGATGTCGGCGGCGCGGGAATCGGGGATGACCTGGTCGATCACCACCGAGCGGTTTTCGTCGGCGACGCGGAGTCCGGCCACTTCTTCGAGGATGCGCAGTCCGAGGGCGGCCGGCGGGTCGCCGGCACGCAGGTTCACGGTGCGCGTCGAGCCGCCGCGGTCGACGGTCACTGCGACCGTGGCACCCGAGGCCAGGGTTGCGGTCGCGGTGGAGAACGCTTCGCGTGAATCGACCGGTTTGCCGCCGACCGCGGTGATCACGTCGCCGGGCTTCAGGCCGGCCGCCGCGGCGGGAGAATCGGCGAACACGCGTACGACGACCGCGCCGCGCTGCGTTTTCAGGTCGAGGCGCCGCGCCTCCTCGGGGGTGAGTGTCGCGGTGACGGCTCCGACCCACGCCGAGTGCACCTCGCCGTACTGCAGCAGGTCTTCGATCACTTTCTTCGCGCGGTCGACCGGGATCGCGAAGCCGATGCCCTGCGCCTGCGCGTAGATCGCCACGTTGATGCCGATCACTTTTCCTTCGATGTTCAGCAGCGGGCCGCCGGAGTTGCCGGGGTTGATCGAGGCGTCGGTCTGGATGAAATCGGTGAACGTGCGCGTCTGGTCCTGCGATGGCACCGAACGTCCGAGCGCGGAGATTACTCCCGTGGTCACGGTGCCGCTCAGGCCGAACGGGTTCCCCACCGCGATCACCGACTCACCGATCAGGATGTCGGACGAGGTGCCGATCGGCGCGGCGGTGAGCTTCCTGTCGTCGACGCGCAGCACCGCGAGGTCGCTGTCCGGGTCGACGCCGAGCAGCTTCGCGGGGAGCTGACGGCCATCCTGGAGATTCACGGTGATGCGCGAGGCACCTTCGACCACATGGTTGTTGGTGACGATGATGCCGTCGCTCGACCAGACGAAGCCGGAGCCGAGCGATTGCGAGGTGAACGAGCGCTCCCGTCCTCCGAAGAATCCGAACGGGTCGGTGAAAGGGTCGGTTCCCCTGCGCCGGATCGTCGCCTCGGTCTGGATGTTCACGACCGAGGGGAGCACGTCGTGCGCGACCACGACGATCGGCGTGCGCCGCGAGGCGCTGACCGTCGGGGGAATCGTGGGGACGGCGTTTTGCCTCGCCGGCTGCGACGCGACTTCCGGTTTGCCGCAGCCGATTGCGATCACGAAGAGAACGATGAACGACCCGAGCTTCTTCATTGCGCGTGATTGTAAGAAAATGGCGGAACGGTCGTGCATCTCAAAATCATTTACAACCCGGCGGCGGGCCGCGGCCGAGCCCGGCGCCACGTACGCGAGGTGGAGGAGTATCTCCGCTCGCGCGGCGCCCGCGTGGACTGCGAGCCGAGCACCGGGCCCGCCGATCTCGTGCGCATCGCGGCGGAAAGCTCGCGCGCCGGCTACGACCGCGTGGTGGTCTGCGGCGGCGACGGGACGCTCAATCTCGCGGTGCGCGAATTCGACCTGACCAAAGGAACGCTCGCGCTGATCCCGACCGGCTCGGGGGATGACTTCGCACGCGTCATGGGCATCCCGCGCAAGATCCGCCCGGCGTGCGACGTGGTGCTGGACGGTGTAGTTCGCGAGGTCGACGTGGCCGTTGCCAACGGCATCCGCTACATGGGCGTGGCGGGACTCGGCTTCGATTCCGAGGTCGCGGACTATGCGAACCGCAACGTGAAGTTCCTGCGCGGCTCGGCCGTGTACCTGTACGCGATCTTTCGCGTGCTCCCCCGCTTCACGCCGCGGCCGGTGCAGCTCCGGACGGAGCACGGTGTGCGCGACGAGTCGATCATGTTCGCGGCGGTGGGAAACACGCGTCAGTACGGCGGCGGCATCCGCATCACGCCGGCCGCGATCGTCGACGACGGCTTGCTCGACCTCTGCATCGTGCATCGCACGTCCCGCGGCCAGTTGCTCAAGACGCTGCCGAAGGCCTACACCGGTGCGCACGTGACCTCGCCCTTCGTCGAGACGGGGCGGGGGCGGGAGTTCCACTTCTCGAGCGAGCAGCCGATGGCGGTGTATGCCGATGGGGAGCCGCTGACGCGGACGCCGGTGTCGTTCGGGCTGGCGGAAGGGCGGTTGAAGGTAGTGGTGCCGGCTACTCGATCAGCGTGATGCCGCCCGTTTCCACCTGTGTGGCGGCGGGGGCGGCGGGGCCGCCTACGGCGCGGGAGAGGAAGAGGTCCGTATCCGGCTTGCCGTCGCGGGTGAAGCCGATGACGAGGTAGCGGTTCGCCGGCTGGAGGTATTTGTACGCGTTGCCCCACGGGTCTTTCAGCAGCGACGCGTCGAGGTAGTGGGGGGCGAGCTCCTTGAGGTCGGCGGGGAGGCGGCCGTGGACGTCGTTGTATTTCTCGAGCGCCTGGCCGATGGCTTCGATGCGCTGCAGGGAGATCGCCTTGCGCGTGGCGGTCATCGAGGAGATGCCGCCGGGCAGCGGGCGGAAGCCGTTCAGCGGGTTCTTCACCGACGTCACCAGCGACGCGAGCGCGAGCAGCACGAGCAGGATGACGAGCGGCAGCGGGACCGGCGTAGCGGCGACTTCGGTGTCGTCGAGCGGCGTGGCCTGCTGGACCACTGCTTCCGCGCTCGGTCCGCGCACCTCTTCGATCAGGTCGCGCGTGACGAGCTCGTACAGCGCCTTGTTCGTGTCGAACTCCGGGAGGCGCGCCACTTCGACGATGTCGTTGACGGTCATGGTGCCGTCGACGAGGTCGTAGATCGACTTCTCTTCCTGCGAGATGCGGATCGAGTCGGTGAGGCCGCCCTTGCGCTTCTTCGCGGCGTGGCCGTCGAAATCGATCTCGTCCGCTTCGTCCGCCCCCACGACCACGATCTCCTGGTCGGTGAGCTTCCTGCGGAAGACCATGTCGTAGGAGCGGATCCGCTTCTCGATGATCGGCCACTCGTCGATCATCCGCGCGCCTTCCATCAGGATCGATTCGGCGGTGATCGGCGTGACGTTGTCGCGGTCGTACTCGATCGTCGTCTCTTGCGAGAAGTGGTAGTCGCCGTCCTTCCAGCGGAAGAGGCGATAGACGATCTGCATGATCTGCAGCTGGATCGCTTCCTTGAGCGATTCGGCCGAGATGATGCCGTAGTGGGTGAGGATGAACCCGAGGCGCTGCAGCGTCTCTTTCTGGATCTCGAGCGCGCGGTTGAGCTGGTCCTGGGTGAGGTAGCCGGTGCGGATCAGCACCGACCCGAGGCGGTTCTCGAGACGGCGGTTCAGCGAGTCGGCGCCGACGACCTTGCCGTCGAGGAACGTCACCGTCACGGTGTCGTCCTTGCTGCGCAGCGTCAGCACGCCGGTCTTCCGCTGCAGTCCGATCAGCTGGAAGATGTCGGCGAGACTGAAGTCCCGGAGTGTGCCTTCGAGTGCCATGCGCTAGGCGGCCGACCTCCGGCGGTACACGGGGATCGACAGCGTGAGCCAGAGGATGACGGCGAGGGCGATCGCGCCGGCGCGCACGATCATCTGCGCGACGTCGGCCGCGGGGCCGAGCGCCGGCGCGAGACGGCCGACGAAGACCGCGATCGCGACGAACAGCGCGAAGAGGAACGCGCCGAGGACGCCGGCCACGGTGCGCCCTTCCATCATCTGCGCGGCTCCCGGAAGGAACGTCGCGAAGATCCGATTGCGGCGCGTCATGCCGCTCTGGTGGTCGGTGACTTCCTCGAGCTTCTTCCGTTTCGTGTCGAGCGACACGCCGTCGCGCTTGAGGTAGATGTGAATGCACTGCGTGCAGTACGTCGTGCTCTCACGCGCCGATTTGCAGCGGAAGCAGAACGTACGGCCGCACTTGATGCAGGCGTTCGCGAGGCCCGTACGGCGGCGCTTCGCCCACAACCCGAGGGCGAGGAGCAGCGACACGAGCGCGCCGATGGTCACGGGGTTGACGGCGCTGCGCAGCGGGTCGAACGTCGCATAGCTGCCGAACAGCGCGCGCGCCGAGGGAACCCGCGAGACCTCCGCATTGATCGCCCAGGCGTCGGCGATGGGCGGGTTGTACATCACGATCTTCTGCGGCGGGGGAGTGCGCGTGGCGCGCTCGACGAACGAGCGGTTGGCCTTGCGGGCGCTCTCCAGCATGCGCGCCTGCTGGTCGAACTTGTACGTCTCGCCGCTGGCCACCGAGGCGTTGTAGAACGCGATGGCCAGCTTCGGATCGGCCTTCTGCGCCTTGTCGTACTGCGTCAGCGCGGCCTGAAATTCATTGTTGAGGAAGAGCAGGTTGCCGAGGTTCACCAGCGCGCCGGCATAGTTCGGGCGCAGCTCGATGGCGCGGCGGTAGTGCTGCTGCGCCTGGTCGTCGTTTCCTTCGAAGGCCTGCATGTTGCCGGCGAGGAGCTGCAGCGTCGGGTGATCGGGGACCACGTTGATCAGTTCCTGCAGCCTGCGCAGCGCCTCCGGCTGATATGCCTGGTTCGCGCTCGAGATCGCGGCCATGACCACCGGGCTCTCCACGCCGGCAATGCGGTTCGCCGTCGCGTCCATGATCAGCGGCAGCAGCGCGACCAGGAGCAGCAGCACGACGATCGCCACACGCTCCGGCACGGTCGCGTAGGCGAAGAAGATCGCGAACCAGTAGAAGAGGAGCCACATCGGTCCGAGCCAGAGGAACAGCGGCAGGAACAAGAGCGCGAACGCGATGACGGAGACCGAGCCGCCGGTCATGCGCGCGCTGAGCAGCTCGCGGAAGTCGTGGCCCATGGAGCGGCCGTAGCGGAAGAAGAGCGAGATCGCGAGGAGGATCGCGGTCAGTGCGAGCGCCAGCGCCGCTACGATGAGGAGGTCGGCGCGGCTGAGCAGGTTGGTGCGGTAGTCGCCGAACGCGCGCCCGAAGCCTTTCAGCGCGACCGGGATGGCCTTCCCCCAGCCGCTGGTGCGCGCGATGCGGTCGGCTTCGTTGAATGCGACCGAGGGGGCGGTGCCGTCGAGCTGCGCGGCGGTTTTGGTGGCCCACTTCTCGATGTCGGGCGCCTGGCGCTGCTCGCTGGCCAGGCCTGCGGCGCCGGCGGCGTATTGCGGGAAGGTGAGGATGCCGTTGGTGCGGCCGGTGGTGACGAGCGACTGCGTGCGCTGGTTGGCGGTGTCGATGTCGCCTTCGCGCGCCGCGGCGGTGGCCTGCGGCCAGATGTCGCGCGGTGCGGTCTGCTGCGCGCGCACGTCGACCGATCCCGCGAAGGCGGCGATGGCGAATGCGACGGCAGCGATACGGCGCTTCATCAAATGGTCTTGGTCCGCTGGACGAAGGCGAGCTTCAACTCGCCCAGGTGGGTTGCGAGAAATTCTTCTTCGTCGCCGTCGAGATTCCCCTGCGTCTTGTCGCGCAGGAGCGTGAGGATCTCGATCATCTGGCGCGCGGCGGCGACGTCGATCTTCGACTCCGGCTGGTACGGATTGCGGAGCATGCCGAGAGACATGTAGCCCTGCGCGATCAGCGGCTCGATGAAGTTGGTGAAGGCGGTTCCCGGGTTCGTCGCTTTGTCGGCGATGGTGCGCTGGCGGCGTTCCTCGCCCGCCGGCGGGCGGCCGGACGAGTCCTGTTGACGCCGCTCTTTTACAGGCTCGGGCGCCGGTTCCGGTGCTTTCGGTTGCTGTTCCGCCTGCGTCGCGGCAGGCTTGATCTCGTTCTGGAACTCTTCGCGAATTTCGCCATCGGGCGTGAAGATCCGTTTATCCGTGACCTTCAACTCCTTCGGCGACTGCTTGTCATTCGGCAAGACCGCCTCCCGCCCTTCTTCGATTCCGATGTCGTGTGGAATCAAGAGTTTGGAATCTTAACACGCTGCATCCGCGCGAAGCGGCGCGAAGAGGCTGCTTCGACGCATGCCCGCACGATATCAGAAGCGCAATGCGCGGATCATGGCGCGATGCACCGAGGGATCGGCCGCGAGGCCCTGATGGCCGTCACAGAACAGCATCGCTTCGCCCGCGCTGGACACCGGAACCGTGCCGTCGCCCGGCTCGAACAGCAGGGACGCCAGCGGCCGTTCGTGCTCGCGCAGGTCCCCGGGATAGAAGGCGTACGTGCCGTCGCGGCGCTGCAGGATCCGTTTCGCGGTGGGGACGCAATCGCCGGCGATGACGGTGAGCCTGGCGGTGACCGGTTTCGTGCGCAGCTCGTTGCGAAAGGCGCGTGCCGCCTCGAGCTGCGCGCGCACGTCGACCGGCCACGAGGCGGGGTCCCACAGGTCGCGGGCGAGCGGGTGGCCCGCTTCGTCGATGAAGACGCGGCCGTCGTCGGGGAGCAGCTCGAAGATGGCCGGCCAGGTGGCGACGGTCTCCGCCTCGAAGGTCCGGCGGATGAAGCGCTCCGGGCGGACGAAGATGCGGAAGGCGTCGACCACGCCGTGGCGCGGCGGCGCGATCATGACGATGTTCTCGACGTGCTCGCCGGAGCAGGCGAGCGCCACCAGCGCGCCGGCGGAGTGCGTCACGAGGTCGATTTTGCCTCCGTTCCGCACGCGCTCGATGAGCTCGCCGAGGAGGCGAGCGTTGTCGCGGGCGGAGCGGCGCCAGTCGTAGTGGAAAGGATGGATGTCGCGTCCTTCGGTGTAGCCGCCGAACTTGCGGAGGGCGATCGAAAGCTGCCACCCGGTGTTGATCGGGCCCCGCGAGCCGACCCAGCCGCGCGGCACGAGGCGGTCGGCCGCGTCGAGGTCGAGATCGTCGGGATACTCGGTGCGCCACACCGAGCGCGGCGTGCCCCAGACGTAGCGGCCCGTCACCGGATCGAGGAGGCGGGTCACGCCGAATCCGGCGATCACGATCACCGGCCGTTCCGGCGCGCCAAGGTTGGCGGCGTTCGCGCGGAGGTAGCCGCGGCGGGTCCGGTCCGTGGTCTGGAACGGGGTGCTACAGTGCGCCAGCGCAAACAGCGCCGCCACCCCAAGTATGAAGATTCTCCAGGTCCTCGAGTTCAATCAGTTCAACACCGGCTCCGTGCACCAGATGTTCCAGGCCGCCAGCGGCCTGCGCGAGCGCGGGCATGAGGTCGTCATCGCCACCAGGCCCGACCCGGTCATGGCGCGGAAAGCGGAAGAGCTGGGGATCCGCTACTACGGCTTCCCGTTCCGCAGCCACTTCGACGTCCTCACCGTGCGCGGGCTGCGCAAGCTGCTGCGTGAAGAGCGGCCGGACGTGATTCACGCCCACAAGGGGATCGCGCACGGCCTGACCATGCTGGCGTCGTGGGGACACCCGGTCGGCGCGTTCGTCGTCAATCGCGGCGTCTCCTTTCCGCTCGACCGCTGGAACCGCGGCAAGTACCGCACGCCGCGCGTCGACAAGGTGGTCACGGTCTGCAGGCAGATCAAGGATGTGATCGTCGAGAGCGGCAAGCTGCCCGAGGAGAAGGTGCAGGTCGTCTACGCCGGCACCGACGTCACGCACTTCGATCCGGCGAAATGGGATGCCCGTGCCTTCCGGCGGGAGAAGAACATCCCCGGTGACCGTTTCGTGGTCGCGCAGGTCGGCGTACGCGACTGGAAGGGTTGGAAAGAGCTGATCGATTCGGTGAGCGACGTCGCGGCGAAGCATCCACGCATCCATCTGCTGCTGATCGGCTGCCGCACCGAGTCGGAGAAGAACGAGGTGGAGGGTTACGCCCGCTCCCTCGGGTTCGGAGCGCACGTGACGGGGGTCGAATACCGCTCGGACATGCCGAACGTGTTCGCCTCCTGCGACGTGGTCGTCGATGCGTCGTGGGCTGGCACCGGCATCACCGGCACGGTCCGCGAGGCGATGGCCATGGAGAAGCCGGTCATCGCCACGAATGCCGGCGGCAACAACGAGCTGGTCTCGTCCCCGGCTGTCGGATGGCTGATCGCGATGAAGGACCGCGCGGCGCTGACGCACGCGCTGCTGGACATCATCGAGGACCCTGCGCGCAGCGCCGAGGTGGGGAAGGCGGCGCGGCAGCACGTGGTGAACGGCTTCTCGAAAGAACTGCGCATCGCGCGGTTGGAGGAGCTGTACCGGGGGATTCTCGGGACGAAGGGGCGGTAGGTCTACACCGTCCCCGCCGCGAGCGCCCGCACGTGCTCGTCCACGCTCGCCGCGAGCCCTTCCAGGTCGTACCCGCCCTCCAGCAGCGAGAAGACGCGTCCTTCGCAGTGCCGCTCCGCCGCTTCGACGATGCGGGCCGTGATCTCGCCGTAGGCGCCTTCAGTGACGGTCATGCCGCCGAGGGGGTCGCGGCGGTGGGCGTCGAAGCCGGAGGAGAGGAGGATCGCGTGCGGTTTGTAGTCGTCGATCGCGCGCAGGACGGCGTCCTCGGTGGCGCCCAGGAACGCGGAGTCGCCTGCGCCGCCCGCGACCGGGAGGTTGAGCGTGAACCCGCGCCCTTTGCCTTTGCCGGTCTCGTCCGCGGCGCCGGTGCCGGGATAGAACGGATAGCGGTGGATGGAGGCGTAATAGACGTCGTCGCGTTCTTCGAAAATGTGCTGCGTGCCGTTTCCGTGGTGCACGTCGTAGTCGAAGATGAAGATCCGTTCGATGCCGGGCTGTTCGCGCAGCCACTCCGCGACGCAGGCGATGGTGTTGAAGAAGCAGAAGCCCATCGCCGCGAGCCGCTCCGCGTGATGACCGGGCGGACGCGCGATGACGAACGAGCGCTGCGAGCTCTCGTCGCGCCAGATGTCGTCCGCGGCCGCGAGCGACGTCGCGACCGCTGCACGCGCAGCGGCAAAGGTGGCCGATGAGATCGGGTTGTCGAGCGAATGAAAGTAGCGGTTGCCGGCGCGGACCGCGTGCTCGAGGTCGCGTGCGTAGTCGGCCGAATGCACTTTGTGGATGATGCGCGAGGTGTCGGGATGCTCCTCGGCATAGCAGACCAGCTGCTCGCCGAGGCCGGCGCGCTGGACGCCTTCCGCCGCAGCATCGAGACGCGCGGCGCGCTCGGGATGATTCACTCCGGTGTCGTGACGGCGGGATGCTGCGTTGGTGTAGATCTTCAACATCGATGTGAGACTATGGGCGTCGTTTGAAGCGCATTCTACAGATCGCGGCGGTTGTCGCCCTGACGGTCTTTTTCCTCTGGCTCTTTCTCCGAAACGCGAACTTGCGCGAGGTGGGCCAGATTCTGCGCGGCACGAACCTGACCTGGATTTTTATCGGGTTCGCAGTGAATGCCACAGCTCTGGTCCTCAGGACTGTACGGTGGCAGACACTTCTCGATCCTGAGTCGCCGCCGCCGTTCTACGCCACGTTCTTCGCGAACACGGTCGGCTACATGCTTTCGACCATCCTGCCGATCCGCGCCGCCGACGTCGCCCGCCCCGCCCTCCTCGCCCGCCGCACCTCCCACCGTTTCTCCGGCGCCCTCGGCACTGTCCTGACGGAGCGCGTGCTCGATCTCACCAGCATCCTCACCCTGTTCGTCTATTTCGCGTTCCGCCGCTGGAACGAGTTCTCGCACGATCCGCAGGTCGCGGCCTGGTTCTACATCGTGCGCGGCAGCGCCATCGCGTCGGTCGTGATTCTCGCCGCCCTCGGCTTCCTCTTCATCGGCCTGACGTTCTTCCGCCCGAAGATCCGCGCGTTGCACGACCGTCTGGGGCTGCTCCTGCCGGAACGCTTCCGCGCGTCCTGGATGCATTTCTTCGACGCCTTCACCGAGTCGCTGGAGATCGCGAAGAATCGCCCGCTGTTCCTCAAGGTCGTGCTCTGCACGGTCGGGGTGTGGGCGTGCCTGACCTCGCAGTTCTGGTTCGCGACCAAAGCGGTCGATCATCCGCTCCCGTTCGATTCGAGCTTCTTCGTGACCGGCGTGACCACAGTAGGCCTGGCCATCCCGACGCCGGGCGGCATCGGCGGCTTCCATAAAGCCTGTCAGCTCGTGCTCACACGCTTCTACGGTTTCAACGTCGATTCGAGCGTGGCCGTGGCGGTGCTCTTCCACATCATCGGCACCCTGCCGGTGCTCGTGACCGGACTGGCGCTATTCCTGAGGGAAGGCCTGCGCTGGAAAGATGTGACGTCGAAAGACGCCGGTTCCGAGGGATAGCCGGACCGCGGTCGTGTTGCGCTCTGTGATATACCCGCGCCGTTATGCGGTGCCCGTTCTGCGGGAATCTCGAAGACCGCGTGGTCGACTCGCGCGAGGGGCGCGAAGGCGACGTCATTCGCCGCCGGCGCGAGTGTGCGCGGTGTGAGCGCAGGTTCACTTCCTACGAAAAAATCGAGCTCCCGACGTTCCAGGTCGTCAAGCGCGACCAACGGCGGGAGCCATATGACCGTAACAAGTTGATGCGGGGGCTGCAAATCGCGTGTCGCAAGCGGCCGGTGCCGCAGGCGGAGCTCGAGCGGGTGGCCGATGCGATCGAGTCGGCGATGGCTGACGCGGCCGAGCGGGAGATCTCGGCGCAGCAGCTCGGCACGATGGTCATGGACCGATTACGCGACCTCGATCCGGTCGCGTATGTCCGGTTCGCGTCCGTCTATCGCCGGTTCGAAGATGTGGATGCCTTTGTGAAAGAGTTGCATCGCTTGAAGTAATCGTTGTTGACGGGTACAGCCATTGCACGGAATCGGCGATGGTTCTCCCTGAATGAGGTCAAAATGACTGACGCGAACGAAACCGCGAAAGAAGAAGCCATCAAGATTCCGGACGTCCTTCCGGTGCTGCCGCTGAAGGACCTGGTGATCTTTCCGTTCATCATCGTCCCTCTGTCTGTATCGCGCGAGAAGTCGATCAATGCGGTCGACCAGGCGCTGGCCGAGAACCGCGTGATCATGCTGACGGCGCAGAAGGACTTCCAGAACGAAGATCCCGGCGAGGAAGACCTCTACCGCACCGGTACGGTGGCCATCATCATGCGCATGCTGAAGCTGCCGGACGGCCGCATCCGCATCCTGGTGCAGGGACTGTCGCGCGCCCGCATCGATTACTTCATCCAGACCGCCCCGTTCTTCAAGGCCAAGATCACGCGCATCGAAGAGCCGGTGACGAAGGACCGCGGACTGGAAGTGGAAGCGCTGATCCGCGCCGTGAAGCAGAACCTCGACCGCGCCGTGTCGCTGGGCAAGAACATCTCGCCCGAGGTGATGGTGATTGCGGCCAACCTCGACGACCCGGCGCGCCTGACGGATCTCGCGGCGTCGAACCTCGACCTCAAGCTCGAGGAAGCGCAGGGAATCCTCGAGACGATCGACCCGGTGGAGCGCCTCAAGAAGGTCAACGAGATGCTCACCCGCGAGATCAACCTGCTCACGATGCAACAGGAGATCTCTTCCGCCGCGCAGGGGGAGATGAACAAGTCGCAACGCGAGTACTTCCTGCGCCAGCAGCTGAAGGCCATCCAGTCAGAGCTCGGCGAAGGCGAAGAGCTCGCGGAAGAAGTCGAGAACTACCGCAAGAAAATCGAAGAGAAATTGATCCCTCAGGAAGCGAAAGAGGAGATCGAGAAGCAGATCAAGCGCCTCGAGCGCTCGCATCCCGACTCGGCCGAAACGTCGATCATCCGCACGTACCTCGACTGGATGACCGGCCTGCCGTGGGGCGTGATGTCGGCCGACAACCACGACCTGGCCCGCGCGCGCCAGATCCTCGACGAGGATCACTACGACCTCGAGAAGATCAAGGAGCGCATCCTCGAGTACCTCGCGGTGCGCAAGCTGCGCGGCGCGAAGATGAAGGGCCCGATTCTCTGCTTCGTCGGACCTCCCGGCGTCGGCAAGACGTCCCTCGGCCGCTCGGTGGCCCGCGCGCTCGACCGCAAGTTCGTGCGCATCTCCCTCGGCGGCGTCCGCGATGAAGCGGAAGTCCGCGGCCACCGCCGGACGTACGTCGGTGCGCTGCCGGGCCGCATCATCCAGGGCATCAACCAGGCGCAGACCGGCAACCCGGTGTTCATGCTCGACGAGGTGGACAAGATCGGCGCTGATTACCGCGGCGATCCGTCGTCCGCGCTGCTCGAGGTTCTCGACCCGGAGCAGAACTTCTCGTTCCGCGATCACTACCTCGGCGTCGCGTACGACCTTTCGAACGTGATGTTCATCGTCACGGCCAACGTACTCGACACGATCCAGCCCGCGTTCCTCGACCGCATGGAAGTCATCCGCCTCTCCGGCTACACGGACGAGGAGAAGATGATGATCGCCAAGCAGCACATCATCCCGAAGCAGATGGAGGAGAACGGGATCAAGGAGACGCCCGTCGTCTGGACCGATTCCGGGATCATGCGCGTCATCACCGGCTACACCAAGGAAGCCGGCCTCCGGAACATGGAGCGCGAGATCGGGACCATCTGCCGCAAGATCGCCGTGCAGGTCGCGGAAGGGAAGACCGAGCAGCAGTACCGCATCACCGATGCGAACGTCGACAAGTACCTCGGGCCGATGAAGCATTTTGCCGAGGAACTGCTCGAGCGCGACCAGGTCGGCGTGGCCACGGGTCTCGCCTGGACGGCCGTCGGCGGCGACATCCTCTTCATCGAGGCGACCGCCGTGCGCGGCAAAGGGAAGCTCTCACTCACCGGGCAGCTCGGCGACGTGATGAAGGAGTCGGCGCAGGCCGCACTCACCTACGCCCGCGCCCACGCGGACGAGCAGGGGATTCCGCCCGATTACTTCGAGACCCACGACATCCATATCCACGTCCCCGCAGGCGCGGTCCCGAAAGACGGGCCGTCCGCCGGCGTCACCATCACCACGGCGATCATCTCGGTGCTCACCGGACGCCCGATCCGCCGCAACGTGGCGATGACCGGCGAGGTGACGCTTCGCGGTGACGTGCTCCCGATCGGCGGCGTGAAGGAAAAGGTCCTCGCCGCCCGCGCGGCGAAGCTCAACACCGTGATCCTGCCGAAGCTGAACGAGCGAGACCTCATCGACGTGCCGGAGCCGATCAAGCGCGACATGACGTTCCACTTCGTGGAGCACGTCGAAGACGTGCTGGCCATCGCCCTCCTGTCGTCGACTGCCGCCGAACAGAAGACCACCGACCGCGCCGGCCGCGAGAGCCACCCCCTCCCCGAGCCGGAACCAGCCACACACGCACACACGCCGATCGGACAGGCGTAAACGAACAAGGGCGGGCCGCAAGGCCCGCCCTTGTTGTAGGCGCGTGTGTCGCCTGTGGCGCGGCCCCTCATCGGGCCGTTGGCCACCTTCTCCCCGCTCGACGCGGGGAGAAGGGCTACTAATATCGCTTCTCGCGAGTACGTAGGGGTTGTAGCCCCTCGCCCCGCGTTCTAGCGGGGAGAGGGATGCTCGGCACCTGCGCGTGGCAAGGGCCACTCCGTCCGGTTGCCACGGCGTCTGTTAGAAGACCAGGTGCCGGGCGGGGTGAGGGGGCGTGCGCTACGCGATGCGCGCCACGAGCTGCTGCGCTTTCGGCAGCAGCGCGGCGCCGAGGGCCACCTTCACGATGTCTGCGAGGACGAACGGGGCGACCGCCTGCGTGAACGCGAACTGGGCGTTCGTGAGGGCGGCGAACCAGGACCAGCCGCCGAGGTAGATCACGCCGAGGGCCAGCAACATGCCGCTGACGGAGCGGACGATCGAGGAGCCCCAGCCGCGCTCGGAGACGAAGCCGGCCACCCAGGCGGCGAACGGATACGAAAGGAGGTAGCCGGCGGTGAAGCCGACGAAGACGAGCGGGCCGCCTTTGCCTTCAGCGAAGACCGGCAGGCCGCTGAAGCCTTCCAGGAGGTAGAGGGCCGCGGCGGCGGCGCCGCGGGTGGAGCCGAGGGCCACGCCGAGGAAGATGATGGCGAGCGGCTGCAGGGTCATCGGGACGGGGGTGAACGGGAGCGGGATCGCTACCTGGGCCGCGATCGCGATCAGGGCGCTGGCCGCGACCACCAGCAGCATGTCGGCGGCTACACGGCCGCGCACGATGCGTTCGATCACGACGGAGGGGATGGTCATCGCTTTGGAGCTCATACGGCGGGAAGCATAACCAATCCAATGCCATCTGGCGATTTCTTTGCTGTAATCGGAACCATGAAACGTGCAGTCGTGTTCGCCGCGGCCCTTTTGGCGCTCGCATGCAGCAAGCCGGAGCCGCTGACGGCGGACAAGGCGCAGCAGATCGTGAAGAGCGGTTCGTTCAAGAGCGAGCCGGTTTACGCCGAGGTTCCCCAGAAGGTCTGGTGGACGCCGAAGGCGCCGAAAGACGATTACGACGAGCTTGCGGTGCGCACCTTGCGCAATCTCGAGAAGAACGGCCTGGTGACCGTAACGGAAGAGGTGACCGCCGACTCCGCGACCTACGTGGCCAAGGTCACGCCGAAGGGCTTCCCGATCCTCGGTACGGCTCCGAGCTACCGCGGTGCGGTGTACCGCGCCAAGATCTGCGAGAAGGTCTACGACGGCCTGCGCAACTTCCAGCGCCATCCATCCCAGCCGACCGTCGGCCACGCCGAGCTGGCGTGGCACTACGACAACGAGACCTGGCTCTACCCGCTCTTCGAGACGAAGATCGACAAGCCGCTCGACAAGCCGTACGCGTCGTACGTGTCGTTCTGGTACGACGACAATGACCACCAGTGGAAATTCTCGGTGAACGTGCGGAAGACGCGAGCGGGATAGTTTTGGAGTGCGGTAACGCCAGTTACCGCTCTGACTGCCTCTGTGCGTGCAGCAATCCGAGGCTGGTCGCCACCGAGGCATCGGTGCCACGCTGCAATGACGGCGTCGGCGACGCCCGTCAGCGTCGTCAGCAGCTTGCGATGATCTCGTCGCCAGCCTCCGTCAGGGTCATCGGACGCATCCGTCGATAGCATCAGCAGCCTCCGTCAATAGCATCGGCAGCCTCCGTCAACATCATCGGCCGTCTTCATCACTCTTATCGGAAGCCGGCGTCGAGCTCGTCGTCCGCTTTCGTCAGGCTCATCGGAAACCGACGTAGACATCATCGGACGCGTTGTTAACGCCGTCGGGCGCTTTCGTCGAGGTCATCGGCGGCCTCCGTCAATGACGACATCTCGTCTGTCGATTGTGATGACGGTGTGAACGGTTCGAATGGCGCCTGCAACCGCGGTGGCTGGACCTGCTCGCGTTTCAGGACGAATAGAATCAGTTAGAGCGGTAACTCGCGTTACCGCACTCCAGATTACGGCCGCGGCATGCGGCGGATGCCGTCCGATCCGGCGATGATCGCTTCGGTCGCCTCGTGAGGGAAGAACCCCGTCTCCACCACGCCCGCGAGCTCGCCGAGGCGCGCGCACACGTCGGCGATGTCTTCGCCGGCCGGGATCATTACGTCGAGGATGCGGTGGCCTTCGTCCGTCACGCGTGGTGCGCCTTCGTGCATCCGGAGCACGGGCTGCAGGCCCATTTCGGTGAAGCGGCGCGTGAGGACTTCCAGGGCGAACGGGGTCGCTTCGATCGGGAGGACGCCGACGCCGAGGCGGTCGACGATCTTCGATTCGTCGGCGATGACGATGAAGCGTCTGGCCTGCTGTTCGACGATCTTCTCGCGCAGGAGCGCGCCGCCGCGGCCTTTGATCAGGCGGAGTCGGGCGTCGATCTCGTCGGCGCCATCGACGGCCAGGTCGAGCGGGGCGACTTCGTGGAGGGCGAAGGTCGGGATGCCTTCGTCGCGCGCCTGCGCTTCCGTCTTCTCCGAGGTGCAGGTGCAGCGGATGTTGTTCAGCGAGCCGTTTCGAAGGGCTTCACCGAGGAGCTTCACGAACTCGGCGGCGGTCGAGCCGGTGCCGAGGCCGAGCGTCATTCCGGAACGGACTTCCTGCAGCGCCGCGCGCGCCGCTTCGACTTTCAGGTTCACTAATACCCTCCCGCTGCGCCGCCGCGCCGAGGGTCGGCGACGGCGATGAGGCGGCCATTCTCGAACAGGATCGCGTGCACGTCACCAATCGAATCGCGTGAGCTGACGCCGTGCCCCATCTTGTTGAGCGCTTCGATCGTGGGCATCGATGCGCGGCCGCGTTCGTAGAACACTTCTTCCGGCGTCGCCTGCTGGTGATAGCGCGGTGCCGCGACGGCGTCGGTCAGTGATTTGCCGTAGACGACGACGTTGAGGAAGACCTGCACGATGGTGGTCGGAATGGCCGCGCCGCCGCGCGTGCCGAGGGCGAGGAACGGTTTCCCTTCCCGCAGCACGATCACCGGTGAGATCGGCGAGGCGGGGCGTTTGAGCGGATCGAGTGCGTTCGCGCCGCTCGTGAAATCGCCCATCGCGTTGTTGAGGAAGATGCCGAGCGAAGGGACGACGAAGCCGCTGCCGAAGTTGTCGCCGAGGCTCGTGGTCACCGCGGCCACATTGCCCTGCGCGTCGGCGATCGTGAAGTGCGTGGTGTGCTCTCCCTCGGTGCTCAGCTCGCGCGGCTCCGAGAGGGTGCTGGTCGGCGTGACGCGGGCGGGGTCGATGGTCTTGCGCCACAGCTCCGCCCGTTTCTGCGACAGGAGGTCGCGATACGGAATGCGTGCGCCGAGCGGATCGCCGATATAGCGGAGCCGATCGATGGTGCCGCGGCGTTGTGCTTCGACCAGGAGGTGCAGGGACTTCGGCGACTGGAACCCACTCGCGGCGAGGTCGTCGTTCGCGAGGATGTTCAGCACTTCGCCGATCACGACGCCTCCGCCCGAGGGTGGGGGAATCGTGTAGATCTCGTAGACGCCGTAGCGCATCTTGATCGGCGCGCGCCATTGCGCCTGGTATTCGCGCAGGTCGCGGAAGCCGACCATGCCCCCCGCGGCGCGGACGTCTTCCACCAGCTTTTCCGCGAGCGCGCCGTCGTAGAAGTCGCGCGCGCCCGCATCGGCCAGGCGTTGCAACGTGGTTGCGAGCTCCGGCAGCGGATGCGTTTTCGGGATGTCGAGCTTGCGCTCTTTCCTGGCGGTCTCGATGTCGGACGCGAGCTCCGCATCCTCGCGCGTGCCCTCGCGAGCGAGCGCGATCGCGGGGACGAACAGCGCCTTCCACGGACGCGTGCCGAACTTCGTGTGCAGCGCTTCGAGGCCGGCCACGGTGCCGGGGACGCCGGCGGCCAGCGCGCCGGCGACGGGCGTCTTGTCGAACATGCCGCGTTTGGCGAGGCGAGGTGCGGCCTCGCGGAAGTCGAGCGTCCAGATGCCACGCGATTGCGCGTCGTAGTAGACGAGGAACCCGCCTCCACCGAGGTTGCCGGCCTGCGGGTGGACGACCGCGAGGGTGAGCGCGACCGCAACGGCCGCGTCGGCGGCGGTGCCTCCTTTCTGCAGGATGCCGAGGCCCGCTTTCGTCGCGAGCGGGTGGGCGGTGGAGAGCGCGGCGTGTTTCGCCGTCACCTGTGCAGACGCGGAGGGAAGCAGCGAGAACGCTGAGATGAGAACGGCGGCGGCGATTCGCCTCATTTTCGGGATCTTCGGGGGGTGCGATTCCTGTCGTAGATGATCTTGAGGCCTTTCATCGTGAGCTCGGGATCGACTTCGTCGATGTGCTCGCTGTCCTCGGCGAACAGAGTTGCCAGGCCGCCGGTGGCGACGACGCGCTTCAGGTTCGGCACTTCGTTGCGGATGCGCGCGAGGATGCCGTCGACGAGGCCGAGATAGCCGAAGTAGATGCCGGACTGCATGTTGACGACGGTGTTGGTGCCGATCACGTGGTCGGGTCTGCGGATGTCGACGCGCGGCAGGCGCGCGGCGCGCGCGAAGAGCGCCTCGGCCGAGATGTTCAGGCCGGGCGCGATGACGCCGCCGACGAACTCCGCGTTCGCGGTGACGACGTCGAAGGTGGTGGCGGTGCCGAAGTCGACGATTACCGTAGGGCCGCCATACTTGTCGTGAGCGGCGGCGCAGTTCACGATGCGGTCCGCCCCGACCTCGGCCGGGTTGTCGACGTGAATGGCGATGCCGGTCTTCACGCCCGGCTCGACGAACAGCGGCTCGATGCCGAAGTACTTCCGGACCATGAACGTCATGGCGCTGTTGAGCGGCGGGACGACCGAGGCGACGATGGCGCCTTCGAGGTTGTTGTGGATCGCGTCGCCGACGAGCTGCCGCGCGAGGATGCCGTATTCGTCAGCGGTGCGCTCGCGCGCGGTGGCGAGCCTCCAGGAATTGATCAGCTCCTCGCCGCGATAGACGCCGAGGACAAGGTTCGTGTTGCCGAGATCGACGACCAGCAGGTTGGACGACACGGACGGATGTTACGCGAGAAAAAGATCGCCCGCACTGACAGCGAGTCGTCCTTCCGCGCCATTGAGGACCGCCCTTCCATGCTCGTCGATGCCCACCCAGGTGCCGCTGATCGTCTTTGCACCGATCACGCAGTGGATCCTGTCGCCCGGCTTGTGCACCGAAAGCTCGCGCCATTGCGCGAGGACCTGGTGGTGCTCGAACGCGTGGGAGAGTTTTTCGTCCATGTGCTCGACGAACGCGAGCGTGGCGGTGTCGATGCCGGTGAAGGGGCGGGGGGAGACTTCGCTGATCGAAACGGCGTTCGGGCGCGTGTCGTCCGCGACCGGCTCGACGTTGATGCCGGTGCCGATCAGCAGGAAGACGCGCTCTTCCTGCACGCGCGCTTCGATGAGGATGCCGGCGATCTTTTTTCCGCCGACTAGGACGTCGTTCGGCCACTTGATCCGCGCGTCGATCGCGTACGTGTCGCGCAGGTACGACGCGACGATGTTGGCGATGCCGAGCGGGATCAGCGGCAGCTCGCGCACGGGGCGGCTGAGCAGCGTGGTGGCGTAGATGCCCTTGCCGGCGGGCGACGACCACTGCCGGTCGTTCCGCCCGCGGCCGGCGAACTGCTCTCCCGCGATGATCATCGCCTGCGGCAGCGAGAGCTCGTTGTCGATGCATTCCTTGACGATGCGGCGCGCGATGAGGTTCGTCGATGCGACGCGCGGAATGACCGCCAGCGACTCGAGCGTGCGCAGGCGCGGGACGATCTCGCGGGTGTTGAGCTCGATCATTGGTTCTGCTGCAGCTTTTCGAGCCGCGCGCGCAGCTCCGCTTCCCGCGTCCGCGCCCCTTCGACGATGTTTGCCGGGGCGTTGGCGGTGAACTGTTCGTTCGAGAGCTTCGCCTGGATCGAGGCGAGCTCCCCCTGCGTCTTCTCGATGTCGCGCTTCACGCGGTCGAGCTGTTCCTGCGAGACCTGCTTCTCCGGGAACCCGATCGCGATGTGGAAGCCTTCGATGACGTCGTGGTGCGTACCGGCCGGCGGCTCGCTTTCGACGTCCACCGAATCGAGGCGCGCCAGCTCGATGAGCAGATAGGCGTACTCGCGGAAGAAGTTCGATTCGCGGCTGCTGTTGCCGCGGACGTAGAGCGTGAAGCGGTCTTTGGGCGTGAAGCCGCGCTCCGCGCGCACGTTGCGAACGGTGGTGATGATCGCCCTGACCGCGGCGGTGAGCCGCTCCGCATCGGGGTCTTCGAGCACTTCTTCGGGGATCGGATACGGCGCGACCATGATGGACGGCTCGACGCCTCCGAGTTTCAGCCAGATCTCTTCGGTGACGAACGGCATGAACGGGTGGAGGAGGCGCAGCGACCGGTCGAGCACTTCGAGCAGCACGCGCTTGGCGAGACGGCGGTCGTCCTCGCTCCCGTGCTTGCCGAGGAGCACCGGCTTCGCCATCTCGATGTACCAGTCACAGAACTCGTGCCAGAAGAATTGATAGAGAGCGCTCGACGCTTCGTCGAAGCGGAAGATCGAGAGCTGCTTGTTGACCTCGCGCGTGACCGCGTCGAGGCGGGAGAGGATCCAGCGTTCGACGGTCTTGAGGCCGTCGCGGTCGATCGGCTCCGCGTGGCGCAGCTCGGTGTCGATGTGCATCATCGCGAACCGCGACGCATTCCAGATCTTGTTGACGAACGCGGAGTAGCCCTGGATGCGCGACTTGCCGAGCGGGATGTCGCGGCCGGACGCGCTCACCGCGAGCGTGAAGCGCAGCGCGTCGGCGCCGACTTCGGCCACGACGTCGAGCGGGTCGATGACGTTCCCTTTCGTCTTCGACATCTTCTGTCCCTGCTCGTCGCGCACGAGGCCGTTCAGGAACACCTGGCGGAACGGCGCCTGTCCGGTGAAGCGCAGTCCCATCATGATCATGCGCGCGACCCAGAAGAAGAGGATGTCGAAGCCGGTGATGAGCGTGTCGGTCGGGTAGAAGATCCGGTAGTCGAGGGCCGTCTCTTCCGACTCCGGGCCGGTCCAGCCGAGAGTGGAGAACGGCCATAGTCCGGACGAGAACCACGTGTCGAGGACGTCGGTCTCCTGCGCGACGGGGGCGCTGCAGACGGGACACGCGGTGATGTCGTCCATGGAGACGGTGGTGTGAGCGTTCGGGCAGTGGAACGCGGGGATGCGATGGCCCCACCAGAGCTGGCGCGAGATGGTCCAGTCGTGGATGTTCTCCATCCAGTTGAAGTAGGTCGCTTCCCAGCTCTGCGGCGTGATCGTGACGTCGCCGTTGCGGACCGCGTCGATGGCCGGCCTCGCGAGCGGCTCGATCTTCACGAACCACTGGCGCGAGATCATCGGCTCGACGTCGGTGTCGCACTTGCCGTGCACGCCGATGTTGTGCAGGTGCTCTTCGACCTTGACGAGGTGTCCCTGTTCGCGCAGCAGCTCGATGACCTTCGCGCGCGCCTCCTTGCGGTCGAGCCCTTCGAACCCGGCGCCGGCTGCCGCGGTCATGCGGCCGTCTTCGGCGATGACCTGCAACTGCGGGAGGTCGTTGCGCAGCCCCGCTTCGTAGTCGCTGCGGTCATGCGACGGCGTGACTTTCACGACGCCGGTGCCGAACGCCGGATCGACGAGGATCGGATCGGCCACGATCGGGATGCGGCAATTCGCGATCGGCAGGATGGCGAACTTGCCGATCAGCTCTTGGTAACGGTCGTCTTCGGGATGGACGGCCACGCCGGTGTCGCCGAGCATCGTCTCGGGGCGGGTCGTGGCGACGATGAGCTTCCTGTCGCTGTCCTGGACGGGGTAGTCGATGTGATAGAGCTTGCCATTGCGCTCGCGGAACTCGACCTCGACGTCCGAGATGGCGGTCTGGCAGCGGGGGCACCAGTTCACCATCGCCAGGTCGCGGTAGATCAAGCCGTCTTCGTACAGCTTCACGAACACGTAGCGGACGGCGCGGGAGAGGCCTTCATCGAGCGTGAAACGCTCGCGCGACCAGTCGGCGGATGCGCCCAGACGCGTGAGCTGGTCCTTGATCTCGGTGGCGTGCTGCTCCTTCCACTGCCAGACGCGCTCGACGAACTTGTCGCGACCGAGGTCGAAGCGGGAGAGGCCTTCCTTCTCGAGCTGGCGCTCCACGACGAGCTGTGTGGCGATGCCGGCGTGGTCGGTGCCGGGCAGCCAGAGCGTGTTGAAACCGGACATCCGCTTCCAGCGGACGATGATGTCCTGGAGCGTGTTCACGAGCGCGTGGCCGATGTGCAGGCGGCCGGTCACGTTCGGCGGCGGGATGACGATCGAGAACTTCGGGCGATCGGGATCCGGGGTGGGCGTGAAGTAGCCGCCCTTCTCCCAGAAGGCGTAAATCCGCTGCTCGAATTCGGTGGGCTCGTATCTTTTGGCTAACTCTTCTTTCATCGGTGGAGTGGCGGATTATAGAGTTGTTGTTCTGGACGCCGATGATCCTTGGAATCGAAACCAGTTGCGATGAAACCTCCGTTGCGTTGCTCGAGCGCGACGGCAGCGTGCGTGTCAATCTGATCGCCTCCCAGATCGCCCGGCATCAGCCGTTCGGAGGCGTGGTGCCGGAGATCGCGTCGCGCGAGCATCTGCAGCATCTCTTTCCGCTTGTGGAGCGCGCCCTCGGCGAGGCGAACGTGCCGTGGTCGGATGTCGACTCGATCGCCGTCACCTCCGGCCCCGGCCTGATCGGGGCGCTGCTCGTCGGAGTGGCCGGCGCGCAGGGGCTCGCCTATGGCCTGGGCGTGCCGATCGTGCCGGTGAACCACCTCGAGGGGCACATCTACTCGCCCTACCTGCAGAGGGAAGGAGCGGCGATGCGGCTGCCGGAGCGGTTTCTCTCGCTCGTGATCTCGGGAGGGCACTCCGCGATCTACGACGTCCGAGGGAGCGATATTCAGCAGCTCAACCGGACCCGCGATGATGCGATCGGCGAGACGTTCGACAAGGTCGCGAAGTTCATCGGGCTGCCGTATCCCGGCGGGCCGGAAGTCGAGAAGCATGGGCGTGAAGGGAAGGCGGACCGCAAGCGCTTTCCTTTTCCGGTGCCGCAGTTCTCGAAGGAAGACTCCCTCGACTTCTCCTACAGCGGGGTGAAAGCCGGGGCGATCCGGCTCGCGCGCGAGCACAAGGTCTCCGTGGAAGGCGATCCGCAGGTGCTCGCCGATTTCTGCGCGACCTTTCAGGAAGCGCTGGCCGCGCAGCTCTTCGACCGGCTGGATTCGGTCTGGACGCGGCTCGAAGGAACGAAGCCGGCCGAGGTGGCTCTGGCGGGGGGCGTGGCGGCGAACGGGCTGATCCGGGAACGGATGCAGACGTGGGGGGAGGCGCGCGGGGTGTTGGTGCGGCTGCCGGAGAAGCGCTACTGCACCGACAACGCCGCGATGATCGCCTTCGCCGGGTTACAAAAAGGTAACGCCAGCGATCCGCGGCGGGTGATCGCCCGTTCCCGCGTGTAACCGGCGAAACCTTTCGCCCCGGTCACCCGTCTGAATTAGTGAAACGAACGAAACGGACGAACAGATACCTCCTATCTCCTCCTCCTGATTCAGACAAACGCCGCCGGTGGGCAGACCGGCGGCGTTTTGTTTTTGGCGCGAACGCCTGGCGCAGCCGTTTTCTTGTAAGTCACACCCCACGACGAAACCTTTCTCCGCCACGCCCGTCCAACTAATGGAACCGAACGAACGAACCCAACCTCCTATCTCCTCCTCCTGATTCAGGCAATCGCCGCCGGTGGGCAGACCGGCGGCGATTGTTTTTATGGCCGTAGAATCGACGGATGAAAATCGTGGTCGCCGGAGGCAGCGGATTCATCGGTGAGGCGCTCGTGAAGCGGCTCGTAGCTCGCGGCGACGACGTCGCGGTCCTGACGCGGGATGCGTCCCGACTCCGCGCCTGGCGCCCGCTGGTCTGGGACGCGCGGACGCAGGGGAGCTGGTCCGAGGCCGTGGCAGGTGCGGACGCGGTGGTCAACCTCGCCGGCGAGAGCATCGCCGACGGGCGCTGGACCGAAGCGCGCAAACGGCGCCTCGTCGACAGCAGGTTGAATGCGACCCGCGCGATCGTGGAAGCATTGCGCCGTGCGCCTTCGCCCCGGCGCGCGCTGGTGAACGCTTCCGCCGTCGGGTTCTACGGCGACCGGCAGGACGAGGAGCTCGACGAAAGCTCGTCGAAGGGCGAAGGCTTTCTGGCGCAGCTGGTCGACCATTGGGAAGCCGCGGCGCGCGAAGCCGAACCGCACGCTCGCCTGGTGGTGCTCCGCTTCGGGGTCGTCCTGGCGACCGGCGGCGGAGCGCTGCAGAAGATGCTGCTCCCGTTCAAGCTGGGCGCGGGCGGCCCGATCGGGAGCGGCAACCAGTGGATGTCGTGGATCGAGCGTGACGACGCGGTGCGGATGGTGGAGTGGGCGATCGACAACGAAGACGCGCGTGGCGTCTACAACGCAACCGCGCCGCAGCCGGTGCGGAACCGCGAATTCGCCAAGGCGTTAGGGCGGGCGGTGTCGCGGCCCGCCTTCATGCCGGCGCCGGGGTTCGCGCTGAAGCTCGCGTTCGGGCAGATGGCCGAGGAGGCGCTGCTCGCGGGCCAGAAGGTGTTGCCGCGCCGCGCGGAGCGGGAGGGGTTCCGGTTCGAGCTGCCGTCAATCGACGCCGCGCTTGCACGGGCGCTGGGGAAGAGTGCGGCCTAGTTCAGGCTTCGCGCCGCACCGGACCCGGAGCGACGGGCAGTTCGGCCCGTCGCCCTCTCGGTCCTGCTAGTTTCGGGACGTCAGCATGTGCCACTCGGGCTCATTCCTGACGTAGGACGGACGCTTGTCCGCGATCTGCTTGGAGTGATCCTGCTGCTTTGCGTGATCGACCGCCGAGGCGGTTTCGAGCATCAGCTCGAACTTGGCGACCATCGTCTTCTGCACGTGCTTCGGCATGGCCGCGAGCTGCTGCACGAGGCGCTGCGCGGCGCATTCGTCTTCGTCCAGCTCCCAGGGCGCAATCTCACGCTCGATCGAGCCGCCGAAGAAGTCGGCCTCGGTCAGGCCATACACGCTCAGCATGCGCTTCAGCTGCTCGAGTTTCAGTGAGCCGATTCGCTGGCCCGTCTCGAACGAGCTGATGGTCTTTTCACCGACGCCGGACAGACGGGCTACATCTTTCTGGCTCAGCCCGCGGAGCCTGCGGATTTCACGGAGTTTGAGTACGAGATCCATTGGCTTCCCTCACCTTCACAAACGATCAGAAACGTCTCATCAGACCAGCGACTACACCCTGCACGGCGACGTCTCGCGCGGCGGCGTAGATAGGGCTCATCATCGAGTTCGCCGGCTGCAGCCGTACTCGATCACCTTCGCGATAGAGGCGCTTGAGGGTGACTTCTCCGCTGACGTTCGCCACGACCATCTCGCCGTTCTCGGCGAGCTCGCGCCGCGCGATGATCACGAGATCCCCGTCCAGGATGCCGTCGTCGACCATCGAGTCGCCGCGCACCTTGAGGACGTAGTTCTCGCCCCGCGTGGTCAGATGTTCGGGCACCGCGATCATCTCGTCCGACACGTCCACGTCGAGCGGACGCCCCGCCGCGATGTAGCCGAAGAGAGGAAGCTCCCGTGCCGTGGCGCCCGAGCTCGTTTCGCGCTTTGCCGGGAGTGCCGCGGCCGCGGCCTTCTCCTCCGGTTGCTCGACGACTTCCACGCCCCTCTTCTGGTTCCAGTCGCGCCGGATCAGCCCCTTCTTCTCGAGCAGCGACAGGTGCTTGTACACCGTGCCGTACGACGAGAAGCCAAAGTGATCGCAGATTTCCCGGTGGGTCGGAGCGACGCCGCGAGCTTTCTGGAAGTCGCGGATGAAGTTCAGAATGTCGCGCTGTCGTTCCGTCAGGTATCTCATTACCGCCTCGTTAAGGAGCAATGTAGGCGGTAACAGGGCGAAAGTCAAGCGTAAGTAGCGAGAATGAGGCGAAAGTTGGGTAGTGGTCTAGTTTGAATGCCCGGTTGTAACAACTGTTCAGGCGGGGGAGACGGTTTGCTGCTCAGCCTCGCGGTGCCGCTCCATGACCACGAAGTCGAGCAGATAGATTCGGGCGATGGGATTGAGTTCGGCCGTCTCCTGCTGGAGGCGCTTCCAATCGATGATGTCCCCGTGACCTAGGGCGCGGTGCTCGCGCTCCACCCCATCGCGAACGCCTTCCTCGGCCATCGCGCCGCTGACGATCATTGGCAGCGAGCGAGCGACGACTTTGTAGTCGTCAAACGTCAAGTCTTCGAGCGCGACCTGAAAGACTGGTCGGTAATGATCAACCAGATTCTCGGCAGCGGGACCAGCAATGCTCTCCAAGTAGTGATATCGCTCAACAGTGAGGCGTAGCGCTTCGCTCCGGTTCAGCGTCGGCCACGATTCGAGTGCTTCAATCGTCTGACGGGGGAGCTGGATTGACGTTCGTTCGAGCGGGGCCTTCGATGGTTTCGGTGACATGGCGCTTTCTCCTCTGCCCCGGAGAGTAGCATACGAAGGTATTACGTCGTCAAGACGCAGGGAGTACCTTCGCGTAGCTACGGCAGGGACGGAGACTTCGAGGCGACGGCCAGCGAGTAGCCGGGAAGTTCCGAGGCGGAGCGGGTGTTGCCTCCGCTGCGCTTTTGCGCATGCATTTGTTAATCTTCGGCTGGGCAGCGGAGGCAACACCCGCTCCGCCTCACGGTAGTTGGCGCGCAACTCTTGTTGTTGCAGGTAGATACGCGTTCGCGTGCGGGCCTCAGGCGGTAATGCGGCGGCACGCTTGGTGCTTGCCTGCGCGGTGGCGAAGCCCTATATTGCGAGTGGACCCTGTCCGCCGTGAAGCTCCAAGTTCCACTTGGAGTACGCTTCCAGCATAGCGGCGACGGGGTTTATCTTTTTTTGGGCTTCACCTGCGTGGCGTCAACACGTGCCGACTTCGGTACGAATAGCCAATGCCGGTACGGCTCCTTGAACCGGTCCGCGTCCCCGCCTGGTATGCCGGTCGTGATCCCGATGTTGAATTTAGGGTGAAGCTCGCATATCCGGCGATTGATGTGCTTGTACAGCTTCCCTTTCGCGATCGTCCTGGCGCCGCGAGTGCGGCTGCCCTCTGGCTTCTCTAGATGCCGGTTGTTCAGCCGGAACTGAATCGCTCCGATCAGCACGTCCAGGCACTGCAAAACGATGTGCTTCTTTGAATCGACTTCCGCGATCTGATCTACCGGCACGAGAATGTTGGATTCACGAAAGGGCGGGGAGCGCTCGAGCTCTGCCACCCGAGCCTTGAACGCGGCATTCTTCTCACGCGTATCGGGAAGCTTGTCCACGTAGATGCGCAACCGGATCGGCGCTCCGCCTCTGTTGGCGTACTTGAATCCGAAGGCGTGCTTCAGGAACTGATAGTAAAGCAGGTGGTACGCGTGCTCGCGCTGATAGGCGCCAAGACCTGTCGGCACATACCGCGCCTGTGTGAACATGATGCGCACCTTCACGCGCTTGTCGCGCATGAGATCAAAGAAGGCGTCCACTAAGCGAATGTACTTCTTCAGGTACTGCGCGGTCACCTTTTGCCACTTAATCTCCCCGGTCAGATTTTCCTCTATCGCGATAGCGCGCAGCTCCGCGTTCACCGCGTCAAAGTCGGAGGAACGCAGCAGCGCGCCGCCGTAGAAGTTGCCGAAGTACAACCCTGTCTTGATGCTCTCGTCCGTATAGAGTACGTACTCGCGTGCCACGCCTCGCCCTCACTCTACTCTCGCTCGCACGAAAGCATACATGCGGCTGCGGGATTAAGCTGCCACCCGCTCGCACCACATATCCAGCGAGAGCATGTCACTCGCCGTCCACCGGTAGTTCGTGAGGCCTGCCGCCATCGCCGGGGTATCGCCCTTGAGCGACTTGTGCTTCCGGCAGAAGTTGTAGTGAACCATCGAGATCGCGAGCATGTACGCGTGGTTCTGCAGCTTCTTGGAGAACGCGTTCGTGAGGCGGGTGAACCGGCGGTTCTGCATGCGCAGCGTAAGGTTCCACCGTTCCATGAAAGACGTGGAGGCGTGCTTCTCGTCCGGTTCCCCGAACGCCGCGCGCTTCTCAACTGAGAGCATCCGGCCCGGCGAGTACCGACTCGCCGCACTGGTCGGACTCACATCCGCAGGCTTACTACTACTCGCGAACGTCTTGACGACTTCCGCGTGATCGATCTCGCCAGGGCGGAACACCTTCGTGACCGCTTCCAGGTAGAGCGGCAGGCCATCGGAGGACAGTTGAATCGGGCGCGTGATGCGCGACTTCAGATCCGCGATGATCGTATCCGCCGCTTCCTGACTGCGGTCACTCACCACCCACGAGATCATCAGCTTCGAATCCGCGTCCAGCGCGGTCCACGTCCACACCGAGCCCGCGCCATTCGCCTTCATCGCAGGCGTGGTGTTCTTCTCTTTCGAGTAGCAGAAGGACCAGATTTCGTCCGCCTGTACGCGCTTCGTGGAAAGGAAGCGAACGTTCGCGTCATGGAAGCGCATGCACGACTCGCCGACCTCGGCGATCAGACTCAGAACCGTCATCTTCGCGACGTTGACCATGCGGCAGGTAGACGCGATGGAGTTGCCCTCGATCAGGGCGGACAGGATCGCGGCGCGCTTCGCAGATGACAGCTTGTTCATGCACAACAATCTATGCTTGACCGGTCAGGAAGTCAATGCTTGAGCGGTCACGAATGTGAGTTGTAACGCCGACTTCCGAGGAAAGGCGTAGGATGGATGGCGCCCCCGGCAGGATTCGGACCTGCGACCAGTCGATTAGTAGTCGGCCGCTCTATCCCACTGAGCTACGGGGGCACAATTTCCCCGGGTTCGTTACCCTAGTATTTTCTGTCGTTTACGGCCGATTTCACTGCGCTACGACGCCGGTCTCCCCGGGAGGATAGGCGGGAGAAAGAGCGTGAACTGTACGCCCTGACGACCGAACCGCTCAGCCATCCTCTGCCGCAGCTCGCGCATGTCGTGACAGACCGTCGCCATGCCGATCAGCATCCAGATGTGCTCGACCAGCTTCTTGAGACCGTACTGGCTGCTGAGCCACTGGTGATAGTTCTGTCCGTGGCGAGGCTTCGGAGCGTTCTTCTTGAGCCACTCACACACATCGGGATCGAGGTAGCCATAGACCAGTTCCATCACCAGTTTGCCCCAATATTTCGGACGCTCGTGGATCGGTCCGCGCCACCTGGTTAGCCGTCCGAACTGAATCCACAACTCGTCAGGGTAGGTCTTCTCCCATGCCCGCATCTCTTCTTCCAGGTAGAGCTTCAGCTTCACGCGCAGGGCATCATCAGCGCGCTCGTATTGATAGCCCGTCGCCTCGTCGATAGCCGCCTCGATACCGGTCTTAGCGAACGCCCCGAGAGCCGCTGAAGCTCGCAGGGCTATAGCTACCTGACTCTCGCTCGTCAGCGCACCCGTATCCCGGGCCCGGGAGTAGGCATGGCAGATGTCAATGAAGGCGTGTGCAGACAGCGCTTTCACGTCCTTGTTCACGACCTGAGGCATCGTGATCTCAATGAACTGCTCTTCAAGAGCGGACGGCAGGAACGGCCGGAGCGCCTCAACGCGCAAGTAGCTCTCCAGGTTCCCGCCTCCCTTGCCGCCGGCCAGGTAATGGAGCGCGCCTGTTCGGCTGATGACATGGCGTCCGTCATCCAGTACGTAACACGCGATCTCAACACCTGCGACATCGAGCGTACCCGGCCACTTCGCTTCAGGCCGACGGACCGGGACTGACGCGCTATCGACTTGAACGGGGGCGAAATCTGAAGGCGACAACGAGAGGCCTCGCTCCGTCGCCCTGTCGATAATCTGCTGGTGCCACTTCGCCGGGATCGATCCCGTTCGAGCCCAATACTGCACGGTGCTCTGAGGGCGGCCGATCAGTCCCGCAAGCGCAGTTTGACTGCCAAACCTTGCGATGATTCGCTGGGCTGAGTTCATGCGTGCACACTAACGAAAATCTCGTTAGTTGTCTACCAGTTTTTTTGGTAATGACTAACTACGTCCGCTCTTTACTCCATCGCGCGGCGGCAGCCTTCTTGGCGATGTCGGAGCGCTTCTTTGGGCTCAAAGCGGCGGCGCGAGCCGGTCCGCCCTTTAACCCTCCGCGTCTTCCGAGCGCGGCAGCGGCGGCGGATACCTCCGGCGAGACTTCCTCGCGCTCGGATCGCTCGGCAATGGCGGCGATGATGCGGACAGCGGCCTGCGCCTCGTCCTCGGGTTTCTTGCTTGACCGTTTAGGCATGACCTAAGTATAGGTCTGCTACCTGCGCTTGTCGAAGGGGCGGAACAGGTCGGACGGGTTCACGTCCAACGCCTCCGCCAGTTTGATGATGTTGTCCAGGCAGGGATTCCGCCGCCCTCGCTCCACGTCACCGACGTAGTTGCGGTTCAAGCCTGCCAGCTCAGATAGGCGTATCTGCGAGAGATCGCGCTTCTGGCGCAACTCGCGGAGGCGTTCGCCGAACAGCGGGAGCGGATCGCGGGGCACGCCTTAGTGTCACCTGCTATGAGTGTTGACCTGCATGCTATGAGTGTTGCATGCTATCGGTGTGACGAATTCTCGCCCGCTGCCCCCAACGCATCGCGACGCCATTCGCGAAATCTTCCTGCGGCGGCGGATCGAGTACAGCACGAAGGACGTTGCGCGGTTGCTGCGCCTGAACCTCGGGGAGGTGCTGGCGATGATCGAGAGCGGCGAGCTACACGCGGATGTGCGGAGGAAACGGAAGCAACTCGGCGGGCCCCGTCTGGCGTGGATCACGTGGAACGAGCTGGCCTCTACGGCTCTCCTGCGCTGGACCGTGGTGCAGGTGCATGACGCGCTCGGGAAGCAAGCGAACCGCGTGCTGCCGCGACTCCTGCGGCCCGTGGCGCTCAAGTCGCTGCGCCTGCCGGAGTATCAGGTGCGGCTGCTCGAAACGCTCGCGCGGGAGGCGGGTGTGTCGCTGGAGGAGTTCGTCTTCACCTCGCTGGTGAACCTGGAGACCTTCGGGACACCTGAAGAGATCGAGCGGCTACTGCCCGGATACATCGAAGCGATCAGGTTCCCGGATGTCTAAAAAGGAACAACCGGAGCCGCTGCGCTTCGTTCGTCACGTCACGCCGGAACACGGCGAAGTGTTCGTGGATGAGTGGCGCCTTCAATCAGACCGCTGCGGTTTGATGTGTGACGCCTTCGCTCAGACCGAAATCATGGAGTATCCGGACCTCGATGATCCCGCGACCGCGCCGCAAAGGCGTCGCTACGAATCAATCGAGGATGAGATCCTGGAACGGACGTTCGCAGCCGTGCGAGACGTGATCGCTAAGCAGTTCGTGAAGGCGGCGAACGATGTGCTCTCGCGGGAGCGGGAGCTACGCCAACGGAAGAGGCGCGGGTGATGTGGCGCGAACGTCTCCGGGTGGCGATCGATCGCACGAACAAGAAGCATTCATGGATCGCGCGACAGGCCGGGATCGCGCCTGCCACGTTGAGCCGCATCCTCACCGCAACCGCCATTCGCGGCCCGTCCTTCGATGTGATCGTGAGCGTCGCCCGCGTCTGCGAGGTGCCGGTGGGATGGTTGCTCGATGAACCGGTGAGGGGGATCGATCTCACCACGGACGAACGCCAGACGCTGCGCGCGGCCGGTGAACTCCTGGTGGAAGTGCTCGACCGGAAGACGGGGGACGCTCCGTGAAGTACCCCAGATACGAACCCGAGGTGAGCGCGATCCTGGATGTGGCGCGGGCGGCGGAGCTGGCGTACGAAGCAAATCCGCGCGTGCCATCCACCGACATCATCGGTCACCTCCACGAAGCGGCAGGCGAATGGGCGTGGAGCCTGATCGACATCATCATGGACTACGAGAAACGGGAGCGGCGCCACGCGCAGTTCTGGTCGAAGTGGAAGCGGTGGCGGAACAAGCGCGAGTCCATCAAGCGGATCGCGAGGCCGAACGTGGTCTTCCTGGGGTACGGCCTGCCGCCCGCTGACGACGAGAAGAAGGCGACGCGGACGCCGAAGCGCAGGCGCGTGTCGAAGCGGTAGCCCTCCGCCGTTCGTCCATGTTCGTCTACGTTCGTCCAGTTGTTACAACCGGCCCTTCAAACTAGACCACTACCCGAAAGTTGGTAGAGGCGTTCGGCCTCGCGATCCGCTTGATGGACTCGCGCTTGTTCCGCCACCGCTTCCACTTCATCCAGAACTGCGCGTCTTCAAACTAGACCACTACCCGAAAGTTGACTACAGGGCGTGGCGGTTTACGCCTCCCGAACTCGGCCAAAACAAAAAGGGCCGGTCCACCGTGAGGACCGGCCCCGAAGCCTGACGCCTGAAGCCCGATTAGTCGAGCGTGATGGCCTTCTTGGTCTTGTCCTTGCGCGACTTTTCCTTCGCGTTGTATTCGTCCATGCACCCGTCCTGGTCGACCATGGCGCAGGCGAGGTACTCGCTCGCTTCGATGGTCATGGCGCGGAGCGCCTTGCCGGTCGGCGTGTTCTCGTACTTTTCGAGCGCGCCGCCGAAGCCGCCGCGATAGAGGCCGACCGCCATGCCGCCGCTCGAGGCGCGGGCTTCGATCGAGCGAACGAACTCCACTTCGCCCGTGGTCGTGTCGATGACGCGCAGGTCGATGGCGATGTACGCATCCTCTTTCTTGCCGCCGACGCTGATGCCGCGGAAGCTGACGCCGCCACCGGTGCCGCGGGTCTGCGTCTCGAAAGCGGTAACTGTGGCGACCACGAGATACTGGGCGCCGGTGAGCTTGCCGATCTTCGCGCCGGTCTTCTTGTCCACGCGGCCGGAGTCGGCCAGGTCCTGTTCGTCGAGCACCTTGTCGAGCTTCTCGCGCTCGACCATCTTGAACTTGCCGGTCGAAGCCAGCTCGTTGGTGAGCATGCCGGAGAGCTCGCGCGCGACATCCGACGACCACCACGACCAGTTGTTCACTTCATTTTTGAACTCGGCCACGCCGAGCACCGGCTTTGCCGCGAAGGCGCTGCCGGCAAGAAACGTCACAAGAATCGCAAAGAGAAATTTGGTTCGCATTTTTTCCTCGTGTCCCGATTTGGTACTGCGCAATCTAAGGCAATGATGCCCGATCCTGCCGTGACCTGCCTCACGAATCAATGCGCGGTCGAGCTGTCCGCGTCGCCGAACAGCTCACCGTCCCATGTTTCGATCCGGTTACGGCCGCGGCTCTTGGCGCTGTAGAGCGCCCGGTCGGCCCGGTCGACGAGCGCCGCCGGGCTGAGGATTCCGGACGGATCCGACTCCTCCATCCCCGCGATCCCGATCGAGGCCGTTACCACCACCGAGCCGTCGCCGCACGCGAGCGCCGTCGCTTCCAGCCTGTGCCGGATCCGCTCCGCGACCACGTTCGTGTTTCCCGGCTTCGTCTCCGGCAGCACGATGCAGAACTCCTCGCCGCCGTAGCGTCCGGGCACGTCGTAGACGCGGCAGCTCTCGCGCAGCAGCTTGCCGATCGCCTGCAGCACCTGGTCGCCGGCCGGGTGTCCCCAGGTATCGTTGATGCGCTTGAAATGGTCGATGTCGAGCATCAACAGCGACATCGGAGAGCCGTGCCGCAGCGCGCGATTGATCTCGCTGTCGATCTTCTCCATCACGAACCAGCGGTTGTAGAGGCCGGTGAGCGAGTCGCGCGTGGAGACTTCCGACAGGAGGCGGTTTTTCACCACCAGGTCGAAGTTCTCGCGCTGGAGGGCGAGCATCCGCTGCTCGAGCTCGCGGTAGCGCGCTTCGCTTTCCTCCGCCACGCGCACGATCCCGAACAGCTCCTGGATGAGCGTTCGTTCGTGCTCGCTGAAGGGACTCCCGTCCGCGGCGATCACAGCGACGCGCGGTACGTCGAGTCGAACCGCGAATGCGTTGCGAGCCTCCGGGGACTGGGCATCGACGAGAGACAGGGGGCGGTGCAGCAGCTCGGATACAGGTGCAAGAATCCGAGCCACTGCGGATTCGAAGCTATTCATCGTGTTGTCCTGAGAGAGGACCGGAGTATAGGACGTGCGCAGGCGCGAACCAACCTGCAATGTTGGAAGTTGCGACGAAAGAGAACCGACCAGGGGCCTCCGGCGGGCCGGCGTGGCCGGCGGCACTTGTTTTCGCACGGACCGCGTTCACTGCGAGAAGCGTCCGGTCAGCCTTGGGCAACCAGTGCTGCCGGCCACGCCGGCCCGCCGGAGGCCTCTCGTCGGCCCTCTTTCGCGGTCGAAGTGAACGCGTCCCGCTCGACCAGCCACTCCTACGCGCGCTGTTCGATGCGGAACCGGTTCACTCCGGCGCGGATCTCGTCGCCCGTATGCACCTTCGTGTTGCGTGCGGGGAGGGTGTTGAGGAAGGTGCCGTTGCGGCTGCCGAGGTCGCGGACGCGGACGGTGCCGTCCTCCTCGCGGACCACCTCGAAGTGGCGGCGGGAGAGGAACTCGTCGGGAACGCGCACGTGGCCCTCGCGTCCGATCACCAGGCCGTTCTGCGGGATCTCGAACTCCTGCCCTGCCAGCGGCCCTTCGACGCAGATCAGCACCACCCGCGAGACGGCGGCGGGCTGGGTGGTGCGCATGCTGTGCATCTTCGCGGCGAGCGCCGACTCGTCCGTCATGGAGGTCGTGTCGAGCGTGATCGGCTCGACCGGCAGTCCCGGCTCCTCGGTGGGCTCGACGCTCACCAGGGCCGAGCCGACGCGCAGCAGGTGCACGCCGTCCTCGATCGCGGCCTCGTCAATCGACTGGCCGTCCAGGAACGTCCCCATGTGCGACTCGGCGTCGCGCACGACGAGCTTGTCGCCGCGTACCGAGATCGAGCAGTGGCGGATGGAGAGCTCCGCTTCCGCGAGCTCGACGTGACACCCCTTGCGGCCGATCCAGAGCGGATGCTCGTGGATGGTGAAGACGGTGTTCAGGGACTCGGTCGCCCCGCGCGCCACGATGCGCACCGAGCGGGGCCGCGCCGCCACGAGCATCGGCTCGCTGTGACGCTTCCCGGCAGGCTGGGCGGATTCCGTCACGCGGTACGGCTTCATGTCGATCTCGCGGATCTGGTTGACGTCGACCAGCCGCGCCAGCACCGCCGCCTTGCTGCCGGAAAGCCATTCGCCACAGTGACAGGTCGCGATCGAGTTCGGCAGCCGCACCGCGACCACCCCCGGTACGTCGTACGCCTGCCCGCACTTCGGGCAGCGGATGAGAGGCATGCGCGGGATGATAGCAGTGCTCAACTGCTATCATCCGCGCCGTCCATATGTTAGCCAGTAACAACGAGAATGCCGTGCGCTTCGGTCTCCGATCGAAGTTCGTCGTCGGCTTTGCCGTACCGACCGTCCTCATCGCGCTGGTGCTCCTCGGAGTGCAGCAGTATCTCGTCCGCCGGGCCATGATCCGGCAGACGGTCGAGCAGGGAGAAGCGATCGCGCAGTCCATCGAAGCGACCGCCGGCTACTACGTCATCTTCGGCCTGACCCAGGACCTGAAGGACATCGCCACTGCGCTCGGAAAGAACAGCTCGGTCGCGTACGCCGAGTTCCTCGACGGCAGCGGCAAAGCGATCGCCGCGACCGCCCCGCGGGCTCCGGCGCAACTGGCGAACCGTCCGTTGCGGCGCGAGCACGGCGAGCCGGCCGGGACGGCACTGCACGTCTATACCGTTCCGTTTTTCGAGACGAAGGAAGATGCCGCGAGGGCCGGCGCGACGCCGAAAGGCTACTTCCGGCTGCTCCTGAACGAATCGCAGGCGCAGGCAGCGGTCAACTCCCTCCGCAACTGGAACCTCGGCATCACCGCGCTCATCCTCGCGCTGGCAAGCCTCGCGGCCTGGTTCGCCTCGCGTCTGATCGTTCGTCCCGTCCTCGCCCTCGTCGATACGGCGCGCCAGATCGCAAAAGGCGACCTCACGCAGCGCGCTTCCGTCACCACCGGCGACGAGATCGGCAGCCTCGGCGAGGCGTTCAACTCGATGACCGACCAGCTCGAGCGCACCGTCAGGAACCTGATGCAGTCGCAGGCGAAGCTGAAGTCGGTCGTCGAGACCGTCGAATCGCGCTCGCAGATGGTGATCAGCCGCGTCGACGAGCAGCGGGCCATCATCGACGACACCTACCATTCGATCGACCAGCTCAACAGCGGCGTCCGGAAGATCACGGACAACGTCGAGGCGCTCTCTGCCTCGTCGGAAGAGACCTCCTCGTCGATGCTGGAGATGGTCGCGTCGATGGAGGAAGTCAGCCGCCACACCGATACGCTCTGGACCTCGGTGGAAGACACCGCCTCCGCCACGAACCAGATGGTCTCCTCCATCAATGAGGTGGACCAGAACGCGTCCTACCTCACCAACTTCGTCACCGACACCTCCTCTTCGATGATCGAGATGTCGGCGTCGATCGCGCAGGTCGAGGCGAACGCCGCACGCTCCTACGATCTCGCCCTCGCCGTCGCGGACGCCGCGGAATCGGGGATGCGTGCCGTGCGCGAGACCATCGAAGGGATGGAGCAGATCCGCCAGTCGGTGATCGAGGCGAACTCCGTCGTCGGCCGTCTCGGCGATCGCTCGATCGCCATTGGCAAGATCCTGAACGTCATCGAAGACGTTGCCGAACAGACGAACCTGCTCGCCCTGAACGCCGCCATCCTGGCCGCGCAGGCGGGGGAGTACGGCAAAGGCTTCTCGGTCGTCGCGGCCGAGATCCGCGAGCTCTCCGAGCGCACGGCCACCTCCACCCGCGACATCGCGAACCTGATCCGCAGCGTGCAGCAGGAAGTCGAGAACGCGCTCAAGGCGACGTCGGCAGGCTCGTCGCTGGTCGAGAACGGCGTCTCGCTGTCCCACGAAGCGGGCAAGGCGCTGAACAACATCCTCGAGTCGGCCGCGAAGTCGTCGAGCATGGGGAAAGAGATCGCCGCCGCCACTCGCGAGCAGGCCATCGGCAGCGAGACCGTCACGCGGGCCGTCGACCGGCTGCAGACGATGGTCGGCCAGATCAACTCCGCAACCGGCCAGCAGGCGCAGGGCTCCGATCACATCCTCCGAGCCATCGATTCGATGCGCGAGGTCACCAAGTACGTGCGCCAGGCGATGGTGGAGCAGAAGTCCGGCTCGTCCATGATCTCCGCGGCGGCGGAGCGGATGATCGAGATGATCCACGAGATCTTCCAGGTCGCTGCGAACCAGTCCGCCGAGAGCGAAAAAATCGTGGCCACGATGCAGCAGGTGCGCGCGATCGCGGACGGCAACCGTTCCACCGCCGGCGACATGAGCAATGCCATCACTCTGCTCAACGACGCCATCCGCAGCCTCGAGGACGAAGTGCGCAAGTTCCGCGTTCGCGGCTGAGGAAGACGACGAGAAGCCTCCGGCGGGCCGGCGTGGCCGGCGGCACTTGTTTGCGCACGGACGGCGCTCATCGCGAGAAGCGTGCGTTCAGCCTTGGGCAACCAGTGCTGCCGGCCACGCCGGTCCGCCGAAGGCCTTCCGTCGTCTCTCGTCGCGCTGAAACTTCCGCCCGGGTCGGCACGTCCCACCTCTGAAAGGAGAATTGCCATGAAGACGTCTCTTGCCCTTCTGATCACACTCTTCGCCGTCACCGCCTTCGCTCAGACTTCCGCGGATGAGGTCGCGGTGATCTCCGCTTCGGTCCTTCATCACTACAGCCAGTCGCAGCCGTACATCACAGAGCCTGTGCTCCTCGGCCAGGTTACGGAGAAACTCGCACCGGCCAAACCGAATCTGTGGACGCCCGAAGCTCTCGAAGCGTACGAGGCAGCGAATGCGAGCTCGATCGCCATCGCCGCCGGCATCGAGCTGCCGGAGAACGTGACCATCGGCGACGTGACGCGGTACCGCAACACGCATAACGGCACGCTGGTGTTCCGCATCGCCCGCCCCGCCTTCGTGAGCGCGGACCACGCGTACGTCCGCTACGACTTCGTTCCGCACGAGCTGATTCCGAAGAGCACATACGCCAGTACCTTGCTGGAGCTTCGCAAGCACGGAGGGCAGTGGAGAGTGGTCGGCGGCGTCATCCCGGCGACAGCCTCCGCCGGGCAATAACTATCCGAAGACGGAGAGACGCCGGCCCGCCGGAGGCCTCCCGTCGTCTCTCCGTCCTCGGAGCAGTACAATCCGCGCCGATGGCCGACGGCACGAACGAATTGCGCCTGATCACTTTCCGCGTCGGCCCGGAGACGTTCGTCCTCGACATCATGGCCGTGCGGCAGATCGTGCCGTACGGCGGCACGACCTCCGTTCCCACCGCACCCGAGTTCGTCGAAGGGATCATCGTCCTGCGCAACGAGGTGATCCCGGTGATCGATTTGCGCACGCGTCTTTACCCGCGCATGGAAAAGGCGTCGCAGCCGCTGATCCTCATCACGCACACCACGGCCGGGATCATCGGGTTCAAGGTCGACGAAGTGCGCCGCATCGTCACGGTCTCGAGCGACGCCTTTCTCCCGCCGCCGGCGATCGTCCGGGGAATCCGAGGGGAGTTGCTGATCGGCGTCGTGCCGTACGCCGAAGAGGTGTACCTGCTGATCGACGTGGAGAACGTGCTCACCGTCGACGAGAAGGACGAGCTCAGGGAAGCGGATCTGGCTCCGGTTCCTCAGTAGGGACGTCGGCGCGAACGTCGTTCCGGAAGCCGTACGGGCAATGGCGGCAGCCGGATTCGCAGCAGTAGCCGCGCTCGCGCAGGTAAAGCTCCGTGAAGACGTAGTACTGCCCCTCACGGTAGAAGTGCACTCCTTCGATGAATTTGCCCGACATTGCGTGTTGTATTCTTCGCGCCGTGTTCAGTCGCTCCCGCCTGCTGCAACTCACGGAAGCGATGAAGGGGAAGCTGGTCGTCGTCTACGGCGACATCGTAGCCGACCGCTTCATCTATGGAACGCCGAAGCGGATCTCCCGCGAGGCGCCCGTGCTCATCCTCCGCCAGTACGCCGACGACATTCTCCTCGGCGGCGCCGGCAATGCCATCAACAACATCTTCTCCCTCGGCGGACTCCCGGTGCCGGTCTCGGTGCTCGGCTCCGACGTCCAGGCGCAGACCCTGCTGCAGAAGATGGGCGAGCAGGGGATCGACTGCGGCGGCATCCTCCGCACCGACCGCTACGCCACTCCGACCAAGGTGCGCATCCTCGGCGGCATGCCGCACGCCAGGCGCCAGCAGATCGTCCGGTACGACATCGAGGAAAAGTTCACGATGACGGCGGCCGAAGAGGAGCGCTTCCGCGGCGTCCTCCGCGATTCGATCGGCATGTGCCACGCAGCGCTGATTAGCGACTACGGCTACGGCATCGTCCGTCCGCAGGTTGCCTCGACCCTGACCCGCTTCGCGCACGGCAAACCGGTGACGCTCGACTCGCGCTACGACCTGCTCGACTATCCCGGCGTGACCGCCGCGACGCCGAACGAGGAAGAAGCCGCGGCCGCCGCCGGAACGTCGCTCTGGAACGGGGAAGAGGCGAAGATCGGCGAGGTCGCGCTGACGCTGCAGCAGGGACTCGACTCCGAGGCGCTGCTGATCACGCGCGGAAGCCGCGGCATGGCGCTGCTCGAACGGGACGCACCCGCCCCCCTGCTCATCCCTGTGTACGGCACCGACGAAGTCGCCGACGTCACCGGCGCCGGCGATACGGTGATCGCGACCTTCACCCTCGCCCTCGCGGCGCAGGCATCATTCGCGGAAGCGGCGAAGCTCGCGAACTACGCCGGAGGGATCGTGGTCATGAAGATGGGCACCGCCACGGCGTCGAATGACGAGCTGGCGCATGCGATCGAGAGGGATGAGGAGTTGAATGATTAGTTGTCGGGTGTCAGGTGTCTGGGGCTTTTCGCCCGGGCGAAGCACCCCGGATACCTGACACCTGATACCCGACACCACAATACCCATGAATGCCCCCATCCTCACCGAATCCGCCCTGATCGCCGCCCTTGCCGACGAGCGCAAGGCAGGAAGGACGATCGCGTTTGCGAACGGCTGCTTCGACGTGCTGCACGTCGGGCATATTCGTTATCTGCAGGATGCGGCGAAGGTGGCGGACGTCCTCGTGGTGGGGGTGAACGGCGACGGTTCCGTCAGGGAACTGAAAGGCGAGGGGCGGCCGGTGATGCCGGCGGAGGAGCGGGCGGAATTGATCTCGGCCATCCGCGGGGTGGGCTACGTCACGATCTTCGACGAGAAGAGTCCCGCGCGGCTGCTGCAGACGCTCCGCCCCGACTTTCAGGCCAAGGGCACCGACTACACCGCCGACTCCGTCCCCGAGGCGGAGATCGTCAAGGCGTATGGCGGGCAGGTGGTCATCACCGGCGACCCGAAAGACCACTCCACCACAGCCGTCCTCGAGAAGATGCGAGGGAAATGACGCGCCTGCTCGTGGTGCGCCTCTCCGCACTCGGCGACGTCATCCACACGATCCCCGCGGTTGCCGGGCTGCGCGAGACGCACCAGGTCTCGTGGGTCGTCGAAGCGCCGTATCGCGAGCTCGTGGAACTGGTGGCGGGAGTCGAAGTCATCCCGACGCGCATGAAGAAGTGGGGGAGATCGCTGCTCGGCTCCCGCGGCGAGATGGCTGCCACATTGCGCGCGATGCACCGCGCCGAGGTGGCCGTCGACTTTCAGGGGCTGGTGAAGAGCGCGATGCTTCCATGGCTGGCGCGGGTGAAAACGCGCCGCGGCTTCGACAAACGGGCAATCCGGGAAAAGCCGGCCCTCCTCTTCACCAACCAGAAGGTGCCGGTCGACACGACGAAGCACGTCATCGAGCAGAACCTGCAACTCGCCGGCGTCTCCGCCGGGACCGCGAACTGGGACGCGTATCCGCTCGACAACCACTTCGGCGCCTTCAGGAACCGGATCGTCCTCCTCCCCGGCGCCGGCAAGGCGAACAAGCTCTGGCCCGCGGAGCGCTTCCGCGAAGTCGCGCGCCGCATCGGAGGCGACGCCCTGGCGGTCTGGGGCCCGGGGGAACGCGAGCTCGCCGAGGCCACGGGCGCCCGGGTGGCGCCGCCCACGACGCTCCGCGAGCTGGCGTTCATCCTCCGGGAAGCGCGCGTGGTCATCGGCGGCGATACCGGGCCGCTCCACCTCGCCGCCGCCCTCGGGACGAAGGTGATCGGCCTCTACGGACCGACCGATCCGCGGCGCAACGGGCCGTACGGCCAGCTCGACCATTGTGTCGACCACTTCCGTACGACGAAATGGATGGAATCCATTTCTGTTGAAGAAGTCATGACGATCCTCCAGAGGATCAACGCGTGAAGACGCTCCTCTCCATCCTGGCTGCGGCCGCGATCCTCGCCGCCGAACCCGCCGCTCCCATCGAGCAGACCTTCCTGAACGGCGAAACCCTTGATTACACAGTCACCTGGATGAAGGTCACGGGTGGTACGGCGCGCATGACCATCGCTCCGCTCGACGGTGAAAAAACGCGCTATCGCGTCACCTCGGTGGTCCGTTCCGGCGGCAGCATCGGCCGGCTCTTCAAAGTCCGCGACGAGATCGAATCGATCATCAACCGCGCCGATTTCTCCACGTTGCGCTACACCAAGCGCCTCGACGAGCGGGGAGACAAGGAGCACGAGGTGACGACCATCGAGGACGGTGTCGCCTCCCGCAAACGGGAAAAAGTGAAGCGGGTGAGCGTCCCCCGCCCGATCCTCGACCCTTTCTCCGTCATCTATCACTGCCGCACCCTCGACCTTGCCCCTGGCAAGTCGTACGACCTGACGCTCCTCTCCGACATGAAGCTCTACACCGTCAGCGCCAGGGTCGTTCGTCGCGAGCAGATCCAGACCCCTGCCGGCACGTTCAGGACGGTCATGGTCGAGCCGCAGATGGTCAGCGGCGGGGTGATCCGAGACGAGCGCCTCCTCATCTGGTACTCGGACGACGAGCGCCGCCTGCCGGTGCGCATCCGCACCGAAGTGAAGTTCGGCAGCGTCACCGCCACGCTCAAGAGCGTCCAGAGCGGCGTCACCTCGATCGATCCGCCGCCGCTCCCGAAGTGAGGCCGTTGACACTCCATTTAAAATAACCCGCAACGTCTCTCCGTGCATCCACACGGGTGTTAAACTCGCCGCCTCGATTGGAACCGACGAGCACGGCCCACATCCCAGGAGTAATAGAAAGCACCTATGAGTGTTCGTCTCGGTGAGCTACTCACCAAAGCGAGCCTGATCACACAGGATCAGCTCAAGGAAGCCCTCCGCGTCCAGAAAGAGACAGGCGGCAAGCTCGGCGAAACGCTGATCAAGCTGGGCTTCGTCTCGGAAGAGGACATCACGGAGTGCCTCAGCCAGCAGTTCGGCGTTCCTTCGATCAATCTCCAGCACTTCGAGATCGACGCCAGCGTCATCAAGCTCATCCCGGGCGACGTGGCGCGCAAGTACAACATCCTCCCGGTCAACAAGACCGGAGCCACGATCACCATCGCCATGGCGGACCCCACGAACGTCTTCGCCATGGACGACATCAAGTTCATGACCGGCTACAACGTCGAGCCGGTCGTGGCCTCGGAGCTGGGGATCAAGGCGGCCATCGACAACTACTACGGGACGACCTCTTCGCTCGAGCTGAAGAAGGTCATGGAAGACCTGCAGACGCAGGAGACGGCCGACCTCGAGGTCCTCGAAGACGATGAAGAGCTCGACGTCACCGCCCTGGCCGACTCGGCCGAGGAGGCGCCGGTCGTCAAGCTGTGCAACCTGATCCTCACCGACGCCATCAAGCGCGGCGCCTCGGACATCCACATCGAGCCGTATGAGAAGGAGTATCGGGTGCGCTTCCGGATCGACGGGATCCTCTACGAGATCATGAACCCGCCCCTGAAGCTCAAGGACGCCATGACCTCGCGCATGAAGATCCTGGCGAAGCTCGACATCTCCGAGAAGCGCCTTCCGCAGGACGGCCGCATCAAGCTGAAGATCAAGCTCGAGGACAAGAACAAGGAGCTCGACTTCCGCGTCTCGGTGCTCCCGACGCTCTTCGGAGAGAAGATCGTCATGCGTCTGCTCGACAAGGACAACCTCCGCCTCGACATGACCAAGCTCGGCTTCGAGCAGGAATCGCTGACGCGCTTCGAAGAGGCGATCTTCAAGCCGTGGGGGATGGTGCTGGTCACCGGTCCCACCGGTTCCGGAAAGACGAACACGCTCTACTCGGCGCTCTCCAAGGTCAACTCGCCCGAGGTGAACATCATGACCGCGGAAGACCCGGTGGAGTTCAACCTGCCGGGCATCAACCAGGTGCAGATGAAAGAGGCCATCGGCCTCAACTTCGCGGCCACGCTCCGCTCGTTCCTGCGGCAGGACCCGAACATCATCCTGGTCGGTGAGATCCGCGACTTCGAGACCGCCGAGATCGCGATCAAGGCAGCGCTCACCGGCCACCTCGTGCTCTCCACGCTGCATACGAACGACGCTCCGTCGACCATCAACCGCCTGATGAACATGGGCATCGAGCCGTTCCTGGTGGCCACGGCCACGCAGCTCATCGCCGCGCAGCGCCTCGTGCGCCGCATCTGCGCGAACTGCAAGGAAGTCGTGGACATGGCTCCGCAGGCGATCGCGAACCTCGGCTACAAGAAAGACGAGATCGGCACGTTCAGCGTCTACAAGGGCCGCGGCTGCGAGAAGTGCAACAACACCGGCTACAAAGGACGGGTCGGCCTGATCGAGGTCATGGTCATCGACGACGACATCCGCGACCTCATCCTGGCCGGCGGCACCGCCATCGACATCAAGAAGAAGGCGATGGAGAACGGCATGATCACCCTGCGCCGTTCGGGACTCGTTAAAATCAAGGAAGGCATTACCACCGTGGAAGAGGTCGTTCGCGAAACGGTCGCGTAGCGCGAACGCGGGAGAACCAATGGCCGTCACGCTTCATCAGCTTCTGAAAACCATGGTCGAGCGAGGAGGTTCCGACCTTCACGTCACGACGAACTCTCCTCCGCAGATCCGCATCGACGGCAAGCTCGTGCCGCTCGACATGCCGCCGCTCTCGGCGCCGGAAACGAAGCAGCTCGCCTACTCGGTGCTCACCGACGCGCAGAAGCACCGCTTCGAGGAGAACCTCGAGCTCGACCTCTCGTTCGGCATCAAGGGGCTGGCGCGGTTCCGCGCGAACATCTTCAACCAGCGCGGCGCCACCGCCGCCGTTTACCGTCAGATTCCCTACGAGATCCTCGGCTTCAAGGAGCTCGGGCTGCCGCCGGTGGTCGAGGAGATCTGCAACAAGCCGCGCGGCCTGGTGCTCGTCACCGGCCCTACGGGTTCCGGCAAGTCGACCACGCTCGCCGCGATGATCGACAAGATCAACCGCGAGCGCCACGAGCACATCATCACCATCGAAGACCCGGTCGAGTTCCTCCACCAGCACAAGAGCTGCATCGTCAACCAGCGCGAGCTGCACGCCGACACGCACTCGTTCGGGAACTCGCTCAAGAGCGCGCTGCGCCAGGATCCCGACGTCGTCCTCATCGGCGAGATGCGCGACCTCGAGACCATCGAGTCCGCGCTGCGCATCGCCGAGACCGGCCATTTGACGTTCGGCACGCTGCACACGAACTCCGCGGCGCAGACGATCAACCGTATCGTCGACGTCTTCCCGGCGCACCAGCAGCCACAGATCCGCGCGCAGCTGTCGTTCGTCCTGGAAGGCATCCTCTGCCAGTCGCTGCTCCCGAAGGCGAACGGCAAGGGGCGTGCGATGGCGATGGAGATCCTCGTCCCGAACGCCGCGATCCGCAACCTGATCCGCGAAGACAAGGTCCACCAGATCTATTCGATGATGCAGACCGGACAGAGCAAGTACGGAATGCAGACTTTCAACCAGTCGTTGGCGACGCTGTACTTCAAAAAGGCAATTACGCTGCAGACGGCGCTGTCGCGCTCGTCGAATCCCGACGAGCTTCAGGAGATGATCTCCCGCGGCGCGGGGCAGTTGCCGCAGGCCACACCAGCCGGCGCGGCGATGCGGCCACGTCCGGCGTAATGTGATGGGTTGGGCGGAAGATCACGGAGGAAGACATGCCGACATTTGAATGGAAGGGCACCGCGAGAAACGGCCAGACGCAGACAGGCGTCCTCGTCGCCGACTCCAAAGACGCTGTCATCAACGTGATGCGGCGCCAGCAGATCGTCGTCACGGCGGTCAAGGAGAAGGGGAAGGAGATCGCCCTGCCGAAGTTCGGCGGCGGCGTCCCCTCGCAGTCCATCGCCATCTTCACGCGCCAGTTCTCCGTCATGATCGACGCCGGCCTGCCGCTCGTGCAGTGCCTCGAGATCCTCGGCTCGCAACAGGACCACAAGGTCTTCAAGCGTACCCTCATCCAGATCCGCCAGGACGTCGAGTCGGGCTCCAACCTCGCCGACGCGATGCGCAAGCATCCGAAGGTCTTCAACGACCTCTACACGAACATGGTCGCCGCCGGCGAAGCGGGCGGTATTCTCGACACGATCCTCCAGCGCCTCGCGACCTACATCGAAAAGTCGGTCAAGCTGAACGGGCAGGTGAAGTCCGCGATGATCTACCCGGTCGCGGTCATCTCCATCGCCGCGATCGTCGTGGCCGTCATTCTCTGGAAGGTCATCCCGGTCTTCGCGGCCCTCTTCGAGTCGCTCGGCGCCGAGCTTCCGCTGCCGACGCGCGTGGTCATCGCGCTCTCGAACTTCATCGCCGACTACTGGTGGCTGATCATCATGTCGATCACCGCCTTCATCTACTCCATCCGCAAGTATCACGGGACGTATAAAGGCAAGCGCGTCCTCGACGGCATCCTCCTCCGGGTGCCGGTCCTCGGCATGCTGCTGCGCAAGATCGCCGTGGCCCGCTTCTGCCGCACGCTGGCGACCCTCACCTCGTCAGGCGTTCCGATTCTCGACGGCCTCTCCATCACCGCACGCACGGCCGGCAACTCGATCGTCGAAGACGCGATCATGCAGACGCGCAAGTCGGTCGAGGAAGGCAAGACCATCAGCGAGCCGCTCGGCGACACCGACGTCTTCCCGCCGATGGTCGTGCAGATGATCGCGGTCGGCGAGCAGACCGGTGCGCTCGACACCATGCTCTCCAAGATCGCCGACTTCTACGAAGAAGAAGTCGACACCGCGGTCGCCGGTCTCATGAAGCTCCTCGAGCCGGTCCTCATCGCGTTCCTCGGCGTCGCCATCGGCGGCATCGTCATCGCGATGTACATGCCGATGTTCTCGCTCATCTCGCAGGTTGGTTGACGCAAAGCGTCATCCCGAGCGAATGCGAGGGATCTGGTAGGGTGGACTTCCCCCACACAGATCCCTCGCGTTGCTCGGGATGACAGCCCGAGGCTGTTATGTCGTCCGATACCCGCATGCTCATCGCCGTCCGGGTGGTCGTCGTCACGACGCTGCTCCTGGCCGCGCTGATCATCCAGTACACCGCGCGGGCGATCCTGCCGCTCAACTACCTCTACGCCACGGCCGGCATCACCTACGTCCTCACGCTCCTCTACATCGTCCTCGGGCACACCGTCGCCTCGCGCAAGGTGAACCTGATGATCCAGACCGGCGGCGATCTCCTCGTCGAGACCCTGCTGGTCTACTTCACCGGCGGCCTCGACTCGCCGTTCTCGTTCCTCTACCTCGTCTCGATCATCACCGCGTCGATGCTGCTCTATCGCCGCGGCGGCCTGCTCGCCGCATCCGCGGCCGCGATCCTCTACGGCGTGCTCGTCGACCTGATGTACTACGACGTGCTGCCGATGCCGGAGCAGGCGCTCTTCCTCCCGATCGCCTGGACCTCCTCGCGCCTGTACTACAACATGGCCGCGAACTTCTCCGGCTTCTACGCCACGGCGCTCCTGACGTCGTATCTCTCCGAACAGTTGCAGCGGACGTCGCTGGAGCTCGATGCGAACCGGCAGAACCTGGCCGAGCTCCGGGCGCTCAACCAGAACGTCGTCGAGTCGATCCCTTCCGGCCTGATCACCGTCTCCTCGTTCGGCACCGCCTCGTTCGTCAACCCCGCCGGCGCGAGCATCCTCCAGACCGACCCTTCGATGATCCTCGGCCGCCACATCACCGAGCTCGGATTCTTTACCTACGAGGAGTGGAACACCGCCCGCGAAGAGCTCGGGAAAGGGGAGGTCGTCCGCCGCGAGATCGACGAGGTAGCGGTCGGCGGCGTGCGGCACAACATCGGGTTCGCCGTCAGCCCTCTCAGCTCGCTCGACGGGAAGGCCATCGGCTACACGCTCATCTTCCAGGACCTGACGGAGATGAAGAAGCTCGAGGCCGAGCTGCGCCTGAAGGACCGCATGGCCGCGGTGGGCGAGCTCTCCGCCGGCATCGCCCACGAGATCCGGAACCCGCTCGCCGCGATCGCCGGCTCGGTGCAGGTGCTCAAGGGCTCGACTTCGCTCACGCCGCAGGAGCAGCGGCTCATGTCGATCGTGCTCAAGGAATCGGAGCGCCTCAACAAGTCGATCTCCGATTTCCTCCGCTTCGTCCGCCCGCAGGAAAAGCGCGCCGTCGCGTTCGACGTTGCCGCGAGTCTCTCCGAGACGCTCGACCTGCTCCAGAACTCCCCCGAGCTCCGCCCCGACCACCAGCTCCGCCGCGAGATCTCGCCAGCTTCATTCCAGCTCGTCGGGGACGCCGACCAGATCCGCCAGGTCTTCTGGAACATCGCGCGCAACGCGGTGCAGGCGATGTCGCACGGCGGCATCCTCAACGTGCACACCGTCATCACCGGCGACTCGTACCACATCATCTTCAGCGACAGCGGCCGCGGCATGTCGGAGAAGGACCTCCAGCGTCTCTTCCAGCCCTTCCGCACGAACTTCCCCTCTGGCACCGGCCTCGGCATGGCCATCTCCTACCGCATCGTCCAGGAGCATGGCGGCAAGATCGACGTCACGTCGCACGAAGGGGAGGGAACCTCGATCACGGTCTCGCTGCCGGCCGGCGCGGAAGTTAAACTCAGGGCGCCAGCATGACCCACGACGAGGGAATCCTCTCCGCCGCTCCAGTCGACGACGACCTCCAGACCGAGCTTTCCCTTCGCCCCAAGCTGCTCCGCGAGTACATCGGGCAGCACAAGGTGAAGGCGAACCTCGAGATCTCGCTCAGCGCCGCCCGGAAGCGCGGCGAGGCGCTCGACCACGTCCTCCTCTTCGGCCCTCCCGGCCTCGGCAAGACCACGCTCGCGAACATCGTGGCGAACGAGATGAACGCCAGCCTGCGTACGACCTCCGGCCCTGCGCTCGAGAAGCCGGGCGACCTGGTCGGCATCGTCACCAACCTCCAGGCGGGAGAGGTACTGTTCATCGACGAGATCCATCGCCTCCCCGCGACCGTCGAGGAAGTCCTCTACTCCGCGATGGAAGACTTTCACGTCGACCTGGTGATCGGACAGGGCCCCGCGGCGCGCACGATGAAGTTCGAGCTGCCGCGCTTCACGCTGATCGGCGCCACAACCCGCGCCGGCCTGCTCACCGCCCCGCTGCGCGCCCGCTTCGGCATCGTGCACCGCCTCGACTTCTACGACGTCGACTCGCTCACGATCATCGTCAGCCGCTCTTCCGACATCCTCGGCATCCCCATCAGCCGCGAGGCCTCGATCGAGCTGGCCCGCCGCGCGCGTGGCACGCCCCGCATCGCGAACCGCCTCCTGCGCCGCGTGCGCGACTTCGCCGAGGTGCGGCACGAGGGGAAAATCGACGTCGCGATCGCACGCGAGGCGCTGAGCATGCTGGAAGTCGATGACTACGGCCTCGACGAGATCGATCGCAAGATCCTGACGACCGTCATCGAGCGCTTCGGCGGCGGCCCGGTCGGCCTGAACGCGCTCGCCTCGTCCATCGGCGAAGACCGCGGCACGATCGAGGACCTGTACGAGCCGTACCTGATCCAGATCGGCTTCCTGCAGCGGACGCCCCGCGGCCGCGTCGCCAGCCGCACGGCCTACGAACACCTGAAGTACCCGATCAGCGCCGCTCGCAACCAGCGCGATCTGTTCTAGGAAACAGGGAGACGACCGGGGGGCCTCCGGCGTGCCGGCGTGGCCGGCGGCACTTGTTTGCGCACGGACGGCGCTTTGTGCGAGAGCCGTGCGTTCAGCCTTGGGCGACCAGTGCTGCCGGCCACGCCGGCCCGCCGGAGGCCCCCCGGTCGTTCCCTTTTCCTAGCCCGCATTTCTCACCAAGGGGATAAAAAAGCCGCCGCCCCGTGCTATTAAGTTGAGTGTCAGCAACAACTTGATGGCGACGGAGGCGGCGGCGTGAGACAGACAGAGTGTAACGGGGA
>Ga0190270_10000006_pt1 | contig 219768 bp, 222 predicted proteins | sample Popmic320T_FD_133748 | JGI IMG/M metagenome (GOLD analysis project Ga0190270, IMG submission 133748) | Populus adjacent soil microbial communities from riparian zone of Weber River, Utah, USA - 320 T | ecosystem: Environmental > Terrestrial > Soil > Riparian zone | place: USA: Utah...
CAAACTGCACACAAACATGTGCATGCTTGCCGGCGACAGCCCTCGACATCAGTCACCCGCTTCGCAAATCGCGTTTTCCACAGCTCCGACGCGAATCATTTCAACATGGTGAGAAATGCGGGCCTGACGCGAAAGGCGTGCGTTCAGCCTTGGGCAACCAGTGCTGCCGGCCACGCCGGCCCGCCGGAGGCCTCCCGTCGTCTCCCTCGTTCGCACCCGCTACGCGATCGACGCGATGGCGGACGTTTCGCTCGTGTCGAGCTCGAAGTCGAGGGCGATGCTCTCGCGGATGTGCGCCGGATCCGTGCTCGACGTCAGCGGATGCAGCCCGCGCTGCACGAGCCAGCGCAACAGGACCTGTGCGGGGGTGCGGCCGTGCGCCGCTGCAATCGCTCCGAGCAGCGGCGTTTCGAGCAGGTCGCGGCGCAGCGGGGAGTAGACGAGCACGGTCATGCCGTCAGGCTGCTGCCAGCCGGACGGCCAGCATGCGACCTGATTCGCGGCGGGGCGAGGGTCGCCGAGGGTTTCGATCTGCTGCGGGGTGAAATTGCTCACGCCGATCCCGGCGGTCAGTCCCGCATCGCGCAGCGCCCGCATCGCCTCCCACGTCTCGCGCAGCGGCACATCGTCCGTGACCTCGGAGAGGGCGCGCCGCTGGAACTCCTCCAGCCGATTGCCTCCGGCTCCTCGAGCGGCGCGACGTGCCGCAACGCATCGGGGGCGTGCAGCAGGTAGAGATCGAAGGCGTCGACCCCGAGACGGTGCAGCGAGTCCGCGCAGGCGCGGCGCAGATGCTCCGGACGGAAATTCGTCTTCCACGCCTTGCCGATGAGCTGCAGCTCGCGGCGCGGAGGCGCGCCGCTGCCGCGCAGCGCGCGCCCGACCGCCCGCTCGGTCCCGTACATCTCCGCGAGATCGAACATCCGGTATCCCGCGGCCAGTGCGACTCTCACCGGTTCTTCGACGTCGAGGCGGGCTCCCCCGCGGTAAGGCGACGTGCCGAAGCCGACCGGCGGGAGGTTCATCGCCGCGCGACCTGCATCCGCGTCGCAAAGAACCGGAGCAGCGCTTCGGCCGTCTGCGCGGGCTGGAACGATGCGGCGGTCTCACGTCCCCCCTCGCGCAGGCGTTCGAGCTGCCCGTCCAGCTCGTGGCAGCGATCCATCAGCTCGCACACGTGTTCCACGAGCCGGTAGACGTGCTGGTTCGGAAAGACGATCGCGTTCTCCCCCGGCCGCAGGAAATCGCCGCCGCCGCCGGCCTCGTAACAGACCGGCACGCACCCGGCCGCCATCGCTTCCGGCACCGTCGTGTTGAATGCCTCGTGCGAAAAGACGTTGACCAGGAACATCGACGAGCGCATCAGCGAGCCGATCTCGCGGTGCGAAAAACCTTCGAGCGGTACGAACTGCCAGTCCGGCCTGCGCGCCACTTCCCGTTGCAGCAGGCGTTGTGCGATCTCCTGATCGGGAATCCCGAGCGCGCGGTATCCCTCCTTCGTCGCGAACAGCACGCGACGCTGGCGCGGCCCCTCAACCGGCTCGAAGAAATGCGGTGCGACGAAGGGAGGGACCACGTGTGCGGTCACGCCGAAATGCCGCTCGACGACGCGCGCGACGTGAGGCAGGATGGCCAGTGCTTCCTCGAATCCGAGCTCGGCGTAGTCGGCATGCCGCTGCAGTCCGCGGAAGATGAGGAAGCTCCCCTGAACGAACATGACGCGACGCCACCGGTAGCGCTGCACGATCTCGCTCGCGGCGAGCACTTCCGGCACGACCACCACGTCATCCCCGGCCGGCGCGAAGCCCTCTTCATCGACGTAGCGAATGGGGACGTTCAGTTCGAGCCAGAGGGGGCGGAACGGAGCCTGATGGTGGAGCGCGCAGGCGTCATACCCCGCCTCGCGGAGCATCCGCACGTGCTCGTAGATCATGCCGTTTCCCCAGCTGCTGGCTGCGTAGTCGGCGATCAGGTAATAGATCATCAATCCGTCAGCGCGTAGATGCAGCCGCGGCAGATGAAATCGTCCGGCGCGTTCTCCATCCCGTACACCCAGCGGCGCAGCAGCGACATGCGGGGACCGGAGAGGATCTCGTCGAGGCTCTGTTCGGTGAGATTGCCGACGATGTGCTGATCGTAGTAATCCTGGCAGCAGAGGACACAGTCGGCCTTCGGCGTGATGTGCACCCACTGCACGACGCGCGAACCGGTCTGCTCGCATCCGCGCAGACGCTCGTGCCGCGATTCCGGGTGCAGTCCCACCGGTACCGCGCCGGCGCGGTCCATCACGGGATAGAAGTGCATCTTGAAGCGCGTGTTGGCAAATCGCTCGCTGATCTCTTCGAAATCCCTGCGATGGACGTCGTCGCCCTTGCCGAGGACGGCCATGTCCATCTGCGGGGCCAGCGGCTTGTCTTTCAGGTAGTCGAGGTTGCGCAGCACGAGACCGAGGTGATCGCCGCCGCGCTCCTGCTTGTAGCGCTCGCGGTCGAGAGTGGAGAGGTTCACCGACAGATACCGCAGGCCGCCCATCTCCAGGATGGCATCGACGCGATCGCGGGTGAGGCCGGTGGCGTTCGTGAGCACCGCGGGCGGCAGGCCGTAGCGCTTGAGCATCCGCACCTGGTCGAGGAACCGCCGGTCGGCGGTCGGCTCGTTGTAGTGGATCATCGACACGCCGTCGATGGTGTCGCGATGCTCGGCGAGCTGCGCCACGATCTTTTCGTAGAGCTCCATGCTCATCGAATGGTCTTCACGGCGCTCCACGGAGACGGGGCAGAAGTAGCAGCCCTGGTTGCAGACGGTGCTCGCTTCGAGCGAGACGTATTTCAGGCGGAAGCGTGCACCGAGGTCGCGTTCGCCCGATTCGACGAGCCAGGCGTTGGCGAAGAGCATCTCACGCAGGCTGTCGGAGAGCTGGCCGGGCGAGAGCTCGCCGTTGCGGATCTGCTGCAGCTCCTGGAAGCCCGGCTGCCCCGCCAGGAGGGTCTGATCGGTGAGCGTGTTGTAGATCTGTTGGGCGCTGTAATGCAGGAACGGCTCCGCGATGTGCCTGCCGCGTCCCGCGGCGGAAGTGGGAGCAATTGCTAGAAGATCGGAGGACATCATCGGCTGTCGGAGTATACGTTAGCCCCTCGGTAAACGTCGGGGATGCCGAGTTTCATCCTTCATGGCGGGTGGTGACGATGAACCAGGCCACCGAGAGGTCCTCCTGCGCCGCGCGCAGGGCGGCGGGCAGCCGCTCGTCGGGCGCTTCGATCGTGGCGATGCTCTCGACGTTCCATCCGGCGATGTCCATCAGCTCTTCGACCGACTCACGGGTGAAGAAGCGCATCTGTTTCGCGACCTCGAAGTGCCCCTCGAGGAGATCGGCGACTACCGCGGCATGCGCGACGTTGGGGATGCTGGTGATGAGCGTGCCGCCCGGCGCGGTCAGGTGCCGCAACCCGGCGAGGAGCGACCAGGGATCGGCGCCTTGTTCGAGTCCGCTGGCGAGGATGCAATCGAACGGCTCGTGGAGGATCGGGACGATCTCCGCGACGTCGCCGATATAGACGTCATCGAGCCGCCGCCGGGCGGCAGAGGCGAGCTCGCGGCTCCTCTCGATCCCGACGACGCGGCAGCGTTGCCTCCGCTTGATCTGCTCGCCCAAGGTCCCGTCGCCGCATCCGACGTGCAGCAGCGCACGGGCGGCGGGGGGGATGAACGGGAGGAGATCCGGTGGCACGGGGCGCTTCCACCGTTGGACGGAGACCGTGGCGGTCTCGAGCGCACGGCCATCCAGTACCTGCCGCAGCGGCCGGCGTTCGTGCCGCAACGTTTCGAGAGTGCAGAGATAGACAAGCGGCTCCGGCTGCACCGGGACAACCACCGACGCGCCCGGTGCCAGCTGCGCGCGCAGCCGCGCAGCGAACGCGCGCTCGACGATCGCCAGCGGGTCGAGCACGACCAGCACGTGAGGCACGAAGACGTCCGCCGCGACGTCGGCCGCCGGTTCGTCGTCGTCGTAGTAAACGACCTCCGCGACGTCATCGCCGCGCCGCAGCCGCGACAGTGTTTGCCACGCCGCCGTCTGTTCCGCGGTCTCCGCATACTCCCGCCTCGGATAGAGCACCGCGATGGTCATAGGACGATGTCGGTCAGGCGCCAGAGCGCCATCGAGCGGTCGGTGAATGCACCGCCGGCGAGGGCGCTGCGCTCGTTGACGACCTGAAGGGGCGGCGGGAGGTGGAAGGGCGGCGCACAGAGGTTGACGGGGCGGAAGTCGCCCGAGACGATCTCCGTGTTCGTGATCCGGCCGGCGAAGTGGCTCGTCAGCAGCAGCCGCGAGCCGCTGGCCACGAAGTTCGCCAGCGCGGCGCGGCAGTCCCGGTTGCTCAGGTGGATCAGCAGATCGCGGCAGTGGATCAGATCGGCCTTCGGAAGCGGGTCGCGCGTCACGTCGAGCAACACGAAGCGGCGCCGCGGTCCGCCGTATTGCTGATGATTTCCGGCGACGATCTCAGGGACGACGTCGGCGCCGGTGTAGTCGACGTTCCACGCCACGTGCTGCATCCAGTGAAAGTCCCCGCACGGGATGTCGAGGACCGTTTCGACGCCGTGCTGCTGCGCGATGCGCGGGAGCGCGTCCCGCAGCACGGCTGTCTCTTCGAGGGTCGCCGCCGCGCCGGAAACCGATTCCGGATGATGGTAGATCCCGAGCCGGTGCAGGAGGTCGAATCGCTCCGGCAGCGTCAGCTTCTCGACGACGACGCGAAGGCGGTCGTGCAGTTCGGTCGACTGCAGGTGCGAGAGCTCTCGGACGAGACTGGAGATGTTTTCAGCCATCGGGTTTCGATTCTCGCTCAGGCGGTGCGCGTGAACTGCAGCAGGCGGTAGCCGTAGGCGCCACTATGGTACAGCTCGCGGTACTGCCGGCCGCTCTCGATCAACTCGTCGACCTGCTGGCTGCTGATGCCCAGATCGGAGACGAGACGCTCGCGGTAACGGGGAAAGCGGGTCATGAAATAGTCGATGGACGCCGGCACCTTTGCCGAGACGTCGACCTCTTCGATCCGCCGGAAGCCGTGCTGCTCGGCGGCCGCGAGGAAATCGTCGTACCGGTGCAGCACGCCCACGGGACGCATCGCGAATTCATCGAGCACGAACACGTGCGACGTCAGCTCGCGCGCTTTCGCGAACAGCGCCTGCGCGTCGATGTACTGCGACGATTCCTGAAAGAGGACCATGTCGAAGGGGTCCGGCGACGCAAACTGCTCGAAGGCGATGCACTCCGCGCGAACGCTGTCGCCATACCGGTCGCGCACCACGGCGATCTGCTTGTCGTCGGGGGTGATGCCGGTCACGTCGTAGCCCATGCGCGTCAGGCGATCGAGCGTCGTGCCGAGCCCGATGCCGACTTCGAGAAGGCGGGCCGGCGGGGAAGGGAGCCGCGCGAGCAGCAGCTCCGTCGACCGCTCCTGCGCCACCGGAAGCGTCTCCTGCTCGCTCTCGAAGAGACCGTAGTGCAGATAGGGAACGTCGCCTTCCTCGTGCGTGAGAATGTGCATGAAGACGTTCAGGGGATAGTAGAAGTCGCGATAGGGGAGGGTCGTAGGCACGGCGCGCATTCTAATGTGGCATCAGCCAGACGCGCCGCTGTTCGACCGGGAGCGTGCGCAGGCTCTCGACCTGCTCGGCATTGAACTGCGTGGCGTGCGTTTCGGCGACGCGCACCGCAAACTCCCAGTCAGCGTTGGTTACGTACACCGAGGAGCGGTCGCCGCCGCCGTTCGCGAGCACGAAGCCGTTGCCTGCGAAGGTGGCCACGGTCTCGACGAGCCAGATGTGCGGCACGCCGGTCTCGAGCACTAGGCTGCCGATCTCGCGATGTGCGGGATGGCCGGTGGAACCGTGCAGCGGATCGAAGGTCAGGACCATGTCCGCGCCGCGGATCGCGTCCCCGAGCTGCCGCACGAGCGTCGCACGGTCGCCGGCCTGTGCCGCCCACGTCGCGGCGATGTCCGTCATGACGTCGGCGTAGTTCCACTGGATGAGGCGCGTGTTGAGGATGGCCGCGGCACGCGCCATTTCGCCGGCGCGGACGTCGCCGAGGCCGGCGGCGTTGCCGGTGGTCATCACCAGCAACGTGCACACCGCGCCGCCGCGCACGCAGCGGTTCGCGAGATACGGCGCCAGCAGCAACTCGTCGTCCGGATGCGCGGTGACGACCACGATGGTGCGCGGCTGGTCGAGCCGGCTGCCGACGGCGCGCACGCGGGCGGCTGCAGGGAAGGTTGAGAGCAGAAGCGCGAGGGCGACGAGGGAGCGCACGTTGAGGTGATACGGAGCCGGTCAGTTGTGCGTCGGGTCGCCGCTGCGCCTGTAGCCCGAAAGGAAGCGCAGCGACTCGATGCGGCCGGTGAGCTCGCTGCCGATCTGCTCGGCGCGGGCGATGACGTCGCTCAGCTCGAGCAGGCGCTGCTTCTCGTCGTTGTCGAGGTTCAGCGACATGATCAGGGCGTTCGCGAGCGCGTCGAGGCTCACCGTCTCGATCTCCGGCACCGCCGTCTGGTCCGGCAGATACTGCAGATACTGGCGCGAGACGTCGGCCAGCCATTCCCGTTTTGCGTACGCCTCCTGCGGGTCGCGCGTCCGCTCGGGGTCGGCGATCACGCGCGCCGTGCGGTACGGCACGCGCGAGACTTCGTCGAGGATGCGGAAGCGGACGTCGCCGCGGAGGACGATGTTGAACCGCCCGTCGTCGAGCGGCACTGCCTGCTCGATCGTGCCGAGCGTCCCGATCTGGTGCACGGCCGGTGCGCCGAAGTAATCGGTCTCCCAGCCGGAGCGCAGCAGCACGATCCCGAAACGCTCCTCGCTCTCGATCGCGTCTTTCACGAGCTGGCGGTAACGCGGCTCGAACACGTGCAGAGGGAGACGGGTGTGCGGGAAGAAGACGATGTTCGGCAGCGGGAAGAGCGGCAGCAGGAACTCGCCTTCGGGCAGCAGCGCCATAACGTCGGCCGATTCTACCGAAACCACGCCGCCGCGAGGCGCTCGATCTCGCCGTGCGAGGCACGCGTGCGTGTCAGAAACAGCTCGCCGATGCGCGGCGTGCGGAGCGCCGAGAGAGAGAGGTCGAGCAGGCGGGGGCGGGAGAGGAGCATCGCCACGCGCCGGCTCCAGGCGATCCGCTTCGCGAAGAAGGCGCGGTGCTGCGCGCGGTATTCGTTCTCCAGCTCCGTGCGCCGCGACGGTGATTCGAGGAGGCGCAGCAGCACCGGCGCGACGAGCAGCGCGGACTGGATGGCCATGGCCATGCCGTTGCCGGTGAGCGGATCGAGGACGCCGGAAGCGTCGCCGATCATGAACACCCCTCCCTCGACGGCGCTGCGCGCGCGGAAGATCACCGGCTCCGAGGAGAGGTAATGCTCCTGCGCCGGCTCGTGCCGCGAGTAGAGCGTCTCCAGCCGCGGCTCCTCGGCGCGGATCGTCTCGACGAACGAATCCCACCGCCCTTTGTGCCCCGCCAGCCGCGACGCGTGCACCAGGCCGCAGATGTTCGTGAGGCCCCCTTCGACGCTGTTCACGCCGAGGTAGCCGCGGGCGAAGGAGTAGAGCTCGATCGTGTTGCTCTGCGTCCCGCGGTAATGCCGCTTGAACCCGAAGTTGCGGTGGTCGCGATCGCGGACGAACGCGCGGCCGAGTTGCTGGTCGAAACGCCCCCACCGTCCCCACGCGCCGACCGTCACTTTCGCGTTGATCTCCTGGAGCGAAGTGACGGTCGTGCCGTCGTGCCGCATCGCGCCTGCTGCCGCGGCGGTGCGGATCAGGAGGTCATCGAGGAACAGCCGCGATACCCCTCGGGCAGCGTGCGGCAGCGCGAATTCGTACGTCCGTGTCGATCCGACCACCCGGCAGCGCTCGATGCGCGGTGCGCCTGCCCGGTCGATCGCGTCGAGCACGCCGAGGGGCTGCAGGATCGGGAGCGCGTCATAGGAGAGGAACTCGCCACAGAGCTTGTCGCGCGGAAAGGTGTCGCGGTCGAAGAGCGCGACGCGCGCGCCGCGCTGCGCGAGCAGCGCGGCCAGCGTGGAGCCGGCCGGACCGGCGCCGATGATCGCGACGTCTACTTCCACAGCAGGATCGCGTACCGGTACGGCATCTTCCGCACCACCTTCCATTGCGCCCCGACTCTCGCCGCGATCTCCCTTGCCTCGGACAAGGTGTACCCCTGCCGGACCGAGGCCGGCGCATCGAACCGGGTGATCCTCCCGACCAGCCGCAGCGCGCCGAGGAGCAGCACGAACAGCAGCGGGGCGTAATGGCGCCGCGTGTCGTTCACCGCCACCCCCTTGCGCGACACGCGCAACGACTCGCCGAGGATGCCGGCGTTCTCTTCGGCCGAAAAGTGATGAAAGAAATGAGACGAGGTAACCAGGTCGACCGAGCCGTCGCGAAAGGGGAGGTTGTGCGCATCGCCGACTACGCGGCGGATGGACGTGTCGTCGCGCTTGTAGAGCAGATGATCGATCTTGAAATCGAGCCCGATGCGCGTGCGGACGTGTGGGACCGCTTCGAGCAGATCCGAGGTGCCGGTGCCGATGTCCAGGATCGACGTTGGCTCGAACAGGCGCACCAGCGACCGGTAGATGCGGATCCCGCCGCAGTACTTGTTGATGAAGCGCAGGTCGCGGAGGGAGCGCTCCATGTCCTCTCGGGGAGCATCGAGCTCGTCCAGCAGCTCCTCGGATTCAACGCGTTTCATGACAGTCACACTCGTTTCAGCACCAGCGCCGAGTTCTTCGACCCGAACGCGATCGTGTTGCAGACCGCGACGTCGATCCGCGCGTCCCGGGCCTCGCGAGGAATGTAATCCAGGTCGCACTCCGGGTCCGGCGTGTCGAGGTTGATCGTCGGAGGGAGCACGTTGTCGCGGAAGGCCATCATCGTGGCCGCTACGCCTGCGGAGCCGCAGGCTCCCTGCGGGTGGCCGATCATCGACTTGGTCGCGGAGCCGGCGAGTTTCTCGGCGTGGCTGCCGAAGGCGCGCTTCACGGCGCGCGTCTCGATGCGGTCGTTCAGGTCGGTCGACGTGCCGTGGTAGTTGACGTAGCCGACCTCGGACGCGTCGACGCGCGCGTCCTTCATCGCCAGCATCATGGCGCGCGCCGGCTCTTCGCCGGAGTCGTCCATGCGCACGCGGTGGTACGCGTCGCACGTGGAGGCATACCCGGCCACCTCGGCGTAGATGTGCGCGCCGCGCGCGCGCGCCGTCGATTCGCGTTCCATGATGAACATCCACGAGCCCTCGGCCAGGACGAAGCCGTCGCGGTTCGAGGTGAAGGGGCGGGAGCCGGCCGTGGGGTCGTCGTTGTGCGAGTTCGTGACGATGCGCATGATGCAGAAGCCGGTCAGGACACCCTCGGTGATCGTGGCGTCGGCGCCGCCGGTCACGACGTAGTCGCAGACGCCGAGCCTGAGGTTGCGGTACGCGTAGCCGATCGCGTCGGTCGACGAGGTGCAGCCGGTGGAGATCAGGTGCGAGTAGCCGTGAAGGTCGTACGCCATGGAGATCTCGGAGGCGATCGTGCCGATCGTTCCGGAAGGCACCGAGTACACGGAGGCCTGCTTCACCGCGCCGCGGTACCAGAGCTCGTACATCCGCTCGCTGAACTCCACCGCGCCTCCGCCGGAGCCGAGCATCACGCCGATCGTGCGGCGCTGCTCGAGGTCCATCGCGGCCGGGTCGAGGTTCGCGTCGCGCAGCGCCTCGTCCGTCGCGGCGATCGACATCGGCACGACGCGCGCGACGTGCCTCAGGTTCTTCTCGTCGACCCAGCGGGTGGGATCGAAATCGACCTCGCCGGCGATGCGGCAGGGGAGCGAGCCTGGATCGAACTGGGTGATGGTGCGGATGCCGCTGCGCCCCTCGCGCATGGCCTCGAAGTAGTTCTCACGGCCGACGCCATTCGGGCTCACTGCCCCGACGCCGGTAATCACGATGCGTTCGCTATTCAGCATGTTGGGCTTAAAGTAGGCCGATGACACGCCGCTTCATCATCAGCGCTTTCGTTCTGCTCTCGACTTTCGCTGCTTACGGACAACCAACGGCGGACGCCGCGGCACAACGTGCAATCGACGTGCTCGCCGGGCCTGCGTGGAACGACGCGCGCTATTTCTCGTTCGCTTTCAACGTCGAACGGGACGGGCAGATTCTCGCATCCTGGAAGCAGCAGTGGGACCGCTTCACCGGCGATTACGCCGTCAGCGGCAGGAATCGCGAGGGGGAAGACGTGCGCGTGGTGATGAACGTCAACACGAAGCAGGGGCGCGCCTGGAAGAACGGACAGCCGGTGGCCGATCCCGCCGAGCTGCTGAAGTTCGGCTACGGGCGGTTCATCAACGACACGTACTGGCTGCTGATGGGCTTCAAGTCCTTCGACCCCGGCGTGACGCGCGCGTACGACAGTGAGAACAAGAACGACTGCGGCGCGGTGTACGACGTGGTGCGCTTCTCGTTTCAGGACGTCGGGCTCACCCCCGGCGACGTGTACTGGATGTGGGTGAACCGCCGCACCGGGCTGATCGACCAGTGGCACATGAAGCTCGAAGGGTCGAAGCCTGAGGATGCGCCGTCGGTGGTCTTGTTCCAGGACTACCGCCGTCTCGGCGGGCTGCTGATCTCGACGCGCCGGGAGATCGTCGGCAGGAAGCAGTTCATCCGTCTCGACGACCTCGTGGTCAGTAAAGACGTACCAGCCTCCGCGTTTCAGTAGTGATTCACCGCGTCCGGGTGTAATCTTCCTTCCGTAAGGAATGGTCCTCCTTTCTATCCGGCTGCTTGGGGAGTTCTCTGCCGTCGATTACCGGGGAGATGCGCTCTCGATCGGGAATCGCCGCACGCAGGCGCTGATCGTGTATCTGGCGCTCAAGATCGGCGGCAGGACCTCGCTCAACGAGCTCGGCTCGCTACTGTTCGGCGATCCGGGCGCGGAAGCACAGGTGCGCGACGTGGTGCGCGCGCTCCAGTACGCGCTGCGGTTCCTCCCGCACGAGATCCTGATCGACGAGGGCGCGTCGGTGCGCTTCAATCGCGAGACGGTGGAAGTCGACGCGCGGCGCTTCGACGAGCTCCTCGGAGCGCCGTCGATGAACTCCGTCCGCCAGGCGGTCGAGATCTACCGCGGGAACCTCCTCGAACAGTTCTCGAGCGGCATCCGCTCGTTCGACGAATGGCTGGCCGAACGCCGCCTGACGTACTGGCGCGGAGCGATCGCGATGTTCGGCCACCTGCTCACCACGCAGATCCGGGCAGGCTGGTGGGAGGAAGCGGTCGAGACGGCGGGAAAGCTCCTCTCGCTCGATCCGTCGCAGGAGGTCGTGCATCGCACGCTCATGCGCCTGCAACTGGAGCAGGGACGTCCCGACTCCGCGCTGCGCCGCTACCAGGAGTGCGCGGACATCCTCCGCCGCGAGTACAAACGCGACCCCGTCGAAGAAACCGAACGGTTGCACCGCGAGATCCTTCGCGCGCTCGAGCTCACCCCCGCGCCGCGCGAAGTGCTTCGCGTGCAGCCGGCCCGTCCGACGCTCGTGCTGGTGGTCGAGGACGATCTCGTCTCGTCCGCGCTCATCGAGAACTATCTCGCCGAGGCAGGGTACGAGGTCGTGACGGTCGCCGACGGAGGGCTGGCGCTGGTGGAGCTGGGACGGCGCCACTTCGACCTGCTGGTCCTCGACATCAACATCCCGACCCTCAGTGGCCTGAAAGTGTTCGAGATCATGCTGCAGAAGCAGATCGACACGCCGGCGCTCTTCATCACCGGCATGCCGGGCGTCGAGGTCGAGATGCAGAGCCTGGAGATGGGGGCGGCGGGGTTCCTCCGCAAGCCGATCCGCAAAGAGGTGCTGCTGCCGAAGATTCGTGGCATCCTGCAACGGAGCCAGCGCGACGCTGGCGCGGCGAGCTCGTAAAGACGCCTAACGGCGCGATGACACTTCTTCCTACCGACATCGCCATCGATCCCGAGGAGATCGAGAGCCGGCGCCGCGCGCGAACGTGGCGGCTGGCGGCATTCGAGCTGCCGCTCGTGCGCGCGGTCGGGTCGGTCTTCCTCTCGCTCGCGGTCTACGTCCACAACCACTATCTATTGCAGGACGCGGCGACGCGCGGATGGCTGCTCACCACCATCGTCGTGGGCGCGTGGGCGATCGGCTCGTGGATCGCGATCCTGGCGGCGCTCCGGCGCGATCCGCCGCTCGACCTGACGCTGCACGCGCTTGCGGGCGACCTGCTGGTCTGGACGTTCGCGATCTACCACTCCGGCGCCGAGGGGAGCTGGTTGTTCTTTATCCCCCTGCTGCGCGTCGCCGATCAAGTGCAGACGACCTTCCGCCGCGCCCTCGGGTTCGCGCTGTATGGAACCGGACTTTACGCGGCGATGCTGGCCTGGGTGGCGTTCGTCGACGAGCGGCCGCTGGCCGTCGCGCCGGCGCTGGCGAAACTGATCTTCCTCCTTTTCGCCGGCATCTACATCGCGCTCAGCGCGCGCACCGCGGAATCGCGCCGGTCCGCCCTCACCAACGCTGTTCGCGTGTCGCGTGAGCTCATTCGCAAGCTCGAGGAAGCGCACATGCGGGCGGAGGAGGCGAGCGCCGCGAAGAGCGAGTTCGTGGCCAACATGTCGCACGAGATGCGCACGCCGCTGCAGGGGGTGATCGGGATGCTGCAGCTCGCGGCCGACGACGAGCTGCCGGAGGCGACCATCCGCCGGCTGGAGACCGCACGCGGCTCGGCCGAGACGCTGATGGCGATGATCGACGACGTGCTCGACTTCTCGCGCATCGAGGCGCGCAAGCTCGACCTCGAGCCGGTCTACTTCCCGCTGCGCCAACTGATGACCGAGACCATGAACTCGGTCTCCTCGCTCGCGGCTTCGAAGAAGCTGTCGCTCTCGTACTACGTCCATCCCGACACGCCGGAGACGGTGTGGGGAGATCCGGTGCGCCTGCGCCAGATCCTCTTCAACCTGGTCGGCAATGCCATCAAGTTCACGCACGAAGGGGAGATCGCGGTGCAGGTGTCGCGCGTGAAGTCGAAGATCCGCTTCGACGTCCGCGACACCGGCGTCGGGATCGCGCCGGCGGTGCGCCAGCGCATCTTCGAGCCGTTCACGCAGGAGGACTCCTCGCTCTCCCGCCGTTACGGAGGCGCGGGCCTCGGCCTTTCGATCGTGGTGCGCCTGCTCGAAGCGATGGGCGGCACGGTGGACGTGTCGAGCGAGCAGGGGGCAGGGAGCGTCTTCTCGTTCACGATCCCGCTGCCAGCCGACGCGATCGGCGCGGCGCCGCAGCGCGAGCCGTGGGAGAGCACGCTCGCCGGCCGCTCCATCCTCATCGTCGAGCCGGCCGAGATGGCGCGCGGCACGATCGCGCAGATCCTGCGCACCCGCGGCGTCTTCGCCAGCGCGTTCGCACGCGCGTCGGAGGTGCCGCCGCAGGCGCGCTTCGCCTGCGCGATCACGGCCGACCCGTCGCTGAACCTTCATCCGCAGATCGTGATCACGTCGCCGCTCGAGCACACGGCGCATCGGCTCCAGATCACGCGTCCAGTGGGGGAGCGCGAGCTCCTCGACGCGATCGCGGCCGCGCTCGGCGAGACCACGCGCGCCCCGCAGTATCCGCTCGAGCCGGCGTTCCGCACGCACGGCGGCCTGCGCGTGCTGGTCGTGGACGACAACGAGGTGAACCGCGAGATCGTGGCCGAGATGCTGCGCCGCCTCGGACACGACGTCACGACGGCCGCCGACGGCGAGGAAGCGCTGGCGATCCTCCAGGCGCGAAGCTTCGACGCCGTGTTCATGGACGTGCAGCTCCCCGGCATCGACGGCCTGGAGGTGACGCGCCGCTTCCGCGCGATGTCGCGCGCCACTCCGGTCATTGGTCTGACCGCCCACACCTCGCGTGAAGACCGCGACCGCTGCCTCGCCGCCGGCATGAGCGCCGTGCTGACGAAGCCGGTCGTGGCGAAGCAGCTCGAAAGCGCACTCGAATCCGTCGTCACCCGCGACGCCATCGCCGAGATCACCGGCGGCAACCCCGCCCTCCTCGCCAAAGTCCGCGACGCCTTCGCCCGCCAGACCCCCGAGCTCCTCGGCGGAATCCGCGACGCCTTGGCGCGCGGCGACTCCGAGGCGCTCGCGAGACACGCGCACAAGCTGAAAGGCTCGGTGAGCTACTTCGAAGGAAGGGCGGTGGTGCTCGCGCGCGAGATCGAAAGCGCCGCCAAAGCGGGCGACCTCACCATCGCCGCCGGGCTGCTGCCCGACCTGGAGATCGCGATCGACGCGGTCTCGGACGTGCTGGGAGTGGTGCGATCATAAGTATCGCGCGAGTTCGATCCCCAACGTTGCTGCCGACGGCAGCACAAGTTCTGTAGCCCCGGACACCGTGACGCCTCCGGCGTTGGTCAAAGGTGGGTGTCCTTGCGAGCAAAAAACGCGCGTGCGCTGTAGCATTTGCCGGTGTCCAAAATCGACGCGCTGTGGATCTCATGTGCCGTGCTCCTGCTCGGCGCGCCCATCGCACGTGCCGATCACCCGCTGAGCACGAAGTGCTGGCAGCTCGCGTCGTCGGACCCGAAGAAGGTGGATGCGTTCGTCGGCGACGCGCTTCGCCGCCACGGCAACGATCCGGCGCTGACCGGGCACCTGCGCGCGTGCCGGGGCTGGGTGCTGGAGAACGTCGAGGGGCGGATCATCGAAGCGGCCGCGGAGTACGAGGCGGCGGTGGTGCTCACCGAGCGCGGCGGCGACAAGGGCGCGCTTGCGGACGCGCTCGTGCTCCGTGGCGAGTTGCGCTACTACCGCGGGCAGTTCGATGAGGCGATCGGGGACCTGCAGAAGTCGTACGCGGTCGGAACGACGTCGAAGCAGAAGCGGTACGCGCTGAACGCGATCGCCAATCTCTACGCCGATCGGCGCGTCGGCGCGTACGACCGCGCCATCGAGTACTACCGCCAGCTCCTCGCGTCGCACGAGCAGGACGGCGACGCGGCCGGCATCGCTACCGCGTACTACAACATCGGCGCGACACTCGATACGAAGGGCGACCTCCTCGGCGCTCTGGCGTCGTATCAACGGGCGCTGGCGATGGAGCAGAAGCGGGGCGCGGCCGGAGAGATCGCCCACGTGCAACGCTCCCTCGGCGTCACGCTGCACAAGCTCGGTCGCTACACCGAGGCGATGGCCGTGCTCGAGCCGGCGCTCGCGCATTTCACGAAGAACGAAGACGCCGAGTCGATCGCGCAGGTACGCCTGGCGCGCGGCAGCGTGCTCTTTCGCCTCGGGCGCAGGGCCGAGGCGATGCGCGATCTCGACGCCGCCCGCGCCCACTTCAAGACCACGGAGAGCAACCGCTTCCTCGAGAAGGCGGAGGAGGAGCGTGCGAACGCGCTGGCCGCCCTCGGCGACTGGCGCGGCGCGTTCGAGGCACGCGGCGCGCTGCTGGACATCCGCAACAAGATGAATGTCCGCGCGCGCGAGGAGCACGTCTCCCGCCTGCGCGTGCAGTTCGAGACCGAGAAGAAGGAGCAGGAGAACCTCGCCCTGACGCGCATCCGCCGGCTGCAGGGCATCGCCATCGCCCTCGGCGTGCTGGTGATCGGCTTCCTGATCTACCTCGCGCGGCGCATGCGCAATCTCGCGCTGACGGACGAGTTGACGAAGCTCCCGAACCGCCGCCACGTGCTGCGCTACGCGGACGACCAGCTCCGCACCGCGCGTGCGAACGGGAGCGCGTTCTCGATGCTCGCGCTCGACATCGATCACTTCAAGCGCATCAACGATACGTACGGCCACGACGCGGGCGACGTCGTCCTGCGCCGCGTCGCCGACACCTGTCGCCGCACGCTCGGCCGCGCCGGCAGGATCGGCCGCACTGGGGGCGAGGAGTTCCTGGTCGTGCTCCCCGAAACGGACGCGAAACGCGCCGCCGAAATCGCCGAACGCCTGCGCCTGGCCGTGGAAGCGATCGATTGCAGCGACATCGCGCCCGACCAGCGCATCACGATCAGCGTCGGCGTGAGCCAGTCGACCTCCAACGACGACTTCATGGCCATCGCCAAACGGGCGGACGATTCGCTCTATCGCGCGAAGGAGATGGGCAGGAATCGCGTGGAGCTTGCGTGGGCGTGAGGGGACGCCTCTACACGATCACGCCGTCTTCGCGGTTCTTCAGGTGGAACGAGAGCGACTCGAGGTTGATCCTCAGGTCCACCGACTTCACCTTGACGTGATCGCGCATCTTGATCTGGATCGGGGCGAAGTTGAGGACGGCCTGGATGCCGGCGTCGGCGAGGGCGTCGTAGACCGCCTGGGCTGACTCGGCGGGGACGGCGATGATGCCGATCTCGATGCGGTTGCGGCGGACGAGCTCCGCTCGCCGCTCCCACGGGAGGACCGGGATGTCGGCGCGCGAACTGCGGCCGATCTTGTCCGGGTCGGCGTCGAGCAACGCCACGATGTGGAAGCCGTTCGTGTTGAAGCCGGAGTAGTCGGCCAGCGCCATGCCGAGGTTGCCGGCGCCGACGATGACGATGTTGCGGGTGCGGTCGATGCCCAGGGTCTCGACGAGGTTCGACTTCAGGCGCGAGACGTCGTAGCCGACGCCGCGCGTGCCGAACTCGCCGAAGCAGGCCAGGTCCTTGCGGATCTGCGCGGAGTTGAGGTGGAAGCGCTCCGCCAGCTCGTGCGAGGAGACGGTCCTCTGTCCCTGCGTTTCCAGGAACGTGAGGCAGCGGAGATAGACCGAAAGTCTCCCGGTGGTCAGCTCCGAAATTGCCTCACGTTCACTGTTGGCCATACGCAGCGATTACTGCTGCAGAAACGCTCTCGCCGCGTTCCCCGCGGCCTGGAAGAGGGGAGAGGGATAGACGCCGATGGCGATGATGCCGACCACGGCGATGGTCAGTGCGCCGAGGGCGAAGACGCCGCCCTGCGGCGTGGCCGCGTAGCCTTCCGTCGGCTCCTTCATGTAGAGGTAGTAGACGACGCGCAGGTAGTAGTAGACCGAGATGATGGACGCCAGGATGCCGAGCAGCGCCACGGTGGTGTGCCCCGACTCGATGGCCGTCTTGAAGATGTAGAACTTCGAGATGAAGCCGGCCGTCGGCGGCAGTCCGGCGAGCGAGAACATGCAGATCGCCAGCGCGAAGCCGTAGAACTTGCGGCGGAAGCCGAGTCCCGCGATGTCGTCGAGGGTGTGCGGATCGTTCTCGTTCTTCATCAGCAGTGATACGACGCCGAACGCCCCGATGTTCATGAGCGCGTACGTGATCGTGTACACCGCGATCGCCGCGACGCTGTCGTCGCGCACGGTGAGCATGGCGATCATCATGTAGCCGACGTGCGCGATGCCGGAGTAGGCGAGCATGCGCTTGAGGTCGCGCTGCACGATGGCCACGGCGTTGCCGACCACCATCGAGAGCACCGCCAGCACCGCCACCATGCCCATCCAGTTCACGCGCGGAAGGACCGGCTCCATCGCGTCGAAGAGACGGATCAGCGCGATGAGCGTGGCCGCCTTCGGCGCGACGGAAAGCCAGGCCGCGACCGGCGTCGGCGCGCCCTGGTAGACGTCCGGGGCCCATGGATGGAACGGCGCGAGCGCGAGCTTGAAGCCGAAGCCGGACATCATCAGCACGAAGGCGACGGTCAGCAGCGGCGTCGCTTCATTCGCGGCGAACCAGCGGCCCATGGTGGTGAAGTTCGTGGAGGCGGTGGCGCCGTAGAAGAGCGCCGTACCGTAGAGGATGAAGCCGGTCGCGAACGCGCCCATCAGGAAGTACTTCAGCGAGGCTTCGTTCGAGACCGGGATGCGGCGGTGGAAGCCGACCAGGACGAAGATGCAGACCGAGAGGATCTCCAGGCCGAGGATGACCAGGATGAGGTCGAGCCCCTTGGCCATCATCATCATGCCCACCGTGCCCCACATCAGCAGCGCGTAGAACGCGCCGTCCTCGATCCCTTCACGCTCCAGATACTCGCGCGCGAAGAGCGTGGCCAGCATGCCGGCCAGGAGGAAGGTGAGGTCGAAGATCATGGTGATGCCGCTGATCTCGTACGTCCCGCCGAAGAAGATCCCGCCGCGGGTGAAGAGGTTCTCGGTCCACGCCGCGGCGATGAAGAGGATGAGCGCGATCGGCGCGAGCAGCCCTTTCGCCCGCGGGACGAAGGCATCGAAGAGGATGAGGAACATCCCGCCGACCGAGAGGAGGATCTCGGGGAGGATGGCGTTGACCCAGCCGGGCTCGAGGAGCGGTTGGAGGTTCATCGCGCACCTCCGGTGAGCTGGTTATCGGTTGTCGGTTGTCGGTTGTCCGCGCTGTTTCGCTCGGGCGACGAGGTCCGGACAACTGACAACTGAGAACTGACAACCCTGGCCAGCACCGGCGTTCGCGACTCCGCGCCCCCATTTACCACCGTCAACAGGTGCTTCACACTCGGCTCCATCTTCTTGAGGAACGTATTCGGGTGGACGCCGATCCAGACCATGAAGAAGACGATCGGGACGAGGGCGGCGATCTCGTTCCAGGCGATCTCGGGGATGTGCTTGTTCTCGTCGTTCGTGATCGGCCCGAAGAAGACGCGCTGGACGAGCCAGAGGAGATAGATCGCGGCCAGGATCACGCCCGTTGCGGCGAGCGTCGCGGCGACCGGGGAGGTCTTGAACGTGCCGGAGAGGATCAGGAACTCGCCGACGAAGCCGTTCAGTCCCGGCAGGCCGACCGACGACAGTACCGCGATGACGAAGAAGATCGTGAAGAGCGGCATCGTCCTGCCGATCCCGCCGTAGTCGGCGAGCAGGCGCGTGTGGCGGCGCTCGTAGATCACGCCCACCAGGAGGAAGAGCGCGCCGGTGGAGAGGCCGTGGTTGACCATCTGCAGGATCGAGCCCTCGATGGCGGTCTGGTTCATGGCGAAGATGCCGAGCACGCAGAAGCCGAGGTGGGAGACCGAGGAGTAGGCGACCAGCTTCTTCATGTCCGGCTGCACCCACGCCACCAGCGCGCCGTAGATGATGCCGATCACCGACAGCGCGATCATCAGTCCCGCCCAGCGCACCGACGACTCGGGGAAGAGCGGGAGCACGAAGCGGAGGAAGCCGTACGTCCCCATCTTCAGCATGACGCCCGCGAGGATGATCGAGCCGCCGGTCGGAGCTTCGACGTGCGCGTCGGGCAGCCAGGTGTGCAGCGGGAAGAGCGGCACCTTGATCGCGAACGCGAGCGAGAAGGCGAAGAAGAGCCACATCTGCGCGCTCGGCGTGAGCACGGTGCCGTAGAGGTCGGTGATGGTGAACGACGGCAGCCCGGTCTGGTGGTAGTTCTGGAAGACGAGGTAGAGGATCGCCAGCAGCATCAGCAGCGAGCCGGCGATCGTGAAGAGGAAGAACTTGATCGCGGCGTAGATGCGGTTCGCGCCGCCCCAGACCCCGATCACCAGGTACATCGGCAGGAGCATCAGCTCGAAGAAGATGTAGAAGAGGAGGAGATCGGTGGCCAGGAACGCGCCGATCATCGCCGTCTCCATCACCAGGAACGCGATGAGGTACTCCTTCGGATGCTTGTGCAGCGAGTTCCACTGCGACAGGAAGATGAGCGGCGTGAGGAACGTGGTCAGCAGGACCAGCCAGAGCGTGATCCCGTCCACGCCGAGGCCGTAGGTGATGCCCCACTGCGGAATCCACGGCAGCGACTCGACGAACTGAAAGCCCGCCTGCGTGTCATCCCAGCCGCGCAGCAGGCCGAGAGAGACGACGAACGTCGCCGCGGACCAGAAGAGGCCCCACCCCTTCAGCGCCGTGTCGGCGGTCTTCGGAAAGAAGGCCAGCACGATCGCGGCAGCGAGCGGGAGCCAGAGGATGGTTGAAAGTAGCATCTGGTTGATTACCTCGAAACTGGTGTCGGGTGTCGGGTGTCGGGTGTCAGGTGTCTGCGGTGTGTCGCCCGGGCGAAAAGCCACAGATACCTGATACCTGATACCTGACACCGTTCATGCGAAAAACGCCACGAATACGATCACGCCGATGAAGAACATCAGCGCGTAGTTGCGAACGTTGCCGGTCTGGAAGAAGCGCATGATGTCGCCGAAGCCGCGGACGACGAAGCCGAGCGTGGCGGCGATGCCGTCGATCACGGCGTCGACGCCCTTCCAGAAGAAGCGCGACAGCCCTGCCAGCGGGCGGACGATCGTCGCGCCGTAAAACTCGTCGACGTACCACTTGTTCTCGATCGCCCGCGCCAGGCCCGGTGCGCGCCGCGCGAACGCGGCGTCGGAAGCGAGCTCGCGGTTCTTGTAGAGCCGCATGGCGATGAACCAGCCGGCCACCGCGATCAGCGTGGAGAGGCCGGCCACGAAGAACTCTGTCGTCGCCAGGAGCGTGATCTCCTGGTGCGTCCCCGCCACGGCCGGATAGATCGGGTGCAGCCAGTGCGCAAGGAACGCCGCGCCGGGGACGTGGATCAGGTGCGGCAGGTTGAGCAGGCCGCCCAGCAGCGAGAGCCCCGCCAGGATCCAGAGCGGCACGGTCATCGAGGCCGGCGACTCGTGCAGGTGATGCTCCTGCTCGTGCGTCCCGCGGAACTTGCCGTAGAACGTCATGTAGTAGAGGCGGTACATGTAGAACGCGGTGCAGAAGGCCGCCAGCGTCCCGAGGAGCCAGACGAACTTGCCGACGCCCGGGAAGTAGGGGGTCGAGAAGGCGGAGGCGAGGATCTCGTCCTTGGAGAAGAAGCCGGCGGCGAACGGCAGTCCGGCGATGGCGAACGTGGCCAGCTGGAAGGTGCGGAAGGTCTGCGGGATCTTCTCCTTCAACCCTCCCATGTTGCGCATGTCCTGCTCGCCGCTCATGGCGTGAATCACGGAGCCGGAGCCGAGGAAGAGGCAGGCCTTGAAGAAGGCGTGCGTGATGAGGTGGAAGATCGCGGCCGTGAATGCGCCGACTCCGACCGCGATCATCATGAAGCCGAGCTGCGAGACGGTCGAGTAGGCGAGGACTTTCTTGATGTCGAACTGCCGCAGGCCGATAGTCGCGGCGAAGAGCGCGGTCAGGCCCCCGATGATCGCCACCACCATCATGGCGGTCGGCGAGAGGCGGTAGAGCACGTTCGAGCGGGCGATCATGTAGACGCCGGCGGTGACCATCGTGGCGGCGTGGATGAGCGCCGAGACCGGCGTCGGGCCGGCCATCGCGTCCGGCAGCCAGACGTACAGCGGCAGCTGCGCCGACTTGCCGGCCGCGCCGACGAAGAGCAGCAGGCAGATGGCCGTGACGATGCCGGCCGAGAGCCCGCCCGCGGCCGCGACCTGCTGGACCTTGGCGAAGTCGACGCTGCCGATGTAGGCGAACATCAGGAACATCGCGATCAGGAAGCCGAAGTCGCCGATGCGGTTGACCACGAACGCCTTCTTGCCGGCGGCGGGAGCGTAATCGGTCTGGTAGTAGAAGCCGATCAGGAGGTAGGAGCAGAGTCCCACGCCCTCCCAGCCGACGAACATGAAGAGGTAGCTGCTCCCGAGGATCAGGATCAGCATCGCCGAGAGGAAGAGGTTCAGGTAGGCGAAGTAACGCCAGTAGCCTTCCTCGTGATGCATGTAGCCGACGGAGTAGACGTGGATCAGGAAGCCGATCCAGGTCACGACCATCAGCATCACGATCGAGAGGGGATCGAGCTGGAACGCGATGTCCGCGCCGATGCCTCCGGACATGAACCACTCGTAGACGACGTTGAGGTGGCGCTCGCCGTGGTGGTAGTGCGCGTTGTACTCGAACACCGCGACGGTGCCGAGGACGGCGGCCGCGAGCGACCCGAGCAGCGCCACGGCCGTGACGAAGCCTTTACCGGCGCGCTTGCCGAGGATCCCGTTCAGCAGGAAGCCGATGAACGGCGCGATGGGGATGAGCCAGAGGTTGTCGAGCATTGATACGGGGTGCTCCTCACGTCAGCCGACGCGAGGAGTCTCCCGCATCGGCTACTAACTTTCGTCTCTTACGCGTTCGTTGTAATCGTCGGAGGAAGCCGGATCGAGTTCCCAGCGCTTGATGTCGCGGCTGCGTTCCTTCTCACCGAACTTCAGCTCCTCGTTGTCCTGATACGTCACGCCCATCGCCTGGCCGGTGTCGTCGACCTGGTTCTGCTCCGGCGTAGTCATGCTGCTGACGGCCGATTCATCTCCGGAAAACTGCGCGCCTTCGAACTGCGCGTCGACGTCTCCGCCGGTGATCGTCGTGTCGGCCAGGCCGTCGTTCTGAAGGCGATAATTGAGCTTTGCGGCCCCGGCCGTTACGTCCGGGATCGGCGGCTCGATGTCATCGCTCAGACCGTTGCGGTTCCGGTCTTCACGCTCGTTTTCTTCCCAGTCAATGAGCTTTTCTGTCTTGTCCATTGTTCAGCTCCTGAGCTGAACAATTGCTATGTTCGTGCCGCTGAAGGTGTTAGGTGTCAGGTCTTAGGTCTTAGGCGCTCCGCCCGAGCAGCGGCGGCCTCTGCTAAGACCTGAGACCTGACCCCTGACACCCGCTTCTTACCAGTGCATCAGGTTCGCTTCGTCCACGTCGATGGTGTTCCGGTGATGGAAGAGCGAGATGAAAATGGCGAGCCCGACCGCGGCTTCCGCGGCTGCGACCGCCATGATGAAAAAGACGAAGATCAGTCCGTGCACGTCGTGGAACTGGCGGGCATACGCGAGGAACGTCAGGTTCACCGCGTTGATCATCAGCTCGATGGACATGAAGATCGTGATGCCGTTCTTCCGCGTCAGCACGCCCATGACGCCGATCGTGAAGAGGATGGCGCTCAGGATCAGGAAGTAGTGCGTCGGGATCATCGTCCCACCTCCTCGCTGATCTTCGCGCGTCCGGGTGCCCGGCCGCTGAGCACCAGCGCCCCGACGATCGCCGCGAGCAGGAGGATCGAGACCATCTCGAACGGGAAGACGTACGCCTCGAACATCCGGATGCCGATCGTGCGCGCGTCCGCCTGGAACTGCCCCTCGGGCAGCCTGGCGAAGACCGCGTACTTCAGCAGGTAGTACACGAGGCCGATCCCGAAGAACGCGGAGGAGACGTAGCCGAGGAACTGCTGGATCGGCCTCGTCGCCGGCTCGGCCATGTGTTGCAGGTTCAGCAGCATGATCACGAACAGGAACAGCACCATGATCGCGCCGGCGTAGACGATGACCTGCAGCGCGGCCACGAACGGCGCCTCGAGCAGCACGTACATCACCGCCAGCGCAAAGAACGACGCCACCAGCGACAGCGCACCCACCACCGCATTCCGGTGCAGCACGACCACCAGCGCGAACACGACGGCCACGGCGGCGAAGAAGAAGAAGATGATGAATTCAGCCATAAAGTACCGGGTGTCGGGTATCGGGTGTCAGGTGTCTGAGGTTTGTCGCCCGGGCGATACACCCCAGATACCTGACACCTGAAAACCTAGAACGCTTCATCTAGATCCAGCCTTTCGCGATGAAGGCGGCCACGATGACGATGTTGAGGATCGCGAGCGGCAGGAACATCTTCCAGCCGATGCGCATCAGGATGTCGTACTTGAGGCGGGGGATGGTCCAGCGCACCCAGACGAAGATGAACATCAGGATGCCGACCTTCACCATGAAGGCGAGGAACGAGAGCAGGAAGCCGAGGAAGTTCGCCGGCTCGTTGTACCAGGGGATGTCCCAGCCGCCGAGGTAGAGCGTCGTCACCAGCGCGGCCATGGTGGTCATGGCCATGTACTCGGCCATGAAGAAGAGCGCGAACTTCATCGACGAATACTCGGTGTGATAGCCGGCCACCAGCTCTGCCTCCGCTTCCGCGAAGTCGAAGGGGAGGCGGTTCGTCTCCGCGAACGCCGAGACCGAGAAGACGATGAAGCTGATCCACATCGCCGGCGAGAGGACGTTCCAGGCCGGGATCTTGATGACGTCGAAGAGGACGAAGTAGTAGTTGCTCTGCTGCGCGACGACGTCCGTCAGCCGCAGCGACCCCGCCACGAGCAGCACGCTCACGGCGGCCAGCGTCAGCGAGAGCTCGTACGAGATCATCTGCGCCGAGGCGCGGATCGCGCCGAACATCGAATACTTGTTCGCGGACGACCAGCCGGCGATGGTGATGCCGTACACACCCAGCGAGGCGAGCGCGAAGACGATCAGGATGCCGGCGCTGACGTCGGCCACGATCGGGTTGAAGAAGCGGCCCCCTTCGAAGAGGGTGCGGCCGAAGAGGTGCATCTCCGGGATCACGAACGAGCGTCCCCACGGCACGACCGCGATGGTCGTCAGCGCGGGGAGCAGCCCGAACATCGGCGCGAGCGTGTACAGCCACTTGTGCGCCTGCGCCGGGATGATGTCTTCCTTCATGATGAACTTCAGCGCGTCGGCGAACGACTGTAGAAGTCCCATCGGTCCGACGCGGTTCGGGCCCGGCCGGTCCTGGATCAGCGCGCTGCCGCGGCGCTCGACCCAGACCATGATCGGCGTGACGTTCAGCCACAGCCCGAGGATGATCGCGATCTTGAGGACCGAGAGCAGGATGTCGGTCAGATCGAAAGCCATTACGCGCTGACCTCCGCCATCTCCGGGACGGCCGCACGGAGCGTCTCGAACACGTCGAGCGCGTCCGCGCTGCGGAACTCGTCATCATCCGGGAAGAGGCGCGCGCCGACGCGGCGCAGCGACTCGAGCTCGGTCGCGGCCTGTCCTTTCGGCTGGAACGCCTGGTGGATGCGCTGCACGCGTCCCTGCAGGTTCGTGTACGTCCCTTCCTTCTCCGGATGAATCGCGCCCGGAATCAGGACGTCCGCGACCTCGGCCAGCGGATGGTTCGCATCCCACGACGTGACCACCAGGAACTTCGCCTTGCGCAGGTTGGCGACCACCTCCGGTTCTTTCGCGCGGTCGCTGAACTTCGCGTCGCAGATGTAGAGGACGTCCACGCCGTCGGCGCCTTTGGTGAGCAGGTCTTCGATCGAAGCGTTGCCGAGCACCGCCTTGACGCCGCGGTAGTTCGGGCCGGCCTGCTCGCCGAGGAGCCACTCCGTGCGCGCTTTCATCTTGATCGGGCCGATCGGATCGACCATCACGCCGACGTTCGCGTTGAGCTTCCCGAAGAGCGTCTTCGCAAGCCACGCTTCCTCGTTCGTCATCTGCGCCGAGGCGATCGCGGAGATGCTCTTCGCGCCCTTCACGTTCTTCTCGATCGACTCCAGCGCTTCCTCCCAGGTCGAGATGGCGAGGTAGTCGTCCTCGGTGCGCACCTTCGGCACGACCACGCGGTCGGTCTCGTACTGCTCGTAGGAGAAGCGGCCGTAGTCGCACAGCCAGTGGTCGTTCACGTCCGGGTTGACGCGGGGGCGGTAGCGGAACACCTGCCCGGTGCGGTGGCCGATGAACATGTTGCAGCCGACGTCGCAGCCGTTGCAGACGGACTCGGTGGAGTCGAGGTTCCAGACGCGCGATTCGAACCGGAACTCGCGCGGGGTGAGCGCGCCGGTGGGGCAGATGTCGGTGACGTTCGCGCTCATCCAGTTGTCGAGCGGGGTCCCCGGGAAGACGCCGACCTCGGTCGACGCGCCGCGGCGGAAGAACGCCAGCTCGCTCGTCCCGGTGATCTCGGCCGTGAAGCGGATGCACCGCGTGCAGTGGATGCAGCGGTTCATGTTCTGGATCACGTGCGGACCGATGGCCGTGCGGTCCATGCCGGGGTAGGTGCGCTTGAACTCCCCGTACCGCGAGGTGACGGAGCCGTAGTTGAACGAGTAGTCCTGCAGCGGGCACTCGCCGGCCTTGTCGCAGATCGGACAATCCAGCGGATGGTTGATGAGCAGAAATTCCATCTGCCCCTTGCGCGCTTTGTCCACTTTGTCGTTCCAGACCGAGACTTTCATCCCGTCTTTGACAGGGGTGGCACAACCGGCCTGCAGTTTCGGCATACCCTCCACCTCGACGAGACACATCCGGCACTGGCCGACGATGCTGAGGGAGGGGTGGTAGCAGAAATGGGGGACGTGAACGTCCGCCGCTTTCGCGGCTTCGATGACGTTGATCCCATCCTGCACTTCGACTTCGATTCCGTCGATGGTAACTTTAGCCATAAAGGTGCTTTGCTGATGCAGATGTAGCGCCCGACGAGGGGGCGAGGCTGCGGGGCGGCGAGCAGAATTTCACGGAAGAGTCCGTGAAATCTTTCACAAGGGCGGAGGATACTGATTGACGCGGTGAGCGTCAACGCGTTTCAGCCGCCGATCAAACTACGCTAGTCGTCAAAGGAATCCAGTGAAAAAAGACATGGTCGTTGCAGTGGTTGCGGTCGTCATCGTCCTGGCGGTCGCATTCGGTCTTTCGCAGTTCCGCCCGAACCAATCCGACGAGAAGCAGGAGACCGGCAAGGTGGTCATGCGCGTCAACGACGAGGAGATCACCGACGTCGAGTTCGCGCAGTTCATGGAGAACGTGCCGAACGAGCAGCGCACGTTCTACACGACGCCTGCCGGCCGCCGCGCGCTCGCGGACGAGTTGGTGAAGCTGAAGGTCCTCGAGCAGGAGGCGAAGCGCCTCGGCGTCGCGGAGGACCCGAAGGTCAAGCGGCAGATCAAGATGGCGCAGTCGCAGATCACCGCCGCGCGCGCGCTCGAGAAGCTGGCCGAGATGAAGCTCGACGAGAAGGTGAAGGCGGAGTACGAGAAGGAGAAGGCGACCGCGATCTCGCTGCGCCACATCCTGGTCGCGTACGCGGGGGGACAGGCGCCGGCACGCGGCGGCGCGCAGGCGCCGCCGGAAGCGCAGGCCATGCAGCGCGCGCAGGCGATCGCGGCCCGCATCCGCGGGGGAGCCGATTTCGCGCGGACCGCGATGACGGAGTCGGACGACGAGCAGTCGGCCCCGAACGGCGGCTCCCTCGGGCCGGCCCGTCCGGAAGGGCTGCCGCCCAACATCGCCGCGGTGGTGACGAAGCTCAAGCCGGGCGAGATGAGCGAGCCGGTGAAGACGGAGTACGGCGTGCACATCTTCAAGGTGGAGCAGGCCTCGCTCGCGGAGCTCGACCCGATGCTGCGCCAGAAAGTACGCCAGCAGACGGCGGAATCGGAGATCAAGCGCCTGCAGACGGGAGCGAAGGTCGTGCTCGATCCGCAGTTCTTCCCCGAGGGACCGCAGACGCCGGGCGCACCCGCCGCGGGGGCTCCAAAGTCGCAGGGTTAAGGCGTACACTGCGGTATCCCCATGAGCGAGCGGAAGATCCTGGTCGTTGAAGACAACGACATGAACATGCAGCTCGTCGAGTTCCTCCTCGAGGAAGGCGGCTACGCCATCGTCAAGGCGACGAGCGGCGAGGAAGCGCTCGCCATCACGCAGAACGGCTCGGACTCGACCCCCGACCTGATCCTCATGGACATTCACCTCCCCGGCATGGACGGCCTCTCGGTCGTCCGTGCCATGAAGAAAGACGCCCGCACCGCCCGCATCCCCATCCTCGCCCTCACCGCCCACGCCATGAGGGGAGACAAGGACCGCTTCCTGGAAGCCGGCTGCGACGGCTACATCTCGAAGCCGATCGACGTGAAGACGTTCATCGCGTCGATCGAGCGGTTCATCGCGCGGTAAGGGGGACTGGTTTATCGCGAGTGCGTCGCACGGGCAGTTGAGTGACAATCCGTGCATGCCGACGCTTCGACAAATCGGACAGTACCGTTTCTTCTTCTCGAGTAGCGATGGCTCCGAGCCTCCGCACGTTCATGTCGAGCATGAAGGGAAGGTTGCGCGACCACGACCTGCGGGCGATCGAGCGTCTCGTGATCGCACATCGGCTAGAATTCATCGAGGCGTGGAATGACTTCTTCGGCAATTGACACTGCACCCCGTGCTACCGATGTCTCAACGACCGAGACGGATCTGGTTGTTCATCTGGCGGATGGGCGCACGATTATCGTGCCGCTGGCGTGGTATCCGCGGCTGCTTGCCGCTTCCGAGGAACAGCGCGCCGACTATCGGCTCATCGGAGACGGCGAATACATTCACTGGCCGCAGGTCGACGAGGATTTGACGGTCTCGGGTCTGCTGCGCGGCACGCCGGCACCTACAAAGCGGCGGTAGCCCGCGACTCCAGGAGCGGTGACAAAGTCACCGCACTCCATACCGTTCGGCTAGAATCCGCCGCCTTATGCGTATGCTCGTTTTGGGCGCCGGCCGGATGGGCCTCGGCGCGGTCCACGATCTCGTCTCGCAATCCGATGTCGACGCCGTCACGGTGGCCGACTATGAGCTGTCGAAAGCGGAGGCGATCGCCTCGCGCTATCCGCGGAAAGTCACGGCCGCGCAGATCGACTGCAACGATCAGCAGGCCGTCGTCGCGTTGATGCGCGGCCACGCCTCGGCGATCAGTTGCGTCAACTACTGGCTCAACGAGCGCCTCGCGAAGGCGGCCATCGAAGCAGGTACGCATTTCTGCGATCTCGGCGGCAACAACGACGTCGTCGATGCCGAGCTCGCGCTCGATGGACAGGCTCGTGCGGCGGGGGTGAACATCATCCCGGACTGCGGTCTCGCTCCCGGCATGGTGGCGGTGCTCGCGGCCCACGGCGCGGAGCAGTTCGAGACGCTCGACTCGATCCACATCCGCGTCGGCGGCCTGCCGCAGATCCCGAAGCCGCCGCTCGACTACCAGATGGTGTTCTCCGTCGAAGGGCTGATCAACGAGTACATCGAGCCGGCACGCGTGATCCGCGACGGCAAGGTTACGATCGTCGATTCGATGACCGAGCTCGAGACGCTCCACTTCCCGGAGCCGTTCGGCGCGATGGAGGCGTTCCAGACCTCCGGCGGCACGTCGACCCTCGTCGAGACCTTCCTCGGCAAGGTGCGCGATCTCGACTACAAGACCATCCGCTACCAGGGCCACTGCGCGAAGTTCAGGACCATGATCGACCTCGGCCTCTGCAACTCCGCCCCGATCACCGTCGACGGCGCCTCGGTGAAACCTCGCCGCGTCCTGGGCGAGCTGCTCGTGGCCAACCTGCCGCACGACGAGCCGGACGTGGTGCTGGTGCGCGTCGAGTTTGCGGGCGGAGGAAAAAAGCTCCGCTACGACATCATCGACCGCGCCGATCCCGACACCGGCCTCTCCGCGATGATGCGCACCACCGCCTTCCCTGCGTCCATCGTTGCTTTGATGATGGCGCGCAACCAGACCACCTCGAAAGGCGCGCTCCCGCAGGAACGCTGCATCCCGCCCCAGCTCTTCATGGACGAACTGGCCAAGCGGAAGATCGAGGTGCAGATTGACCTGTCATCCTGAGCGGAGGGCGGCGGGAAGGGGGAGCGACGGACCCCCTTTCCGACAGCGCGGGTCTCGTGCATCGCAGGGGGTCCTTCGCTTCCCCCCTCTCATCCGCCCTCGCTCAGGATGAGAGGGGAAAACAGCCGTTCGCGTATCGCCTCCCGGTACACCCTTCCCACCGGCACCACCGCTCCGTCCTCCATCACCAGCGCCGCGCGCGGCGTGTTGCGCCAGCCGCGCGCACGCGCGGTGTTCGCGATGTAGGAGCGGTGCACGCGCGTGAAGCCCTCGGGGAGCATTCCTTCGAGGGCGCTGAGAGACTTCTCGTGCAGATGGACCTCGCCGTCGGTGAGGTGCAATTCGCTGTAGTCGTCGGCGCCGCGGATGAAGACGATCTCCGCGACGTTGATCGTGCGCAGCTCGCGACCTTTGCGCACGACGAGCATCTTCGCGCGCTGTTGCGGCTCGCGCGAGACGGCGCGGTCGATGGCGATGCGCAGGCGCTCCTCGCTCCACGGCTTCGCGACGAAATCCGTGACGCCGTACTCGAACGCGCGTAGCGCCTGTTCGTGGTGGGCGGAGACGACGATGGTCTGGAACGGCGCCGCCGCTGCTTCCTCGAGCACGCGGAAGCCGTCTTTCCCCTGCAGGTTGAGGTCGAGAAAGAGCAGATCGATGGTGCGAACGCGCAGCAGCTCCAGTGCCGCGCCGAGGGAAGGGGCGACCGCGATCTCGCTCCCGGTGACGATCGCGCGCACCATCCGTTCCAGCCTGCGCGCGACGACCGCTTCGTCCTCGACGATGGCGATCTTCACGCCGGAACCTCGATCTCCGCGCGCCAGGTCGCGCCGAAGCGGCCCTGCCGGAACGTCCACGCGTCGCCCCACACTTCGCGCAGGCGCGCTTCGATGTAGCGGGTGCCGACGCCCGGCGACGATGTCTCTCCCTCGGATGACGCAGGTGCCTCGAACACATACAACACCCGCCCATCCCGCTGCCTCTGCGACAGCGTCATCACACCCGCGCTCGCATGCGTGGTCGCGTTCTCCACGAGCGTGTGAAAGACGGCGGGCGGCACCAGTCGCGATGAATCGGCGTCCACCTCCAGCCGGTACGTGGCGTCGTTGCGGAGGCTCATGTTCGCGATATGGCTGCGGCACAACCGCAACTCGTTGCCCAGCGGCACGAGGGCGCGGTTCGAGAACTCGCGCAGCGTGCGCAATTCCTCGGAGAGCGCCTCGATCATTCTCACGGCGTTGCGCGGCTCCTGCTCGATCCACTCCGAGAGCGCCGTGAGCGTGTTCATCAGAAAGTGTGGCTGGAGCTGGCGGCGCACCATCTCCAGCTCCAGCCGGGCGCGCTCGTCCTGCTCGCGCCGCACTTCGAGCGCGTGCGAACAGAGCAGGCAGACGAAGAGGAAGAGCAGCGCAAAGTAGACGACGTTGTCCACCCAGCCCCAAGGGTTGAACAGCAGCGCCAGCGTCGTCGCGCCGACGCCGATCAGGGCCAGTGCACTTCCGTGCATTCGCCGCACGGCCGCGAAGATCGTCCAGGCGAGGGCCACGCTGCAGCAGATGGAGAAGATGTAGAGCGACTTCGGATCGTAGGCGTGGGAGAAGAACGGCGCTGCCGTCGCGGCGAGGCTCGTCGCCAGCAGCACCGGCCGTCCGAAGCGGTGAGGGAAGCGGGTGACGGCGAGCGCCACGAGCTGCACGCCGACCAGCCACGAGCCGGCGATGATGCAGCGCAACCGCACGATGTGCCAGTCGTACGTATAGCCGACCAGCGGCCGCCACGCCTCGGCGATCAGCAGCGCCGCCGCCGCAAGACAAAGCGTGCCGAGGAGCAGGAACGAACGGTCGCGGCGCGCGAGCCAGTACATCGCGAACGCGAAGACCGCGGTGAGCAGGATGCCGCTGAGCGCGATCGTGGCGCGGTTGGCGCTGCGCTTTTCCGCCGCCAGGAGCCGGTCGTACCGCGCCACGACGATCGACCAGTAGCCGTGCTTCGGATGGAAGCCGCGATGAAAGGCGGACGTACGGATCGTGACGGTGTGCACGCCCGGCGTCGCCAGCGCATCGGGGATCGGATAGAGCACCTCGATTGGCCCAGGAGTCTCGGCGTCTCGCGATCGCGCGGGAACACCACCTCGGCCGAGGAGGACGCCGTCCCACCAGAGCTCATGGGAGGCGAGCGCGCCGAAGTAGAGCGCGAGCGGCTGGGCGTTCATTCGGGTGGCGCGGCGCGCCTCCGGGAGCTCGACACGCGAGCGGATCCAGATCGTGTCGTTCACTTCCGGGATCTGTGACAGCGTCGTCCGCGTCCATCGCGCCGAGGGATCGTCGCTGATGCGGATCTCCACGTTTTCGGCGGAGACCACCGTCGCGAAGAACAGGACCAGGACGAGCATGCAGGCGACGGTAGCAGCGCGCGAGCGCCGTTCACCGACGACGCCGGTCGTTCGCCGACGGGCGTGCGACCGGTGCCCGGACGCCGCGTACATCGCTGACGGAGGAACACACACCATGCGAATGACAGTACGCATCGCGCTGCTCACAGTTCTCACGACCGCGCTTTACGCCGCCCCCGCGAAGTTCCAGCCGTACGAGTTCAAGGCCCAGGACGGCACCGTGGTGCAGGCGGAGCTCGGGGAGTTCGAGGTCCCGGAGAACCGCACCAAATCGGCATCGCGGAAGATCGCCATCCGCTTCGTCCGCTTCAAATCGACGTCCGCGAAGCCCGGCTCGCCGATCGTCTACCTGGCCGGCGGTCCCGGCGGCTCCGGGATCGGGGCCGCCATGAGCACGCGCTTTCCGCTGTTCATGGCCCTGCGCGAATTCGGCGACGTGATCGCCTACGACCAGCGCGGCATCAACCTCTCCGGGCCGAAGATGCTGTGCACCGAGGAGTACCTGGTCGATCCCGCGGTGCCACTGGAGCGGGCCTCGTACGGTGCCGCGCTCGCCGAGGCCATGCGCCGCTGCGGTGAGCGCCTGACGTCCGAGGGGGTCGATCTCACCGGCTACAACACGGTGGAAAGCGCCGCCGACCTCAACGACCTGCGCCTGGCCCTCGGCGCGAAGAAGCTCACGCTGTGGGGCATCAGCTACGGCACGCATCTCTCCATCGCCGCGCTGCGTTACCACCCGGATGCAATCGACCGCGTAATCCTGGCCGGCATCGAAGGCCCCGACGACACGTACAAGCTGCCGGGCGATCAGCAGTCGCTGATGGAAGAGATCGCACGCCTCGCCGCGCGCGATGGCAAGTCGCCCGATCTTCTCGGCTCGCTCAACAAGATCATGCGCGAGCTCGAAGAGCGGCCGAAGAGCGTGACGCTCACGCATCCGGTCAACGGCCAGTCGGCGACGTTCGTCTTCGGGAAGCTCGACCTGCAGGCCGCCATCGCCGACAGCCTCTTTGCTCCCGATACGTTCTCCGGCCTGCCGGACCTCGTGCACCGCCTGGAGCGGGGAGACTGGCTGGCGCTCGCGCTGCGGATCGGCAGCGAGCGCTTCGGCTCCGCCCCCTCGGCCATGTCCGTTGCGATGGACTGCGCGTCCGGCATCTCTGCCGGCCGCCACCAGCGCATTGCCGCGGAAGCCGCGCACACGATCCTCGGCGACGCGATCAGCATGCCTTTCCCCGAGGTCTGCAGCGCGTTCGCGATGCCCGACGCGGGCGAGGAGTTCCGTTCGCCGTTGCGCTCGAACGTCCCGGCTCTCCTGATCAGCGGCACGCTCGACGGCCGCACGCGTCCGCGCCAGGCCGAGGAGCTGCGCAGGACCATGCCGAACGCCACGACGCTGATCATCGAAGGGGCAGGGCACAGCGACCCGCTTTTCCTCTCGTCGCCGAAGATCTTCGAGGCGATGAAGGCGTTCCTCCGCAACGAACCGGTCCGCGAGCGCTACATCTCGCTGCCGCCGATCACCTTCCTCCCGCTGCGCACGGTGGCGAACGTCAGCGACGACGTACTGGCGCGGCACGTGGGGACGTATCGCATCGACGAAAAGAGCACGCGCCGCATCGTGAAAGCTGGGTCCGTCCTCTACGCGACCCGCGATGGTGGCGCCCCGGCAGCGCTGCGGCCGATGTCGGACACGGAGTTTTTCTACGAAGGACGCTCGGAGACTGTCCGGTTCGAAAAGGATGCGATGACGCTCACCACGGCGGACGGGCAGGCGTACCGGGCGAAACGGGAGTAACGGGGCGTGGTTCTTCCGGTTCACGCGTGTGAACCGCCGGTCCGCACGTGTGAACCAGCGTGTCCACGCGTGTGAACCGGCGGTCCACACGTGTGAACCTGCATGTCCACGTGTGTGAACCGGCGGTCCACACGTGTGAACCTGCATGTCCACGTGTGTGAACCGGCGGTCCGCACGTGTGAACCAGCGTGTCCACGAGTGTGAACCGGCGGTTCACACGTGTGGTTTTCGATGTTCACGGGTGTGAACCGGCGGTCCACACGGCAGCGTTGGGCGTAAAATCCGGCGGATGGGAATGCTCATCCGCTGGATTCTCAATACCTTAGCCCTGTTCGTGGTCGTGCAGTTCGTGCCGGGCTTCTACTCCACGTCGTGGGTGTCGCTCGCCATCGCGGCGGCGGTGCTCGGTCTGCTGAACGCGATCGTGCGGCCGATTCTCTTCGTCCTCACGCTTCCGATCACGCTCCTCACGCTCGGGCTGTTCCTGATCGTGCTGAACGCGATCATGCTCGAGCTGACGGCGTGGCTGGTGCCGGGATTCGACATCCGCGGCTTCGGCTGGGCCATGGTGGGCGCGCTCGTCCTGAGCGTCATCTCGTTCTTTACCAGCAGGATCGGTAAGGACGATGAACGATGAACTCCGGTCTGATACACTCCGCCCGTCTCTATGAACATCATTAAGAATCGGGTCAACGACGTCACCGTGCTCGACATCCAGGGCGTGATCAAGCTGGGCGAGAGCGCCCGCGAATTCTCGAGCTACCTCGAGAAGGTGCTGAACGACGAGACCGGCCCGGTCATGATCAACTTCGAGGCGATCAACTACATGGACTCCACCGGCCTCGGCGAGTTGATCGGCTACCTGCAGAAGTTCGAGGACCGCCAGCGCAAGATGGCCCTCGTCAAGCCCTCCCACCGCATCCTGGCCCTGCTCAAGATCACGAAGCTCGACACCGTCTTCAAGATCTTCGACTCGCGCGAGGGAGCGATGGAGTACCTCACCGAGAGCGCGGCGTAAGCGGCCGCAGCCCGGCCCCGGCCAGCAACTCGACGTAGCGCGCGTCCCCGTGCAGGATCGCGAGCTTCGGATCGAGTCCGGCCAGCGGGAACGACAGGTTGCGCGTTTCCTTCGCCTTTCTCAGCCAGATCAGCGCCTTCTCCCGGTCGCCCGCGAGCGCGCACGCGACGGCAGCGCCATACGGATTGCGCGCCTCGATCCGTGAGACCGCCGTGGCGCGGTCGGCCTCGAAGAACTTCCGGGCGTCGGTCCCGACCACAGTTGGATCGCGCAGTTTCCGCGCCGCGAGGGCCGAGTCGTAGTCGCCGCTGAGCAGGTAGGCGTCCTCGAGGCAGTGATACGCCTCCTGAAAGCCGGGCGAGAGCTCCAGCGCGCGCCGCGCCTCCCGCACCGCCTGCGGATACTGGCCGGTGTAGATGTAGGCCCACGCCACGTGCATGTTCGCCCGAGGGGAGATGGGATCGAGCTCCTGCGCCCTCCGGATCTGCGCGATCCCTTCCGCGAACCTGCCGCGCACGAGCAGCAGCCAGCCGTGATCGTGCAGCGCTCCCGGCTCGTTCGGATTGCGGCGGATGGCGTTCCGGTAACTCTCCTCCGCCGCCTCCCAGTTCCACTCGTACCAGAACCGCAGCATCGCCTCGGTCGCATGCGCCTGGGCCAGCGACGGCGCGAGGCGCATGGCGGCCTGGCTGGAGGCGCGGATCTCCTTCGCCGCCGCCCGTGCGTCGACGCGTTCCCGCATCGCCAGCAGGTGCAGCGACTCGGCGAGCGCGATGTGGGGGAGCACGTACGACGGCTCGAGCCGTACCGCCTCCCGCAGCTTGACCACGCTCTCCTGCAGCGCCGGCGTCGTCCCCTCGCTCCAGAGCTGCCGCCCGCGCAGATACGCCTCATGCGCAGCCGGAGTCCGCGCGGTCAGCGATTCTTCAGGGCGGGTCTCCACGAGGAGCCCCTTCGCAATCCAAGCCCCGCCGAGGAGAAAAACGATCACCGCGACAGTTTGGAGTGCGGTGACCGCAGTCACCGCTTTCACTCGGGCCGGCGCCGCGACGTTCATCGCCGCCACGAACCGGTACCCACGGCGGGGGAGCGTCTCGATGTACTGCGGCTCCTTCGCGTCGTCGCCGAGGGCGGTACGGGCCTGGAGCACGCAGAAGTTCAGGCCGCGCTCGAAATCGACGAACGTCCCGTCGCCCCACACCTGCTGCCGCAGTTCCTCGCGCGTCACCAGCTCGCCCGGACGGCTCGCCAGCGCGAGCAGCAGCCGGAACGGCTGCGGCGCGAGCGGCACCACCTGGCCGTCGCGGCGCAGCTCGCCGGTGGTCGCATCGAGCGTGAACGGGCCGAATTGGAGCATCTAAGGAGTCATCGTACGCCGATCTAACGCACTTCTAATGGACGCAAATCGGTGAACGAACCGATATTGCGGTCATGACGAAAACCATCGCGCCCATCCTCCTCTTCATCCTGTTCCTCCTGCTCGCCTTCACCGCCGCGGCCGGCGACGAGACCGTGACCCTGACCGGCGAAGTGGTCGACCTGCACTGCTACACCACCCGCGGCGCCCACGGCGAGGAGCACGCCGGCTGCTCGAACGCCTGCCTGGCCCGCAACGTCCCGGCCGGCCTCCTGGTCGACGGCCAGCTCTACCTGCTCCTCAACGAGAAGCCGACCGTGGTCAACGAAAAGGTCGCCGGCCTGGCCGGAAAGACGGTGAAGGCGACGGGGAAGGTCGTGGAGCGGAACGGGCTGAAGGCGCTGATGCTGGAGAGCGTGGCGCAGTAGGGGAGCGGACACGTTAGAAGGGGGGTGTCAGGTGTCAGGTATCTGGGGTGGATCGCCCGGGCGAAAAGCCCCCGACACCCGACACCCGACACCAGCCCCGGCGGTGCTGCTCGGCGTATCCCGGCACATCCCGTGCTGGCGTTTGCTTCGCTCCCTTCCTCCCTGTAGGATTCGCGCCGCTTTATGACCAACAGTTACATCCCCATCCTGATCATGCTGTTCGTGTCCATCGCGCTCGGCGCGGTGTTTCTCGGCCTGAACTGGCTCCTCGGCACGCACCAGCGGAACCCCTCCAAGCTCGCCCCGTACGAGAGCGGCGTGCCCCTGCTCGACGATCAAAGGAAGCGCGTCAACGTCCGCTTCTACCAGATCGCCATGCTGTTCATCCTCTTCGACATTGAAGCGGCCTTCCTCTACCCCTGGGCCGTCATCTATCGCGACGCGACGCGCACGCCGAACGGACTCTCCTGGTTCGTCTTCGGCGAGATGCTCGTGTTCATCCTTCTCCTCGGCGTCGGCTACGTCTACGCCTGGAAGAAGAAAGCATTCGACTGGAAGTAGAAATGGCCGACCTCCATCCCGCAAATCCTTACGCAAAAGACCGCTTCCCCGATCCAAACAAGACCATCGAGTTCCCGCCTGACGTGAAGGCGCGGTTCGAAGAGACCCTCACGCGCTATCCCACCAAGGAAGCGGCGCTCCTCCCGACCCTGCACATGGTGCAGGAGACGTGGGGCTGGATCTCGCCGGAGGCCGTGCACTACGTCGGCAACCTGCTCGACCTCTCGCCGGCCACCGTATTCGGCGTCGTGTCGTTCTACGACATGTACAACCAGAACCCGGTCGGCAAGTACCAGCTGCGCGTCTGCACGAACCTCAGCTGCATGGTCTCGAACGCGTACGACATCTACGAGCACCTCTGCGACAAGCTCAACGTCAAGCCGCACGAGAACACGAAGGACGGCCTCTACACCGTGGTCGAAGTCGAATGCCTCGGCTCCTGCGGCACCGCTCCCGTGGTGCAGGTCAACAACGACTACCACGAGAACATGAGCGTCGAGAAGATGGACGACCTCCTGACGAGGTTGAAGTGACGCGAGCGCAGCTCGCGTCATCCTGAGCGAAGCGAAGGATCAATACTTGGAACCCATCAAAGTTCTCACCGCGAACATCGACAAGCCGAACTCGACGTCGATCGACACCTACCTCGCCGGCGGAGGCTACGAAGCCGCGAAGACGGCCCTCGGCATGAAGTGGGAAGAGGTCATCCAGCTGGTCAAGCATTCGGAGCTCCGCGGACGCGGCGGCGCCGGCTTCCCGACCGGCATGAAGTGGTCGTTCGTCCCGCGCAACGCGCCCCGTCCGACGTACCTCCTCTGCAACGCGGACGAGGCCGAGCCGGGGACGTTCAAGGACCGGGTCATCATCGAGAAGGATCCGCATCTCCTCATCGAGGGGATGATCATCTCCGCCTACGCGATCGGCTCGAACCCGATGGCCTACATCTACATCCGCGGCGAGTTCCACTACGGCTCGACCGTCTTGGTGAAAGCGATCCAGGAAGCGCGCGACAAGGGCTTCCTCGGCAAGAACCTCTTCGGCAGCGGCTTCGACTTCGACATCACCGTCCATCGCGGCGCCGGTGCCTACATCTGCGGCGAGGAGACGGGCCTCATCGAATCCGTCGAAGGTCACCGCGGCCAGCCCCGCGTGAAGCCGCCGTTCCCGGCGGTCGTGGGCGTCTTCGGCGGACCGACGGTGGTCAACAACGTCGAGACGCTGGCCTGCGTGCCGCTGATCGTGAAGAACGGCGCCGACTGGTTCAAGTCGTTCGGCACGCCGAAGAACACCGGCCCGAAGCTCTACTGCGTCTCCGGCAAGGTGAAGAAGCCGGGCGTGTACGAGTTCCCGATGGGGATGAACCTCAAGGAGCTGATCTACGACCACTGCGGCGGCATCACCGGCGACCGCAAGCTGAAAGCGGTCATCCCCGGCGGCGCCTCGGCGCCGATGCTGCTCCCGGAGGAGATCGATCTGCCGCTCAACTTCGACGCGGTGATGAAGGCCGGCTCGATGCTCGGCTCCGCCGGCATCATCGTCCTCGACGACAGCGTCTGCATCGTCGACGCGGTCTGGCGCCTCTCCAAGTTCTTCGCCCACGAATCCTGCGGCCAGTGCACTCCCTGCCGCGAGGGGACGAACTGGATGGAGTCGATCCTCGACCGTCTCGAGCGGGGAGAAGGTCGCCAGCAGGACGCCGACCTCCTCCTCGACATGGCCGACAACATCGGAGGCAAGTCCCTCTGCGCCCTCGGCGACGCCGCCATCGGCCCGGTGATCTCGTCCGTCAAGAAGTTCCGCGACGAGTACCTCCACCACGTCACCCACAAGACCTGCCTCCCCGGCACGAAGCGCTACCGCAGCCTGGACATCCCGGTCGCGGCGCACTAGTTTGGAGTGCGGTGACCGCAGTCACCGCTTTTCCTCCGAGAGGCGCAACCCGCGCACCTGCCAGTGAAAGCGGTGACTGCGGTCACCGCACTCCAAACATGCCGCACACCATCCGCCACGCCACCCCGTCAGACGCCGCCGCGCTCGCGGAGATCGGCGCGCGCACGTTCCGCGAGGCGTTCGCCGCGCAGAACCGCGCCGAGGACATGGACGCATACCTCGCGCAAACGTATGGCGAAGCGCAGCAACGGCGTGAGCTCGAAGACCCGAAGAACGTCGCGCTGCTCGTCGAGCGCGACGGAGTGCTGATCGGCTTCGCGCAGCTCCGCCGCGAGGCGGAGAAAGTCGAGATCGCACGCTTCTACGTCGACCGCGGCCATCACGGAGCAGGAATCGCCCAGGAGCTGATGCAACGCTGCATCGACGCGGTCCGCGAGCTCGGTGCCGAGACCCTCTGGCTCGGCGTCTGGGAGCACAACCCGCGCGCGATCCGCTTCTATGAAAAGTGCGGCTTCGTCGACATCGGCAGCCACCCGTTCCTCGTCGGCAGCGACCTGCAGACGGATCGGCTGATGTCGCTCGTCATCGAGTCATCCTGAACTGCGGGGCTGTCTCACCGGAGGCACGACCCCTCATCCGCCCTTCGGGCCCCTTCTCCCCTTGCAGGGGAGAAGGGCTACTAATCTTCGCTCTCGCAAGAATCAAAGTTAGTAGCCCTTCTCCCCGCGTCGAGCGGGGAGAAGGTGGCCAACGGCCGGATGAGGGGCCGCGCCACACGCGAGTGCGTGCCCGATTCTTCATAGCCTGCACCTTTCTCCCCCGAACCCTCGTATATAGCCATCAGGATGACGGCTATCGTGGCAGAGGCGATCGAGTTTCCCACCCCGCTCGTGAGAGCGAAGGCGGGGGACCACGATGCGTTTGCGGAGCTGATCGAGCGGCACGAGGCGATGGTGTACAGCCTCGCGTACCACTTCTTCAACGACCGCTCCCGTGCCGAGGAGACGGCGCAGGATGTCTTTCTGCAGCTTTACCGCAACCTCGGCAGCCTCGAATCGGACGCGCACGTCCTGTTCTGGCTGAGGCAGGTCACGACGCGCCGCTGCATCGACCAGGCGCGGCGCGTGAAGCTGAAAGCGGTCAGCCTCGACGACGTGGAGCTCCGCGCCGCCGAGAAGCGCCAGGACCCCATCCTCGACAGCCGCCTTCGCAAACACATCGAATCCCTCCCCGAGCTGCAGCGGGCTGTCGTGACGCTGCGGTATCAGGAAGACCTCGATCCGTCCGAAATCTGCCGGATCGTCGGCATGCCGGTGAACACCGTCAAGAGTCACCTGCACCGCGCACTGCAGGCGCTGCGCAGAAAACTGGAGAAGCAGTCATGAACCTGGAACACGATCTCAAGCACGCCCTGCGGCGCCAGTCGCCGCCCGACGGATTCGCGCAGCGAGTGATGCAGCGCCTGGAGGCGGACGCGCCTCGCAGGCGTCCGGTCTGGTGGCGCGCCGCCGCGGCCTCGGTCACCCTCGGCCTGCTCCTCGGCGGCTACGCCACCCACAAAGCCGTCGAGCATCGCCGCGGCGAGCACGCCAAGGAACAGGTGCTCGAGGCCATGCGCATCACGTCCGAAAAAATGCGCTACGCACAGCAGGAAGTGCGCGCGATCGGTTCCCACGATTAGTCAGGAGACAGAAAGTCATGCGTAAGCTCATCATCTCGATCGCACTCACCCTCGCCGTCGCCGTCCCGGCCTCGGCACAGAAGATCAACCTCGATTTCCCCGGCCTCGCCGACCGCGCCGAAGAAGTGGTCGACATCACCCTCGACGCCTCGATGCTGCGCATGGCCGCGAAGTTCTTCTCCGGCAAGGACGCCGACGAGCGCGCCCTCCGCGACATGGTCAGCGGCCTGGAAGGGATCTACGTCCGCAGCTACGAGTTCGCGAAAGAAGGGGAGTACGACCGCAACCTCGTCGACCAGATCAAGAAGCAGCTCGGTCCCTCCTGGAAGCCGCTGGTCACCGTCCGCAGCAAGAAGAAAGAGAACGTGAACATCTACGCCAACATGCGCGGCGACAGCATCACCGGCCTGGTGATCATCTCCGCCGAGCCGCGCGAGTTCACCGTCGTGAACATCAACGGCCCCATCGACATCGACCGGCTGGCCTCCCTCGAAGGGCAGTTCGGCATCCCCGAGATCACGAAGGAGTAGGCACATGACGAAACGCCTCGCAGCCGCCGCTCTTTTCCTCGTCGTCGTCGCGCAGCCGCTTCACGCCGGTTTCGCGGAGGTCGCGCACGCCATCGACTCGCAGCGCGGGGTCAGCAGGATCTGGATCCCGTTCCTCGGCCTGGCCCGCTTCGCGGTCCGCCTCGTCGCGCCGGAAGGGATCCACGACTTCCAGCTCGTCACGTTCCAGGGGACGGCCAAGGTCGACCCGAAAGAGCTGCAGCAGATCATGCGCGCGAAGATCGGTCCCGGCTTCACGCCGCTCGTGCAGGTGTGGTCGCGCAAGTCGCACGAGTGGAGCTTCATCTACGCAAGGCCGGCCGCCAACGGCCGCATCGAGCTGGTGGTGCTCGCACACGACGACGAAGACACGGTGCTGGTGCGCGTCGACGTCGATGCGGTCAAGCTGGCGCGGGAGCTCAACGACGGTCCCCGAAACGTCACCCGGATGGCGCGTAGATAAAGGAGAGCGGGTGTAAAATCCTCGCTCTCCAAGATGGCCCGCTACGAAGAACGCGACGAGTCGTACGATCTCCTCAATCATTACCTGCAGGAAATCGCGAAAACCCCGCGGCTCACGCCGGAGCGTGAGAAGGAGCTCGGCGCGCGCATTCAGGACAACGACAAGGCGGCGCTCGAGGAACTGGTCAAGGCGAATCTACGGTTCGTGGTGTCGTACGCAAAGCGCTACCGCAACGCGCACGTCCACTTCCTCGACCTGATCAACGAAGGCAACATCGGCCTGATCCACGCCGCGAAAAAGTACGACCCGAACAAGAACGTCAAGTTCATCACGTACGCGGTGTGGTGGATCCGCCAGGCCATCCTGCACGCGCTCTCCGAACAGGCGGGCGCGTTCCGCCTGCCGCCGAAACGGGCCAACCTGATGTACCGGCTCGAGAAGGCGATCGCCACCGCCATGACCGAGGGGAACCACATCCCGACGCCGGACGAGCTGGCGTTGAACCTCGGTGTCACGGTGAAGGAAGTGCAGACGCTCCTGCAGGCGAACAGCGACAACTACTCGCTGAACGCGGAGCTCGGCGACGACTCCCACACCGAGCTGGCGGATGTCGTCGAGCAGACGATGATGCCGTCCGCCGAGGACGAGATGCAGTCGCAGTCCCGCCGGGAAGAACTGCTGCTGCACATGGCCGAGCTCTCCCCGAAAGAGCGGCTCGTGCTGACGCTCCGCCACGGCGTGAGCGACAACGTCCCCAAGAGCGTCTCCGAGCTCGCCTCGTTCCTCAACCGCGAAGTGGCGAACGTCAACGCCCTCCTCGAAAGCGCCAAGACCAAGGTCTGCCAGAAGCTCGACATCACCGAAAGCGAGCTCGCCGTCCTCCTGCTCTACACCAACCCCAACCCCAAAGCCTGGTTCCACTACTGGTACGAGCTCGACGACCGCCGCGACGACGTCACCCCCCAACTCGACAAAGACCGCCTCCCCCACCTCCAAACCGTCCGCGAACACGGGTCCGTGCAGACCGCAGTGGATGAGCTGACTTTGGAGGAGAAGACGATCGTGAAGCTGCGGTACGGGGTGTTGCAGGACGATGAGTTGACGTTGAGGGATATCGGGGAGATCCTCGGACTGTCGCGGGAGAGGGTGAGGCAGATCGAGTCGAGGGCGGAGGCGAAGTGTCGGCGGAGTGTGCGGCGGGAGAGGTAGCGATCAATTGGTGTCAGGTGTCAGGTGTCAGGTGTCTGGGGTTTCTTGCGTGATGGACGTTTCGCCTCGGCTTCACGTCTCTTGATCCACTCGATCAGGCCGGCCAGCTCTCGACCGGCTGCGCGGATGCGTTTCTTCAGGTGCTCAGCCGAGGCATCGTTGAGGAACCCCAAACGATTCGCCACGATCACCTGCGCCTGAACCTCGAAGAGCGAGCCACGTGCCTGGCTGAGCAACTGGCGAGTCTCGCCGTACGAGAGGCGGCCCTGTCCTTCTGCGACGTTACTCACAACCGAGCATGAGGCACGCCGCATTTGCGAAGTGAGGCCATACAACTCAGCTTTCGGAAATGCTTCAGTCGCTGTATACACGTCGACCATCAGGTCGATCGCGCGTTGAAACACACGCAGATCTTCAAATGAACCCATAGAAATGCTGGTGCTGAGACGTCACGCCAGGACGGGCGCGGTCAGTGTGGACGTTCAGTATATCGAAACACCCCAGACACCTGACACCCGACACCAACCGCAACGCGGTAAACTCCCTCGCGATGCACGAACCCACCACCCCCCCAATGGGAAGATTGGACGCCATCGACGTCGGCGAAAAAAAGCTCACCATCCAAACGGAGTTCTTCGTGAGACCGACCTGGCGGGCGGAAACGAAGGTCTACCTCGGCGGCGCTCTCAAGAAGGTCTACACAGCCGATTACGACGTGACCCAGGAACCCGATCTCCAGCGCCTGATCAACGAGTTCCACCAATCCAGGCTCGACGAGATTGCCGCCGGGTTGAGGGCGCGTAAGGCTCAATGACGGTCGAGGTGCGCGGGTTGCGCAAGGCGTTCGGGGCGCATGAGGTGCTGAAGGGCGTCGAGCTCGAGGTCGCGCCGGGCGAGGTGGTGGGGCTCATCGGGCCGAACGGGGCGGGGAAGACCACGCTCATGTCGTGCCTCCTCGGGTTCCTGCATCCGAACGAAGGGACCATCACCATCGACGGGCGCGCCAACGACGACCTCGGCGTGCGCCGCCGTACCGGGTTCGTGCCGGAGCGGATGAACTTCGGGCGCCGCGAGACGGGACGCGCGTTCCTTCGCTACATGGCGCGGCTGGCGGGCGTCCCGCGGGCCGAGGTGAATACTCGCGTGAACGCGATGCTCGAGCGGCTCGGCATCGCCGCCGCGGCGGACAAGCGGCTGTCGCAATACTCGCGCGGGATGCTGCAGCGCATCGGGATGTGCCAGGCGCTCATCCACGAACCGCAGTTCCTCTTCCTCGATGAACCGACCTCCGGACTCGACCCGAACGGCGTCCTCCTCGTGCGCGACCTGATGGCGGAACAGAAACGGCGCGGCGCGGCGGTGCTGCTCAACTCCCACCAGCTTGCCGAGATCGAGAAAGTGTGCGACCGCGTCCTCTTTCTCAGCGGCGGCGTCATCGCGCGCCGCGAGACGCTGCGCCACGTCGGCCACATCGTGATCGCCGTGACGCTGCTCCCGGGGACGTTCGAGCCGGCGGACGTCGAGCGGATCGCCGGCGTCGCACCGAACGGGAACGTGGTCATCGTGGACGTAAACGACGAGAGCGAGATCGCGGCGTTGGTGAAGGCGCTGGTCGACGGTGGTGCGGGCGTGATCGACGTACGCAGGCATACCGCGGACCTCGAGAGCATCTTCCGAGGTGCGGCGTGAGCGGGGTCGTGATCTCGGAGACGCTGCGGCGGCATTACACGAGCGTCGCGTTCGTGGCATACGCGATCGTGATGGTGATGGCGGCGCTGTTCGTCGCCCGGTTCGACCGGCCGGCCTCCGTCTGGCCGGGACTGGTGACGCTCCTGGCCCTCCTCGGGGGCTGCGCACCGATCGGCCCGGAGTTCTCGTCCGGTACGCTGCAGCTCATCCTGGTCAAGCCGATCACCCGCGCCGTCTACCTGCTTTCACGCGTCGCGGGCGTCGTGATCTTCGTCTGGATCGCCGCGAGCCTCGCCGCGGCGACCGAATGGCTCGGACGTGGCTTCAGCGACGGCACGCCGATCGCGACGGCGCTCGTGCACTCGATGGCCGCCGCGCTGCTCGTAGTCTCGCTGCTCACGCTCTTCGGCAGCTTCACCCGCGCCTACTTCAACGTGGCGTTGTATTTCGGCACCATGATGTTTCTCGGCCTCCTGACCGGCATCAGCGCGCGCAAGTTTCCGGAGGAGGTCACGCGCGCGTTGACCGCGATCTCGCGGAACCTCTACCCGGACGCACCTTCGCGCTTCAGCACGGAATGGCTGCTGCTCGTCGCTTCCAACGCCGCGATCGCCCTCGTGCTGGCGTGCCTCGTCTTCCGCAGGCGGGAGGTACCGTATGGCGCAGAGTAACCAGCGCTCGATTCCGGTCTGGCTCCTCGCGCTCGCGGCCGTGCTGCTCGTCGCGCGCATCGTGACCTATGTGACGAAGGCCGAGGTCGCGGACCAGGTGAGCTGGCTGACCATCGAGCAGGGGCTGGCGCGTGCGCGGACCACGAACAAGCCGATCCTGTATGACTTCACCGCCGACTGGTGCGCGCCCTGCCACCAGCTCGACGCGGAGATCTTCCAGGACGTGCAGTTCGCCCGCACGATCAACGAGACGTTCGTGCCGGTGCGGGTGGTCGATCGCAAACAGGAAGAGGGACGCAACACCCCCGCCGTCGCCGCCCTGCAGAAGCGCTACGGCGTGAACGGCTTCCCGACGCTCGTCTTCGCCGACCCCAACGGGGCCGAACGCGCGCGGATGGAAGGGTTTCGGGATGCGAAGGAGTTTGAGCGGGTGATGGAACAGGCCCGCTGATGCGTCTCGAACACCTGACGGAAGAAGAAGAGGATTTCTGGCGCGGCGAGTTCGCCCAGGAGAACTGGATCTTCGGGTCTCTCGCCTTGAGCGTCACCCTCCCCGAATTCGCCGGCGGCGTCCCCGCACTGCGCCAGATGCACTTCGGCTACTACCTCCAGCCGCTGCACCTCAACGTCGACGACCGCGAAGACCTCCCAAGAAAGCTCGTCTACGTCCTGGCCCGACGCAAGCCCCCCCTCGACTTCCTCGAGCTCTCCGGCGCCGGAGTCCGCATCCCCCACTGCTTCCCCACCGGCTTCACGCTGGGCTCGGTCCTGAGGATCACGCTGCAGGAGTTGAAGAGGTTGCCGTTGAGGGAGCCGGTGTGATGGCGTTGGGCGTTAGGCGTTGGTGTCAGGTGTCTGGGGTTCTGCGGCTGGCGAGACAGGTACCGCGAGCCGCAAAACCGCAGACACCTGACACCTGACACCTGACACCAACACATTCATCGGGCAGACACGCGCGCAACAGACACAGACCCCGGCCAACACCCCATAGAATGTCCCCCGCAACCATGACCCCCTTCCGCCGCCTCCTGCACTACTTCGTGCTCTACAAGACCCGCCTCCTCCTCGGCGGAGCGTGCGTGGTCGGGTCGGCGGTCTTCTCGCTGCTCAAGCCGCTCATCATCGGGAACGCGGTCAATGCGCTGAGCGGGACGTTTACGCGCGAGATGCTCATCCGCTATGGGCTCCTGCTCATCGGGGCGGCGGCGATCGAAGGGGCGTTTCTGTACGCGCAGCGGTGGATCATCATCGGCGCGTCGCGCTACATCGAGTTCGACATGCGCAACGACTTCTACCAGCACCTGCAGAAGCTGCCGCTGCGCTTCTACCAGGAGCAGCGCACCGGCGACCTGATGTCGCGCGCCACCAACGACCTCGCCTCGGTGCGCATGCTGATCGGCCCCGCGGTCATGCACTCCTTCTCCTCGCTGCTCGTCGTCGGCGGCGCGTTCTTCATGATGCTGCGCATCGACGTGCTGATGGCCACCATCGCCCTGCTCGCGATCCCGGTCGTGGCCGGCATGGTCCAATACTTCGGCGCGCGCATCCACAACCGCACCAAGGCGGTGCAGGACTACTTCGGCGACATCTCCGCGCGCGTGCAGGAGAACCTGGCGGGCGTGCGCGTGGTGCGGGCGTTCACGCGCGAGGAGAGCGAGGTCGAGCTCTTCAAGCGGATGAACCGCGAGTACGTCGATCTCAACAAATCGCTGATCCGCCTCACCTCGACCTTCTACCCCGCGCTGCACGCGCTGGTCGGCCTGATGTTCGTGTTCGTCTTCTTCATCGGCAGCCGGAAGCTCGTCGCCGGCACGATGACCATCGGGGCCTTCGTCGCCTTCCAGTTCTACCTCGGGCGCATGATCTGGCCGCTCATCGCGTTGGGCTGGGTCATCAACCTCTTCCAGCGCGGCATGGCCTCCATGAAACGCCTGCACGACATCTGGGCCGTCGAGCCGGACACCGACGCCCTCGCACCGGCCGGCGCCACCGTCACCGCGCCCCAGGGCACGATCGAGATCCGCAATCTCACCTTCGCCTACGCCGGCCGTCCCGTCCTGCGCGACATCAACCTCAGCGTGCGCAGCGGCGAGACCATCGGCATCGTCGGCCGCACCGGCAGCGGCAAGTCGACCCTGCTGTCGCTCATCACGCGCGCGTTCGAGCCGCCGCCGGGTACGATCTTCTTCGACCAGCGCCCGATCGAAGCCATCCCGCTGCGCGAGCTGCGCGAGTGGATCGGCATGGTGCCGCAGGAGACGTTCCTCTTCTCCGAATCGATCGCCGAGAACATCCGCTTCGGCCGTCCCGGCGCCACGGATGAGGAGATCGACGAATCCGCGAGCCAGGCCGGCCTCACGAGCGACGTCACCGCGTTCCCCAAAGGGATCAAGACCGTGATCGGTGAGCGCGGCATCACCCTCTCCGGCGGACAGAAGCAGCGCACCGCCATCGCACGCGCGCTGGTGCGCGACCCGCTGATCCTCATCCTCGACGACTCGCTGAGCGCCGTCGACACGCAGACCGAAGAACGCATCCTGCACGCGCTGCGTCAAGTGCGGCAGGGGCGGACCGTCCTCATCGTCTCCCACCGCGTCTCCTCCGTGAAAGACGCCGACCACATCGTGGTCCTCGACGAAGGCCGGATCGTCGAGCGCGGCACCCACGAGATGCTCATCGACAAAGGCGGCTACTACGCGGACCTCTATCGCCGACAGACGATCGAGGACGAGCTGGAGGAGATCGCGTAGTGTCAGACGAGATCGAGAAACACGAAGACGAGGGAGCGAAAGCGTTCGACCGCCAGCTCGCGCGGCGTCTGCTGTACTACCTGCGCCCCTACCGCCTGCGCGCCGGCGTCTCCGTGCTCCTGGTCATCGCCGCGTCGATCTTCGAGCTCGCCGGCCCGGCCATCACCGCCGTCGCCATCGACCTCTTCGTCCGCCCCGCGGGCGCCGAGCCCCTCGGCGTCAGCAAGAGCGTCGGCGACTGGCTCGCGGCGCACGGCATGGCCGCCGATCCGCTCACCGGCATCAACATCGCGGCCGCGCTGTACCTCTTCGTGCTGGTCGGCGGCTTTGCGGTGCTCTACACGCAGATGGTCCTGATGAACGTCATGGGGCAGTACATCATGTACGACCTCAGGAAGCAGATCTTCGGGCACCTGCAGCGGCTCGACGTGCAGTTCTTCGACCGGAACCCGGTCGGCCGGCTGATGACGCGCGTCACCACCGACGTCGATGCCCTCAACGAAATGTTCACCGCCGGCTTCGTGGCCATCTTCGGCGACATCTTCGTGCTGATCGGCATCGTGAGCGTCCTGTTCTGGATGAACTGGCGCCTCGCGCTGGTGCTGTTCTCCATCACCCCGTTCATCATCCTGGTGTCGATCTGGTTCCGCCGCGGCGCGCGCGTCACCTACCGCCAGGTCCGCGCCCGCATCGCCGCCATCAACGCCTTCCTGCAGGAGCACATCTCCGGCATGTCCACCGTGCAGCTCTTCAACCGCGAAGAGGCGGAGGCGAAGAAGTTCGACGGCCTGAACGAACGGCATCGCACCGCCAACATCGACGCCATCTTCTATTACGCGGTGTTCTACCCGGTCATCGAGCTGATCGAGACCATCGGCATCGCCCTGATCGTCTGGTACGGAGGCGGGAAGGTGATCCAGGGGACGCTCTCCGTCGGCGCGCTGGTGGCGTTCTTCCAGTACTCGCAGCGCTTCTACCAGCCGATCTCCGACCTCTCCGAAAAGTACAACATCCTCCAGTCCGCGATGGCCGCCAGCGAGCGCATTTTCAAGCTGCTCGACACCCCGGTGAAGATCAGGGACGAGGCCACCGCACACATCGAGACGCTGGAGTCGATCGAGTTCCGCAACGTCTGGTTCGCGTATAACGAAGGGCCGAGGGAAGAGGCTCCGCCCTCGGCACCCGAATGGGTGCTGAAGAACGTTTCCTTCACAGTTCGTCGCGGCGAGCGTGTGGCGCTGGTCGGCCATACCGGCGCGGGCAAGACCACCGTCACGGCGCTGCTGCTCCGTTTCTACGAGCCGCAGCGAGGGGAGATCCTGATCAACGGCGTCGACATCCGCCGCCTCTCGCTCGAAGAGCTGCGGCGCCTGTTCGCGATCGTGCAGCAGGACTTCTTCCTCTTCACCGGCAACGTTGCGGACAACATCTCCCTCGGCGATCCCGACATCTCGCCGGAGCAGATCCGCACCGCCGCCACGCGCGTGCAGGCCGACCGCTTCATCTCACGGTTGCCCGAGGGATACGCCGCGCAGGTGCGGGAACGCGGCGCCGGCTTGTCGGTAGGGGAGAAACAGCTCCTCTCCTTCGCCCGCGCGCTCGCCTTCAACCCTCCGGTGCTGATCCTCGACGAAGCCACCTCCTCGATCGACACCGAGACCGAGCTCCTGATCCAGGACGCCATCCAGACCCTGCTCGAAGGGCGCACGTCCATCGTCATCGCCCACCGCCTCTCCACCATCCGCTCCGCCGACACGATCCTCGTGTTCCACCACGGCGAGATTCGCGAGCGCGGCACGCACGAAGAACTGATGCAATCCGAGGGGCTGTACCGGCGGCTGTACGAGATCCAGTACCGGGAGGCCGTCCCGGCGTGATTGGACGCACGTTATTTGACTTCCGTACAAAGTAGGCCTAAGGTTCGCAAACATCTGTCCAAAATAGGTAGACACTCGTGAAGGGAGGGGAGGCGATGACCGTAAGGTTCTTCCCCGGAAGCCAGAAGCACAAGACCAGCCTGATTGCAGGCTTTCTCCGGCAGTTCCGCGTAGCACATGAAATGGTTCGTCCGGAAGAGTACAAACACACGCATCATCTCGGATCCGATCCCGCCGTCGAAGTGGACGGCAGACTGTTCGTAGATCCGAACGAAGACGCGCTGAAAAAGATCCTGCACGTGGATCAGTAGAAACGGCGGACCCGAAAGAGTCCGCCGTTTCTGCGTTCACGGCTTGCGGCCGCGATGGTGTCGTTGTCAGGTGTCTGCGGTGTTTCGCCCGGGCGACCAGCCCCAGACACCTGACACCCGACACCACCTCCAACCGGTCCTCACGCGAACATCGAATCCGCCTCCTTCTGCACCGCCTCCTTGATCCGCCCCTCGAACGGCAGCGCGAGGAGCGGCAGTTTCGCGTGGACGATCATCGCCGCGTCCGTGACCTCCACCGTCCCCTGCACCTTCAGCCCCTTCGCCTTCCCCTTGAACCGGAGCGTATCGCCATCCCACTTGTGCTCCATCTCCTCGGCCTGATCGCCGAACTGCCCCAACAGGCTGGCCAGCCGCTCATCGACGCGCTTCCGCGCCTCTTTCCTGTTCATGTTGTGCGGTACCGCAATGCGCATGACGTCCTCCGCCGAGATGCTATGCGACTCCCTTGCCTCGGCGCGGTCTCCGAGGGATACTCGGCGCGGGACTTCCGCGGGTCGCACCCGCCATGCTCGGAAAAGTATGGAGCGCAGCGACGCTCGGAATTGATGCTGTTCGAATCGTCATCGAAGTAGACGTCCGGTACGCCAACCAGCCGGGGTTTACGATCGTCGGCCTGCCGGATGCGGCCGTGCGCGAGTCATACGCGCGCGTTCACTCGGCGCTCGCCAACTGCGGGCTCTACGTGCCGGCGCGCTACTACACCGTGAACCTCGCACCCGCCGACGTGCGGAAAGAGGGCTCCGGCTTCGACCTCCCCATCGCCCTCGGGATGATGATCGCCCTCGAGCTCCTGAGCGAGGACGACATCGCCGGCCGTGTCTTCGTCGGCGAGCTCTCGCTCGACGGCACGATCACGCCCATCCGCGGCACGCTCTCCGTCTCCGCCGCCATCGCCGGAGATCCGTCCATCAAAGAGCTGATCGTGCCCGCGCCGAACGCGAACGAAGCAGCGGCCGTGAAGCGCGTACGCGTCGTCGGCGCCCCGCACCTCCTCCGCCTGGTCGACCACCTGCGCGGAACGCAGCCGCTCGACGTCGCCGAGTCGGTCGTAGCGGAGGAGAGCACCGAGCTGGCCGACTTTGCCGAAGTACGCGGCCAGCAGCAGGCCAAGCGCGCCCTCGAAGTCGCCGCCGCGGGCGGCCACAACGTCATGATGATCGGCCCTCCCGGGTCCGGAAAGACGATGCTCGCCAAGCGCCTCCCGTCCATCCTGCCGCGCCTCACCCAGAACGAAGCCATCACCACGACCAAGATCCACTCCATCGCCGGCGTCCTCCCGGCCGGCAGCGGCCTCCTGACGCGGCGCCCCTTCCGGGCCCCGCACCACACCATCTCCACGCCCGGAATGGTCGGAGGAGGCACACCGCTCCGCCCCGGCGAAGTGAGCCTCGCCCATCACGGCGTCCTCTTCCTGGACGAGCTCGCGGAGTTCCGCCGCGAAAAGCTCGAAGTGATGCGCCAGCCGATGGAAGACGGAATCGTCACCATCGCCCGCGCCGCCCGCACCCTCACCTTCCCCGCCCGCTTCACCCTCGCCGCTGCCCTGAACCCCTGCCCCTGCGGCTACTTCAACGACACCCGCCGCCAGTGCAGTTGCACCGCCCTCCAGATCGCCAAATACCTCGCCAAAATCTCCGGCCCCTTACTCGACCGCATCGACCTCCAGGTAGAAGTAGCCGCCCTGACCACCGACGAAATCGCGTCAACGGATTCCGCCGAACCATCTTCAGCGATCCGCGAACGCGTAGAAGCCGCCCGCCAGATCCAACGCGACCGCTTCCGCCGCGCCGGCATCCGCTGCAACGCCGAAATGACCACCCGCCACATGCGCCGCGCCTGCGAGCTCGACGAAGCCTCCAAACGCCTCCTCATCAACGCCATCGACCGCCTCAGCCTCTCCGCCCGGGCCCACGATAGGATCCTGAAAGTCGCGCGGACAATCGCCGATCTCGCGGCATGCGAGAAGCTGGAGTCGGGACATGTCGCAGAAGCGGTGCAGTACCGCGCGCTGGATCGGGGGTATTTCAGGTGAGGGGAGGATGAGGAGGTCCGCCAGGGCACCTGCCACGCGGCGACCCGTGACCTCCGGCGTGACAGGCTGGAGGTCTAACACCGTTCGCTCGCGCTTCTCAGCGCAGTCCGCATGGCTGAGCGCCTAATAACAACGGGTGAGCGTCAAGACGGCTGGTAATGGCCAAGCGTGGATCCGGTCAGCGAGTGGATGGCATGATTTTACTGCGCCGAAACGGATGCGCCTCCGTGTTGAAGATGACTGAGTCGAAGTCGAGCGTCGGCGCTCGTCGCCGGTCATCTCGTACGCGCTGAGGAGACCGCCGAGGACGCGGATGGTGATCTCGAAGTTCTTCACGACGATGTCTTTGTCGAAGGCAAGCGTGTCGACGATGATCTGCTTCCCCTCGTCCGCTTCCTTCGTCAGGCCGAGCAGCAGCAGCTTGTCGAGCGTGTCGACGGGCGTCATCAGCAGCGACTCGGGCGGGTGCCAGTCTTTGAAGGATTTGCTGAGCGGCTTCAGCTCGTCGTGAGGCCACGCGTGTTGTTTGTACGCGGCCCACGACTTGGCCAGCGCGCCGCGCACGCGCGCGGCCATGTCCAGACGCTCGGCGGCGGACCAGCGTTCGCCGCCGAGCGCGAGGGTGCAATCAGAAGAGTGAGAACGGCAATGCGATTCACATCGCCGATGGTATTACGCCGGCGACTTGAACAGAATCAGGCCGTCCGCACGGGCGTACGAACTGGAGTTCGTCGCGCGCAGGCTGATGGTGACCGTCAGGATGTCACCGGCGTTCCAGCTGTTGGGCCAGTCGCTGGCCACGCCGCAGGGCCACGAGTCGCTGCGGTTGAGGAACGTCCCTGAGTCGATCGACGACCCGCCGCGGGTGACGTTGTACGACGCCTGGATGAAGTTGCTGCTGTCCCCGCCGTTGTTGAAGTCGTAGTCGAGCCGGATCTGCCAGCCGGTGCTGGTCGACGGGATGGTGTACTGATACGTCACCGTCTCGGTGTTCGGGTCGTTGGCGGCCTCGTGCATGTCTCCGAGGCTGCAACTGTTGGTGCTGGTCACGGAGATCCCGCCCGACACCGTCGGGCAGTCCGTGGTGAACGTGTACTTCTTCCACGTGACGCCGCCGCAACACCCTTGCGTCACGATATCCGGACAGTCCGCGAAGAGGGCGCCGGGGGACAGCATCAGGAGAACACCGACTGCTGCAAAAGCACGAAATGAAGCTTTCATGAGTTCCTCCATGCCGTAAGAAAATAGGGACGGGGTCGGCCTTTGCCTAGGGACAAAATGTGACGTCAGGCAGGCTCGGCGGCGGGCCCGAAGACCCGCCGCCGAGGGGAAACGTCACGGTACCTGGATGTTGCCGCCGGAGAGCGTCACCGGCGACAAGCTCAGATCCGCACGGCCGTCGACCTGCAGGCCCAGCCCATCGCTCGAGCCCGGCTCGCCGTTGTCGGTGACCGTCAAACGGAACTGGAAGTTGCCCACGCCGTCGATGACCGCCTTGCCGAGGATGATGGCCGTGTCGCCGGCGATGGAAGCGTGCTGATGTTGTTGGCCTTCACCTTCACCGGACCGCTGGCGCGGTGCTCCATGTAGAGGATCTGGCCCTGGGCGTTGCCGTTCTTCTGGTACTTCACGTTGAAGCCGAAGTTGCAGCGGACGCCGTCGCGGACGATGGTGCCGCCGCCGCGTCCCGTCCGTGACTGATCACAGCCGCCGGCGGGCGTCGTGATTGCGCACGATCTGCGCGCCGACGGGGACGACAGCCTGGACCCGAGCCCGCGACCTCCCGGCGTGACAGGGTGGGGGCTAATCGATGGCGGCGTCAAATGATCTGCGGAAAGGCACCACGGATCGAGCCGGCGTGAAAGCGAATTTCACCGCGTGCGAGCGCGTGGCGGAGAGCGGCGCCGTCGCCGCGAAACAACTCTCCGCCGCGAAGGACGCATTGGCCGACATTCCGGTACGGCAGTAGCGCGACGATTTGCGTGGCATTCTCGAGGACTGCGTGCCACTGACGGGAAAGGTCTGCTGCGTCAGGAGCCGGCCCGTCGAACGCAAGCGCGGCGATCTCCACCGCTGAGTAGCGCGCCGACCGTCCGGCTTCCTGAAGAATGGCATCGGGAGCGAGTCCCGGATCTTTTCCCGTTGCCGCCCACGCGAGGTATCCGAGCGGCTGGACCGCCGAGTCGCATCGCAGGACATCGATCCAATCGCGCGCCTCCACACGGCCGACGAGCGCGAGCACCTTATTCGTTGCAAGGTCGAAGGGATGCAGCGTGAGACCGAGCTCCGGATGTTCGACGAGCGGAAAGAAGCGGAACGCGCTGTCATGTGTCCACTGCAGGATGACGGACTCCGCCCCGCGCCGTACGATCGCTTCGACGAACGCCGGTCGTTCCCGAACGACTTCGATCTCGCAACCGGCGCCGAGCAGAGCTGCACGATCGGCATCCCATGTCGCTGCCAAGGCTGCAACCGTGTCGTGAAAGAGATCGAGATCCTGCGAAATGCGTGGTGCGTCGAGGATCGTGTTCAGTGCGGCGCCACCAGCAACATAGCTCTCGCCCGATGCAATCCGCTGCCTCGCTATGAGACGGCAGACTTCTCGCTGGATGTTCGTGAGAGCCATTCCTCGATCTTCCCCGCGCGCTGAAACGCTTCCCTGTCGCCCCGTGCGCGAATCCACCGCAGTACGCGCCGGATCTCGTCGGGGGTCGATGGATGGTAATCCGCGCGGACAAACCAGAGGCATCGTTCCCGGTATTCATCGACGAGGGAACGTACCTCCGCATCGAGCGCCGGATCAGGTGTCATCGCTTCGCAAGGTAACACGTTCGTCCCGAGATGACGCGCGAGCGCACCGTTCAGGTGGGGTGAGCCTCTGCGCGCGGAATCATCGTGCTACGCTTCCGATGATCCTGAATGCATTGAGGAGAGTCGCGGATCTGGCTGAGACGAGAAGCGTGGTTGGACGGTTGTGGATCGTGTCGATCAACCGAATTCGTGAATACGAACGGTCGGCGTAAGCGGTGAGGAAATCGCGCGTCACCGGCACGGACCGGACCCTCAGAACCCCAACCGCTCCCCGCACCGCCGCCCTGCAACTCCGCGCCACGGGAACCAGCGTCTCATCCTGCAGCACCAGGAACGGCCGCTCGCTCACGGTCCGGAGCGCCTGCGAGCGCCGGCGCCGCGGGCTACACCGCCGTCCTGAGAATCCGGGTACTCGCTGCTGGTTTCAACGTCGTGCCGCCGTAGCCCGACATCCGCTGATTGCGATCGCGTTCGGCGTTCTGGCAATGCCACGCTTTACGAATGGCACGTCCGCCAGCAGCGCTCCGCAATTGAGCGCGGTCATGGTCGCGGAGAACGCCCAGAGGTGATAGGTCACTGCGATCCCGAGGTGCAGCAGGAGCGTGAGTACGAACCAGACCGTGCGCGTGCGCCGCGAGAAGAGGCACGCGAAATATCCGGTCTCGATCAGCAGGACGGACCAAGCCAGGATCGGCGCGAGCCACGGGACGCGACTGAGCCAGGCGAAGCCGGCGATCGTCACCTCGGGGCGCATGAGGAAGCTCCAGATCGCGTCGCCGCTGCGCCACATTTCGCCGGTGGCCTTCTCGATCCCCGAGGACACGTACACGATCGTCAGGTACAGGCGAAGGAAGAGCTGCGCCGCGCCGGTGGAGATCCAGCCGCGCTCCTCACGAAAGCAGAATTGACGGCCGGCCGGCAGGACGATGCAGAAGAAGAGCGCATTGGTCGCAAGCTCGTGCATCCCGTAGGAAGAGGTGAACGCGCTGCCCTTGAAGAAGAGATGCAGTACGAGCGAAACCGCGGCGAAGAGGGCCGTGCGGTATCCGATCAACAGATAGAACAGGCTGACGGTGTAGCCGGTCAGTGCGGCGTAGAGGACCTGCCGCTCCGTCGCCAGTCCCGACTCCCACAACGCGCTGAGCCACGAGAGCCGCGGCAGCGCAGCGGGTGCGAGCGCGTCGTTGAGGGGGAGCTGCATCAGTCCGCGCTCGCCGGCCAGCAGCGGCAGCAGCGGCGCGGTCTGCAACGCCTGGACGATCAGTGTCAGTGCGAGCAGGATGCGGAACAGAGACAGCGCGCGCGCCGCCCCGTCGGAGTCGTGATCGATGAACGATTTCATGATTTCCGCGCAAACGGCATCACGCGCAGCAGCGTCCAGGCGGGACGGTCGCCGCGGCGATACTCGGCCATGGAAGGAATCCGGTAGTAGTCGATCTCCACGAGCACACCCTCGGCACACGGAACGCAGCCGAACGCGTACGCGGCCCACGAGGCACCGACCGGCGCCTCGACGTCTTCATGCATGATCAGGCTGTTGATGGTGTCGATGCGCAGCCGCGCTTCGCCCTCGCGTGCGGGCGGTGGCACTTCGACCCACACGTGGTCGCACAAGGCGCGAACGCGTACACGCCGCGCGCTCGGCACGCCGGGCGCGAAGAAGCCGTACTTCGTCCCCGCGCCCGTCCAGGTCGCGATTGCCGCCGCCGGCCGCCACAGCGGATCGTCGCGGAGACCGCGACGATCCGGCAGGACATACGCGACGCAGAGCAGCAGATGCAGCCCCAGCACCGTCGCGATGAGTCGTTGTTTCACTTCGTCCCCGGCTCCGCGGGCAACGATCCGAACAGCTCGCCGACCGGGCGCAGCGTCCCGGTGAACTCGTGCTGCTGCAGCACGCCGCTGCCGAACTTCCCGATGGTCGGCTTGCCGGCCAGCTCGGCGCGGATCGCACCGTCGAACTGACGCACGATCTCGCCCCGCATGGCTTGGATCTCGTCCGGGCGGAGCTGCGTGACGCGCGCCGATTCGATGACCACGATGGCTTTTGTGTCGACCCAGTCGCGGAAGATCTTCGTATCGCAGATGACCACCACCTTCGCCTTGCCTCGCGTCAGCGCTTCCGGATTCCGGATGGCGAGATTGAGGTCCGCGATCAGCGCCGATTCGAAGCCGACGATGTTCCGCACCGATTCCGGACGCAGCGGGATTTCGCCCTGCGCGACGAAGTAGGGGGAGTCGTCGCTGCCGGCCGCCGCGGGTGTGGTGAACGCGAACTGCAGCGAGAAGATCGCGATGGCGAGAGGGGGAGCGAGCATCGTTGCACGGCGGAGAAACTTCGAGCGTATGGACATGGACCAGCCTCCTCAAGGTTGATTGTTTCCGGGACTGCGATAAGGATGGATGGATGGGAACGCGTCTCAATCTAAGACCCGTCGCGGAGGCCGGCCACTATCATTTTCTGACAGCGCGGCAGGTCTCCGGTGACGGACTACCTGGCGGAGCTCGAGGCCTACGTGCGCTACTGCTTCGAGGCTCGCACTGCGCTTCGTGTCGACGAGCTAGCCTCGCGCCTGCACATGCATCCGTCGGCCTTGAGCCGCGGCTTCAAGTCGCGTACGGGACAGCGTCTCGCGCGGACGCTGAAAGACCTCCAGCTCTCCGAGGCCAAGCGGCTGCTGGCCACGACGTCGCTGCCGACGCGCGACGTGGCATCGCGCGCGGGCTTCGGTACGCCGAACACGCTCTTCCGCCTGTTCCGCACCCGCCTCGGCGTCACTCCGGAGAGCTATCGGCGCAGAGTTGTCAAAAGGGGTTCACCGAGCTGACACGTCCGGCAACGAGCGCGGTCATAGAATCCGGTCACACAACATCGAGGTGAAGAAATGAGCGGACGTCGTTCGCGGGTCGCCATTGTGCTGTTGCCACTTCTGCTGCTGGCCGTTGGTGCGGCGGCGCAGGTTCCGGGGTTGACGGGGCCCGAAGCGAGTCCGGAAGCGACGGCGTCGCAGGTCGTCGGGCTGACGGAGCTCGCCGTGTCGTATCACCGGCCGGCCACGAACGGCCGTGCGGTGTGGGGCGCGCTCGTGCCTTACGGACAGGTCTGGCGCGCGGGCGCGAACGAGAACACGACCGTGTCGTTCTCCACGCCCGTCACCGTCAACGGCACGGCGCTCGCCGCGGGAACGTACGGGCTCCACATGATCCCGGCGGCCGGCGACTGGACGGTGATCTTCAGCCGGGAAACGGGAGCCTGGGGCAGCTTCAGCTACGACGAGAAGGAAGACGCGGCACGCGTCACCGCAAAGGCGGAGTCCGCGCCGCATCAGGAACGCCTCGGGTACTCGTTCGACGAGCCGACCGCCGATTCTGTGGTCCTGGCAATGCGCTGGGAGAAGCTGCGCGTCCCGCTGGCGATCCGGATCGATCTCGGCCGCACGGTGCTCGAGACCTACAAGGCGCAATTGCGCGGACTGCCGCGCTTCGGCTGGCAGGGATGGAACCAGGCCGCGAACTGGGCGGCGCAGAACGGCATCGACCTCGACGACGCGGTGACCTGGGTCGACCGTTCGATCGGGATGAACCGCAATTTCACGAACCTCCGCACCAAGGCGCTGGTGCTGACGAAGAAGGGCGACACGGCAGGGGCGCACGCGCTCACGAAGGAAGCGCTGTCCATCGCCACCGAGACGGAGATCAACGCGTACGGCTACCAGCTCCTCGGGCAGCAGAAGGTGGACGAGGCGATCGCGATCTTCGAGAAGAACGTCAAGGATCATCCCGCCTCCTGGAACACCTACGACAGTCTCGCCGAGGCTTACGGTGTGAAAGGCGACCGCAAGAAGGCCCTCGAGAACTACACGAAGGCGATGAATATGACCACCGTCGACATTCAGAAGACGCGCATCGCCGGTGTCATCGAGCAGTTGAAGAAGCAGTGAATGGCGTATAGAACGACGAGAGGCCTCCGGCGGGCCGGTGCGACCGGCAGCGTCGGTTGCCATAGGCCGTGCGGACACTTCCTGCACTGAACACGTTCAGCGGGTACAACAAACGCTGCCGGTCGCACCGGCCCGCCGGAGGCCCCTCGTCAGTTCTCTTTTCATGGATCGAGGACGTTTACGGCGCATTACACTCGCCTCCATGAACCACCTCGACCGCCGCCATTTCCTCACCCTCACCGGACTCGCCACCGCCGCCTCATTCGCGCGGCCGCTGGAGCTGTTCGCGCAGAACGTCGACCTCGAGGAACTGACGATCTCGGCGATGCAGGAGGGGATGCGTGGGGGCTCACTCACCGCGCGCCGGCTGACGGAGCTCTACCTCGCGCGGATCGAGGCGATGGACAAGCGGGGGCCGGCGGTCAACGCGATGGTCGAGTTGAATCCGGATGCGCTGGCAATTGCGGACGGGCTCGATCGCGAGCGCAGGGCGGGACGCACGCGCGGGTTGATGCATGGGATTCCGATCGTGATCAAGGACAACATCGACACGGCGGATCGGATGCGCACCACGGCTGGGTCGCTCGCGCTGGCGGAGTCGATTGCGTTGCGCGATGCGCACGTCGTGACGCGGCTTCGTGAGGCGGGGGCGGTGATCCTCGGGAAGACGAATCTCAGCGAATGGGCGAACTTCCGGTCGACGCACTCCAGCAGCGGCTGGAGCGGTCGTGGCGGGTTGACACGCAATCCGTATGCGCTCAATCGCAATGCGTGCGGGTCGAGCACCGGGAGCGGCGCGGCGGTCGCGGCGAGCTTTGCGGCGGTGGGTGTGGGGACGGAGACCGATGGGTCGGTGGTGTGTCCGTCGTCGTCGAGTGGGCTGGTCGGGCTGAAGCCGACCGTCGGGTTGGTCAGCCGGAGCGGGATCATCCCGATCTCGCACAGCCAGGACACGGCCGGCCCGATGGCCCGTACCGTTACCGACGCGGCGATTCTCCTCGGCGCGATGACGGGGATCGACTCGCTCGACGCCGTGACGCTCGAGAGCCGCGGCCATGTCGCGGCCGATTACACGCGGTTCCTCGATGCGAACGGGTTGCGCGGGGCGCGCATCGGCGTGGCGCGAAAGTCGTTCGGTTTCAGCGACGCGGTGGATCGCGTGATGACGGAGTCCATCGAGGCGATCCGCAACCTCGGGGCGACGATCGTCGATCCGGCCGATCTCGAGACGCAGGGGAAGTTCGACGACAGCGAGTTCGAGGTGCTGCTGTACGAGTTCAAGGCCGGCCTGAATGCGTATCTGGCGGGGCTCGCGCCGAACGTGAAGCCGCGCACGCTGGCCGATCTCATCCAGTTCAACATCGAGCATCGCGAGCAGGAGATGCCGTACTTCGGGCAGGAGATCTTCGAGATGGCCCAGAAGAAGGGGCCGCTCACGGACGCCGCTTACTGGAAAGCGCTGGCGAAGAACCACCGGCTCGCGCGCGCCGAGGGGATCGACGCGACCATGAAGAAGCACAAGCTCGATGCTGTGATCGCACCGACCGGCGGCCCGGCATGGACGACGGACCTCATCAACGGCGATCACTACACCGGCGGCTACTCCAGCGCCTCCGCCGTCGCGGGATATCCGCACATCACCGTGCCTGCCGGCTTCGTGCAGGGACTCCCGGTCGGGATCTCGTTCTTCGCCGGAGCCTGGAGTGAAGGGACGCTGCTGAAGTACGCGTACGCGTTCGAGCAGGCCACGAAGGCGCGCAAGCCGCCGCGGTTCCTGCCGAGCATCTAGCGCGGCCCGGGCTGGTCCTGCGGGCGGATGCGTTTCCCGCGATCAAGCGGTGAGGCGCGGTCGTATCATGATTCCGACCCATGAAACCCAGCGCGCCTCCTCCGGCCGTCGAAGACTCGGAGCTCGTCCTCGACGAGCTTTTCCGCCACACGCCGGTCGGCGTGGTGCTGTCGGATCTGCACGGGACGATCATCGACGTCAATCCGGCGTTGTGCGCGATGGTCGGGTACGAGCGCTCGGAGCTGATCGGTCGCATGATCACGGTGATCAGCCATCCCGACGATCTGCCGGACGTCCTGTTGCGTACGGCGGACCTGCGCGAAGGGCGGAGTGGCCATTACGCCGTCCAGCGGCGCTATGTTGCGCGCAACGGGGAAGTGATCCACGCCAAGGTGTCGGTGTCGATCGTCCATTCGAAGAGCGGCGAGGCTGTCTTCGGGATCGGCTTCATCGAGAACGTCACCGACCGCGTGACGATCGAGACAGCGCTGCGCCAGAGCGAGATGCGTTACCGGCGTGTGGTCGAGGACCAGGCCGAGCTGATCGTGCGGTGCCAGCCCGACGGGACGCGCACGTTCGTCAACGAAGCCTACTGCCGCTACAACAACGCCACCGCGGACGAGCTGCTCGGCACGTCGTTCTTCACCTGCATGAACGACGAGGAGCTGCAGCTGGTCACCGCGAAGTTCGCGGCGCTGCATCCTTCCAGCCCGGTCCTCACGGATCAGCACTGGGTGATCGGGCCCGACGGCACGCAGCGCTGGCATGAATGGACCGACCGCGGTTTCTTCGACGAGGCCGGACGGCTCGTGGAGGTGCAGTCCTTCGGTCGCGATCTCACCGACCAGCACGCGGCGCAGCAGCGGCTCGTCGACAGCGAGGAGCGCTTTCGCCGGCTGTTCAGCAGCCTGCCGGTTGCGGTGTGGGAGAACGACTGGACGAAGCTGACCGCCGAACTGGCGCGAAGAGAGCTGACCTCGGCCGAGAAGCTGGTCGCCGCGGTCGCGGAGGACGCTACCTTCTTCTACGAGCTCGGAGCAGAGATCCGCGTCACTGCCGCGAACCCCGCCGCTTTCGCCATGGCCGGCGTCGCGACCCTCGAGGAGTTCGACGGCTGGCTGCCCCTCGCGGCTACGCGCGAGTCCTCGCTCCGCTTTTCGGCGCTCGTCCCGGCGCTGATCTTCGGCACGCAGCCACTGATCATGGACGAGTACACGCTCACGCGCGCGAACGGCGAACCGATCGAGGTGCTGATCCGCATCGCGCGGTCGGAGCGGGCGGGCGAGTGCACGATGTCCACCATCGCCGTCGACGTCACCCAGCGGAAGCGCATCGAGCGCGAGCTGGTGCACAAGCAGGAGCTGTCCGAGCGTGCCGAGGCCGCGGCGCATTTCGGCAGCTGGGAGTGGAACCCGTCCGGGAACCTGATCTACGGCTCGCAGGAGTTCTGGCGCATCCTCGACGGCCGTGAAGCGGGCGGGCCGTCGGAGCGTCCGACCGCCGAGACTCTCGCGCTGCTGCATCCGGACGATGCGCCGGAGGCCGCGGCGTTCTGGAACCGGCTGCAGCTGCCGGCGAGCAAGGAGCGGCCGCCGGTCATCGACGTCGAGTACCGGCTGCGGCGTCCGGACGGGTCGACGGGCATTGCCAGCGGCCAGACCTTCGCGACGTACGCCGAGGACGGATCGATGATCCGGGCGTTCGGGCTGCTGCGCGACATCACGACATCCAAACGCGCCGAGGAAGAGGCGGCGCGGCATCGGGACGAGCTGGTGCGCGCCGACAAGATGATCTCCCTCGGCATCCTCGTCTCCGGCATGGCCCACGAGATCAATAACCCGAATCACGCCATCGGGCTGAACGCGCCGCTGGTCCGCGACGCCTGGCGTGACGCTGCCGCGCTGATCGACGAGCTGGTCGCGGACCAGACCGAATTGCGCGTCGGACGCCTGCCGTGGGGCGAGGCGCGCAGCGAAGTGGCCGCGATGCTCGACGACATCGAGCTCGCGTCGGAGCGCATCCGCAACATCGTCGCGGAGCTGCGCGGCTTCGCGCTCGACCACGATCCCGGCGAGCGCCGCAACGTCGCGGTCAACGACGTCGTGAACGCGTCGCTGCGGCTCCTCGGCAAACACATCGCCCGGGCCACCAAACACTTCGACCTCGTGCTCGCCGAGGAGATCCCTCCCGTCTTCGGCAACACCCAGCGACTCGAACAGGTCGTGATCAATCTCATGCTCAACGCCTGTCAGGCGCTCGAGCGCGACGAGCAGGCCATCCACATCGAGACCGGCGTCGACGGAGAGCGCGTGTTCATCCGCGTCTGCGACGAAGGTCGCGGCATCGCTCCCGAGGATCTGGCCAACATCCGCACGCCCTTCTTCACCACGAAACGCGCCGAAGGCGGCACCGGCCTCGGCGTCCCCGTCTCCGACCGCATCGCCGCCGAGCACGGCGGCGAGCTGACGTTCGAATCGGAGCCGGGGCGGGGGACTACGGCGACACTCTGGTTGCCGGTCGCGAGAGGGTGAGCTCTTCGAGTTCTCCGGATTCTCGCGAGCCACCTCCCGACAACTCGTGAATCCACACCGTCTCCAGACGTCACAAATCCATCTATCTCCCATCTTCCCAACGACTTGACCTCGCGGCTCCCGATGGCAGCTCCCTTGTTCTAAGGGGCGGCCAGAGGAGAAGTCATGAGTCGAAAGAAGATCCTGCTGGTCGATGATTCGGCGACCACTTTGATGATGGAGCAGATGGTGCTCCGCGGGCAGCCCTACCAGATCGTGACCGCGAGGAACGGGCGGGAGGCGGTCGCGGCTGCTGCTGCCGAGAAGCCCGACCTGATCCTGCTGGACGTGGTCATGCCGGAGATGAACGGGTTCGAGGCCTGCCGGCAGATCCGGGAGCAGGAGGCGACGAAGTACGTCCCGATCATCATGGTCACGACCAAGGGCGAAGAGCAGAACGTCGAGACCGGGTTCGAGAGCGGCTGCAGCGATTACATCACCAAGCCGATCAACGGCGCGGAGCTGCTGACCAAGGTCCGCGGCTATCTCGATACGGTGGGTGCGGAATGACCGCCCGCAACGACAACGCCGGCGGCAATTACGTCCAGAAGATCCGCGAGGATACGACCCGCGCACTGTCGGACCTGAAGGGGCAGAACGAACGGCTGCGGGTCATGGTGGCCGCGCTCGAGTCCGACCGCTCGCGTCTGCAGGTCGAAAAGATCCGTCTGCAGGAGCAGCTCATGAACGTGCGCGAGGATCTCTCGCAGCGCGTCGAAGAGCACAACACGCTGCTGCGGCGTGTGTCCGAGGTGCAGCGCGAGAACGAATCGGTCGCGGGACGGTTCGTCGAGATCGAGACGCAGAACACGAACCTCGCGAACCTCTACGTGGCCGGCTACCAGCTGCACGGCAGCCTCGATCGCCAGCAGGTCCTCGGCGCCATCAAAGAGATCGTGATCAACCTCATCGGCTCGGAGGACTTCGCCATCTTCGAGCGCGAAGGAGAGGACTCCCTGCGGATGATCGACTGGTTCGACGAGCCGCCGTCGGTGTTCCTCAACGTCTCGTTCGGCGACGGGATCATCGGCCAGGTAGCCGCCACCGGCGAGGCGTTCGTCGCGAACGGGGACCAGGGCCGCAGCGTCGGGATGGCGGCGTGCGTTCCGCTGCAGGTCGACGGCCGCGTGACCGGCGTGATCGCGATCTTCCGGCTGCTTCCGCAGAAGCACAACGGGGTGGAATCGCTCGACGAAGAGCTCCTCGGCCTGCTCGCCAGCCAGGCCGGCATCGCGCTGTATTGCACCGGTCTCCATGCGCAGGTCCTCGCCGCGCGGCAGCTCGAGGAGCTGTCCCGGTGAACCGCTGCGTCGTTCCCACAATGCCGATGGAGAAGCGCGAACAGTTGGAGCGCAGGATCTATCTGCATCCCGGCGCGCTCTGGGCCGAGCCCGCGGCGGCCGTGATCACGACCGTGCTCGGCTCGTGCGTCTCGGTCTGCCTGTGGGACCCGTACACCACGTACGGCGGGATCAATCACTTCATCCTGCCGCACGGCGGAGCCGTCCAGTCGGCGCGCTACGGCAATCACGCGCTGCCGATGCTGCTCGAGCGCATGCTGGAGCTCGGCGCGCATCGCGAGACTCTCCTGGCGTGTGTCTTCGGCGGTGCGTCGGTGATGCCGGGCACCGGCGCAGGGCCGACGCTGGGCAGCCGCAACGTCGCCGAGGCCCTGGACTTCCTCGCCCGGAACGGGATCGCGCTGCTGCGGCAGGACGTCACAGGCGGGCAGGGGCGGAAGCTCACGTTCCGCACCACCGACGGCTCGACGCTGATTCGAAAGTTGTAGGGAAAGATCGTGCTCGACAACACATCGATGGCCGCACTGCTCGAGGCATTCCTCGCCGAATCCGACGAAGGACTGTCGGCGGCGGAGGAAGCGCTGCTCGTCCTGGAGCGCGCACCCGAGGATGCGGATGCGCTGGGCGCGTGCTTTCGTGCGGTCCATACCATCAAAGGCAACTCCGGCATCTTCGACTTCGACGCCATGACCCGGGTCGCGCACGCCGTCGAGGACCTGCTCGAACGCCTGCGCGCCGGCCAGACCGTCGTCTCGAACGGCATCATCACGCTGCTCCTCGAAGCGGTCGACGTGCTGCGCGGCCTGCTGTCCGACACCGAGCGCACGCGCGCTCTTTCCGCGGCCGAGCTGCACCTCGTCGAACAGCTCCAGTGCGCCGATTCGCTTCAGGTCCCGGCGCACACCGCGACGCAGGCAACGGGGCGTGCAATGTCGGAGCGCGTCTCGCGCACGCTGCGCATCGACCTGGCGAAGCTCGACCGCCTCCTGGATCTCAGCGGCGAGATCGGCATCGCACGCGGCCGTCTCAGCGAGATGCTCGGCGATCCCACCGTCACTACCCGCGTCGCGCTCGAAGCGCAGCGCGACGCCGACCACCTCCACCTCGAGCTGCAGGAGCTGGTGATGAAGCTGCGCATGGTGCCGGTCGGGCCGACCTTCCGGCAGTTCCAGCGCATCGTGCGCGATACCGCACGCTCGCTCGGCAAAGAGGCGGAGCTGCGTATCGAAGGAGTCGACGTCGAAGTCGACATGACCGTCATCGAGCACCTGCGCGACCCGCTCACGCACATGATCCGCAACAGCGTCGGCCACGGCATCGAGACCCCCGCCGTCCGCGCCGCCGCCGGCAAACCCGCCGCGGGGACGCTCGTGCTGCGCAGCTTCCGCGAGGCCGGCACCATCGTCATCGAGCTTTCGGATGATGGCGGAGGCATCGACCGCGACCGCGTCATCCGCCTTGCCCGCGCGAAAGGGCTTGCCGCCGACGGTGAGACGCTCAACGACGCACAGGTCACGGAGCTCATCTTCCAACCCGGTTTCTCGACCGCCGACACCGTCACCGATCTCTCCGGACGCGGCGTCGGGCTCGACGTGGTACGGCGCAACATCGACGCGATTCACGGCTCCGTGAGCGTCGAGACCGAGGCGGGACGCGGCACGACCTTCCGCGTCCGTCTGCCACTCACGCTGGCGATCGTCGACGGCCTCGGCGTCGGAGTGGACGGGGAGTCGTTCGTGATCCCGATGGAAGCCGTCGTCGAGGCGCTCCAGCTCCCCGCCGGCTCGACCGGACACGATCGCGCGACCGGCATGCTCACCCATCGCGGCGAGAGCATTCCGTTCATCCGCCTGCGCGAGCGCCTCTCGCTCGAGCCCGGACGGGCCGGGCGCGAGAACGTGGTCGTGGTCCGCTACGCCCGCGGACGCGCCGGCCTCGTCGTGGACGAGCTCCACGGCGAATGCCACACCGTCGTCAAGCCGCTTCCCAAGTCCCTTCGCGGCATCCCCGGTCTCTCCGGCTCGGCCATCCTCCCCAACGGCAGGATCGCGTTCATCGTCGACGTCCCCGGGTTGCTGCAGGTCGAGATCGACCAGCGCAGCTCTCTTTCCCGCAATCCAACACGCAGCACTCAGGAGTGGTCATGTTCCGCAAATTGAAATTCGTCCACCGCGTCCTTTTGATGCCGGCCATCGCCGCATTGGCGCTCGTGCTGATCCTCGGCACGACCGTGTTCGCCGTCTCGCGCACCGAGGCGTTCAGCACGATGATCGAGGTCGGCTACTTCCCGGCCACCGAGATGCACCACGATCTCCACGAGATCCTCACCTCCATCCAGCGCGCCCTGCAGGATGCCGCAGCCGCCCACGACCCGGCGGGCATCCAGGAAGCCGACGCGTTGAAGGAGAAGTTCCTGGAGCGCCTGCAGAAGGAGAGCGCCAACCCCGCCGTCGACGCGGCCGAGGTGGAGCGGCTGCGCACGCTGCTCAACAGCTACTACGCCCTCGGGCGCGGCATGACCGAGCGGCTCATCGCCGCCGAGACCGGCGTCAGCTTCGCCGAGTCGCTCGACGAGATGCGCCGCCGCCACAACGAGCTCTCCACCGCCCTCGACACCACACGGGCGAAGGGGAAGCAGAACATCCAGACCGCATTCAGCGAAGTGCGCGACCTGCACAGCTCCACCCAATGGCTGGTGGTGGTGATCAGCATCATCTGCCTCGTCCTGCTGGCCGGCGTCTCCGTGATGCTGATCCGCAGCCTCACGCGGCCGCTGCACCAGGCGGTGGAAGTCGCCAATCAGCTCGCGGCCGGCAACCTGGCGGCGAACATCGACGGCACGCGCGACGACGAGATCGGCACGCTGCTGAAATCGATGAAGCGGATGGTCGAGTACTTCCAGGAGATGGCCGGCGCCGCGGAGCGCATCTCGCGCGGCGACGTCAGCGCGACCGTTGCTCCCCGCTCGGACAACGACACCCTCGGACGCTCGTTCCGCGACATGGTGGCGTACCTCCAGGAGATGACCGGCATCGCCGACTCCATCGCCGCCGGCGATCTCACCTCCACCATCAAGCCGAAATCGGGCGACGACACGCTCGCGCTGGCGCTGCGCAAGATGACGCGCAACCTGGCGCAGATGATCGGCGACGTCCGTTCCGGCGTGGCCACGCTTTCCACCGCCTCGACGCAGGTGTCGTCGACCGCGCAGAGCCTCTCCCGCGGCACGAGCAGCCAGAGCGCCTCGGTCGAGCAGGCCACGGCCAGCCTGGAGCAGATGACCGCCTCGATCACGCAGAACGCCGCCAACAGCCAGGAGATGCGCGACATGGCCATCCAGGGCGCACGCGACGCGGAGCTCAGCGGACGCGCCGTCGGCGAGACGAAGGAAGCGATGGCCGCGATCGCCGAGAAGATCAGCATCGTCGAGGACATCGCCTACCAGACCAACCTCCTCGCGCTGAACGCGGCCATCGAGGCGGCACGCGCGGGCGAGCACGGACGCGGCTTCGCCGTCGTGGCCAGCGAAGTGCGGAAGCTCGCGGAGCGCAGCCAGAGCGCGGCGAAGGAGATCGGCGGGCTGGCCGGATCGAGCGTGCGCATCGCCGAACGCTCGGCCACGTCGCTCACGCAGCTCGTGCCGTCGATCCACAAGACCGCGGAGCTCGTGCAGGAAGTCTCGGCCGCGTCGAACGAACAGTCGACCGGTGTCGCGCAGATCAACCAGGCCATGAGCCTGCTCGACCAGATCACGCAGCAGAACGCCTCAGCCGCCCAGGAATTGTCGGCCACGGCGGAGGAGCTGGCCGGACAGGCCAAGACCCTTCGGCAGCGGATGGAGATCTTCACGCTCGGCGCGAAGCGCGCGGGCGTGGACGAGCAGCCTGCATTCAACGCCGATGATGACGGCCCGCCGCTGGCCGGAATGCCCGGCTACCGTCCCACTGCCGCGGAGCTGTCGCAGTTCGATTACGAGAGGTTCTGATGGACCAGCTGCTCACGTTCCTGATCGGCGAGGACGAATACGGCATCTCCATCCTGCGGGTACGCGAGATCGCCGAGTACCGGACGCTCACGCCGGTCCCGATGACCGCGCCGTGGATGCGCGGCGTGATGAACCTGCGCGGCACGGTCGTGCCGGTGGTCGATCTCGCCGCGAGGCTCGGCCTGGAGCGGACGAACGTCTCCCGCCGCACCTGCCTGATCATCGTGGAAATGGACGTCGACACGGAGCGCGTGGTGATCGCGGTGATGGTCGATGCCGTGAGCCGCGTGGTGGACGTGTCGCAATCCGACATTCAGGAGCCGCCGCCGTTCGGCCTGGCCATCGACTGCGTTCCCGGACTCGTGCGCGTCGACGAACGGCTGATCGTGCTGCTCGACCTGACGGCCATCCTGTCGACCACGGAGATCATGGACGCCGCGGCGTTGCTTCCTTCTCTCCGCGAACAGAGCGTGGAAGCGGCCGATGCACGCCAGTGAGCTCGTCCCGATGTCGGAGCGCGAGTTCCGCGGCTTCCGCGACCTCGTCTATCGCGAGTCGGGCATTCACATCGGGGAGCACAAGCGGGAACTGCTGACCGCGCGGCTCTCGCGGCGCATCCGCACGCTGGGGATGCTGCGCTTCGGCGAGTACCTCTCGCTCGTCGAGCGCGAGTCGCAGGAGCGCGTGGAAATGCTCGACCGGCTCGTGACGAACGAAACGCGCTTTTTCCGCGAGCCGGTGCAGTTCGAGTTCCTGGAAACGCAGGTCATCCCACGCTGGCGCGCCGAGGCGGCGGAACAGCGCCGGCCGCGCCGCGTGAGAGTGTGGAGCGCGGGCTGCTCCACGGGACAGGAGCCGTATTCGATCGCCATGACGCTGCTCGCGCAGCTCGAGGGATGGGACCTCGAGGTCGTGGCCACCGACCTCTCCGGCCGCGCGCTCCGCCAGGCGATCGCCGGCGTCTGGCCGATCGCCAAAGCGGCGGAGATCCCGGAACAATACCTGAAGGCGTTCATGCTCCGTGGGGTGCGCACGCAGAGCGGCACGATGTCGGCCACGGATGCGCTGCGCGCGGTGATCCGCTTCCAGCGCCTGAACCTGCACGACGAGCTGCCGGAGCTCGGCTCCTTCGACCTGATCTTCTGCCGCAACGTCCTGATCTACTTCGACGTCGCCTCACGCACGAAGGCCGTCACCCGCATCCTCACGCGCCTCGGGCCTGCCGGCTATCTCTTCCTCGGCCACTCGGAAAGCCTCCTCAGCTCCGGCCTCCGCCTGCGTCCGATGGCGCCCTCGGTGTACTCGCGGATGGCGCGATGAACGCGACGGAGAACCCAGAAATCGCTGGAAGGCGCGAGGAGCGCGCCTCTCGGCGATTTCTTTACAGCCTTTGAGGATGACGGGAGAGAGATCGTGACCATGACCCCTCTCAACGTCCTCGTCATCGACGACTCTGCCGTGGTGCGCCAGGTGATGACGGCGGTCCTCGGGTCGACCATGGCTGTGACCACCGCGGCGGATCCCCTGATCGCCATGACGAAGATGGAGACGCGGCTGCCCGACGTCATCGTCCTCGACCTCGAGATGCCGCGCATGGACGGGCTGACGTTTCTCCGCAAGCTGATGGCCGAGACGCCGCTGCCGGTCGTGGTCTGCTCCAGCTTCGCCGAGGCTTCGAGCGAGCTGACCATGCGCGCACTGCAGCTCGGTGCAATCGACGTCGTCCTCAAGCCGAAGGTGCGGGTGGGAGAGCGGCTCACCGACTCCGCGATCGCCCTCGTCGACACGGTGCGTGCGGCGGCGCAGGCGCGTGTCGGCAGGACTCGCTCGCGTGCCGCAAGTGAAGAAGGGCATGCACGCCTCACGCTCGCACCGGTTGCAGGCAGCGCGCGTGCAACCATCCCGCAAGTCATCGCCATCGGCGCCTCGACCGGTGGCACCGAAGTCCTCAAGCACCTGCTCGACGCGATGCCGGCCGATGCGCCGCCGATCGTCATCGTGCAGCACATGCCGGAGCAATTCACCGCCGCCTTCGCGCGCCGCCTCAACGAAACCTCGGCCATGTCCGTCCGCGAAGCGGCGCCGGGCGACGTCCTGCGTCGGGGCACGGCGCTCATCGCCCCGGGCGATCGTCACATGACGCTCGCGCGGCGGGGGAGGGACTCCATCGGCATCGCCCTGCACGACACCCCTCTCTTCAACCGTCATCGTCCCAGCGTGGACGTGCTCTTCTCGTCGGTGGCACGCACGCTCGGAAACGCCGCGGCGGGCGTGCTGCTGACCGGGATGGGCCGCGACGGTGCGCAGGGACTGCTGAAGATGCGGCAGGCCGGAGCCTTGACCGTCGCGCAGGACGAGGCGAGCAGCGTCGTGTTCGGCATGCCCCGGGTGGCCATCGAGATCGGTGCGGCGGCAAAGGTACTGCCCGCCGATCTCATCGCCGCGGCGCTGCTCCGGGCCGCGCAGGGAGATAATGACTGACAGTCCATTCATGCACATCCAACTGCCGGCAGCGCTCGATGTGAACGAGCAGGCGCTCGAAGAGGTCTTTCGCCACACGCCCGTCGGCGTCGTGCTGACCGATCTCCACGGAGCCATCCTCGACGCGAACCTCGCCTTCTGCGCGATGCTCGGGCGCCACCGCGACGACGTCGTCGGACAGAAGTTCGGCGCGTTCGTTCATCCCGACGAGGCCGAGGCGGCGCAGCACGCCATCGGGCGACTGCGTGAAGAAGAGGTCAGCAGCCTCGAGACGGTCCGGCGCTGGATCGCCAGCGACGGCCGGACGCTCACGACCAAGGTGTCCGCATCGATCGTGCGCTCGAAAGACGGCGAGCCGATCTGCGGAATCGGGTTCATCGAAGACGTCGGCGAGCGCATGAACATGGAGCGGGCGCTGCGCGAGAGCGAAGCGCGCTACCGGCGCGTCGTCGAGGATCAGACAGAGCTCATCGTCCGATGCCTGCCCGACGGCACGCGCACCTTCGTCAACGAAGCCTACTGCCGCTACAGCGAGGCCACTGCCGAGGAGCTGATCGGGACTTCCTTCTTCCCGTGCATCCCCGAGGAGGAGCACGAGCTGATCAGGCGCAAGTACGCCACCATCACCGTGGAGCATCCGGTGGCCACCGACGAGCATCGGGTCTTCACTCCCCGCGGCATCCTGCGCTGGCATCGCTGGACCGACCGCGGGATCTTCGACGCCGCCGGCAACCTCGTCGAGATCCAGGCCGTGGGGCGCGACATCACGGAAGAGCGCGAATCGCAGGATCTGCTGCGGCGCAGTGAAGAGAACTACCGGCGCCTCTACAGCGCGCTGCCGGTGGCGGTCTGGGAGAACGACTTCAGCGACGTGCTCCCGGCAATGCTCGAGCAGGGCATCGACACGTCCGAGAAGCTGATCGCCGCGATCGAAGAAAACCCGGCGGTCTTCTTCGCGCTGGCGAAGTACTTGAAACCTGTGACGGCGAACGATGCGGCGCTGGCGATGGCGGGAGCCTCGACTCCGGCCGGCGTGATCGACTGGCTCACCGCTCGTTACACCCCCGCCGCCGCCCTCGCATACGCGCGCGCGGCGGCGTCGCTGCTCCTGGGCGACGTGCGTGTGGTCGACGTCGAGCTGCCGCTGCGGACGCCCGAAGGCCGGAGAATCGACCTCCTGCAACGGCTGGCCCGGCTTCCCAACTGGCCCGCCGAGCCGCGCCTGATCGCCATCGTGCTCGACGTTACCGAACAGCGCCGTCTCGAGCATGCCGCCCAGGTCGAGCGCGAGGCCATGACCCGCGCCGACAAGATGATCTCCCTTGGCGTCCTCGTCTCCGGCGTGGCGCACGAAATCAACAACCCCAATCACTCCATCATGCTCAACGCGCCGCTGCTGCGCGAGGCCTGGAAGAGGGTCGTGCCCATCGTCGACGAGCGTGCCGCGCTCGACGGCGCGCTCCGCATCGGGAACATCCCCTGGGACGAGATGCGCACCGAAGCCGCGGCCATGATCGACGACATCGAGCAGGCGGCCGAGCGCATCCGCGCCATCGTCACCGAGCTGCGCGGCTTCGCCCTCGATCACGATGCCGGCGAGCGCCGGGCCGTCTCGATGAACGACGTCGTGACCTCGTCGCTGCGGCTCCTCGGCTCTCACATCCGCAAGGCCACCACGCGCTTTTCAACTCTCCTCGCGCCCGACCTGCCGGACGTTTACGGCAACCAGCGCCGCCTCGAACAGGTGCTGGTCAACCTCGTCATCAACGCCTGCCAGGCGCTGGAAGGCACCGACTGCGCCATCGTCATCGAGACCGGCCGTACGCCGACGCACGTCTTCGTGCGCGTCATCGACGAAGGCCGGGGCATCCCGCGCGACGACCTGCGCCACATCAAGGATCCGTTCTTCACCACCAAGCGCGCCACCGGCGGCTCGGGCCTCGGCCTGGCCGTCTCCGACCGCATCGTGCAGGAGCATGGCGGAGAGCTGACCTTCGAGTCAAAGCCGGGACGCGGCACCACTGCCACGGTGTCGATCCCGATCGGGGAGGGCGCATGGCCACCATCCTGATCGTCGACGACGAGGAAGTGGTCCTCAACGGCGTGCGCCGCACGTTGCGCGCGAACGGCTTCGACGAAGTGCTGATGTGCGCCGACTCGCGCGACGTCGAACCGTTGCTCGAAAACGAACCGGTCGCGCTCATGCTCCTCGACCTGATGATGCCGCACATCAACGGCCGCGAGCTGCTGGAGCGCATCTCGTCCTCCCACCCCGAGATCCCGGTGATCGTCGTCACCGCGGAACAGGACGTCCGCATCGCCGTCGACTGCATGAAAGCCGGCGCGTACGACTACCTGCTCAAGCCGGCCGGCGCCGACGAGCTGATGGCCACCGTCCGGCGCGCGCTCGAACATCGCGAGCTCCGCGACGAAAACGCGCGCCTCCGCTCCAAGCTCCTCGAACAGGACCTCGAGCAGCCGCGCGTCTTCGCCAACCTGATCACCGCCGACGCGTCGATGATCCGCGTCTTCGCGTACCTCGAGGTCATCGCCCGCGGCTCGCATCCGGCACTGATCACCGGCGAGACCGGAAGCGGGAAGGAGCTGATCGCGCGCGCGCTTCATGACCTCAGCGGACGGCGTGGACCGTTCGTGGCCGTCAACGTCGCCGGCCTCGACGACACGATGTTCTCGGACACGCTCTTCGGCCACCGTCCGGGCGCGTTCACCGGTGCGAGCGGCACGCGCCGCGGCATGATCGAGCAGGCCGGCCGCGGGACGCTGTTCCTCGACGAGATCGGCGATCTCGCCGAAGCGTCGCAGGTGAAGCTGCTGCGCGTGCTGCAGGAGCGCGAGTACCACACCCTCGGCGACGACGTGCCGAAACGCCTCGAGGCGCGCGTCATCGCCGCCACGCACCAGGATCTCTCGCGCCTGCGCCGCGACCTCTACTTCCGCCTCCGCTCGTACCACGTGCGCATTCCGCCGCTGCGCGAGCGCCTCGGCGACCTGCCGCTGCTCGTCAACCACATCGTCCGCGAAGCGGCGCAGGACCTCGGCAAGCAGCCGCCCGTCGTCCCGGAACGCCTCTACCGCGCCCTCGGCCGCTACGACTTCCCCGGCAACATCCGCGAGCTGCGGGCCATGGTCTTCGACGCCGTCGCGCGCCACACCACCGGCCCGCTGCCGGTCGACCCGTTCATCGAGTCGATGGGCACCCACGACGTCGACGATGACGACACCGTGCGCGCCGACGTGACCCGCGGCGACATCATCAGCGAGCCGCAATGGCGCGACATGGAGCGCACGAACCTCCTGAACGCCCTCCGCCGCGCCAACTGGAAGATCTCCGGCCGCGGCGGCGCCGCCGAACTGCTGCACATCAAGCCGTCCACGCTCGAATCGCGCATGAAGGCGTTCGCGATCGAGAAGCCGTAGACGATCGGGGACGCGCAGGACACGCCTCAACGCAAACACCGCGAACTCTCGCGAAATCATCCCGGTAACTCGCGAATCCACGATGTCTCCGCCAGACACAATTCCCGCACAACCACCGCCCCCACAATCACTTACACCCATTCAACCGCATGGTCCTCCGGTTGCCCTTAGAGGCACCCGGAGGAATCAGCAGAATGCATCGTTTCAATTGGATTCATTACGGCATGGTGGTCATGGCACTGGCCGCATCGCCGCTGGTTGCACAGAGCACCGGCAGCACCATCGACATCCACGGGTTCGGCGGATGGGCCTACGGCAAGACCGACGGCCACAAATACTCGCTCGGCACGGAGGGGGGTGAATACGACAACGCCGAATTCGCGCTCAACGTCTCGGCAAAGCCGCTCGAGAAACTCTCCGTCGTCGCGCAGCTGCGCCTCGAGTCGGGCGCGGACCAGGAGCAGGCGGAGCTCGACTACGCGTTCGCCGAGTGGACGTTCAATGACGCCGCCCGCGTCCGCGTGGGACGCGTGAAGCATCCCTTCGGCATCTACGGCGAAGTGTTCGACGTCGGCACCGTCCGTCCGTTCTACTCGCTGCCGCAGAGTCTCTACGGAGCGAACGGCTTCACCGCGCGCGCCTACAACGGCGCCGGCATCACCGGCAATGTCTCCGCCGGAAAGTGGGGCGTGCAGTACGACGTGTACGGCGGCCAGATCGAGGGCGACTTCGAAACGCCCGGTCTCCTGTCGACGTCCAGCAAGTACTTCACCGAGCCGTCGATCAGCTTCGGTTACCGGGTCGAGAACGCTTACGGCGGCCGGCTCAACCTCACCACCCCGCTGGAGGGCCTGACCGTCGGCACGTCCGCGTACAGCGGCCAGGCGTATACGGACCTCTCCAACGTCGACACCGACAAACGCGACGTGTTCGCCGCGCACGCCGAATACGCGCGCAACCGCTTCGCGGTGCGTAGCGAATGGGGACACCTGAAGAACGGCAGCGACTTCGAAGTCGACGCCGGCTACCTCGAGACGTCGTATCGCCTCACCGAGCATTGGCAGGTCGCGGCGCGCTGGGACCAGATCGACGTCACGCTTCCGGGGACGAACCTCTCGAACCTCCCGGCGATCTTCCCGCAGCTCCTCGAGCATCGCGAAGCAGCCCTCGGCGTCAGCTACTGGTTCAGCCCGAACTTCGTCGTGCGCGGCAGCTACCAGCGCACTGAAGGAAACCGCTTTGCGTTCCCCGAGACCAGCGACGAGGTCAAGGCAGCCCTGAGCAGCGGCATTCTCGATCGCAGCACCGACATGATCCTGGTCGGCGCGCAGTTCAGCTTCTGAGGAGACGACGATGAGAAAACTGATAGTCGCCGCTCTCGGATTGTTCCTGTTGTTCTCCATTCAACGCGCACATGCAGCGGAGGTGAAACTCGTCGTGCACGGGACGACCGCGCTCGACACCATCACCAAGGCGAAGGTGGCCGACCTGTTCCTCAAGCGTGTCACGCGCTGGGAGGACGGCCGTGCGGTGACGCCGGTCGACCAGTCGGAGAAGAGCGCCGCCCGGGCCGCCTTCACCAAGGATCTGCTCGGGAAGGAAGTGGTCTGGGTCAAGAGCTACTGGCAGAAGATGATCTTCTCCGGCCGGGCTACTCCGCCGGCGGAGCTCTCCACGGACACGCAGGTCCTCGAATTCGTCCGCACCAACGCCGGCGCCATCGGCTACGTCAGCGAGAGCACGGCCATTCCGGCCGGTCTGAAAACCCTCACGGTCAAGGACTGATGCAATACACCGACATCCAGCTCGCGGCGGCGCTGCTCGATCGGGCGTCCCTGGTGTGGTCGACCGACACGCAGCTTCGCTTGACCGCGGCGCGCGGCGCAGCCTTGCGCCAGCCCGGCATCGACGTGGAACAGGTGGTGAGCCGCACAGCCGCGGCTCACCACCGTGTCCTGCGCGGCGAGCCGATCGATCTCGACGTCGAGATCTCCGAACGTGTGTACGAGGTGCATCTCGCTCCTCTGCGCGTTGCGGGCGGACCCATCGCCGGTTGCGTCGCGATCGCACGCGACGCAACCGCGGTGCGGCGCGCGGAGCGGACGGTGGCCTGGCAGTCGGCGCACGACGCGCTGACGTCCCTGCCGAACCGGACGTACCTCCGCGAGAAACTGGCGCAATCGATCCGCGACGCACGGCGCAGCGGCGGGCCGCTCTCGCTGTTGATCGTCGACCTCGACGCCATGCATTCCGTGAACGACGGCGCCGGGCAGGACGCCGGCGACGCGCTGCTGGTCACGGCCGCAGCGCGCATCGTGTCCGCGGCCGTCGATGGTTTCGTGGCCCGGGTCGGCGGAGACTCGTTCGCCGTGCTGACCACTGCCGCACCCATGGCCACGGCCGATTCGATCGGGAACGCGATCGCGACAACACCAATGGCCGCCGGTGCAACCACCGTTCGCGTCACTGCCAGCATCGGCATCGCCGAGTTTCCCCATCATGGCGACTCCGCCGATCACGTGATCCGCGCCGCCGAAGCGGCGCTGCGCCGCGCCGTCGATCTCGGCGGCAATCGGCACCAGCTCGCGTCCGCCGGCCTCACCATCGCGGCGGCGGAGCAGCTCGGAATCGAGACGCGCCTGCGCCAGGCCATCGAAAGGGGAGAGCTCTCCCTCGCATACCAGCCGCAGGTCCACCTCCCGGACGGGCGCCTCCTCGGAGTGGAGGCCCTGCTGCGCTGGCATCGCGACGGCGAGCTGATTCCGGCGGCAGCCTTCATCCGCGCCGTCGAAGAAAGCTCGATCATCATCGACGTCGGCGAATGGGTGATGGATGAAGCATGCCGCCAGCTGCGCGCATGGACCGACGCCGGTATCGCCCCACCGCGCCTGGCCCTGAACATCGGGGCGCGGCACTTTCAGCATCCCGGCTTCCTCGAGACCGTGCGCCGCACCATCGAGCGCCACGGCATCGACAGGAACACCCTCGAGATCGAGATCACCGAGACCACCGCCATGTCCCACGCCGACGCGTCCGCGACCCTGATCGACGACCTCCGCGACCTCGGCGTCGAGATCACCATCGACGACTTCGGTACCGGCTACTCCTCGCTCGCATACCTCAAGCGCTTCGCCATCACCGGAGTGAAGATCGACCGCTCCTTCATCCACGACCTGCAGTCCTCACGCTCCGCCGGCGCCATCGTCAACGCCATCCTCGCCACCGCGCACGCCCTCGGCCTCCGCGTCGTCGCCGAGGGCGTCGAAGAGCCGGAACAAGCGGCGCTGCTCGCCGCCGCCGGCTGCGACGAAGCGCAGGGGTACTGGTTCGGACGGCCGATGTCCGTCCAGGCGATCGAGGAGCAGCTGCTGCTGGCGTCCCGGGCTGTATAGTCACCAGCGAGTGTTCCCGAACCTCGGCATCGCGTCACGAGCAACCGCCGTGGGCGTTCTCTGTCTCGTCGTCTGCGGGCCGGCCCCCGCGGCTCCGCAGAAAGTCGGCCGGGCGGTGGTGACGTTCTACTGGGTCGCCGACGAAAACTCGCCGCAGTACCGGGATAAGGCTTCGGCGGTCATTCGCGATCCCGCCGGCCGTGTCATCGCCCGTACGAGCAAGCAGTTCAAGCTCGACCTGGTCCGCCAGGGCTCCGGATGGTTGCGCGACGGCCGGACCGTGGTCTACATCAAAAGAGTCGCCGGCGAGAGCCGCTTCCGCGTTTCCAAAGCGAAGTACGGCCTCGGCAGCACCGGCTGCCGCCTCATTCCTTACCGGACCATCGCCGTCGATCCGCGTTTCGTGAAGCTCGGCACGAAGGTGTACATCCCGCAGATGAAAGGCGCGCAGCTCCCCGACGGTACGATCCACGACGGGATGTTCATCGCCGCCGACCGCGGCCACTTTCGGGGAGCGCACGTGGACTTCTTCGTCGGCGAACGCTCGCCCGGCGCCCGTCCCTTCATCCGGAAAGGATACGGCTCGCGCTCCCACGTCACCGTCTACATCGCCGCCAGAAACGCCGGCTGCAGGCCGTAGATCGAGCCATCCGTGAGGTCCCGTATCTGTCGCCCGCTGACGCGGGCTCGTCAGGTGGCCCGTACCAACCCCGGCTGAAGCCGGGGTCTATTTCCTGGAGCCGCCTACGGCGGCAGACTTGCCCGCGTAGCGGGCTTCAGGAAATAGCCACCGGCTTCAGCCGGTGGAATGGGTCGCTCATTATTGAGCCCGCGTAGCGGGCGACAGTCATGAAACACCTTTAGTTGACGCCATTTGCCGTCACTGTACGCGTCGCAGCGTCACCGGGAACGGGTAGAGGTGCCGGAGTCCTTCGGGGGAGGCGTACGCGATCATCGTTCCGGAGAGCTGATCGTCGCGATGCACGAGTCGCAGCAGGACGTAGCCGCCTGGGTTCTGCGCGACGTCGCGCCCGCGGGGAGGGTGGCGGCGAAGGTGCCGAGCAGCAGGTCGCCGTTCACGAGCGCGTTGAACGTCGATTCGCGCGGGAGGAGATCGCCGGCGGCGCGGCCGGGAAAAGTCACGGTGATCTTTCCGCCCGCGTCGAACGTCATGGTGCAGCGCAAGGGTTGTCCGTCGATGGTCAGCATGCCTTCCCATCGCCCAACGTAGACGGGCTGCGCGTCGTAGGGAACGAAGCGGTCGGTGGGAACGAAGGTAAGCGGTGACATCGACGGCTCGACCGCGGCGATGAGGCGGTTGGCGATCGACTGCGCGACGTCGTTGCGGTCGTTGGCGTTGATGACTACCGCCGCGACAAGCTCCTGGTCGGGCAGCAGCACGAGGATCGTGCTCCAGCCGGGCATCCCTCCTTCGTGCCAGACCACGCGGGTGCCGTTCGCGGTAGTGCGGAAGTACCAACCCAGGCCGTAATGCGACGAGTCGTAGTACGGATAAAGCGCCCCCGGCTCCATGTAGCTGCGCATCGTCTCTTTCGCCGCGGGGCTGAGGATCGGGGAGGGACGGTCGTCGAGGTGGAACATGCCGAAGCGGACGAGGTCGTGCACGCTCGCGTAGATGTTGCCGGCTCCCGGGGTGTCGTTGAACGTCTCGGGCAGCGGCTTGCCGGCCGCGTCGTACTTGCGTGCGGCTCCCGGCGGGACGGCGGCCGATTCGAGCATCATCGTGTTGCGCATGCCCAGCGGCCGGAACACCTCGCGCTCGAGGAACGCCGCCAGGCTCTCGCCGCTCTGCTCCGCAATGATGTGCCCGAGGAGGCCTTAGCCGATGTTCGAGTACTCGAAGACGATTCCGGGCGGGTGCGCGGCGAAGCCGTAACGCCGGAACATCGTCGCCGCGTCGTGCGATGGCGACGCCTCGCCGCTCCAGCGGATGGTGGTGTACGTCGGCAGGCCAGCGGTGTGGTTGAGAAGCTGGCGGAGCGTGTACCGTTCGGTCGCCGCAACCCAGCCGCCGGCGTATCGATGGGCGGGCTGGTCGAGCTCGACCTGCCCGCGCTCCGCGAGCACCATCAGCCCGGTTGCCACGAGCGGTTTCGTCACGGAAGCAAGCGGGTACGGCGTATCCACGGTGGCCGGCCGTTTCCCCTCGGCATCAGCGAACCCGAACGCGGCCTCGTGCAGGATGACGCCGTTCTTCGCAATGGCTACGGCGATGGAGGGGATCGCGTTCGCGAGCTCTTTCTCGATGGCCGCGTCGACGTCACGGAATGCCGCGGGCCGGTGCGCGCATGCAGAGAAGAGGAAGAGACAGAGAACGGCCAATCGACGAACGAGCACCGAGCCTCACTTCACAACGAATTGACGACGCAGCCAGATACGCCGAGGGACGCGCCGCCGTTGCAGGGAACGGAAAACAGGGCTGAGGGTCGAGGGCCGAGGGAGAAGCGAAGGCTCCGGTCCCCTCGGTCCTCGGTCCCACGTTAGAATACGCAGAATGCGAGTCGCTTCAGGCAAAGTCGTTCACGGACAGATCGTCTACGAAGGGGAGTTCCCCGAAGGCGCCGACGTTACTCTGATTGCCGACGATCATGAGGTTGGTTTCGCAGTAGATCCGGAGCTCAAGGCTGTTCTTCTGGAAGCAATCGCAGGGTGTGAACGGGGCGAGAAGATCAGTGCGGATCAACTTCTGAGCGAATTGCAGAACGAAGAGTGACGACACTGTTTTCGGATTGATGTCGGCCATGTCGCGCGCCGGCAAATCAAGAAGCTGAATACCTGGTGGCGCAAGAACCGCACCTCTGCGCCAACTGCCGTGCAGGACGAGCTCGCACGTGCCTTCCGGTTAATTCTGAATCAACCACGAATCGGATCTCCCGCGTTAGATGTCGAGATTCCGGATGTTCGTCGCATCCATCTGTCACGTATTGGACATTACCTCTATTACCGAGTGCTTGAATCAGAGGGCATGATCGAGATTCTTTCGGTGTGGTCCGACAGCCGAGGCTCAGGCCCACCAATTTAAGCGCGCCGAGGCGCCGGAGCACGGGAAGCATACTGCCGCGGCCGTATGCTCGTCTTCCCCCCGGTCCGAGTGTAGCAGCGGATTCCAACGCGTCTGCTGTCGTGTAATAGGCCTCCGGACCCGGCGTCGCCGAATCGCGACGGTATACTGTCCTCACTCCACAAATGAGGAAGCTCGGGATGTCGCACGTCGGCTATCCGGTAGCCGTCATCGTCGTGCTGCTCGTTGGCGTGACCGCGATGGTCCCGCGCCGCGCAGACCTGGACGGCGAGCTCGCGGCGGCCGTGAATGCGCTCGACCATCGACCCATCGACGGTCGCCTCGCGCGCTCGTTTCACCATCGGCCATACCGTCGCATGGACTCCTCGGTGCTGCCGGAGGTATGGCGTGTCGCGCATGAATTCCGCGGGGAGTGGCGTAGTACCGGCACGGCCGAATCCAGCCGCGCCGCCGCCGAGGCGCTCTTGCTGGCCGGCCGCGTCGACGAGGCGTTTTCAATGTTTGTCGATCTATTGCGCGAGCAATCCGGCGAAACGGACGTGCCGCGCCTGCTTTACGCATCGACCGATGCCCCGCTCCTGACCGACTTCAGTGCGGCGGCGCTGGAGCGAACCGGCGACCGCAATCTCCTGCTCGGGTATGAGGCGGCGGATCGTGCCTGGCAGCTCTCGCGATCCGTCGATGCCGGCTGGAATCGAGCGATCGCCGCGCACCGCATCGGTATGTACACCTTTGCCGAGCACGCGTGGGGTGAGATCCTCGCGCTCGAGCCGGATGCGGAATGGCGCCGTGAGGCCGAGGCGAGGCGGATGGAGGCCGCGCGCCGCGCGGCCGCGCCACCGCCGGTATCACTCGAGCTGTTCTTCTATCGGGAGATGTTCACCCGCGCGCTGGCGGGAGAGGTGCTGACCGACATCGTCCCGAATGACCGGCTCGCGTCGGATGCGAATGCAGCGGTGACGCGGGTGCGTAGCGGTAGCGGGATGGAGCGGCAGCGTCTGAACGCGGCGCTCGCGAGCTACCTGCGGGGCCAATACGCGGTCGACAAGAGTGAAGTCGCCGTTGCGAGTGCGGCGTACGCCGAGGCGGAGGCGGAGCTCGGTGCGCTGCGAGTCCCGCTCGCGTGGATCGCACGCGATCAGCGCATCCGCTGCGACTGCACGCTCGGAAAGCGCGGCTGTCTCGACGCCATGCTCACCTTTCAAGGCGAGGTTCTAGCGACGGGTCGCTATCCGTGGCTGGTGGCCCGAAGTATTCATGGCGAGGGGCAGACGCTCTACCGGCAAGGGCGCGTATACGAGGCAGCGAAACGTCTCGAGCGTGCCCTTGGCGAATTCGAGACGCTGGGGGATCCGACGTCCGCCGCGCACATGCACGTCCTGCTGACCAACGTGTATGCGGCAGGCGGGGAGAGCGAGCTCGCGCTGCGGCACTTTCTCCAGGGCATCGCGGTTCGGACTCCCGACATCGTCGACCGCCGCCGGCGGCTGCTCGAGGACGGCATCATCTTCACGCTGCGCCACGAGTACCTCGCGACGGCGGAACTGCTGCTCGACGAGCTCGCGACGGTCTCGACGACCGTTGCCTCGGATGTGTCGGAGGCGACGTTGCGAGGCGTCGCGGCATTCCGGCGCGGTGATCGACGCGGTGCATCGCAGCACTTCACCGACGCGCGCATGCTGCTGCGCACCCTGTCCGACGAGTCGGTCCGTGCCGACCTGCAGTTCCGGCTCGCGATTGCGGAAGCGGGCTCCCGCATGCAGCCGGCGGCTCCCATCCTGGCCGACCTCGACGCCGCAATCGCCGGCCTCTCGGCCGGCGAGCATTCCATCTGGCTGCCGCAGTTGCTGACGGAGCGCGGTACCGCCTTCGAGAGCAGCCACGATCCTGTTCGGGCGGAGACGGATTATCGCCGCGCCATCGAGATTCTGGAGTCGCGCGAGCCCCGCATCGACCAGACGGTGCTCGCTCTCGGCATCACGGCGCCGGGCGAATCACCTTTCGACCGCGCCATCCGTCTGCTCCTGGAGCAGGGGCGCATCGCCGGTGCGCTTTCGATCGCGCAGCGCGCCAATGCCTTGCGTATCTCCTCCCTTCATGCGCGCGGCGCGAGTGTGCCCGACGTCTTCCAGTCGTTACGCGGTCACGGCGACGGCATCGCGGAGGCGCAGCAGGCGTTGCGCGACGGCCAGGTCGCGGTCGCGCATTACCTCCTGCGCGATGAGCTGATCACGTGGCTCATTACGAAGAGCTCGATCCGCGGGGCGCGGCGTACCGTCCCGCGCGAACAGGTCCTCCGTGACGCGGAGCGCTTGCAGCGATGCCGTGAGCACGCGTGCGCCGCTCCGGTCGCGGCGCTCTCCGCCGTGCTGCTGCATCCATGGATCGGCCACGTCCCCCGCGGAGCGACGCTCCTGCTGCAGCCAGCGGCGGAACTGGAGGCGGTGCCGTTCGCGATGCTCGAAACCGGCGACGGCGAGCCTCTCGTGCTACGCAACCCCACTGCCACCGTGCCGAAGCTGAGCGCTTTTGCGCACGCCGTGAAGCAGGATGCCGCACGTGCCGGTGAGGTGCGGGCATTCTTCGCCGCCGCCCCGGCACCGGGCGGTGCGCTCGACCCGCTGCCGCGGGCGATCCCGGAGGTGACGAATGCGTCGCGGCGATACGCGGACGCGCTGGTCGAGCCGCATGCGACGCGCGCGAAGTTCCTCGCGGAGTCGCCGTCCTACCCCGTTGTGCACTTCGCGGGACATATCGTCGTCGATCCGGCCCGGCCGCTGTTTTCCGCGCTCGTGTTCGAGGGTGACGAACTGCTGTACGTGCACGAGCTCGATGAGCGCTCGTTCGCGAAGGCGCGCCTGATCGTGCTTTCTGGGTGCGACAGCGGACGCTCGCCGCGTCCGATGATGAGCGTCGCGAACGCGCTGCTCAGCCAGAACGTGCCGTCGGTCGTCTACGCGTTCCGCGCGGTCGATGACGAGGTGGCGGAGGCGTTCGCCGTCGCTTTCCACGACGCGCTCAGCAGCGGGAAGTCGCGTGCGGAGGCGGTGCGTGAGGCGCAGCTATTCCTGATGCGGAACCAGCCCGATGACCCGGCGGCGTGGGCGGCCTTCGCGCTCGCCGGCGCCGTGGGACCGTTACACGACGGAGAGAAAGAGGAGGAGTGATGAGCAGGAAGACGATGGAACGCGAGAAACGGCAGCTGAAGATCATCTTCGACGGTGTGATCGCGATGGGGCCGGGGCATCCGGAGAAGGGAGGCCAGCGCGGCCCGTTCTTCGGCGTACTGGCTCGCTCGACGCGGAGGCTCTCCGATCGTTCGAAACGGACGGGGCAGAAAGCGCAATACACCGCGACGCATGTGCCGACGATCTTCACGCGGATGCAACCGGCGAAGACAAGCCGTCCGCCCGATAAGATCTATCAAGTCTCGCCATACCATCCGCGCTGGTACATGTGGCACCCGCTTCGCGAGCGTCTGGAGTTTCGCTTCGACGGCGATGGCAAGCCGGGTTGGCTCACCTATCTGCGCGCCGGCTCGAAGCTCATACCCGATAGTGGCGGCGGTGCGCTCCAGGGGACGCTCACGTTCCACGACATCGAGAACGCTTCCGACATGCGAGAGATCTGGCCCGAGCGCTGCGTCCTGCTCGACGGCCTGCTCTCCCCCGATCCGGGTGTCGACGAAAGGGTCGCGGCTCAGGTGTTCGTGCCTCGGGGACACGTCACCGGCGCCGGTGTTTTCAAGAAAGGCTCCTCGCTGGACGTGGTGTTCGACCCGGCGCGCGGGCGCAAGAGTCACCCCTCACTGGTTCCGAACATCGCGGTTTCGACCAAAGCCAGCACGCTCGAGATCGCAACGTACTCGCTCGATTCCGGCGATCCGCTCGATTCCATCCAATTCGACATGACCGAGGACGCGGAGCTGTGGGTGTCGAACGGCGACCCGACCGATGTCGAGATCGACGTGGGAAAGCTCAGCATCGTGATCGCGGAGCACCTGCGGGGGAAAGGCGTGGCCGCCGGTGATGAGGAGAGGGCGTTGATGCAGCGCATCGGCGCAACATTTCCAATGGAGGGTCTCGATCTCGCCGGCGTGAACCGCTTCATGTTCGAAGTTTGCAACGGCGGTTACGCGGTCGTGCTGCAAGACCTTGTCGACGACTATCCGCGCGCGGGCAACATCGATCTCGACTTCGAGCTCCTGTATACGCTCATGAAGAACGAACACCTCACCCGCGACAAAAAGGGCCTTCCCGTTCCGAGGCGTCCTCGCAAGGACCAGAAATTCTACGGCCCCGACTGCTATGGCGTCATCTGCGACACGTATGACAAAGCGTTCCTCAAATCGGAATATCGCAAAAAATCGTCGTCAGGGTCGAAGTCGCGGCGTTGAGGATGGAGATCATCCCCGTTCCTTCTTCGTGATGAACAGGACGTAGCTGACAATCGTCAGCAGGACGAAGACGAGGAGGGACAGCCAGTGAAGGTTGGCGTAGGCGGCGAAGCGGGCGCCTTTCGGCCGGTCTTTCAGGTAATGGATGATCGTGTAGCCGTATGGCCACCAGATCGCGAACTTCGACGAGACTGCGGCCAGTGCGCCGACCCAGGCCATGAAGCCGATGCCGATGGGGACGAGGAAATTGCTCGAGCGGAGGGACATCAGGTATTGCGCCGCGACGATCGGCAGGCAGTGGATGAAGTAGAGGGCATTCTCCCGGAGCAGCGGTAAGGAGAGGAAGCTGCCTTTCGGATGCGGAACGCCGGGGACCACGACATAAGGGATCATGGCCGAGACCCAGATTCCAGCGTTGAACAGGAGCAGGAACAGGACCATCATCACGAGGATCACGGCGAGCTTCGACAGGAAGATCACGGCGGTGCTGACCGGCAGCGTGTGGACCTGTTTCCAGGCGTTGCTCTTGAACTCGAGCTGCGTGATCAGGCTCGTCGCCAGGATCGCGCCGAGCGGCAGGAAGAAGATGGCCATCGATTCCCAGCAGGACCGCCACATGTTCGGCCAGAACGCGTCCGCGGCGTAAATGGCCGGCAGGCCCCGGTGATTGATCAAGCGCACGATGGCCACGATGACCGGTGTAAAGAGACTGCCCGCCACGACGGCGATGCCGAGGCGCTGCCGCATGCCGAGCGAGAACTGTTTCGCGCGTTTCTTTCCCGATTACGGGAGCTCGCCTGTCAGGCTGTGGCCGCGTTCCCCGAGGGGTTGTTTTTGCTGGGACTGTGGTGGATCCGCGACGCGCTGGCGGCATTCTCCCGTGGTGAGTTGTTCGCGATCCCGATGACGCGGATGCTGGATCGCGTAGGCATCGTGCTGGCCTGCGGTTCGGCCGCGCGCATCTTCCTCGTGCCGGGCATTTGCCGCCTGCTCGGCTTCGACGCGGGCTACTGGATTGCCTTCGATGCGGCGGGGCTGGTGCTCGGTGCAATCGGGCTCGCGCTCAAGGCAATCGCCGGTGTCCTGCGGCACGCGTCGGCGATTCAATCCGAGCTGGACGAGATTTTCTGACATGCCGATCGTGATCACGATCGACCGCGTGCTGGCCGCGCGCAAGCTGCGAGCAAAAGACGTCGCCGCGACGGTCGGGGTGAGCGAGACGCACCTGTCCCTGTTTCGCTCGGGCAAGGTCCGTGGCGTGCGTTTCTCGACGCTGGCGAGGTTGTGCGCGGCACTGGAATGCCAGCCGGGGGAACTGCTGGCGTATGAGCCCGATCCGGACGATCTACTGCCGGTCGACGACGGCGACGATTGATGTGGAGAGCGGCGACGCGAGTCGCCGCTCTCCAAACACGTTTCTCCTATAGAGATCGCAGGAAGTTCAGCAGGTGCTGCTTGTCCGTCGGCGTCAGCGTGCTGTAGTTGAGATACACCGCATTGGCCTCGGAGCCGGTCGAGGAATGGGCGTCGATGGCGCTGATCAGGTTCGACGTCCGTCCGTCATGCAGGAAGTGGAGCCGCTGCCCGAGCCCCCAGAGCGGCGCGGTACGGAACTGATCGCCGCCGGCCGCTCCTTCCGTGATGTTGTCGGCCAGCCCGGTCCCCATGCGGTGGATCTGGAGATCGCTCCACAGTCTCACGGTCGCGTTCCCGAGGTCGGGAGTAATGCTCGACGCGGCGGTCGTGAAGGTGGCTTTGTGGCACGCGGCACATCCGATTTCGGTGAAGAGCGCCTCGCCGTTGATGATCGAGATCGATCCGCCCGGCACGGTCGGCGATTTATCCGGCGGCTTGAGCAGGCGCATGAACATGGCGAACATGACCGCGTCGCTCGGAGTGCCGACCGCCGTGGTGTTGAAGTTGGTGTGGTCCTCCGGCGTCGGATTGAGCCGGCACGGGGCGGGAAGTCCCGAGGCGCGATCTTCGTTCGGCGACGGCCGCTCCTGCGGTGCCAGCTCGTTGCTCACACCCATCTCGATGTTGTAGGCCGCACCGGAAAATGCCTCCAGCGACTTGACGGACGCCTTCCAGCCGAAGCGGCTGATCGTACCGTCGCCGCTGCGGTTGAACGTGCCGGAGATGCCCAGTGAACCGCCCGAACCCTGGAACGCCAGGAGCGCCGATTCGTCGATGTTCTCAATCAGACCGCTGCCGAACAGCGGCGTCGGAATGCGGAAGATGACGTTGTTTTTGGCGACCGCGTTGGCGAAATTCGGCTGCGAGATCACCGACGCGGTGCAGGTGCTGGCATCGGTGCGCCCGGCGATGGTGTAGAGCGCGTGCACGCCCCCGTCCGGCGCACTGGTGATCGGATTCCCGGCGCCGTCGAGGAAGAACTTGAAGCGTGCCTCGCGCACCGGTCCGTTGATGGTGATGAATGACGGCACCGTGTTCGTGGCGCCATGCGCGGTGGCGTCGGCCACCTGGGGATTGACCGGCGGGCTGCTGCCGCCGACGGCCGGCTGGGAATGACAGGCCACGCAGCTTCGCGAGTTGAAGCGCGGCCCGAGTCCGCCGTCCGGCTGGCCGGGAATCGTGCCGAAGACGGAGTTCGTCTCTTCGAAGCGATCCTTGGCGTCGTTGAAGAAGGTCAGGATGGTGGTGGGATTGTTGGCGGCGACGGAGTTGAGAGGCGCGCCGGCCGACGCGCCCCCTCCGCGCGGACCGGGATCGACCTGGGAAAACCCCCGAACGGCAAAAAACATGAGAGCGACGGACACGACTCGTCTCGTGCGCAATTTCACAACAGACCTCCTCTAATGTTTGGACGAAACGCCACCAGGGCCACTGCGGAACGTCAACGAAAGCGATCGACGGGTGGCGACGGCGTTCACTGTCCGTGCCGCGCAAGCGGCCGGACGCCGCTATTTGGGACAAACCCCCGGAATCGTGGTTCGAAGGAGAGGAAGGGGAGAATTGGGATGCGTGGCGTTTTCCACAATGATGGAGTTGAGAGCGCGGGTAGGGCGAGTTCCGGCGGAAGATTTTTCCGCGGCGTCGTACGCGCGTGTTGATTTTGCCGCGTGGACTTTAACGACTTCGGCGCAGCCGCGTGCCGAGGGTTTCGAGCTCGTGGCCGGCGATGACGGTGTCGAGGACGCGCAGGGCGAGCTCCTGCCGGTCGGGGGGGATGCGGTCGAGGTCGCGCATCCGGGCGAACAGGGTGGAGTTTTTGAAGGCGAGCGGCTCGGTTGGCGCGGGCGGCTCGGTTCCGGTCGTGAGCTCGTCGAGCGAGACCTGCAGGACTTGCGCGAGGCGGACGGCTGTTTCCAGGGAGGGCAGGCTTTGTCCCTTCTCGTAGCGGGAGACCTGCATATAATCGACGCCGATCATCCTTGCGAGCTGCGTCGTCGACAGCGAGAGCCGTTCCCGGAACAAGGTCAGGCGTACTCCGAATGCGCGTGCTTTCATCGGTTGTCCTTTCAGCGACTTTGCTGATTGGACGGCTGGGAAGCGCTCCAGGTTTCGCGAAGTGGCTGAAGTTTGAAGCTCACGCGTTTGTGGGTTCAGCGAACTCGCTGAAAATCGAAGCGTGCGCGAAGCAATTTTTAAGCAAACTCGCTTAAAAGTTGAGAGCGCACGCTTGCAAACGAAGCGTGATCGCAGGCTTTTTAAGCGAACTCGCTTAAAAACTCTGCGCGCACGGATGTCTTTTTCAGCGAGTTTGCTTAAATTTGAAGCACCTTCGAGAAGAGTTTCAGCGAGTCTGCTGAAGATGGAAGCACGGTTGCCTGCGGTTTCAGCAAACTCGCTGAATTTGCCGCCAATCACCGTTGAAGAGTTTGGAGTGCGGCGACCGCACTCACCGCTTTTATTCCCGCCCGTAGGGCGGTCGCGGAGGATTTGCCGGTGGGTTCTTCTCCAGTGCTTCATTCAGGAGGGCGATGCCGCGCTCGAGCTGGGGATCGCGGCCCTGCATGACGAGGTCGGGGCGGTTGTCGACTTCGATGTCGGGGTCGACGCCGCGGTTCTCGACGATCCAGACGCTCTTGCCGTCGACCACGTCCCAGGCGGAGATGTTGGGGACGGTGACGCGGCCGTGGTCGATCATCGGGAGCTCGCTGCCGATGCCCATCAGGCCGCCCCAGGTGCGCTTGCCGACGATCGGGCCGAGGGCGTATTTGCGGAAGTAGTCGGCGATGGAGTCGCCGCCGGAGCCGGCGTATTCGTTGATGACCAGCACCTTCGGGCCGAGGATGGCGGGGCGCTGGTAGTGCTCGTCGGCGCCGTAGCGGGGGGCGTCGTATTCGAGATGGCGGCGTCCGAGGCGCTCGAAGAAGAAGTCGGGGATGTAGCCGCCGGCGTTCCACCGCGCGTCGAGCAGCAGACAGGGACGTTCGCTCTGCGCGTAGAACTGGCGTCCGAACGCGGCGATGCCTTCGTCGGCGGTATTCGGCAAATGCACGTACGCGCAGCGCCCCTGCGTTCCCTCGGCGACTCTGCGCCGGTTTTCGGCGAGCCAGTCGAGATAGCGGAGCGGCGCATCGCTGGCCGCCGGCACGACCACCACCGTCCGCGCGCCCGCTTGTTGCGGCTTGTCGTTGACCTGCAGCGTCACCTGTTTTCCCGCGGTCGCTTCGAACGCGGCGAAGAGCGGTTCGGGAGCGCGCAGCGGACGGCCGTTCACGGCCAGGAGGTAGTCGCCTTCGCGGACGTCGATGCCGGGCTCCGCGAGCGGCGCACGCGCCTGCGGCACCGTGTTGTCGCCGCGATAGATCCTGCGGATGCGATAGAAGCCGTTCGCGACGCCGAAGTCGGCGCCGAGGAGACCGGCGGCCGTGCGGCGGGTCTCGGGCGCGTCGCCGCCGGAGGCGTTGATGTGCGACACACCGAGCTCGCCGTTCATCTCGCCGATCAGGAAGTTCAGGTCGGAGCGGAGGGCGACGTACGGCAGCTCAGCTTCATAGCGCCGCTTCATGGCCGGCCAGTCCACGCCGCGCATGGTGGGGTCGTAGAAGTTGTCGCGCAGCATGCGCCATGCTTCGTCGAAGATCTGCTTCCACTCCGCGCGGCGGTCGAGGCTCATGGTGAGGTGCTCGAAGCTCAGCGCGCCGTCGCCTGCCTTGCCGCTGCCGCTCGCTTCGAGGATCCCGGCGGAAGTCCCGGCCCGGTAGATCAACTTCTCGCCGTCGGCGCTGACGGCGTAGGCGGTGATCTTCTCGATCACGCTCCTGTCGCTCTGTTCCGCGACGTCGAACGCGCGCAGCGTCTTCGCGTCATCGGAGCCGGCGAGGTAGAACAGCCGTCCTTTCGCGAAGCGGAGGCGGTCGTAATCACCGGCTTCGACGTCGACGGCGATCACGCGATGGTCGGCGACGCCTGGGTCGATGCGCACCGGGGCGACGGTCGCGGCCTTCGCCGGCGGTTCGGGCGCGGGCTCCTCATCCGACTTCGGTGCGAATGGCGAAGGTACGTCGCGCCGCAGCGGCAGCGCGTAAATGCCGGTGGTCGCGTTGAAATTGAAGGTCTGCTCGAAATCGCTGAAGTGTGGCGTGAACGTCCGTTTCGACAGGAACCAGACGTAACGGCCGTCGTCGTCGAACTGCGGATCGGTGTCGTCGCTCCTGCCGTCGGTGAGCGGCAGCGTAGGCGCGCCCGCGAGGGAGTGCGCGAAGAGCTGGCGCAGGCGATTCGCGCCCGGTTTGGCGTAGACGAGCCAGCGGCTGTCGGGCGACCAGTCGAATTCGTCGATCGCCCCGTAGTCGGAGCGGTCGACCACCGTTACCTTGCCGCTTTCGACGCCGACATACGACAGCGCCAGCGACAGCTCCGCGAAGGCGAGCTGTTTCGAGTCGGGCGACCAGGCCAGCTCCGAACGGAAGCCGGGTCCGAGGGAGGTGAGGCGTTTCTCGCCGCCGCTGCCGTCCTGAGGGCGGATGTAGAGCTCGTACTCGCCGCTGCGGTCGGAGGCGTACGCGATCCACCGGCCGTCCGGCGACCAGGCCGGCCACAGCTCGCGCGCGCCGGAGGTGGCGGTGAGGTTGCGCGGCTCTCCCTCTTTCGCCGGGACGGTAAAGACCTCGCCGCGGGCGCCGATCAGCGCCCGCGCTCCCGAGGGGGAGAGCGCTACGGACTGCAGCCATTTCTGTGCATTGACGGTCGTAACGCGCGTGTCGGGGGCGTCGCTGAGCACGCGCACCGCGACCGGTGCGGCGATCCCTTTCGCGATGTCGTAGACATACAGCGTCCCGCCATTCGTGTAAGCGATGCGGCCGGAGCCGTCGGCGGCGAGGCTCGGCCACTTGACGTCGTACTCCGTGTGGCGCGTGAGCTGCCGGAGGTCGCGCGAGGCGAGGTCGTAGCGGTAGAGGTTCATCACGCCGTCGCGATCGGAGACGAAGTACACCGCCTCGCCGAACCACATCGGAAAGAGGTCTCCGGCATCGGTATGCGGCACCTCGGAATACTGCCGCGTCGCAAAGTCGAAGATGCCGATGTGGGACTGCGTGCCGCCGCGATAGCGCTTCCAGAACTGCGATTCGGTGGCGATCGGGTTGAACGCGATCTTCGTCCCGTCGGGGGAGAAGGAGCTCATGCCCGCGGTGGGGAGCGGAAGCTCCTCCGGCACGCCGCCGGCGACGTCGATCGTGAACAGGCGGTCGTACGACTGCACCGCGCTGCTGCGTTTGGAGCGGAAGACGATCCTGCCGGCGGGCGTCCAGGTGACGACGCGGTCGGCGAGCGGATGCCACGTGAGCCGCTTCGGCTGGCCGCCCGTCGCGGGCATCACGTAGACGTCCATGTTCCCTTCGTACTCGGCGCTGAACGCGATCCAGCGGCCGTCGGGCGAAGTGCGCGGCAGGTATTCATAGCCGTCGTGCCCCGTCAGGCGGCGAGCGTCCCCGCCGCCGGCCGGGACGCTCCAGAGATCGCCGGCGTAGGTGAAGACGAGCCGGTCTCCGTGCAGGTCGGGATAGCGGAGGAGACGCGTCGTTGCGTCTTCGGCGGCGGCGAGCGGCGCCAGCGCCAGTGCGAGGAGAAGGGCAATGCCGCGGGTCATGTCGCGACGATCTTAGTCGCGCCCATCTTAGTCGCGTCACGTCCGGCCAGATACCTGACCAGCCCTGCCCCGAAGATCACGCCGAAGAGGCCGGCGCCCATCACCGTGAAGTGGATCTGGGCGCCACGGATGGCGTGGAACCCGATGGAGTGGGCGATGAACTCGGCCAATGCGAAGGCGAGCATCGCGGCGAGGAAGAAGGCCATCGGCTTCGCGCGGAGACGCAGAGCGATCAGGACGCCGGCAGCGGTGGCCACCGGCTCCACGAGCCGGGCGAGCGGCGCTCCTTCGAAGAGCCGGTTTCCGGCGAAGCCCAGCATCCAGAAGATGGCGAATGCGGCGATGTTGAGTCCGACGGCGATGAAGATCCGGGTGACGCGCGTGTGCAGCAGGACCATGAATGCCTCCTTGCAGTACCACCAGTTGGTTGCGGAGCGGCTCACGAACTCCTCGGCGAGATCGCCCAGGATGGCTTCTCGGTGCTGAGGGGGAACGGCTTGTTCGAGCAGGCGCTCGCAGATGCGGGGAGGGCGCGTCATTGCGTCCCCGCGACGGGGTTCATCGCCCACATCGCTTCCGTGGCGCGGCGGGCGTGCTCGAGCGCTTCGAGCCCGCGCGCTTCGATGGCGAAAAACTTCTTCGCGCGGCCGCCGCGCTCCGGCGTCGGCTCACCCTGGGAGGTCGAGACGAGACCTTTGGCGAGCAGGCGATCGAGCGTGGTGTAAACCGAGCCGAGCGACACGGGGCGGCTGAGGCGCTGCTCGAGCTCGGCTCGAATGGCGACGCCATAAGCGGTGTAGCCGAGGCGGGTAACGGCCAGCAGAACGGCACGCTCGAACTCGCCGAGGGAACGGATTGGATTGCCGGAGCTCATTTGCTCGACAATGTAGAAGAAATCATCGTGCGAAGCAAGGATTCTCTCGACAGCAGCTGATTACCTCGTGCAGTTTCAATAGGTTACGTGTTTTCTGCACGCGATTTGCGTGGATCGGGAACCGTGCGGTTTTGTACGACCTTTTCAAATCACTCAGAATTTCGAACCGCTGTAGCACGTTTTTCCGCGCGAATCGCCGTGCGATTAATTGTTGACAAAAAGCCTCCAGATTTTATGATCGTGGTCTGTCCTGAGGGGTCTGTGATGGGTGAGGAGTCGGTTTATGGCTTTTGAAAAGTGGGAGCCGCAGCCTGAGTTCGAACGCTTTCCCGCTTCGGCGACGATCGTTCAATCTCGATTGATCCGCCTGCCATCTCCCGTAGCCAACATGCTCCGACTCCGCGGAAAAACCAGCGCGAACCTGTACTACGACAAGAAGCGCAAGATCATCGGGATCAAGCCGCTCGACAAGAAGGAAGAGGGTGCGGCGAAGATCCGCCAGTCGGACAAGTCGACCTCCCTGCACGTGCCGAGCTTCTTCCGTTCGTACGACATCGAAGTGCCGGGCATCAAGCGCTTCCACTGCTGGTACGACGAGAAGGAGCGCATGGCGATGATCGACATCTCGCGGCCGTCGCCAAGGGGAAGACCGGCGGGGACGTGAGCGCTTCGCGCAGGTTTCGGGTGTCAGGTGTCTGGGGCGTGTCGCCCGGGCGAAACACCCCAGATACCTGACACCTGATACCTACCAAACCTAAAAAGGCGGCCTTTCGGCCGCCTTTCGCGTGTTCTGCGATGAGGTTGCGTGTCTAGTGGCGGACGCCGCGGAAGCGGGTGGTGGTCTTGATCGTTGGCTGGGACCAGAAGGTCAGGATCTGGTTGAGCGCGCTGGTGGTGATGCCTTTGTTGTTGCCGTTGAAGGTGAGGTTGTCCGCCGCGCCAGGGGCGCCGTCGCCGAAGAAGGCGCCGTTGTTCGCGAAGAGCTGGCTGATCGAGGCGAGCGGGATCTCTGTGTCGTAGGCCTGATTGATGGTGCGGATGTACTCGTTGCCGAACATCAGGTAGCCGAGGTCGGTGAGGTGGAAGAAGTCGAAGCCGAAGAAGCCGCCGGAGACCGGAGCGGAGGTGACGGTGATCGGGCCGAGGTGCACGCCGCCCGGGGCGCTGACGCGCTGGAAGAGGCCGTTGATGTCGGCCACCGGGATGTCGCGGGCGGCCGCGAGCTGCTGGATGATCGCGTTGTACTCGGCAACGCGAGTGAAGACCTGCTGGATCTCTTCCTGCGTGAGGACGTCGTCCTGCGTGAGCGGCTCGCCGACGTGCGGCAGCGAAGCGAACAGCGGGTGCGCCTTGAGGAAGCCCGGGAGGCCGTAGCCCTGCGCGAGCTTGGTGCGTGTCTGCAGCGGGACGAGCGTGGTCGGCGCGATCGGCGCCTGCGTGCCGTTGCCCGTGTCGACCATGTAGTAGATGCGGTTGCCTTCGATGAGCACCGGCTGGCCGTTGGTCGGGTTGACCAGGTACGCCGGGACGAGCGCGAGGTAAGGCGGAATCGCGGCGGGGAGATTGCCGACGACCATCCCGGCGTTCGGGGCTCCGGCGACGAGCGCGTTGAGCAGCGCTTCATAGCGCACGCGGAAATCGGCGGCCGGGGTGATGGTGGCCGGGTTGCCGCTGAACATCACGCTCAGGTAGTCGTTGCCGCCGATCCAGAGGGCGATGAAGGTCGGGTGCTGTGCGATGGCCTGCTGCACCGGAGTGCCGAGGCCGCGCAGGATGAAGCGGCCCATCGAGACAGCGGTCGGCTCGTTCGGCGTCTGCGGCTCGGCGCCGGTCAGCGAGAGGAGCGCACCGACGGTCGCGCCCGGGATGCTGAGGTTGTTGTACGGGCGGCCGAAGTTCAGCAGCAGCGGCTGTCCCTGGCCGGGCGCGGCGGTGATGACCGGCGACGGGATGACGCTGGTCAGCTGCAGCTCGGGGCCGATGCCGGGGAACGAGACGAGCGGCTGGGCGAAGCACTGCACGGCCGCGGCAGCACCCGGCGCGCAGAACTGCAGGCCCGCCTGGCGGGCGATGACCGCGGGCCAGCTCCAGACCTGATGGCGCTCGTTGAGCGAGCCGCCGGTGAAGCCGGCGCCGTAGCTGTCGCCGAGAGCCACGAAGTTCGAGAAGTTCGCCGTGCCACGCGCGGCGAACATCGGCGTTGCGAGGAGGACTGCGACGAGCACTGCCGCTGCGTAATGAATGTGTTTTCTCATGGATTGGGTCTCCTTAGAAACGGTAACCGAGGTTCACGCTCCAGAGAAGCGCGTCGGTCTCGTACTCGCCGTCGAAGCCTTCTGGATTCTGGCCGCGGGTGTCGCGGTCCTTGAAGTGAAGCACGAGGAGCGAGCCGTCCACGACGAACGGCCCGGCATGCCAGCCGGCGCCGAGCGAGGCGCCGATGCGATCGGAGTCCGGCAGCAGCGGGCTGACCGCTTCGATCGGCTGCGGGTTCTCGTCATAGACAGCGCCGAAGCGGACGTCGAAGTTGGCGGTGGCGTTGTGATTGACGCCGAGGCGGTAGGAGTTCGAGTCTTCCCAGTTCTGCTCGCGCACGAAGCTGGCGGTGGGGGTGGTCTCGAAATTCACCGCGAGCGCCTCGAAGCGGCTCCAGCCGGTGCGGATGACGTCGATCTCGACGTCCCAGTTCTCGGTCGGGCTGACGGCGAAGCCGATGCTGGCGATGGAGGGGAAGGGGAACTCGGTGTTGATGCGCTGGTCGGGCGGCAGCTGCGAGGCGACGATGGCGTCGAACTGCGGATTGCCGGTCAGGATCTGCGTGATCTCCGCCTCACCCTCGAGGTCGATGTCCATCGGGGCGCGGTAGGAGGCGCCGAAGCGGAACATCCCGTTCGGCTTGAAGAGCACGCCGGCGTTGAAGCCGATGCTGCTGCCGTAGTCCGAGGCCAGGCGGGTGTTGGCGACGTCGTGGATGCGGCCGGTGAACGGATTCAGCGAGAGCCGGTTCGCATTGAGGATTACGCGCGCACGGCGATACTCGACGCCGCCGCCGACGGCGAAGCGGCCGTCGCTGGTCTGCCACGCCACGGCCGGGTTGAACGACATCGTCTTCAGGTCGGCGTCCTTCGAGATGTAGCGGCCGGCCCAGGGATCGGCCCAGTCGGTGCGCAGGCCGAACGCGGCGAACGCGCCGAAGCCGATGGTCAGGTTCTCGCCGACCGGCATGATCGCGTACATGTTCGGGATGTTGAACGTGTGGCGGTTGTACTTGCCCGTCACGCCCGACGCGACCTCGCTGTTCGGATCGCCGGTGAACTCGTTCGTGAAGTTGATGAGCGTGGTACCACCCAGGACCGAAAGCCCATCGCGCTGCTGCGCGATGCCGGCGGGGTTGTAGAAGATGGCGCTCGGGTCGTCGGCCGTTGCGGCGAAGGCACCGGCCATGGCGCTCGCTTTCGCGCCCTGCTCGGGAATGAGGAAGCCCGAGCCGAAGGCGGAGCCGGCCATGAGGCAGGTGAATGAAAATGCGGTGGTTAATTCAAGGAATCGCAAAGGAGACCTCCTAAGTCTGTTTTGCTACAGAGGATTACAGCGCCCGGGACGGCGCGGATCATAGCACCGAAGTTTCAAAGCTTTTCCGCCAGTAATTCACGAAGAATGCGGTTCGCGAGGTCGGCTTTCGCCTTCCCCCGCATCTCCTTCATGAGCTGTCCCACGAGGAAGCCGAAGACCTTCTCCGCGCCTCCCCTGAACTGCTCGACCTGCGCGGCGTTCTGCTGCAGCACGCGCAGCGCCGCTTCGCGGATCACGGCCGGATCGCTGACCTGCGAGAGGCCCTTGCGCTCGACGATCTGCTCCGCCTCTTCACCGGTCGCCGACATCTCCTCGAAGACCTCTTTGGCCGTCTTGCCTCCGATCGCGCCGCTGTCGATCAGTTGAATGAGGCGCCCCAGCATCATTGGCGTGACGCGGTACTGCGCGATGTCGATCTTCTGCTCGTTGAGCACGCGCAGCACTTCGTTACGCACCCAGTTCGCGGCAGCGCGCACGTTCTTCGCGTGCTCCGCCGTCTCTTCGAAGAAGTCGGCCACGGCGCGCGTGGCCACCAGAACTTCGGCGTCTACGGCGGTCATGCCGTGCTCGCGCTGGTAACGCTCGATCCGTTCGCTGGGAAGCGCGGGCAGCGAGGTGCGCGTCGCCGCGATCCACTCGTCGTCGATGGAGAGGGTGATGAGATCGGGCTCGGGGAAGTAGCGGTAGTCGTGCGCTTCCTCCTTCGAGCGCATGACGCGCGTCTCGCCGGTGGAAGGATCGAAGAGGCGCGTGGCCTGCTCGATGCGGCCGCCCTGCTCGAGCACCTCGATCTGCCGCGCGATCTCGAAGTCGATGGCGGTGCGGAGGAAGCGGAAGGAGTTGAGGTTCTTGATCTCGTTCCGGATGCCGAGCGGCTCGCCGGGGCGGTGCACGGAAACATTCGCGTCGCAGCGCAGCGAGCCTTCTTCCATGTTGCCGTCGCAGACGCCGGTGTACATGAGGATCTGGCGCAGCCTGGTGAGATAGGTGGAGGCCTGTTCGGAAGAGTGGATGTCGGGATGGCTGACGATCTCGATGAGCGGCGTGCCGGCGCGGTTGAGGTCGACCAGCGAGGCGTCGCGCTCGTGCAGCAGCTTGCCGGCGTCTTCTTCCATGTGGATGCGCAGGATGCGCACGCCGAGGACGCTGCCGTGCGAGGCGAGCGGCTTGTCGAACTGCGAGATCTGGTAGCCCTTGGGGAGGTCGGGATAGAAGTAGTTCTTGCGCGCGAACACCGATTCGTTCTGCACTTCGCATCCGGTGGCGAGCGCCATCCGGATCGCCAGCTCCACCGCCTTGCGGTTGAGCACCGGCAGCGCGCCCGGATATCCGAGGCAGACAGGGCAGACCTGCGTGTTGGGAGGCGCGCCGAAGGAAGTCGGGCAGGCGCAGAAGATTTTGGTGCGCGTCTGGAGACGCGCGTGGACCTCTAATCCGATGACGGCTTCGTACATTGTGGCGGGGGGATTCTAATGGCGAAGCGGGTCATCGTTTGGAGTGCGGTGACCGCAGTCACCGCTTTGACTGGGTGCCGGGGACGCTGAACGCACCCGGCGGCAGCTGCGGCTGCCGAAGGAAAAGCGGTGACTGCGGTCACCGCACTCCATACCACTGCCGCGAGCCGAACGTTTAGAATGCACGCGCCCCATGTCCCGCTCCTCGATGTTCCGCTGGTGGAAGGCCGGCCTGATCGTGCTTTCGATCGCTCTGGTGGCCTTCGCGATTGCGACGCGGCCGGCCGCGGAGTTGCACACGGCGCTGGTCCTTGCGGCGCTCGTGCTCGTCGCGACGTTCCTGCGCATCGACGCCGGTGATGCGCCGATCGGCTTCGAGGCGGCGGTGGTGTTCGGGGCCATCGTCGTCTTTCACAGCCCGGCCGTGGCGCTCGTGTCGGTGCTGGTGGGCGTCGGGGCGCATGCGGCGTACCTGTCGTACTCGCGGCGGGCGTGGCAGCTCGACGCCTTTCACAACGCCGCGCAGCTCGCGGTCTCGTACTGGATCGTCGGGCTGCTGTATTCGATCGCGGTGGACGCGTCGGCGCGGCCGGCGGCGAAGATGGCCGGCTTCACGATGCTGCTGGTCGGGTACATCGCCGTGCACCTGCTGTTCGTCTCGGTGCGGCGCTATTTCGAGGAGGACGCGTCGCCGATCGACCTGCGGCGCATCCTGCTGCTGGAAGGGAAGACGCTGCTCTTCGTCACCCCGGTCGTGGTGATCGAGGCGATGCTGTACGCGACGTGGGGCATCGCGGGATTCGCGATCGCGTTCGTGCCGGTGCTGATCGTGGCCTATGCGATGCGCAACGAAGCCGAGGCGGCGCAGCAGAACGTGGAGCTGGTGCGGCGGAACCGCGAGCTGGCCATCCTCACCGAGAGCTCGACGCAGATCCTTTCGGCGGAGACGGACCACGAGACGCTGCGGCGGCTGATGTCGCTGCTGTCGAAGCTGGCCAGGATGAAGGCCTGCGCGGTGGTGACGTGGGAGGCGAATCCTGACGTGGCCGGGACGGTGTACCGCTTCGGCGAATGCCTCCCCACGGACCAGGAGATCCTGCGCTGGGTCGACTCGGCGGGGTTCGCGCAGTCGGCGCCGAGCCGCGCATTTGTGTTCCAGAGCGACATGCGCAAGTTCCCACTGTCGGGAGGGAGCGCGATCCAGGTGCTGATCGGGATCCAGACGCCCGAGGTCATCTACGGGATCCTGCTGTTCGAGACCGAGGACCTGTCAATCCTGAAGGCAGGCAGCATCAACATGCTGACGCTGCTGGTGAACCAGACCGCGCTGTCGCTGCAGGACCAGTTGCTGCGGCGCGAGATGCACGAGAAGACGATCCAGCTCGAGAGCCACGCGGCCACGATGTCGACGATTCTCGAGGTGTCGAACTCGCTCATCGGCCAGTTCGAGATCGACGCCGCCCTCACCCGCATCGCTCACGCCATCCGCAAGGCCCTCGGGTTCGAGAACGTCGTCTTCGCGCTGCGCGACGCGCGGCGCGAGGAATACGTCCGCCGCGCGCACGCGGGGCTGGACGACGTCTGGGAAGAGGTGAGGAAGAAGCACGTCACGGAGGCCGAGATCGCGGCCTTCTTCAATCCCGAGTTCCACGTCTCGAACTCCTACTTCGTCTCGCACACCGCGCTGCGCAAGACGGAGCACGACTTCTTCGTGCGCCCCGAGGATGCGGACGACGGGTTCCTGAAACCGGACGAGTGGCACGAGAACGACATGCTGCTCGTGCCGTTGATGAGGGGCGGCCAGATGCTCGGCTACCTGTCCGTGCGCGAGCCGCACGACCGGCGCATCCCGAGCATCGAGAAGGTGCAGACGCTCGAAGTCTTCGCCACGCAGGCCGTCACGGCGCTGCAGTCGGCGCGGCAGTACGAGGAGATCAAGCGCCTCACGTTCATCGACGCGCTCACTCCGGCGTACAACCACCGCTTCTTCCAGGAGGCGTTGGCGAAGGAGATCAGCCGCCATTCCCGCACCGGGCACGAGCTGGGGCTGGCCATGCTCGACATCGACAATTTCAAGAAGATCAACGACACGTACGGCCATCCGGTGGGGGACGAGATCCTCAAGGGGCTGGTCGAGGAGCTGATGACCAACGCGCGCGACAGCGACGTCGTGGCGCGCTATGGCGGCGAAGAGTTCGCGATCATCTTTCCCGATACGCCCGCGCAGTCGGCGGCCGACGCCGCGAACCGCCTGCGCGAGATCGTGGCCCGCCGCGTGTTCGCCCTGGCGGCGGTCGACAAGACGCTGCACATCACGGTGAGCATCGGCGTGGCCGTGTATCCGCGCGACGGCATGACCAGCGCCGACATCATCTCGCGCGCCGATGCGGCGCTGTATTTCGCGAAGAAGAGCGGCAGGAACCGCGTCGCGGTGGCGGCGGATGTGAATGATCTGGAGGCGATGTAAGCTGCGCGAATGCGCCGCTTTGCATTCCTCTTTCTTCTCATGACCATCCCCGCGCTCGCCCAGACGCTCGACGACCGCGTGCAGCGCGAGATTCCGACGCTACTCGATACCTACAAGACCCTGCACGCGATGCCGGAGCTGTCGACGCAGGAAGTGAAGACTTCCGCGTACGTGGCCAAACGCCTGCGCGAGCTCGGCTACGAGGTGACGGAGCGCGTGGGGCGCTACCGCGAGCCGGATACGACCTGCTACGGCGTCGTGGCCATCATGAAGAACGGGGACGGCCCGGTGGTGCTGGTGCGCAGCGACATGGACGCGCTGCCGGTGGCCGAGCAGACCGGCCTGCCGTACGCGTCGCAGAACGCGGGGGTGATGCACGCCTGCGGGCACGACGTACACATGACCACGCTCCTCGGCACGGCCAAGCTGCTGGCCGACCTGAAGTCGCAATGGCGCGGCACGGTGATGCTCATCGGCCAGCCGGCGGAGGAGATCGTGCGCGGCGCGGAGGGGATGCTCGCGGATGGCCTGTACGAGCGTTTCGCGAAGCCGGACTACGCGATCGCGCTGCACGACTGGGCCGCGCTCGACGCCGGCAAGGTCGGCTACCGCCCCGGCCAGATCATGGCCGCGACCGATTCGCTCAACCTCACGATACGCGGCGTGGGCGGCCACGGCGCGGCGCCGCACCTGACGAAGGATCCGGTGGTCATGGCGGCCGAGACGATCATGGCGCTGCAGACGATCGCCAGCCGCGAGCGCTCGCCGCTCGATCCGGTGGTGGTCACCGTCGGCCGCATCGAGGGGGGGACCAAGCGCAACATCATCCCGGACGAGGTGCGCCTCTTCCTCACCGTCCGCACGATGAGCCCGACGGTACGCGAACGGGTGCTCGAGGCCATCCAGCGGATCCCGAAGGGCATTGCCGTCGCGAATGGCCTGACCGAGGACCGCGCGCCGGTTTACGAGCACCTGCCGGCGGAGTCGATCGCATCGACGATGAACGATCCCGCGCTGACGGAGAAACTGGTCACCGCTATCGGCCGCGAGCTCGGCGAGGCGAACATGGTGCTGATCGATCCGTCGATGGTGAGCGAGGACTTCGGTCTCTTCGGCCAGAACGGCAAAATCCCCACCGTTCTCCTCGCCCTCGGCGCCGCCGACCCGGTCAAGCTCGCAAACGGCACGCAACCCGGCCTGCACTCGAGCAAGTTCGCCCCGGCCGATCCCTCGCTCGTGTTGCGCACGGGCGTGCGGGCCGCGGTGTCCGCGGTGATGGCATTGCTGCCGCGGTAGGCGCGTTTTCTGTCGCCCGCTTCGCGGGCGGCAGACGTTTGCCTAGTGCCGCACGCCCCGGCGCTTCCGTCCTGCCGGCACGGTCAGTTCAGCGCGCCAGGCGCCGCGGCCGTGGGTGAAGGCGTAGATGGCGGGGCCGTTGACGCCCTGGGCGATCACCACTGTCTCCGTGACCACGGCGGCGAAGCCGCTGTTTTCGACGGACCAGGTGTTCCCGCCGTCGAGAGAGACGAAGACGCCGAGATCGGTGCCGAGGTAGAGGCGGTCGCGTCGGGTGGGATCGACGGCGAGGGAGTGGACCGGGATATCGGGAAGGGCGCCGAGGCCGGCGCCGTCGATCGGAGTCCAGGTGGCGCCGAAGTCGGTCGAGCGCCAGACGTGCGAACCGCCGAAGCCGGCGTAGGTCGCGTAGACGACGTTCGAATCGGCGGGATCGAACGTGAGGGATGACACGAAGCCGGCGCGCGGGCGAGCGGAGGCCCAGACCGTGTTGACGTCGGACGACAACGCCTGATCGTTGCGGATGATGTCGCCGGCGGTGGTGCCGGCGACCACGCGCTCCGAGGTGGCGGCGGCGATGGCGGAGATCATCGCGCCGTCCGGCACCTTCGCCGAAGCGCGGCCCCAGCGGTTGAAACTGTTCGTCTTCCAGAGCGACGTACCGCCCATCCAGAGCGAGCGCGCGACCTGCGGATCGAGCGCGAACGGCGCGATGAAGAGAAAGTCCCCCTCCTCGAGACCGCCGGTCAGCGCATTGAAGCGCGTGCGGAAGTCGGGGCCGACCGCATAGAGCACGCGCCCCCACTGCTGCGACGCGTAGACGAGCGAGGAATTCGCGTCGATGGCCACGTAGCCCCCGTCGCCGCCGACGACCATGCCCCAGTGATCGGGACCGGTGTCGGTGTTGCCGACGTTGGTGCCGTTGTCCTGCGCGCCGGCGATGAACTGGCGGCCGTCGGGGAAGACGGCGCCGTGGTAGAACTGGGTCACTCCGTAATTGCCGTTCAGCCCCTGGAACAGCATCTCCGACTGCTCGTCCACGCAGATCGCGTCGCGGCCGGTGGGGACCTTCGCCAGCGCGTTGTCGGTGCGGGCGACGCCGCCGTCGTTGCCGAAGAAGACGGTCGTATTCGTAACGCCGTCGTACTGCGGATGAAAGCGGATCACGTGCTGGTCGGCGTGCAGGTAGGGGAGATTGCTGCGGTCGTCCGCGAACCAGTACGACGCGAGGCCCCAGGTCGAGCCGCCGTCGTCGGAGCGGAAGATGTCCACGCCTCCCGCGAATACGCGATCGGCGTTGGTCGGGTCGACCGCCAGCGTGTTGCAGTACCACCCCATCGTGCCCGGCACTTCGTCGTCCCTGCCGTTGCAGATCTTGTGGTCGATGGAGATGATGTTCGTGAGCATGGTCGGACCGACCACGTCGTGCGTCGAGTCCTTCCGGACGCGTGCGGTCCAGGTGCCGGGATCGCCGTTGCTGTCCGAGCGCCACACCGCGTGCAGGCTGTGGATGTGCGGTCCGGGCGTGATCGTGGCCGACATCCCGTAGATCACGGATGGATTCGACGGCGCGATCGCGAGCGACGTCCGTCCCATGTCCACCTCGGTGTGCACGGCTTCCCACGGGTGCGGTGCGAGCTCCGCGTTCTTGTTCCGGTAGATCGTCGCCTGCGCGAACGTGCCACAGGAGGCGAAGAGGTAATCGCCGGCGGTGTCGCCGCGATACGCCAGGTCGAGGCAGCCGCCCTTGACCGTGGTGGGGTGGATGTTCGACCAGGTCGCGCCCGCGTCGACGGAGCGCCAGACGCCGGTGCGCGTCGCGGCGTAGACGCGCGACGGCTCGTGCGTGCTGATCACGAGGTCGTTGACGTAGTGAAAGTTCTCGTTGTTCGCGGTCGAGGCGAGATGCGTCCAGCTCGCGCCGGCGTCGCGCGTCATGAAAATGCCGTTGCCGCGCAGGGGCAGCGCGGTGCCGCGCTCCGCTTCGCGGAAGTAGCCCTCGCCGGTGCCGGCGTAGAGGACGTTGCGGTCGGTGGGATGCATGACCATCGAGTTGACGGCGATGTTGACGAGGTAGTCGCCGATCGGCTCCCAGCGCACGCCGCCGCTGACCGTCTTCCAGATGCCGCCCGAGACCCCGGCCGCGTACATCACCTGCGGCTCGACCGGATCGATGATCAGCGCGCGGGTGCGCCCGCCGACGTTGCCCGGCCCGAGGAACTGCCACTTGCGGAAGGGAAGCGTGCCGGTCTCGGCGGACGTCGAGACGGCGCTGCCCGGCTGGAAGCTGGCGTCGGAGGCGGTGGCGTAGCGCTGCATGCGCTGCATCTGCTGCTGCGCCTCGGAGTAGGCGCGGAAGACGTCATCGGTCCCGCCGCGCTTCAGGGCGTGGTACGCGGCGGCGTGGTCGGGACTGTCATGAGGCTCTTTCTCGACCTCCGTGACGGGCTTCCACGTGGTCGTGCAGGCGGTGAGGAGCAGGAGAATCGGGATCAGGCGACGGGCCATGGCGATATCTTACGGTTCTTATTACGAGTTACGGCGGAGGGAAGCGATGCAACTGGTGAAAGATTCCTGCGCGTGTGGGCATCTGATCGATCATCACGACGGGGGACGGGGCGGCCCGTGCAACACCTGCGCATGCTCGGCGGGGGAACCGCCGACCGCGTTTCAGGTAGGGCTGATCCACGCGCTGCACGAGGTGACGCTGTCGTTGATGCGGGTGGCGAAGGAGATCCAGACGGCGAAGAGCGGGCCGCAGCAGTAAGGGCATGAAGTGGAGTGCGGCGACGCCGTCGCCGCACTCCTCGAAGTCGCTACGGCTTCATGTCGCTCGCCTTCGGCGGCTCGGGGATCGTGACGTCGATCGTCGTCACCGGGCCGAGCGTCGAGAGGGGCTTTTCGAACTCGTTCTGGTTGCCGACCACCAGTACCGCGAGCTGGTCGGGATGGAGATACGTCTTCGCGACGCGTGCGACATCCGCCGCCGTCACCTTCTCGATCAGCCCGGGCCACTTCACGAAGTAATCGGGTGGGAAGCCGTACATCTCGAGCAGCACCTGCTGCTGAAGCGCCTTGGCGCGCGTGTCCATGGTGAAGACGAAGGCGTTGAGGATCGACTCCTTCGCCAGCGACAACTCTTTCTCCGTGGCAGGGGACTCGATCATGCGGCTCACTTCGCCGCGCAGCGCCTCGACCGATTCGAGCGTGGTGCCGCTCTTGGTCGACATCTGCAGCCGGAACAGGCCGGGATAATCCCACGGCGCGCTCACCCCGCCGCCGACGCCGTACGTCAGGCCGCGCACGGAGCGGAGCTGCTGCATGAGGCGTCCGGAGAAGCCACCGCTCAGGATCTCGTTCATGACCGTGACGGCCGGCATGTCGGGGTTGTTGCGCTCGATGCCGGCATGGACCATGGCGATGTTGGCCTGGGTCACGTCGTCCTTCGCCACGAAGTAGACGCCTGGCTTCGCCGCCGCGATGGCCGGATCCGGTTTCGCCACCTGCGGGCCGCGCGGCCACGACTCGAACGTCTTGCGCAGGCGCTGCTCCAGCTGCGCGCCGTTGAAGTCGCCGATGAAGGACAGGATCATGTTGTTCGGGTGGACGGTCTGCTTGTGGAACGCCAGCAGGTCGTCGCGGGTGATCGAAGCGATCGTGGCGTACTCCGAGTATCGCGCGTACGGCGACGTGCGGCCGTAGCCGAGCGTCTGCGCCTCGCGGAAGAGGATCGATTGCGGCTCGTCGTTGCGCCGGGAGATCCCGGTGTTGGCCTGGGTCTTGGCCAGGTCGATCTTCTCCTGCGGGAAGGCAGGGTTGCGGAGCAGGTCCAGCCAGAGCGGGTAGACGGTGTCGAAGTCCTCCTTCAGCACATCCAGCGAGACGGACGACTGGTCGCTGCCGGTCCCGGTCTCGATGCGCGCCGCGCGCGACTCGAGCAGCACGTCGAGGTCTTCACCCTTCTTCGAGGTGGAGCCACCGTTGCGCCACGCCTGGCCGTAGATGCTGGACATGCCGGTCTTTTCCGCCGGCAGGTTGCGCGAGCCGCCGCGGATCGTGGCCGAGCCGCGGATCAGCGGCAGCTCGTGGTCTTCCTGGATGAAGATGACCATGCCGTTCGCCAGCGCGATGCGCTTCGGCTGCGGCATGGAGAACTTGCGCAGCGGCGGCGTCTTGATGTCCGTGTGGCTCGTGACCTGCGCGAGCGCGCCGGACGCCATCAGCAGCATTGCTGCAATGGATGCGGCTCTCTTCATTTCGCCCCTCCTTTCGCGATCGACTCCAGCTTGGCGACGGTGCGGTTTTCCGGTTTGAAGGTCGCGTTCGCGACCCGCTTCACGTCGGCAGCCGTGACTTTCTCGATGCCTTCCACTTCACGGAAGATCGAGCGCCAGTCGCCGTACAGCGTGTGGTAGCTCGCGAGCTGCAGCGCAAGGCCGGAGTTGCTGGCGAGCTGGCGCAGCACCATCGCTTTCACGCGGGTCTTCACCGACTGCAGCTCCGCCTCCGGCACGTCTTCGGTCTTTAGCCGCTCGATCTCGGCGCGGACCCCTTCGGCCAGCTCGTCCGGCGTGTGGCCGGGCGTCGGGACGCCGAACACCGCGAAGAGGTTCGCGTACTTTTCACCCGGGTAGCCGTTGAAGCCGGAAGCCTGCGCGGCGATCTTCCTGTCGCGCACCAGGGACTTGTAGAGACGCGACGTGCGTCCGTTCGACAGCAGCATGGAGATGACGTCGTACGTGTCGTCGTCGGGATGCGTCACAGGGGGACGGTGATATCCCTCCATGTACAGCGGTTGCGACGCCTCGCGCAGCGTGACCGTGCGCTCCCCACGCTGCGGCGGCTCGATGGTGCGCAGCGCGCCGGGGAGCGGCGCCTTCGGCAGGCGTCCGAAGTACTTCTCGATGACCGGCCACGCTTCGGCGGGATTCACGTCGCCCACGATGGCGACGACCATGTTCGACGGGACGTAATACTTCTTCGCGAATTCCGCGGCGTCGGTCGCCGAGAAGCTCGACAGGTCGGAGGGCCAGCCGACGCCGCTGAAGCCGTATGGGTGCGCGGTGAACGCCGTGGCCAGGAACTCTTCGTCCAGGCGCCCGAACGGGCTGCTCTCGGTGCGCATGCGCCGCTCTTCGGTGACGACGTCGCGCTCCTTGTAGAACTGCCGGAACACCGGGTTCCGGAAGCGCTCCGACTCCATGTACGCCCACAGCTCGAAGCGGTTCGAGGGCATGGAGAAGAAGTAGGCGGTGATGTCCGACGAGGTGAAGGCGTTCATGCCCACGCCGCCGGCGCGGTCGATGACCTCCGAGAACTCGTCGTTGGTCATGTGCTTGTCGGCCTCGGCGATGGCGTCTTTCCACGCCTGCTCGAGCTGCTTCACGCGCGCTTCGTCGCGGTTCGTCTCCGCGCGCCGCGCCTGGTCGTACGCCGCGTACGCGTCTTCGACTTTCACGAGCGCCGCGCGCTCTGCTTCCCAGTCCTTCGAGCCGATCCGGTCCGAGCCCTTGAAGGCCATGTGCTCGAACATGTGGGCCAGGCCGGTGATCCCCGGCACTTCCTGCGCCGAGCCGGTATTGACCACCGTTGCATACGAGAACACCGGGGCGTCGTGCCGTTCGAGCAGGATCACGGTCAGCCCGTTGTCGAGCTTGCGGACCTGCGTCCGTTTCTCGAATGACGCGAGGTCCTGTGCGAATGCGCTCGCGCTCAACACCACGAACAGCGTCGCCATTGACAACACTCTTCTCATTCTTCCCTCCTGAGATCTATTGCCGCGGGACGATTTTACGTACGCGAGATAAACTAGTTTCATGGTCAGCTCTGCAGCAGTCACGCCGGAAGACTATCTCTCCTCCCTCCCCGACGAGCGCCGCGCGGTGATGTCACAAATGCGCGACCTCATTCGCAAAAATCTGCCGAAGGGATACGTCGAGTCGATGAACTGGGGGATGCTTTCGTACGAGATCCCGCTGGACCGCTATCCCGATACCTACAACGGCCAGCCCCTCGGATACGTCGCGCTCGCCGCCCAGAAGAACGCCTATTCGCTGTATCTCCTCGGTCCTTATGGTGACGAGCGGGAACTGCAAAAGTTACGCGACGGGTTCGCGAAGGCGGGGAAGAAGCTCGACATGGGCAAATCCTGCGTGCGTTTCAAGAAGCCGCAGGACCTGGCGCTCGATGCGCTTGCCGAAGCGATCGCGAGCACGCCCCCCGAGGCGTACATCGCGCAGTACGAAGCGGTCAGGAGCAACACGGGGCCTGCCAGTACAACGGTGAAGAAGAAGGCGGCCAGGAAGGCGTGACGCGGTTCGACGTCGCCATCATCGGTGCCGGCGCGAGCGGCACGCTCACCGCCGTCCAGTTCGCCCGCGCCGCCGGCCCCAACGGCCGTGGTGCCCTCATCGAAGCAGGGGCACGCGCGGCGCGCGGGCTCGCGTATGGGACGCCATACGGCGCGCATCTGCTGAACGTACCCGCCGCACGCATGAGCGCGCTGCCCGACGATCCGGAGCATTTCCTGCGCTGGCTGCGCGGCCGCATCGCGACGGCGCAGCCCGGCACGTTCGCGCCGCGCGCGCTTTACGGGGATTACCTCGCGTCGCTGCTCGCGGAGCGCGATACGTACGAGCGGGTGACGCGCGTCGGCGGCACGGCGGTCGGCCTCACGCGCAGCGGCGACGACTGGATCGTGCACCTGCACGACGACCGCACCATCGCCGCGCGCTCGGTCGTGCTCGCCCTCGGCAACCTCCCGCCTTCCGATCCGCTGCAACTGGAAGGGGAGGTGCCGCTCGAATACGTCCGCGATCCCTGGGCACACGGCGCCGCGATCGGCCTTGCCGCCGACGCGCCGGTGTTGCTCATCGGGAGCGGGCTGACCGCGATCGACGTGGCCGTGGCGATCCGGCACGAAGGCCACACCGGTCCGATCTACGCGCTCTCGCGCCACGGACGGATGCCGCAATCGCACGCGCCGGTGACTGCGCGTCCGCTGGCGTCGGTGCCGTTCGCGACTCCCCGGCAGGCACTGCGCTGGGTACGCGAGCAACCCGACTGGCGTGCAGCCATCGACAGCCTCCGGCCGCACACGGTTGCGATCTGGCAGGGGTGGTCGCTCCGGCAGCGGATGTCGTTCCTCCGCCACGTGCGCAGCCTCTGGGACGTGCACCGCCACCGCGCCGCCCCCGAGGTGCTGGGGGAGGTGCAGGTGGAAGTGCTGCAGGGACGGATTCTCTCGCTCACCGGCGCCCTCGACGTGACCTGGCAACCGCGCGGCACGAGCGAGCGCCGCACGCTGCACGTCGCCCGCGCCATCAACTGCACCGGCCCGGCGTCGGATTACGCCAGGCTCGACCTCCCCCTGGTCGTGCAACTCCGCCGCGCCGGCTGGCTGGTCGCCGACCCCCTCCGCCTCGGCGTCGAAACCGCCCCCGACGGCTGCCTCCTCGGCATCGACGGCCAGCCGGTCGAGCGCCTCTACACCCTCGGCCCGCTGCGCCGCCCCGCGCTGTGGGAGTCGACCGCAATCCCGGAGATCAGGGAGCAGGCCGCGGCGCTGGCGTTGACGCTGGCACAGTAGGGATCGTCCTCTGTCGCCCGCTTTGCGGGCTCGAATCATGGGGCCTCCGTACCCCCGGCTGAAGCCGGGGGCTACAGTTCTCGAGCTGCCTTCGGCAGCAGAGCGCAGTGTGGAGCGGCGGCCCCCCGCCCACCGGATTCGCCAGGACGCTCCCGATGACGCGCCAATCGTTTGGAGTGCGATGACCGCAGTCACCGCTTTTCCTCCGGCAGCCGCAGCTGCCGCCTTGCGCATTCAGCGTCGCAGGCACACAGTAAAAGCGGTGACTGCGGTCACCGCACTCCAAACTGATGGCGCGCGTATCGTGTCGGGGTCTGCTGCCGAAGGCAGCACGAGATCTGTGGGACGTCCATGATTCGAGGCCGCGAAGCGGGCGACAGGGGGGACGTTCACTTCACATTGCCCGGCGGGAACCCGAAGCTGAGACGAATTGCGGAGTATTCGGGGTCGACTCCGCCGTCGCGGGTGCGGATGGTCAGCACCGGCTCGACGAGCGCCTGGTACGTCGGCGGGAGGTCTTCCCGCCGCGAGGCGGCGAAGAGCGTGATCAGCGGGGGCTCGCCCTGCTTGAATGCGATGTCGCGCCGGCGGATCAGTTTCAGGTTTGCATCCTCGACGGCGCTCAGCGCGCGGTCGAGCTGCAGCGTCGGGAAGACGAACGCGAACACCCCGCCCGGCGCGAGGATGCGCGCGGCTGCCTTCGCGTAATCGGTGACCGAGCCGCGCACCTCGATGCGCGCGGGGATGGCCTGCCTGTGCTCCGCCTCCGTGGCCGTGCCGGGAGGAAAGTAAGGAGGGGAGCCGGTGACGAGATCGAAGGGCGCTTCGCCGGCGAGCAGCGACTCGTCGCGCAGGTCGCCGTGGTAGAGCGTGAAGCGCGACTCCAGTCCGTTGTACTTCATGGTCTTGCGCGCGAGCCGGATCGAGACGTCCTGCGCCTCGACCGTGCAGAACGTCGCCCCCGGCAGGCGCCAGGCGGAGATGAGCGCGACCGAGCCGATGCCCGAGCCGAGATCGGCGGCGCGGTCGACGCGGGGAGCGTGCGCGGTGCCGTACCAGGCGGTCAGCACGTCGTCGGTCGAGTAGCGGTGCCCCTTGGCGTACTGGAAGATCCGGAAGTGCCCGCAGATGAAATCGAGCGTCTCCCCTTCCTCCGGCTCGATGCCGCCCGGCGGCACCGGTCCCGGCCTTCGCCAGCCGCGATAGAAGCGAGGATCGTCCATTGCGCGCGGTAGAGTAATCGAATGGCGAACTCGAAGCTCGTCTGGACGAGCGACCCCGAAAAAGCGAAGCAGCTCCGCGACTCCGGCCAGCTGGACGCACCGGCCACCGACGCCGAGCCGTCGAAGCAGACCATCCGCGTCGCGCTCGACAAGAAGCGCCGCGCCGGCAAGACCGTCACCGTCGCCTCCGGCTTCCAGCACACACCCGAAACGCTCGCCGCCGTCGCCCAGACGTTGAAGAAGAAATGCGGCTCCGGCGGCACGGCGAAAGATGCCGAGATCGAGATCCAGGGCGATCACGCCGCGCGCATCGCGGAGGAGTTGCGGAAGATGGGTTATCGGGTGAAATAGCTGGCGTCAGCCCGCGAGGGATATGGAGTGCGGTAACGCCAGTTACCGCTCTGACTGCTTTTGTACGTGCCGTAGCCGAGGGTGGTGCGCCCTCGCTTCCGTGGCGCGAGCGAAGGGCGGACCTGCTTGCGTTTCAGGACGAATAGAAGCAGTAAGAGCGGTAACTGGCGTTACCGCACTCCATAACCGCCGCTTCTTACATCGGTCCGTCGTACCGCACGACCTCTCCGAGGTTCAGCTCCCGGATCCCTGCCTCCACCTTCTTCAGGTCGCCGACGATCACCCAGATCACTTCGTCGGGACGGATGATCTTTTTGCCGGCGGCGTTGATGGCGTCGGCGGTGAGGGTGCGGACGTTGCGGGCGTAGTTGGGGTAGTAGTCGTCGCCGCGGCCGAGGACCAGCATGCGGATGCCGGCGGAGCCGAGGGAATCGAGCGTCTCGTAGGCGCCGGGGAGGCGGAGCGTCGAGCTGCGCATCACGCTCTCGTACTCCTCGCCGGCGATGGGGCGCTCGCCCGCCACGCCGCGCAACTCCTTCTGCACCTCAACGATCGCTTCCTTCGTCTTGTCCGTCTGCACCGGTGCGATCAGGAAGAACGGGCGCTGGCCACGCGCGTCGTTCACTCCGGCGAAGCTGCCGTAGGACCAGTGCTTGTCGAGGCGGAGGTTGCGGTTCAGGCGCGAGGTGGCCATGCCGCCGAAGTTGCGCATCATCGTCTCGACGGCCACGTCGTCGGCCGCGCCGCCGCGATCGGCGACATGCGTCGCGACGATCACGCTCTGCGGTGCATCCGGCTTGTCGATGAGGTAGACCTTCCTGCCCGCGGTGCGCGGCACGTCGGGGATGGTCCGCTGCGGCACGTCGCCGCGCTTCCACGAGCCGAACGCGCGCTCGAGCTCCGCCACCGCCTGCGGCAGGGTGATGTCGCCCGTCACGATGATGGTGCTGTTGTTGGGGCGGAACCAGGTGCGGTGCCACTCCGCGAGCTCGTCGCGCGTCAGCGACTTCAGGCTCGCCTCGTAACCCGAGCCGGAGAACGGCTTCGCATACGGATGGTTCGCGCCGTAGAGGATCGGCGGGATGATGCGCAGGGCCGCGGCGTTCGGTTGCGCCTGTTCCTGCCGGATGCGCGCGAGGCGCTCCTGCTGCAGCAGCGCGACTTTGTCCGCGGGGAACGACGGGCGCATCACCACGTCCGCGAAGATCTCCAGCGCCGGCCGCACGTGCATGGCCAGCGTGTCGAGATCGGCATACGAGAGGTCGAGTCCCGTGCTGGTGGCGATCCGCGCGCCGTACGCGTCGAGATCGTCGACGATGCGGAACGCATCGCGCGTGGCGGTCCCTTCGTCCATCACGTCCGCGGCCAGCGCGGCCAGGCCTGCCTTGGCCACCGAATCGGTCGAATGCCCCGCATCGACGGCGAGCGTGAATTTGACCAGCGGCACGCTGTGGCGCTCGAGCAGCACCACCTTCATGCCGTTGGAGAGCGTCGCGCGCTGCACGGCAGGGAAGGTCACGTCGGGCGCTTCGCCGAGGTTGGGGAGGACCTTGCGGTCGACGTCGCTCTTGCCGGGCGAAAGCTTCGGCATCGGATCGACGTAGAGCGTGTAGTGGTTCGTGTCCAGCCACGTCTTCGCCGCGTTCTGCACCTCGGCCGGCGTGGCCGTTGCGGCGGCCTGCAGGCGGTCGAGGTAGGCGTCGGGCGTCGTGCCGTAGGTCGCGCTCTCCGCGAGGATGGCCGCGCGGCCGTCGAACGCGCCGAGACGCTCGCTCGCGCGGGCGAAGCGGGAAACGATGCGGCTCTGCGCGCGGCGCACTTCATCCGCGGCAGGTCCGTTCTTCACCAGCTCGGCGACCACCTTGTCGATCTCCCGCTCCACCTTCGCCGGATCGGCGCCCGGCTTGACCGTGGCGTCGATCACGAACGCGCTCGCCAGCTCGCCGTCGATCACGAACGCGCTGATTCCGGTCACGAGCTCCTGCTGGTAGGTGAGCACGCGGTCGAGGCGCGCGCTCTTCGAGCCGCTCAGCACTTCCGCCACGACGTTGAGGTGCTGCAGGCGCGGATCGCGCCACGCCGGTGCGTGATAGACGCGGTAGATGCGCGTCTGCGGGACGCGGTCTTCCATCCGGTCCCGCACGTGCCGCTCGAACCTCGGGATCCACTCCTCGGCACGCGCGAGCGGCGGTCCCGGCTGGATGCCGCCGAAGTACTTCTTCACCATCTCCAGCGCCCGCTGCGGCGTGATGTCGCCCGCGAGGGCGATCACGGCGTTGTTCGGGCCGTAATACGTGCGGTACCACTCCTTCACGTCGTCGAGCGTGGCCGCGTCGAGATCCTCCATGCTCCCGATGGTCGGCCAGGAGTAGGGGTGGGAGTACGGGTAGATCATCTCGGTGATGCGGTCGTACGCGCGGCCGTACGGCTGGTTCTCGCCGGTCCGCTTCTCGTTCTGCACCACGCCGCGCTCGCGCGTCAGCATTGCCTCGTTGATGTTGCCGGCCAGGAAGCCCATGCGGTCGGCTTCGAGATAGAGCGTGCGGTCGAGGGCCGAGACCGGGACGTCCTCGACGAAGTTGGTGCGGTCGGTCGAGGTCGAGCCGTTGCGGTTGTTCGCGCCGAGGTCGTCCATGGCCTCGCGGAAGCCGTGCGGATAGTTCTCGCTGCCGTTGAAGAAGAAGTGCTCGAAGAGATGCGCGAACCCGGTCTTGCCGCGTTTCTCGTTGCGCGAGCCGACGTGATACATCACGTGTACCCCAACGATCGGCACGCTGTGGTCCTCGTGTACGAGGAGCGTGAGCCCGTTCTCGAGCACGAAGCGCTCGTACGGGATGTCGAACTGCGTCCGGTCGAAGGACGGTTTCGGCTGCGGCTTCTGCTGTGCGGCAGCGCTCGACGCGATGAGGATCGTCACGAAAAGGGCTTTGACGTTCATGGTGGGCGGAATTGTACCGTCCGGCCCAAAATGAAATACCACTGTTCGCTTCGGGTTATTTATACTCAGGAAAGGTGAGTGACGGACAATTGATCGGGAACGGGTGTGTCATGGCCATCGGCGGCAATGAGGACAAGCGTGCTGCACGCGAGTCGATCCTTGCCGCATTCGTACGCCGCGCCGGAAGCGACCAGGCGCGGATCGTCATCGTTCCGTCTGCTTCGGAGAAGCCGGTGGAGCGGGCGGAGCGGTACACCCGCATCTTCACGAAGCTGCAAGCGGCGGAGATCCGCACCGTGCATGTCGACCTCGGCAGCATCACCGGGGAAGAGCGCGAGTTGATCCGCACCGCGACCGGCATCTTCGTGACGGGCGGGAACCAGCAGAGGCTGATGGAGTTCCTCCGCGCCGCCGACGCCGTCGACCTGATCCGCAGCGCCGTTCGCGACGGCGCCGTCTACGCCGGCACCAGCGCGGGCGCGGCCGCGCTGAGCCGCCGCATGATCGCCGGCTCGAAGCGGAAGAAGGGCACCGACATCGTCGAGTACGACGAAGGCCTCGGCCTCATTCCCGACGCCATCATCGACCAGCATTTCGGCGAGCGCCGCCGCCTGACGCGCCTCATCAGCGCCGCAAGCGCGCACCGCCTGACGGGGATCGGCATCGACGAGAACACCGCCATCGTCTGGAACCACGACGGCGTGGTGACGGTGGAAGGGGCGGGGCAAGTGACGATCGTCAATCCCGACCACGGCGCACGCGTCGACCCGCACGCGGCCTCGTACCGGCTGAAGATTCTGCGGCCGGGCGCGAAGTTCGTGGCGGACTAGCGTCCGCGGTGTCGGGTGTCGGGTGTCTGGGGTTTCTCGCCTGGACCTCGGTTCGTGCGACGCACCCCAGATACCCGATACCCGACACCAACGCGCAGCGTCAACTGACGGTTCCCTTCGCCGGCACCTGTTCCCCGTTCGGCAGGATCGGTCTCTTCGTCCTCAGGTCGAAACCGAACCCCGAGGGGAGCACGTGCATGGCGGAGTCGGTCATGGCGATGACTTCGTCGTCGCTCGCTTCGGGGGCGTTGGTGTAGGTGACGGTGCCGTCGAAGACGAAGGCGGCGCCGCTGCCGAGGACGGTGAACTTTTCGCCAGGCTGCACCTCGATGGCCGTGTCTTCGTCGAGGCCGACGCCGAGGATCTGGGGGTTGTGGGAGAAGATCACGAGCATGCGGCTGACGCGGCCGCGCTGCGAGAAGTGGGTGTCGACGACCGTATCGCGCCAGTAGCCGAGGCCGGGAGCGAGGCTGACGTCGGAGCGGCGCACCGTTCCTGACGAGCTGCCGCTGATCACCATGGTCGAGCTCATCGCGGCCGCACCCGCGCTGGTGCCGCCCGCGATCAGGCCGTCGTTGAAGATGCGGTGGCGGATCTCGTCGCCGAAGGGAGTGCCGGCCACGATCGCGGTCAGGCGCAACTGGTCGCCGCCGGTGAAGAAGACGCCGGTGGCGCGGCGCACCATCTCCACGAGCTCGCTGTCTTCACCCTGATGGCGGCGCGTGATGTCCGGCTCCATCACTTCGGCCACGCCGATCTTCTCGAACAGGTCGCGGTAGACGCGCTCCTTCTCTTCCACGTCTCTGGAGGGCGTGCCGCAGACGAGGATGCGCGCGTTCTTCCCGCCGCACATCTCCACGAAGCGCGGCAGGATCACCATGCTCTCTTCGTTCTTGTCCTCGGCGCCGCCGATCACCAGCAGCCGCCCGATCTTCCGCTCGTCCTGCGAGAAGCTGATCTTGCGCTTCTCAGTCTCGTGTTCCGTAGCAGCAGTCAATGGGTCCTCCCTCCGGCGATGACATGCCGGAGCTCCAGCGATTTCGCGTCGAGCACGAGCAGGTCCGCCCGTTTTCCTTCCGCGATCGTGCCCGCATCCTCCAGCTTCAGTACCCGTGCCGGATTGCGCGTGGCGAGTGCGAATGCGTCCTCGAGCGGCCACACTTTCTCGAGCACGGCCGCGCGGACCTGTTCGAGCAGCGAAGAGACCGGTCCGATCGGTGCGTCCGTCGAGATCGTCAGCATCGACCTGTCCCCGTCGTACATGCGCAGCCAGTGCGTGAGGTTGCGCTCCACCACGTCCAGGTCGACCGCGACACCACGCCGCGTCAGCTCGATCGCTTCGCGGAAGAGCTCTTCATTGCGGTTCACATGTGTCGGATGCAGCGACGCGGCCGGTACGCCGAGCTCCAGCAGCTCGCGCACGATCGAGAGCCGCTCGCGCAGTTCGCCGGTGTGCAGGTGCAGCACGCCCGCTTTCCCGGTGAGCGTCCCGGCGATGTAGCAGTCGGAGGCGAGCCGCGCCAGCGTGCGCGCGTCGTAGTGCGTGCCGCGGCGGTCGGCGATGGCGATCTCGCCCGCGCCAATGATCTCTTCGAACAGCACGATGTCGTCGCGCACGCAGCCCATCAATGAACGGGCGTCGTAGCCGCCGGTCCACATCAGTGCGTTGAGGCCCTGCTCGCGCAGCGCTTTCACCTTCGCCATGAGGGAGGGGAGGGTCCTGGTGGTCGTGTCGGTGCCGAGCAGCCCCACCACGGTGGTCGTGCCGTTCGACAGCAGCTCGTCCGCGGAGATCGGGCCGCTCGCGGAGGCGAAGCCCTGCTCGCCGCTGCCTCCGATGAGGTGGATGTGGCAGTCGATCAGTCCCGGGGTGACGATGCAACCGGTCGCATCGATGCGTTGCGGCGCGAACGACGACGCATCGACGTCGCCGATTTTCTCGATGCGTCCGCCCGCGACGACGATGGTCGTCTCTCCGCGCGGCGCGGGATCGAAGACGTCTCCGTTCTCAATGAGGAGCACTGGTGAGCTGTGGTTCCGGCATCAGTGACTGGCGGATGGTTTCGACGTAGCGCGCCGCGATCTCCGGCTTGTCGGCGATGTAGACGATCAGGTCGCCCGGCTGCCCCTCGGACACCGCATACGCAATCGCTTCCTCTTCGACGGAGCGCTCGACGATCTGCGACTCCCGCAAGCCCCCCGCGATCAGTCCTTCGCGGATGATGCGCGCCACTTCCCCCGGCTTCCGGCCGCGCAGGTCGATGTCGTCGCGCACGATGACGCGGTCGAAGTGCTCCCCGACGATGCGTGCCGCGTTCCGGATGTCTTCGTCGCGGCGATCGCCCGGCAGCCCGATCACGCAGACGTTGCGGTTGCGCCGCAGGGAGTCGGCGAGCTCGCTCATCGCGGCCAGGCCGTGGGGGTTGTGCGCGTAGTCGATCAGCACGCGGAAGCCGTCGAAGTCGACGAAGTTCAGGCGTCCCGGCGTCGTGGTGGCGGACTGGAAGAACGACTGCAGGCCCGACACGATGTCGCTCACCGCGATGTTCGTGGCGAACGTGGCCAGTACCGCCGCCAGCGCGTTGGCGATGTTGAAGCGCGCCTTGCCGCCGAACGAGATCGGTACGTTGCGCACCTCGGTGAGCGGGATGCGGATGCCGTTCTCGTACAGCATCAGCCAGCCGTTTTCTACGGTCGCGCCATGACCGTTCTCCTCGACGTGTTTGCGGAACGTGGCGTTCTCCGGGTCGAGGGAAAAGTAGGCAAGGCGGCAGTCTGCCTGCTCGCGGATGAGCGGGGTCATGCCGTCTTCCGCATTCAGGATGGCGTACCCCTCGGGCATCACGCGTCCGACCGTCACCGCCTTCACCTGTGCAAGGTCTTCGAGCGTGTTGATGTCGCGTATGCCGAGATGATCCTCGGCGATGTTCGTCACCACCGCGGCGTTCGACCAGTCGTAGCCGACGCCGGCGCGCAGGATGCCGCCGCGCGCGGTCTCCAGCACCGCGAAGTTGACGAGCGGATCGCGCAGCACGACCTGCGCGCTGTTCGGTCCGGTCGTATCGCCCTTCTGCACGAGCTGGTTCCGGATGTAGATGCCGTCGCTCGTGGTCAGGCCGACGCTCCTGCCGGCCATGCGGGCGATGTGGGCGCAGAGGCGGGCGGTGGTGGTCTTGCCGTTGGTGCCGGTGATCGTGATGATCGGGATGCGCGCTTCCGATCCCGGCGGGAAGAGCATGTCCACCACCGCTTCGCCGACCGGACGCGGCTTGCCGATCGTCGGCGCGGTGTGCATCCGGAAGCCGGGTGCCGCATTCACTTCGACGATGCCGCCACCGTTCTCCAGCACCGGCGTCTCGAGGTCGGGCGCCACGACGTCGATGCCGGCGATGTTGAGGTCGACCAGGCGGGAGATGCGCTCCGCCATCTCGATGTTGTGCGGATGCACGCGGTCGGTGATGTCGACGGACGTGCCGCCGGTGGAGAGGTTCGCGGTGGTCTTGAGCAGGATCACTTCCCCCGTCTCGGGGACGCTGTCCGGGGTCATGCCGCGCAGGTGCAGCAGGCGCAGGGTGGCGGCGTCGATCTTGATCTTCGTCAGCACCTTCTCGTGGCCGTAGCCGCGGCGCGGGTCTTCGTTGGCCAGCTCGACGAGCTGCTCGATGGTGTGCGTGCCGTCGCCGGTGACGTGCGCCGGGACGCGCTCCGCCGCGGCCACGAACTTGTGGTTGATGACCAGCATGCGGAAGTCGCGGCCGGGGAGGAAGCGCTCGACGATGATGCTCTGCCGGTACTCTTTCGCGTCTTCGAACGCGGTCCGGAACTCTTCCTCGGTACGGATGTTCGTCACGATGCCGCGCCCGTGCGAAGCATCGAGCGGCTTGACCACCACCGGCCAGCCGATCCTGCCCGCGATGCTCAGCCCTTCTTCGACGTCGCGCGTCACGTCGCCCCCCGGCACCGGGACGCCGTGGAAGCCGAGGATGGCCTTGGTGGTGTCTTTGTTGCCCGCGATCTCGACGCCGAGGAAGCGTGTAGTCGAGGCGATGGTGGCCTGGATCTTCCTCGCGTTGGCGCCGTAGCCGAGCTGCACGAGGTTGAGGTCGTCCAGGCGCAGGAAGGGGATGCCGCGCTTCACGGCGGCGTCGACGATCGAACGCGTCGACGGTCCGAGCGAGTTGCGCTCGTACAGCCGGCGCAGCCTGGCCACGCTCCCTTCGACGTCCGTCGGCTCGCCGTCGATGAGCGCGTGCAGGAAGTCCATGGCCAGCTCGCCGGCCAGGATGCCGGTCTCGCGCTCCGCGCATTCATAGATGACGTTGTACACGCCGGGAGGTCCGGCGGAGCGGGCGCGTCCGAAGCCGACCTCGATCCCGGCCAGCGCCTGCAGCTCGAGCGCGACATGCTCCATGACGTGCCCCAGCCAGGTGCCATCCTCGACGCGGCTGAAGAAGCCGCCGCGTACCCCCTCGGAGCAGCGATGCTCGATGAGGGAGGGCATGTGCGTCTTCAACTGGTCATAGAAGCCGTCGATGGTGTTCGTCGGCCGCTCTTCGAACGGGCCGATGTCGACCTTCCATTTGATGCACGGCCGATGGGCGTAAAGGTTCGGGCCCATCAGTGCGAGGCGTTCGAGGACTTTGATGCGGAAGGACGTTTCCTCTGCCATTCGTTCCACTCGGGTAGCTTTTACACTTTCTCTGCGATCTCCGCCACGGCGAGCAACGCGCTTGCCAGAGACGCGCGCTACACTGCGCGCCAGACATGCAAGCCGTCGTGTTGTTTGCGCGCAGCCCGGAACGGGAAGCCATCGCGAAGCAAATGGCCGGCGCGGTGCCGCTGTTTCGCGCCGTCGTGGCCGCCTGGCTGCGCGAGGCGGAAGCGCACGGCGCCCGTCCGGTGATCGCGTGCGAGCCCCGCGATCGCGATGCGCTGGCGGCGATTGCCCCCGAGGTGCCGCGGGACTGGATCGAACAACCGCGCGCCGCGTTCGGGGAGCGCGTCTGCTCCGCCACCTGCGAAGCCTTCGCCCGCGGCTTCGCCTCGGTCGTCATCGCCGCGATCGACGCCCCGCCGCCGCGCCGCCTCGGCGAAGCGCTGGCCGCGCTCGCGAACGGCGTCGAGGTCATCGGCCCTGCCCGCGACGGCGGCGTCAACTTCATCGGCATCACGCGCGCCGCTCGCGAGCTGCTCGCGAATCTCACGTTCGCCCGCTGCCGCGCGGCGCTGCCCCACGCGCTGATCTTCGAGGCGGCCACGGACGTCGATTCGCCCTCGGCGCTGCACGTCGCGCGAACGGAGAAGTGTTGGAGCGGCTACATCCCGCCGCAGCCGACGACCAGCATCCCCTACATCCCGCACGTCCTGCGCGGCGTATGCCGCCCGCTCGCCTCGCGCCCTCCTCCTCAGGTGTAACCCCGGACGCCTGACGCCTGATGCCCGACATTGGAGGAGAACCATGCCCAGCTACTACATGTCCGAGGACCTCGCACGCTTCGGCGAAATCTCGAAAGCCAACCCCAAGGGTTGGGACGGATTCCTGAACTGGTACCAGCAGACCATGGCGCCCGGCGCGCTGGACGAGAAGACGAAGAAGCTGATCGCGCTCGCCGTGGCCTACGCCATCCAGGAGCCGTACTGCATCGACTCGTACTCGTCCGCCTGCAGCGACGCGGGGCTGTCGCCCGAGGAGATGGCCGAAGCGGTCGGCGTCGCGGCGGTGATCCGCGGCGGCGGCACGATCGCGCACTGGGCGCAGTCGTGTAACGCAATCGCACGCCGGGAAGACTGATGCGCGTCCTGGTCATCGGCGCGGGGCCGATGGGCGTGGCCGCTGCGATCGGTGCCGCCGATCGCGGCCACGACGTGACCGTGCTCGAACGGGGAGAGGTCGGTGCGTCCCTGCGCACGTGGGGACCGGCGCGTTTCTTCTCACCGTTGCACATGAATGTCTCCGCGCGCATGCGCGAGCTTTTAGGAGGCATCGACGATGAGGCGCTGGTCACCGGCGATGAGTACGTCGATCGCGTGCTTTTGCCGCTCGCTGAATCATTGCGCGTCCGCACAAATCACGCGGTGCTCGCCATCGGCCGCCGCGGCCTGACCCGCGGCGACTACGCGGGCCATCCGCTGCGCGCGGAGCGTCCGTTCCGCGTCGTGTGTGCGAATGACGAAACCTTCGAGGCCGAAGTCGTGCTCGATGCCTCGGGCGGCTTCACCGTGCCGCGTGCGATCGGCCATGGCGGCCTGCCCGCCCTGGGCGAATCGCAGCTCGTGCAGAAACCGATTCGCACCCTCGGCGAGCTCGCTGCGCAACTCGATGCGCTGCGCGGAAAGCGCGTGCTCGTCCTGGGCGACGGCCATTCCGCCGCGAACGCGATCGGGATGCTCGCCGACGGGTCGATCGAGATTGTCTGGGCGGTGCGCAGCTCGACCCGCCGTCCGTGCGACGAGGTGTTCAACGATCCGCTGCCCGAGCGGCGCAACGTCGTGTCGCACGCGAACGGACTGGCCGAGGCGCCGCCGCCGTTCCTGCGCGTCGAAAGGAAAGCCATGCTCGAGCGTGTCTCCGACCAGACCGTGACGTTGACCGGCGGCCGCACCGTCGTCGTCGATCGCATCGCCGCGTTCACCGGCTACCGCCCCGATGCCTCGTACCTCGGCGAGCTGACCGTCGAAACGTCGCCCGTGACCGAGGGGGGCGGGCGCCTGTACCGCGCCATCTCGAACATCACCGATTGCCTGTCCGTGCCCGCGGTGAAGCCGGAGGATCTGCAGTCGGGGGAGCCGGGATTCTTCTTCGTCGGCTCGCGCAGTTACGGGCGGTCGAATGGCTTTCTGCTCAAGACCGGTTTGCTGCAGTTGGAGACCATCCTCGAATGCATCCCCAAGTCCCTCTAGTCGCGCTCGACACGCTCTGGTTCCAGGTCGCGGGGACGATCTGCAACATCGCGTGTACGCACTGCTTCATCTCCTGCTCGCCTACGAACCATTCGCACGGGATGCTGTCGTTGGCGGAGGTCGAGGAGCGGCTGGCCGAAGCGCGCGAGCTCGGGGTGCGCGAGTACTACTTCACCGGCGGCGAGCCGTTCATGAACCGCGACCTGCTGCCGATCCTCGAAGCGACGCTGAAGCAGGGACCGGCGACCGTGCTCACGAACGGGATGCTGCTGCGCGCCGAGGTGTGCCGGCGGCTGCGCGAGCTGTTCGACGAAAGCGAGTACTCGCTCGACATCCGTGTCAGCCTGGACGGCTTCGACGCGGAATCGCACGACGCGATCCGCGGCGCGGGCGTCTGGGAGCGCGTGATGACCGGCCTGCGCAACCTGGCCGAGGCGGGGCTCAATCCGGTCATCACCGTCACGACCGCGGCCGACGGCGTGGCCAGCGCGGAAGGGCGCAGCCGCTTTCTCGAGATCATCCGCGGCTTCGGCTTCCCGCATCCGCGCCTGAAGGTGCTGTCGCTGTTCCGCATCGGCGCGGAGGAGACGCGTACGCATGCGTACGAAGATTGGGAACGGCTGACCGCGGAGTCGCTGACGGACGAGGAAGCGGGCGTGCTGCAATGCTCGTCCTGCCGCATGGTCACGAGCAAGGGAGTGTTCGTCTGCCCCATCCTCATCGAGGAGCCGGAAGCGCGCATGGGCGACACGCTCGCGGAGACGCTGCGGGCGTTCCCGCTGAAGTACGGCGCCTGCCACACCTGCTGGGTCGACGGAGTGACGTGCACGACGTGATGCGTATCGCGTTCATCGGCGGCATCTATTCGAACTACCACGCGCTCGTGGCCACGCTCGACGACATCGCCCGCCGCCGCGTCGACGCCACGTACTTTCTCGGGGACCTCGGCGCGTTCGGTCCGCATCCCGACCGCGTCCCGCAACTGCTGCTCGAGCGCGGCATCCCCGGCATCCAGGGGAACTACGAGGAGTCGCTCTCGACGCGCGCCACCGATTGCCACTGTGGCTACACCGACCCGCGCGACAACCATTTCGCCCAGCTCTCCTACGACTACACCTTCGCCAACACGAGCGACCGGTACAAGGACTGGATGGGCAGCCTCCCGCGCCATCTCCGCTTCACCGCGGGAGACCTGCGATTCCTCCTGGTCCACGGCTCCCCGAGAAAGATCAACGAGTTCCTCTGGCGCTCCACATCCCCCGATCCCTTCCTCGAAAAACTCTGCACCGACTTCGAGGCGGACGTGATCGTCTCCACCCACACCGGCCTGCACTGGCACAAGCCGCTCCCCTCGGGCCGCCACGTCGTAAACGCCGGCGTCATCGGCCGCCCCGCCAACGACGGCGGCACCAACGTCTGGTACACGGTCGTCGAGGCGCGGGATCGCGCGTTGTCGGTGGAGTTCGTGCCCGTTGTTTACGACCACCTCACGCTCGCCTCGGAAATGCGCCGCGAACAACTGCCGGAGCAGTTCATCGAAACCGTGCTCTCGGGGTGGTGGACGACCTGCCTGGAAGTGCTCCCGCCGAAGGAACGGGCGGGGGGGCGGTTTTAGTATGGAGTGCGGTAACGCCAGTTACCGCTCTGACTGCTTCTGTTCGTGCAGCAATCCGTGGCTGGTGCAATCTCGCCTGACGCGTTGACGGCGTCGGCGGCGTCCGTCAGCGTCGTCGGCAGCCTCCGTCGCCCTCGTCGCCAGCCTCCATCAAGTTCGTCGGACGCGTCCATCAAGTTCGTCGGACGCGTCCATCAAGTTCGTCGGACGCGTCCATCAAGTTCGTCGGACGAGTCCATCAAGTTCGTCGGCAGCCTCCGTCGAGATCATCGGTCGTCTCCGTCGAGATCATCGGTCGTCTCGGTCAGTCTTGTCGAAAGCCGGTGTCGATCTCGTCGTCCGCTTTCGTCAAGCTCGTCGAAAGCCGACGTCGACATCATCGGGTGCTTTCGTCGACGGCGTCGGGTGCTTTCGACGATGTCGTCAGGGACCTTCGTCGATGACGACATCTCGTCTCCGACCAACAACCGTGACCAGCAACCTGCTACATGCCCGGCTTCCTCAACGGATCCCGTCTGCGATCGGCGGGATCGCCGTCGTCCCAGAGGAAGGGCTCGCGATCTTCCTTCTCGACTTCGAGCCCCTGCTCGTCGTCGAGCGCGTCGTAGCCGGAGGGTGGGCGGTCGTCGCTGCCGCCCATCGGGACGCCGCGTCCCGGACCGCCATCGAGACTGCCTGTGCCGGAGTGCCGCTTTGAAGTTCGTCCAAACATGAACAAGGTCTTGTGCAAAATGCGGTTCACATCACGAGGCTGGCGCCATCGTGTTGGCGCTGCACGAGATCCACGAGCCAGGTCACGGTCAGCAGCTCCGGCACCTGCGCGGGCGGGAGGATCACGCCGAACTCATGTTCGAGCAGCTGGGACAGCTCGTCGGGGCCGACCGCGAAGGCGTGGGCGCCGTTCCAGAGCTGGGGCTCGGCGTAGCCCTAAACCATTTGCGTCATGAGAGGGTCAGGAATAACGACACGCGGATTGCATGTCCTGCTTTATATGGCGCGGGAAAAGCTGAGCGGTGCGACCGACATCGCCGGACGGTGGATCTCGGCGGCGGTCGAGCTCAACGGGCTGCTGGAGGAGAACGATGCGTTGCTCGAGCAGCGGGCTCGCCTCGGCCGCAAGCGTGCCGAGCTGTTTCGCGCGATCGTCGAAGAGGCGCGGACGTTCGTCGAGCACGTAAACGTCCCACCCCTCCGTGAACGCTAGCCGTTCCTGACCGCCTGCGGGAAGGTCGAGTCGCTCGTCTTCAGAGCAGATAGCGGCGGATCACTTCCACCCGCGCCCGAGCCTCCTTCTCCTTCTCCTCGAACCGTTCCACCAGCCAGTCATGGCCGCGGTCCCGTTCCGTGGCCGCGAGGCGGTGCGAGAGCCGCGCGCTCTCTTCGAGCGTTTTCATCGCCGACCAGAGCGCTTCCTCGAGCACGTCGTCCTGCGCGCTGAGCATCGCCTCGGGGGAAAACGCGTGCCCGACACGGCAGCGGTAGTGGACGAACTGCGTTTCCGGGATCTCCCACAGCACCCCTCCGCAATCGGGGCACGAGTAGGGGGACGGTTCCCCCGGGCGGTCATCGGTGGCGAGTGCATCCCGTTCGAGATCGGCCGTGCGAGCCTCCAGGTCCATCTCTTTGTCGACCGCCGGAGGCGCGGTGGGGATCGGCTCGTATACCAGGCGCGCGAGCAGTTGCCCCATCGCGGCGATCGGCGCCACGTGATCGACTTCGACGTGCGACAGCGCACTTTCCGGCATCGAAGGATACAGCGCGTCGGCAGGATCCTGCACCACGGTGATGCCGTGCTGTTTCTTCACTGCGAACAATCCTGCCGTACCGTCGTCGAGCGAGCCGGTGAGCACCACGGCGATGACGCGCGGGCCGGCGGCCACCGCCGCGCTGCGAAAGAGCGGGTCGACCGACGGCCGGGCGCGGTTCTCGCGCGGCCCGCGCGAGAGGTGCAGAGTGCCGTCGCGGCCGATCAGCAGATGGCGGTCGGGTGGCGCGACGTATACCGTGCGCGGCTGGTACCGTTCGCCGTGCTCGGCCGTCTTCGCCGGAATCGACCCCTCGCGATTGAGGATGGGGGCGAGCAGGCTCGGCGAGTCGGGCGGGATGTGCAGGACAATGCACACGGGGGCAGGGAAGTCGGCCGGGAGGTCGCGGACCACTCGCCTCAGCGCGTCCACGCCTCCGGCCGACGCGCCGATGACGACAATCCGTTGTTCTTCTGACAAAATCCCCTCCCCCTCTTTGCATGAGAAGCAATTCAACTGCCGAGCGGAAGCAGAGCGCCCCTCGATGGCCAGATCGACAAAGAAAACCAGCGGACCCCTTCCCACACCGCCAGACGCCGCGACGGTCGTCGCCGCAGCGTCGTCCGCCCCGCCGTTCCCGGTAGTCGGCGTCGGCGCCTCGGCCGGAGGGCTCGCGCCGTTCCTCGAGCTGCTCCGTCACATCCCGCCGTCTCCCGGGATGGCCATCGTGTTCATCCTCCATTCGGACAAGCACAACTCCGTCCTGCCGGCCGTGGTGGCGCGCGCGACGGCACTTCCGGTCCTCCTCGTCGAGGACGGGATGGCCGTCGAGACCGACCACATCTACATCGCGCCGCCTGGGATGGTGGTGACGCTGGAGAATGCCTGTTTCGCGGTCCGTGATCGGGGGACGGACGACGCCGATCCGATCGACGCGTTCTTCCGCTCGCTGGCCATGGACCAGACCACCAGCGCGGTAGGCGTGGTCCTCTCCGGCAGCGGGTCGGACGGGACGCTCGGCACGCTGGCCATCCGCGCCGAGTCGGGCTTCAGTTACGTCCAGGACGACACGGCCGAGTTTCACCAGATGCCGCGCTCCGCGGTGCGCGACGGCGCGGTGGACCTCGTGCTGGCGCCCGAGGCGCTGGCGATGGAGCTCATCAACGTGGCGCGGAACAGCCTCACCGCGGCGGAGCCTCAGCGGCTGCACCCACGGGAGCTGACGTCGATCGTCCGGCTCCTGCACGCCGCGCGCGACATCGATTTCGGGCAGTACAAGCCGGCCACCATCGAGCGTCGCATCCTCCGGCGCATGGCGCTGCACAAGCTCGAGGCCGCGTCCGACTACATCACGCTGCTCCGCGACGACCCGGCCGAGGCCGAGCAGCTCTGCGGCGACATCCTCATCCGCGTGACCGGGTTCTTCCGCGATCCGGAGGTGTTCGAGGCACTCCAGCGCGACATCCTGCCGAGGATCGTCGAGGATCGTAGCGACGCCAGTCCCGTGCGGGTCTGGGTGCCCGGCTGCGCCACGGGCGAGGAGGTGTACTCGCTGGCGATGGCGTTCGCCGAGGTGGCGGAGAAGATGGGCGGCTGCCCGATCCAGATCTTCGGCACCGACCTCAGCGACGAGGCGCTCGACCGCGCGCGCAGCGGCATCTATCCCGACACCCTCGCCGCCGACGTCTCGCCGGAGCGGCTGCGCCGCTTCTTCACCAAGGTCGAGGAGGGCTACCGCGTCGCGAAGAGCGTGCGCGACTGCTGCGTCTTCGCGCGGCAGAACCTGACCAGGGATCCTCCCTTCTCGCGGCTCGACCTCGTGAGCTGCCGCAATGTCCTCATCTACCTCGGGGGGCCGCTGCAGCGGAAGGTCATGTCCATCTTCCATTACGCGCTCCGCCCGCAGGGATACCTCCTGCTCGGCAGCTCCGAGACCATCGGCACCTTCGGCGACCTCTTCTCACCCGTCGACCGGAGGCACAAGATCTACCGCCGGACCGCCACGGCTCCAAACCGGCTCACGGTCGATTTCGAACCGTCATCCGGACCGCTGCCGGCACGGGCCCGCGCTGAAAGGCCACCGATGCCCGAACAGAATGCACCTCCCCCCAACGTCTTCCGTGAGGCCGACCGGGTGATGCTGGCGCGGCTCGCCCCGCCGGGCGTGCTGATCAACGAGTCGATGGAGATCATCCAGTTCCGCGGCCGCACCAGCTCCTATCTCGAACCGCCGTCCGGCGCGGCCAGCTTCAACATCCTGAAGATGGTGCGCGAAGGGCTGCTGGCCGACCTGCGCGCCGCGATCCACACCGCCCGCAAGTCCGACGACCCGGTGCGCAGGGAAGGGATCCGGGTCAAGGCCAACGGCGACTTCATCACCGTCGATCTCGAGGTCATCCCCTTCACTACCCCGCAGAAGGAGCGGTACCAGCTCGTGCTCTTTCACGACGCCGGGAATGCCGCCGCGGAATCGCCCCGGACGGACCGCCAGCCGACCCTGCAGGAGCAGGAGGGGGAATCGCGCACCGTGACGCGCCTCAAGCGCGAGCTCGAAGCGACGCGCGAGTACCTGCAGTCGATCATCGAGGAGCAGGAAGCGATGAACGAGGAGCTCCGCTCGGCGAACGAGGAGATCCAGTCGAGCAACGAGGAGCTGCAGAGCACGAACGAGGAGCTGGAGACGGCAAAGGAAGAGCTGCAGTCCTCCAACGAGGAGCTGATCACGCTCAACGAGGAGCTGGAGCGCGGCAACGAGGAGCTCGCGGAGGTGAACAACGACCTGGTGAACCTCCTCGCCTCGATCGACGTGAGCATCGTGATACTCGACGCGCAGCTGCGCATCCGCCGGTTCAATCCGCCGGCGCAGCGCGTCCTCGGCCTGATCGGAGCCGACGTGGGACGTCCCATCCAGGACGTCAACAGCACGCTGCTCGTGGACGGCCTGGACCGGATGATCGAGCGGGTGATCGACGACCTGGAAGTGCTCGAGCTGGAGGTGAAGGACAGGCGAGGGGGGGCGCACCTGCTGCGCATCCGCCCCTACAGGACGGTGGAGAACAGGATCGAGGGGGCGGTGCTGGTACTGATCGACATCGATCAGCTCAGGAAAAGGTAATACACCCGCGGATACTGTTACCGGCGCTTGATCTTTTTCCGGACGCCTTCCAGCTCCTCGCGGAGAAAGTCGACTTGCGCGAGCAACTCCTCGACGTGCTGGGCCATCTGCCGCGACTCGCTGCCGCGAGCCCTGCCGCGCTGGGTGCGGCGCTCGGCGGCGAGCTCTTTCCAAAGCTCGAGCCGGTCGGCCGGGCCGAGGGAGGCGATGCGGCGCACGAGCGGGTCGAGCTTGCTATGGCCGTTGCCGTTGCCATTCCCGTTACCGTGCTCTTCCGCTTCCTGGGTCCCGAGGAGCTCGTGTGCCGGAATGCTGAGCACGCGCGCAAGCAGCAGGAATAGTCCCACCTCGACGGACTGCTTGGCGTTCTCGATGCGTGAAAGGGTGGCCACGCTGATCTGCGCCTTTCCCGCCACATCTGCCAGCGACCGGTTCTGGGCCAGCCGTGCCTCCCGAATGCGTTCTCCAACCATAGGTATATCCTAACCTGCGAATCTGCTTACGCGGCTTGCAAATTTGCTGCGCGAACCTGCGTCTCGACCGGGAGAATACAGAGAGGGCGGCATTCATTCCCGCAACATGTGCACCGAATTTGCAGCAGATGCAAAGCGTGGCTGGATGCCGCGTTTGAAGCACCGGGCCGCTTCCGGCGTAGTTTCCGTCGCACCCGCTGGTCCTTCCGGCGGCCGGTCTCGATCCGAGCCGGTCGCCGGATTTTTTCAGGTCTCGCAACAGCGCCGGAGGGCGGCGGTGAGGTCGTCGAGGGCGAACGGCTTCCGCAGCACGGCCGCCACGCCGTGGCAGTTGTGGACCTGCTTGACCGGCAGGGTGGTCATGACGATGGTCTTCGCCACCAGCTCCGGCTTCTCCTGCGCGAGGTAATCGACCACCTGTTCGCCGGAGGCGGTGTCGGGGAGCAGCAGGTCGATCACCGCCGCCTCGAAATCGCTCGTCGCGAGCAGCTCGCGCGCGGCGTTTGCGTCCCGGGCCATGACCGGGCGCAGGTTCATCCGTTGAACGACGGCCGCCAGCAGGCTGCGGATTGCGGCGTCGCCGTCAGCAACGAGCACGGAGCGTTGTGCTATCGGGGACATGGGCGATTTGCGTGGGATGCAAATCGCAGAGTATCACGAAATGTTTGCGCGGCAGCAGTCGATGGCTTGCGCCACGAGGATCGAGACGTCGAACGGCTTCTCCAGGAAATGGTGCACCGGAGGACAGACCCTCTCGAAGGCGGCAGAGCCAAAGGCGCTCGTGACGATCACGCTCGGGATCTTCTCGGGGTAGTACTGCGAGAGGTACTTCACGACCGCCACCCCGTCGAGGCGCGGCATCATCAGGTCGAGCACGATCACGCCATAGTCGGCATCGGAGAGCTTCTCGATCCCTTCCGCCCCATCCCGCGCCACGTCGACCACGAAGTCGTTCTTCTCGAGAATCCGGCTGACCAGGACGCGGATTGCCGCATCGTCATCGATCACCAGCGCACGTCGTGTCGGTATCACTGCTGAGCAGTACGCAATTGGCGTGCACAAGTGGAAGTGCAGTCACGAGGCGTGGGGCTTCAGGCTTTGGGCGTCCGGGGATCTCGCCATCAGGCCATGCACCCCAAGAGCCTAACGCCCAACGCCTAACGCCTATCTCTCGTCCTCGAACAGCATGGGTGCCTTCTTCCCCTTCACACCCACTCCCTCCACGAACTCCTCCAGCATCTGGGCGAAGGCTTTGCGGTCGCGGGAAGGCATCGCTTCGACGGCGGCGATGATGCGCTGCTGGGCGGGAGGAGGGGAGCGGCGCGTGATGGCGCGACCTTTGGCGGTCAGGCGCAGCACGATGTGCCGGCGGTCTTCCTCCTTGGCGGTGCGGGTGACGTAGCCGCCGTCGACGAGCCGCTGGACGACCACGGAGGCCGAGCTCTGGTCGGTGGCGGTCCGCTCGGCCAGGGTGTTGAGGGAGATGCCGTCCTCTTCCACGAGCGCGTGCAGCACGAACATCTGCGCCGCGGTGATTCCGTGCTTCGCCTGCGCCTCGCGGTCGAACAGCCGCAACGCACGCACGAGCTGCCGGATCGAGTTGAGGATGCGCTTCCCTTCGGTCGGAGGAGTGGGGCTCTTCTTCTTGCCGGTCGCCATCGCGATGCGGATTCTGCCATAGCGGCGCCAACAAAAAAGGCCGGGCGTACGAACGAAGGTGAGTGCCGACGAAAGGAGCTTCGCTGGACTTCGTTCGCCGCCCGGCCACCCTCCCACCTCGGATTGCGAGAGGGCACACACGGATCAGGTGCCCGGAATGGACAAGCGGTGGTACAGAACCACCAGCGGGATCAACAGCAGTACCGCTTGCACACGCCCCCCCTTCTGCCTCTTCAGGCGAGTTGATAGAGGGGCCCCTCAAAAGGGGAGTCTCGGGAGGAGGGAAAACCTTATAGGGGGGTGGGAGGGGTCGCCGCGCTCACGCCTCACTTCATCTTGCGCAGGAGCTCCGCATCGACGTTGTGGATCCTCATCGAGATCAGGTTCTCGACCGGGACCTTGCTGTAGCCGGCGTCCTTCAGCTCGCGGATGTACTCCGGGGTCACGCGGTGGATGCTCATGGAGACGAGGTCGTCCGCGTCGATCCTGTCATAGCCGAGCTGGCGCAGGTCGCGGATGAATTCGGGGGTGACGCGGTGGATGCGGAACGACACCAGCTCGTCGATGTCGATGTCGAGGTCGGGGTAGCCAGCCTTTTTCATCTCCTCGGCGAACTCCGGGGTCGCGCCGTGGATGGAGGTGCTCTGCAGCTCGTCGAGGGTGAGGTTCCACCCGGCCGCCCGCATCCGGCGGACGTAGTCCGGGGTGACGCGGTGAATGCGCGACGCGACGACCTCCTCGTTCGTGATATTGCGGAAGCCGAGGTCGCGCATCTCGCGGATGTACTCCGGGGTGACGTCGAAGATGCGCAGCTCCAGGTATTTGTGGAGCGGCACGCGGTACCCCTCGGCGATCATCGACTTCACGTACGCGGTCGAGACGTCGTGCACGACGTACTGGTAGAGCAGCTCCTGCTCGTCCTGCTTGCGGCCGCGGCGCTCGCGCTCCGGCGAGACGTCGACGCCGAGGGCGCGCATCGACTCGAGGTAGGTGGGATTCGAGGTGAAGACAAACTGCCCGGCACCGTTCCCGTTGCGGAACGTGCCGTCGAACGCGATGGTGCCGGCTTCGTTCTGGGTCGAGAAGCGCACCGGCGCCGTGGCAGCGGAGGCGACCTGCGCGGCGGTGAGGCCGGCCAGCTTCGAGATCGCCATGGTGTTGCCGTTCATGCTGTTCGGCCGGTGGGTCATGTTCAGCTGGATGTACCCCGCCTTCTTCTCCGAGGCCGACGCGGTCCAGGCGCCTTCGAAACCGGCCGCGAAGGCTGACACGGCGGCGAGTAAAGAAACGAGTAGAGACACGACGAGCGTGAGCGTCGCAATGCGCTTGTTCATGAGCGGTTCTCCCGGTTCAGTTCAGGTCAGTTCTTGTCGCGGTACTGCTGCATGTCGCGGACGAAGTCGCTGTTGATGCCGTGGGCGGCCATGCTCGTCAGCTCGTCGATCGAGAGGTTGGTGTAACCGGCCGCGGCGAGCTGCTTCACGAATTCCGGCGTGACACCGACCGCCTTCAGGCTGGTTGCGTCTTCGGCCTTGACGATCTTCACGCCGGCTGCCGCCATCTCGCGGATGTACTCGGGCGTGACGCCGACCGCCTTCAGCCCGGTCGCATCGTCGGCATCGGCGATCGTGAACCCGGCGGCGCGCATCTGCGCGACGTACTCCGGGGTCACGCCGACGGCGCGAAGGGCCATCGCGTCGTCCGCGGCCTTCAGGGCCAGGCCGGCGGCGCGCATCTCGCGAACCCAGGCCACGGTGACGCCTACGGCTTTGAGGCCGGTCGCGTCGCTGGCATCGGTGATGGCGAAACCGGCTTCGCGCATCTGCGAGATGTACTCGGGGGTGACGCCGACAGCTTTGTAGCCGGTCACGGCACTGGCGGACTTCACCTCGAGGCCCGCGGCGCGAAGCTGGCGGATGTAGTCGGCCGTGACGCCGACGGCGCTCATGCCGGTGATGTCGCCGATGTCGGCTTTCGGGAAGAGCGAGCGCATCTCGTTGATGTACTCGGGGGTGACGCCGGTCGCACGGAGCGCGATCAGGTCGTCGACGTCGAGCTTGCCGTCGCGCGATCTCTCGCGGTCACGATCGCGATCGCGGTCGTCATCGTCGTCCATGTGGTTGAGGAAGGCGAGCTTCATCGGGGGCATGGGCGGCATCGGAGTCATCGGCGTGAAGACCGGATGCGGATGCATCACCGGCGGGAACGCCGGCGGCTCCGGCGGAACCATCTGGAAGTCGTCGAAGTCGCCAAAGTCCGCTTCATCGGACGCATCGGCAGGCTCGGTGGGTTCGGTTGGCGTGCCCGGTTCGGCCGGTGCGGCCGGTTCCTCGGGCTGCTCCGGCTCGACGACGTCGATCGTCGAGGTTGAGGCTTTCGCGTCGTCGCGCTGCGCGAGCGCCGGGACGGAGGGCACGATCAGGGCGATGCCGAGGATCGCGAGCATGGCCACGGCAGCGGCCCAGCGCGAGCCGGTGCCGGTCGATTCCGCGCGCTCCGCGGCGATGCGGCGGATGCGGTCGAGGAGCGAGCCGCCGTTCGCGGCCACGACGACCGGCAGCGCACCGGCGCGCAGCTCTTCGAGGCGGGTCAGCGCTTTCGCGTACTGCAGCGCGTTGCCGCAGACGGCGACCGCGAGGTCGTCGCAGCAGTTCTCACGCTCGATGCGAACGCGGCGCGACATCCACCATACGGCCGGGTGGTAGAACATCAGCGTCTCCACGAACGCCTGCAGGAGGTTGATCAGGAAGTCGTGCCGGCGGATGTGCGCGAGCTCGTGCGCGAGCACCATCTCCAGCTGCGCGGGCGTCAGGCCGACCAGCGTGCTGGCCGGGAGCAGGATCACGGGACGGAGCGTGCCGAGGACCGAAGGCACTTCGACGGCGGCCGATTCCAGAAGTCGGACGGCGCGGCGAAGCCCGAGGGCGTCGGAGAGACGCGCGGCGATGCTCTGCCATTCGCTGCCCGCTTCGACCGCGCCGTGGGTGAGCGCGCGGACGCGGAACCAGCTCACGAGCAGGCGCGCGGAGAGGAAGAAGACGCCGAGGAACCAGCACGCGACCACGGTCGGCAGCGACTGGCGTGCGGTCGAGACGGCGTCCATCGCGCGATCGCGCCAGCTGGCGGCGGCGGTGGCGACGATGACCGCCGGGATCTTCGTGAGCGGGACGTTGACCGTGCTTCCTTCGAATGCGGAAGTCTGCACCGGCGCCGCGGCCGGGTCGTACGCGCGGATCGCGGTGGTGACGAACATCGCGAAGACGAAAGCGAGCGCGCTGCAGGCGGCGGCGTAACGCGCGTTCGCGCTTTCACGCGGAAGCAGGGCCAGGACGGCGGCGAGAATGCCGGCGACGATGGTCGCCTGCCAGACGAGGTGCAGCAGCGCCCATCCAATTGCCTGGGCAAAGGGGCCGGTCAGCATTTCCATGGCGTTCATTTCGCCTCTCCTTCCATCTGCTCGAGCAGTTGCCGGATCTGAGTCAGCTCCTCGGCGCTCGCTTTTCTTCCGGACAGCGCCTGCATGACCAGCTTGGCGGGGGAGCCGCCGAAGGCGCGGTCCATCAGGTCGCCGAGGAGCTGGCGCTGCGTGCGCTGCTCGCTCTCACGCGTCGCATAGACATGCGCGCGCTGCCGCTCGTCGCGCACGACGAGCCCTTTGTCGGTCATGATCTGGAGCAGCTTGAGCACGGTCGTGTAGCCGGTGTCCTGGCTGCTGCTCAAGCTGTCGTGAACCTCGCGAACCGTGCTCGGTCCGCGCTCCCAGAGCACGCGCAGGATCGCGAGCTCTGCATCGGTCGGTCGCGGTGTCGGTTTGTCGCCCATGGATCAGCCTCCGTCGAGTTCTACGAGAGGCTATACGAAAGGTTTCGTAAGGTCAACGAAATTGTTCGTAGTTGATCAGGTCGGGCATCACGAATACGCGCCTCGCCAGCTCGGAGCCGAGCGCGTCCTCGCTGTAATAGCGGGAGAGGATGCGGTCGAACAGCTCTGCGTTCGCGCCGGCAAAGTCGTCGAACGAGGCAAAGTCGGCGCGCTGCATCCGCTCGTGGATGAGGAAGAGGAAGGCGAAGGTAATGGTCTCGTGGTACTTGGCGGCGGCGCCGAGGCTGCCAGCGTAGCGCTGGAGCGAGTTGCGGAAGCGGGTCAGCGCGTCGAGAAGCGGCGCTTCCTGCAGGTACAGCCAGGCCAGGCGGACGTGGTTGCGGTGGTCGAACTGCGAGGAGGGGAGGGTGCAGTCCTCGAACCGGGCCACGAACTCACGATCGTCCACGGGACTTCCTCGCTTCGGTGAGCCGGTGGCTCGAGCTGGCGTCGAGATCGAGGCCATAGACGTTTTTCAGCTCGGCGATCTTCTGGAGCGACTCGCGGCCGAACGCGGTCTTGCCGTCGAACGCGTGGAGGACGATTCCTTCCAGCAGATCCCCCAGGGACATGTCGTGATACTCGGCCAGACCCTTGAGGACCTTCACCAGCCGCTTTTCCATGCGCACGCCGGTCTGGATGCGCTCCACGGGAATCGATTCGGTCACCATGTCGACATGGTACATATGTACCAGTGTTAGGTCAAGATAAGTCGTGTTACCATTTTCGGCACCATGTCCACACGGTCTCTCATCGCAACCACCCTGGCTCTCTCTCTGTCCACCACGGCCGCATTCGCCGAAGGGAGCGTGCAGCAGAAGACGCGCGTGCAGCTCGGCGGCGTGATCGGCGGCATCGCGAACGTCTTCGGCGGGAAGGCCGCGCGCGAAGGCGTCACCAGCACGACGGCCATCGAAGGCGACAGGCGCCTGACCACCAACGACCGGTCGGGGGAGCTGGTCGACCTTTCCGAAGAAAAGATCTACCGCATCGACTACGGCCGCAAGTCGTACGAGGTCGTGACGTTCGATGAGCTGCGCAAGCAGTACGAAGAAGCCAGACAGGAAGCGGCCGAAGAGGCAGAGGAAAACAAAAAATCGAATAAGGGCAAGAAGGAAGAAGGACCGGAGTACGAGGTCGATTTCGACGTGAAGGAGACCGGTCAGAAGCAGGAGATCAACGGCTTTGCCACGAAGCAGGTGATCGTCACGGTCACGGTCCGCGAGAAGGGAAAGAAGCTCGAGCAGTCGGGCGGCGCGGTGCTGACCTCCGACATGTGGATGGGCCCCAGGGTCCCGGCCATGGCCGAGATCAACGCGTTCAACGCGAAGTACTTCAAGCAGCTCTACGGCGATGCGACCGCGGAGATGCAGCAGATGGCCGTGCTCATGGCCACCACGCCGACCTTCGCGAAGGCGATGAAGGAGTTCTCGAAGAAGCGCGGCTCGTTCGACGGCGAAGCGATCCGCACCACGTTGACGTTCGAGACCGTGGCCGCGCCGGGGCAGCAGGCGGAGCAGGAAGAAGAATCGTCGGGCGGCATCGTCGGCGGCCTCCTCAACCGCGCCATGAAGAAGCGGCAGGAGAGCAAGGGCGAAGCAGCGCAGCCGGGCCGAGCGAAGCTGTTCGAGTCCACCACGGAGCTGCTGTCGGCCTCGAAGGACGCGGGCGACGTGAGCGTGCCGGCGGGGTTCAAGCAGAAGGGGTGACGAGCAGGTGTCGGGTGTCGGGTGTCAGGTATCTGGGGTGTTTCGCCCGGGCGATACGCCCCAGACACCTGACACCAGGCCCGCCAACTCATTCATTCGGTAACCGCCCCTCGTTCGCGAGCATCCGCTCGATCAGCTCATCCTTCTCGCGCCACAACTGCTCGACCCAGGTCTTGAAGTGCTCGCGCTCCGGACCCGGTTGCGTGATGGCGTCGCTGCGGAACTCGGCCGGCACGTCGATGCGGCGCGCGTGCAGCGCGATCCAGGGCAGGCGGTTGGTGACGAAGTCGAGGATCGTGACGTCGCGCTTGGGATAGACGACCGTGATGTCGTACAGCGCGTCGAGCTGTTCGCTGAAGGAGGCGAGCACGAAGGCGATGCCGCCGACGCGCGGGCGGAGCAGATGTTTGTACGGCGACGCCTGCTCGGCGTGTTTTTCCGGCGAGAAGCGCGTCCCTTCGACGTAGTTGAGGATGGCCACCGGGATGCCGCGGTAGCGGCGGCAGGCGATGCGGGTGGTCTCGAGGTCGCGGCCCCGTTTCTCCGGATGCTGCTCCAGGTATTCGCGCGAGTAGCGGCGCATGAAGGGGAACTCGAGCGCCCACGCCGCCTGCCCGAGGAACGGGGACCAGATCAGCGCCTGCTTGATGAAGAAGCGGATGAACGGGCCGCGATCGAGAAACGCGCGCTGCACCGCGAAGATGTCGATCCAGGAGACGTGATTGCTGATGAGCAGGTAGTGGCGGTCGCGGCGGAGCTCTTCCAGCCCGGTCATCCTCCATTCCGTGGAAAGGAAGGTGTCGAAGACCGCATCGTTGACCTGGATCCACCGCTCGGCGAGCCACGACAGCACGTTGATCACGCGCCGCCGCGGCGCCCCGAACGTCAACAGCTTGAACAACCCGCCGATCAGGATGAGGATCGCCCAGAAGGGAAGGTTCAGGCAGAGGCAGATGCCGATCGCAACGACGCGCAACACGGCCGAATACTACAATCGTGGAGCGTGCTTCCGCCGCTCGAAAACGATCCCCGCTTCGCCGCCGCACTCCGGCACATGGAGGAGGCGGACTGGCTGGAAGCGAGCGATCTGTTCGAGGAGCTGTTCTTCGAAGCCGTCCGCGACGAGCTGCCGCTCGTCCGCGCCCTCCTCCAGATCAGCACCGGAATGCATCACATCGCGAGAGGCCAGAGACGGGCGGCGAGGGAGAGGCTGGAAGAAGGCGTGTTGGCGATGGCGCTGGTGACTAACGCGCGCGGTGTGGATATTGACCGATGGCGGGAGTTCGTCGCGCGACAACTCACTGCATTGCGCTGATGGTGTCGGGTGTCTGGGGGTCATCGCCGGGGCGACAAGCCGCAGACACCTGACACCCGCCACCCGCGCGCAGCGCTGACGCTTCTACTGATCCTTCCTCTGCGCCGGCGGCTCGATTCCTTCCGGCGTCTTCCGCTCGTACAGCTCGCGGACGCAGCCGAGGTGGGCGAGGACGGTCTCGCGGTCGACGCCCGGGACGTTGCCGCGTCCTTCGACCCACGCCTGCGTGCATTCGCCGCAGCAGGGGCCGTTCGCGGAGATGACGTGGCGGCAGTGGCATTCGCCGGCGGTGATGGCGCACTGGCGGCACGCGGGGGTGACGCAGCAGTCGTACTGGCCGTTCGCTTTCAGCTCGTCCTGGTACTTGTCGATCTCCGAGATCAGCGCGGCCTGCCGCGGCGACATCGGCTCCTCGGCGTGCGCGTGGGCCGCTGCCGCTGCTGCAGGCGCGGGTGCCGCCGGTGCTGTTCCTGCCATGGCGTTCGTTTCCGCCGCGCGCACCGGTCGAGGGGCGGCGGCGTGCTGCGCCTTGTAGGCGGCGCACGTCGACAGGAGAAAGAACGAGGTTACGGCAAGGGCGACGGTTTTCACGATGGGCCTCCGGGATTACGGAGCATTGTAAGACGGAACACCCCCGCCGCGGCGAACGCGCCGAGGAAGGCGAAGAGGGCGGCGCGCCAGTCCGGCTCCCTCCAGCCGCCGAAATCGAGAGCAGTGGCCGCTACGCCGAGGAGAATGGCCGCTGAAAGCGTCACGAAAACTTCACCGAACCACCTTGCGGTACGCGCAAAAGGAACGATCCTCGCAACTGCGAAGGCGGTGGCGCCGGAGATGAGCCACAAAACGATACCCATCAGTCGATTATCCCGCAGCTCAGCTGTTAGCATGGAACTCGCAAGAGCGGCCCGCTGAGGAGAGACCACGATGTTAGAGACGCGCTCGAACAAGGTGAACAACAAAATCCTCGCGATCGAAGACGATCCGGAAGTGCTCGCGCTCTACAAGTCGTATCTGCAGAAGCGGGGCTATGAAGTTCTCTCCGCCTCCGGTGCGATGGAAGGGATCAACCTGCTGAACCAGAATCCCGACACCAAGCTGATCCTGCTCGACCTCAATCTCCCGGGCATGAGCGGCGAGGAGTGGATCGCCTGGTATCAGGAGCAGGGGAAGCGAACCCCGGTCGTGGTCGCATCCGGCAAAGGGGACATCCTCACCATCACCAAGGGGAACAGCATGACCGCGGCCCTCACGAAGCCCTTCCACATGGAAGAGCTGCAGGAGCTGATCGAAGTGCTCCTGGCCGACGACTGGCACGATCAGGTCTCGATCGACAAGAAGCTGCACTGAAGCTACGGTTGTGATCCATGTGCCGTAACATCAAGACCCTCTTCAACTTCGAGCCTCCCGCGACCGAGGAGGAGATCCGCGCGGCCTCGCTCCAGTTCGTCCGGAAGCTCTCCGGCTTCAACAAGCCGTCGAAAGCGAACGAGGAAGCCTTCGACCGTGCCATCGAACAGGTGACCGCCGTCGCGCAGGAGCTGCTCGCCTCCCTGGTCACGAACGCGGAGCCGCGCGACCGGGAAGTGGAAGCGGAGCGGGCGAGGCTGAGGAACGCGGAGAGGTTCGGGTAAAGGCGTTAGGCGTTAGGCATTTGGGGTGTTTCGCCCAGTCCACAGTGAGCCCCAAACGCCCAAAGCCTAAAGCCTAACGCCATCTACCCGTCATTCCCGATCGCCTCGACCGGACAGTTATCCAGCGCATCCTTGCAGAGGCGTTCCTCTTCCTCCGACTCCGGCTGCTTGAACACGTACGAGAAGCACTCCTCGTCGTTCCGGGTGAAGTTCGCCGGCGAGGTCTCGCGGCAGAGATCGCAATCGATGCATTGTGTGTCGACGTAGTAGCGTCCTTGTGCCTGTCCTGGCACTCGGTCGTTCGGGTCAGCCATTTCTATTGTTCAGGTTACCTTTGGCGTGAGTACTGCGTGGCGAGGTGAGGCGGATTCTATGCGAATCGACGCCAGCAGCAAGAAACCAGGAGGTTGTATGAAAAGATTTCTCATCACCATGATCGCGGCCGCGTCCGCAACGGCTGCGCTCGCGCAGACGACGACCCACACGATCGCCACCGTCCCCGTGCTCCCGGAGACCGTGAGCGTCACCGGCACCGGCCGCTCCAACGTCGCTCCCGACCGCTTCACGTTCAATGTCGGCGTCCAGACCGTCGCCAACACCGTCGATGACGCCGTCTCGCAGAACAACAAGCGCGTCGCCGCCGTGATCGCGGCGCTCAAGGGCGCCGGGGCCCAGGATGCTGACATCCAGACCTCGAACTTCAACATCTATCCGCAGCAGGACTATCAGGAAGGGCGCCTCCCGCGCATCCTCGGCTATCAGGTGACGAACAGCGTCACCGTCCGCAGCACGAAGATCGGCGATGCCGGCCGTCTCCTCGGCGTGGCCATCAACGCTGGCGTGAACACCTCCTCCGGCATCAACTTCGAGGTCGCCGATCCCGCCCGCGGTAGAGATCAAGGCCTGCGCTCCGCCTTCGACGACGCCAAAGCCAAGGCCACCCTCCTGGCCCAGGCCGCCGGCCGCACCCTCGGCCGCACGATCTACATCAGCGAAGGGGTGCAGCAGGGGCCGCAGCCGTATCCCGTGCAGCGTGCGATGGCCATGGAAGCGCGCGTCGGCGCCGTCTCGGGTGACGTTCCGGTCGAGTCGGGTACGCAGGAGCGGATGTACAACATCAGCGTCACGTTCGAGCTGAAATAGCACTGCCGGGGGCACCTCCGTTGCACTGATACGAGGGCAAGGAGGTCTCATGGAAAACCGCGAAAGAGATCGCGTGAGTCACCGGACCACTCCGACCGAGGCGGGCGAGCTCAATCGCCACGTCGAGGAAGAGAAAGGCCGCGAGCAGAACAAGAACGCCGACTTCGGTCAGAAGATCGGACAGGCGGAAAAGCTCGAAGACACAGGCAAGATCGGCGACGCCACTGAAGGCCGCCACTGAATCGAAGGGCCGCGCGAGAGCGCGGCCCTTCTTCTTGTATGATCCTCTGCGGGTCGCATGTCCGAGATCACCATCAGCGCAGCGTCCGCGGAGGACCTCGAGCCGATCAAGTCGCTGCTCGAGGCGAGCGGACTCCCGACCGCCGGCGTCGACGAGAACTGGAAGACCTTCATCGTCGCGCGCGCCGGAGCGACGTTAGTCGCGTGCGGCGGCGCCGAGGCGTACCAGTTCGCGGCGCTGATCCGCTCCGTGGCCGTCGATCCGGCGTATCGCAGCCACGGCCTCGGGCGGCGCATCGTGCGGCAGTTGCTCGACCGGCTCGCTTCGCGCGGATTGCGCGAGTTCTACCTGCTGACCACCACCGCCGAGGAGTACTTCCGGAAGCGCGGCTTCAAGACGATCGACCGCGATGAAGTGCATCCGCAACTGCTCTCCTCGCGCGAGTTCCAGGACGCCTGTCCCGACAGCGCGGTCTGCATGCGGCTGGTGATGCTCGCGTGAGCGTTTTCGACGCGCACATCCACGTCCAGCCGTGGGAGATGGTCAAGCCCGAGGTACTGGCGCTGATCGACGACGCTTCGCATGCGAACGCGAAAGAGGTGTTGTCGTCGCCGGACAACCTGCTGCGGCACCTCGATGCCGAGGGGGTGGAGCGCGCCTGCTGCATCAACTACGTTTCCCCCGACGTGATGGGCTTCACCCGCGAGGTGAACGACTGGATCGCAAACTTCACGTCCGAACATCGCGACCGGCTGGTCGCGGTCGGGTCGGTGAATCCGCTGCACGAGATGAACGTGCGCGACGAGATCCGCCGCGTCCTCGACCTCGGCATCGGCATGATCAAGATCCACCCGCCGCACCAGCTCTTCTCGCCGAACGCCTACCGCGGTGAGCTGTGGCAGCTCGCGGAGATCTACCGCGAATGCGAAGAGCGCCAGGTACCGGTGATGTTCCACACCGGAACCTCGGTCTTCCCGCGCGCCCGCAACGTCTTCGCCGACCCGATGCCGGTCGACGACGTGGCCATCGACTTTCCGAAGCTCCCGATCATCCTCGCCCACGCCGGCCGTCCGCTCTACGGCGAGACCGCGCTCTTCCTCGCACGCCGCCACCCGAACGTGCACCTCGACATCTCCGGCATCCCGCCGAAGGCGCTGTTGCGCTACTTCCCGCGCGTCGCGAGCGTCGCGGACAAGGTGCTGTGGGGGACCGACTGGCCGTCCCCGGGCGTCGTGTCGATGCGGCGGAATGTCGAGGAGTTTCGCGCCCTCGGGCTGGGGGATGAGGTAGAGCGGAAGATTCTGTGGGACAACGCGGCGCGGCTGTTCGAGTTTGGAGTGCGGTGACCGCAGTCACCGCTTTGACTCCGCGCCTCAGGCGGCACGCGTGCAGTTCCGAGGCACGCAGGGAAAGCGGTGACTGCGGTCACCGCACTCCAAATGTTCACTGCGGTGGCGGGATCGATGCGAGCAGCCCGTCCACGTCGACACCGACGCGACGCAGTGCGTCGAAGCTGCCCACGTCCGACCAGTCGAAATCTCCCCGCAGTGTGGCCACGCGCGGGGCTTTCTCCATGAGGGCGTAATCGATCGAGATCGACGGCATCTCCTCGTACGTTGCTTCGCTCACGCGGGCGATCTCGGGGGCGGCGGCGGTGAGCTCGCGGCGGAAGACGTCGGAGCGCCAGACGAACATGCTGGCGTTCCAGGCGTAGTTGCCGGCGCGGAGGAACTCCTCGGCGGTGGCGAGGTCGGGCTTCTCCTTGAACGAGCGGACGCGCAGTACGTCCTCTTCGAGCGTCTCGCCGAGCTCGAGGTAGCCGTAGCCGGTGTTCGGGTCCGCGGGCTCGATGGCGATGGTCACGAGCTCGTCGTGCGTCTCCGCGAATTCATAGGCGCGCCGCAGCACGCGCACGAACTCTTCCTCGTCGCCGATGTAGTGATCGGAGGCGAGGAACGACACCGTGCACGGGCCGAGACGCTCTTCGATGGCGAACGTGCAGAGCGCGATCGCGGGGGCGGTGTTGCGGCGCGCGGGCTCGGCGAGGACGTTTTCGTGCGGCATCCGCGGCAGGTGCTCGCGGCATTTGTCCGCGTACTGTACGTTCGTCGAGACGAAGATCGCCTCCGGCGGGAGCAGGCGCGCGACGCGCTCCCACGTCAGCTGCAGCAGCGACTTCCCGTCGAACAGCTTCAGGAACTGCTTCGGGTTCTCGTCGGAGGAGAGGGGGCGGAGCCGCGTCCCGGCGCCGCCCGCGAGGATCACGGCCGCACGCGTCAAGACGCTTTCCTCCCCACCGCGATGAGACTGAGGCCGGTGGAGGGATTGTCCCCTTCGAGGCGCCGCAGCAGCGGCACGAGGCGGTCGAAGATGCGCGACTGGCCGCTGGGCAGCGACTTGCGCCGCAACACTTTCGAGTTGATGCGCCACGCCAGGCGGGACATGCGGTTGTGAAAGCTCACGTGCTCGATCACGAAGCCCGCCTGCTGCATCTTCGCTTCCAACTCCTCGCGCTCGTAGCGGCGGAGATGGTCGACGCCGCGGTCCATCGCGCCGAAGAGCGAGCGCCCGGCCGGCGCGTACAGCACGACCCGCCCTCCCGGCACCAGCACCTGGTGCGCGCGGCGCAGCATGGCCACGTCGTCCTCGGCATGCTCGAGGACGTTGATCAGGGTGACCGTGTCGAACGAATGGCGCGCCAGCTCGAGCGAAGCATCCGACTCCAGGTCGACGTGCTCGATCTCGATTCCGGGGCGGCGGCGGAAAGAGTTGCGGAGCCGGTCCACGTACGCCTGCTCCCGGTCGCCGGCCACGATCAGCTCGCGCCCGTACATGAAGCGCGTCATCGCCCCATGGCCGGCGCCCGCTTCGAGCACGCGCTGCCCGATGAACGGCTGCAGCCGTTCCCATACCCAGGTGTTGTAGCGGCGCAGGCGCGAGCGGCGGCGGATCTGCTTGAACGAGCGCGGCTCGCTGGCGGGATCGTGGAAGAGGCCGTAGCGGAGGATCGTCCAGAGGGCGGAGAAGCCGTCCTTCCAGTTGATCTTCTTCCCCTCCCAGTAATCGCGGCCGTAGTAGGCGATCGGGACCTCGAAGATGCGGTAGCCGCGCTTCGCCACCTTGGCCGTGATCTCCGGCTCGATGCCGAAGCGGTCGGAGCGGAGCGGGATGGACTGGATGACCTCGCGGCGGAAGACCTTGTAGCAGGTCTCCATGTCGGTGAGGTCGAGGTTGGTAGTCATGTTGGAGAGGAAGGTGAGGAAGGTGTTCCCCATCCGGTGCCAGAAGAGCATGACCCGGCGCGGGTAGCCTTCGAAGCGCGAGCCGAAGACCACGTCCGCGTGTCCGTCAATGATCGGCTGGATGAGCTTCGGATAGTCGTCCGGGTCGTATTCGAGGTCGGCGTCCTGGATCAGGACGATGTCGCCGCGGGCTTCCATGATGCCGCGGCGGATGGCGGCGCCCTTGCCCTGATTCACCGGCTGCAGGATGTGCCGGATCTCCGGCCACTCCTTCGCCAGCGCGGCCACGACGTCGCGCGAGCCGTCGGTGGAGACGTCGTCGATGACGATGATCTCCTTGTCGACCGGCTGTTTGCGGACGCGCCGCAACAGCTCCGCGACCGTGGCCCGCTCGTTGTAGCAGGGGACGATGACAGAGAGGAGCGGCCCGGCCGGGACGTTGCCTGCTGCTGAGCTCATGGCGGGCGCATTGTAGACTCCCGCGCCGGACCATGCCTCACGCAACGAACGAAACGCTCCGCAAATCGCTGCACATCGTCTTCGGTTTCGCCGCCTTCACGCTGAAATGGCTGCCGTGGACGGTGGCAGCGGCGGTCTGCGTGGTGGCGATCGCCAGCAACTGGCTGCTACTGCACCGCCTCGTCGGGCGGCGCGTGGCGCGCCACGCGCGCGGCTTCGACGCCGGGATCGTGCTCTATCCGGTGATGGTGCTGCTGCTGGTCCTGACGTTCCGGCACCACCTGCGTTACGCCGCCATCGCCTGGGTGATGCTCGCCTTTGGCGACGGCATCGCCACGCTGGCCGGCAAGGCGATGCGCATTGCCCCGCTGCCGTGGAATCCCGACAAGAGCGTGGGCGGGCTGCTGGCGTTCGTCCTCGCGGCGAGCGCCGGCGGCATCGCGGTGGCGTACTGGCTCGACTACCGCGCGCCGTTCGTGGTGCTGCTCACCGCCATCGTGGCGGCGATCGTCGAGTCGTTGCCCCTCGGCATCGATGACAACGTGACGGTGCCGTTCGCGTCCGCGGTCACGCTGATCGTCGCCGGGATCCAGACCACCTCGGCCTACGGCGTCTGGCCCGATACGGTCCCTTGGCTGCTCGCGAACGCGGTGCTCGCGCTCCTCGGCTATTTCGCCCGCTCGGTCAATTTCTCCGGCGCCCTCGGCGGGTTCGTGCTCGGCGCGATCCTGATCCTCGGCGGCGGCTGGCCGCTCTACGTCGCGCTGCTCGCGTTCTTCATCATCGGCAGCGCCACGACGAAGGTCGGCTACGCGCGGAAGGCGCGCGCGGGCGTGGCCCAGGAAGGCGGAGGGCGGCGCGGCTTCAGCCACGCCTTCTCGAACGTCGGTGTGGCGGTGATCTGCGCGATCGCCGTGTCCCGCCTCGCGCGTAGCGCGCACGGGGCGACTGAGCTCGAGCTGCTGCCGCTCTTCATGGGCATCGCCGCGCTCGCGACCGCTGCCGCCGATACCACCGCCTCGGAGATCGGGCAGTGGATCGGCCGCCGAGCCTTTCTGCCGCTGACGCTACGGCGCGTGCCGGTCGGCACCGAGGGCGCGATCTCGGTCGAAGGAACGCTCGCCGGTGCACTCGGCGGCTTCGTCGTGGCGGTCGCGGGGACGCTTGCCGTCGACCGGATGTTCGCGGAGCTGGTCGGCTTCGACTGGCGCACGGTGGGAGTGCTCACGCTCTGCGCGTTCGCCGGCTCGTATCTGGAGAGCATCGCCGGAAGCTGGAACCGGAAGCAGGCGCGCCCGATCCCGAACGGGGTGCTGAACTTCTTCAACACCGCCGCCGGCGCGATCCTCTTCTACTTGCTGTATCGGTAGGAACGAAAAACGCCGCCCCTGCGGGCGGCGTTCGGAAGATCGATGGGATGGTGACTTACTGCTCGGCAGGAACGATCGCCGTCAGACCGGCGCCGTTGTTGACGCTGTTGCCGGCGATGTGGTTGTTGCCGAACGACGAGACCGTGCCGCCCTGAAGATTGATGCCGTTGACGCCACCGGTGATCAGGTTGTTCGAGAGGCGAACGTTCGCGCCGGCGGCCACGCGGATGCCGTCGCTGTTGTTCAGGAAGACGCAATCGTTCACCGCGATCTCGACCGTACCGCCGCTGCCGCCGAAGATGCCGCGGAAGTTGGTGGTAAACGTGGAGCGGTTGACCAGCCCCTTACCGCCGTTCGAGATGAAGATCCCGTTCGACGTGGCGAGGTTGTTGTTCGAGATCACGACGTTGTCGACCATCAGCTGGTTCGCGGTCGTCACGGCGCCGGTCGGCGTCACGCGGATGCCGAAGAGGGCGGTGTTGCCGGCCGTCGAGATCGCGTTGTGAATGTGCGTGTTGGAGACGACCAGCGTTCCGGCCGTGGTCCGCTCATCCATGATGCCTGCCGCCGAGTAGTTGAAAATGTCGCAGCCGATCACGTGGACCACCGCGGCCTGGATGATCCGGATGCCGTTGATGCCGGGGCTGGTCGGCGTGCCGCCGTTCAGGCTGATGTCCTTGATGTTCACGATGATGCCGGCACCGTTGACGATGATGCCGTTCGTCCCCGAGAAGAGGATCGAGGCCAGCGTGCCTGCGCCGTTGAGGGTGATGGACTTCGTGATGTTGACCGCGCCGTAGCCGCCCGGATCGAGCACGCTGATCTCACCACCGGCGGCCGTCTTGCTGATGGCACCCGCAAAGGTCTTGCAGGGAGCCGTGCGGCTGCAGGGGTTAGCATCGTCACCGACGCCGGAAACCCACGTACGCGTCGCCTGAGCGAACAGCGACGGGGCAACGACAAGAGCCAGGGTGAAAGACAAGATTGCTACTGTTTTGCGCATGACGCCCTCCATGACGTGGTACACACGTCGGGTTCTTCACTAAACTAGTTACAAGACCTGCGATTGGTAGCCATATTGTTGCGCCAAGATCGCGGAAACGCAACTATTTACCATTATTCGCAGGTGTGAGCGCGCTGAATGACCAGTCTCAAGAAGGTAGTGATCGTCGGACGACCCAATGTCGGAAAGTCCACCCTGTTCAATCGCCTCGCGGGGAAACGGCGTGCGCTGACGCACGACCTCCCCGGCATGACCCGCGACCGTCTCTCCGAGATCGTCGAGCTGGATGACGGCCGCCGCTACGAGCTGACCGACACCGGCGGTCTCGAGTACGGCGAGTCGCCGATGTCGAAGTTCGCAGGGGAGATCCGCGAGCAGGCGCAGCGCGCGCTCGATGAAGCGGACTTCATCCTCTTCGTGGTCGACGGAGCCTCCGGTCTACTGTCTGAAGACCGCGAGATCGCGCAGGACCTCCGCTCCGAGTCTTCGAAGACGGTGCTGATCGTCAACAAGACCGATCGCAAGGATGCGGAAGCAGCGGTGAACGAGTTCTGGGAGCTCGGCTTCGAGCGGATGATGCCGATGTCCGCCGAGCACGGCCCCGGCGTCGACGACGTCATCGAGGCGATCTCGGAGATCGTCCCGGCTGATTCGATCGAAGACGAAGAGGAAGACGCGAACGCACCGACCCGCGTCGCGATCATCGGACGTCCGAACGTCGGCAAGTCTTCGCTGCTGAACAAGCTGATGCAGGAGGAGCGCGCGGTCGTCTCGCCGATCTCCGGCACGACCCGCGACGCCATCGACTCGGAGCTGGTGCGCAACGGGCGCCGCTACGTCATCATCGACACCGCCGGCATCCGCCGCAAAGGGAAGACCCACGACGAGGCGGAGAAGCTGGCCGTGATCTCCGCGCGCAAGGCCATCGAGCGCTGCGAGATCGCCCTGGTGATGATCGACGCCACCGAGGGGGTTACGGGGCAGGATGCCACCGTGGCCGGGTACGCCGAGGATGCGGGGAAGGCGGCCATGATCCTGGTCAACAAATGGGATGTCGGCGAGCACGCGCAGGACGACGCGAAGAAGTTCGAGGACAAGGTGCGGTTCGAGATGAAGTTCCTCTCATACGCGCCGCTCGAGTTCATCTCCGCGAAGAGCGGCCGCCGCGTCGAGAAGGTGTTCCCGAAGATCGATGCCGTCATCGAAGGCTACCGCCGCCGTTTCCGCACGTCGGAGCTGAACGCGATCCTCGAGCGGGCGGTGAGCGCGCACCATCCGCCGACCGTCCGCGGCAAGCAGCGGCGCTTCTACTACATGACCCAGCTCAAGGCCGGGCCGCCGACGTTCGCGCTGTTCTCGAACGTCGATGAGCCGCTGCACTTTTCATATAAGCGCTACCTCGAGAACCAGTTTCGCGAGGCGTTCGGGCTGGTCGGCGTCCCGATCCACTTCGTCATCCGCGCGCGGAAGGGGATGAAGAAGGATCGGTGAGGGACTCACCTCGAGCGATTTCGGGTGTAGGTGATCGCCGTCACCTTCACTCCCATCATTCATCGGGTTGAAGGTGCTCACGGTCGAGTTGAAGGTGCTCGCCGTCACGTTGAAGGTCATCATTCGTCACCTTCAACCCCATCGCCGTCACCTTGAACTCCATGCGCGATGCCGTGAGTCTCGCCTGGAGGACAGTTCAAGCCGGCGCGCATCACGTTAGTCTCGTCCTGAGGACAGTTGCAGATGAACGCGCTGGCATTCAACCAGCGCATTCACCTCAAAGCGACGTTCGGTTCAGGACGAAGACCGCGGCTCCGCCGAGCGCGAGCATCAGGATGGCCAGCCCGGTCAGGTTGAGAGACGGGATGCCCGCCGCGGCGGCTCCGATCACGAGCGAATACGCGCGGCTGCCCGAGCAGAGGCCGGCGTTCGTGGCGGTGATCGTGAAGTTCGACGTTCCGTTGGCGGTCGGGATGCCGCTGAGGAACCCGGTCGCGGGATTCAGCGTCAGGCCTGGGGGGAGCGTTCCGGAGCTCACCGTGAAGGTGAACGGCCCCGCGGCGCCGCTGGCCGTGATGGTCTCGCTGTAGAAGATCCCTACTTCGCCGTCCGGCAGCGTGGCGGGACTGACGGTAATGATCGGGCAGGCGGATGCGCAGGAGGTGATGGCGTTGCTGTCGAGGGTTACGGCGCCGTTGCGCGCCAGTACCCGGCCGTTCAGGGCGCCGCCCGTGGTCATGGTGATGCTCGTGAGCGCGAGCACGTTCCCGATGAACGAGCTTCCCGTGCCGAAGGTCGCCGAGCTGCCCACCTGCCAGAAGACGTTCGGCGGGCAGGTCGTGGCGCCGCTGTTGATCAGCAGGACGGAAGACGCGCTGGCGGTGGTGAGCGTCGAGCCGATCTGGAAGAGGAAGAACGCGTTCGGGTTTCCCTGCAGGTCGAGGGTGAGCGTTCCGGTCAGCTGTGCCGAGGTGTCGAAGCAGTAGACGCCCGGCGTCAGGGTCAGCCCGCCGAGATTCTGCCCCGTCAGGTCGGTGCCGCACGCCAGGCCCGCGGCCGTGTTGTAGGCAGCGGTGAGGTCGGTCTGTGCCTGAGCGGCCACCGCGTCGGCGGTATGAATCGTTCCGATAACGATCCCGGGAGGGAAGCCGACGACGGCACTGCCGGGGGAGACGCCGACGTCGCCGTTCACGACCGTCGGTCCCGTATTCGTGATGGTGGATCCCCCCAGCACGCCGAAGGCCTGGGCGGTGTTGAGCGAGATTTGGGCGAACGCGGAAGACGACGTGAAGAGCAGCGCGAAGGCGACCATCGCCGTAAGACTCGTGGAGGTTCGTTTCATGGTGGGAATCCCTTTCAGAACTTGATTTCCTGGCTGGCTGCGCGAACGTCACAGGTCACGCAAAGCCACCCGCGGGAGGTGGTCTCGAACGGCCCGTCGTTTTCGTCACGGAAGAGCGTCCGCGATTCGTGGCACCAGCCGCAGCGGACGGCGTGAGGGTTCCCGAACTCAGGGTTCCCGCGAAGGATCCCGACCGCCACTTCTTTTTCACCGGCGGTCAGATCCTCGCTGCGAAGGATCTTGCCGGCGGTCGTGCGTACGACCTGGCGAATCACGCGGTTGTCCGGTACATGCACCGAGCATACGCCTCGATTTCCGATGTGGCAACAAATGTAACGATCATTGCCTATGTGGCAACGATGCGTGGTACCCTCGCGGCGATGTACGGACCGATTCTCAAGAACCTTCGTGAATCGAAAGCGCGGACGCAGGCAGAGGTTGCGCGGAGCGTCGGCATGTCGCCGGCGCAGCTCGCGCGCCTCGAATCGAATCAGCGAGGACTCTACATCGACGACTTCGTCCGCATCGCGGCCGCCCTCGGCGAGAAAGCGGGCAATCTCCTCCCGAACGACCTCGGCGACATCGCGCACCTGAAGCCGCTCATCGACCGGCTGGCCGCCGTGAAGCCGGAGCTGCTCGCCCGCGTGACGTCGCTGCTCGACGGCATCGTGCTGCTCACCGAAGACGCGGCCGTGGCGCCCAGACAGAAGTCCCGCCTGCCGGTCAGAAAGAAGACGTGAGGTCGTGGCCGCGCACGGATCATGTCTCGCGCTCCTGCGCGTAGACACCGTACGCCCAGGGGCACGGCTCGCTTATTGCAATAACTCAGGCAGTCCCACTCCCTCCCGTTCTCTTCCCGCGTTGTATCCATCGACTGCCCGCGCCTTGCGATCGCGTCCGGTTGGCCACACACACCAGGAGGCGATGCATGACCAAACCGCTCGAGTTCTCCGCTGAGAACGTCTTCGACACCGTCCGTGAACCGCTGCTCGTGCTCGACACGGACCTGTCCGTGCGCGCGGCAAACAGCGCGTTCTACGAGGCTTTCCGCGTCTCGCCGGAAGAGACCCAGGGACGCCCCATCTACGAGCTCGGCAACGGCCAGTGGGGCTTGCCGGCGCTGCGCACGCTGCTCGAAGAGATCGTCCCGCAACGCGCCGTGTTCAACGACTTCGTGCTCGATCACGACTTCCCGGTCATCGGGCAGCGGGTGATGCTCCTCAATGCCCGCACGCTGCACGGCCAGTTTGTCCTCCTGGGGATGGAAGATGTCACCGACAGGCGACGCACGCAGACACTGCTGGACCAGATCGAAAGATACGCGCAGGACGTGGTGGATACGGTCCGCGAGCCGCTCCTGATCCTCGACGGCAGCCTCCGCGTCCACTCCGCGAACCGCGCGTTTTACCAGACCTTCGGCGTGGTCGCCGAAGACACCGAGGGTCAGCTTGTCTACGAGCTCGGCAACGGCCAGTGGGACATCCCGGCGCTGCGGACGCTGCTCGAGGACATCGTGCCGATGAGCTCCGTCTTCAACGACTTCGAGCTCGAACACGACTTTCCGAACCTCGGGCGCCGCGTGATGCTGCTGAACGCGCGCAAGCTGCGCCAGCGCAATCACGCGGAGCTGCTCGTGCTGGCGATGGAAGATGTGACCGAACGCCGCCGCGCCGAGGCCGAAGTGGCCAAGGCGAAGGATGCAGCCGAGGCGGCCAATCGCACCAAGAGTCTCTTTCTCGCCAACATGAGCCACGAGCTGCGCACGCCGCTCAACGCCATCCTCGGCTTTTCCGAGATGCTGCAGGAAGAAGCGGTCGAACGGAAGCTCACCGACTTCGACGCCGACCTGCAGAAGATCTCCACCTCCGGCCGCCACCTGCTCGGTCTCATCAACGACATCCTCGACCTCTCGAAGATCGAGGCGGGGAAGATGGACCTGCGCCTGGAGCTCTTCGAGATCCCGGCGTTGATCGAAGAGGTCACGTCCACCATCGAGATGCAGGTCGCGAAGAACGGCAATACGCTCGAGATCATCTGCGATCCCGGCATCGGAGCGATGCGCGCGGACCTCAGCAAGGTGCGGCAGGGGCTGTTCAACCTCGTCTCGAACGCCGCGAAATTCACGCACAAGGGACAGATCAAGGTCGTGGCCGAGCGGCAGGCGATGGATGGCAACGACTGGATCATGTTCCAGGTCTCCGATACCGGGATCGGCCTCAGCTCGGACCAGATCGTCCGGCTCTTTCAGCCGTTCACGCAGGCCGACGCGTCGACGACGCGCCGGTTCGGCGGCACGGGCCTCGGGCTGGCCCTCACGCGGCGCTTCTGCCAGATGATGGACGGCGACGTCACGGTGCACAGCGTCCCGGGTGAGGGGAGCGTCTTCACGATCATGCTCCCGGCGATGACCGGCGAGACGCGCATTGAAGGAGTCGAGGCGCTGGACGATGACCGCCTGTCCTCGAACGTCGCGCACGACGTCGATCTGTCCGACGACGAGCTCGTGGCCGCCGGCACGTGCGTCCTGGTCATCGACGACGATCCGCTGCAGCGCGACCTGATGCAGCGCTACCTGCGCAAGGAAGGCTACACGGTGCGCACGGCCAGCGGCGGCGCGCACGGACTGCGGCTCGCACAGAAACTGAAGCCGGCCGCGATCACGCTCGACGTGATGATGCCGGACATGGACGGCTGGACCGTCCTCTCGGCGCTCAAGGCGGACGTCGCCTTGCGCGACGTCCCGGTGATCATGCTGACCATGGTCGACGATCCGGTGCGGGGGTTCACGCTCGGTGCTTCGGATTACGCGACCAAGCCGGTCAACCGCCGGCGCCTCACGCAGATCCTGCAGAAGTACACCTGCCTCACGCCGCCCTGCCCGGTGCTCGTGATCGACGACGATCCGTCGGCGCGTTCGCTGACGCGCGCCATGCTCGAAAAGGAAGGATGGGCGGTGACCGAGGCCGAGAACGGCATCGACGCGCTGGCGAGCATGGAGCAGGCACGCCCCAGCCTGATCTTCCTCGACCTGATGATGCCGGAGATGGACGGCTTCGCCTTCGCGGCGGAAGTGGGGCGCCGCCCGGAGTGGCGGGCGATCCCGATCGTGGTCGTGACCTCGCAGGACATCACCGCGGACGATCGCCGCCGCCTCAACGGCCATGTCGAAAAGATCCTGCGCAAGCATGGCGACTCGCGCGAGTCGCTGCTCGAGCAGGTGCGTGACCTCCTCGCCGGCAGCAACGCCGCGCGCCTGCCCGAGGTGCTGACGCCATGACCACCATCCTGATCGTGGAGGACAACGAGATGAACCGCGACATGCTGTCGCGGCGCCTCGAGCGCAAGGGGTACCAGGTAATGTTCGCCGTCGATGGCGAGCAGGCCGTTGCCGTGGCGGAAGCCGGCGTGCCCGACCTCGTCCTGATGGACATGAGCCTGCCGGTGGTCGACGGCTGGGAAGCGACGCGCCGGATGAAAGCGATCGACGCGATCAGGCACATCCCGATCATCGCCCTGACCGCGCACGCGATGGCGAACGACCGGGACAAGGCGCTGGAAGCGGGGTGCGACGACTACGACACGAAACCGATCGAGCTGCCGCGCCTCCTCGCCAAGATCGAGGCGCTGCTGCCGGCGCCGGCCGGGGTGGTGTCGTGAGCGAGGTCGCCGGGAAGGGCGTCCGGACAAGCGTTTCGTCTCAACTGCTCCACGATCTGCGCAGCCCTCTCAACCAGATCATCGGCTACTCCGAGATCCTGTCCGAGGAGGCGCAGGGGGAGCACCGCGAGGCATCGGTGGTCGACCTCCAGCGCGTGCGCGAGGCCGGGTATCGCATGCTCGCGCTGATCGAGGAGAACTTCACCGTTCGCCCCGAACAGGCGAGTGCGCGCCCGATCGTGCGGCCGGTTGCCGCCGTGCCCGAAGAGGGGGTAGCGGCCTCGCTCCCGCCGGCAGACCTGCCCCGCGGCATGGCCACCGCGCCCGGCTTGCTGCTGGTGGTCGACGACGACGCCATGAATCGCGACGTGCTCTCCCGCCGCCTCGAGCGGCAGGGCCATCGCGTCCACAACGCCAGCAGCGGCGCCATGGCGCTGCAGTTGATGCAGGAGAACGCGTTCGAGGTCGTGCTGCTCGACATCATGATGCCGGATATGGACGGCTATGAGGTGCTCGGCCACCTCAAGGCCGACGAACGCCTGCAGCACGTGCCGGTGATCATGATCTCGGCCATCGACGAGGTGCAGTCGGTGGTGCGCTGCATCGAAGCGGGCGCCGAGGATTACCTGGCAAAACCCTTCGATCCGACGCTGCTCAAGGCGCGCATCGGGGCGTCGCTGGAGAAGAAGCGAGGCCGCGACCGCGAGTCGGTGCTCTATGAGCAGTTGCAGAAGAACTACAGGCGTCTGGAGGAGCTCGAGAAGCTCCGCGACGACATGCGCAACATGATCGTGCACGACCTGCGTACGCCGCTCACCGCGGTCATCGTCGGCGTGGAGATGCTGGGAAGCCACGGCGAGCTGAGTGCCTCACAGCGCGACATGATCAAGATCGCGGCCGGCGGAGGGAAAACGCTCCTCGGCATGATCAACGACTTGCTGGACGTCGAGAAGATGGAGTCCGGCACCTCGCAGCTTCGCTACGAGCGGCTCTCCGCGGCCGCCCTCATCGCCGGCGCCATGGAGCAGGTCGGCTCGCTCGCCGAAATGGAAGGGACCGCGCTCGTGATCGAGCTCCGCGGCGACCTGCTCTTCTCAGGCGACGAGAACAAGTTGAGCCGGACGCTGGTGAATCTCATCGGCAACGCCATCAAGTTCACCCACGCCGGCACCGTGACCGTCTCGGCGTCGCACGATGGAGCGGGAAGCATCCGCTTCGCCGTCCGCGACACAGGCGCCGGCATCCCGCCCGAGGCCTTCGAGCGCATCTTCGAGAAGTTCGGCCAGCTCGACGCCGGCAACCGCGTCGGCACCGGCCTCGGACTCGCCTTCTGCAAACTGGCAGTCGAAGCCCACGGCGGCCGCATCGGGGTGGAGAGCACCCCGGGAGTGGGCAGCACCTTCTCGTTCACGGTGCCGGTGGTGGAGAGCCGGTGAAGAAATCGTTGGTAGCCGCGCTCCTCGCCCGTGGCACGACCCCTCATCCGCCCTTCGGGCACCTTCTCCCCGCTCGACGCGGGGAGAAGGGCTACTAAGCTGGTCTCTCGCGAGGGTGAAAGTTAGTAGCCCCTCTCCCCGCGGTGAGCGGGGAGAGGGTGGCCAACGGCCGGGTGAGGGGCCGTGCTACAGGCGTGGAAGGCGCCTCTCGAGCTTGCGAACGGTCTCAGGCTGCGGCGGCCGTGGTCACCTAAGCGCTTCCGTGCTTGTCCAGCCACTTCAGGATGCCGCTGATGCTGCCTGTTGCCAGCGCGATGCAGGTGTCGGCTGCTCCGTAATAGAGGTTCAGCCTGTCGCCGTCGGGGCCGACGGTGTAGCCGCAGGGGAAGGTCACGTTGTTGACGTCACCGGTCGTCTCGTAGAGCGCTTCAGGTCCGAAGATCCATTCGTCGCCGCGCAGGAGCAGCCGCGACGGGTCGTCGAGGTCGAACAACGCCACGCCGAGCCGATAGAGGCTGCCGGCCGCATTCGAGCGGACGCCATGGTAGAGCATCAGCCAGCCGCGGTCCGTCTCGATGAGCGGAGGGGAGAGGCCGACCTTGTTCGCATCCCACCACCCGCCGCGCCGCGCCGGCAGCATCATCTGGTGATTGCCCCAGTTCCGGAGGTCGGGCGAATACGAGATCCAGACGTGTGCGCCCGAATCGGCGATCGGACGATGCACGAGCGCATACATCCCGCCGATGCGGCGCGGCAGGAGCGCCGCATCCTTGTCGTCTGGCTGCATCACCAGGCCGCAGCGCTCGAATTCGATAAAGTCCGTGGTCAGGGCCAGGGACACGCCGGGGCCGCCGCGGCCGAACGCGGTGTAGGCGATCGCATATTTGCCGAGCTCCGGAACGAACGTGATGCGCGGATCCTCGACGCCCCACAATTCCTCGGGATGTTTTTCCGGGTCGGCGCGCATGGTCGGCTCGGCGTCGATGACCCATCCTCCCACTCCGTCCGCGGAGCGCGCCGCGCAAAGATGCGAGTGTCCACGCCGATCCTCGACGCGGCAGAGCAGCAGGGTCGTCCCGTCCGGGAGCAGCGTTGCCCCGGCGTTGAAGACCGTGTGCACCGGATACGGCCAGTCCGACGCTTCCAGAATGGGGTTGCTGTGGTTGCGCTGGAAGAGCGTTTCGAAGTGCGTCACCGCACCACCGCCGCGCTCACGGCCATCAGCACCTCGGCCGGCTGCGGCAGCGGGACCTGCATCGCGTTCCACCGCACTTCGTCCGCGCGCATGTCCATCAGCGCCAGGAGGAACGAGAGCGTCGATTCCGCCCCCTGGTTCTCGTTGAGCCGGTCGGCGTGCAGGGCGTCGCGGCATCCGCCCGAGAAGGGGTCGTAGAGCGGCTGCTGCAACTGGTTCTGCCCGAGAAACCACGTGAAGGCGCTGCGAGCGTGCTCGGCCCAGCGATGGTCTCCGGTGGCGCGGAACGCCTGCATGCACGCCGACACCGTGGCGCACGCCTCGACCGGCTGCTGATCGAACACCGCCGCGGTCATGCCGCGGTCGAAGAAGCCGTTCGTGCCGATGGGCGCGAAGTAACCGTCCGGCGTGCGCTGGATGGTCATGAGCCATTCGAGCGAGCGCACTCCCGTCCGGATCATCGCTTCGTCTTCGAGCCACGAGCCGGTCGCGATCAACGCCTGCGGCAGGCGCGCGTTGCAGTACGTGACGCGCGGCTCGCACCACGGCCACTCCGGCGCGTCGGTGCGACGGAACAGTCCATGAAGGCGCTCCGCCAGCTCCCGTCCTACAGCCTGGACGCTGCGGTCGCCGTCGAACGCATGCACGTACTCTTCGATCCCGAGGAGCGTGTACACCCATGACCGCGGACTGGTGAAGTCCGAAACCGCCGGCAGCGAATCGTGAAACAGCGCGCCGGCCAGGCTGTGCCGTCCCGGATCGGTCGAGCGTCCGACCACGGTGCCGAGCGCCCAGAGCGCGCGTCCGTGACTGTCCTCCGAGCCCGCTTCTTCCTGCCACTGCCGCGAATAGGACATGAAGTTGCGGAAGCGTCCGATGGGGGCGTTGAAGGCGTGGTTCACGAATGCGAGATAGCGGGATGCGAGCTTGCGCACCGTTCGCGGATCGTCGCACCCGGAGTCCTCGACGAGCGTCATCAGCAGCAGCGCGCGTGCGTTGTCGTCGATGCAATACCCTTCCGCGTAGCGCGGCACGTTGTACGCCGCGTGCTGCAGCATGCCGGTGTCGTCGGTCATGACCTGCACGTGGTCGAGATTGAGGTGCGGCAGGTCGACCGGCCGCGTGGCGAGCGTGCTGGCGCGGAACTCGGTCCGCAACCGCTCGCTCTGTTCGCTGCTCGCGCGCTCGAAGGTGCGCAGGTACGAATGCGCGACCGACGGCCACAGCATCGCCCTCCCGTGTGCGACGGCGCGCTGCTGGAAAGCGAGACGCCGATCCGGGTTGTCGAGGAGGCCGACGATCTCTGCCGCGATGGCCGAGGAATCCTTCCACGGGACTAGAATGCCGCGTTCGTCCGCGAGGAGCTCGCGGGCGTACGCGTACGGCGTCGAGATCACGGCCTTTCCGGCCCCGAGCGCATACGCCAGCGTGCCGGACGTGATCTGTTCCGGATTCAGGTACGGCGTGATGTAGATGTCGGCCGCGGCGAGGAACTCGGAGAGCTCGGCCTGGCTGACGAAGCGGTTGTGGAAGATGACGTTGCCGTCGACGCCGAGGCGTTTCGCACGCTCTTCGAGCATCAGGCGGTACGTCTCGCCGTGTCGCTCGATGATGTGCGGATGCGTCGCGCCGAGGACGATGTAGACCGCGTCGGGGTAGTGGGAAAGGATCGTCGGGAGCGCGTCGATGACGTACTCGATTCCCTTGTCCGGCGAGAGGAGGCCGAACGTGAGGATCACCGGCCGCCCTTCCACGCCGAGCCGGTTCTTGCTGCCGGCGAACGGAACGTTCAGGATTCCGTGCGGAATCACGTCGATCTTGTCTTCGGCCACGCCGTGGACTTCCTGCAGCAGCTTCGCGCCGCCCGGCGTCATGACCACGAGCCTGTCGGACAGTGCGGTGAGCTCGTCCATGACGTGACGCTGGTGCAGGTTCGGCTCCCTCAGGATCGTGTGCAGCGTCGTCACGATCGGCATGCGCAGCTCGCGCAGCATCGGCAGGAGATAGCTCCCCGCCTTCCCTCCGAAGATCCCGTACTCGTGCTGCACCGACATGACGTCGACGGCGTTCACGTTGAGGAAATCGGCGGCACGTGTGTACGCGCCGGCATCGCTGTCGGTCAGCTCGAAGCGGACGCGCGCGGGATAGGCGTGCTGGTGGCGGCCGTCGTTCATCGCCAGGACGAAGCAGTCGAGATCGGGACCGACCGCGGAGATCGCGTCGCTCAGGTCGGTGGTGAACGTGGCGATGCCGCACTGGCGCGGCAGGTGATTGCCGAGCATTGCGATGCGGCGGATGCGTTTTTCCTCTGGCATGTTCGAGATGGAGCCTCAGCCGGACGAGGCCGGCACGGCTAAGAGGGTTGAGTCCAGAGGTTCTGACTTAGTTCAGAAGGACTGAAGGGGCGAGGAAGTTTCCTCGACGGACTCTCACCATACGCGGCAGCCGGGCGAATGTATATGTAAATAAAAAGCTTCGGTTGCGGTTAAAGTAGAGCACGATGAACGCGAAGAGTGCACGCATCGACTACGTCACGATGACTTTCCTCATGCTGACCCCGGTGATCGGCATCGCCGGCACGGCGGTCTACACGTATGTGTATGGCTTCGAGTGGTGGATGGCGGGGCTGGCGCTGGCGATGTACGCCGCGGTCGGCATGTCGATCTGCGCCGGATACCACCGCTTCTTCTCGCACAAGAGCTACGAGGCCGCCCGGCCGGTGCAGCTCTTCTACGCGATCTTCGGGGCCATGGCGGCGCAGAACTCGATCCTCTGGTGGTCGTCCAGCCATCGCAATCATCACCAGTACGTCGACCGCGACTGGGATCCGTACAACATCAAGCGCGGCTTCTGGTGGGCGCACATCCTCTGGGTGTTTCACAAGCACGAGAAGCCGGATGCCGAGGCGAACGCCCCCGACCTGCTGAAGAACCCGGTCGTGCAGTGGCAGGCGCGCTGGTACAAGGTCATCCTGGTGGTGGGCGGCTTCGGCCTGCCGACGCTCATCGGCGCGGTGTTCGGCGACGCGTGGGCTGGCCTGTTGTGGGGCGGCTTCCTGCGGCTGGTGGTCATCCACCACACCACGTTCTTCGTGAACTCGCTCGCGCACTACGTAGGCAAGCCGGCGTACAACGCCGAGGTCTCCGCCCGCGACAACTGGGGCGTCGCCCTCCTCACGCTGGGCGAGGGCTATCACAGCTTCCATCACCGCTTCCCGGCCGACTTCCGCAACGGCATCCGCTGGTACCACTGGGATCCCGCCAAATGGTTCATCGCCACGCTGCGCAGCCTAGGCCTGGCGAGCGACCTTCGCTCCGCAACACCCCCGCAGGTCGAGCAGGCCCGCATGGACGCCGAGCTCCGCCTGATCGAGCCGAAGCTCGCCTCCGCCCACGAAGACCTCGCCGCCCACGTCCGCCGCCTGACGGGCGAAGCACGCGTCCACCTCGACACCGCGCTCGCGCTCTGGCGCCAGTACGCCGAGGAACGCGCCCGCAACGCCTCCAGCGCCTGGCGCAACACGCGGAGAAACGCGCTCAAGCACGTGCGCGAAGCACGGCGGCGTTGGCGCCAGGCGTCGCTGGTGGCGACGAGGGTGCGGGAGGTGGCGTAGGGAGCGTCACCGCGACGCGAGTTAGTCTGTCGATTCGGGAGCAGGACCTAGCTCGCTCGGATCGAGAAGTTGCGCGAAGTTCCGGACGGTGAGAATTGAGATTCGTGCTTCTTCCACGCGATAGGCTCGCCGGTAGATCACCTCGCGAAAGTCACGACGGCGAACATTTTGCGCCTGGCCCTTCTTTGTTTGATTCGGCTGGAAGGGACGGAAATTAGCCTCGCGTAACGCGTGGTCGAGCACCCCGCGCTCGACACAACTCTCGAACCATAGCTCCACGGCTTCCTGAAGGCATCGTCTCGCATCATCCGCCGTCTTCGCTTGCGTCGTGACACCGATTAGTGGGCAGGTGGCTACCCAACGGCGCGGTGTATCGCGTCGGACGTAAGCCCGCAGATTCACGTTCAGACTGATGCTCTCGTTCACGGTCATAGGAACCGCCAATCGCGATGATCGTATGCCGATTGCGTGGGCGAGGCAACGGGAGCGGAGAGCGGCTGATACGAAGTCAGGCCGCGCTGCGCGACGTAATGATGTACCCGTGCTTTGCCGGTAAGTCAAAACGCTCGGGGTTGTTCAGCTCGACCGGCTCGTCTACCCCGGGATAGCTTTCCGTGATCGCTTTGACAGGATCTTCGCCGGCGTCCAGGATCACCATGCGCGCGAGACGCGTCATTTCAGCAGGCGTCAGATGACGCTTGATCGTATCGGCGAGGTAACGAAAGGTGGGGCCGTCGTGCTTCGCCCACGACGCGGACACTACGAAGTCCCACCGGTCGAAGAGATCCTCGCGCTCGAGCAACGCCAGCAGGTTCAACGGTCCCTTTTCGCGAGCGATGTCCTGTTCTACCTGACGAATCTTTGCGGTAAGTTCGTTCATAGCACCCTCAAGAGAGTCGCTGCGGAAAAAAGCATCAGCGCTACTTTTGCCGTGTCGACCTGACCGATGGGACGGTACCGTGCCTCCGGATCCCACGTCGCAACAGCGGACCATTCGGAAAAGTTCTCAGCCTTGATCCGTTGCTCCTGGCCTGTCAGGGAGAGGAGGACATCGAGCTTGTGCGTCCTGAAGCTCCGGAGGTTTTCGAACTCACCCGGCTTGTCGGGGAACCCGCGCCAGTTCAAAGTCCGGCAGATGCGGGCCTTGAGCGCGAGCTCTACTACATAGCCGCAGAGGTACCCCGCGCCGTCGGGCCGATCATTCTCGAACAGAACGGATGCATCTCGCAGTCTCGCCTCAGCAATCGCGACAAGCTCGTCAATCGAGATCACGCGCAAATGCTACCGTAACGATGAGGTTAACGCCCCTACCTTACAGCCGCTCTTTGACGATCGCTACTGCCTGCTGTTCGAGGGTTTCGCAGCAGGTGGTCCAGGTGGCGTCGAACCAGCCGTTTTCGCGGGCGTGGATCGAGACCGAGACTATGCGGCGATCGTGCTCCGCGCAGCGCAGTTCGGCGGCGGTGGCGAGGCGCTGGTGCAGGCGCTCGCGGAGTCGCGCGCCGGCGCGGTCCTCGATGGTGACGCGCATGTCCTTGATGGTCAGCGTCATGTGGCGCTCACCCCTGCCGGGATGAGTGGGGCGGCGGCTGCTGTCTCGGCCGTGCGGCGCGGCGGCAGCATCATGTGCCAGCGGGCGACGACGTCGTCCGGGATCACGAACTCGAAGGTCTGGCTGTGCGTCCGGAGTCGCAGCACCTTGCCGGCCGGCGGAAACGTGCCGGTGGCGAGCTCGGTGTCGTACTCGATCTCGCGCACCCAGTGCAGGTCGATCGAACCTTCCATGTCGGCGTTCTCGTAGAAGAGCGTCGAATGCGTGACCGCGAGCGCGACTGCCAGGTGCCGGTTGCCGTCGACGAACTCGCCGGGGCTCACCAGGCGCGATGACGCGCGGCGCTTTTCATTGAGCAGCGCGATGCGGTCCGTGCCGAAGCGGCCGTACAGGTTCCATCCGAGAATTCCAACAGCGACAACAGCGGCAATCGTCAGCAAAGCCATGATCCGTCTCCCTTGAGCGCGAGGGGAGGACGGCCATCGGGCCGCCCTCCGTAGTAGTGCGGTCGGCGCTTACGCGCCGGCGCCGTCGCGCTCTTTGCGGGGGCGCGACTCGTCGACCTTCAGCGCCTGGCCGTTGACGTCGCGGCCGTTGAGGCCGGTGATCGCCGCGCGCGCTTCGTCGTCGTTGCTGAACTCGAGGAAGCCGAAGCCCTTCGAGTCGCCGCTGGAGCGCTCGACGGCGACGGCCGCCGAGGCGACCGTGCCGTACGGGGTGGCGAGCTCGTTGAGCTGCGCGTCATTGATCTGCTTGGAGAGATTGCCTACGTAGAGTTTCATAGTTGCTCCTGGACCGGCCGGGCCGGCTGTTCCTTCACGGCCGCGCGAACGCGTTGCGAAAGAAAGGAAGCTAAGAGGGGTGAGTCCAGAGCTCTGACTTAGTTCAGAGGGACTGAAGGGCGAGGAAGGTTCCTCGACAGGTATCCACCATACGCGGATTCGGCGCCAATGTCACTGTGCAATCCGTACGGCTGCGATGGCGCGCGGATCGCCATTACATTCCCGCTCGTACACGTCCAGCATCGCGCGGGTCGCGCTGGCGGGCCCGAGGCGCATGGCCTGCTCGAGCGCGTAGTGGTCGAAACGGCGCAGCGGATCGAGCGAATCGTCGCCCCCTCCGAGGAGCGTGACCAGGTGGCGCATGGCATGGGCGAGCATCCAGCGGGCGGACGCGAGCTCGCCGCGCTGCGCCCGCTGCGACGCGACCAGGAGGTTCGAGAGGAACATCCCGTGCAGCCAGGCGAGGTCGTGCGACCCGGGCGGGAAGGCGATGGCCGCCATCCTCTCTTCGATGCGCTCGCGGTCGAGCAGCACCCGGTAGTCGTTCGCCCGGGCAATGCTCAGCTCGTCCGGCGTGAAGACGGCGTACTCGATGAGGTGTCCGTCGTCGTAGACCCCTTTGCAGCCGTGCGGCGTCTCCCGGAACCAGAGCGCGAGCTGCTCGCGCCGCGGCAGCCACTCCGTCGATGCGCGCAGCTCTACTACTGCCGCTGCAGAGATGACGAAAAAGTCGTGGTCCGAATAGCGGTCCGGCTGCCGCCCGCGCGCCGCCATCGAGCCGAGCGCGACGATGCCGAGGACGCGCGGGTCGGCGGTGAGCGTCCGGACGAGCTCGTCGGTGAACTCGTGGTAGTTCATCTGCATGAGCGTACCGGAACGCGCAACCGATAGAATCCCTCCCGCAGCTTACGTGTTGAAAAGGACTGCATGAAACCACCAGACGTCCTCACGCTTACGCCCGGTAAGCGCGTTCTGTTCCTCACCAAAGATCCCGAGCTGATCCGCAGGCAGCTCTGCGGCGAGCTCGACCTGCAGATGAAGGATCTCCGTGTCGAAGATCTCCTCGACGACATCAACACCGACGCCATGACCCCGGCCTGGGTCTGCTTCGATTACAAGCCGGAAGACATCGCCCGCAACGCGTACGCGGGGCTCATCGTCGACGGCGAGCGGCTCGTGCCGCCGGACGCCCTGCGCAACGGCAACTTCGAGGTCATCGTCTCCGGCTACCGCAAAGGCGTCGGCAGCTCGCGCGAGACGGCCACGCAGTGCGAGGTCTTCAGCGGGATCAAGATCGCGATCGCGGTCTCGTTCGCGCCGATCCACGCCGGCAACAACATCAACCAGGGCCTGCTGATGGGCGATCACGACATGCTCGTCCGCCTGCAGGCAGGGGAGGGCGTGCCGCTCTCCGAGTTCTCGTCCAAGTACGACCCGATCACGAAGCTGATCATCGAGTGGGGCGGGCTGTTCCCCTTCAGCAAAGCGGTCGCACGCGGCGAGGCGAAGCTGCCCGTCCCGCACAACGCGCCGCGCCCGATGACCATGGGGGAGAAGGTCCTCGCCCGCCACATGCGCGGCGTCGCAGATTCCGAGCGCTACGTGAAGCCGGGCGATGCGGTGGTGGTCGACGTCGACGGCGGCTACACGCACGAGTTCACCACCGCCCAGGTCCACTACTTCCTCGGGCAGGAGTACGGCGACAGTTACGACATCGCGAACCCGCAGAAGTTCGCGGTGTTCGAGGATCACCTCATCTACGCCGACGACGTCGCGCGCATGCGCCCGTTCATGGACAAGATCCAGACCCTGCGCGACATGCAGCGCGACTATCAGCAACACACCTCCTGCCGCGATTTCTCGGCGAAAGACAACGTCTCCCCCGGCATCTGCCACGAGGTCGCGCGCGAGTTCATCATCGATCCGGGCGATTTCATCCAGGCCACCGACAGCCACACCTGCATGGGCGGCGTGAACAACTCGCTGGCCTGGGGCGTCGGCGCGACGGAGTACGCGAACCTCGTGCACTCCGGCTTCACGACCGTGGAGGTGTCGGAGTCGATCCGCTTCGAGCTGACGGGCGAGCTGCAGCCGAACGTCACCGCGAAGGATGTGATGCTGTACATCCTCCTCGAGTACGCGAAGCCGCAGCTGACGCTCGACCGGATCATGGAGTTCACCGGACCCGGACTGCGCACGCTGTCGCTCGACGAGCGCGCCACGCTCGCCAACATGGCCACGGAGTGCTCCGCGCGGACGGCCATCGTGGAGGCGGACGAGAAGACGTTCCAGTGGATCGCCTCGATGCGTCCGAACGCAGACCTCGCAACCTTGCGCGCCCGTGCGGTCTCGCCCGACCCAGGGGCGGAGTACGCGGGTGGCGTGCACACGATCGAGCTCTCCGCCATCCAGCCGATGGTCGCGCATCCCGGCGATCCGGACCACGGCATCGCCTCCGATCCGACCAACGGCGCATTCGTCGAAGAGATCGGCGACGTGAAGGTCGACATCGCCTACGGCGGCTCGTGCACGGCCGGCAAGGTGGACGACTTCCTCTTCTACCACCAGGTGGCGAAGGAAGCGGTCGACGCGGGACTGCGCGTGAAGGAGGGGGTGAAGTTCTTCATCCAGTTCGGGTCGCAGGCGGTCGAGCAGTTCGCGCGCGAGAACGGGCTGCTCGATACCTTCGAGCGCGCCGGCGCGACGGTGCTGAATCCCGGCTGCGGCGCCTGCATCGGCTGCGGTCCGGGTGTCTCGGAAGTGGGCGAGCAGGTGACAGTCAGCGCGATCAACCGCAACTACAAGGGGCGCAGCGGTCCGGGCAAGCTCTGGCTCGCGTCGCCGCTCACGGTCGCGGCCTCGGCGTTCACCGGGACGATCACCGCTTACACGCCGGGGATGTTCACGAAGCAGGGGGAGCTGGCTACCGCCGCGCCGCTAGGTGCATCACCGTCCACGCTGTGATCGGTCACTGGCTCGGCGCCATCTCGCGCGACGCCTTCCTGCGCGAGCACTTCCAGCGCGCTCCAATCGCGCAGCCGGCACTCGGCCGCGCGATCGCACCGCTGCTGACGTGGGATACGGTGGCACGCCTGGTTGCGGCGCGTGCGGACATGCTCCTCGTGCGCAACAGCAAACTGCGCCGCGACCCACCACCCGCCACGTTCGAGGAGACGCAGCAGCTCTTCCGCGACGGCTACTCCGTCGTGCTGCGCCACTGCGAACAGCACGACCCCGGCCTCCGCGCGCTGGCCGACTCTTTCACGCGTGAGCTGCCGGGCGAGGTAGTCGTGCAGGTCTACGCCACCCCCGGCGACTTTCACAGCTTCAGCTGGCACTACGACGTCGAGGACGTCTTCATCGTCCAGACCGCCGGCACGAAGGACTACTTCCTCCGCCAGAACACCGTGAACCCCGAGCCGACCCTCGACGCGATGCCGAAAGACATGCAGTACGAACGCGAGACTACCCCCACCATCGGCGCCACGCTCGCCGCAGGCGACTGCCTCTACATCCCCAGGGGCTGGTGGCACGTGGCCAAGGCCAGGGAGGACGCGTTGTCGATTTCGGTAGGAGTGCTGGCGCCGAACGCGGGACGACGGTAACGCATCGAAGTGCGCCGCTGTGACTGTTTCTGTATGTGCCTCAGGCGCCGAGCTCGCGCTTCGCGCGGTCTCAATATGGAGTGCGGTAACGCCAGTTACCGCTCTGACTGGTTCTCTATGTGCCTCAGGCGCGACGCGTGCGGGCATCCTCCTTTGCCTGAGGCACGTACAGAAGCAGTCAGAGCGGTAACTGGCGTTACCGCACTCCATAGAAACCGGGCGTCGGCCCTCAAACCCCGCTCGTCCTCGCGTTCAGCACCTTCGCCAGGTCCTCCGCGAAACGCACCGCCTCTTTCGGCTCTAGCGTGGCAATGGTCACTCGGATGGCGGGAGGGGAGGCGATGCGGTAGCGTTCTCCTGCTTTGACTGCCCAGCCGAGTTGCAGGAGGGCGGTGATAGTGGCGCTCTCCTCGGCTACCGGGATCCAGACGTTCAATCCCGACACGCCGCGTGCGGCGATGCCGCGCTCGCGGAGGGCGCGCAGCAGGGCGTCGCGGCGCTCGGCGTAGACGCGGCCGGCGCGTTGAGTGACGCGGTCGCGCCAGACGCTCACCACAATGCGTTGCAGGATGTGGCTCACCCAGCGCGCGCCCAGGGTCTGGCGCCCCTGGACGCGGGCATGCGTGCGCGGATCGGAGGCCATCACTGCCACGCGCAGGTCGGGGCCGAGCCACTTGGAGACCGAGCGGACGACCGCCCACTTCTCGCGCTGCCTGTCGATGATCGTGACGTAGTCCGCCCCTGCCGCGGGCCCGGCGTGATCGTCCTCGATCACCACGAGGCCCGGCTTCGCGGCGAGGACAGCGCGCAGCTCACGTGCACGCTTTGTGGTCAGCGCGGCGCCGGTGGGATTCTGTGCGCGCGGTGTGACGATGACCGCCTCGCACGCGCGGATCGCCTTGCGCAGTTCAGACGGCAGCGGGCCGTCATCGTCGAGGGCCACCGGCACCGCCACGAGGGACAATGCGTTGAGGAGATCGAGCACGCCGGTGAACGACGGGTCTTCCACCGCCACCCGGTCGCCGGCGCGGAGATGCTCGCGCAGCACGCGCTCGATGCCGTCCAGCGCTCCGCTCACGACCGTCACGTGCTCCGCCGCGATGCCGTCGCCGCGAAACTGTTCGCGCGCCAGCTCGATGAGCTCCGGATCGTTCACTTCCTCGCCGTACAGCCGCTGGTCGAGCTCGAGGCGCGGCAGGCGTGGGAGCAGCGCCGCGTCAGGGTTGCCTGCCGCGAGGTCGCGCACCCCCTCGGGATACGCGAGCTCCGACGGCATCGCGATCGGCGGCGCCGACCGGACGCGCGTCCCGCGCCGGCCGTCCGACACGATCACCCCGCGATCCTGCAGCAGCCGGTACGCCGCCGCCACCGTGGTCGGACTGACGGCGAGCTGCGCGGCGAGCGCGCGCACGGGCGGCAGCAGCGAGCCCGCGGCCACCTTCCCGTTCGCGACCGCCGCTTCCACGGACGCGGCGATGTTGACGGCGCTCACGCCACTGATGTACTTTTGTACTATCACGGCGAACAATTGTACTAGAACATTATGATCGAATACAAGCTCACACCCGATCTCGACCTCGACGTCGCGCACGAGCTCTACGTCGCTTCCACCCTCGGCGATCGCCGTCCCATCGGCGACCGCGAGCGCTTCGAGACCATGATGCGCTCCGCGAACCTGACCATCACTGCCTGGGAAGGCGAGCTGCTGGTCGGCATCTCGCGCTCCGTCACCGACTGGGTTTGGTTCACCTATCTCGCCGATCTCGCCGTTCGCGTCTCACATCAGAAGCAGGGCATCGGCAGGGAGCTGATGCGCCGCACCCAGGCCGCCGCGCCGCAGGCGAACCTGCTCCTGCTCGCCGCGCCGAAAGCGGCCAACTACTACGGCCACGTCGGCTTCACGCAGATGCTCAACGCCTGGATGCTCAGGCCGGGAGAGGAGCTCAAATGACCGCAACCATCGAAATGACCGAGCGCACGCGCGTGCGCCGCCTCCCGAAGCGCGGCCAGTACGACGCGCCCACCATTCACGCGATCCTCGACGAGGCGATGATTTGCCACGTCGGCTTTGTGGTGGACGGTGCGCCGGTGGTCATCCCGACCATCCACTGGCGTGACGGCGACACGCTCTACCTCCACGGCTCCGCCGCCAGCCGCATGCTCCGCTCGCTGAAGAACGGCGTCGAGGCCTGCGTCACCGTCACGCTGCTGGACGGCCTCGTCCTCGCGCGCTCCGCGTTCCATCACTCGATGAACTACCGCTCGGTGGTCGTTTTCGGCCAGGCGCGCGAAGTGGTCGATGAGACGGAAAAGGTGCGCGCGCTCGAGGTGCTGGTCGAGCACGTGGTTCGCGGCCGTTCCAAGGACATCCGCCAGCCGAACGACAAAGAGCTGCGCCAGACGCTCGTCCTGGCGATGCCGCTCGAAGAAGCCTCCGCCAAGATCCGCACCGGCGGCCCGGTCGATGACGACGAGGACTACGCGCTGCCGATCTGGGCGGGCGTGTTGCCGCTGACGCTCGCGCCGGGCGAGCCGATCGCCGATACGGGCGTGACGGCGGACGTGCCGGGGTACGTGAAGACGTACGTGCGCTAATCGGCGACCAGCGCGGCCATCTTCGCCCGCGTGGCTGCATCGGGCATCGGCCCTTTGCCCGCGCCGAGGTTGTCGTGCAGGTATGCGAGCTTCGCGGTGCCGGGGATTGCCACGGTCACGGCAGGGTGCGAGACCACGTACTTGAGCGCGAACTGCGCCCAGGTCGTGATCCCGAGCTCCTTTGCCCAGCCGGGCACGTCGCGACCCTCGAACTTTTCGAACACGCGGCCGCGGCCGAAGGGGAGGTTCGTCAGCACGCGGATCCCGCGGTCGGCGGCGAGCGGCAGGATCCGCTCCTCGGCCGCGCGGTTGTCGATCGCGTAGTCGATCTGGATGAAGTCGAGCTGCTCGCGCTTCATGATCGCTTCGAGCGACTCGTACTGCCTTGCGGACGACGTGGAGATGCCGATGAAGCGCGTGCGTGCGTCGTCTTTCCACTTGCGCACCGCCGGCAGCATGAGGTCCACGCCGTTGAGGTTGTGGATCTGCAGCAGGTCGACGCTGTTCATCCGCAGCCGCTTCAGAGATGCGTTCATCTCCGCGAGGCCCGCCGCCGCGCCCTCTTTGCCCGCACCGACTTTGGTGGCGATGAACAGCTTGTCGCGATTCCCGAGCTCCGCGACGAGCTCGCCGACCACCGACTCCGCGTTGCCGTACGAAGGCGCGGTGTCGACCACCTGGCCGCCGAGGCGCGGCAGCTCGCGCAGCACTTCGCGCAACGGTGCGCGTTCCTCTTCCGACGCACCGACGTCGAACCGCCGCGCGGTTCCGATGCCGATCGGATACAGCTTCAGCGGCGCCGGCTTTGCGTCGAGCCGGGTGAAGGTGAGTGCCGCGGTCGCGCCGAGGCCGAGCTTGATGGCGGAGCGTCTGGTGAGCATCAGTCGTTTACCGACCACGGCGGAACGATGCCGTTGAAGCGCGCGTATGCGATCGATTGGCCGAGGTGCTCGTGGAGGTGGTTGAGCATCGTCACGAGGACGCCCTGGTAGTTCGTCTGCTTGCCGAACATCATCACGGAAGTTTCGAGATCCGTTGCACCGCTGGCGGCGTTGCGCAGGTGTACGAACGATTTACGCAGCTCCGCGATCACGTCCGCCTTCTTCGTCACGGTCTTCTCGATGTCGCCGTTGGTCTTAGGCGCATCGACCCCGACGAACGAGGAGAGGAAGTAGTTGGCGCCGGCGATGTGCATGTACACCTCGCTGATGGAGCGGACGTCCTTGGAGAAACGCCAGCCGAACTTGTCAGCCGGCGTGGCGTTGGCGAGGGAGACGATCTTCGATTCGAGATCGTCGAGGTCCGCGAAGAACTGGGCGTGGAAGCCCGTCGGTTTCGCGGCCGCGCGCGGAGGAGTCTGATCTTTCGCGGCGAGCGCGAACGATGGGAGCGTCAGGAGCAGGAGGACGAGCGGGACGGAACGCCGGAACATGCACGTACTATCGAGGGTGCCGCGCCGCCTGTCAAACGCCAGTGGCACTGTACCTGCCGTCGCGCTAGAATGCGCGGCCTGGCCTGATCCGCGGAATACGGCAAACGCGGCGCCGCACGCGCCCTGCCCCGCAGCACACAGCCAATCCTAACGTGGAGCGTTCTCAATGGACTTTCGTCTGACCGACGAGCAGTTGCAGATCCAGCAGATGGTGCGCGATTTCGCCGTGAGCGAGATCAAGCCGCACCTCTTCGAGTGGGACGAAGCACAGCATTTTCCCGTCGATACCTTCAAGCGCGCCGGCGAGCTCGGCCTGCTCGGCGTCACCGTCCCCGAGGAGTACGGCGGTGCGGGTTTGTCCTACATCGACTACTCGAACGTCATCGAGGAGCTCGGCGTCATCGACAGCGGCTTCGCGCTCAGCGTCGCCGCGCACAACTCCCTCGGCACCGGTCACATCTACCTCGCCGGCAACGAGGAACAGAAGAAGAAGTGGCTCCCGAAGCTCACCTCCGGTGAATGGATCGGCGCGTGGGGCCTCACCGAGCCCGGCTCCGGCTCCGACGCCTCCGGCCTGCGCACCACGGCGGTCCAAGACGGCAACGAGTGGGTGCTGAACGGGACGAAGAACTTCATCACCAACGCCACCTACGCCGACATCTCGGTCGTGCTCGCGGTCACCGACCGCAACGACCAGAAGCGCGGCATCACCGCCTTCGCGGTGGAGATGGACTGCGAGGGCATCCGTCCCGGCAAGAAAGAGAACAAGCTCGGCATGCGCGTCTCCGACACCGCGGAGCTCGTCCTCGAGGACTGCCGCGTCCCGGAGGAGAACATCCTCGGCGAGATCGGCTACGGCTTCATCGACGCCATGAAGGTGCTCGACGGCGGCCGCATCTCCATCGCCGCGCTGGCGATCGGCATCGCGCGCGGCGCGTACGAAGCGGCGCGCGATTACTCGAAGCAGCGGCAGGCTTTCGGGCAACCGATCTCCTCGTTCCAGGCCATCCAGTTCATGCTCGCCGACATGGCCACCGAGATCGATGCGGCGCGCCTGCTCACGCACCGCGCCGCCACGATCAAGGACCAGGGGGAGAAGGTGACGCAGTTCTCGGCCATGGCCAAGCTGTACGCGTCCGAGGTGGCGGTGCGCGCGACGGAGAAAGGCGTGCAGATCTTCGGCGGCTACGGGTTCATCAAGGAGTTCCCGGCCGAGAAGTACTACCGCGACGTCAAGCTCTGCACGATCGGCGAAGGCACCTCGGAGATCCAGCGCGTGGTCATCGCGCGCAACCTGCTCGCGGACAAGTAAGAGGCGGTTCGCCACGCATGGCTGACATTACCTCCATCATCGACGGGATCCGCGCCGATCGCTATCGCGCGCTCGGCCAGGCCATCAGCCTGGTCGAGTCGCACGATCCGGCGGCCGTGAAGCTGCTCGCGGAGCTCTACCCGTCCACCGGCAAGGCGCGCATCCTCGGCATCACCGGCTCGCCCGGCGCCGGCAAGTCGACGCTGGTCGCTGCGATGGCGAAGTATTACCGCGCGCAGCAGAAGCGGGTGGGGATCATCGCCGTCGATCCGACGTCGCCGTTCACCGGCGGCGCGATCCTCGGCGACCGCATCCGCATGGCGGACCTCTACACCGACCGCGGCGTCTTCATCCGCTCGATGGCCACCCGCGGCTTCCTCGGCGGGCTGGCAAAGGCGACGAACGACGTCATCGACATCCTCGACGCGGCCGGCTTCGACGTGGTGCTGGTCGAGACGGTGGGCGTGGGGCAAGACGAGGTGGAAGTCGTGCGCACGGTGCAGACGAACCTGGTCGTGCTCGTTCCCGGCATGGGGGACGACATCCAGGCCATCAAGGCCGGCATCATGGAGATCGGCGACGTCTTCGTGGTGAACAAAGCCGATCGCCCGGGCGCCGACAAGACCGTGACCGAGGTGACGATGATGATGTCGCTCGTCGAAGAGCACGGCGACTACGTCCCACCGATCGTGAAGACCGTCGCCTCGAAGCAGCAGGGGATCCAGGAGCTCGACGACGCGATCGTGAAGCACTACGACTACCTCGCCGCCTCCGGCGAGCTCGATCGCCGCAACCGCGACCGCGTCCGCATCCGCATCGAGACCCAGCTCAAGGAAAGCTTCATGCAGCGCCTGATCGGCAAGACCATCGGCCGCGAGCAATACGAAGAGCTCCTCGAAGACGTCCTCCGCAAGAGAAACAACCCGCACGACGCAGCCGAGAGCGTGCTGGCGAAGGTGACGTTTTAGGTTGTAAAAATCGCTACAATCCGCACCCCATGAAAAAGAATCAGACCGACGAACAAACCACGCTCACGGACAACGACGAGGCCGAGATCCTCGAGCGTCTTTCCGCGCGCGTCGAGAAAGCCGTTTCCACGATCCAGGAGCTGCGCCGGGAGCGCGATGAGCTGCGCACCCGCGTCGACGAGCTCGAGTCGCGCGTGCGCGACAGCGATGAGACCTCGAACCGCCTGAGCTCCCTCGAAGAAGAGCACGACCGCTTCCGCAAGGAGCGGGGAGAGATCAGGAACAGGATCGAGACGATTCTCGGGAGTCTGGAAGCGTTGGAAAGCGCCGACTAGAAGTTTGGAGTGCGGTGACCGCAGTCACCGCTTTTCCTTCGGCAGCCGCAGCTGCCGTCCTGTGCGTTCAGCGTCCCCGGCATCCAGTCAAAGCGGTGACTGCGGTCACCGCACTCCAAAGCGCGAGGGCCGCTACATCTCCCCCAGCAACCTCTCCCTGCACTTCTCCAGCCCCCGCCATGCCAGCCCTTCGTTCACGCTGGCGTCGACGAGCAGCACGACGTAGTAGCCATCCTTTACGTCGTAGCTCAGGACCGACATCGCGGCGAACTCGATCTTGAAGCGTTGCGGCTGGCCGGCGTCCACCTGGGCGCATTTGTCGCGAAGCTGGGAGAAGAAGACGCCCTGGTAGGCGCCGAGGATGCGCAAGGCGTGGTCGCTGAGATCGCGGTCGCAGGTGAGGGCGACCGTCTCTCCTTCGAAGTCGAGGAAGATCGCGGCGAGCGCGCCGTGCGTCTTCACCAGCAGCTCGTCGAGGATCATCCGGAACACGTCATCACTCCCACATCACCAGGTACTTGCGCGCTTCCAGCGCCTCGGCGGACCTCGGCGCGGCGGCGATCACTTTCTGCAGGTACGTCGTCGCCACGTCGGCGCGTCCAGCCTTGTGCGCCGACATGCCGAGGCGGAGCATGGCCGCGGTCGATTTCGGATAGCGGGCCAGGTAGTCGAGATACGCGCGGCCGGCGCCCTGCAGGTCCCCGCGGCGCTCGCGCAGCATGCCGACGTAGAGCAGCGCCGCGTCGAGCTTCGCGTCCAGCTTGAGCGCGTTATCGAGCGAGGTCTCGGCCTCGGCGGCGCGCCCCAGGCGGTCGTAGGCGATGCCGAGGTGATACGCGGCGTCGGCGCGGAGCGGGGAGTGCTCGTCGGCGAAGATGCCGGCCAGGTCGGCCGCCGCCTTCGCGTCGTTCTTCAGGCGCAGATACGCGAGCGCGCGATTGAAGCGCGCGTGCTGCAGGGTGGGCGTGAGCTCGAGCGCGCGATCGAAGCTGGCGATGGCGCTCTTCGCATCGCCGTCGAGCAGGAGTGCCAGTCCGCGCAGGTTCTCGACCTCGGCCGGCGACGCGCCCGACGTCTTCGCTCCTTCGAGCTGGCGCAGCGCGGCGTCGTAGTTGCCCTGCAGGATGTACCAGACGCTGCGGTCGCAGGCGGAGTTCGGGGTCGCGGCAAGAAGTGGGAAAGCGAAGAGGAACAGCGCGGCGAGCCTGATCAGGCAGCGCCTCGCACTTGCTCTTCGATCTGGATGTCGCCGCGCTTCACCGCGCTCACGAACGCATCGACCACCTTCGGGTCGAAGCGCGTCCCGGCGAAGCTCTTGATCTTCTCCACCACGTAGCCGATCTCCATCGCCTTCTGGTACGGGCGATTGGTGGTCATGGCGTCGAACGTGTCGGCGATCGCCACGATGCGCGCCTGCATCGGGATCTGCTCCCCTTCGAGACCGTCGGGATAACCGCCGCCGCTCCATTTCTCATGGTGATACTTCATTCCCGGGATGATGTCGATGAGCTGCGCCACACCGCTCATGATCGCGGCGCCTTTGGCGGGGTGCTGCTTCATCACCTCGAACTCTTCATCCGAGAGCGCCCCCGGCTTCCGGAGGATGCGGTCGTCGATGCCGATCTTGCCGACGTCGTGCAGGAGGGCGCTGATGCGGAGGTTGCGCATGTCCTTTTCCGGCAGCGCGAGGTTCTTGCCGATGCCGATCGAATAGCGCGCCACGCGCTCCGAGTGCCCGCGCGTGTACGGGTCCTTGGCGTCGATGGCCGCCGCGAGCATGCGTACGGAGTTGAGAAAGAGGAGGTGATTCTCGTGAGCGGCCTTTTTCAGCTGCGCGATCGCTCCTTCGATCGACTCCGACATCACGTTGAAGTTCTGCGCCAGCTCGCCGATCTCGGTGTGTGTCTTGAGGTTCACGCGCTGCTGATAGTTCCCCTCGGCGATCTCGCGGCTGCGCTCCGCGAGGATGCGGATCGGCCGCGCGATCCCGGACGCGAACAGGATCGAGGCGATGATCGCCAGGACGAGCGCGATCGCGATCCACTGCCCCGTGGCGCGGATCATTTCATCGACCGAGGCGAAGGCGAGCTTCTCCGGTTTCTGCACGATCACGCCGACGTTCGGCGGGGCAGGAGCGATGGTGCCGAGGAGCTTGACCCCCTTGTCGTCGTACGCCTCGGTGAGGCGCAGCGGGACGTTCGCCTTGGCGAACTCTTTGACCAGCTTGAGGTGCGAGAAGTTCGGATGCTGGACGTCGATGGCCGGCTCGCTGTGTATCAGCACGCGGCCGTCGCGGTCGACCACGAACGCGGAGACGTCGCCTTTTCCTTCTTCGCGGATGCGCTCCACGATGCGGCGGAGGCTGACCAGGCCAACGATCGCGCCGACCGTCGTTTCGCCGTCTTTCACCGGCACAGCCATCACCACCACCGGCTGGTTCGAGCCGGCGAGGTGGATGATGCGTCCGGTGGAGTCGGCCCCGTTGAGCGCGACCTGCCGCGCGACGTCCATCTCGCCGAGGATCGCCTGGTCGAGCTCGGCCGGGATGGCCTGCGCGCCGAGACCGGAGGGATTGAGCGCGCGGAGGGCGATGAGGTCGCCGGTCGGCGTCATCGACTCCGCGATCCAGTTGCCCTGGCCGGCATAGACGAACGGATCGGCCCCCGCGGGGAGCGCGTGCTTCATCATCCGGAAGCTGCCGGCGATGTTCGTGAGCTGCTGGCGGTTACTGGCGAGCAGGTTCGCCAGGTCGCTGGAGATGACCACCGCGGAGCGCGTCAGGTACTTTTTCTCGAGCGTCTCCATCGAGTCGCGGTTGATGCCGATCAGGAAGTAGTGCGAGACGACGAGCGGGAGCAGCCCCACCAGCACCATCGCGCCGAGGAGCGTCCACAGCAGGCGCGGCCGGCGCAGGCGCGGCGAAGAGGCGGGTGGTTCCTGGATCGGGGTCGCGGACATTGGCGTCGATTATAGGAAATTCAACAATCAACATTGAACATTCAACATTTCACCTTGCTCGGTCTTTACGTACATCTCCCGTTCTGCCACACCCACTGCACCTACTGTCCCTTCGCGATCAGCACCGACCTGTCGCAGCAGGATGCGTATACCGCGGCTTTGGTGCGGGAGATCGAGGCGGCGAGCGCGGCAGGCGTAGCCACGGTCTACCTCGGCGGCGGCACGCCGTCGCGGACGAGTATCGGCAACCTCACCCGCATCTTCGCCGCGCTGCGCTCCCGCTTCGCCATCGACGCGCGCGCCGAGGTCTCGATGGAAGCGAACCCGGAGGACGTCACCCCGGAAAGCGTGGAAGCGTGGCGCGCCCTCGGCGTGAACCGCATCTCCATCGGCGTGCAGTCGTTCCACGACGCGGAGCTGCACGCGATCTCGCGGGTGCACGATCGCGAACGCGCGCTGGACGCGGTACGCACCGTCGTGGCGAGCGGGGCGCGGGCAAACCTCGACCTCATGCTCGGCCTGCCGCACCAGACCGCGGAGTCGTTCCGCGAGACGCTCGATACCGCGGTCGAGCTCGGGGCCGCGCACCTCTCGCTCTACATGCTCGATCTCGAGGAGAAGACGCCGCTGGAGGTGCAGGTGACGCGCGGACGGGTTTTGCTCCCCGAGGACGACCTCGTGGCCGATCTCTATCTCGAAGCGATCGAGCGGCTCGCCGCGCGCGGGTTGCGGCAGTACGAGATCAGCAACTTCGCGCGGGAAGGGGAGGAGTGCCTGCACAACCTCCGCTACTGGACGCGCGGCGAGTACCACGGCTTCGGCCTCGGCGCCCATTCCTTCCTCGGCGGCAACCGCTTCTCGAACACGCGCGACATCCGGCGCTACATCGACACCGCCCCCGAGGCGCGCGACTTCCTCGAGGAGCTCGGCGAGGGGGAAGTGCGCCGCGAGACCATCTTCCTCAACCTCCGCCAGACCTCCGGCATATGCTATGAAGAGCTTCTGCGACTTTGCGGACAGGAGGGTTTGGAATGGACGGAACGCGGACTTCAGGGTGGCTGGCTGCAGCGGGGGAACGAGGGACGCGTGGCGTTCACGCCTTCAGGGTTTCTGCAAAGCAACGATTACATCTCGCAGTTGTTCTAGCGCTCGCGCTCTGCGTCCCTGCCTTCGCGCAGGACGAGCCGGACATCGTCTTCGACCCCGCCATCACCCAGGCGGAGTTCGAGCAGTTCTCGCGCCTCGCCGCGCAGGCGATCTACCACACCCCCGTCGAGCCGGCCCGAGCCGGCAACCTGCTGCGTTTCGACATCGGCCTCGCGGCCACCGCGGTGCCGATCGATCCGGAGTCGAGCTATTGGCAGCGCTCCGTCGGTGACGATTTCTCGGTGAGCGATCACATCGTCGTGCCGCGCCTGGTGGTCTCGAAGGGGATCTCGATCGCCACCGTCTCCGCGTCATACGCAAAGGTGCAGGGAAGCGACATCCAGATGATCGGCGCCGGCCTCGACATCCCGATCCTCAACGGAGGCCTGATCAGTCCCACGCTCGCCGTGCGCGGCTCGTACTCGCAACTGCAGGGCGTGGACGAATTCGATCTCAAGACCTACGGTGTGGAGCTGTTCCTCTCCAAGGGTTTCGGCCCGATCACCCCCTACGCCGCCGTCGGCCGCATGCGCAGCGACGCGACCGGCCGCATCGACGTGCCCGACGACGAGGTGGAGCCGCTCCGCGACGAGTTCGACCAGAACCGCTTCACGGTCGGCGTCCGCCTCTCGATGCTCCTCCCCAAGATCGTCGTGGAAGCGACGCAGGGGGAGGAGAGGAGCTACGCGGCGAAGATCAGCTTCGGGCTGTAGCGCGCTTCGCGCGGGTATCGGGTGTCAGGTTTCTGTGGCTTTGCGGCTGACGAGACAGTTGCCGTGAGCCGAAACGCCCCGGACACCTGACACCCGATACCCGACACCAGCGTCTACTTCCCGCTCTTCTTCGCCGGTGCCGCCGCCTTCGCCTTCACACCCAGGGCGCTCTGGATCTGCTCGATCGTGAACGCGCCGTCCGGGCCGAAGCCGAGGATCTGGCCGTTCACGATGAAGGTGGGGGTGGAGGCGATGCCGATGCCGAAGGCGCGGCTGACCTGGTCGAGGAGCGCCTGGCGCTCGGTCTTCGAGTTATAGATCTTGTTGATCGCGGCCGCGTCGAGGTCGTTGTCCTCGAGGTACTCACGGAAGAACTCGTCGAACTTCCGCTTGCCGATCGCTTCCTGGTTCCTGAACACGTGATCGACGTAGGCCCAGTACTTCGTCGACGCGACGCGCTGGATGGCGCGGGCCCCCATGGCCGCCTGCACCGCCCACTCGTGATGCTCGAAGAGCGGGAGGTCGATGCGGACGTAGTTCACCTTGCCGAGGTTCGAAGCGATGATCGGCTCGAGCTTCTCGTGCGCGCGGGCGCAGGTGGGGCACTGGAAGTCGGACAGCTCGAGGATCTCGACCTTCGCGGTCGCGGTGCCACGGCGTGCCGCGCTCGAGGCGCCGAGCGCATCGCGCAGCGTCTTGGCCGGATCGGTCATCAGGCTGCCGCGTCCGCCGACGATCAGGAAGCGCTCGCTCTGGTCGACGAAGCCGTTGTAGGCGAACGGCCCGAACGGCGTGTCGCGCGTGATCGCCACCGCTTTCAGCCCGTCCGGCAGCGGGAAGGGAGCAACGGTCGCCTTCACCTGTTTCTCGAGCATCTTCGTGCCCGTTTCGGTGATGCGCTCCGCGGCCGGGCGGCCGTCAGCCGGCAGCGGAACGACGGAGCCGACCACGACCTGCTGCGTCTTCGGCGAATGCATCAGGTACTTCTGCGTCCCGCAGTACTGGTCGCTCGACTTGATCTGCACGACGTAGGTCGTGAAGTTCTGCGGTCCCCCGTCGACCGGCTCGAGAGTCAGCACGCCGCCGGGGCAGCGGGGGAGGACTTTCGCCGCGTATTCCTTCAGCGTGGCGGTCGGATCGAGGCGCTGTGCGTGCGCGGCGGAGCAGACGAGGAGCGAGACTGCGAGTAGGGCCCTTTTCATGATCAATGGGCGTTAACAGTGCGGTAGCCGTTCTCAATCCACCCGTTCAGACCGCCAGCCACGTGAACCACGTTCCGGAACCCGGCCAGCGTCAGCAGTCTGGCCGCCACCGGGCCGTCCGCGTCGCTCGTGCCGTACACCAGCACGGTCTGGTTCTGGTAGGGGAGCAGCTCCGGCAGCTGCCGCTCGATGGCCTCGAACGGGGCGCTCACCGCGCCGGCGATGTGACCGTCCGCGCCGCGGTATTCGTTCGCAGGACGGACGTCCAGGATCACCACCTGCCGCGAGTCGAGCATCATTTCATTCGCGATCTGCGGCGACACCTCGGCATACCCGCCGCGTGTCATCGACACGCCCACGGTCTTGCACGACGCCAGCAGCACCGCCACCAATACGATCCACTTCTTCATAAAACCTCCAGTTCGAACTCCGCCCGCACTTCCCCCACCACCAGCCCCGCGTGATTCCGCACCGAAGCATCGCGATACGGCTCCAGCTGCTCCGAATCCGTCTCCGCGCCGAGGAGGTCGAGGAGATGCAGGATGGCAGGATTGCGCCCGCGATCCATCGAGCCGTCCTCGATCTTCAACGCGATCCCGAGGCCGCCATCATCCGTGAGCCGCAGCTTCTCGGTCAATCGGGCGCAGAGCGACGGCGCCAAGCCCATCGCGTAAAACCCCTCCGCCCCCTCCTTCGCCAGCAGCTCGCCGTTGAAGGCGGCCATCAGAGGCGTGGTCATGCTCCAGTTCCCGGCCACGTAGTGTGGATGCGCGGTCATCGCCTCGACCACGTGTTGCCCGCTCTCCGCATACCGCTCGATCGTCCCCGACATCAGCCGGGCGTACCCAAACGCGGCGCGGTAGAGAGAGAGGAAGAACGCCGGCACCCCGCACCCGTCGATCGCGATCGGCACGTCCTCGGGACTGAGCCCGGCGAACTCCGCGACGGTGGAGCGCATCAGGATCTGCAACGGATGCCGCGCGTCGATGTAATCCGCGCTTGGCGCATCCATCGCCTGCGTCGCCAGCAGCATCCCCGCATGCTTCCCCGAGCAGTTGTTGTGCAGTGACGACGGCGCCTCGCCCGAAGCCCGCAGATCCGCCGCCGACTTGTCATCGAACGGCAGGTGAGGAGCGCACAGCAGGTCCTCCTCGTCGAACTCGCCTTTCCGCAACAAGGCCGCCGCCGTCGACACGTGCACCGGCTCCCCCCCGTGCGACGCGCAGGTGAGCGCCAGCTCCTCGGACGTCAGCTCATACTCATCCCGCCCGCCATACTCGAGCAACGGAATCGCCTGAAACGGCTTCGCCGCCGACCGCAGACATGTCCGCGCCGCCGGATCCCCCGCAAAGGCAACCAGCTTCCCCCGCGCATCGACAATGGCAATCGACCCGCGGTGCACCGACTCCACCATCCCTCCCCGCAACACCCGCGTCATCGGAACTGACATTCGGAGGAGAGTCTAACGAATCGGGGCGCGGGTGCTAGCATTTGCCGGTGACGTCGCGATCGGCGAGTGTTGCGCGTAACGAATGATGAACAACTCCCAACATGCACGAGCGGTGATCTGCATCGCGAACGAGGGCAACGAGGTCTCACTCCAACTCTGGAAGGTGTACAAGACACTTCGTGACGACGATGCGGGCTCGGAAGGATTCGTGCGCGTCATCGATGAATCGGGTGAGGACTATCTCTTTCCCGAAGAGTATTTCGCTACGATCGAGCTTCCGGAAGAAGTCCAGAAGCCTTTCGAAAAAGCTGTGCGCCAGCAGCGGCGGGCAGCAACGGCGCCACGCGCGTCGGGATCGATCAAGCGTGCTGGCGCCGCCAGCACGCGAGCAGCGGGACGCCGCACGTCACGCTGACGCGGGCCGCGACCGTGCTGCGCTGAGACGCGTCCTGCTGCCGAAGGCAGCAAAAGATCTTAGCCCCGGCTTCAGCCGGGCTACGGGTGTGCCCCTGATTTCGAGCCCGCGAAGGCGGGCGGCAGAAAACGACACGTCTCGGCGCCGCATGCGTCGCTGTCTAACTGGCCCTGGCCGGCGTCCCGCTCTCCGACGACACCGCTTCTTCCTCGGTGCCGTAGATCTTGAAGACCGCGTCGAGCTTGGCGAGCTTGAGCAGTTTCTGGATGCGCTCGGACGGGTTCACCAGGATCAGCTTGCGGTTCTGACCCGTGAACTTGCCGAGATAGCCGACCAGCTCACCGATGCCCGTCGAGTCGATGTAGTCGATCTTCGTGAAGTCGATGATGACGTTCGTGCTTTCGTTTTTGAGCACGTTCTCCAGCGCGGAGGAAAAGAACTCGGCGCTTTCGCCGAGCTTGATGAGCCCTTCCACGTAAAGAATCGTGAAGTTATCGAGGTGCTTCTTCTCTACGATCACAACTGCCTCCGAACCGAATCATAGATCGCGTAGCAAACGCACTGCCACGACCGCGTTCATCCCGCCGAATCCAAACGAGTTGGAAAGGAACGCCTGCACGTTTGCGTCCCGCGGTACCTGGGGGACGTAATCCAGATCGCACTCCGGATCGGGTGTGTCGAGATTGATGGTCGGCGGCAGGAACCCATCCCGCAGCGCGAGCAGCGAGGAGGCGATCTCGATTGCGCCCGAGGCGCCCATGGCGTGGCCGTGCAGCGACTTGGTCGAGCTGACCGGCGGCGCGTTCCCGCCGAAGACCTCCCGGATCGCGTTCGTCTCGGTGGCGTCGTTGGCGCGCGTCCCGGTGCCGTGGGCGTTGATGTAGCCGACGTCTTCCGCGTTCAGGCGCGCATCGAGCAGCGCCAGCCGGATCGCGCGCGACGCACCGTCCGCCGACGGATCGGTGATGTGGCCGGCGTCACTCGTCGCGCCGAAGCCGGCGACCTCGCCGAGGATCTCCGCGCCGCGGTCGTGGGCACGCTCGAACGATTCGAGGACGAACACCGCCGCCCCTTCCGCGAGCACGAGCCCTTTCCGGTCGGCACTGAACGGCCGGCAGGCCGCCTCAGGATGCTCGTTGTCGATGGCCAGCACGCGCAGCGACTCCCACGCCCGGATGATGCCCGGCACGAGCGGCGCGTCGCTCCCGCCGGCGAGCATCGCGTCGGCCTGTCCGGAACGGATGGCCTGCGCGGCGAGGCCGATGGCGTGCGCGCTGGATGCGCACGCGGAGACCACGGAGTACGAGACTCCCTTCGCGCCGAACTTCGCCGAGACCGCGGCGGAGGCGGCGTTGTACATCGACATCGGGATCGACAGCGGCGGCACGCGCGTGTTGTCGGCGTACATCCTCTTATAGCTGCCGTCGAGTGTCTCGCAGCCGCCCAGTCCTGTGCCGATCAGCACGCCGATCCGCTCGTCCTCCACCCCGAGGGCTCCCGCCTGCGCCGTCGCCTCCTCGGCCGCGATGAGCGCGAACCGCGTGAAGCGGTCGTGTCCGCGATGCAGCCCTTCATGCGCATCCACCGGCACCTCGCCGGCGATGCGGCAGTTGAGCGGCGAGGCGTCGATGCTCGAGATCGCCCGCACGCCGCTGCGCGCGCCGCGCAACGCGTCGAGGGCCGCCGCTTTCCCACGGCCGAAGGGGGAGATGATGCCGATGCCGGTGATGACGACGCGAGTCACGCCTGTGCCGTCAGGTTTTCGACGATGTCGATCATGTCGCCGAACGTCTTCATCGCGCGGGCGCGGTCGTCGGGGATGGAGATGCGGAACTGCTCCTCGATCGCGAAGAGGATGGTCAGCGAGTCGAGCGAGTCGATGCCGGCCTCGGCGAGCGCCGTCTCCGGCGTCAGCAGCGTCTCCGGGATGTCTTTTTCCTGCCGCACGATGGCGACCAACTGCTGCGCGATCTCATCCCGGGTCACGATCCGTATCATAGCAGCCGTGTTTCGACGTCCTCGACGCTGGTGGCCGCTGTACGCCGGCTGGATCGCGCTCTGCGCCCTCCTCTTCTTCGCCCTCGGCGGACTCGAAGATCCGTCGCGCCCGAAGGGACGCTTGCTCTCCATCGACGCCGGCCTCCGCGCCCGTGCCATCGCCCGCGAGCGCGGCTTCCGCGATTACGAGGTCGTACACGTGGCCCGCGCCCGCCGCAGCGAGGGGGGAGCGGAGGACCGCTGGGTGGTGCTCCTCGACCAGGTACCGCATACGAGTCTGCGCGCGGCCGTAGTGGTGGAATTGAGCGAAGGCGATGGTACCCTGCTGCGTCTTCGGAAGCCTCGGTAATGCCCTCCCACCCAGTCACCAAACTCACCCCGATGCTCGAGCAGTATTTCGAGATCAAGCGGCAGGTGCCGGACGCGATCCTCTTCTATCGTCTCGGCGACTTTTACGAGATGTTCTTCGAGGACGCGCAGACGGCCGCGCCGCTGCTCGACCTCGTGCTCACCGCGCGCAACAAGGGGCAGGAGTACGAGACCCCGATGTGCGGCGTTCCGCATCATGCCGCCGAGGGGTACATCGCGAAACTGATCCGCCACGGATTGCGCGTGGCCATCTGCGAGCAGGCGGAGGAAGCGTCGGCGGCGAAAGGGCTGGTGCGGCGGGAGATCGTGCGCATCGTCACGCCCGGCACCGCCACCGAGTCATCGATCCTCGACCGCGACAGCTGCTACCTCCTCGCGCTCGTGCCGAACGAGCAGGAAGTCGGCGCCGCGTATCTCGACGTCTCGACGGGCGACTTCTTCGTCACCACGTACCGCTCCATGGGCGACGCGCGGCTGTACGACGACCTCGCCCGCTTCGCCCCCCGGGAAGCGATCGTCCCGAGGGAGACCGAGACCAACGGCGCGCTGACGATCCCGATCACGCCGGTAGAGCCGTCGCTCTTCGAGACCGCCGGCTCGCACGAATACCTGACCAAGCACTTCGGCACGCAGTCGCTGCGCGGCTTCGGCCTGGAAGGGACCGACTCCCGCATCGGGGCCGCGGGCGGCGCGCTCCGTTACGCGACGGCGAGCCACAAGAAGCCGCTCGACCACGTGCGCGGCCTGCGCGTCGACAACGACGCCGACTTTCTCCAGCTCGATGCGGCCACGCTGGCGAATCTCGAGATCGTCGAATCGCGCGACGCCGCGAGACCGCGCGCCACGCTCTGGAGCGTCGTCAACGCCACCCGCTCCGCCATGGGCACACGCACCCTACGCCGCTGGCTCACGCGCCCCCTCACCAACCGCGAAGCGATCTTCGATCGCCACGATGCCGTCGATGAGCTGACCCGCTCCCGCGTCATGCTCGAACAGATGACCGTCGCCCTCCAGAAGATCGCCGACCTGGAGCGTGTGGCCTCCCGCATCACGCTCCGAACCGCCACCCCGCGCGAGTGCCTGACGCTGGCGGATTCGTTGTTGATGGCGGGGGAGTTGGGTGAGGCCATGCAGCCGTTGCAGGGGCCGTTGCTCTCTTCGCTGCGCGAAGGTTGCTCGTTGCTGGTTGCTGGTGGTGCTTTGCCTGAGCCGCAAGCCGTCGAGTCACAAGCAACTAACAACCAGCAACCAGCAACGCTCCAGGGTGTCGTCTCCCTCATCGCGAAATCCATCGACCCCAACCCCTCCATCACCGTCCGCGAAGGCAACGTCATCGCGCACGGCATCGACAAAGAGCTCGACGAGCTGCGCTCCATCGCGCGTGATTCGAAGAGCGTGCTGCTGGAGATCGAGACGCGGGAGCGGGAGCGGACCGGGATCTCGTCGCTGAAGGTGCGCTACAACTCCGTCTTCGGCTACTACATCGAGATCTCGAAATCGAACCTGGCCAAGGCGCCGCCGGAGTACATCCGCAAGCAGACGCTCGCCAACGCCGAGCGCTACATCACCCCTGACCTGAAAGAGCTCGAGGAGAAGATCCTCGGCGCCGAAGAGAAGTCGATCGCCATCGAGCTCCGCCTCTACGACGAGCTCCTCGGCACGATCGCGAAGATGACTCCGGCCATCCTCGCTACCGCGCGGGCGGTCGGCGAGATCGACGCGATCTGCTCCCTCGCCACCGTCGCCGTGCGCAATCGCTACGTGCGGGCGCAGCTCAGCGACCTCGCGGAGATCTGCATCGAAGACGGGCGCCATCCCGTCATCGAGCAGCTGGCCACCGAGCGCTTCATCCCGAACCACACCAACGTCGTGCGCGAGCAGAACGGGATCCAGGTCATCACCGGCCCAAACATGGGCGGCAAGTCGACCTACCTCCGCCAGGTCGCGCTGATCGTGCTCCTCAACCAGGTCGGTTCGTTCGTCCCCGCCTCGAAAGCACGCCTCGGCGTCTGCGACCGCATCTTCACCCGCGTCGGAGCTTCGGATCAGCTGGCGCGCGGCGAGTCGACGTTCATGGTCGAGATGCACGAGACCGCGAACATCCTCAACAACGCCACCGACCGCTCGCTGATCATCCTCGACGAAGTGGGCCGTGGCACCGCCACGTTCGACGGCCTCTCGCTGGCGTGGGCGATCATCGAATACCTGCACGACAACCCGGCGCGCAGCGGCATCACCCTCTTCGCCACGCACTACCACGAGGTCACCGATCTCGCGAAGACGAAAACCCGCGTCGCGAACTTCAACGTCGCGGTCAAGGAGTGGAACGAGCAGATCATCTTCCTGCGCAAGGTCGTGGAAGGTGCCGCCGACAAGAGCTACGGCATCCAGGTCGCGAAGCTGGCAGGCATCCCGCAGTCCGTCACCGAGCGCGCGAAGGAGATCCTCGACACCCTCGAGCGCAAAGAGCGCGACCTCGTCGAAGAAACCCGCAAACGCGGCCCCGCCACCCGCCAGCTCGGCCTCTTCAACTCCAGGGAGCAGGGCGTTGTCGAAGCGCTGCGCGCGCTGGACGTCGACACGCTCTCGCCGCGGGACGCGTTGAATGCGTTGTATGAGTTGAGGCAGAAACTGCAGTAACTGGTGTCGGTTGTCAGGTGTCAGGTGTCTGCGGTTTTACGGCTGACGAGAACTCCTGCCCGCGAGCCGCAACACCCCAGATACCTGACACCTGATACCCGACACCATGCGTTACGATGCCCCCCGCAAATGACCACTGACGTCCTCGGAATCGGCCTCACCGGAAAAACACTCACCGACCTCGAGCGGCGCATCCTGCGCGAGAACACGCCGTACGCGGTCGTGCTGTTCGGCCGGAACATCGGCAGCGTGGCGCAGTTGCGCGAACTGATCGCGGAAGTGAAGTCGCTGGCCGGGAACAACAAGCCGCCGCTCTTCATGATCGATGAGGAGGGGGGCCGCGTCGACCGGCTGCGCAGCATCCTGCCGGGGCTGCCGAGCGCGCAGGCCTTTGAAGAAGGCGAACGTGCCGACGATCTCTCCGAGTGGTTCGGCAAGTTGATCGGGATGGCGCTGCGCTACTTCGACATCGAGATCAACCTCGCTCCGGTGGTCGACATCCGCGGCGAGGTCGCGCCGAAAGGGCTCGAGCGCCGCACGTTCGGCGGCAGCCCCGAAGCGGTGATCGAGCTCGCCGGCGCGTTCATGCGCGGCATGCACGGCGCCGGCGTTGCCTCCTGCCTCAAGCACTGGCCCGGCATCGGTGAAGGTTCGGCCGACCCGCATTACGGCGCGACCGTGATCGACGTGCCGCTCGACACGCTGCTCAAGCGCGAGCTCGTCCCGTTCGAGCGCCTCGGCCCGCCCGCCGGCGCCATCATGATCGGCCACGGCACCTACCCGCGCGTCGAGGACGATCCCGATCTCCCCGCCACGCTGAGCTGGCGCCTGACCACCGACCTGCTGCGCAACGCCATCGGCTTCGACGGCATCGCCGTCAGCGACGACATGGAGATGCACGCCGTCTCCGACCTCGGCTCGTACGAAGAGATCACCGAACGCGCCCTGATGGCCGGCAACGACGTGATCCTCTTCTGCAGCCACATCGAGCGCATCCCCGACCTGCAGACCTACCTCCGCGACCGCGTCAGCGCGAACCTCAAAGTGCGCAGCCGCTTCGACGAAGCCGTCCGCCGCTGCGAGATCTACCGCGCCCACTGCGACCGCCTCCGCGCCGCCGCCACCGTCGCCCCCTCCTGGGACGCCATCGTCGACGAAGCCGAAGCCTTCATCGAAGAGTTTGAGAAAACCCGCCCCGAACGCGAAGTGATCATCCCCGACGTCGATCGCCGGAAGGGCTCGCGTACACCGGGCAAGGGGAGGACGGGACGGGAGGAGTGGACGTAGCGGAGGCGTTTCGCGCTTCGCGCTGGTGTCGGGTATCAGGTGTCTGGGGTGTTGCGGCTTACGGCAAGTGTCTCGTCAGCCGCGAAACCCCAGACATCTGACACCCGACACCCACGCGCTCCGCGTGTGCAGCACTCGTAGTAACTTTTCCCCCCATCGAACGTTTATCCTTCGAACGTTCATGCGCATCCGGACCCAACTGATCCTTGCCGCGTTCGTGCTGGCGGTCGTGCCGCTGGCGGCGATCGTGACGTACTCGTACCACTCGTCGCGGCGGGCCCTCGAGTCGGCGTACCGTCGGGAGGCGGAGCGGTTGACGCGGCAGATGGACAGGCGCCTCGTCGCCATCCGCGCCGAGCTCGACCAGCGCATGACCTTCGTCTCCGCGCTCGCGCAGGACAACACCGCCGCCGACGTCGGCAACATCGTCACGGTCATGAGTGATGCCAGCGCGCTCGTCGACGCCCTCGAGTACAAACCGTTGATCCCCCCGTCGCCACCGGACGTCGAGGCGGCGGTCGCGCCACCGGCGGAGCCCGCGCCTCCGGCAGAAGTGGCTGTGCGAGCGGATCCGGTGGTGATCGACCTTCCGCCCGTCCCCGAGTTTCCCAGGTACGTCATCTCCGAGGACGAGCAGGAGCTCGTCGCCGAGATCGGCCGGCTCGCCGCGGAGCTGCAGAATCCCGAGCTCACACCGGACGAACGCGAGGACCTGCGCCAGGAGCTCGAGGCCGCGAAGACGGAGCTGCGCGAGGTCGTCGAGGCGAACCGCGGCGAGTTCCGTAAGCAGATGGCCGAGGCGGAAGCGGCGATGCGGGAGCGCGAGCGCATCCTCCAGCAGCGGCGCTCCGGGGCCCCGGTCGCTCCCGCTGCCGTGGTCGCACCCGCTCCACGGCCGCGCCATCAGGCGCGCGAGGCGACGCCGCGCGAGCTCGCGAATTCCGACGCCCGGGCCAAGAAAACCGCGCTCCTGCTCGGCCGCCACTTCGAAGCGCCCGTACGCAAGCAAGGGGAGGTGGTGGGCCAGCTCACCGCGCGCATCAGTCCCGAGCACGTCATCCGCCGCGTCCTCGGCGGGGCCACCGAGGATCGGAGCGAAGTGCCGTTCGCGCTCGACCGCGAAGGGACGCTCTACACCCGCAACGATGACGAGCGCGCGCAGCTCGAGAACCTCGGCATCCCGCAGCGCGTGCGCAACGGGCAGTCGGTCAAGAACATCGAAGGATGGATCGTCTCGACGTCGGTGGACCCGCAGAGCGGCCTCAAGATCGGCGTCGCCCGTCCGGTCGACAACCTCGACGACCTCCGCAACACCGCCGCGCGCAACTTCGGCCTCGGCATCGGGCTGATCGCGCTGGCGCTGGTCGGGATCGTGCCGCTCTCGAATCACCTGACGCGCGACGTGAAGCTCGTCACCGAGGGGGCGGAGCGGATCGCGCACGGCGACCTGATGACCCGCCTGCCGGTGAAGACGAAGAACGAGCTGGGACAGCTCGCGCGCGCGTTCAACCGGATGGCCGAGGACCTCAGCATCCAGCAGCAGCTGCTCGTCGAACAGGAACGGACGCGCAAGGAGCAGGAGCTCCAGCAGCGCCTGCTCGCCGTCGACAACGAACGGAAGACCATCGAGCTCGAAGACGCGCGCCGCTTCCAGCTCTCGATGCTGCCGAAGGAAGTGCCGCGGCACGAGGCGTACGACGTGGCGGTTTTCACACGCACCGCCACCGAGGTCGGCGGCGACTACTACGACTTCCACGTGGCCGCGCCGAAGCTGTCGGTGACGATCGGCGACGCCACCGGGCACGGCGCGAAGGCCGGCACGATGGTGACGGTGGTGAAGACGCTCTTCGCCGGCTACGACGGCGAGACCGCGCCGGCGGTGTTCCTCGCCGACGCGGCGGAGAAGATCAAGCGGATGGATCTAGGACGCATGGCCATGGCCTTGTCGCTCGGCCGCTTCGACGGCAAGACGCTCACCCTCTCCTCGGCGGGCATGCCGCCGGTGCTCATCCACCGCGCCGGAACGGCGGAGGTCGAGGAGCTCGCGCTTTCCGCGACACCCCTCGGCACGTACGGCAGCGACTATCCGCAGGCGGACGTGACGCTCGCCTCCGGCGATACGGTGCTGTTCCTCACCGACGGTTTTCCGGAGCTGATGAATCACGCGGGGCAGCAGCTCGGCTACACCGGCGCGCTCGACGCCTTCGCCTCGGCCGCCGCTGCTCCGACCGCGGACGGCGTGATCGCCGCGCTCGCCGAGACCGCACGCGGCTGGCACGGCGATGCGCCTCCGAATGACGACGTCACGTTCGTAGTGGTGCGCGTCGCGTGACGTACCCGGTGCACTTTACGGCCGGTTCCGTCGCCGGCGTGGAGCTGGGCGAGGGGGAGCTCTTCGACGCGCTCTCCTCGGCGCTCGAGCTCCCGGATTACTTCGGCCGCAACTGGGACGCGCTCGATGAATGCCTGCGCGACCGCGAAGCGCCGGTCACGCTGGTGGTGCGCAATGCCTCGGCGCGCTGGGAGCGTGCGCCCGAGGAGCTGCGGACGCTCATTGACGTCTGGCTTTCCGCGGCCGAAGGGCGCGATGATCTGCAACTCGTGTTCGTGTGGTGATGCGCAGACGTACTACCAATCCGCTGATTCTCATTGCCACCGTGATCGCGCTGGCGATCGGTGCGTGGTGGACGAATGAAGACCGCGCCGTCCAGTCGCCGGCTCCTGCTTCGCGGCCCGCTCCCGTGGAACCGGACGCCGCGCCGAAGCCGTCCGCTGAACCGGAGGACCGGCTCGCGCAGCTCGTTCCTGACAGCGTCGAGCGTGCCGAGCTGGTGAAGACGCTCGACCTCATCGAGCGCGGCGGGCCGTTCCCGCACAAGCAGGACGGTTCCGTGTTCGGCAATCGCGAGCGGCAGCTACCGCAGCAGCCGCGCGGGTACTATCACGAATACACGGTCCGCACGCCCGGCGCGCCGAACCGCGGTGCACGCCGCGTCGTACGCGGCGACGGCGGCGAGCTTTACTACACGCGAGATCATTACCGGACGTTCATTCGACTATGAAACCAGCACCAACGGAATACTCTCCCGCTTACGCCGCGTACGTCGCCCTCGTCACCGAGGACGACGTGCTCTCCGCGATCGAACAGCAGTCGTCGGCGACGCAGAAGCTGCTCTCCGGCCTCGACGAGTCCCGTGCAGCGTTCCGCTACGAGACCAACAAGTGGAGCGTGAAGGAAGTGGTCGGCCACATGGTCGACGCCGAGCGCATCATGGGCTGGCGCGCGCTCGCGATCGCCCGCGGCGAGACGCAGCCGCTCCCCGGTTTCGAGGAGGAAGATTACGTCCGCAACGCGAACTTCGACTCGTGGCGCCTCGGCGACCTGGCCGAGGCCTACGCCCTCGGCCGCCGCGCCAACATCGTCTTCTTCCGCAACCTCCCGGAAGAAGCATGGGACCGTCGCGGCACCGCCAACGGCTCCCCGGTCACCGCGCGCGCCCTGGCCTGGATCATCGTCGGCCACGAACGGCACCACCTCCAGGTGCTGCGCGAGCGCTACCGGTTGTGAGGGGTCAGTTTGGAGTGCGCCGCACTCCAAACTGCTGGCCCGCGTCCTAGAACGGTACTTCTTCGTCGTCTTCCTGAAAGTCCGGCGCCGGTGCCGGCTTGCCGCCGCTGCGCGGCTGCTGCTGGCTGTAGCCGCCGCCGTAGCCGCCCGAGGAGCCGCCGCCTTCGTCGCCGCGGCGGTCGAGCATCTTCATCGTGTTGGCGACGATCTCGGTGCGGTACTTCTTCTGGCCCGACTCCTTGTCGTCCCAGCTGTCGGTGCGGATCGAGCCCTCGATGTAGACCAGCTTTCCCTTCTTCAGGTACTGGCCGCAGATCTCGGCGAGCTTGCCCCACGCCGTGATGTTGTGCCACTCGGTGCGCTCCTGCTTTTCGCCGGCGCGGTCGGTGAACTTTTCGTCGGTCGCGACGGTGAAGCGCGCCACCGAATTGCCTTGAGGAGTCGAGCGGATCTCCGGGTCTTTGCCCAGGCGCCCGACGAGGATGACTTTGTTGATCATGAGGTGATTCTCCTTGCCGCGTTGAGAGTGCCGGGCCGGCCGGGTGGCCGGCGCTTCCGCGGTTCAGTGTGGTTCGCGAATTCTACCTGCTCCGCCCGCGCGGTGGACGAACTTCTCCCGCCTGTAGAATCGCCCCCGAAATGCGGTGTGTCATTCAGCGCGTACTCAGCGCCTCGGTGTCCGTGGGAGAGGAGCGGGTCTCGGAGATCGGCACCGGAATGCTCATCCTGGCCGCGGTGGAGAAGGGAGATTCCGAGCGGACCATGGCCGATACCGCGAAGAAGCTCCGCGAGCTGCGCATCTTCTCCGACGACGCCGGCAAGATGAACCGCGACGTCGCCGAGGCGCACGGCGCGATCCTGGCGGTGTCGCAGTTCACGCTCGCCGGTTCGATCGCAAAGGGACGCCGTCCGAGCTTTGACAAAGCGGAGGAGCCGGCGAGGGCGCGCGAGCTCTTCGACCTCTTCCTCCGCGAGCTCGCCTCGACCGGTATCGAAGTCCGCACCGGCCGCTTCCGCGAAATGATGAACGTGACGCTGGAGAACGACGGCCCGGTCACGTTCGTCTACGAGGGCTGAGGGCCGAGGGAAAAACCGGCGGAGTCCCTCGGCCCTCAGCCCTCCCTTCAGTACCGGTATTGCGTGTGCAATCAGCGAGGGGAGCTCATGCCATGAAGGACACTCCGAGGGACGACTGGCAGGATGAGAGAGGCGGACGGATCGACCCGTTACGGAACCCGCGGCCGGATTCGGACGGGACATTGGGCGACGACGAGCGGATCGACCAGGCCATCGCCGAGTCGTTTCCGGCGAGCGATCCGCCGTCATGGACATCGGGAAAAGATGAGTAGGAGTCGTGGATGAAGTCGAAGTGGGAGACCCGGGCGGGGAAGCGCATCCTCTATTGCAACTTCAACGAGTTCGAGAAGGACGTGGTGGGGCTCGGCGCCGAGATCGACGCCGTCGATGAGCTGATCCTGCGCGAGCCTCCCGATTCCGTGCTGCTGCTCGTCGACCTGCGCGGCACCGTCACCTCGTCGGCGGTGGTCGATCTCTTCAAGAAAAGCTCCGCGAAGACGAAGGGCTACGTCCGCAAGCAGGCCATCATCGGCATCTCCGGCATCCAGAAGATGCTCGCGCAGGCCGTAGCGTGGTTCTCGCGTGAGACGTTCGTCCTGTTCAACACCCCCGACGAAGCGCGCGACTGGCTGGTGAACGACAAGAGCGACGCGGGAGTGGTCGTAAAAGGCGCGTGATCGCGTTGTAACGGTTTCCGTCCCGACGTCACTACTGACCAAAAGGGAGGAATCGTTGAATGCGATATCTCGGTCAGTTGCTGTTCGTCTTGTTGTTCTCCGCGGCGGGCGCCGCGGCGCAGCCGCTCTACCAGTTGCACGACACCGGGGCGCTGTGGCGCTTTACCGGCGTACCGTGCAGCGGCTCTACGTGTCCCGGCTGGCAGCGGCTGGACAATAACCCGAGCACGCGCGAGGTCGCGGCCGCGGGCGGGCAGGTCTATCAGCGTCACGTCGACGGGCGCATCTGGCGCTACACCGGGACGCCCTGCAGCGGTTCCTCGTGTCCCGGCTGGCAGCGCATCGACAACAACCCGAAGACCATCGCGCTCGCGGCCGGCGGTTCGTCGCTCTACCAGTTGCACAACGACGGGCGCATCTGGCGCTACACCGGGACGCCCTGCAGCGGCGACAACTGTCCCGGGTGGCAGCAGCTCGACAACAATCCGAAGACCAGGGGCATCGTCGCCTCGGGGGCGGATCTGTACCAGCTCCACACCGACGGCCGCGTCTGGCGCTTCACCGGCGCCGCCTGCAGCGGTACCTCCTGTCCCGGCTGGCAGATGCTCGACAACAACTCCGCCACCGTCTCCATCGCCGCCTCGGGCGGCCAGCTCTACCAGCGCCACAGCAACGGGAAGGTCTGGCGTTTCACGGGGACGGCCTGCAGCGGCGTCTCCTGCCCCGGCTGGCAGCAGCTCGACAACAACACGAAGACCATCTCCATCACCGCCGCCGGCGGGCGCCTCTACCAGCTCCACAACGACGGCCTGATCTGGCGCTGGACCGGCACCGCGTGCAGCGGCACCTCCTGCCCCGGCTGGCAGCGCATCGACAACAACCCGCGCACCAAGCAGCTCGCCGCGCCCCCCGACTTCCTCTTCCAGCGCCACGACAACGGCTCCATCTGGCAGTTCACGCTGACGCCCTGCACCGGCGACTCCTGCCCCGGCTGGCGCCAGATCGACAACAACCCCCGCACCCGCACCATCGTGGCCGGAGGCGACTGAGCCGGAGCACGGCGACGCCAGTCGCCGTTCTTACTGTTGCCGTGCGTGCCGAACGAGCGACGCATGCGCTCCGAGGCTCGAGGTAAGAGCGGCGACTGGCGTCGCCGTTCTTACCCGTCGCCGGAGCGACCACGACCTCGCCTCCTCCTCTCGCTATACTCCCCCACCTTATGCAATACCGACCCACCGAGATCGAGCCGAAATGGCAGCAGCGATGGGCCGAGGGGCGGGTGGCTGAGATCGACGTCACTGCCCCGGGCGACAAGCTGTACATGCTGAACATGTTTCCCTATCCGTCCGGCGACCTCCATGTCGGGCACGGGCGCAACTACATCCTCGGCGACGCGATCTACCGCTACTTCCGGATGCAGGGGCGGGCCGCGCTCAACCCGATGGGGTGGGACGCCTTCGGCCTGCCCGCCGAGAACGCGGCCATCAAGAACCGCACGCATCCGCGCCCCTGGACGCTCGCCAACATCGAGCGGATGAAGAAGCAGTTCGCGCGCTGGGGCATCCTTTACGACTGGTCGAAAGAGATCGCTTCCTGCGAGCCGGAGTACTACCGCTGGAACCAGTGGCTGTTCCTCCAGCTCTACAAGCGCGGCCTCGCGTATCGCGGCACCGCTCCGGTGAACTGGTGCCCGCAGGACCAGACCGTCCTTGCGAACGAGCAGGTGGTCGACGGGCGCTGCGAGCGCTGCGGTGCGCTGGTCGAGCAGCGCGAGCTGTCGCAGTGGTTCTTCAAGATCACCGAATACGCCGACCGCCTGGACGCGGGGCTCGACACGCTGGAGCACTGGCCCGAGAAGGTGAAGCTGATGCAGCGGAACTGGATCGGCCGCTCGCTCGGGGCAGATGTGGAGTTCCCGGTGCAGTCGCTCGGCCATCCGATCCGCATCTTCACCACGCGCCCGGACACCGTCTTCGGCGCCACGTTCATGGTGCTCGCACCCGAGCATCCCGACGTCCCGAAGCTGATCGAGAACGCGCCGGAGCGCGAAGAGATCGAAGCGTGGATCGCAACGGTGCGCAACCAGTCCGCGCTCGAGCGGCAGGAGAGCGGGAAGGAAGGGCGCTTCACCGGCAGGACCGCCACCAACCCGTTCACGAACGGAGAAATCCCGATCTGGCTCGGCAACTTCGTCCTGCCGCAGTACGGCACCGGCGCGATCATGTCCGTCCCGGCGCACGACCAGCGCGACTTCGAGTTCGCACGCCAGTACGGCCTGCCGATCCGCATCGTCGTGGAGCCGGCGAACGGCGACTCCATCGATCACAACGCGATGGCGGAGGCGTTCACGTTCAAGGACGAGAACGGCCGTGCCGTCAACTCGGGCCCCATCGACGGGCTGCCCGTGCCGAAGGCGATCGAGAAGATCATCTCGATCATCGAGGAGCGCGGGGTCGGGAAGGGGACGGTGCGCTACCGCCTGCGCGACTGGCTGATCTCGCGCCAGCGCTACTGGGGTACGCCGATCCCGATGCTCTACTGCAACAAGGACGGCCTGGTCCCGGTGCCGGAAGAGCAGTTGCCGGTGCGGTTGCCGCTCGACGTGCCGTTCACCGGCCGCGAGGGAAACCCGCTCGCGAAGACGGACGAGTTCGTGAACGCGACCTGCCCGCAATGCGGCGGCACGGCGCGTCGCGAGACCGACACGATGGACACGTTCGTCGACTCGTCGTGGTACTTCCTCCGCTTCATCACGCCGCGCGACGCGACGAAGATCTTCGACACGGAGCTCGCCAACCGCTGGCTGCCGGTCGACCAGTACATCGGCGGCATCGAGCACGCCATCCTCCACCTGCTGTACTCGCGCTTCATCACGCACACGCTGCACGACATGGGGCTGATCGCGTTCGAGGAGCCGTTCACGCGCCTCTTCAACCAGGGCGTGATCACGAAGGAAGGGTTCAAGGATCCGCACGGCTCCTGGGTCTCGCCGTCCGAGGTGGAGTGGCGCGACGGCAAGGCGTACCGCGGCGAGGTCGAACTGACGCCGGAAGTGACGAAGATGTCGAAGTCGCGGCTGAACGTTGTCCCGCCGGACGAGCTGATCGCAAAGTTCGGCGCCGACACGGAGCGCGTCTATACGCTCTTCATCGCGCCGCCGGAGAAGGAAGCGGCATGGTCCGACGAGGGGGTCATCGGTGCGTACCGGTTCCTCGGGCGCGTGTGGCACATGTTCGAGCGTCTGCAGGGGGAGCCGACCGCGGACGCGATCCGCAAGATGCATCAAACCATCGACGCGGTGACGACGCGCATCGAGCGCTTCGAGTTCAACACGGCCATCTCCGCGCTGATGGAATTCTCGAACGCCCTCGGCGAGGCACCCTCGCGCGAGCCGTACGAGGCGCTGCTCAAGCTCCTGCACCCGTTCGCGCCCCACATGACCGAGGAGCTGTGGGCGATGCTCGGCAACGACCAGATGCTCCTCACCTCGCGCTGGCCCGTGGCGGATCGCGCCCTGATGCAGGAAGACACGGTCGTGATCGCGGTGCAGGTCAACGGAAAGCTGCGCGGGCAGGTCGAAGTCGCCGCGCCGCCGTCCGAGGAGCTGGTGTGGGCGGCGGTCGGCGCGAACGAAAAAATTCAGGCCTGGGTGACCGGGAAGCAGATAATCAAGCAGATCTACGTCCCCGGTAAACTCGTGAACCTGGTGGTGAAATGAGAAAAACGCTTGCGGTTCTCTCCGTGGTGCTGCTCGCCGGCTGCTTCGAGATCGAACAGTCGATCAACCTGAAGAAAGACCTTTCCGGCACCGCCGACTTTCATCTCGGCGTCGACCTCGAGCCGATGATCGTGGTCATGGCGCAGTTCGGCCGGGAGATGGAAGGGAAGACCGGCCCGATGACGGCCGAGGAGCTCGCGAAAGCGAAGGCCGACTTCAAGAAGAACTCGAAGAAGAGCGAGTCGAAGGAGCCGACGCGCGAAGAGATCGCCAAGGAGCTGCCGGAAGGGGTCACGCTCCTGAGCCACAAGGTGCAGGAGCGCGAGTTCGGGATGGCCACCGACTTCAAGTTCGGCTTCGAGAAGCTCAGCCAGCTGGTCGGTGTGAAGCTGCCCTCGAAGAAGGGGGGCGAGCCGACCGACGCCAACGTGATCGACACGCCGTTCGAAGGACTCGAAGTGTCCGAGGCGGGCGACACCGTCACCATCCGCTCCAAGCCGCAGAATCCGACGGAGTCGGTGAAGGAGCAGGCCGCCGACGGCCCGAAGCTCGACGCCGCGACCGAAAAGCTGGTGCGCGACGCCTTCAGCAAGATGCGTGTCGGATACCGCATCACCTCCCCCTTGACGATCGTCTCCCACAACGCCACGCGCCGCGAGGGAAACACTCTGATCTGGGAGTACGACATGGCGGCGTTCGAGAAGATGGAGAAAGAGAAGAAGCTGGATGACGCGCAGGTGAGGGTGACGTACAAGAAGTAGTGCTAAATTCGCCCCGCATGAAACGCGTCCTTCTCCTCGGTCTGTTCATCCTCACCTCCTGCGGCTACGCGCTGGTCGGCCGCAGCAGCTTTCTCGATCCGGCCATCCGGACCATCGAGGTGCCGTCGTTCGTCAACCGCACCACCCGCGTCGAGCTCGAGCAGCGGGTGACGCAGGCGGTGGGGGAGGAATTCGTCTCCCGCGGCCGCCTGCGCCTGGTGAACGACCGGAAGGAAGCGGACGTCGTGCTGCGCGGCTCGATCGACACCTTCGCGATCTTCCCGATCGCCTTCGAGCAGGGACGCGCCACGCGCTACCAGATCACGATCACCGCGAACATCGAGCTGCTCGATCACCGCAACGAGGACAAGGTCCTCTGGAAGAACGACCAGTACCGCTTCACCGAGAACTACGAGGTGAACCTCGGCACCACCGACGCCTTCGACCAGGAGACCCGCGCCATCCAGGAGATCGCGGTGCGGTTTGCGGAAGGGCTGGTCACGAACCTGCTGGAAGGGTTCTAACTGCTGCTGCAGGCCGTCTCCGCGATGCAGCGCCGGCTCGACTCGATCGACCAGACCATCGCCCGTGCGTTGTCTCGGTAAGCGCTCACTTCCTGCTCTTCTTCACGGTCGCGCTGTCCGCGTTCTTCCGCACCCGGAATCGCACGATCCGTCGGATCAGGTCGAGAGGAAGCGGCTCGTCGAACGGAAACCGCACCGTCCCTTTACCTCCGTCGTACCGGGAGAGATCGTCCTTGAACTCGGCGTCCTCTCGCGGTGCGGGATATAGGCCCACGTGTTCCTTGAATGCGGCGAAGTGGATCAGGTTCTTGCCGTTCAGCCGAAAGGTCGGGATCTGGTAGCTGATCGCTTCCTCTGCTCCGGGAACCGCTTTCTGAATCGCGCTCCTGATCCGCTTCAGGACCGCCTGGACCTCGGCCGGAAACCCGGCGATGTAGTCATCCATGTCTCTGGGCGCGCGTCTGGCGGTCGTCATCAGCCTCGCGATGATACGCAATCTGTTGGAGTGCGGTGACCGCAGTCACCGCTGTGCCTCCGGCAGCCGCAGCTGCCGCCTCGTGCGCTCAGTGTCGCCGGCACCCAGTCAAAGCGGTGACTGCGGTCACCGCACTCCAAACTACGCTTCGCGACACGGTGCAAACGCTTCGCGCGACGGTGCAAACGCTTCGTGCCACGGTGCGGACGCTTCGCGCAACGGTGCAAACGCTTCGTGCCACGGTGCAGACGCGTCGTGCCACGGTGCAGACGCTTCGCGCAACAGTGCAGACGCTTCGCACCACGGTGCAAACGCTTCGCGCCACGGTGCAACCGCTCCGCGCCACGGTGCAACCGCTCCGCGCCACGGTGCAACCGCTCCGCGCCACGGTGCAACCGCTCCGCGCCACGGTGCAACCGCTCCGCGCCACGAAACCTGTTGGCGGTGCGATCCGTCAGAGGTGAAAAGGAGAGCGAAAGCCGATGTCCGACACAGCGTCAAACGATCCCACAGCGTCGCAGACAGCACTCCGGGTGGTGCCGCGGGTAGTCTCGTCCGCCGCCGCCTTCTCCGAGCTTGCGAGTACCCTCATCGCGGCGATCAGCAGGGTGAGCGCCGCGGTTCCAGCGTTCGACGACGCGCGGGTGACGAAGGACTTCATCGCGCGGAAGCTTCGCGTACCGGCACCGTTCGTCACCGAGGCCGTGAGCGCTCTCGTCGTTGCCGCGGAGTTGAGGGACATGCATCCGGGCCACTGGGATCGCACGCTGATCCGGCGGCAGTACATCGACGCCTTCATCCCGCTCCTCAAGCACATGGAGGTGGCGACGAAGAAGCTCCGGTTCGACATCGACGCGCAGCAGGCGCTGCTCGCCGCGGACGCGCAGCAAATCTACGCCGTGACCAAGGCGCTCGCGCGCGACCGCGAGGCCACCGCGCTGGGCGTGCACGTCGGAAACATGAGGCGCGCGCTGCGCGCGGCACGCCGCCGGCGGCGTGCCGGTCGCTAGCGGGGCGGGGGGACCGGAGGACGACGAGTAACGCGTACGTTTTCTCCGCGGCGCCACGTCCCATCCCTCGTCCTCCCCGTTTCATCGGAGCTACCATGAAGCGGGGAGACGAGAGATGAGGTTCGCGCAACGGGTCTTTCTGATCGCCGGGATCTACGGCGTGGCCGTGCTCCTGCCGCAGTACTTCATGGAGGAGCGCATCGGACGCGATTTCCCTCCGCCGGTCACGCACGCCGAGCACTTCTACGGATTCATCGGCGTCGCGCTGGCGTGGCAGTTCGCGTTCTTGCTCATCGCGAAGGACCCGGTGCGGTTCCGTCCGATGATGCCCGTGGGAATCCTCGAGAAAGTCTCGTTCGGCGGTGCCGCGATCGTGCTCTTCGCGCAGAATCGCCTGCCGTTCCCGATCCTGCTTGCGGGCGTTCTCGATCTGGTGCTCGCCGGATTGTTCCTGCTCGCCTGGCGCGCCACGCCGCGCGAGTAGCTGCCTGCGGCCGGCAGTTTCACGATCTCGCCCGGGTGTATATTCGGCCGCTTCCCTGAACATACGCACCGGCTGGAGGTCTCGTGAGAGTTTCCGCTCTGGTTCTGCTTCTTCTTCCTGGAATGCTGTTCGCGCAGGTGCAGGCGGACCGGGCGCTGCTCGCGGAGATCCGGGCCATTCGCGCGATCGACAACCACAGCCACATTCCGCCGGTTGCACCCGTCGGCGACGCGGCTGCGGTGAGTGACCCGGTCGGGGTGACGGCGTTCCCTTATCCGGTTCGTCTCCGGCTCGACAATCCGGAATGGCTCCGCGTCTGGCGGGAACTGTACGGCGCGAAGGCGGCCGGGATGAGTGTTCCGCACGCGACGTCGGTGCTGCTTCAGAAGCGGAAGTTGATGCGCGAGCAGGGCGACGCATATCCGGCGAAGGGGCTGGATCGCGTCTCCATCGAGACCGCACTCGTGAACATGCCCGCCCTCGGCGCGGGGCAGACCGGCCCGCGTTTCCGGTGGGTGCCAAGCGCCGATTCGTTGCTGTACCCGTTCGGAGGCACGGACCCGAATCCCGAAGTGGGAGCGATCACGCGTCCCGCCACGCTCGAGGAGTACACGAACAATGTCGGACGCACGGTTGCACGCTGGCGGGGAGACGGCGCGGTTGCGATCAAGATCGCGCTCGCGTACGCACGCACGCTGGACTTCGCCGAGGCAGGAGCAGGCGATGCCGCCCGCATCTATGCGGCACACGCCGCGAGCGGAAAGGCGCCCGACGCGGCAGAGTACAAGCGGTTGCAGGACTACCTGTTCCGTGTGCTCGCGCGCGAGGCCGGCAGCGCGGGTCTGGTGATGCACATCCACACCGGCATCGGTGCCGATCCATGGTTTCAGCTCAGCGGCGCGAACCCGCTGCTGCTCGAAGCCGCCGTCAGCGACAAGAGCCTGCGCTCGACGAACTTCGTCCTGATCCACGGCGGCTGGCCGTTCGATCGGCAGGCCGGTGTGATGCTCATCAAGCCGAACGTGTATGCCGACTTCTCCGCGCAGACGTTCCTACGCTCCGCGCGCGCACTGAGCGAGACTCTCCGCGCATGGCTGGAGTGGTATCCGGAGAAGGTACTGTTCGGCACCGATGCCTATCCCGAACCGGGTACGCCGCTCTTCGATTGGGAGGAGAAGCTCTGGCTCGCGAACGAAACCGCGCGCGAGGCGCTCGCCATCGCCCTGACCGGAATGATGAACGACGGTCAGATCACACGCGCCCGCGCCCTCGAACTGGCGCGGATGGTCCTGCGGGACAACGCGGTGCGGCTCTACGGGCTGGCGCAGACGGAGCCGGCGCGCTGAACGACGTTGCCGTCAACGGACTGCCCGAGTAACCATTTTCGCGTCTTGTAGACGCTCGAACGATCGGTTACGTTTTGTTCAGCTTCCAATCAATCAATCGACGTCCCGCTGCAGCCAGCTCGTAGAGACATTCGACGAACGAGGTGTGGTGATGCTGAATTTGGCGGTGGTGGTTTCCCTCGCTTTTCTTGCTTCCCCTTCCGAACCGGCAGCGGTTTCCCGGCGGGTGGCGGACGACGGTCCCCGGCAGAGGGTTGCATCGTCCAGGGTGGACACGCCCCTCGAGTCTGCCGACCGTATGTACGAGGAGTTGCGCGCCATGCGCACCAGCGAACGCAGGAGACTCGTCGCGCGCATGCCGGCGGCCACGCAGGCCGAGGTGTGGAGCCGCCATCTCCTCAGGACGCTCGTCGAGCATCCGGAGTTCACGACGGAGCAGCGAGCGGTCATCCAGGAGGCTCTCCTGCTGCTCACTCCGGAGCTGTTCGAGATCGGTTCATCCGATCCCCGCTGGCAGGAGCGGGTCGACCGGCCGCTCCGCGCATTGACGCATCGGATCATCGCGGCGTTCCCGGACCACAGAGGACTGATGCGTGAGCTGTTCACGCAACTCGGCCCCGACGTTGCGGCATCCGAACCGCGTGGGAAGCGCTCCCCTGTGGCCCAGTCGGAGTACCCGGATTGCACCTGTAGCGTCGTCTCCGACTGGTGCAGCTTCGGCGAGTGCCGGAATCACTGGTGCGTGTTCACAAGCTCGGGGTGCGGGACGTTTTTCCGATACGCCTGCGAGGGCGAATGTTTGCCCACGTGATAAGGCGACATCGCGCCGCGGTCTGCGGCGCCTCGACAAGTGAAGCTTCTGCTCGTCCGCAACATCCGGAGGGTCTGTCAGTGCGAATTCTGATCTCTGCTGCGACGCTTTTCCTTCTCTGCGCGGCAACGGCCGCCGCCATCGACTGCACGGACGACGACGAATCGGATCTTCCTCCCACGCCGATCATCATCAACTTCGAGAACGGCAGCTACCGGCTCACCGGAGCCGAGTCACCCGTCACGTTCGACTTCTACGGGACCGGCGACTCCCTGAGGATGGGGTGGACTGCCGCGGACACCGACCAGGCGTTCCTCTGCCTCGACCGCAACGGCAGCGGCACGATCGAGAACGGGACCGAGTTCTTCGGGAACGCCACCCCGCTGAGCGGGGGGAGGCGTGCCGGCAACGGGTTCAAGGCGCTCCTCGCCTTCGACGACAACCACGATCTGCTGATCGACGCGCAGGATGCGATCTGGACAGAACTGCTCCTGTGGCGCGACCGGAATCATGACGCGGTCTCGCAGTTCGAAGAGATCTCGCACCTAGACACGAGCGGCGTTACCGCGATCAGCCTCGAGTACCACTGGACCGGCCGGGTCGACCCGACGGGCAACGCGCTTCGCTATCAGTCGAAAGTCTGGATCGCCGAAGCGGACAAGCGGGCCACGCCGCGCCCTCTGTACGACGTCTACTTCGTATCGCTGATGTGATGGCGGGGCAACCACCGCCGAAGCCTCCGGCTGTCGCCGGAGGCTCCTGGCCGGGTTGCGGCGTTACTTCGCGGCAGCGCGCTTGGAGGCGCCGGCGAGGCGGGACTTGTAGCGGTTGGCCGTGTTCTCTTTGATGAGACCGGTCTTGGCTGCTTTGTCGACGACCGAGAACGTGGTTGCGAGCGTCTCTTTGTCCGCGTCGCCGCCCTGGATGGCCGTGCGGGCCTTTTTGAGCGCGGTGCGGAGGTTCGATTTCCCCGCGCGGTTGCGCGCCTTACGCTTTTCGGCCTGCCGTCTCTGTTTCTCGGCCGAGGCAATGTTCGCCATGAATCTGCTCCTGATGACTGATTTGAATTCAAACAGGACAGGCAGGTTGCCTGTCCTCCACTTTAGGGGCGCGTAGTTTACTTCGTTTCGATGCCTAACTGCTTGAGCCGCTGGCGCGCCAGGGACGCTTCCTGCGACCTCGGGTGTTCGTGCACCACGTACTGCAACTGCACAACCCCCTGGGCTCTCTCGCCGATGCTGATGTACGAGTAGCCCTTCTTGAGCAGCGCACCCGGAACCTTGTCGGACTTCGGGTATTTGTTGACCACGGCATCAAACTGCTCGATGGCCTCCCGATATTTCTTCTGGGAGAAAAGACTCTCGCCGATCCAGTAACTTGCGTTGTCCGCCAAGTCGGAATTGGCGGCCGTGGAGAGGAAGTCGCGGAACCCCTCGATGGCCAGGTCGAAGTTGCCGCGCTGGTAGTCGCGGTAGGCGGCCTGGTACGTCTCCATCGGGTCGGCGGACGCGACCGGAGGCGCCGGGACCGTCATCTCGCCCCCCGACGCGGCGGGCACCCCGGCATCGGCGGACGCGGCGCGAGTGGCGGCGGCGGTCACGTTCGCCTGCAGGTCTTCCATCTGGCGGCGGGTCTGCGACAGCTGCGTCGAGATCTGGTCCAGCCGGTAGGTGGCCTGCTCCACCGTGCCCTGGGTGGTCTGGATACGGTTGTCCATCTCCGCGACCTTGGCCACGAGGGTGGCGTTCGACTTGAGCAGCATCTCGGTCTGCTCGGCGATGCGCACGTTGACGTTCTGGACTTCTTCTTTCGAGGAGGCGGTCCGCTTGATGTTCGCCAGCTCTTCCTGCAGCTCGGCGATCTGGCGCTGCGAGGCCTCGAAGTCGGAGGTCGAAACGCAACCGGCCGCGGCGAGCGCCGCGGCCGTTACCACGAGGAACCGGAGAATTTTCATCGCGCGGGTCTCACGAGTACGAGATGCGCGCGGCGGTTCTGCGCCATCGCGGAATCGTCATGTCCTTCTTCGAACGGGCGCTCTTCGCCGTAGCTGACGGTGCGGATGCGCGACCCGTCGACACCGAGGGTGACCAGGAACTCGCGCGCGCTGTTGGCGCGGCGGTCGCCGAGGGCGAGGTTGTACTGCTCGGTGCCGCGCTCGTCGCAGTGGCCTTCGACCAGAAGGTGATAGCCGGCGCCTTCGCGGCCTTTCAGCCAGTTGGCCGAGGAGGTGAGGGCCGACTGCGCGGCATCGTCGAGCGTCGACTCGTCGTAGGTGTAGAACGCGTCGCGGATGTAGCCGCGAGTCTGCACGTAGCGGTTCAGCTCCTCGATGTCGGCGGGGAAGACTTCCTCCCGCGGCGTCTCATCGACGAAATCCGGCTCGGTAGTGACGGTCTGGGATGGATTCGTATCCAGCGGCGGCGGCGGCTCGACGTCCGGGACACGCATGTCGGTGCTGGTGGCGGTCGGGGTGACGACGGGCTTCTTCTTCGAGCGGCAGGCGGGCGTCGCGACCAGCATCGCGACGACCAGGGTCATCAGTACGACGTTCGAGAACTTCTTCATGTGTTCCACTCCCTCTTGTTCTGAGATGAATTCTATTCGGGTTTCTTCGACCAGTCGGCGCCTTTGTTCTCGCCGTCGAAGGTGAGCTGCAGCAGGTCGGTGCCGTCGGTGCGCATCCGGTAGACCTGCCAGCGCCCGCTGCGGTTGGACTGAAACGCGATCCACTGCCCGTCGGGAGACCAGGTCGGCTGTTCGTTCGAGCCCTCGCCGGCGATGATGCGGCTCTCGCCGGTGATGAGGTTGGCGATGCGGATCTGGAAGCGGCCGTTGACGCGCGAGGTGTACGCGAGCTCCTCGCCGTTCGGCGAAAAGACGCCGTCGTCGTTCCAGCTGCCGTCGTGGGAGATGCGGCGGACGTTGGTCCCCTCCGCGTCCATGATGTAGATCTGCGGCGTGCCGCCGCGTCCGGAGGTGAACGAGATCTGCCGCCCGTTCGGGCTCCATTCCGGCGTCGATTCGATGGAGTTGGCGGAGGTGAGGCGGCGGAGGTTCGAGCCGTCGTCCTTGATCAGGTAGATGTCGGGATTGCCGCGCACCGAGCCGACGAAGGCGATGTCGTTCCCGACCGGCGAGAACGTGGCGGACGTATTGAGCGCCAGTCCGCTGTTGATGCGCATCCTCCCGCCGCCGCGGCGGTTGATGATGTACATGTCGCTCGTCCCGCGGGCGAACGAGGTGTAGACCATCCGTTCGTTGTCCGGCGACCAGCTCGGGAGGATCGACAACGCGCCATGCTTCGAGATCTGCCGCTGGTTCTGCCCGTCCCAGTCCATCAGCCAGATCTCCCACTGGCCGGTGCGGTTCGAGGCGAAGGCGATCTGCGTGAGGAAGACGCCGGGGCGGTTGTTGAAGAGCTTGATCAGCTCGTTCGCGAGCATGTGCGCGGTACGCGACAGCGCCGCTTCCGGCGCGCGGTAGCGCTTGCGCAACTGCGCGGCGCCGGCCTGGTCGATGAGCCGCGCTTCGACCACGTACTCTTCGCCCTCTTGCCAGACGTTGAGCTGCAGGTGGAATTGCGCTTCGATCCGCCGCAGCACCTCGGGGGTGACGCGCTCGGACGGGGGAACCGGCGCGAGCGCGAAGAGGCCGGAGTAGGCGATGTCGCGGGTGAGCGGGCTGAAGAAGTTCTCCCGCACGCGCTGCGGCGAGACGGCCGTCGTGGCCGCGGCGTCGACCGGCGCGAGCGTGGGGAAGGGGACGGCCAGCCGGATTACCTGCGCCGCCTGTTCGGGCGACATGGTGGAGGTGATGTCGGTCTGTGCGAACGCGTGGGACGCGGCCGCGGTAAGCAGTACTGCAAGGATGATTTTCTTCATCGGAAAGCCAGATGCACTCCTAGGTAGGGGCCGACGTAATCATTGGGAAGGCGGTTGAGCGGGCTGGAGCTCTTCACCGCCGACAGGGCGGCGCGGTCGAACGTGCCGTTGCCGCTGGAGCTCTCGACTTTGGCTTCGGCGATCGTGCCGTCGCGCTGGATGCGGAAGTAGATGACGGCCGCGGCGCCGTTCGCGATCTGCGGACGGAACCAGTTGCTGCCGATGCGGCGCTGCATCCCCTGGATGTAGATGGTGTACGGGAAGTCGCCCCCTTCGAGGCCGGTCACGCCGGAGCCCCCGATGGGGACATCCGGGACGTCGGTGGTCGTGCCGGCCGCTCCGGCTCCCGGGACGGCGGGCGCGGGCGGTGCCGGCTTCGGCTTCGCCACGGCGGGGGTCTCGGAGCCTTTCTTCGTCGACTGGCCGAAGGGGGACACGGGGACGGTGTTCTTCTCCACTTTCGGGGCCGGGGTCTCGACTACCGGTTTCGGCTCTTCGATCTTCGGCGGCACCGGCTTCGGCACCGCCGCTTTCGGCTTCGACGGAGCGGCGGCAGGGGCGGCGCTGGAGATCGGCGCGAACCGGATGTTCACCAGTCCCACCGGCTTCGGGGCCGTGGTCTGCATGGCGGTGTACACGAGCAGGGCCGTCAGCCCCGCGTGCAGCACGGCCGAGATGAGCACGCCCGTGCCGGCGCCCCGGTTCAGCCGCGCGCGTTGCGCGAGGACATCAGCGACGCCGTCCCGCATTGCCGTCTTCTCCAGGTTTCGTGATCATGCCGAGCTGTTGCACTCCCGCCCTGTTCATCACATCCAGCACCGCAACCACGCGCCCGTACGGCACGCCCTGATCGGCCTCGAGCAGCGCGCGCTTGACCTTCTTTGCGCGCAGCACCGGGCCGAGTGTCAATTCCAGATTATCCGACCCGACGGCCGTTCCGTCGACATACACCGCCCCGGCAGCCGTGATCGTGACCTTGGCGGGGTTGTTCGACGCCAGCTCGAAGCTCTTTCCCTCGGCTTCGGGCAACGACACGTCCAGCCCCTGCGTCAGCATCGGCGCCGTGATCATGAAGATGATCAGCAGCACCAGCATGACGTCCACCAGCGGTGTGACGTTGATCTCGGCCATGTCGCCGAGGTCCTCTGATTCTCCGAATCGGAAAGCCATTGTTAAGTTAGACGCGCCACCCTCACGTAAAGTTGCGCTCCGTCAGATTCAGGAACTCCAGGGTGAAATCTTCCATCTCTCCGCGCGCCTGGCGGAGCTTGGCGACGAAGTGGTTGTAGGCCAGCAGGGCCGGGATCGCGGCGAAGAGGCCGGCGGCGGTGTTGATCAGCGCCTCGGAGATGCCGGGGGCCACCGCCGTGATCGACGTCGAGCCGGTCGCGCCGATGGTGCCGAACGCGCCCATGATTCCCCAGACCGTGCCGAAGAGGCCGATGAACGGCGTGGCGGCGGCGCAGGTGGCGAGGAAGGGGACGTACTTCGACAGGCGCGAGGTCTCGATGCGCGAGGCGCGGATGAGCGAGCGCTCGACGCTGTCGAGTGACCGCACGGTCTGCCGCTCGCCGCTCCCGGCGTGCGAGATCTGCGCTTCGATCTCCGCGAAGCCGGCGCGGAAGAGGCCGACCAGGGAGGAGTACTGCAAAGCGCCGAGGGCCGACTGCACGTCTGCCAGTCTCTTCGCCTTCCGGAAAATCGGCATGAACCGGCGCGAAGCGCGCTCGGAACGGCGGAAGCGCTGGGCCACCGCGATCATCACGCCCCATGACAAAACGGAAAACAGCAGGAGGATGGCCAGGACACTCTTTCCCACCCACCCGGTATTTAAAAACGCCGCCCAGAGTTCCACGGCGCGGAGGGTAGCATGCACAGGTACAATCCGTTTCCATGAGACGCCTGTCCCTGACCCTTCTACTGTTATTCGTTGCCATCTCGTCGCATGCCGCACACCCGGCCGAGGGCCGCTGGACGGGAGCGATCGAGCTCGCCGCCGGACCGCTGGAGGTGATCGTGAACCTCGAGCTCCGCAACAACCACTGGCGCGGAAGCCTCGACTTCCCGTCGCAGGAGGCGATCGACCTGCCGCTGCAGCGCATCGACTTCACCGCCAGCGGCAAAGCCGCCTTCGAGATCGCCCACATCCCCGGCGGCGCCCGCTTCAACGGCACCCTCGACGGCGACACGATCACCGGCACCTACGGCCAGCAGGGGGAGCGGTTCCCGTTCACGCTCAAACGCGCCAGGGTGGAAGAGACGAAGGCGAAGGAGTAGACCGGATTGAGGATTGAGGATGAAGGATTGAGGAGGCGCGCAATCCCCGGTCTCCTCAATTCTCAATCCTCAATCCTCAATCCGCCTCTTCAGTTCACCGCGCCGCCCGCGTAATTTTGCGGACGCGTGACTGGGGCAGGCCGCATGCCGGGTACATTCCCCCCATGCGCACTCTCGCCGCTGCACTGCTGCTCTTCGCGACCTCCCTCACGGCTGCCGAGCCGGGAACGTTGACCCGGAGCGTGGTCACGCGGGCGGATCCTAAGCAGACGTATGCGCTCTATCTGCCGTCGACTTACGACGGTGTCAGGAAGCATCCGGCGCTGCTGGTGATGGATCCGAGCGCGAACGGTCCGGCCGCGGCGGAGATCTTTCGTCCCGCGGCCGAGGAGTACGGGTGGATCATCCTCAGCTCGAACGGGACCGTCAGCGGGAGCGGCGATGACACGAACGAGCTCGCCGTGCGGGCGCTCATCCCGGAGCTCAACTACTACCCCGTGATGCCGGGACGCGTGTACGCGACCGGGTTCTCGGGCACCGCCATCCTGGCGTGGCAGATCGGGATCAACACCGGCATCCTGCACGGCGTGATCGGCGTGGGAGGCCGGAACATCCGCGAGCTCCCGCCGGCTCAGTTCTCGTTCGCGCACTACGGCTTCGCCGGCGACGCGGACTTCAACAACCGGGAGATGCGCGAAGTCGACGCGCTGCTCGAGCAGGCCGGCAAGGTGCACCGTTTCGAGGTGTTCAGCGGCGAGCATCGCTGGATCACGCCGGAGCTGGCCATGGACGCCGTCGGCTGGATGGAACTGGTGGCCATGAAGGACGGGCGCCGTCCGAAAGACGAGGCGCTCATCGCGAAGCTGCACGCGCGCGACGCGGCGGCCGCGGCGGAGCTCGAGGCGTCAGGCAGGAAGATCGAGGCCGCCCGCCGCTATCGCGCCGTGGCCGCAACGTTCGATTCGGCTGACGCGCGTGCCTCGGCGGCGCGGCTGGAGAAGGACCCAGCCGTCATCCGCGACCGGAAGGAGGAGGCGAAGTGGGACGAGTTCGAGCGCAACTTCCACAAGCACGTCCTCGGCAACGTACGGGCTCTCTTCGCGCGCATCCGTGAGGACGACCTGGGGCAGTCGCAGGCGCGCCTCTCGCGCGAGCTGCGCGTCTCGGAGCTCAAGCGCCGGGCCACCCGTCCCGGTTACGAGGGTCTGACCGGCCGCCGGCTGCTCAACGTGATCTACGGACAGACCGCCTTCCGGCTGATCAACGATCTCTTCGCCCAGGGCGAGTACTCGCTCGCCGCGATCACGGCAGGGGTGGCGACCGAGATCCATCCGGAGCGCTGGGCTTCCTGGTACAACCACGCCGCCGCGCTCGCGCGTGCCGGCAACGCGAAAGCAGCGCTGGCGTCGCTGGAGAAGGCGGCGGAGGTGGGGTTCAAGAACGCGGCGCAACTCACCGCGGATGAAGACTTTGCGTCGCTGCGGGGGACGGAGCGGTTCGAGGCGCTGCTGAAGAAACTGCAGTAGTTGGTGACCCCGAGAGGATTCGAACCTCCGACCTTGAGTTTAGGAAACTCCTGCTCTATCCGACTGAGCTACGGGGTCACGCTGAGCACCGGCTGCGATGCAGTTTAATTCAGATCGTGGTGTCGGGTGTCGGGTGTCAGGTATCTGGGGTGTGTCGCCCGGGCGAAAAGCCTCAGACACCTGACACCTGACACCCAATAACAACTTCCTGGCTTCTCATTCGCAATGGTTATTCGCTGTATGAACGCCAGAACATTCACCCTCGCGGCGACACTCCTCGCCGCATCCTTCAACCTCTCAGCCCAGGAAGCGCATCCGGGACTGCCGTCCGACGCTCCAAAGGCCGGCACGGTGGTCACGATCGACGTCTCCACCAACCAGGCGTTTCTGTTCCGCGACGGCCAGCTCGTGAAGAGCTCCAAGGCCGCCACCGGCTCCGACAAGGTGCTCCGCAAGGGGAACAGGGTGTGGTGGTTCCGCACCCCGCGCGGCCGTCACACGGTGGTGCGCAAGATCGTCGATCCGGTCTGGACCAAGCCCGACTGGGCGTTCATCGAGGAAGGGAAGAAAGTCCCGCCGCCCGATTCGCCGCTCCGCAAGGAGAAGGGGACCATGGGCAAGTACGCCCTCGACCTCGGCGACCGGGTGATGATCCACGGCACGAACGACCCGAAGTCGATCGGCCGTCGCGTCTCGCACGGCTGCGTACGCCTCCCGAAAGACATGCTCGCCCTGCTCTGGAAAGAAGTCCCGGTCGGGACGGAGGTGTTCATCTTCGAAAGCCAGCCGCGGGATATCGCGTCGAGCAAGGGATTGAACTCGCTGGAATTGACCGAGTTGAGGTGACGGCAAGCGCAGCGAGCCGTCATCCCGCAGCGTAGCGGAGGGATCTGGGCGGGGGAGCGTGCGTTGAGCGAAGGTCGCCTGAATTACGTTCCCCCACCCAGATCCCTCCGCTACGCTGCGGGATGACGGCTTGCTTCGCGCGCCGTCACTTCCCCTTGAACTTCGCCTTCTCCTGGTCTCTGCGGTCCTGCACGATCGTGGAGAAGATCAGGTAGAACGCCGCGGCGCTGGCGAGGAGGTAGCCGAGCATGGCTAGGCCGGGGTAGCCGAAGATGGTGAAGCGGGTGGGGACGCGCATCATCAGCGATGCGGACAGCAGCAGGGCCGCGATCACGACGCCGACCGTGATCCGGTTCGCGATCTTGTGCATGCCGGCCAGGAACTCCTCGGCCTGCGAGAGCTTGATGCCGAACGTCAGCCGTCCGGCCGCGGTCAGGTCGACGATCTCGCGGGTGCGGTGGGGGAGGTCGAGGGCGAGCTGGTTCAGGTCGAGCAGGGCGGGGTAGAAGTTGCGCGGGTGGAACTTCTGCGCGAGCTTCTGGGTCATGAGCTGCTCGGCGTAGTCGCGGATCACGCGCTGCGGGTCGTAGTCGTCGTCGAGGATCTTCGTGATCGCGTCGAGGTGCAGCAGCGTCTTGGCGAGCATGGTCAGCTCGGCCGGCGCTTTCAGCTCGTTGTTGTTGGCGATGCCGATCACCGTGAAGATCAGCTGCCCGGTGTTGATGTCCCTGGCGCTGGCGTCGTGCACCGCGGCCACGAGCGTCGAGATCTCGCGCGTGAACTTCACCTGGTCGAAGCGCTCCTGCGCCTCGCACATCCGGATGCAGGCGTCGGCCACGTCGCCGCCGCGGTTCGAGGAGATCGCCAGGAGGAGCTTGATGACCTCGTCCTGGAACTCCTGGCTGATGCGGCTGACCATCCCGAAGTCGAGCAGCACGAGCTGCGGGTTGCCTTCGTCGTCTTCGCGGACGAAGACATTGCCGGGATGCGGGTCGCTGTGCCAGACGCCATCGACGCAGATCTGCTTGAGGTACGCCTGGGTCAGCACGCCTGCCAGCTCGGCGTAGTTGCCTTCCACGAGCGAGAGCGGCGTGAGCTTCGAGACCTTTTTGCCGCGCACGAGCTCCGTGGTCAGCACCCGCGGCGAGGTGTAGTCGTCGACCACCTCGGGGATGTAGAGCTGCGGGAACTGCGCGAGGTTCTGGCGCAGCGTCTCGGCGTTGCGCGCCTCCTGCAGGTAATTCAGCTCGCTGAACATCACCAGCCTGGCCTGGTCGATGGCGGCGACGAGGTTCATCTTGCGGCCGATGTCGGTGTGCTTTTCGAGCTCGACGGCGATGTCGGTGAAGACCTCGAGGTCGCGGTGCACCTGCTCGTTCACGTTGGGGCGCTGCACCTTGACCACCACGTCGCGCCCGTCGCGGAGCACGGCACGGTGGACCTGCCCGAGGGAAGCGGCGGCGAGGGGTGTGGCCTCGAAGGACTGGAAGCCCTTCGAGATGCGCACGCCGAGCTCCTGCTCGACGATGCGCTCCACGTCGCCGAACGAGAACGGCTCGAGGTCGTCCTGCAACTGCTCGAGCGCGATGATGTACTCCTGCGGCACGATGTCCGGGCGTGTGGAGAGGAGCTGCCCGAACTTCACGTAGGTCGGCCCCATCTTTTTCAGCGCGGTCGCGAAGGCATCCGCGCGCGCCTTGACGTCCGGCTCGATCTCCCCCGGGTCCGCTTCCGCGGCCAGGAAATCCTCGGCGTTGACGCTGAGGCGGAAGTCTTTCCGCCCGTAGCGGGTGAAAAGCAGCAGGAGATCGCGGTAGGCACCGATGTGCCGGGTTTTGACCATCAGCAAAGCGAACTGTGCAAACGGAGGGCCGGTTGGCGGACGCGCGCGCGAATGTTAGGATTGCCGGATTCTTCTGCAGTCCTCAAGGAGCGCTTTCGACCATGGCTAATTACAGGACCCTTTTCACGTCGGAGTCCGTCACTGAAGGGCACCCCGACAAGATCGCCGACCAGATCTCGGACGCGATCCTCGACGCCGTGCTGGCGGAGGATCCGGTCGGACGCGTCGCGTGCGAAACGCTCGTGACGACCGGTCTGGCGATGATCTCGGGTGAGATCACCACGAAAACCTACGTCGACTTCCCGTCGATCGTGCGCAATACCATCCGGGAGATCGGCTACACCCGTGCGAAGTACGGCTTCGACAGCGAGACGTGCGCGGTGATCTCGTCGATCGACCCGCAGTCGCCCGACATCGCGCAGGGCGTCGATACCGGCGGTGCCGGTGACCAGGGCCTGATGTTCGGCTTCGCGGTCCGCGAGACGCCGGAGCTGATGCCGCTCCCGATCATGCTCGCGCACAAGCTGGCGCGCCGCCTGACGGAAGTGCGCAAGTCGAACGAGCTGGACTTCCTCCGCCCGGACGGCAAGTCGCAGGTCACGATCGAGTACGAAGGAAAGCGCCCCGTGCGCGTGAGCGCGATCGTCATCTCCACGCAGCATTCGCCGAACGTCAGCCACCGCGACCTCAGCGAGGCGGTCATCGAGAAGGTGATCAAGCCGGTGGTGCCGGGCGAGCTGCTCGACAGGGACACCAAGTTTCACATCAACCCGACCGGCAAGTTCGTGATCGGCGGACCGCAGGGCGATACCGGCCTGACCGGCCGCAAGATCATCGTCGACACCTACGGCGGCCGCGGCCGTCACGGCGGCGGCGCGTTCTCGGGGAAGGATCCCACCAAGGTCGACCGCTCGGCCTGCTACATGGCCCGCTACATCGCCAAGAACCTGGTGGCCGCCGGCGTCGCGGACGAGTGCGAAGTGCAGCTCGCCTACGCGATCGGCGTGGCCGACCCGGTCTCGATCTACGTCGACACGTTCGGCACTGGGAAGGTCGAGCAGTCGACGCTCGTCGGCCTCGTCCGCGAGCACTTCCAGATGACGCCTCGCGGCATCATCGAATCCCTCCAGCTCCGCCGCCCCATCTTCAAGAAGACCGCCGCCTACGGCCACTTCGGCCGCACCGAGCCGGAATTCACCTGGGAAGCGACCGACAAGGCGGAAGCGCTCCGCGCGGCCGCCGGCATCGACGCGGAAGTCGCGGTTTAGGGGTTACTCTTCGTTCTCTCTAGCGCGGCGGGCCTTCGGGCCCGCCGCTTTTTTTGTGGGAGCCAGCTCACCGCAACGTGAACAACGTCACGCTCCCCCTCGAGATCACGCTCCCCGCATACCGGTCCAGCGTCTGCGCGAGCATCCGCTGCGCCGCGGGGGACAGCGTCGTCTGGCGTTCTTCGCGTTTCTGTTCCACCTGCGTGGGCAGCGGGAGGGCGATGATGGCGACGTGGGTGATGCCATCGGCGCGGAAGCGTTCGTGGAGGGCGTCGGCGGCGGGGAGGTCGAGGTAGCGGGAGATGCGGGGGCCGTCGAAGTTGCCGCCGCCGCGGACTTTGCGGTCGATCCAGTACGTCTCGCCGAGGCCGACCACGAGGGTGCGGGAGGTGGGCGGCAGGACGAGGTTCAGCCACTCGATCGAGGCGTACGACGGCCGCTCGCGGCGCAGGTACTCTTCATCCGAGGCCATGCCGGAGAGGAGCGCGAACGCGTTCCCGCGGGAGGTGAACCAGACCACCAGGAACGTCTGCAGCACGATGGCCACGGCCATCAGCGCGGACAGCACGCGGCGGCGCAGCGCGGGCGCGGCGCTGAGCGACGGGACGACCAGAAAGGGCACGAGGATGCGCGACGACGGCGCGAGGAAGAAGAGCGCGAGCGCGAGCAGGGCCGAGGCGATGGCGATGCCGCCGGTGGCTAAGACCGGCAGCGCCAGGATCGAGGCGCCGAGGGCCTCGTCGACGAACTTCGCTTCGAAGACGTAGTCAGCCAAAGCGAGAGCCCGGAAGCCGGAGACGTGCGGCGCGTCGCCGCTCAGGAACGGGGCGAACGGGTTCGCGGTGAGCAGCAGGTTGCGCAGGAAGAAGACCAGGCCGAGGAGCGCGGTCCATTTCGGGATGCGCCGCTTGATGGCCCAGGCGATCAGGGCGAAGGGGAGGAAGGTGTACTTCGTCAGCAGGCCCGCCGCGGTCGCGGCCGAGGCGGTGTCGCGGTCGTCGCTTTCGAGTCCGACGTACAGCGCGACGAAGAGTCCCGCCAGAGGCCATTCGACGAGCGACCAGCCGCCAGTGATCGCGAGCGCGGGCGTGGTGACGATGGCCGCGGTGGCAAGCCACGACTGCGTCCGGCGGACGACGAGCAGCGTCGTGGCGATAGCGGCGAGGAAGTGCAGAAAGTGGGAGGCGACGCCGCCGCCCATGCTGCCGAGGAGCGCGAGCGGGAGGAGATCGGCCGACTCGATCCCGAGCGGAAAGTAGGAGTGCGAGAGGAGCGGCAGCTCGAGTGCCCGTCCTTCCTGCACCCACGCGTGCGGCACCGCGAGGTGATACGCCAGCTCGTCGAGCGACGCGGGCGGCGCCTGCGCCACCACGAACCCGCACGCCAGCACGGCGAAGACGAACAGCGCCGGCCACTCCAGCACCAGCGACTCGCTCTCGACGTCGTCCGCGTACCGCTTCAGCAGGTAGCCGACGCCGGCGAGCGCGCCGAGCACCAGCAGCGGCACGAGCGTCCAGGCCGCGATCTTCAGCGTCCCGACGAGAAAGAGGAGCGTGCCGAACACCGGATACCCGAGGAGGAAGTCGAGCGGCGCATCGACCCTCTTCGCCCGCCGCAGCAGCGCGCCGGTGCCAACGATCGCCAGCGCCTCCACCGCCGCCAGCAGCAGCGGCATCCCCGCGCGCCGCAGGAACAACTCGACCAACACGAAGCGGTCGAGCAGCGTGAGCAGCGCGAAGAGGGCGAGGAGGGTGGCGAGGAGGGTGCGCTTCATCTATTTGTTAGACGGGGTGTCAGGTGTCAGGTATCTGGGGTGTTTCGCCTGGGCGACAATCCCCAGACACCTGACACCTGACACCCGACACCAATATTCAGATCGGCTCCAACGCCTGACGAATCTTCAACACATCCTCAATGATCGCCCTCGCGGCGTCCGGCCTGATCTGCGTGGTGCGGTCCGACAGCGCCTCGGGCGGGTTGTCGTGGACTTCCATGAAGAAGCCGTCCGCGCCGGCGGCGGCGGCGGCGCGGGCCAGGGGGCGGGCGAACTGGGGGGTGCCGCCCGTCTGCTTTCCTTCGCCGCCCGGCTTCTGCATCGAGTGGGTGATGTCGTAGACGACGGGCGCGCCGAAGCCGCGCACGATAGGGAAGGCGCGCATGTCGACGACCAGGTTCTGGTAGCCGAACGAGCTGCCGCGCTCCGTGATGAAGACCTTTTCGTTGCCGGCCTCCGCCCCTTTCTCGAGGATGTTCTTCGTCTCCTCGGGAGAGAGGAACTGCCCCTTCTTCACTCCCACGGCCCGCCCGGTGCGCGCGGCGGCGGCGATGAGGTCGGTCTGGCGGCAGAGGAAGGCGGGGATCTGCAGGATGTCGACGACCGCTGCGACCGGCTCCGCCTGCCACGGCTCGTGGAGGTCCGTCAGCAGCGGCAGCCCGGTCTCTTCTCTTACGGCGCGCAGCACTTCCATCCCGCTCTCGACTCCCGGGCCGCGGAAGCTGTCGATGGAGGAGCGGTTGGCCTTGTCGAACGACGACTTGTAGACCAGGTTGATCTTCAGCTCATCGCGCAGCTTGACCAGCGTGCGGGCCATTTTCAGCGCGTGCTCCAGCCCCTCGATGACGCAGGGGCCGGCGATGAAGAGAGGCGGGTTGCTGCCGCCGAAACGAATCTCCGGCGTGATCTCGATGGAACGGGTGGTCATCACGCGCGGGAGGATATCAGGACGCCCGGCCCGTAGCGTGCAACCGCTCCGGGAAGCAATGTCGCGGCTGGTCCCTTCCCTCGTGCTCCTCCTCTTGTGCAGTACTGCTCACGCGGCCACGTACTACGTCGCCCCGGGAGGAAAAGCGGGAAATCTGGGAACGCTCGAGCGTCCGATGCGCACCCTCACCGCGGCTGTCGCGCGCGTCAAAGCGGGCGATGAGATCGTGGTGCGCGGCGGCCTGTACCGCGAGACGGTCACGATCTGGCAAAAGTCCGGACGCGAAACGGCGCCGATCCGCCTGCGCGTGCAGGCAGGGGAGCAGGCGATCCTCGACGGCACCGGCTCTTCCTCGAACGGCGTGATCGTGATCGGCCACAGCTCCCACGTTCGTGTGGAAGGCTTCGAGATCCGCAACGGCCGCAATGCCGGGATCTACATCTACGACTCGCACCACGTCGAGGTGCGCGAGAACACGGTCCACGACTGCGGCGGCCACGGCATCAACGCGAATTCATCAGGCGATGCGAAGGCGGGAACCACGCACGACATCGTGATCGCGAACAACGTCGTCTACCGCTGCGTGCTGGCTAACCGCGCGAAGACGGCGAAGAGCTCCTGGATGCAGGCCGTCTCCGCGATCCGCGCGAACCGGGTGGAGATCAGCGGCAACTACGTCTACGAGAACTACGGCGAAGGGATCGACTACATCCTCAGCGACAACGGGACGATCCGCGGCAACCGCGTTCGCGACAACTACAGCATCAACCTCTATCTGGACAACGCGCAGTCGACCACGGTGGACGGAAACCTGGTCTGGTGCAGCGCCGATACGGCCTTTCATCGCAATGGCGAGCCGCCGGCCGGCATCGCGGCGGCGAACGAGAAATACAAGCAGCAGAACCCGCTCAATCACCTCACCATCAGCAACAACATCGTCCTGCGCTGCCACTCGGGCTTCAGCTACTCGGAGTCGGAGTACGGCGGCGGGCTGCACAACACGGTCATCACGAACAACGTGTTCTACGCGACCGACTACGCCTCGATCTGGGTGCGCGGCCGCAGCAACACGCACGACACGACCGTGGTCGCGAACAACGTCTTCTATCAAAAGTACGGACGCCCCTACGCGTCAGTCCCGACGCGCGGCCTCCTCTTCCGCAACAACGCCTGGTTCGGCGGCGGCGACCCCGAGACGATCAAACGCGGCGAAGGCGACGTGCGTGAGGACCCGCTGCTCGTGAACGCCGGCGGCGGCGACGCAGCGGATTACCGCCTGCAGGCAGGCTCCCCGCTCATGGACGCCGGTTCCACCGACGGCGCCGTCGCCCGCGACTTCTTCGGCACGCGCAGGGCGGGGCGGGGGAAGGGGCGCGACATCGGGGTGCACGAGTACTAGTTCGCTTGCTGTTGCATCGCACCGCCCCTCATCCGGCCGTTGGCCACCTTCTCCCCGCTCGACGCGGGGAGAAGGGCTACTAACGTTCACTCTCGCAAGTAACGAACTTAGTAGCCCCTCTCCCCGCGTCGAGCGGGGAGAGGGTGCCCGAAGGGCGGGTGAGGGGCCGTGCCACAGGCGTGAAAGCGAGCCTTACGCCTCCGCCACCTCTGCCGGTTGCTGCATCAACACCGTGGTCTTGTTCGCGCTCTTGTAGCCGCGCGCCGCGGAGATGAAGGAGCGGAACAGCGGGTGGGGGGCGGAGGGGCGCGATTTGTACTCGGGGTGGAACTGGCAGCCCAGGAACCAGGGGTGTCCTTCGAGCTCGATGATCTCGACGAACTTGCCGTCGGGGGAGGAGCCGGTGACGCGGAAGCCGCGTTCTTCGAGCTGGGGGATGTACTCCGGGTTCGCCTCGTAGCGGTGGCGATGGCGTTCTTCGACGAAGTCGACGCCGTACGCTTCGCGCGCGATCGAGCCTTCCTTCAGGCTGCAGGGGTATTTGCCGAGGCGCATCGTGCCGCCGAGGGCGTCGACTCCGATCAGATCGCGGAGCTTGTAGATCACCTTGTACGGCGCTTCGTCGTCGAACTCGGTCGAGTTCGCGCCGACCATGCCGGCCATGTTGCGCGCGAACTCGATCGTGGCGCACTGCATGCCGAGGCAGATGCCGAAGAACGGGATCTTCTTCTCGCGGGCGAAGCGGATGGCGCGCAGCTTCCCTTCCACGCCGCGCGAGCCGAAGCCCGGTCCGACCAGGATGCCGTCCACGCTGGCCAGCTCGCCGTGGTACCCCTCTTCCTCCAGCGACTCCGAATCGATATAGACGATGCGCACCTTCACGCCGTTCGCGATGCCGCCGTGCACGAGCGACTCGTTGAGCGACTTGTACGAATCGCCGAAGTCGACGTACTTGCCGACGAAACCGATGCGCACCTCCCCTTCCGGGTGGCGCATCTTGCGCACGATCTCTTCCCACTTCGTGAGCGAGCCGATCTCCTCGTGCGGCAGGTGGAGCTTGTCGAGCAGGAGCTCGTCCAGTCCCTCGCGCGCGAACGCGAGCGGCACCTGGTAGATGAAGTCGACGTCGTACGCCGGCACCACCGACTCGTCCTCGACGTTGCAGAAGAGGGCGATCTTCTTCTTCATCTCATCCGGGATGGTGCGGTCGGAGCGGCAGAGGAGGATGTCGGGCTGGATGCCGATCTGCCGCAGCGTCTGCACCGAGTGCTGCGTCGGCTTGGTCTTCAGCTCGTCGCTGGCCTTGATGTAGGGCACCAGCGTGAGGTGGACGTTGATCGCGTTGCCACGTCCCGCTTCGAGGCGGAACTGGCGGATGGCTTCGAGGAAGGGGAGCGACTCGATGTCGCCGACCGTGCCGCCGATCTCGACGATCACCACGTCCACCCCCTCGGAGACGTCCTTGATGCAGCGCTTGATCTCGTCCGTGATGTGCGGGATGACCTGCACGGTCTTGCCGAGGTAGTCGCCGCGGCGCTCCTTCTCGATGACCTTCAGGTAGATCCGGCCGGTGGTGTAGTTGTTCTTGCGCGTGGCGCGCATGGTGGTGAAGCGCTCGTAGTGCCCGAGATCGAGATCGGTCTCGGCGCCGTCATCGGTGACGAAGACCTCGCCGTGCTGGAACGGCGACATGGTGCCGGGGTCGACGTTCACGTAGGGATCGAACTTCTGGATGGTGATGCGGAAGCCCCGCGCCTCGAGCAGCGCCCCGATGGAAGCCGCGGCGATGCCCTTTCCGAGGCCGGAAACCACACCACCGGTAATGAAGATGTACTTCGTGCTCATAGGCGTCTCCTACGTCGTGCTTGGTTGTGAGTGGGGGAGAGAGAGGGGTGGTACGCCGGGAGAGATGGGTTCTTGTGAGCAAAAAGCTCACGAAAGGCGGTCTCCGGTCTTACGCATGCAGTCTCGCAAGTTCGCTCTCGACGCGTGCCACGTCCTCGGGGCGGTCGACGCCGAGGTGCGGCTTCGGGGTTTGCAACACCGCGATTTTAAAGCCGTGATCGAGTGCCCGCAACTGTTCCAGTGATTCTGCCCGTTCCAGCGGCGATTGCGGGAGGGCCACGAAGCCCTCCAGGGCCTCGCGGCGATAGGCGTAGACGCCGATGTGGCGAAGGGCCGTTTCGCGCGAGCCGATGGGTGCGCGCGAGAAGTAGAGCGCGTTCGAATGCTCGTCGACGACGACTTTCACGACGTCGCGGGCGTTGAATTCCTCGTCGGTGGAGAGGGGGCAGGCCATGGTGGCCATCTCCGTGGCGTTGCGGGTCAGGAGGTCGACCAGCTCGTCCACGTTGCCGACGTCGATCAGCGGCTCGTCCCCCTGCACGTTCACCACGACGTCGTACGCGTCGCCGCAGAGCCGCAGCGCGGCGGCGATGCGATCCGTGCCCGTCTGGAAGTCCCCCTCGGGGCGCAGCACGCGTCCGCCGAACGAGGCGACGTGCTGCTCGATGCGGTCGTCGTCGGTGGCGACGTAGACCGCGGAGGCGCGCTGCGACTGCACCGCGCGCCGGTAGACGCGCTCGATGAGCGAGACGCCTGCGATCGGTGCGAGTGGTTTGCCGGGGAAGCGCGTCGAGGCCCAACGCGCAGGAATTACAATCACGCTCCGCATGAACGCGGCCGATTCTATCAACCCGAGAGATCTTCGCCTGGTACGGCGCCTCGCGCTCGCCGCGGGGGTGATCTTTCTTCTCACGGCCGCGGTCGCGAAGCTGGAGCGGACCTATTCGCAGAAGTTCTTCGACGTCACCGGCCGGGCGCAGTGGATCTGGGCGCCGCACCGGATGAGCGACGACTTCCCGCTCGTCTTCTTCGCCACGCGCGACTTCGAGCTCCCGGAGCGGCGTGTCTACACGCACCTCAAGCTCCTGGGGGAGCCGGAGTACACGATCTGGCTCAACGGCCGGATCATCGGGACGCGCAACGTCGGTGAGGAGCGCTCGCTCGACACGTACGACGTCTCCTCGCTGGTGAAGACGGGGAAGAACCGCATCGTCGTGGCCGTGCGCGCGCCGCGCGGTGTGGGCGGCCTGATCGCCTCGATCGACATCGGCCCCGAGGCGGCGAACTGGGTGGTCACGGACCACACCTGGAAGATCTACCGCGTCTGGATGCCGCAGCTCCTGCAGTACGACGTGCCGGCGAAGGTGCAGATCCCGGTCGTCGTCGGCGAGCCGCCGATCGGCCGGTGGAACTACCTGAAGCTCGCGAAGCAGGAGCTCGCGGCCGCACCGACGCGCGTGCTGCAACCGCGCGATTCGTTCGAGCAGATCGGCTACATCCCCACCATCGAGACGCGCAGCGGCGTCGCGGTGGCCGGGACGGCGCGCGCGCGAGCGACGGCCTTCGACTTCGGCCCAACCAGCGGCCGGCTGAAGATCACGATGGCCGAGCCGAACCGCGGCCCGAGCCAGATCCTCAACGTCCGCTTCGCCAACGAGCGCGAAGAGCTCGGCCTGGCGGAATGGGGCCTGCGCCCGATCGTCATCGCGACCGGGGAGCAGGAGTTCATCACGCCGGAGTCGCGGCTCTTCACGTACGTGATGGTGTTCGGGAGGAAGCAGGTCAGGGCAGAAGTGGTGAATTAGTTTGGAGTGCGGTGACCGCAGGAGGCTGTCTCAAAACTATTGGCACGTGGTTCGCGCATCCACTGCAAGGCGAATAAGCCGGCGTAAATTGATGGCATTGACCACTGCGAGTGTAAAAAA